>Ga0076338_111_pt1 | contig 1064 bp, 2 predicted proteins | sample RifGroC2_FD_67841 | JGI IMG/M metagenome (GOLD analysis project Ga0076338, IMG submission 67841) | Peregrinibacteria bacterium GW2011_GWC2_54_8 | reverse complement strand
GGCCTTCTCCTTCTTACGAATGACGGAGTGCTTGCGTACCGGCTCACACATCCCAAGTTCGATCATGAGAAGGAATACGAGGTGACTGTGAAGGGGGCGATTTTCGATGGAGCCCTGCAGAAGCTGCAGAAGGGCATTTCTCTCTCCGGGACGAAAACCAAACCTGCCAGAGTAAAAAGGCTTGCCAACAATACATTCCGCATCACTCTCACCGAGGGGAGAAACCGCCAAATCCGGCGTATGTGCCAGAAGGTGGGGAGCCCCGTAGTCGCTCTGAAGCGTGTGCGGATAGAGAACATTACAGATTCTGTGCTCAGAGAAGGGGAGTTGCGTCCGCTCACCGAGGAGGAGCGATCCGGCGTTCTGGAGCGCACTATGCAGAAGGGGGCTCTCTAACGGGTGGTGTATTCGATTGCACCGAAGTTCTGTACCCAAATGTTCTCAGAGATGCCTATTCCCACCTCCTTGAAATACCCGGAGAGAATATTTTGCCTGTGCGATGGTGATTCCATCAGCTCATTGATTGCCCAGTTCACGCTGCGTTGCCCTTTTGCGAGATTCTCCCCGAGCATGGCTTTGAATGCTGTGCAATTGCAGGTTTCTTTCTCCACATCGGTGTAGCCGATGTTCTGAATCCGGTCTATGTAACTCAGGCCCTCCGGACTGAAATGATCGAAGTACTTCCGGATGAACATATCCTCCGCGTGGAGCTGTGCCGCCAGTTCCAGGTTCTTGTTGGAGGTGAGTGGAGGGAGATTCTCCGCCAAGCGTTCCCTATTGATTGCATCCAGCATTGCCATACGCAGTGTGTCGTACTGTCTTCTCTTTGCCGCAATTTCCGCGCGTTGCTCCCGAAGCCTTTTCTGTACATCTAGTTTTTCTTTTTGTTCCTCTTCTCCGCGGCGTACTTGCTCCTGTTCCGCTTCTCTCAACTTTCGCCGTTGTTCAATATTGTTCAGGAGCTCCTCGCGCGAGGTTGGCAGTATTTCCTCTTGTTGCTGAGTACTGCTCCTTTGGCGGTTTGTGAGCATTTCCTCCAGGCTCTGTGCCTGTGGCATTCCAGG
>Ga0076338_113_pt2 | contig 1798 bp, 3 predicted proteins | sample RifGroC2_FD_67841 | JGI IMG/M metagenome (GOLD analysis project Ga0076338, IMG submission 67841) | Peregrinibacteria bacterium GW2011_GWC2_54_8 | reverse complement strand
GAAGATTATCCTGAATTAGAAATAACCTTTAAGAAGTGAGGGTAACCTTCGATAAACTGCTTCCAGTTGACCGGTTTTTTTCCTTCAAGCTGGATTTTTTTCGCAAGCAAGCCAGTGCCTCCATGCAATGTTTCAGGAACTCTCACTATCTTTACCAGGTCTATCGAGGTTTGCCTGTCGATAAAAAGTTTTTGCCCTTCCACAAAATGCTCGAGCAATAACTGCCAGAATTGCTTGCTTTTCTTGCCGAACATACTCAACGCGACGACCATGTCCTCGATATCGGTTGCGGAAACGGGCGTTTCTTTCCTTTGGTCCGGGAGAAACATGCGCAATATGTCGGGATTGATTATTCCGAAGGGCTTATCCGTGAAGCAAAACGTCTCCATCCTAACGGAAACTTTATCGTTGGCGACGCGACACAACTCCCCTTCCCCGACAATACTTTTGACATCGCGTACTCCTTCGCCGTGATTCATCACGTTCCCTCGAAGGAACCCCGCGCACAATTTGTCTGCGAAGCAGCGCGTGTCCTTCGCCACGGCAGTATTTTTGTACTCTCCGTATGGCGACTCTGGACTCCTAGCAATTTTGGGAAGCTCTTCTGGGAGGGAACGAAGAATCGCGCGGCCACTGCCATACCAAGTTTGTTGTCGTACGACAACAAACTTGGTATGGCAGTGAAAAATGCGCTTGATATGGGCGACCTCATGCTCACGTTCGGAAAAAAGAAAGCGCCGCGCTACTTACACGCTTTTACGAAAGGTGAGCTTGTGAAGTTGCTCACAAAAAATGGTTTCTCCATCCTCAGCCAGAATGCTCAGAAGTCCATCTAACTCTTTGCGGGCGGTGTTCGTTTCTACACGACAGGCAATATCCGCCGCCTCACTCACATTTACCTGCTGGAGAGTGCGTGCTGTCTGCACAGGAACAGACATATCGAAGCACCCACAGAGTTCCACAACGTCACGAACATGTCTCTGGATGGACTGTGGTGCACTCGCTGCAACGGCGCAATTATGGAACACAAAACCATGCGGGTTTTTATTCACTTTTGAAACAGACCACCTTCCACTCGATGCTTCCTGCAATCCCAACGTGACCGCTGCTGCCAGGTGCCCGGCCTGTGCCTCCGAACCAGTAAACTCTTTTCCTCCCGTTGCGCATTCGGGATCCAATGGTAACCTTGGATTTCTATTGCCTGCAGAGTGAAAATGCTCAGACACAGAAAAAAGCGTAGTTAATGTTTGTAGAGTATTTTTGCCGTTCCTGCAACAGAAAGGGGTTACGAAACCCCTCACACCGTCATGATTTCCCCCTCCTTCTTCTTCCTGCTCTCATCGATCTTCTCATTTGCCTCCTTCACACCTTTCTCCAGCTGCTCCAGGAGCGTATAGCGCTGGTCTTCGTCATTCTCTTCGGCCTTGAGCTTGTCGTGCACAGCCTGACGCTGCTGGCGGATGGAAATCCGCGCTTCTTCCGCCAATTTCTGGACTACTTTGGTCATCTCCTTCCTGCGGTCCTCTGTCATGGGGGGCAGATTGATACGGATCACCACGCCGTCGTTCACCGGAGATGTCCCCAGATCCAGCTCATTGAGAGCAGCTTCCACCTGCGAGAGGATTTCCCTGTCCCACGGCTGGATGACGAGGGAGCGCGCATCCTGCACAGAAACACCGGCAACGGAACGCAATTCCTGCTTCTGCCCGTAGGCATCCACCAGTACGTGATCTACGATTGCGGCATTCGCACGGCCGGTCTGCAATTTCGCATACTCTGCATGCAGATGTTCCAGCAC
>Ga0076338_192_pt1 | contig 1957 bp, 1 predicted proteins | sample RifGroC2_FD_67841 | JGI IMG/M metagenome (GOLD analysis project Ga0076338, IMG submission 67841) | Peregrinibacteria bacterium GW2011_GWC2_54_8 | reverse complement strand
TCGGCACATCGTCAGGACGGTTCTTGAGCGCGTCGCGGTACGCCCGCATCGCTTCGAGCGTCTGCCCCGCGGCACTGTAGAGCTGCCCGAGGTTGTAGGAAGCCTGGCTGTTGGGACGGATGGCGAGAGACTGCAGGTAGTGCTGCAGTGCTTCTTCCTCCTTCCCTTCCCGGTACCGCAGGCTCCCGAGGTTATTGTGGGCGAGATGGGAATTGGGGTAGTGCTCAAGCACATTCGTAAACAGTGTTTCCGAGTTCTCCCACGTGAGCGACTGCGCGTACGCCTGGAAGGAGAAGAGGACAACAAGCACAGCAATGAGCCCCTGTACAATCTGCGCGCGTTTATGAAGAAGACGGTGGAGCAGCAGAGCCGCAAGGAAGAATGCCGCAATACTCGGAAGGTACGTGTAGCGGTCCGAAGCGAAGTAGATGTCTTTGAGGAGATCCTTCCCTCTGGCGAAGTTACTGAAGGTCGGGGCAACCGTGATGAGGAAGAAGAGCCACGCGAAGAGGATCTCACGCGTCTTCCTGCTGCTCTTCCACGCGAGGATGGTGATGGCAATAACGAGGAAAAATGGAACAAGGAGACCGATGTTTGTGAGCGATGGAGGCTCGGTGTACGGGTACAGCACAGAGAGACCTGCGGGGAGGAGGAGCTTCCCGAGGTAGAAGACGACGGCCTTAGATCCTATGAGGAGCTTCTCTGCAACGAGCTCGTCACTGCCATACTTGCCTCCGAGCGCAATGACCCCAAAGAGGATGGAGAGCACAAAGAACGGCAGCTTCTCCCTGAGGTTCGCCCTGTCAATCTTCCTCCCCTCCCGCCAGTCGAGGAGCAGAAGAATGAGAGGAAGCGTGATCGCGATGACCTTGGAGAGAAGTGCGAGCAGGAGCGCGAGGACACTATAGCGGTACAGACGCTTCTCTCCTCCCGCACGGAACAGCTGGTACGCGATGAGTGAGAGGAGAAAGAAGCACGCCGCCTGCACATCCTTGCGCGAGCTCGCCCACACCACCGCTTCAGTATGCAGCGGATGGACTGCGAAGAGCAGCGCCGTGACTGCCGCCACCCACCGCCTGCCAGTGAGCAGCAGCACAAACCACGCCACCAGTGCAGAATTCAGCAGGTGGAAAGCGAGATTTTCAAGGTGATACAGGAAAGGATGCAATCCCACAAACAGGTGATCAAGCTGATAGCCGACCAGCGTGAGGGGGATGTAGAGCTCAGGATCGTAACTGGTGAATGCCTCTTTGATGGTTGCCGGCGTGAAGGAGTGGACGATGGGGTTCTCCACGATGAGCAGCTTGTCATCCCAGTCCACAAATCCGAACCCGAGCGAACGCCCGTAGACAAGGAGCAGCAGAATCCCCAGGAGCCCGAGAGTCGTGAGAGCCTGCTTCTGCGATGGGATGAATGCTTTTGGCACGAGCTGCATTGTACAGCAATCACGTTCTACCGATCATGTCACACTTCGATACTCCAAATGCTGTCATCCTGAGTGTCCCGAGTCCTCACGTCAGTGAGGATGAGGGACGTATCGAAGGAGACAGCATTTGGCACTCAGTGTGACATGCTTGCTTGTCTACCTGCTTGAAACGGGTGAACGAGCCAACGAAAAAACTTCAAGCTAATAGAGGTAGAGCGTCGCAGAGCTCGGCGAGGCCAGCGTCGCAGCGGTAGGACTCTGCAGCACCAGGTTGATAGCTTCGCCGCCATCGGAGGCGAGATCTTCCAGCACTTCCACCACGAAAACTTTCTTCATTTCCCCCTGACGGAATGTGAGGATGCCCTCAGCCGCTTTGTAGTCGCTGTTGATCTGGGCAGTCCCGCCGGAAGTCTTGTACTGCACCGTTGCCTGCCCGGCAGCCCCCCCCTGGCGCAGCACCGCTATATCCTTGTGCCCCTCGGATTCCAGCACCTCGTACTCCGATTCGGTAAAGCGGAACGCACCGGAACC
>Ga0076338_185_pt1 | contig 5000 bp, 5 predicted proteins | sample RifGroC2_FD_67841 | JGI IMG/M metagenome (GOLD analysis project Ga0076338, IMG submission 67841) | Peregrinibacteria bacterium GW2011_GWC2_54_8 | reverse complement strand
GAGCGCTTCGCATCATTCGTCTTTTTGTAGACGGCATCGAAGATGCGCCGGAGCTCCGGCTGGTCTATGAGCTGCACAGCGAGCGCTTCATCCAGTCCCAGATCCATGTACTGCTTCTTGCGCTCCTGCGGGAGGGCGGGGAGTTCCTTCCGTATGTTCTCAATATCTTCCTTTGTGAACGTGAGCGGCGGAATATCCGGTTCCGGGAAGTAGCGGTAGTCGTCTGCCGTTTCCTTCTCCCGCAGCATTTTCGTCTTTTCCTCCTCATCCATCCAGCCGACGGTGATATCGCGTGGGAGGGGCCCCCCGTTCTTCTCCCATTCCTTCCGGAGTCGCTTCTCCTCGTACTTCAGGGCTTTCTCCAGCGCCTTGAAGGAGTTGAGGTTCTTGATCTCACTGCGCGGGTTCAGATCTTTCGCTCCCTTCTCTCTCAGGGAGATGGACGCATCGAACCGCATCATGCCCTTGAACATGTCTGCATCCGAAGCTCCCACTGCTATGAGTATCCGCCTGAGTTCCTGGGCGAATGCCACTGCTTCCTAGATCCGGTTCTGTCACGATTTCCATCAGAGGAGTGCCGGCGCGGTTGTAGTCACACAGCGTCTTCGATCCTCTGTGCGTGAGTTTTCCCGCATCATTCTCCATGTGCAGTCTTGTGATGCCGCACCTCTCTTCATTCACTACCTGTCCGCTGTCATCTCTCACCACGAAGCTCACAGTGCCGCCGCTTGCAAGAGGGAAGTCGTACTGCGAGATCTGAAACCCGCAGGGGAGATCCGGGTAGAAGTAGTGCTTCCTGTCGAAGTGGTTCTGCGCGTTCACTGTTCCCTTGAGTGCCAGTGCGGCTATGACCGCTTTCTTCACTGCCTCTCCGTTCGGTGCGGGGAGCGTACCGGGATGCCCCATGCAGACGGGGCAGACGGTGGTGTTCGGCGCCTTGCCGAACGCGTCGTTATCGCAGCTGCAGAACATCTTCGTCTTTGTGTTCATCTGCGCGTGGACTTCCAGCCCGATGATTGTTTCTAGTTCAGCAGACATAAGTGGTGGTGGCTCTCAACATTGCTGAGGAGGTCCTGAGCCCTTCGGCTGCGCTCAGGACAGGCCCTGCCGAAGGGCCTATGATGGTCTCGAGCTCCGGCATCAAAGAAAGTGTATCTGTCGCTCGCCAAAAGGCAAAAGAGGAGTTAGCGTATTTTTGTGTCTTTTGAAGGATTCGCAGGATCGGATAAAGCCCCGGCCATAGAGCAGGCTCTGCAGGGTGTGGAGCTGGGCTCCAAGGACCAGCAGTTGCTTGTTCTCTACTTCGCCGGGGAACGCCGTGCCACCATCGCAGAAGCTCTGGGGCTCCGCAGCGCGGGGAGCCTTTCCGGCATGCTCGCCAAAGCGAAGCAGTTACTCCCCCCAGACCTTCTTGCCGGGCTTTCCGGCGGACTCATACGTTTCCGTGATCCTGTGAAGACGGGCAATCCCCTCCAGTCTTCCGAACTGGATGCGCTGGATTTTCATGAACTTGCCTGCCTTACGCTCCATGCGCATGGGAAAGATCTCATGTTCATAGCCGGGCAGTGCCATCTCTCCGAGCAGGATGCCGCCGCAGCGCTTGCGCGGGCTCTGGACTCTCTCTCACCGGAGCTTCGTGAGCGCTTCCTTGCCATGCGCGGAGATAGCACCGATAGTCCGGATGTTCTGCGGAGAGCAGCCTGATTAGTTGTGTTTGTTTTATAGCTTGTTAGCTTCATTAGCTTCGTTAGGAAGGTACGAAGGAATCAAACCAAACATCTCTATCTCTAATGAAGCTAACGCAGCTAATGAAGCTAAAAACTTGAGAAGCATGCAAGCTTCAAAGTACCGATTCAGCGGTGTGGACAGGGGTCTTTATCTGAACTTGCGGGTAATCCACGATCAGCACGCCGTCGAGGTGGTCGATTTCGTGCTGCACCACGTGCGACTCAAATCCCTGCACCTTCCGTTCCTGCTGTTTCCCTTTCTCATCGAGGTAGGTGAATGTGACGGATGCCGGGCGTGCGATCGGCAGCCAGACACCGGGGAGGCTGAGGCAGCCTTCTTCCATAGTATCCATCTCTTTGCTGCGCCAGGTGATCTCCGGGTTGATGAGCGGGGTGTGCTTCCCGTTGATCATGACGATGCAGAGCCGGAGTGATTTGCCAACCTGTGGCGCGGCGAGGCCCACTCCCTCAGCATCCTGCAAGGTTTGTTGCATGTCTTTAATAAGCTTTGTGGTCTCCCTTGATATTTTTGGAATTTTCGCTGCTTTCCTCCGCAGGACAGGGTTCTTTTCGCCGGTGACGATGGGCAGCACTGCCATCCCCTACATCGTGGCTTCCGGTGGGGATTTTTGCAAGGGATATGTCTTTTGCTGAAGATCCAAGAGGCAAATAACAAGATGCAAACAAGTTCCAAATCATGCTGCTCAACGTGAATATTTTTGTGATTTGCATCTTAAGACATTCTCCATGTGTATGTCGACATTAGGCAGCAACGCTCTGTAAACCCGCGCGTTTCCGCAACTCATCCACATTCTCTATCTGTGCCATCTTCGCCATTTTCAGGAGCGCTTGCGAGGTGAGGAGAACATCCGGGAGAGCGCGGTGGCGGGCTCGATCCATTGTGAGCCCGAGCCGTGCCGCGAGCACGTCTAAATTGTGCCGGAACTCGTGTGGGAACAGTGACTGGCTCAGGCGCATGGTACAGAGACACTCCGGGAGATCTATGTAGCCCCAACAGTGCTCCTTTTCCACTTCCAGGAACCCCATGTCGAACTGAGCGTTATGTGCGACGAGCAGGGAATCTTTCGCAAACTCCAGGAAGCGGGGGAGCACCTGGTCTATGGTCGGGGCACCCGCCACATCCACATCATCGATCTTATTGATCCGTTTGGCTTCCCACGGGATGGCGCGTTCAGGGTTTACGAGTTCCACAAATGCTCGTTCTTCCTGTATGACGCCGTTCTCTATGCGTACGCCGGCAATTTCGATGATCTTGTCTCCTCTGTACGGGTCGAGGCCGGTGGTCTCGACGTCGAAGACGGTGAAGACGGGGAGCGCTGGCATGGGGGTCCGACTATAGCGGATCTCCTCTTCCGTGCAAACGTCTCCTGCATACGGGATCATTCTCCGCGTGATTTTCTTCACGAACGCCGGGACAGTGCGCATACTGCCACCATGTCCGCAGAGAAACTCACTGTCGAGAAGGTGATCCGCGCACTCAGGAAGGAGTATCCCAGGGTGAACTGCACGCTCCATTGGCGGTCTTCTCTGGGACTCCTCGTTGCTACCATTCTCGCTGCGCAATGCACGGATGAGAGAGTGAATATGGTGACAAAAGATCTCTTCCGGAAGTACAGAAAACCCGGAGACTATCTGGCCGTCTCCCAGAGGCAACTCGAGAAGGATATCCATTCCTGCGGTACCTACCGCATGAAGGCGAAGGCGATCCGGCAGTCCTGCAGGACCATCATCCGCATGTACGGCGGCAAGGTGCCACGTACTATGGAAGAAATGCTCACGCTGCGGGGAGTCGGCCGCAAGACGGCAGCCATCGTCCTCGGCACGGCGTACGGTATCATCGAAGGCATCCCCATAGATACCCACAACATCCGTCTCCTGCGCAGGCTCGGGCTCACAAGGAAGAAAGAGCAGGGGAAGATAGAGCTGGACATGATGAAGAAGACGCCGAGGAAGGACTGGCTCACGCTCTCGCACCTCATGGTGGCCCACGGCCGCGCCATCTGCCATGCGCGCAATCCTCAGTGCAGTCAGTGTGTTTTCGCCCAAAGCTGCCCGAAGTCTTTGGTACGGAAGAAGACGGGAAGGTAGAATAGTGCAGTCCATTCATTCCTTCTTTCCCTATGAGAAAGTACGCCGTTTTCATTTTCATTCTCTCTGGTTTGCTTTTTGCTGCCTGTGCGCCAAAGGATCAGTCCGCTCAGGGAAATGAGGCGGGAGAGCAGGAAGGAGATACGATCGTGGTGGATCTGACAGGGGTGATAGGAGTGCCTAAGCAGAGCCAAAATTGACCTGTATGAGGTATAGCCAAAAGTATCAAATTATGTTATACTATTCATAGTGATTTTGGTACTCTGTGTGTGCGGGAGAGTTCAGTGAGTATCATCAATACAACTGTTGCATATCAAATAAGCCTCATCCTATAAAAGTACCAAATCACGAGGGGCGATCACACTTCATTGCGTGATCGCCCCTCATTTTTCTATCCTGAATTTATGCTTACATGTCGTAGTACCGGTAGAACTCCCAGGGAGTGGGGCATTTGTTTCCCTCTGCGATTTCCGCGCGTTTCGCTCCGACGTAGGCCTGAAGGAATGCGCGGGAAAAGACGTTGTCCACCGTGAGGAAGTCGCAGTCTCTCTCCAGCGCGGAGAGTGATTCTTCAAGGGATTTGGGTGCGTGGGGGATTTTTGCCAGTTGCTCCTCGGGGAGCGCATAGAGGTTTTGGTCCGTCGCCTCGCCAGGATCCATCCTGCGGCGGATGCCGTCTATTCCCGCAAGCATCATGGCAGCGAAGGACAAGTAGGGGTTGCATGTGGGGTCGGGGAAGCGCACTTCGATGCGCTTGGCTTTCGGGCTGCTGTGGTACATGGGGATGCGGATGGCCGCGGAGCGGTTCCGTGCGGAGTAGATGAAGTTTACCGGGGCTTCAAAACCGGGGATCAGGCGCTTGTAGCTGTTCGTCGTCGGGTTGCAGAGTGCGCAGAGCGCGGGGGCATGCGCAATAATGCCGCCGATATAGTGCAATGCCATCTTACTGAGGCCGCTGTATGCGTCACCTGCGAAAAGCGTTTTTCCTTCCTTCCAGAGGCTCTGGTGCATGTGCATGCCGGAACCGTTGTCGTTGTAGATGGGCTTTGGCATGAAAGTGACGGATTTCCCGTGGCGGTGGGCAACATTCCGGAGGATGTATTTGTACCGCATGAGAGAATCAGCCATAGTGAGGAGATCCCTGAATGCCATGTCTATTTCTGC
>Ga0076338_180_pt2 | contig 5249 bp, 6 predicted proteins | sample RifGroC2_FD_67841 | JGI IMG/M metagenome (GOLD analysis project Ga0076338, IMG submission 67841) | Peregrinibacteria bacterium GW2011_GWC2_54_8 | reverse complement strand
CAAAGCAGGTCGGCCAGAGCCGAATTTCACAGGGTGAAGCTGCTCTATAATGCGGGGAAGTAGCCCAACCCCACTCCACTCAACTTGGAGGTTCGGCCTCCAAGTCCGCGATTGCGCTTGTTGCTCGACTCTTTGTTAACGCGCGGCTCATTCGCCTGTGGTATACTGGCACGTATGACTACGATTGAACTTAAAAAAGCAGAACGTATTGCTTCAGAAAGCGAATCGTTGGCGCGCCGCGCACTCACGAAGAGCGATCAGGTACAGGCATATTTGAGCTTGCTTGAGTATCGCTCCGGCAAGACTCGCGTTCATTCATCGGCCCGCGCACTTCTAAAAAAGGTCAGGAATGCATGAAGCGCATTCGAACGACGGGCCGGTTTGAACGCAGACTTGCGGCATTTGCAAAGCGCCACCCAGAACTTCTCGATGCGGTTGAGGTCGCTATAGACTCTCTTGCTAGAGGCGAATCACTGACTTCGCTCCGCGCGCACAGGCTTCATGGCGACCTTGCTGGCTGTTATGCCGCTCGCATAGGTTCTGCGTATCGATTGATCTTCATCATCGAAGATGACGCCGTTGGTCTCATCGATATCGGGACGCATGACGAGGTATACCGATAAATCGACGACGTGAGAATCTATAACCGCGCGCTGTCAGCGAGCGAGGTGAAGCTGCTCTATACTTCGGGGAAGTAGCCCATAAGACCAATAAGACCTATCGCTTCGCTTTTCGAGCGGCGTATAGCCGCTCGGTGAAGCCGCCCTCGTGGAGAAAGCTCTTCTCGAGCGACTCCAGCTGGCGGTCGAGGAGGTAGTTGGTCTGGTGGATCAGAGAAATCAGCAGATTGGCCGCGTCCTCCGGCGCAGCCAAATAGGACCGATAGGACGCATAAGACCGATGGGACCTATCGCGACAAAGCGCGCGGATTGCGAGGACGCGCCTGTCGCTCTTCGCCCAAAGCGGTAGCGAGCGCTGCCGCAAGAAATCCTCGTAGTCGAGTAGCAGTTCTTCGAGACTTGCGCGCGCCACGCCGACGAGCTTCAGCTCGGTTTTCTTCGAGGTGCCGGAGGCCTGCGACCCTTCGGCGATGTTCTGGCGGCCGCTCCGCGCCGCTTGAATCATCTGATCAGTCGTCCTCTGGGACGGATAGGTCTTATAAGACTTATAAGTCATATAGGTCCTACAGAATTCCACCGTCAGGTCGTAGACGAGCGTCGCGTTCTGAAAGGAAGCGAGCGAGCGGTACCCGCCATGGGGCGGAATGAGTTCGGGCTTCATCAGAATTTTGCGAGGCGACGCGCGTGGCGCGTTGAAGCCGAGAAGGGCGTTTCGAGGAATATGCGCACGGCCTCGTCGGCTTCCTCACCGCTCACGAAGCGCGCGCCGAGAGCGAGCACATTCGCGTCCTGGTGCCGGCGCGGCAGGCGTATCGCGTCGTAGCCGTCTTCGGAGCGGCCGCCCTCGATGTCGAGCGCTTCAGTTACGCGCATGGGCCCGTAGAAGACCGCGGCGCGCACGCCCTTCACGCGGTTCGCGCACATGGCCTCGCCCTGCCCGCTCCCGCCCACGATGATGCCGCGCGTGCCCTGCGTAGCCTTGGCGGAGTAGGGGCTGTCGGGCTCGGCCGCCACGCGCCGCGCAAGCGGCGTCATGTAATCCGGATAATCATCGTCAGGGTCGAGCGAATACGCCCCGAGGTCTTCGACCTCGTATCCGCGCGTGCGCACATGCTCCATGAGCGCGCACTTGAGCGCGAATCCGGCGTGGTCTGCAGCGAAGTAAATCTTCATGAGACCTATCACGTGATTGCCGCTGCGGCAATCACGTGTCTGATCAGACTCTCCGCGTATCCCATCTCGTTATCATACCAAGCAAGCACCTTCACGAGATTGCCGTCGACCACGCGGGTCATGCCGAGATCCGCGATGGAGGCGCAGGGCTCGCCGACGATATCGCTCGAGACGAGTGCTTCGTCGGTCGCGCGGAAGATGCCCGCCCAGCGCGGCGCGGCCGCAGCAGTGCGCAGTATCTCATTCACCTCTTCGCGCGTCGTCGCGTGCTTCGCGATGAACGTGATGTCCGCGATGGAGCCGGCCACGACGGGCACGCGGAGCGCGATGCCGTCGAACTTTCCTGCGAGCTGCGGATACGCTTCTGTTACTGCGCGCGCGGCGCCAGTCGCAGTCGGCACGATGTTCAGCGCCGCTGCGCGCCCCTCGCGCATGTCCTTCTTCGATGGACCGTCCACGAGCGACTGGCTCGCCGTGTACGCGTGCGCCGTCGAGAGCACGGCTTTCTCGATGCCGAGCGCTTCGTCGAGGATGGCGATGATCGGACTCGCGGCGTTCGTGGTGCAGGACGCATTGCTGGATATCTCACAGGATGCAAGCTTCTCTTCATTTATTCCCATCAGAACGGTCTCTCCAAGCGGTACGTTAGACTCTTTTACTGGAGCCGTTATGACGACGCGCCGCGCGCCCGCGTCGAGGTGCGCCTGTGCTTTCTTATAGTCGGTGAAAAGCCCGGTGGATTCTACAACAACATCGATATTCAGCTTACCCCACGGCAAGTCCGCGGGCTCCTTTTCTGAAAAAAACTTCACTTCTTTCTCGTCAATAAAAAGCGCCCCTTCTTTTGACGATACTTCAAACGGCGCGCGGCCGTACACTGTATCGTATTTAAGCAGATACGCGAGGTTCTCTAAGGAACCGAGGTCGTTCACGGCGACTATTTCAACTTGTGGTGAGCCTGTCGAATCCATACCGCGTCCGCCGAGGGCGAACGCGCGCCGCGCGAACGCTCTTCCTATTCTCCCGAATCCGTTAATTGCAACTCTGATCATGAGTGCAGTATAGCACTGCTATACTGCACTCATGGGCATTGTCATTCCCGCCGTGCTCCCTTCTTCGCGCAAAGAGCTCGAAGAGAAGCTTGCGCTCTTTGCGTCTATCCCCGCAGTCAGCCGCGTGCAGATTGATGTCGTCGACGGGCGCTTCGCGGCGCCTGCGTCCTGGCCCTATAATTCACCCAGCACCAAATCTGATTTAGTGCTGGGTGAAATGCTCCCGCACCTCGATCATATCGAGTACGAGATCGATCTCATGTGCGTTGACGCCGAAGTCGCCGTGGAAGCGTGGCTTACGCTCGGCGCGACGCGCCTCACCCTCCACGCCGAGAGCGTCATCGACCTGCCGCGGTTGATCGCGTTCGTTCGGGATCGGTACGGCGACTTCATTTCTCTCGGGCTCGCGCTCTCTGTCGCGAGCGAACTCGCGCTTATCGAACAGTGCCTTGAGGGGATTGCGTACGTGCAGTTCATGGGCATCGCGCGGATAGGGCGGCAGGGGCAACCGCTCGACCCGCGCGTATTCGAGAAGGTGCGCGCCTTCCACCGCCGTCATCCGAGCATACCGATACAGATCGACGGCGGCGTCTCGCTCCAGAACGCGAAAAAGCTTCTTGCGGCGGGCGCTTCTAGCCTCGTTATCGGTTCCGGCATCCTGAAGGCCAAGGACCCAGCCGCCGCCGTGGCGGCGTTTGAGGAGCTCGAGAGCCCGTTCGGAGTGTGAAATAGGTTATAGTAATTAGGGTATAGTGAATGCAACTACAACCTACAACCTACAACCTATTCCCTATAACCTAACTCCAATATGCTTTCGGACGATGAGATAAAAAAACTTGAATCACGCGCACGAGATATTCGTGAGACTATCATCAATTCGCTGGTCGCGGCGGGGAGCGGGCACACGGCCGGGCCCCTTGGCATGGCGGACATCTTCACTGCGCTTTATTTCCATATCTTGAAGCACGACCCCACACGGCCGGAGTGGGAAGGGCGCGACCGGCTCGTACTCTCGAACGGCCACATCTGTCCGGTGCTCTACGCCACTCTCGCACACGCCGGATACTTTGACGTGGAAGAGTGCATGACGCTGCGGAAGTTCGGCAGCCGGCTTCAGGGGCATCCGGAGCGCCTGCGCCTTCCCGGCCTCGAGACGACCTCCGGCCCCTTGGGCGAGGGCCTCTCGCAAGCGGCCGGAATCGCCCTCTCCTTCCGCATGGATGAATGTCAGGACGTCGTACGTCCTACATCAGATGTAGGACGTACGACGTCCAGATTCTTTGTAATTACCGACTTCGCGCGCACGAGCGCATACTGCAAATACGGCCCCGAATCGCCCTCCAGCGAGAGCGACTTCTCTTCGTCAAAAATAATATCCGAGCCCGGTGACTGTCGGAGAATCATATATTTAATAGCACCAACAGCGACTTGTTCTGCGACAAGGGGGTCTTCATTTTTCTCACTTGTTTTTTCTATTACATTTTTTATAAAACCTGAAGCTGTAACGACGTTGCCTTCGCGCGAAGACATTTTTCCTGATGCGAGTTTCAAGAATCCTGTCGCAACATGTTCTGTCTTGGAGGCCAGACGCGGCGCGAGATCCTCGAGCGCCGAGAGAATAGTCCTGAAACGTCCTGTTTGCTCGTTTCCGGTAACAATTATTACTTTATCCGACGGCCATCTTTCTTCTTTCAAAAATGCGAGCCCAATGTCCTTAGCCTCATAGGTCGGCGTGTTGTGCGAGGTGATAAACACTAGCGTGTGTACCCCTTTTTTCTCGCCGTTGTAGATAATCGCACCGTCACTTTTTTCAAAAATATTCTTATTGAGCCCGTCGTTTACGACACGCAGACCAATTTCAGTCGTGTCACTGTCAAAAAATTCAAAATCAAACTTCGTGTCGAGAATCTTCCAAATGCGACGAAATTCTTCCATTGATACGTCGCGACCCTCACGCCATAGTTCCATCAATTCTTTATCTGTACCTACGTATATCGCCTGATTGAGAGCATCTATCTCCTCTTTTACTTTCGGGTCGCTCTCGTACGCATTTGAACCCTCTGTATATGCCGTACCTATCTCCTGAGCAGTTGTCGGCTCACTGATATTCTTTTTACGCAACCCCCAGAGTGCCTTCGCTACATTCGGTCCGATGTCTCCGCCGAATGTATCTCGCGCAACTTTTGCACCAGCATTCTCTATTAGTCTTGATAGTGTTTCGCCAACGACCGTGCCGACGAGATGGCCGATATGCATTTCTTTAAATGCGTTCGGATTTGAATATTCAATCATTATCCTGCTTACTGTTTGCTGTTTGCTGTTTGCTGGTCTGCCCCATTCCATACCTTTTGTATCCGCTTCTGCGACAGCGAGAGTTACCGCTTCACGTGCGAGTGTAATATTC
>Ga0076338_183_pt1 | contig 5558 bp, 2 predicted proteins | sample RifGroC2_FD_67841 | JGI IMG/M metagenome (GOLD analysis project Ga0076338, IMG submission 67841) | Peregrinibacteria bacterium GW2011_GWC2_54_8 | reverse complement strand
CTGTAGGTGGTGTTGGTGTCGGTATCGATGTCAGCACTCCAGGAAAGCTGCCCTGCACTGTTGGTCTTGAGGACTTTGCCGGAGGCGGAACCGTCGGAAGTCGGGAAAGTGTAGGTGACACCGTTGAGAGTAACTGTGGAGCCGAAGGTGACAGTACCGTTGAGGGTGGTGGCGCCCTCCGCGATGAGGCCACCGGAAGAGGTGAGGAGGTCCTGGGCGTGCAGGATGCGCCCGGACATCGTGCCCACCACCTCGAGTGCCAGACTGGAATCGATACTTGCGGATGCAGAACCTCCGAGGTTGATGAGAAGACCTCCCGTCATCGTATCTCCCTGGACCATCACGTAACGCGCATCAGCAGTGGCCTGCGTGATGGCATTCGGATCCGCTGCATCTGTCCAGGAGAGGTTACCTGCTCCGTCTGTCGCGAGGATCTTGCCGGAGGAAGAACCATCCGAAGTGGGGAAGGTGTAGGTGACACCGTTGAGGGTAAGGGTGGAACCGAAGGTCACGGTGCCGTTGAGCACCGTGGCACCCTCTACCACCATACCTCCACTGCTCGTCACGAGGCTCTCTGCATGCAGAGTCCCCCCCGAGATGGTAGTGAAGCTCAATGTTGAGCCGGTGATGCTTGCATTCAGCGTGAGTACAGAAGCGCTCAGAGCCAATCCTCTGCCAGCGGTGAAGCTGGTACCGCCAGCGGCGTCTGTCCAGCTCAGGTTTCCATTTCCGTCGGTGGCCAGGACTTTCCCTGAGCTCGTCCCGTCCGATGTCGGGAAGGTGTAGGTGACCCCGCCCACTGTCAGCGTAGAGGCGAAGAGTGCATTCCCTTCCACAACCAACGTCCCTGAGCTTGTGATGGAATCCTGCGCATGCAGCACCCAACCGGAGGAAGTTCCTGCAATTTCCAGGAGCAACCCGTTCTCTATGCTCACGGAAGTGTCGTTTGTGGAGTGGATCAGCAGCCCACCTGTCATGGTATCACCCTGTTGCTGCACGTACCGCCCATCGGCAACACTCTGGGACAATCCGGAAGCAGCTGCGGTAAAGCTCACCCAGGCAGAGCCTGTGTAGCCCTGGAAGTCTCCGCCAGTCCAGCGCAACGTGCCAGCACCAGTCCCCGATCCCTCAGTGAATGTACCGATGCGCACGGCTCCGCTGTTGTACACAGCGAATTGTTCGCCGTCCGCATTGGACATGCTCACAAGTTTCCCTGTGCCGAGTTGCGTACCCCAGAGCAGAGAACCGGATGTGGCATACACAGACTCTGTTCCCGTCTGGAAGTAACTCTTCGTCGGCACACAGGTACAACCGTTGTACGTTCCGGTAGCACCCTGCGCTGTAGTACAGGCTGCTCCTGTCTGAATTTCGCAGCCGTTTCCTGCGTCCGCACCGGAAGCGTCACAGTCATTGTAACCAGAACTACAGACACAATTACCGGCTCCTGCGCTACAGCCATCGTACACTGCATTCGTTCCACAGGAACCTCCATCCAGAATTTCACAACCGTCGCCTGCTCCTTCACCTCCGCCATCACAGTCCAGATAATTCGTATCACACTGTGCGGCACAGCTTGCACCGTAGTTATTGTTCGCACCCGTCGGATAATTAGTCACATTCGTCTGCACTTCGCAGGTACTGTCCCCCGTACAGTCCTGGTACCCCGAACGACAATCTCCGCACGTAAATGCTCCGGCACCAGTACAGGTAGTCGCTCGCTTCTGCGTGGTATAACAACTTTCATCGCGGTTGCAGAGCCAACTGCCATTGTTGTCACAGTACGGAGCTGCTGCGTCGACGTCTGCGTAACAGTCTATGATGTACCCCCCGCCGAGGCTCGCTGTGTACTGCGTATTGGACGATGTGGTGGAACCCGGGGCGGAGATGGTCGAGTTGTCGTAACACTGTGTAACCTCCGTTCCTGTAGAGTCGTCTACGCCGCAAATATTCAAGCCTCCGGAGCATTTCTGCCCGGGAAACTGGGCATCTTCAGAGGGACACTCTGTCGGGTCCGACACGTACTGTGGCGTGGCCGCGTACACAAGAGGCACCAACACCATGTACACCAGGAGTGGTACAAGGATCACTCCTGCTATTCTCTGTGCCGTCACTCGTGTGCGTGTTGAAATGCGAAAGAAGGTAACTAACGGCAGCAAGCCAGAGGCTTGGTCGTGGAACAGTTGGTGAGGTGTCCGATTCCTCCTCCGGCCGTACTGAACTCCCACCACGGACCGAGATGTGTGGCACCGCTGGAAGTCCAGCCACGACAGTCATTGGAATCCGCGGTGTATCCCGGAGGACCTTCGGCGATCCAGGCATCCGGAATGCCGGAGAAGAGTGTGGAGATGTCTTCGGAAGAGATGGTGCCGATGATCTCATCGGTTTGGCAGAAGTGGCTGCCAGAGAATTCTGCATCGCAGATGGCGTTCGCTGCCTGGTACCCCACATAGCTCCCGGAGGTGAACTGGCCGTTGTACGAGGTCACCGTAGTGGTTCCAACAAACACCGCACCCGTACCGCTCTGGTTGATGGTTGTGTAGTTGTTGGTGATATTCGTCGTACTGGTGGTGCTCGTAGTTGTACTGCTGTCTCCGCCACCTCCTCCGCCACTGCGGTACCCGCCTCCGCGGCGCGTGCGCTCATCACCGTGCGGTGCAGCCTCACGAATCTGCTCACGGAGCGGCATGTCCTGCCACTGCGGCACCCCATCCTTGAGCATGAGAATCTGCCCCTCCTGCCCCATGCCGAAGAGTTCGAGTAGCACTGGATTTTCCTTCTGCGGTGCACTGGCATGGAGCGGATACACATCCACGAAGAATTCGTCCGTGCGTTTCTGTTCTTGCATTGCAGGGGCTGCGGTGTGCGGTGCCTCCCCTGAGTGGAACCGCGTGAGTATGTGTTGCAATACGGCCCCTCCCAGGCGCTTCTGCCTCCGTTCTTCCACCCGCCGGATGAGTTCCTGCACATCCAGTGCGAACACCACCTCTTCGCCTTGGGAAACTTCCTGTAGCTCTCTGGTTTGGCTGTCGATGGTTGCCACGAAGAGCGGGTGCGCTATGGCAGGACCAATGGTGCTCGTTGTGACCGTACGAACCTGGAGAGGACGTACTTCACCGTCCTCCCCGACATTCACAAGCCTGCCCGGGAGCCCCTGAGCCCCGTGAAGAGTGGCAAATTCCCCCGCACCGGCATTGAGGAACGCGAGCGGTACCTGCTCTGCCCCCCTCTGTTCCGTCGCGAGGGCAATGAGCATGAGGATCAAACACACCGGCCCGAGCACGTACACGGAAAGCGTCCGCCACAGAGCGCGCGTATGAGCCTGTGTCTGCACAGATTCCTGCTCGAGCCCCTCAAGAGCAAGGCGGATGTTCCGGGTGAGCGCAGCTCGGGAGTAGCCCGTCATAAGCTGCAGATACTGTCGGATGATCCCCTTCTCCTCCTTGCTCAATGTTGCATAGTCCCCAAACCGCTTCAGTGCCAGCGACATCCACTCCTGTTTCTCCTCCCTGCTCCTGCCATGGAGCGGCACCTCTGTCGGAGGGGTGCGCAGCAACTCCTGGATGTCTTGCAGTGAGGAACAGTCGGGGGTTTCCATGTGCGGGGTGTTTGTGTGTCTTTTTTTCGGGAATGAGCCTCAGGCTCATGTGCTTTTGAGCCTCAATAAATCTCAAGATTATAGCAAATTTCGCGATCGGGGACAACGCCCCGGAGGGGGTGGGAAAACTAGTGAGAAAAAATGTCAAACCAAAGTAAAAATGGAGATTGTCAAATAGAGTTGTCACCACCCCCGCAGAAGCACCCAAAAGTGCCTATACAGGCGCACCCACCAGCCTTCGTCCGCCTGTGGCGGACTACGGCCGGCGAGATCAGCCGTTATGCAACTTCCAAAAGCGATCTACGCTACTCCGTGGGGAACCACCATGTACCTCTGCAGATTCTTCCCTATCCTCGCAGCAACATCACTCCCCGAAGGCAGGGTAAACGTCTTGCCGGTCATGCGCTCGTAGAGCTCAATGTACCTGCTCGCGAGCATTACACGCACATCGTCCGTAATTTTGGGCCAGGTGCTCTCGTCTTCGTACTCGAATCCCTGGCTGCGGACCCAGAGCCGGAAGAATTCCTTGTCCAGGCTCTCCGGTTCCTCCCCACGCTCAAAGCGCTCTTCGTATGTCTCCGCCACCCAGTAGCGGGAGGAATCCGGGGTATGAACCTCATCTGCGAGGGTGATGGTGCCGTGCTCGTCCACCCCCATCTCGTATTTCGTGTCGACCAGAATGAGCCCATGCTCGCGGGCGATTTTCTGCCCCCGGCGGAAGACCGCGAAGGCTTTCTCCGTGATTTCGTCCCACTGTTTCTTTGTCGCGAGCCCCTGTGCCACGATTCCCTTGGGATCAATGAGTTCGTCATCCTTCGATTTTGTGGTGGGCGTGAGGATGATATCTTTGAATGGCTGATTCTTCACCATACCCTCAGGAAGCTTGTTCCCGCAGAAATTCCGCACGCCGCTGCTGTAATTCACCCACGCGGAGGTTTTGGTGGAACCGGTGAGATACGCCCGCACCACGATCTCCACCTGAATAATTCTGAGATCTTTCACCACCGTGACATTGGGATCCGGAAGATCGAGGACATGCGTCGGCATGAGGCTCAAAACCTGCCCCTTGAGGGGAATGGTGCACCAGTTGATGTCAAAGGCGGACTGGCGGTCCGTGGCAATGAGGATGGTGCGTTTCTCCTCCGGCTGCCTGTACACATCACGCACCTTGCCCTGGTAGCGCTCACCGAGCGCGGGGAAATCTGTCTTCTCAAGGGCGGTGGCAAGGAACGGCCGGAGTGCTTGTGGAGTGATCATGGGGAGATGGTAGCAGAACGGTTCGTGTATATCGTATGTGGAATATGGAATATTGGGAAAAACGAAAGCTTTCAAAATCCAAATGGGGCAGAGGAATTACCCCACATACGACATACCACATTCGACATACGCGCTAGAACGCCATCTTCCACCCCTCCCCCACTCCCACCTGCTCTGTGAATCCTGCCACCACCTCCAGTGCGTACTTCGCAGGCCCCGCAGACGGGTACTTCTGGCATGGATCTTCCGTGCATGGCGTCATGGAAGCGGAGGAAACGTACGACCCGCTCCCGTTGAAGAAGATGATGTCGAGCGGAATGAGCGTGTCTTTCATCCAGAAAGAGCGCGGCTCTTCGTTCTCGAAAATGAACAGCATTCCCCGTTCCCGTGGAAGGAATTCCCGGAACTGCAACCCGCGGCTCCGCTGCTCGTCCGTGAGCGCAAGCTCCACTGCTACGGGAGCGACGACCTCCTTCTCCTCGGAGATGAGGTAAATGAGCTTCATGGGAAGCCCGGTCTGTGCCACGTTCCCCTGCGAAGAACCCCCGCAGGAAACGAGGAGCAGTGCTGTGCCGATGAGGAGAGCGGAATGTTTCATCAGCATTTTATGGTAGCAAAGGGGGACGACAGATGGAAGCAATTGCCCCAGGTTCACACTCCCCGCAGCGCCGCAATCGCCTTTTTCCGATTCCGGGACCGGAAGATA
>Ga0076338_195_pt1 | contig 5742 bp, 6 predicted proteins | sample RifGroC2_FD_67841 | JGI IMG/M metagenome (GOLD analysis project Ga0076338, IMG submission 67841) | Peregrinibacteria bacterium GW2011_GWC2_54_8 | reverse complement strand
GCGCCCTGACTTCGTCGGCAATGACGAGGACAGCCAGTTGAGCTCCCTCCACAACACTGTTGAAGTTATTAAGTGCATCAAGTGCCGCCGCAACATTTTCGGGATTTTGAGGAGCTGGAGTGGGTGTATCGTCTGAACTTGAAGCTGGACTCTCCGAGACCTCAAATCTTTCAACTGGTGGGGGAGGGGTTGCTTCAAAAACTACCTCAGCGGGGGTGGAAGAACTTTTCCAGGCCGAAAGAGGCGAATACAAGCGCTATGCCTGCCGAAAGGAGAACGACGGGTGTGCGGATTTGCCTCATGGAGCGAGTATAGCGTACGATGCGCCCCTATTTCTTTCCTTCATGACTATGAAAAAAGTTCTGTTCGTGTTTGGCGTATTACCTCTTCTGTTTCTCGTGGCGTGCGTACCCTCGCAGCCGGAGCAAGATGAGATGATGGATGATGAGATGATGATGGAAGAGGAAGAGAAGATGGTGGAGGATGGAATGATGATGGATGAAGAAGGGATGATGGAGGAAGAGCAGGCAGGCAGTCCGCGCGTCATCCGCGTGACTGCGGAGAACTGGATGTTCACTCCTGCAGCTATTACCGTGAAGAAAGGCGAACGAGTGCAGATTTCTCTGGAGGGTCTCACCGGTTTGCACGGCTATTCTGTTCCTGATCTGGGCATTAACCAGGTGGTAGAGGCCGGTCAGACCGTTACCTTCGATCTGCCGACAGACGAGCCGGGAATCTATAATGTGCGTTGTTCCGTCCCGTGCGGCGAGGGTCACAGGGATATGACGGGTCAGATCATCATAGAGGAGTGATGCGCAGGTATTGCGTGCCGTTGCTGGCGCTGCTGCTTTTCTCTGCGTGCAACGGAGAGGCGCCTTCGCAGGTGCAGAATCCCGATCCCAATCACCTCCATGCGGATTTCGCCGTCTGGTATGAGGGGGAGAAGCTGGATTTCAGCGGGGAGGAGTACCAGTCCGGGTCTCTGGAAGAGGAGAGTGATCCCGGCCACGGCGGCCACGAGCATCTGCACCCCTACGTCCATCTGCATGACGGCGTCGGCCACGTCATTCATGTGCACAAACCGGGGTTCACACTGCGGGAGTTCTTCGATTCGCTCGGGCAGCTTGATTTCTTCACGCAGGGGCACATCTGGACCATGTTCATCAACGGGCAGGAGGAAGAGTTCACTCTCGACTACGAGATACGCGATCTTGATCAGATTTTTCTCACCACTTCCGCCGGGAGCGCGAAGGTACTCGATGAACTCAGCAGGATGACAGATGATGCCTGCCAGTACTCACGGACTTGTCCTGAAAGGGGTGATCCGCCCAGGGAGGATTGTGTGTCTGATCCTTCCGTCCCTTGCGTCGTTCCTCCTGAGGATCTTTGAGGTTTGCTCGTTGACTCGTTCGCTCGTTGCTCGTTTTGAACCAGTAACGAGCAAACCAGCGAACGGGCAAACGAAGCGGTAGGCGTCGCCAGTATGTTGTAAACGCTATGTGAATATCATCCCCGCCAGGCGATGACGGCGACATAGGCGATGTAGCACGCGAGGAGCACCCCGCCTTCCCATCTCTTTATGATGTAATCTTTCTCCTGCTTCCACCAGAAAAACAGCCGGTGGTGGAGTTTCCCGTTGTGGACGATGAAGAAGAGCAGCGCCGACGCGAACACCACCATGAGAAGGTCAATATTGAGATCCGGTTGGAAGGGGAGCGGCTTAATGAGGGCGCTCACTCCGAGGATCCAGAAGATGTTGAAGATGTTGCTCCCGACGACGTTCCCCACCGCGATGTCCGGTTTGTTCTTGATGGCCGCGACGACCGAGGTCATGAGTTCGGGGAGAGACGTGCCGACTGCCACGATTGTGAGGCCGATGAGTGCCTCGCTCACACCGAGAGCGAGGGCGATGTCCTGCGCGGTTTCCACGCAGAAATGTCCTCCCACTACGAGACCGGCAAGTCCCATGATCACAAGGAGCACGGCCTGCCAGAGGGACATGACCGTTTTTGTGATCCCTTGCTCCTGTTCTCCATGCCGGATGCCGAACGTGTAGTAGAGGAAGATGAGGAAGAAGCAAAGGAAGACAAGACCATCGCCCCTGCCGAGTTCCGAAAGCTGGTACCCGTCGATCAGCGCGTCATTTGCCATGAAGTAGAGCACGATGCCCGCGAGCAGGCTGAGGGGAATCTCCTTCAGTATGGTGCTCTTCTGTACTGCTATGGGCGCGATGATCGCGGTAATGCCAAGGATGAGCAGGATGTTGGCGATGTTGCTGCCGACGACGTTTCCAATGGCAATGTCTGCATTCCCCCGGATGCTGGCGACGATGTTCACGATGAGCTCCGGGGTGGACGTGCCGAAAGCGACGACTGTCAGGCCGATGGCGAGGTCAGATATGCGGAGCCTGTGTGCCAAGGAAGACGCGCCCTCCACCAACCAGTTGGCGCCTTTCAAAAGGAGGAGTACGCCGATAGCGAACAGAATGAGTGTGAAGATGATTGGCATTGCGGGCAGCATAGACGAAGAGGTGGGACGAAGAAATAGCTTGTTAGCTGATTAGCTTCTTTAGCTTCATTAGGGGCTGGGATGTTTGATTTGATTCTTTTGTACCTTTCTAACGAAGCTAATGAAGCTATAAACCTAACAAGCGAGAGAAGCTACTAAGCTGAGAAACACTCTTTTTCAAGCAGCTTGGTATCAGTACTATGTCCGCATGCAACCCCAGAAGAAGCAGGACGATGGCAAAAGCAAGAAACAGCCTGAGGACAGCAAGTGCCAGCAGGAGCTGAGTGCAGTGACGAAAGAGCTGGAGCGCCTCAAGGAAATGGCGGGGCGGGCGCAGGCAGACCTGCAGAACGCGCGGGAACGGATGCGGAGGGAAGCGCAGGAAGTCCGCGCGTTCGCGCTCGAAGCGTTCGCGCATCTGCCGGAGGAGCTCAAAAATCACGATTGGGTGAAGGGGCTGCAGGCGATGGAACAGGCGTTCATCAAAGAGCTGAGTGATGTGGGCCTGCAGCAGATTGCCTCGCTCGGAAAGCCGGTGAACCCCGCGTACCACGAGGTGCTGCAGGCGGGTCCCGGCGAGAAAGACGTCATTACGGAAGTATTCGAAGAGGGGTATCTGCTACGGGAGAAAGTCCTCCGCCCGGCAAAGGTAAAAGTTGGAGATGGGACAGAAAACGCTCATTAGCTAATTGCACCTGTCATGCGCTCGGGGTCGCACCTCAGGATGACAGTCGGCCCTCGAACCATGACGTGCGCGAATGTGTCATCTTAAACAGGCTTAGGGCAGGTGAGAGGAGCGAAGGTCAGTAGAGCACTTCGTTCGCGCGCACGATCCGCGGCGTATCGTTCTCTATGACGACCTCATGCATGCAGCTCAACCTCTGCTGGAGCTGCCACCTTTCAGCTCCCTCGATGTCGTTGAGAATGGTGCTGAAGGGGAGAGCATGTCCCCAGAGGGCGACGCAGTCAAAATCATCCCTCAGAACACCCAGCCATCCTTCCAGTACGCGTTCTCTCATCCGATGTGCGGGTTCAGCACCTTCTATTGGTGCATGAAGCGGATCTCTGAGCCAGCGTGCCACTTCCTCCCGTGAGTGGCGCAGGATATCTAACCATTGCTTCCCCTCCCATCGCTCTCCAAAATCCCGCTCATTGAAGAGGGGAACAGCGAAGTGCGGGATGCCTTCATGCCGCTGGAGGTGTATCCCGGGGAGCCGTGTGCGCTTCTTCCCGGACGTGGCGACGTAGTCCAGCCCCTGTCTGCATGCAAACTCAATGTTGGCGAGCGACGTCCGTATTCCTTCCGGGTCGAGGAACGCATCGGTGCTCCCTGCACAGATGTTCTGTGTGCCGCCCTCTATTTCCCCGTGCCGGAAGAGGAGAATCCGTTTGGTCATGGTTACACAGTTATGCTTTCCTTATCGCCTGGGCGAACGCATCACCCTTCTCTTCGAAGTTCTTATACATGTTATAGCTCGGTGAGGCAGGAGAGAGGAGACAAATGGCGTCTTTTCTCTCTCTGTCGTGGCGTTTGATGGCAAGTTTCACTGCCGCAGCCATGGAGTCCACTTCGTGGATGTCCTGTGTGTGCACGCGCTTCTCGAGCGCTTCCTTTATCCGTACGCCGCTCTCCGGGAAGAGGATCACGTTTTTTATCTGGGAATCGGCGATGACCGCTCCGAGTCCCGTAAAATCATTGCCGCGGTCCTGTCCACCGAGAATGATGGTCTCCACATGGTCTCCAAATGTAGCGAGTGCCGCCATTGCCGATTCCGGAATGGTGGAGATGGCATCATTTATCCATTTGATGCCGTGGAGCACGCCGAGGGACTGCAGGCGGTGGGCGAGTCCTTTGAACTTTTTGATCGCCCTCACCGCGGTTTCCCTCTCCACGCCGAGGAATTCTGCCACCTTCCAAGCTCCGGCGATGTTGAGGAGGTTGTGCTTTCCCTGGAGGTGCGTGTCGGAGAGCTGCACAGGCGCATCACTCTCGCCGTACTCCCTGCGATTCTCCATTTTCACGACGGCGTAAGCGGCGATGATCTTTGCATTGTTCACATTGGAAGAGAACACGATGTCCTCCTGCTTCTTCTGGTTCATGACGATGTGCGCCTTGGCGATTTCGTAGTTCTTCAGTGTGACGTGGTAGTCCAGGTGCTCCGGAAAGAAGCTCGTGATCACCGCGATGTGCGGGCTCACCGTGAGGTTCATGAGCTGGAAGCTGCTCATCTCCATCACGAACAGCGTTCCTTGCTTCGCGTGTTCGAGGAAGTCGAGCGTGGGGATGCCGATGTTCCCCACGAGGTGCACGTCTCTCCTGTCCTCTTCGAGAATGGCGGTAATCAGACTTGCAGTGGTGCTCTTCCCCTTGGTCCCGGTCACGCCGATCACCTGTGAGCCCGCCTCGTGGACGCTCTCCAGAAAGAGCTGCGTAGTGCTCGTGAGCTTGTCTTTCACCGCGTTCAGTTCCGGCAGGGGAGGGATGCCGGGGGACTTGATGATGACGTCAAACTTCTCCAGGTTCCGGAGCCACCCCGTTCCGAGCTGCTGCCAGTATTTCCCTTCTTCGACGGTGACGCTCTCCTTCTTGTTCGCGATGGTGATTTCACACCCCGGGGCATACTTTTGGAGCGCACGGGCGGCCGACTGGCCTTCCCGGCCGTACCCGAGGATGCAGACCGCTTTGCCGGCGAGTTCACGTATGTGCATCGAGGCGCATGAGGAAGCGGGCGCTCACGGCGTGCTCGCTGCTTGGTTCGAGCACACTGCGAATGAGTTTCGGAATGTCTGTGATGCTCTCTGCCTTCTCGAGCAGGAACATCTGCATCACCGGCGTCTCCTCCAGCTCGCCCTGCTGCACGGCGAGGAGCATGGCTGCAGCGGTCTCCTCCGGCGTGCCCACGCACTCGAACGGTTTGAATCCGGTGAGGCCGAGCAGTTGCCTGTAGAGCGGCAGCAGGCTCTCATCTTGGTACAGGTTCTTCCCGAAGATCTCCAGAAGCTGCTTCTTTGGCAGGAATGCGGCGAACTGACAGAAGGAGAAGGCGCACTTGGGGCAGGTGCCGCACCAGCGCTCCTTCGGTTTCTCCTCCAGTATGCGCCAGTTTTTGTTGCAGCTTGTGGCGCATCTGAAGTACTGCGGCAACGTGCAGAAGTGCTGTGCAATGTGCAACTCACTCATGGAGCGGAGCAAACTGAAGCAGTCGATGCCCGGAGTGAGGAAGCGGTGCACGT
>Ga0076338_165_pt2 | contig 6195 bp, 7 predicted proteins | sample RifGroC2_FD_67841 | JGI IMG/M metagenome (GOLD analysis project Ga0076338, IMG submission 67841) | Peregrinibacteria bacterium GW2011_GWC2_54_8 | reverse complement strand
CTGGGTCCTTGAGGTATCCGCCCTCCTTTGCTTTCTGGCCAAGAGCTTTAATGAGTTGCTGTTGCCGTGCAGAGCGCGAAAAATCGCTGGTAGAGTGTCGTGATCGCGCGTACTTGAGAGCCGTGGCACCGTCCAGATGCTGCATTCCTCTGCTGAGGGTGAATGCTTCGTATCCGTAGTTCTCGTCGGGGTATTCGCTGTCAGTGATATCCTCCGGCACGTCAATATCTATGCCATCCAGAGCATCGACTGCTTCCACGAAGGCGGTGAAGTTCACTTTCACAGTATGGTGGATCTCCATCCCCAGGTTTTGTCCCACTTCTGTGCCGAGTTCCCGGAGGGCTTCTACTGCCGCGTCTTCCGGTTCCATGCCCTGGCGGTACTGGAGGTAATTCTTGTAATCCCTGTAGAAGCTGTTGATTTTCCCTTTCCCCATTTTAGCAGTCTTAAGGAAGAACACGTCGCGGGGGAGCGACAGGAGCACCACACTTTTGGAATCAGTAGGATCGATGCTTGCGACAATGATGGTATCAGTCAGATCTCTTCCCTCGTGGTCTCTATTCCCCTGGCCGATGAGCAGGAGATTGATGTATCCGTTGGCATCCGTGGGGAGTTCTGAGCCGGCAAACGAAGTGATAGTCCCGAAACTCAGGAAGTGCACGGACATCAACGCTTTCACCGTTCCTGCGAGCAGGAGGAATGCAAAGAAGATTGCGACAAGAACGAAGAGTAAACGCTTGAGCGCCATGACCCGCTGCTTCTTCACATGTTCCTTTTCCTTCCGTTCCTTCCAGAGGCCATACCAGCCCATGAGCGGTTTCCCTATTTCGAGGGCACCGACGATGAAGCTCCGCCAGCGAAGACGACGTCGGGGTTCTTCCTCTATCCGACGGACGTGGAAAGACATTGCGTACAGCGTACGTGAAACGTGTTCTTCCGTCACGGTATTCTTTTGTGGATTTCCCCGTATGGTGTACGAGCGGTTACCATGACCCTTTTCGCTCAAGCAAGCGTTGCACTCAGTATTCCAATCAGCAGCGGTTGGTGCAGCATGTAGAGGAGGAGCGCATGTCTTCCCGGGAGGGCGGCGAGGTACACGGTTCTCCGGTGTTCTTGTGCATAGGTGTGCATGGCAGGGAGGAGCAGGTGGACGATCAGCGTTCCCATGAGCACGATTCCAAACCACGGGAAGAGAGGAAAGTAATCGAGCGTTGAGAATTCTTTCGGTGTGATCCCGAGGGGGAGGAAGAATTCGTGGGTCACATGGAGGAAAGGGGTGGCCTGTCCTATGCCGAGGATGGTGACTGCAGTGAGCATGCGGAATATTCTGCCCCGCGGGAGAACAGCGAGGAGCATCAGGCTGATTGCGATGCAGTGGAGGATTCCGAATCGTATGTAGGTGGTTGGATTCCAGTAGTATGTCACGCCGGTGATGAGGAGCGCGCAGAGTACGATCGTTCCGATGCGTTTCCACCGCTTGTTTCTCCCCTGTGCTGCAGAGAGTTCGAAGCTGCACCCTACAAGGAGCAGGAAGAGGATTGCGGTCATACGTGCGAAAAGCCACCAGCCTGTGCTGAGCGGATCGATAGGATAGTGCAAGAAGTGGTGCAGATCGTACACAGTGTGGTAGAGCACCATCATGCAGATGGCCAGTGAGCGCAGCAGATCAATTTCTACGAAGCGGGAAGAAGGGTGCACTTCCGTAGCCTCATGGTTCTTCCTGTAAACGTCAATGATTCTTGGGGTGGCTGCTCACTATCCCAAACCATTTCTTCAGTGTGTTCCTGCATGTCTTTCTGTTCTCTCTTTCCACCTTTTTCCGGCGAAAAAGGTGGAGCCAAAACGCCGGCGCGCCAAAACCTCTCTTCCCGGCCCTGTGCCTCCTCATCGGCTCCTGCAAGCATTCGGAGCCGATTCGTCGGCGCCGCCTTACGGCAGGGCCTTCCCCTTCACCCTCCGTGGCGCGCCAACCATCCCACCCTGCTTCACTTCTTTTCAGTAAGCTTTTTCTAGAGGCTTTTCCCAAGCCACCGGCTCTGCCGGTAGTCGCTGACCCCCAACGAATACTATTGTTCTACTAACTATAACTAGCATATATTTGGCCAATGACAGAAGCAGCGCGCAGAACTACGTCCTCCCGAGAAGAAAGGCAATTGAAAATGTTGATAGGCACCATGGGTTATGGAATCATTATTAATTTCGTTATTTTGGCTATTATGGATGGCAATCAGTGCATTGAAGGGCCATGTGATCCCTATATCTTTCTCCTGTTTCTATCACTTGTTCTAGGATTTCTTCTGTCACTGTTGATTGAGCGGTTCAGCAGCAAAGCCGTGTAAGCGGTCTATAGGCTGATTGCCCAGTCTATTAGGATTCGCTTCGGAGGTATTCTTTGTAGAGTGGTTACTTCCTTGGCATCAGCAGCGCAGTGCTTCCTATGAGCAGCGCAAGTGCAATGGTGCGCAGGAGAGGCAGGAAGGGTGCGAACATGACAAGGCTCAGGCTCGTCCCGAAGAGTGAGATAGGGAGGAGGAGGCATGCCGGGCAGAGGAGAGTGAAGGCACCCATTGCACCTCCCAGACTTGTTGCTCTCCGCGTTCCCACGGGGCATGTTCCTTTCTTTCTCCTCCAGTTAAAGAGTCCTGCATTCAGTGCGAGCAGGAAGGTGAGTGCAGCAGTGAAGAGTATCTCTCCTCTCCCCGCAGCCGGGCGCGGCGGTGAGGGGAGCGAGGGAAATGCCCCAAGTTCCCATGCGAAGAACGCGCTGCAGAGCAGGGCAACAGCCATTGCCCAGCTCCAGAAAGCACTGCTGCGGAAAAAGCTGAGATTCACAGGGATATTATGATTCCTTCGAGTGGCAGTTGCCAGGACAGTTTCTGGAGCATGCTCCAGAAGAGCAATCGTGGATGTTCTTGCAGTTCCCCCCTTCGCAGAGTTCTTTTGCCGGGCATTCCCAGGCAGCGAATGTCTCTCCACGCCGTACCATCACAACGCTGTAGCCGGTGACGAGGCCCACAACGAGCAGTGCGATGAGGAACCAGTGAGAATGCAGGATGTTTTTCATTCCGGCAGCTATTGTAGCGGTATTGACAGTTAGTATCAATTAGGATAATTAGCTTATTAGCTTCGTTAGCTTCATTAGAAAAGTAATAAGGTATCTGATCCAAAATCCAAATCCCTAATGAAGCTAATGCAGTTAACAAGCTAATCCTCTTCTCTGTCGTACTGCTCGCCCTGTGCGCGTTCCGAATATTCCTGCTGACGCTGTTCCTCCACTGCACGCATGCGCAGACGCTTGGGACTTATTTGGTCATTCACGCGCACGCCGCGCTCGCGGTCGGCGAGAGGGCAGATGCCTTTCCGGCTCAGGAAGAGGTACTCGAGCGAATCCGGAGAGCCTGTGCAGGGGACATCTTCTCTCGGTTCCTGCTGGCGGCTTGTTCTGCGAGGTTCCCAGACTTCCTCTCCCGTTTCCTCGTCCACTTCCTCTTCCCACCAGTCGCTCCCGCTCTCCCAAGTATCCCATGTGTCTTCCCCGGGCAGAACTTCTTCCTCCGGCCACTCCAGGAATTCCTCTCCCGGGAATCCGCTCTCGAGCAGCTCGAGTTCCTCGAATTGGGACAGGATGTTCTCCCCATCAAGGTATTCGAGGAATTCTTCCAGTGTCATGATGTGTGCTTCCGAAGGCACTTCCACGTACACGGGTGTCATCTTCCGTTGCACTTCCCCCTGTGTGATGAAGGAGAACCCGGGGAGTGCGGGAGACTGCGCTGCGAGGTAGAATTTGGCGAACAGGAAATCCTGATCTTCATTCGTGTTGATTTTGATGTGGAGATTCACTGCATCGCGGATCATCGCTTCTGTTTCCTGTGCGCTCGGATCGTTCACGAGGTCTCCGAGTTCCAGATCCTTGCCATCTATCGCCGTGAAGAATTCATTGAGCACGAGAAGTGTTTCAGAGAGGAATCTTTCCTTCAGCCGGAGAGAATATGCATGTCCTCCCGAAAACTGCGTGTACTCCAGGGAGAGGAGGGCGTCCACAAGGCCGTCCAGGAGCTTCTCTACCTGCTCTTTCTCTACGTAGATGCCTTCGAGAGCCAGCCCGTCAATAAATCCTGTAATAAACGCATCCCTGCCCTCCATCTGTGCCTGTTCCATTTCCAGCGGTATGGAGATCCATTTCTTCTGGAGTACGGCAAGAGAAGCCTGGAGCACAGCATCTTCCATATTGGCATTGAACTCATTGATCCGGACGTACGCCACCTGTTGGTGGAGTATCAGATCCACCTTCACGCGCATCCGCATGTCTGCTTCTGCCACATCAACTGTAGCGTGCCATTTGCCTTTCATAGTGTCTACGGTACGACCTTCTCCCTCGCCGAACATCCAGAGTGAAGCGTAGGTGTCTTCCATGCGCGCGTGCGCTTCCATGGTGAAGTTTCGCGGTCTTCCGTCGAATTCTACTGCTTTCAGAAGGGCGCTTGGCTGTGAGAAGTATGCCAAAGCTGCAAAGGGGGTCACCAAGGAAAGGGTCAGACCCAGTAGAAAAGGGCGGCGCATGAAAAGAAAAGGGAAGGTTGATGCCTATCGTATAAGTTTCTGCCGTCTCTATGCAACTGCTGCATACCAAAACCCCCTGCGTCTAGATGATCGCGGGGGGCTCTTGAGGTACTCCGGACGCTCGTGGAGTCTTACTTAAGGGTCACTTTGGCGCCGGCTGCCTCCAGCTTCTTCTTCATCTCCTCTGCCTCTGCTTTCGGCACACCTTCCTTGATCATCTTCGGCGCGCCGTCGACGGTTGCCTTTGCTTCGCCGAGGGCGAGACCGGTGATCTCACGCACTACTTTGATCACGGCGATTTTCTGGGCGCCGGAATCAGAGAGTTCGACGTTGTACATGCTCTTCTCCTCTGCTTCGCCTCCTGCGCCGCCGGCAGCAGGAGCGCCTGCTGCTGCGACAGCTACGGGAGCAGCTGCGGAGATGCCGTATTCAGATTCCATGAACTTTACGACATTGTTGAGTTGCACGACGTTCAGCTTCTCGAGTGCATCGATCACGGCTTTCTCCTCTTTCGAGAGTTTCACCGTCTTCGCCTCTGCGGTTGCTGTATCATCGGACATGGGAATAAATGGGTAAGGAATAAATAAAAGGAATTTACGATGCTGGTTGCTCAGGAGTGGGAGCACCTGCTCCTCCGGGGTGTACCCCGCCCTTCTCCGCAAGTTGCTTCAGTCCGCGTGCAAAGCCCGAGAGCGGGGAATTGCACATACTGGCGAAATTGATGAGTGGTGAGCGGATCATGCCGACAAACAGAGCGAGCAGCGCCTCACGGCTCGGCATCTCTGCGAGTTCCAGGGCTTCTTCTCTCGAGAGAATTTTGCCGTCGTAGAGTCCGCCAAGAATGTGCACTTTGTCGTGATCTTTACTGAATTTGAAGGCGACCTGTGCTCCTGAGAGGGGATCGCCAAAGCTGAAGATCATCGATACTGGCCCTTCCATGGCATCTTTCCCGAATTCCGGAAGACCTGCTTCCTTGGATGCAATCTTCATCAGTGTCTTCTTTGCGACTTTCATTTCTGCGTTGCTCTTTCGGAGCTTGGTTCTGAGTTCACTCACCTCGGCCACACTCAGACCGATGTAGTGAGCGAGTATGATGGACTGCGCGGAGCCTATTTTCTCCGTGAGTTCTTTCACTTGTGCCTGTTTTCTGTCCCTTGAGAGTGCCATGAGATGAGAAAGTGAGGAGTAACCCTTCGGTCCCGCCGCTGTATGCAGCGAGCGGGAAGCTCAGGGTTCTTTCTGCGTTTTAGCACAGAAAGAAAAAAGGTCTCCATCCGGGAGACCAGCGAGGCACACGACACGACGCACCAAGCGTAAGCCGAGCGAGCGATGCTGTATGCCTCGGAGGGGCTTACTTTCGGCCATCAGCCTAATGCCCTCGGTCTTCGGACGGTAAGAGGAAGTTTACTTATGTGTGAAAAAGTGTCAAGAAATCATGACTGTATTTATCTGTTAAAACGGTATTGGATGATGACTTTTTTAATAAATGTTATCTAATTCTATAATTAGAGATTCTTTTAAGAGAAAAGCAATAAAAGAGAGGAGTCAGAGGGGAGAGAGAAAAGAGAAGGAAGGTTCTTCCCCGGTCGTCTGTTTCTTCTCTTTCCTCAGAGTCTTCTTTGCCAAATTTTATTT
>Ga0076338_170_pt1 | contig 6196 bp, 9 predicted proteins | sample RifGroC2_FD_67841 | JGI IMG/M metagenome (GOLD analysis project Ga0076338, IMG submission 67841) | Peregrinibacteria bacterium GW2011_GWC2_54_8 | reverse complement strand
ATGGCTGGAATCCAAACCGGGCCAGGGCTCCAGGTTCTTCTTCGCGCTGCCGGTTTGCAAGCAGACTGGGGGAGAGGCAATAGAGGGACAGGTGACGGCGCATACGGATACCAAGGCAGCCTGAAGGCGGTTGGGCCTTGTTTCCGCTTCCTGTCGCAGGCTGCCTGCCAGGATCGGTGTGCAGAACAGCGAGGTTTAAAATATGGGGAATGCGACTAAAATACGCGGTATAGCGGGTGTTCTGGCTTTGGCGTTCGCCGTTTCTTCCCAGCCTTCGCGGCTTGCGGCCGGAGGCTCGGTTGAGCCGGTGGAGGCTTCGGGCTTCGCCGATTTTAACGATAAGGACCAGTCTATTTCCAGAAATGCCGCCGTCGCCGACGCGCTGAAAAACGCGGTGGAGGAGGTCGCCGGCCTTTTTTCGTCGGATCCGGCTGAAATTGGCGGAAACATAAAGTGCTCTCCTCGTCCAGAGAAGGCGGTTTGTACCGCGCCCGGGTGCGCGCCTACGTGGAGCTTCCAAAGATAATTTTCGCTTTGCGCGGACAAGCTAAAGGTTCCGCGCGGGCCGCCGCGGGCAGGGCCGTCCTAAAAGTTTTGGAAAGCGGCCCCGGTGCCGGAGGGAACTTCGCCTCTGGGTTCAGGAAAAATCTCGCCAGGGGGCAGGTTGTTTTAGAGGATCATTCCTGGCTGGAGGCCGGACCTTCGGCTGAAAAACCGGTTGAGGAGCTTTTAAGCTTAAGCCGCGAGTCGGGAGCGGAGCTGTTGTTATACGCAAGGGCCGAAGCGCGGAAGGTTTTTGAAAACCGGGAATTTCGACATTTTCTTTTCAGCCCTTATTCTCTTCAAAATTGAAATTTGCTTTTGCGTCAAAACCCGTTCCAAACCGTATTTTTTCACTATCGAAGAATCCATTTTATCCACTGCCAAAACGTCTTCGTCCTCGATCTTTTCTATGGGCGTGGGAAGGATCAAGAGTTTTTGCGTAATGGTTTGGTAGAACATCGTCAGGAAAAACGCGAAGCCTATGAAGAGGAAAAAGAAGGTTTTGGCTAGGATTGGCAGGGGGGAAGGGAAGAGCATCAGCGCAAACAAAAGCATTACTGCCGCAAGAACGCCCAAGGTTTTCAGGGAAACCAGCTTCTTTTCAAAAAGCATTTTCGCGTACAAAAGTGTTGAGCCGAATACTGCGAATACGCTTGCAGCGAGGAAAACGCTTGCCACGAAAGGAAAGTTTGGGAGGGAAAACGCGGAGAAAGAAGGGTAGAACGGCAATAACAAGTGCAAACCCAGGAAAAGCCATACGTCCCCCTGGCCGAAACTGCCCCGCTTGTATGCAATAAAACCTATTCCCGCAATCAAAACTCCTACGCCCAAAACGAAAGGCAAAACGCTTTGCGGCAGGAACAAAACATCCAGCAACAACCCCGCCAAAACCATTGCGTACAGGATCTTGTCGTCGATATAGCTGGTTTTAGCGTCTTGATATGCTGCAAGACCCGTTCCGACAACGGCTATTGCGATTCTCAGGGTTTCAAAAAGCATTTTTCATTCCCAAACAAACTTTTTTTCTATCGCTTCGCCCGTATGCCCGAACAACGGGGAAGGAAGGGCATCTTTAGAAAACCAATTCCACTCGCCGATTTTGTGCGGCTCTCTGGCTTCAACGTTTCCGGAAAAATTCTTGCATTTGAAAACCAAAGTAACCCAAAAATGGTCCGGAGGAAAAGGCTTGTCCACGAAACCGGCGAAATCCATTTCCAACGCTTCAATCCCCGCTTCTTCCAGCAATTCCCTTTTTGCCGCGTCTACTGCCCTTTCGCCTTTTTCTACCGCCCCTCCGGGAAAACACCAGGTTCCGCTTCCGGTCGTATTCGTCCTTCTCCCCAGCAAGACCTTCCCGTCTTTAAGCACGATTACGGAAACAGCGGAGAAAACCCTAACGTCAGAATGCAAGAACAAACACCTGATCAAATCTTGAATTGCGGCGCCATTTTGCCCAAACGCTTCAACAACCCGCGGTTTCCCTTCAACTGCTTCATCATCTTCCCGACTTTCTCGAAATTGCGGACTAATTCCCGAACGTCATCTTCCTTTATGCCGGCCCCCTTCGCCACCCTCGCCTGGCGCGGCTTGCTTTTCATTAGATCAGGATTCTTCCTTTCAGCGGGCGTCATGCTTAACACCGCCGCCTCGAAAGCCTTCATTTTCTCCTCGCTTTGCGCCATCATCTCTTCCGGAACGTCGTACATGCCGAGCATTTGCATGATTTGCTTCATCGGCCCCATTTTCTTCATCGCCCTCATCTGGGCCAAAAAACTTTCGAAATCCAGTTTTCCTTCTTCCATCGCCTTTTGCAGCTTCTCCTCGTCGCTCGCTTCCTTCATTTTCTCCAAAAGACTCTGCAAATCAGGGAAGCCTACAAGCTGGGCGACGAAACGCGTCGGGTCGAACTGCTGCAAATCCCCGAGTTTTTCCCCCACGCCGATAAACGCGACTTTGGAACCGCTGACCGCAACGCTCGTCAACGCGCCTCCTCCCTTTCCGCTCCCGTCCATTTTCGTTATTATTACTCCAGTTATCCCGACCGTATGGTGGAATTCCTGCGCTTGCTTTCCTGCAACCTGCCCGACGTCGCCCGAAACCACGAGAAACTTTTCGTCCGGATTGAATACTTTCGCAACTTCCTTCAATTCCTCAGCTAATTCACCATCAAACGCGCTTCTTCCGGCTGAATCGAGAATCAAAACGTCATATGCATGCAAATCCGTCAAAGCCCTTTCAGCTATGGAAACGGCATTCTTCTCTCCTTTTACTCCAAAGAACCCGCACTTCGATTGTTCCGACAATTGCTGCAACTGGTCGAAAGCGGCCGGACGGTGAACGTCGGCAGCAATGAGGGCAACCTTCAGCCCCTTGCTCTGGTAGAATTTAGCGAGCTTTGCAGCGCTGGTAGTTTTCCCGCTTCCGAACAAGCCCAAGAGCAGGATTTTTTGCTTTCCGAGCTTAGGCTCGAACTTGCCGCCCAAAAGAGAATTAAGCTCTTCATACACTACGCGCACTACGTGCTCCCTCAAGCTCAAGCCGGGCAGAAGCTTTTCCTTCAACGCCCGGTCCTGGATCTTTTTTGTTAATTCGAAGACAAGCTTGACGTTGACGTCGTTCGTTATCAAAACGCGCTGCAGCTCCTTCACCAGCTCCAAAACCGATTTCTCGTCGACGACGCTGGCGCCGGTTATCTTCGCCAGCGCCTTCCTTATTCCAGAACCCAAATCCATGTTCTTCCAACTCTCGGAATAAACTGTTGTTGAAAAGCAGTTAAACGATTTTGGTTTGCGGGTTTTAAATAAGGAGAGAGTAATTAAAGCAATGAATTGGAAGGCTTCCGCAAAGGCGAAAAACCGCGTTTTGGCCAGGGTAAGCCCCACGCCCAAAGAAGCGGGGGAAGAAAAGAAATTCGCCCTGCAACTGGCCGTTATTCTCCAAAAAATGGGCGGAGTGAAGGTTTCTTTCGTCGGAAGCGCCGCGCGGGATACGGGGTTGAAGGGCGATAACGACATCGACCTGTTCGTCCAATTCCCAGCTTCCATGGAAAAAGAGGATATCGTCGAGAAAACGTTTTCCTACACGCGAAAAAACATCAAGGCAAACTGGATCGTTCGTTATGCTGAACATCCGTACCTCCAAGCGAGAATGGATTCATTCAAAGTCGAAGTAATTCCTTGCTTCATCGTCGAACCGCATGCGGGAATAAAAAGCGCGGTAGACCGTTCGCCGTTGCACATGGACTACCTGCAAAAACGCCTTTCCCCCCAACAGAGGGGCGACGTTCGCGTTTTGAAGCAACTGTTGAAAAACAACGGGTTGTACGGCGCGGAATTGGCAATAAGGGGGTTTTCGGGGCTCGTGTGCGAATATTTGATTCTAAACTACCGTTCGTTCGAGGGGCTGGTGGAAAACGCGAGCAAATGGAAGCCGCCCGTGAGGATAGACGTTAGCGGAGGTTCCATCAAGCATTTTCCCGAACCGTTCGTCATAATTGACGCCATAGACCGGAACAGGAATGCGGGGGCGGTGGTAAGCGACACGAACCTCAACCGCTTCATCTCGCTTTGCCAGGCTTTTTCCAAAAGCCCTTCCGAAAAATTCTTTTTCTCGACACCCAAAAAACAGGGAAAACGGGAAACTGAATCCGCATGGAGGAAAAGGAAAACGCAACTGGCGTTGGTAGAATTTGAGGCTCCGGATGTTGTCGAGGATATTTTAATCCCCCAATTGAAGAAAACCGAGGAGAACGCCGCAAGGCAAGTTTGGCTTGCAGGATTCCCCGTTTTCTCTTCCGCATCGTTCGTAAGCGGAAAGAAGGCGTTTTTGCTGTTCGAACTGCCTTTCGCATCACGCCCTGCATTGAAAAAACTCGTCGGGCCGCCCGCATGGAACGAAAAGGCGGTTGAAGGATTTTTGAAGGGAAAAAAGCCCTTGCGGGGTCCGTTCGTGGAAGGCGACAGGATCGTCGTAGACCTAAGAGATGAGAACGAAAGCATTTTCGGTCTGTTAGAGGGCCTGAAGAAAAAACCAGTCGTGTGGGGCGTCGCCTCGCACTTTCTCGCCCCGATAAGAAAGGCCCGTATTTTGAAGAACGAAAAAATATTCTCATCTTCTTGCGTTAAGGAATTGGCGGAATACTTTTTCAAGAAAGAACCCTGGCTGTGAGCACGTGGCAAAACGCGTTTTCGTTGCGGACGCGATGCTCGGAAAACTCACGCGGTGGTTAAGGCTGTTGGGGCAAAAAGTCTTTTACATTCAAGCCAGCGACGAGCTCGTCCTAAAGAAAGCGGTGAAACTCAAAGCAATTCTTTTGACGAGGGACGAAAACCTCGCTTCCAAGGCAAAGGATTACGTGAAAGTCGTTTTGTTCAAAACCAACGATTCCTTCGCGCAACTGAAAATAATGATGAAGCAATTCCGGCTGAAGGCGAGCGACTCGCCTTCATTCGCATCATGCCCCCACTGCGGAGGAAAGATAAAAAGAATAGCGAAAAAGAAGGTCGAGGGAAAGGTTTTCCCCCGCGTTTTCCGGCAACAGAAAACATTCTGGGCTTGCGCTGAATGCAATCAATTATACTGGAAGGGTTCGCACTGGGAGAAGATAACCAAAAAGCTGGGGAAAATCAGCTGATCAAACCCACTTCTTCCACTTGGACGTTCGAAACCCCTTGAATCGCCGACACTTCAGTTTCAAAGTCCCGTCCGCTTCCGTCTTCAGTCACGAAAGAAGCCTGTATTACCTTGGCTCCGAAAACATATTCGATTATTTTCGCCGTATTGCATCCTTCGACCTTCTTCACCCTATCCAACAATCCTTCCAAGTCGGATTCGTCTTCTGGAAACACTTTCATTACGCACAACACTTTACCCAAAACAAACACCTCATTTTACGTTCAAATGCTCTTTCACTTTCCTGCTTTTGAACCGTTCTGGCATCCAGCCCTTCTTCAAACGTATCACTTTAATCTTCAGCCCTTTTTGCAGAAACTTCCGTTCAATTTCCTTTTCAGAAGCGGCGTGCGAAATGCCCAAAAGCTTTCCAGCGCTCTCCAGCTGGTCGAAACCAAGGACAAGAACGTCCGGCTTCGCCTTTCTCACGCCTTCAAACAGGCTCTTTTTGCTGCCCAAAACCACGTTGTCCACGATTTTCAGCGACGAAAGCAATTCCTTACGCTCGTTTTCCTTGAAGAACGGGTCATGGCGTTTCGCCCTTTTCACGGTCGAATCCCTGGCGACTAAAACCGTCAAGTGGCTTCCGAACTTTTTGGCTTGGGAAAAAAAATGAAGATGCCCCAAGTGCAGCAAGTCGAAAACGCCGCAGACTAGAACTTTGGTTTTTCTCATGGGAAAGAACACCGGTAGAAAACAAAATATATAAGGGCGCATTTTTTAGTTTATGCCCATAATTGAAAGGCGCGTCCTGCAGGAAGTTCTCAGCCGGGAAGAGCAGGAAGCGTGGAAGAAGATAGAAAAAACCCGGTTGAAGCTCAACCGGCTGGAAGGCAAGCTCAAGCGCGCCCTTGCATCGGGCGACTTGGAAGGCGCCGAGAGGGAACTGAGGGCGGCGGGAATAAACCCCGGCGAAATTAAATTCCTCAAGAAACGCATGCAAGCGACGAAGTCCCTCGGAAGGGAGTATGAAGAGAAGGTT
>Ga0076338_173_pt1 | contig 6260 bp, 1 predicted proteins | sample RifGroC2_FD_67841 | JGI IMG/M metagenome (GOLD analysis project Ga0076338, IMG submission 67841) | Peregrinibacteria bacterium GW2011_GWC2_54_8 | reverse complement strand
GAACAGCAAGTCATCTTCCGTTTCTCCTGTGCTGGAGGAGCAGCAGAGCTCCAGTTCTTCGGAGGAATCGCAGGTTTCGGAGGAACAGCAGCAGGAGGAAGTATTGCCTGAGGCAACGGAACCTGCAGCACTCGTGAGCGTCGGTTCTCTGCAGGAACCTGCACACATCTATCCCACGTTCACTCTGGTGAAGAGCGCGGAAGTCCAGAGCGCGGAAGAACTCTCCAACCGCTTACGGGTGGAAATGCACCGTCCGGACGGCGAGGTGCTTTTCCCGCAATTTGAGGTGGCGCAGACACAGGGTGAGTACATCGTTACGGTACAGCCAGGTTCCCATTTCTCGCCGGGTCTCTACGGCATGACTGCGCTCCTCGATGGCACCCGCGGGGCTTCACGCAAGCTCCGGAGTATCTTCCGGGAAACAGAGGGTGAAGTGCTCGATACTGTGCTTCTGGATACGGAAGTACAGTGGGGTCTTATCACGCTCAATACAGATCGTTCACAGTACCTGCCGGGCGATTCCGTACAGGTGGCACTCTCCGTTCTCAGCGACAACGGCAATCCGTTCTGCGAGGCGTCTTTCGACATACGGGTCACGCTGCCGGATGGAACAGAAGAGTCATACGGAGAGGAAATACTGCATTCCCCCACAGAGTGTCACGAGGGTGCACTCCCCGTATTCACCGCAGCATTGCCTGTGCAGCAGCCCGGGACATACACCATTGCCGTGAATGCGCAGACCGCAGACGGAGAGCGCTTCGCGGCGCAATCCATCATTGTTTCGGAAGAAGCGGTGCCAGTGACTGTGAGCCGCAGAGGTGCGAGTGCCACCGCGTACGGGCAGCAGGGGGAAATGGTTCTCGTGCTCACGCCATCGCATACATTCGTTGGAGAAGTGACGGAAACGGTTCCTGCAGATCTGGAAATTCTTTCCAGTGATCCTGAGGCGGAAGTACGCAGCGGTGTTCTCTCCTGGAAGAAGCAGTGGGATGCAGGGCGCTCCTACGAGTTGCGCTACACGTACAAGATCCCGCACGGCGAGGCACAGATGTGGCTTTTTGGGCCTGTGGAAGCGGAAGGGACAGTAGTGGACGTTGCAGAAATACCGGAGATGGAGTTTAGCTCGTCCTCATCCGAGAGTGAGCAGAGCAGCGGGGAGGTCCCACTGCTGCCAGAAGAATCTGGCCTGCCGATGGAGGGCACGTTCTCATCTTTCTCTTCGTCTTCCCAAGCGATCGAGGAAGTGCCTCTGCAGGAAGAGGAAACTCTGCCAGCAGAGGGGGAGGCCACAGGTAGCGATACAGAATCGGTTGAGCAGGATACCGAAGCGGATGGGGAAGGAGATGGATCCTCCGAACCAGTATCCGTTCTCTGGGACAGCATCTTCCGGCTCTTTGTTCCGGAAGCAGTGGCAGAAGGCACGGTGGAGAGGCAGCTGCGTTTCCGTGAAGATCGGCAGTGGCAGCTCGTTTCCGCAAGTACGGTGGTTGGTGTTGTGAAGAGCGATACTGCGTTCCAGTTCGTGGAGGCCGATGCAGGTGCGGAGGCAGCGTCTCCTGCGGAGCTTGTGCTCGAATTTGTGGAGGAGCAGGACACATTTACCATGGGCCAGGAACCCACGTTCGTCATCGTGCAGGGTGCGGAAAGTGCTTCCAGTCCCGGAGGAGAAGGACAGATTCCCCTTGCAGAGGAGGACGCGGTTGCGGCAATTCTCGGTGCGGTGATTGGCCAGAACGACGTGGAGACAGTCGTGGCCGAGGCCATTATGAACATTCCGGAAGTGCAGGAAAAAGTAGCGAGCCGCCTCATGGAAGACACTCTCAGGGCGGGAGCTCTTCAACAGGTGCTTGTGCCGGATGCGACGCGGACACGGGCGTCCACTATGGACGCAGTGGAACAGGAGGTTGTGGAGAAGCTGAGTTCGGAGGAGGGTGCCAGGAAAATTGCCGAGCAGGCGAAGGAAATTGTCAGCGTTGTTGTGGGTCAGGAAACGACGGAAGCGGCAAGGCAGGTGATCGTTGAAACCGCTGCTTCAGAAGTGATGGAAGACGGAACAGTAGATATGCAGAATGTGATGGAAGCCGTGCGCGAAGTGGTGGATGCAGAGACAATTGCGGTTCTCTCCGAGGCTCTTGCCGAAGATGCTGGGGTCCAGAATTCTGCATACGAAACGGCAATGCAGCCGGAAATGCTTGCAGAGGAATCAGAGGGTGATGGCGAGGAAATCATTACGGTATCGGTGACTGATTCTGCTGGAACAGCCATTGAGCCGGAGTACCATTTCGAAGAGCTAGACGGTGCTACCGTGCTCGTTATCGAGAAACAAAATGCGCTCAGGCCGGGCAAGTACACGATAACGACAACGGTGCAGGATCCTCTCTCCGGTGAGGAACAGGTTCTTACGCGCGATTTCACCTGGGGTGTTCTTGCCCTCAACCCGAACCAGGACGTGTACAGGCCAGATCAGGTGGCAAACATCGCAATCGGCGTGCTGGATGACGCAGGAAAAATGGTCTGCGACGCAACTGTGCAATTGGTTGTGAAAGAGCCCAATGGCAGCACCGTTGTGTTCTCGACGGAAGACGAATCCATCACGGTATCCGACACGTGTGCGCTCTACGAGGCTGGACTCATAGATCCTGACTACGAGACGTACTTCCGCCTGAGCCAGGCGGGAACGTACGAGCTCACGCTGCAGGCCACTACGGCGAACGGCACACGGACGGCACGGACGGAAATCGAAGTGGAAACCGCACCGGCAATCATTGTCGAGCGTACTGCTGCAACCCGTCTGTGGCCCGCTGCTCTCTCTCCCATGACGATTGAGGTGCACTTCGCAGAACGTTTTGCAGGCACGATTACGGACACGCTCCCGGCAGGATTCACTGTCCAGGATGTGAGCAATGGGGGTGCGGTGACAGTGGGGGAAGATGGTGTGGCAATGCGTTGGCAGGGATCCTGGAGTGCAGGTGAGAGTGTGACACTGAGTTACCAGTACGATGCTCCGGATACATCACCAGAGTTCTATCTTGTGGGGCCACTCCGCTTGGCGGCACAGGATGGCACTCTGTACGAGGAACGCCGTACGTGGCAGATCGCAAACGACGCAACGGGGACGATTTCGGGTACGGTGTACACCGACAATGGAACCAATGATATCGGGGCCTTAAAGACCATCCAGCTCGTCAAGAACGGTACTGCTCAAACCACTGCAGATACTGACGCGAACGGTGTGTACTCGTTTACCAATGTGGTCATGACGGGGGGAACGATTATTGCCGTATACATCACGGGAGAATCGGAGAAAGGCGCCACTGTCACAGTGGCATCGGGGTCTTCCATCACCAATCTCCACATCTACAAGAATGATCTCATCGTGCGCTCAGATTCCGGTGCGGTGGCTATGACCAACGGCAGGATTGCTGCCGCCACCAACGGCGGAGCGAGCATCAATGAGATGTATACGGTGGACAATGGAGTGCTCAACGTGAAGTCAGGAAAAGATCTGCTCGTGTGGGAGCGGACGACCTATACCCCGGGCGCAGGAGTGAACGTGGGAAGCGGTATTGTCCTCCAGGGGACATTCAATGCCGGATCAAATACAGTGACGCTCTCGGGTGCGTGGATCAACACATCCAGCGGGTCCTTTGTGAAGGGCACGAGCACGGTCATCCTTGACGGAACAAACCAGAGTATGACGGGGAACACAGTTTTCTATCATCTGCGCAAAATGGCGACTGTGCGGGATACATTGACACTCGCGGTCGGGATGCGACAGGCAGTGAGCGGATCCCTCATCATCCAGGGCGCCACCGGTTCCACCATGGAGCTCAAATCAAGCCAGTCCGGCACCCTCGCGAAACTGGTGCTCTTTGGCTATTCCAACGCGTTCCAGGACATCAAGCGACTTCGTGTGCAGGATATGAGCGGCAGCGGGACGGTAGCCAACAGAGCAAAGACACTGAACTGTACGAGACAGTGCGCCGATAAGAAGCACAACGAGAACTGGACGTTCACGTCGCCGGTGGTCACAGGGACGCTCTACAGCAACGAAGGGACGACACCTATTACGAGCGCAACCGTTGCCATCAGCTACAACGGAGGAACCATCACCGAGCAGGTAGCTGTGGGCGCAGGCGGCCAGTTCAGCCTCTCCGGCGGGGTGATGACCGGCGGTACCATCATCACGCTCTTCGTGAACAACAGTTCCGATCATGCTGTCACCATCTTGCTTGGTTCGGGGAGTTCCATGACCGGTATTTCTCTCTATGAAGACCGCTTGATTCTGCGCTCGGAGTCCGGATCGGTTGCCATCACCAATGCACATATTGCCGTTGCAGACGACAAAGCGGGGAATGCAGATTCGGATATTACGAATATTATTTCTGCAGCCACGCCCTCTGCGCTGACGGTTGCTTCCGCGAAGGAACTTTTCATCTGGAGCGGGGACACCTTCCGGCCGCAGGGGACCGTTGTAGCACATGACTTCGATATCAACGGAACGCTGAACTACCAGAGCAACAGCATTGGTGTGACCGGGTCCTGGGATGCAACGGGGGGAACCGCATCAGGAAATGGCGTTATTTCCTTCACTTCTACGGGATCTGAAACCATCACCAGCGCAGGACGTGCCTACAACAATCTCACGCTCAGCGGCAATGGCGGCACCTGGGCACTGCAGGACGCCATGGACGTGAACGGCACATTGACTCTTTCCGCAGGAACGTTCAACCAGAACGGCCAGAACCTGAACGTCTCGGGGAATGTGCGCATTGCGAACGGTACAGTGTTCACTGCTCCGTACAACAACGGCACCTTCACACTTGATGGCGATCTTGTGTACGAGGATGAAGCTGGAGTGAAACTCGGTACCGTGCAGGTGGGAACGAGCCCGGACACCATCACACTTTCCGGTTCCATGAGTGTCCACAAGCTCACGATTGGCACGGGAGACACTCTCGTCCTCTCGGGTCATAACCTCTTCGTTGGCACGGGTGGTCTCTTCATCCATGGCACACTCGATGCCACGGATAACGATACGGACAATTCGGTGATTGTGGTGAGTGGTTCCTGGATTGCGTCGGGTACCGGCGATTTCATTTCAGGCACGTCTACCGTCCGGTTCGACGGCATCTCCGGCAGCTATGACATCACTTCTTCGGGTTCTTTCTACAATCTAGCCCTCAATGGGACCGGAGCTACCTATACTGCGACCGGATCGCTGGATATCAATGGAAATATCCAGTTTTCAGCGGGGACATTCACTGCGCCGCTGCGGCGGACAATGACTGTTGCGGGGAACTGGACGAAAGGGGCGAATGCGACGTTCATACACAACTCTGGTTCTATTGTTCTCGATGGCCTTGACCAGACACTTTCCGGTTCCACGGCCTTCTTCAATCTCACGAAGAGCGTCACTTCCCAGCAGACGCTCACCTTCCAATCCACCTCGGAGACGACTGTGAGCGGTGCACTCACACTCAGTGGTGCGGATGCCAGCAACATGCTTCTGCTCCGGGCAAGTAACAGTGCGGTAGCCGCTTTGCTGACATTGGATGCGGGGGGTTCGCAGCATCTGGAATTCCTGAACGTCCAGCGGTCCGATGCAAGCAATGGGTGCTGACAGCGGGAATAACATCAACTGGAGCTTCAGTACGGAAACAGTGGTAGGCACGCTCTACAGCCATGACAGGACAACGGAGCTTTCTGGAAAGAAGGTTTCCATCAGCTACAACGGCGGTGCTATTGCGGATACGGATCTCACCGATGCAGGAGGACAGTTCTCGCTCTCCGGTGCCAATATGACCGGCGGGACCATCGTGACTCTCTATATACAAGACGAGACAGAGGATGGGGTGGCAGTCGTCTTGAGTTCGGGAATCTCCATGACGGGGACTCATCTGTACAAGGATCATCTCATTGTTCGCTCGGAATCAGGCTCCACAGCAATAACGAACGCAGTGCTTGCCCTCGCAGATGACATGGATGGCACGCCCGATGCAGATGTCACTGCCATCTATGCCGTTTCTGCAGGAGCTCTGACGGTTGCCAGTGGGAAGAAACTCTACGTATGGCCGGGTACGAATTTTGTGCCTGGTGGCGCAGTGACAACGCCGGAGTTCTATGTTCCTGCCAGTGCTACGTTTAACGCAGGAAGTTCTGCCATAGACATCAATGGACCTCTCACCGTGCTTGGCACCTTCATCCACGGGACCAACACCCTCAATATATCCGGCAATGTCCGCATAGCAGCCGGTTCC
>Ga0076338_187_pt1 | contig 6436 bp, 9 predicted proteins | sample RifGroC2_FD_67841 | JGI IMG/M metagenome (GOLD analysis project Ga0076338, IMG submission 67841) | Peregrinibacteria bacterium GW2011_GWC2_54_8 | reverse complement strand
ACCGTTTTGAGTCCAGAGGCTGCGTTGGGGATCGTGCAGAAAACGGTTTTGTCGAAAGGCTGGAAGCAATTCGACGTTTCCGACGTCAAATTGGTTTATACTCCTTACTGGGTTTTTTCGTTCGACGTACTCGCAGGGGAAAGCAACCCGACGGGCAAAACGGCGCTTAACGCTTACACGGGGGAATTGAACGATTACGTTCCCTATTTGATAGAACGACCCCTCAAAAAAGTCAAGGAAACGGAGGAAGGGGCCGAGGCGGAAGTCCTTCGTCGCAGCTCACGCGGGAATCAAGAAGGAAATGGTTTCCATTTCCGCAGCTACGAAATACTACATTCCTTCTTTCCAGATTTGGGTTGACGCGGCGGGGGATTCTTTCAAAATCGACATCGACGCGCTGTTGGGGAATCCGCAGGGCTCCGAGGCGATTCCGGAACGCCCCAGGGGATTTTCCGAATCGGCTGGAGAAACAGTCAAAAAACTGAAAAGCCCGAGCGGGTGGGTGGAGTTGATAGGAAAAACGCTTGCCGCGGTCACGGGAGTAGTCAAACCCCCTGCGGCGGGTGAAGGGGGAGGAGTGGCCAAATCCCCGTTGGTCAGGTATGCGCTTCTCGCGCTGCTGGTTTTGGCGCTGGGGTATTTCGTTTTCTTCCGCACGACGACGAAAGGAAGCGTCGAATGCGTTTTGAACGAGCAGTATTACAATCCTCCCGAGTGGTTCGGGTTGTTCGGAGCAAAGACGGTAAAGCCTTCCACAACGCCGGAAGGAAAGCTGTCCGTCCAGGGAAATTGCAGGTTTTACAACACGGGAACGGACGACGTGGTCGGGTTGACGGCGTTAAACCGCATCCACTCCGGCCAGAGCATCGTCGCCCAAAACAGTTCGTTCGTCGGAATTTTGTCACCAACAGGCAAGACGCCCACGCTCAAGCCTTTTTCGATAGAATGGGAAGGCGCAAGGAAGGCGAAATACTATTACTCCTACTGCCGGATTGAAGAGTGCAAATGAATTTTTTCATAGAGCCCGCCTCAAGATTCTTTTGAAAGCCTTTGAAACCTTTTTCGGGTTTCGCACGGTTTTGTTTGCTTTCGCGAATTCGAAAAACATTTTTTCCAGCTGGACCATGCTTTTTCTCGCAACCGCCTTGTACAGCGGCTTTTCTTTTTTGGAAGCGTACAGTTCGTAAAGGAAAACGGCGACGGCGTGCGACAAATTCAAAACGGGATAGCGCGGGTTGGAGGGGATGAACGAAACGAAGTCGCATTCGTCCAAAACCTTTTCTTCCAAACCCCGCTGTTCGTTTCCGAACAACAGCGCGACCGTGTCGCGCTTGTTGAGCTGGGAAGGAAGTTCTTTGGCGGAAATGCAGTTTTTCAGCATGCGTTTGCTGAAGCGCGGCAGTATGCCCGTCGTCCCCACGACCACCGTGCATCCTTCGACCGCTTTTTTCAAGCTGGAGGTTTTTCTCGCCTTTTGCAAAACGTTTTTCGCGTGCTTCGCGAATTTCACCGCCTCTAGGCCCAACGGGGCCTTGCTGTCCACCAAAACCAGTTCGGAAGCCTTGAAGTTTTTCACCGCACGGCAAACGCTTCCGACGTTCACGTCCCACAGCGGCTTTACGAGAACAACGCGTATCTTCAAAGCAAAAACACCTTGAAAACAAAAACCGCGCGCTTCTAAAAAGTATATCGTTTTAAATGCAGAAAACTTAATTGACGCTATGAACGCTAGGTTCGCAACGCTCTCAGTGGCGTTAATGCTTTTACTCCCGTTTTTTGCGCACGCGATTTCCTCGGAAGAGGCGTTGGCAAAGGCTAAGCCTTACTTGGATTATGACTTGGCGCCGTTGCCCAAGCCGCTGTTCTCGATTTCCGATTACTACTGGGTTTACTCCCCTTCGATCTACTCGTCCAAAAAGATTTTCGTGGCGGTCTCCGATTTCACGGGGGAAATGGTTTTCGAGGAAAACGCCTTGAAGGCGATAGGCACTGCGGCGTTCAACTACGGCATTTACTCGGAATTCGTCAAGCAGAACAAATACGCTTTTTCCGACTGGGAGCCCACCGTGAGGCAGACGCTTACCGCAGTCCAAAGAAACGAAGATACGCTCGCTGCGTTGGAATCGCGGATTCAGCAGGATTACCCGACCGTAAGCTTTTTGGACTTGAGTTCCAAGAGCCAGACGCTTTACCAGAAGATTCTCGAGTTGGACGCGGTTGTGAGCGACGGAATCGGTTTGGAAAGGCAGTTTGAAGCGGATTTCAGCGACTTGAGCTTGAACGCCTTGATAGAATACTACAAAAACGCTTTCGAAACCGCCAACGAATTCATCTCGGCGTATGACGATTACAACAACGCGATTACGAAAAAACAGACTGAAATATTCAAGAGCGACATTCCCGGGCAGGACAACAAGAACATCATAGACAGCCTTGAAGGGTTGCGCTTGAAAATAGATTTGTTTGAAACGCTGAGATACCAAAAGCCTGCGCAGGGAATTGCGAGGCTCGAGGGGGAGAGGGACAAATGGGTGGAAGATTCGCTGAATTCCTTGAAATACAAGCAACTGTACGTCGAAGTGCTGGCGTTGTACAATTCCCTAAAGCCTTCGATCGAAACGGTGTATTACAGCGAGGCGAACTTGAGAAGCTGCGGTTTGCAGACGCAGGCGGAAAGTGTGAAAAGCAAATGGCGGGAAATCCAGACGCTCATGGAAAAGGCGAGCGCCGACGACTTGAACAGGCTTAAGGCGAAGCTTCCGCTTCTTCAAAGCGAATACGATTCCTTGAAGCAGCAATACGATTCCTGCATCAACCCCTCCAAGCCTTATATCCCGTCCAATGGCGGAAGCGACGGTGGGACGAATTGGATTATGCCGATAGCCATCCTGTTGGTGCTGGCGGCAGGCGGTTACCTGGTTTGGAAGTACAAGCAGAACCAGGAAGAAACCTACGAGTGAAAAAGCCTTTCTTTTGAAAAAAGAAAACCTTGGGAAAGAAATCAAAACGCCTTTTTTTACCGGTTTCCAGAGGTAAAAATAGGTTTTTAAACCGATTGCGTTAATAATTTCACTCGATTTTCCCTCTATAAAATCGAATTGAGGTGGGGAGTTCGGGGATTTTTTTGAAAACGAGGTGGATAGAATGGCTAGAAAACCGTTTGGTGGGTACACCATCAGCTTCAAGGGCGTCGACGACTCTCTGGAAGACGTTTTCGGTGGAAGCGGAGTAACTCCCAGCGAAATGACGAAGAAGCTTTGGGCTTTCATCAAGCGCAAAGGCTTGTCCAAGAAGTAAAGCAAGCGAAAAATCTTTTAGTGTTTTGAAAGAAAAGGGCTTTTCAAAAAAAGCCCTTTTTCTATTTCTTTTTAAGTTTTAGGGTACGTTACTCGTTGCCTTTTGTTTGCAGCAACTCGTTAAATTCGGCCAGGGAAACTATTTTCCCCTGAAGGCTTTTCCTGACCTTTGCTTGAAGCAAATCCTTATCGCCCGATACGAAATAATCTATCTTTCCCACAGAAAGCAGTTTCTTGGCGAAGACGTAAACAGGAATGTCTTTCTCGTCCCGAATCAAAGGTTTTGCTTCGTCAAACTCTTCTTTCGAATAATAGCTGTCGTCCGTAACGACATGAACATTCGCCAGATTATAGAATAGCATGGCCGTTTCCAGAGGCATTCGGTTTCTTACGCTTACTTCAAATAATTCATCCCTAAGGTATTCGGACTGGTACAAGTCTATTTTGTTGAAACGAACCGCCTCTATCAAGCTTGAAGCGGCCGCGCCGTAATACAGTCCGGAGAATAAGACGTTGGTATCCGCTCCGATGCTGAAGCGCATTTCAAGCGAACCTCTTAAGCAGTTTCTTGCTTACGGCCTCCCGCGCGGCATCAATATCAACCACTTTGTTTTTGCACTCTTCAATTGCTTTACGCCACTCCCACTCGAATTCCGCCCGGCGAACCAAATCCCTTACGGCCTCGCTCCTGCTTCTGAACTCGCCATTTTCAAGCAGTTTTTCGAGAAACTTCAACTGCGCAGGAGCCAGATCCACGCTTACATTCACCATTATTACCACCTAATAATTTTTAGTATGCCCCATTAAAAAGCTTGCTTTTGCTCACTTCAAGTGCAATTCCACGACGTCCCCGTCTTTCAGAATGTAATCCCCGCTGACCTGCTGGCCGGCGAATTTTGCCGAACCCCACACTTTCGCGAACTTCAGGTTTTCGGAAAAGTCCTTGTGGATTTCCTTCGCCGCATCCAGAACGGTCCTGGCTTTCTTGCTTAAAACGATGGGCTTGTCGTACTTCGCCGCTTCCTTCGGCGTTTTGGCGAAAACGCGTATCACGTCCAGCGATTCGTAAAGCTTTTTCTTCAATTCCAAAACGCTTTTTTGCGAGAAAACGTCGTAGGAAAAAACCCCTTCGGCTTTCGCGTTTTTGCTGCAGGCGAAAAAGATTTTCTCGTTCCTAACGTCCTTGAAAAACGACTCTTGCAAAGGCAAATCCCCGTTTCCATCAAGAACGATCAAAGCCAAGTCCGCGTTTCTCGCGTAAGAATAAACCTTTCCCTTGTTTTCTTCCGTAACCGAAGGCAAATCGAGAACCTGAATCTGGATTTTTTCGTATTCCCAAGCCCCGGGCTTGGGAATTGCGGTTTCGAAAGGCGCCTGAGTGCTTTTCCCCCTCAAACCCGTCAGAACATCGAACAAGGCAGTTTTTCCGGAATTCGCTTGCCCCAACAGTGCGATCTGCACGCCTTGTTTTTTCACGAATTCGCTTGAACCGGTCTTGCGCTGTTTCGCCTTGATAACTTCCTTTTCCTGCTCTTTCTTGATGCGCGCCATCTTATGGCGTATGTCCGCGAGCAAAGAATGCGAGGACTTGTGCTTCGGGGCGAGGGAAAGCATTTTTTCCAAAGCAGCCAGCTTGTCTTCCGGCGTTTTCGCGTCGGAATAATCCTTCTCTGCGGCATAGTATTCCGGCGAAGCGTTTACGGAAGCCATTTTTCCATCATCCCAGCGCTATAAGCGTAATCGCGGTTAAAATCAACGCTATTCCAGCGTAATGGATTTTCTTGAGCTTTTCCCCAAGCATGAGCCTCGTCAAAACGATGACGCTCAAAATGTAGGAAGGCGAATAGGCGATGGAAACGAGGGAAACGGTTGAAAGCCCGACTCCCCATACTTCAACAAGATAAGCGAGAACCAACAGAAATGCCGGGATGAGAAATATTTTGCCGGGCTTTGCGAGTTTTTTCGAGAAAACCGCGTAAAGGAAGAACAAAACCACACCCACGCCGACGTACAGGAAGTACGCCCCGAACGTTCCAACCGAATCCACCAAAGGCTTTACCGTAAACCACGAGAAACCCCCGCTTTTCGAATCCGTCTTTCCCCTGTCCGATAAGATGAAAAGCGCCACGAACGAAAGCACCAGCCCGATCGTTTGGTTGAACGAAATCTTTTCGCCGAGGACGAAGAAGGCGGCTATTACGGTGAACAAAACCCACAATTCGGAAACAGGCCCGACGAGGGAGATTTTGCCCGATTCCATCGCCTTGAAGAAAAGGAAATATCCTAGGGTCAACCCCAGCCCCACGAATCCTCCCAGCTGCAAGTCTGAAGCGGAAAAAGCCTTGTAATCGAACAAAAGAAAGTATAATGCGACCGGAAGCCAGGCGAGGAAGTAAATGTAGAACAGCGCGTTTTCCAAGCCTTTTTGCGTAATTGCTTTCTTGGAATAAACGTCTTTCAAGGCGAAAAACAATCCCGAGGTTATTCCAGCAATTATTCCCAGCGTCGCATCCATTTTCTCAAGCCTTCCCCGCTTTCAAAACGACTATTTCCTCGAAGAAAAACCGTTCGCTCCCGACTTTTTCAACTGAAAACCCTTTTTCTTCCAACTGTTTTTTCGTCTCTTGCCACTTGCTCAAGCTGCTTTGGACCAAGAGGATCATCCCTTTTTCATTCAAGTGGCTTTCGAACTCCCGCAAAAACCGTTCCGTCAGCTCCCTCCCGCTTTCCCCCGATTCGAGGGCTATATCGTCCACATTCTCGCCTTCGGAAACGGGGAGGTAGGGGGGGTTGAACAAAATGCAGTCGAACTTTTCCTCACCCAGCGATGAAAACAAGTCGCTTTTCGCGAAACGGATTTTGCCTTCCACGCCTTCCTTTGAAGCGTTTTGCTTTGCCACAACCAAAGCTTCGGGATTTAGGTCAACTGCAACCACGCTTTTCACTTCCGGGTTTTGAGCAGCGGCTATAGCTTGTATCCCGCTTCCGGTCCCCAGATCCAGGACAGTTCCGAAAGCGTGCGCTGCAACCGCTTTTTCCAGGAGAAAGGAGTCTTCACGGGGGGAGTAAACGACGGTCATACAATACGTTTGTCAAATCCAAACTTAAAACCGCCTTAGCCGATTGCCGAAGTGGAGTTC
>Ga0076338_181_pt1 | contig 6462 bp, 8 predicted proteins | sample RifGroC2_FD_67841 | JGI IMG/M metagenome (GOLD analysis project Ga0076338, IMG submission 67841) | Peregrinibacteria bacterium GW2011_GWC2_54_8 | reverse complement strand
CGAGAAGGAAGACTGGCCGGAACTCATGCCAGAAGAGAAGCCGGAAGATTGCCCTGAGCTGAAGCCTGAAGAAGGCCAGGAGAACGAGAAGGAGGACTGACCGGAAGATTGTCCGGAACTCTGGCCGGAAGACTGGCCAGAGGATGGGAAGGAGTCGGAGAAGGAGAACGAGAAAGAGGAGGACTGCCCGGAAGACTGACCGGAGGATGGGAAGGAGTCGGAGAAGGAGAAGGAAGAGGACGAGGACGAGAAGGAATCGGAATGTCCGGAAGACGAGAAGGAGTCGGAGAAAGAGAACGAGAAAGAGGAGGATTGGCCGGAAGAGAAACCAGAGGATTGTCCGGAGGATGGGAAGGAGTCGGAGAAGGAGAACGAGAAAGAGGAGGACTGACCAGAGGACTGCCCGGAAGACTGACCGGAGGATGGGAAGGAGTCGGAGAAGGAGAAGGAGAACGAGAAGGAGAAGGAGAACGAGAATGAGAAGGATGAGGAAATATCCGAAGATCCACCGGAGGAGCCACCTCCTGAGGAACCTCCACCGGAAGAACCACCGCCTGAAGAGCCACCTCCTGAGGAACCTCCACCGGAGCTACCACCGCCTGAAGACCCGCCTCCTGAGGACCCGCCTCCTGAGGAACCTCCACCGGAGCTACCACCGCCTGAAGACCCGCCTCCTGAGGAACCTCCACCGGAGCTACCACCGCCTGAAGACCCGCCTCCTGAGGAACCTCCACCGGAGCTACCACCGCCTGAAGAGCCACCTCCGGAACTACCACCTCCTGAGGAACCTCCACTCGATCCACCCGAGGAACTACCTCCTGAGGAACCTCCACTCGATCCACCCGAGGAACCACCCGAAGAACCTCCACTCGATCCACCCGAGGAGCCGCCGGAGCTGCCACCGGAAGAACCACCCGAGGAACCACCGGAACTACCACCTGAGGAACCACCGGAGCTCCCGCCCGAAGAACCTCCTGAAGAACCTCCTGAAGAACCTCCCGAGGAACCTCCCGAGGAACCACCCGAGGAACCACCCGAGGAACCACCGGAGCTCCCGCCCGAAGAACCTCCTGAAGAACCTCCTGAAGAACCTCCTGAAGAACCACCCGAGGAACCACCCGAGGAACCACCGGAGCTCCCGCCCGAAGAACCTCCTGAAGAACCTCCCGAGGAACCACCGGAACTACCGCCTGAGGAACCACCGGAGCTTCCACCGGAGGAACCACCGGAAGAACCACCGCTTGAACCTCCTGAGCTACCGCCGGAGGAGCTGCCACCGGAAGAACTACCGCCGGAGGAGCTGCCACCGGAAGAACTACCGCCGGAGGAGCTGCCACCGGAGCTGGGACCGCTACTCGGACCGGAGCTGGGACCGCTACTCGGACCGGAGCTGGGACCGCTACTCGGGCCGGAGCTGGGACCGCTACTCGGACCGGAGCTGGGACCGCTACTCGGGCCGGAGCTGGGACCGCTACTCGGACTGAGCTGGGACCGCTACTCGGACTACCGCTCGTTGAACCCCCGGACGAAGAACCCCCGGACGAAGAACCACCGGACGAAGAACCACCGGACGAAGAACCGCCGGAACTACTTCCTCCGCACAGACCTGCACATGAAGATTCGTCTCCAAACTCACACACACATGCTGCACAAGTATCTCCGCCGCATGCACAGGCACAGGCTCCGGTACAGTCATCTTCGGCGCAACATGCTGGTGAGCCAGCGTCGCAAGAACAGGGATCTTCCTCGCAAGGATCAGGGCAGGTATTACACTCACCGATACCATCGCAACACAAGCCCTGCGCCTCACATCCCCCGCCACAGGGATCAGGGCAGGTATTACACTCACCGATACCATCGCAACACAAGCCCTGCGCCTCACATCCCCCGCCACACACATCTGTAGAACTATTCGAAACAGGATCTCCACAGCAGCGTGTCGCACCTGCTGGAGGATTCCCATAGTCCCATCCCTCAACGATATTTCCTGCATCATCCATGAAGCAAAAGGCGATTCCATCACAGAATCCAGGGATGCCGCCGGCACACCTCGGATCATATTGCATCACTTCTTCCGTACAGAGGATACAGATGCCTCCAGCACAGTAAGGCCATCCGGCTCCGCATTCTGAGCCGTTTGGATCTGAACACGACGACGGGATTCCCTGAGCCAGCATCTGCACCCGTGCCTGCAGGTTGTCTTCCCGCTTTTCGTTGTGATACACAAGGAAGGCTGTGCATGTGAGAGCAGCGACGATAAATACCACGCCAGGGAGCCAATGGTATTCTCGGTTGCGGAGCATGAAAGTATCTTGCCCCTCACCATACACTCTGTGGCATGTGGAGAGCAAAGTCACAAAATGCGTAACTATGGAAATAGTATACAATTTCATAACTGTCTGGAATGGGACTATATTTTGTCGCTTGCAGTGGCGCTGCGAAACTTGTCTGTGCTATAACTTGCCGTGATGCGTTTCTTCAACCACCACAAAGAGAACATCCTCATCGCTTCCAGGCGTGAAAAGCACGATGCCGTCGTTCACCTCATAGATCAGGGGACGCTCGGGGGTGGGTACTACATGCTCCTTCTTCTTGCCATCCTCATCATTACACCAGGTCTTCTTTTAGAGAACGTGTCTGTGGTCATCGGCGGCATGATCCTTGCCCCGCTCATGGTACCGCTCCTTTCCCTCTCCCTTGCGCTGGTGGAGGGGAGCATGCAGGGGTTTCTCCGTGCCCTGAAGATCCTCATTGTATCCATCCTTATGACTCTAGGCACTTCTGCGCTTCTGACACTTTTTCTTGCACACACGTACAACGTGGTGATGTGGATTCCGGAGGAGATCAGCCCGGGCATCTACATCTTCATAGCATTTTGCTCCGGTATCGCAGGTTCGTTTGCCTGGGTCAAGAAAGATCTCTCTGCCAGTATTGCTGGGGTGGCTGTGGCGGTTTCCCTGCTGCCGCCGCTCTGTGCGGCGGGTATAGGCTTGGCATTGTTGGAGCTCGATCTCGTACGGAATTCTCTCGTGCTCTTCGCAGCGAATCTTGTGGGTATTTGTATGGCGGCCTTTCTCGTGTTCTGGACCCTGGGGTTTCCGGATTCTGCCAGAATAGAGGAGAAGGAGATCGAAAAAGTGGAGAGTTAAAAAACCGGGCATCTGCTCTCCAGTGACTCGCGATCACCAGGGAGCAGATGCCCGGTAGCACTCAACGGATAACTTCGAAGTTACCCAAAGAGTGGAAGCACAGCTGACCAGGCTGCATCCCCCTACCCTTTGACACGATACTGGGCGTGCCACCCTGTGTATCTTTGTGATAGCCCGAGTGCTCGGGCATCGGCTCTCCGTTTTACGCCTGGAGCGGGCTTTGTGTGTTTGTATTGTTATCCCATCCCGCCCAGCCCTTCGGCAATGCTCAGGGCGGGAGGAAGGGATCCTTCGGTGTGGTCTTGCACCGCAGGCAGGGAGGAGAGAGAAGTGACTGAAACACACGACTGAGAGACGTGCGCCTTGGACATAGTCCAAGGGAAGGACCATAACTACATGCGAATGAAGAGCCGGAGCCCCCCAGGCCATGCGACTTATGGCGTCACTTCTCACTGCTCCCTGCGTTGAGGAGAGGAGGAAGTTCTGAAAGAGCGAACTTATTATTGTACCACACATGGTGGTAGCAGGCAATACTGCTCTCCGTTAGAATCTCCTCACCATCACCATGGCAAAAGGCAAACTTGTGCTCATCATCGGCCCCAGCGGAGTGGGGAAGAGTGTCATTCTCCAGGCACTGCGCGAGAGGCATCCGGAATTCTATTTCCCCAAGTCCGCGACCACGAGGCCACGCAGAAAGGGGGAGGGGGATGACCTCTACTATTTTGTGACCGATGAGAAATTCGATGCTCTCGTTGAGGAACACAAGGTGCTTGAATGGGCGGTAGTGCACGGTGGAGCACGCTATGGCACTCTCGTGGAGGAAATTATTCCGCGCATAGAAGATGGGAAGGTGGTGGTGCGCGAGGTGGATGTGCAGGGTTTCGATAGCATCCGGAACCACCACTGCTTCCGCGGGGCAGGCGCACCCTACATCCTGGAATCTATTTTCATACTGCCTGAGAGCAAGGAACAGCTTCTGGAACACATTGCTGAGCGTGCTCCGATGGAGGGGCAGGAACTCAAGCGGCGCATTGCCAGCATGGAGAAGGAACTGACCTATGCAGAGGAGTGTTCAGCGAAGATTGTGAATAAGGAGGGGCAACTTGAGAGAACTATTTCTCAGGTGGAGGGAGTACTGAAGAGTTAGTTTTGCTTTACATACCGGCAAAAACACACTTGCGGGAATCACAGACTTGCGTAGAATTCACATATGGCAAGACCAAGGATTGCGCTTCTCTATGTCGGCGGATCCATCGGCATGAAGGTCAACCAGAAGACAGGCCGCATAGAGCCCATTGAATCTCTGAATGAGATCCACCGTTTCCTCCCGGAATTTCAGAAGGAAGTAGCCCTGAAGTTTTTTTCTATCACCAATGTTGGTTCTTCCGATATCACCCCCGAACATTGGATAGATATTGCACAGGCAATCTATAAGCTCTACGACCACTTTGATGGTTTTGTGATTGTGCACGGGAGCAATACCATGAGTTACACGGCCAGCGCGCTCAGCTTTGCGCTGCAGGGTCTGAGCAAGCCGGTTGTGCTCACCGGGGCGCTGCTTCCCATAAACGATCTCACTGGTGACGGCCGCATGAACCTCATTTTTGCCATTCGTGCTGCGCAACTCGATCTTGCGGAAGTGTGCATCGTGGTAGGTCCCCATGTGTTTCGCGGGAACCGCGCCAAGAAAGTGGATCAGTCATTCCTCTCCACCTTCGATAGCCCCAAAATCCCTCCGCTTGTCGATTTCAGTGTTGAAGTGGAATTGCACCCCCATCGCATCGTGAGGAGAAAGCGCACGCTCGAGTGCAAACCGACATTCGATTCGGATGTTGTCATGCTCACACTCAATCCCGGTCTCTCACAGAAGTATTTTGATGCAGTGCTTGCGTCGAAACCTCACGGTGTCGTGCTCCAGGCTTACGGTCCCGGCATGTTGCCGCAAGATCTCTTCCCGTGGGTGCGTCGCGTGACGAAGACGGGTATTCCCATCGTCATCACCTCGCAATTGCTTCGTGGCAGAGTAGATCTGCACCGGTACAGGAAGCAGCTTGTACTGGAGCAGCTGGGTGTCATTTCCGGGAAAGATATGACGTTTGAATGTGCAATGGTCAAGCTCATGTGGGCCCTTACACAGACGAGCACCCCGCGCAGGTTACGCGAGCTCATGGAGAAGAATCTCGCAGGGGAACTGACGGAGTAGCCGTTTGAAAGCTTTCAGCTTTCAGGAGATAGCTTTCAGTTCTTCTTTGGATTTTGGGTCTCCTGAAAGCTAGAAGCTATAAGCTGAAAGACGATGGGTGGCAGAAGCTATTCCTCATCATCTTCTGTTTCTTTCTCATTGGCCTTCATCTCTCTTTCATGCTTCTCAAGCATCTTGCTTCCAATCACAGATCCTATGGCACCACCGATTACTAGGCCTGTAATGATGCGCTTCAAAATCCGGTCGCATTTCTTCCCTTTTTTATGGCTGCGGAAAAATCCCATAGGTTGAAAGCATTTTAGCAGAAGATGAAGGAAAAGCCGAAAGTTAGTCCAGTTTTACCTCAGGGTGTTTTCGCACCTCGTCAAGGACAATTTTCTCTATTTGAGCCAATTTTTCAGGACTTCTCGCTTCCAGACAGAAGGAAAGGCACGGGCTGGTATTGCTCTGCCGGATGCCGGCCCAGGCTCCATCACCAAAGTCAATGCGCGCTCCATCCATCGTTTCGACGGGGTATTCTTTTTGGAAGTGTTCCGTGAGTTCCCGGATGACGCGTGTTTTGTGCGCATCCGGGCAGTATGGCCGCAGTTCGGGGGACTGATACACCTTGGGGAATGCAGCACAGAGCGCAGAGAGAGGTTTTTCTGAGTTACTGAGAATTTTCAGTATCCGCAGTGACGCAACCAGTGCATCGTCGTAGGTGAAGAAGCCTTCTCCGCAGAAGAAATGCCCCGACTGCTCTCCTCCGAGGAGTGCGGCATGTTCCCGCATGGCATGTTCCACGAAGGAGTGCCCCACTTTGCACATGACTGGCTTTCCTCCCCACTTCTTTATTTCCGTCCACAGTGTTCCTGAATTGCTCACGGTGAACACCACGGGCTTCCCGGGATACCGGGAAAGGTGGTCATGCGCGAGGAGCAGCAACATCTCGTCTGCAGTGCGGACTACCCCCTGTTCGTCCACCACGCCCAGCCGGTCACCATCACCGTCGAAGCCGAAACCAATGGCGCATCCATGTTGCACCACTGCTTTCTGCAAGTCTGCGAGCGTCTCGCGTTTACTCGGATCGGCCGGGTGGTTGGGGAATGTCCCATCCGGCTCAATGAAGAG
>Ga0076338_191_pt2 | contig 6497 bp, 5 predicted proteins | sample RifGroC2_FD_67841 | JGI IMG/M metagenome (GOLD analysis project Ga0076338, IMG submission 67841) | Peregrinibacteria bacterium GW2011_GWC2_54_8 | reverse complement strand
AAATATTAAGTTGAATTTAAACTCAAATTCTCGTTTGACGGCGTAATTTAAAGTAGATAAAAATAATTTAAAAAGTCGCTTCATTGTCCGAAAGCCGAGTAGGCCTTAACTCCTTTCTTCCATAAAAACCGGTATATCATCAATAAGGCGACCGACCAGAATCCGGCCATAAACAGTGAAGTCCAAAGCTCCGCGCCGGCTATCTTATGAAATATAATTTCTACCGGAAAAGATAATTCATACCGGAACGGCAAGAACATATTTATGGTTTTCAGCCAGCCGGGAAGAAACCCATGACCGCAACAGCATGGGAACACGGATGCCACCCCTAGCAGGTGACAGATCGGCAGACATCCGTGCATACTAGAAACCGATGCGCTTCCTCCTCGCACTTTTCCTCGGCATCGGTATTGTCATGGCCCAGGTTCCGCAATCTGATACGGATGGGGACGGCCTGCTGGATACGGAAGAAGATTCCAACACAAACGGGATCGTTGATGAAGGAGAAACGAATCCGCTGGATGCGGACACGGACGGAGGGGGGGAAGCAGACGGGAAAGAGAAGCAGAACAGCCGCGACCCCCTCGACCGCCGCGACGACTTCACATACGACCTCGACAACGACGGGCTCACGAACGGGGAGGAATGGGCACTCGGCACGCTCGATGACAACCCCGATACAGACGGGGACGGCATCAATGATTCCGACGATCCCTTCCCCCTCGACAGGGAATTCCGGTCGGACTACGACGGAGACGGCCTGCCCGATGAGTACGAGGCAACCCATGGCCTCTCCGATGAGAAGCGGTCAGATGCACATGAGGACAACGATGGAGACGGCCTCACAAACCTCGAAGAGTTCGTGCAGGGGACAAACATAGACAACGCAGACACGGACAATGACGGAACGACGGATGCGGAAGAGCTGGAACTGGGCTCGGACCCGTTGGAAAATCCGTGCCTCCTGTACGTCGGCACAGGCAACTACTTCGCAGATATGGAAGAACACTGGGCAAAAGAGGTAGTGCTCCTGCTGCACCGCACCAAGGTACTCCCCAGCTACCGGAGAATAGTGGACGGGTACGATATCGAGAACGCCACCCTCTTCCTCCCCGACCGGGAAATCACGCGCTTCGAGTTCCTCAAAATAACACTGTTCACCAGTTGTATCCCCATACAATCAGACACGGAGAATGCCGCAATCACATTCAAAGATATTGTGAATAAAGCGCGTCCGCGGGAGAGCAGCCAGCGGAAAGAACTCAGGGAGATCGTCTACACGGCTGTGGCCGAGGGCATCGTGGAGGGATACGAGGATGGAACCTTCCGGCCAGATGACCCGGTGAACCGCGCCGAAGCCCTCAAAATCCTGCTCAAAGCTACGGAGTTGGAGGCGTTGGAAGAACCGTTTGAACAGAGGGAATTTTCCGATGTCCCCGGGGGGGCCTGGTTTGCCCCCTATGTGAAACGTCTTGTGGAGTATGCCATCGTGGAAGGATACGAGGACGGGACCTTCCGTCCCGAGCAGCAAATCACCCGGACAGAAGCCTCGAAGATCCTGCTCCTCACAATGATCAGCAATCCTCATGTGAACGGATATGTGATCCCGTTTGAAGAAACAGAAGAGTAAGAGGAGATCCATTCTCCCATTCTTTCTGCTGTATCTTTCATCTGTTTCCTCTTCTTCCTCTGTTTCTTCTGAATCCTCATCAAGGTTCTACAGCTTCGCAATACTCTCCCGTGAAATAGGCCCGAAGTGCTCCTGTACTTTTTGCCAGACGATGTCTGCCACTGCGTCTTTGTCGGCGGATGTGTCGATGAAGATGGTTGTGGGTTCTTCTACGGTGCGGTACCCCTCGTAGATGTGCTTCTGGAAGAGTGCATTTTCATACTGGTCGGTACTCTCTCTCTTCCCGATCCGGTCGAGGCAGACTGCGAGAGGGGGAAGTGTGATGATCGTGAAATCAGGAGTGGGGAACGTACGATTGAGGTCTCTGAGCCACTCTTCGTCCAGCCCGAGCGCTTTCCCGTAGATGAACGTAGAGAGGGCATACCGGTCGGAAATGACGATTTTGCCTTCTCTCAGGGCCGGTTCAATGACATCCCGGACGTGCTGCGCCCGGTCTGCCGTGAAGAGCAGCTGCATGGCATCTGCCGGCGGCATGGCCTCGGAACGCAGCAGGGCGCGGATTTCGCGTCCAATAAGCCCATCCGTCGGTTCCGAGGTGAGGAGGACATCGTGGCCCTCCGCACGCAGGCGATCGGCCAGCATTTGGCTCTGGCGAGTGGTCCCGCCGCCATCCGGGCCTTCGAAGACAATGAAGCTGCCAGCCATATTGGGTTCAAATCCTACAGGAAAAATGGTATAATCTCGAGATACTTTATACCTAAACAATGATTGGAGCTCTCCAAGTCATCTGGCTGCTTCCTGGCCTCTTCCTGGGTTCATTCCTGACGTACATGCTGTATGCCAGGGCTTTCCATGAAATCGTCTCGATCAAGTTCCTGCTCCTCACGCTCATCAGCCCCTGGAAGAGCATCCGGGACGAGTACCCTTCCGGCGGGTTTAACCTCGGGGAGTTTGCCCAGTCACTCACGCTCAACATCACTTCCAGAGTGATCGGTTTCCTGTTCCGCATCGTGACGCTGGCGATAGGGCTTGCCATGCAGGTTGCTCTCTTCGTCGGTTTTTTGGCGTACATCATTCTCTGGTTCTTCTACCCCGGGATACTCATCGCCGGGATTGCATATCTCACGAGCACAAGTCTCTAAATGCCCTCTCTCCGTTTCGATCTCTGGCCCACACGCGCCTTTGCTGCGCTCGCGCTGAAGAACATGTTCTTGAGCCCGGTCTCGCTACTGGTCTACGTGCTGGCTCTGGCGCCTTTCTGGCTCAGATCCACCGCGACCGGGGACTATATTGTCGTCGCGTTCATCACTGCGTTGCTGTTCTTCGGGCTGTACGTGGTGAACCTCTTCATCCGGCGGAAGCTCGAGCATGACGAGGAACCCGTGATCTCAAAGAACAACCTTGGGTGCTATATCACGTTTGCCGTGGTGCGGCGCTTGCGGAACCGCGGCAATGTCACGCTCCCGAAGCTGCTCCTTGCGGCATCGGGGACAAAGAGGGGTCTCTTCATCCTGCGCCAGCTCGGGAAGGAGCAGAAGGAGTTCCTGCAGCGTTGCATGGAGGGGGTTTCAAAGCGGGATGACGTGCTCCTCTTCATTGGTGAAGCAGTGGAATGTGCGAAGGAACTGGGGGAGAAACGCGTGGATTCCAATGCCATCCTGTTCGCGTTCTTTAAGCGGGGGGGAGTGTTCAAAGAGTTCCTGAACGAGTGCGACGTGTCGCTGGATGACGTGCGCACCATTCTGAAGTGGGAGGGATTCCACGAGAAAATCTCGCAGAGGGAATGGCTGTTCCATCCCCACCGCCTCGTGCGTTCCCTCGGGACCATCGGGCGCTCATGGGTCCAGGGGTACACCAACGATCTCGACATGATCACCCGGGACGTCAGCGGTTACGTGGTGTGGGAAGGGGAGCACCGCGGCGTGCTTGTGCACGAGAAGGAGATAGAGATTGCGGTGCAGGTGCTCTCGCGTGCGAGCCAGCGCAACATGCTCGTGGTGGGTTCCGTAGGGGCTGGCAAGCGGACGCTTGTGCAGAATGTGGGGTATTTGCTGCGCAAGCAGGAGCTGGAGAAGGGCCTCCCGCTCACACGGCAGCTCGTCCTTAAGACGGAGGAACTCATGTCCGGGTTCAGCAAGCCGGACGAGGTGCTGCTCCGTGCGCTGAAGAAGGGCGAGAAAGCGGGGAAAGTGCTCCTCATCATTGAGAACATTGCGCTCATCCTGCGGTCGAAGGATACGAATCTGCGCAATGTTTTCACGAAGTTCCTCGAATCAAACAAGGTTTCCATGTTCGCCATCGCCGTTGGGGAGGATTACCACAACTTCGTGAAGACGGATCCGGTGCTCGATGGTCTGTTTGAGAAGGTGTACCTCAGCGACACAACGGATGATGAGACAATAGCTGTGCTCATGATGCGGTACTTTGAGCTGGAGAGGAAGTACAAGGTGCATGTGACATACCGCGCGTTCAAGTCGCTCATGGCGCTCTCCAAGCGGTTCATTGGGAAAGGAGCGATGCCGGGCAAGGCGAGGGCAGTGCTGGATGACGCAGTGATTGCCGCGCGCGACGATCACAGGAAGTACGTGGGAGATGGGCACATCCGCAGGGCGGTTTCGCTGAAGGCACACATGGATGTGACCGAAATTTCCGGTGACGAGAAGCAGAAGCTCCTGCGCCTGGAAGACGCACTCAAATCAAACATCATGGGGCAGGATAAATCCGTGGAGTCGCTCGTGAGCACACTCAAGCGCGCCCGGCTCGACATCAACGCAGGCAAGCGTCCGCTCGGCACGTTCCTCTTCCTCGGGCCGACGGGTGTGGGGAAGACGCACACGGCCAAGGTGCTTGCGCGCGAGTACTTCGGGAGCACCGATGCGCTCATTCGCCTGGACATGAACGAGTACAGCAACGAGGATTCGGTGTTCGGCGTCATCGGTGATCCGAATCCCAGCGAGAAGTCGGAGGGGTTCCTCACCAAGCAGGTGCAGGACAGGCCGTTCGCTCTCATCCTGCTCGATGAGATCGAGAAAGCGCACCAGAAGGTGCTCAACCTGTTCCTGCAGATTCTCGATGAAGGGAAGCTCACGGACAGCCGGGGAGTCACCACAGACTTCCGCAACACCATCATCATTGCCACCTCCAATGCTGGTGCCCTCTTCATCCGTGATTTCATCAAGAGCAACCAGGGCAAGACCAAGGAAGAATTTAAGACGGCGCTCATGGATACCATTCTCAAGGAGAAGATCTTCTCACCGGAGTTCGTGAACCGCTTCGACGAAATCATCCTCTACTACCCGCTCTCCATCCAGGAAGCAATCAAAGTTGCGCTCATCATGCTCCAGGACATCGTGAAGGAGATCGAGGAGAAGAAGGGATATATCGTGAGAGTGGAGGAGGATGTGGTGGTGGAAATCGTGAAGGAGGGGTACTCCATAGAGTTTGGAGCGCGGGAGATGCGCCGCGTCATCCTCGACATGATCGAGAACTTCCTCGCGGAGTACCTGCTGAGGAACGAGGTGAAACGGGGAGATCAGATTCTCATCCGGCGCCAGGATGTGGTCTCAGACGAGCCAAAAACCGATAGTAGGTTGTAGCTGGTAGTTTGTAGCTTGTAGCTAGGTACAAAACCAAAACTACAAGCTACTCACTACAAGCTACAAACTATTCTGAGGGCACACATCCGCAGCCGCATTCATTACTGAAGGCGGTCTGGTTGTCCCGGCAGTAGAAGTCGATGGTGGAGCAGGCGCCCGGGTCATCGGAGACGTACACTACGCCGTCAGCATTCTTGTCCGGACATGCAGATGCGGTATCGCTCACTGCCGTAAATGGCATGTCTGCTTCCAGGTTCACGGAATCCACGCTGTGGCTCTGGAGTCCGAAGGCGGAGAGCGTGACGAGCGAGTCCTCTATCCGCAGGATGCGCTCGACGTTCTTGCCGTAGAAGTAGCTGCCGGCCATGAGGTAATCCTGCTGATTGTAGTGGCTGATGGTGCCTTTGAGAGTGAATCCGGTTTCCAGGTTGAAGTTGAACACGTACGCGCCCTGGAAGACGGGCTCTCCCCATGTATTGCTCTCCGGGTTACTTTTCTCTTCCTGGCTGATCTTGTGGACCTGCACGGGGAAGGCAAGCAGCTGCCGTTCTTTATCAAACAGGAGTGCTTTGTGGTTGTGGAGGAGGGGGCTCTCTGTGCCGCGGTCACCGATGCCGAACTTGTGGAGTTCGATGGGGTTCTCCGGGTCGGTAACGTCAAACACGGCCATCTTCATTCCCTGGTACCAGGCGAAGTCTCCCTCTTTGGATTCCACCGCTTCCTTCCCGAATCCGATGATGTGGTTCTCGTCGTACGGGTGGAGGTAATCACTGTACCCGGGGATCTTTAACTTCCCGAGGATCTTCGGGTTCGTGGGGTCGGTGAGATCTATGGCGAAGAAGGGGTCAATTTTCTTGAAGGTGACGAGGTACGCGCGCTTGCCCATGAACCGCACGGAGTAGATGGTCTCGCCCGGGGCAATGCCTTCTATCTTCCCGACCTGCTCGGTGGCAATGCGGAAGTCCCCCTCGGATTCATCCATGGAAAACTGGTTGAGGACACGGCCGGGAACAGATCCCTGCGCCTTCATTTCGATGCCGTTCTCCGTGAGGGCGAAACGGAAGATGCTCGTTTTCTCTTCGCTCGTTCCCTGCGGTCCGTTCCATCGGTAATTCCACTGCGTGGCGGCGATGTAGAGGTTCTGGAGCGACGAGTAGACATTCTCTGCGCTCCCGAGGACTACTTCCCGCTTCACTTCACCCTCCGGGTTAGCCGTCGGGATGACGGCGACAATGAGGTACTGCGGCTGCGGTACGCGCGGCAGGATTACC
>Ga0076338_178_pt1 | contig 6624 bp, 8 predicted proteins | sample RifGroC2_FD_67841 | JGI IMG/M metagenome (GOLD analysis project Ga0076338, IMG submission 67841) | Peregrinibacteria bacterium GW2011_GWC2_54_8 | reverse complement strand
CGCCTAGCCTCTCTCGAATCAGCCCCCCTGATGCCACCTCGGCTGCTCAAACTCCAGCACCGCAACCACTTTCCCCTACGCGGCTCCGTCTTCCTCCACTCTCCGGTTCCTCCGGTCCTTTTCCGGGACCGGCCTCCCGTCTCCGCCCAGATGGTGCTTGTGCTTCCTGCACCACCTCCTCACCCTCCGTGGGGCGAGCAGTTCACCGACGGCGGTGATCACCTGTGCCGCAGGGGCTAGGGTGAATTGCTCAGCAAGACGTTTGCCGGAAGGAGAACTGTTCAGCAACGAGGAAAAAGAAACCCCCCTGCGGGACGCACGGTCCCCCCACTCATAATCACCGCCGGAGAGCAGAGATGCATTGAACAGACCCACTCTGTCAAAAAACGCCCTCGGCACGAACATATTCCCCGTAAGTGCATACTGCCTCTTCGAAACAATATCCTCCTGCCTAAACACCGTTGCCTGCTCATACAGTTCCACAGCAGTGGGTTTCGCAGAGGTGGTCACGACAATCCTCCCCGCAACAACACCACCCTGCAGGGAGAGAACTTGGCGCACACCAGCAGCAAGCCAGTTTGGAGCCAGACGGCAATCGGAATCGGTGAGCGCAATTACTACCCCGCGCGCATGACGAATGCCGGTGTTCCTGCAGGCATAGGGACCTGCCGCACTCTCACGGAGAACGAAAACCCCGTGCGCAGGATCTGCAAACTCAGCAAGATCACCATTTCCGCCATTGTCGACAACGATCACCTCCATCTGTTCCCGGGGAAACGTCTGGGCTCGCAGGTCCCGGAGCAGCGCCTTCACCCCTTCCCTATTCTGAAAAACAGGCACAACGACTGAAACGGTGATGTGGGTGTTCTTCATCGGATAGAATGACACGGAGGGAAAGCAAAAAAGCTCCTTTTACGGCATTGTACGCAGATGAGCTCTTGCGGCAAAACCATTCTTCGGGGAACATCTTCTTCGGTTTCTCCGGAACTTCTTCACGGAAGCAGTCTTTCTTTGTATTCTTATCCCGCTTGTTCTTTCTCCGGATCCCAAAACTTCACCTCCCAGAAGCGGGTATAGCACCCTTCGACTCCCCCGCTTCGCGGGGTCGCTCAGGGCAGGCAACTGCCAGCGCACCCGTCTACGGCCGGGCAAGTCAGCCTTCCCCCCTCCCATTCACATCATCCTTTCTCACCAGCGGGTATAGCACAACGGTAGTCCCCGTTACCCGCTCCAAGCTCTTGAGCAAGGAGTCTGAGCCTGCCGAAGACGACGCATGCGAAAGGCTGAGCAAGGAGTCTGAGCCTGCCGAAGACGACGCATGCGAAAGGCTTGGACGGCAACCCGTCCGAAGCTCCGAAGGAGCGAAGGAGGGTTACCCGCTCCACTCAACATCTTGCCTTCAGCACACCATTCTTCAATGGAATGGTGATAAAATAGACAACTCTGTCCTCCTATCGACAGAGGCCCCCTGAGCCTACTACACTTCGGATTGATCGTTTCCAGACTGAATACGCCTATGTCCGCTTCTGCCCACACGTCCACCCTCAGCCGCCTTTCTTTTCTCGACAGGTATCTGACTCTCTGGATATTCCTCGCAATGGCACTCGGCATTGCGCTCGGGAACATCGCCCCATCGTTCGTTGCAGGAATCACGCATCTCTCTGTTGGCACTACCTCTATCCCCATTGCCGTCGGGCTCATCGTCATGATGTATCCTCCGCTTGCGAAGGTGCACTACGAAGAGCTGGGACGCGTGTTCAGGAATGGCAAGGTGCTCGGACTCTCGCTTGTACAGAACTGGATTATCGGTCCGATACTCATGTTCTTCCTTGCCCTACTCTTCCTGTCGGATCGTCCGGAGTATGCCGTAGGACTCATTCTCATCGGACTTGCCCGCTGCATCGCCATGGTGATTGTCTGGAACGACCTTGCTGATGGAGACAGGGAGTATGCGGCAGGACTTGTCGCTCTGAATTCGATATTCCAAGTCTTGCTCTACTCGGTTTATGCCTATCTGTTCATCAAAATTCTCCCGTCCCTCTTCGGCATCGAGTTCGGGGCTGTTGATCTCTCCCGCATCACCATCAGCTCCATCGCTCAGAGCGTGGCAATCTACCTCGGCATTCCATTCCTCGGAGGAATGACTACTCGATTCCTCCTTGTACGAACGCGAGGACGCGACTGGTATGAACAACGCTTTATCCCTCGTATCTCCCCTCTGACTTTGATCGCCCTCCTTTTCACGATCATCGTGATGTTCTCGCTCCAGGGAAAGAATATCGTCACCATTCCATTTGATGTCGTCCGTATTGCTATCCCTCTCCTTGCCTATTTCCTCATTATGTTTTTCCTGTCCTTCTGGATGAGCCGCCGTCTCGGTGCTCCTTATCCGCAGACTGCCACTCTGTCCTTCACGGCTGCGAGCAATAACTTCGAGCTTGCCATCGCAGTTGCCGTTGCGGTGTTCGGAATCAACTCAGGAGCCGCTCTTGCTGCGGTAGTCGGCCCACTCGTGGAAGTCCCCGTCCTCATCGGCCTCGTAAACGTTTCCTTGTATCTCAGACGCAGATACTTTCCAACGGACACAAACTCCTAGCGACACATCACGGTTGTCATAGTTTCCAGTCTTCGCCTTCGGGCTTCGGCCGGCAGGCCAGTAACCCGCTCCAGCCACAAAGTGGCTTATTTAAGCCATTTTATTTTGTACGCGTAAGCGGAAATACAACTGGCAATTCTTCTGAGACAATAAAAGCTATAGACTAACTTTGATATGCCCGTTGAAATTCCCGCAATTGCCGCTTTGACATTGGTCGCCTCCGCAGTCGGAACCATGACGGGTTTCGGCACATCAACTATCATGATCCCTGTCCTGCTCTTCTGGTATCCACTGCCGCAGACACTACTACTTGTTGGCATCGTTCACTGGGTTGGCGACATTTGGAAAATAATTCTGTTTCGCAAAGGGGCAACATGGAATCTCATACTTCTTTTTGGTATTCCAAGCGTTCTTGCTGCATATGCCGGAGCTCGTCTCACACTGACGACAGAATCAACTATCCTTCTGAGAATCCTCGGTGCCGCGCTCATCGCTTATACAATTTTTCTCCTCTTCCACTCCTCATGGAAGTTACCGAAGAGGAATATGACTGCCATAACAGGCGGGGCGCTTTCAGGATTGATGGCGGGGATCTTTGGAGTCGGCGGAGCCGTGAGAGGAGCATTTCTTGCCGCATTCGATCTTCCCAAGCACGTCTACATTTTTACTGCCGGCACCATTGCATTGATGACGGATTCCATTCGTCTGCTCACTTACGGAATCGGTAATGTGAATCTGCCAAGGGAACTCTGGTATGGCATGATCCTGTTTCTACCGCTTTCCTTTGCCGGTGCATGGTGTGCAAAAAAGATCGTTGGGCAACTTCCTGAAAAAGCCTTCCGGCAAGTCATCGCTATCTTCCTCGCGCTTGTTGGTCTGAAATTCCTGCTGTTTCCATAAACGGTTTACGGACACAAACCCCAAGAAGCACCCACTATAGTTGTAATAGTTTCCAGCCTTCGCCTTCGGACTTCGGCCGGCAGGCCAGTAACCCGCTCCAGCCACTTGGATATTTGATTAGAATCAGCAATGCTGGTACACGTCTATGCACTTCCCATCCCTGTTCAAGAGTCTCTCCAGCTTGCTCCGTCCTCGACAAGCTCTCCGTTGCCCTATTTGCATGTGCACCGCCAACACGTTTCTCACCTTCGGAATACACCCCCGGCCAAATTCCATGTGCCCCTCCTGCAGATCCCTGGAACGCCACCGGCTCTTGTGGCTGTATCTGGAGCAGTGCACCGATTTCTTCTCCGCGCGGCTAAGCGTGCTCGAAGTCGCGCCGCAGAAGTACATGCAGGACACATTCTGCAAACTGAAGAATCTCCACTATCAGAGTGTCGATCTATCGTCTCCGATTGCAATGTTGAAGATGGATCTGACGAACCTCCAGATTCCGGGGGACAGCTACGATTGCGTGCTCTGTTCCCATGTCCTGGAGCACATTCCTGATGATCGGGAGGCAATGCGGGAGATTTTCCGCGTCATGAAGCCGGGTGGTTGGGCCATAATCCAGGGTCCTGTCGATCATTCGCGGATGGAAACGTACGAGGATTTCTCCATCGTCTCCCCTCAGGAGCGCGAGAAGCACTTCGGTCAGTGTGATCACGTCCGCCTCTACGGCAGGGACTTTACCGACAGGCTGAGGGGGGCGGGATTTGTCTTGGAGCTAAACCGCTTTGCACAGACATTGAATCCCCGCATTGTGAAATGCTGCGCACTCACAACCAAGGAAATCCTCTACATCTGCCGTAAGCCGCTTACTGCCGGGCATTGAAGTCATTCACAATAAAGCCACACAGAAACTGACGTTTTGTACTCTCATTCTCCAAACCGACAGATGAGGAAGGTGATGGTCGCCGGTTCATCCTGCACGATGAAAAAATCGCCGTCGACCATCGCCACTCCTTCCTGATTCTGCCCCGGTAGGACGGAAGTGCGGACGATATCCCCGTCGAGCGTTGCCTCAAGGAGACGATCCTCGGTATCGCTGATCGCGAAGAGGTGGCCGGAACGAGAGTCGAAATGAATGCCCGAGAGCCCAAGGAACGGGGAGACAAAGCCGCGCAATATTTCACCTTTGAGCAATTTCTTTCCATCCGGAGGCAGAGTGAAATGCAGGGGGAGATCGACTTCGAGAATAGCCGATGGTTCTCTCTTCGTCCCTTCGCCCGTTGCCTGATTCACCACGAAGAACGTGCCTCCGTCCGGATGCGATGCATCTGGAACAAATTCAATGCCCTCAAATCCCTCCTTCCCCCCCGTGATGACCTTAGAGCCATCAAGTTTCCGGCTCACGGCAAACTCTCGGAGAACCGCGAGAGAATCCGGATCGATTTCGACGATCCGGTCCCTCCCTTCGATGGCCGCATAGAGCATCCCACTCTGAGGATTGAACGTAATCCCTTCAAAATTCAAACCGGGGAATTCCTGATCGTGCACAACTGTTCCACCCCTGCTAACTTCCAGCACCCGCCCTTCATCCGTCACGATGAAGAATGTCTCTCGTCCGGTATGCCAGGTAAGCCCGGATGCTTCTCTGCCGGGAATCTCCACCTTTCCGATCTCACGCAACAGTTGCGCGTCCTGAGGAGCACATCCAAAGAGAAACAAAACCAGAAAGAGAACCCAAGCTTTGTGCACGGAATAAGCTTACTGAAAATACAGTGCTTTTCCACAGAATCACAGACAAATACTCCTGGGCACGCCCATCAGAGTCATACGAACATCCAGTAATCCGCTCTTGAAGATGCCTTTCTTGCTTCAAGCAGAGGGCAGAATACCCCCATGGACTTACACCCTCTCTTCGTTCACTTCCCGATCGCGCTCCTCACACTGTATAGCTTCCTGGAAGTCATCAGGCGTTTCACAAAAAACGAGCACTGGGTACAGGTGCGCGCCGTGCTGGTGATTGCAGGGACCATAGGAGCCTTTGTGAGCCTTTCGACCGGCAAAAGAGCTGAGCAACTCTTCGGTGACCGCACATTGCATGACATACTTGAGGCACATGCCATCGCTGCGAATGCAACCACATGGATCTATGCCGTCCTTGCCGTAAGTTATCTGATCCTCTGGTTGCAACAAACGACCACACATCCACCCTTGCTTCAGAGAATCCTGGGAAAAGCTCGCCTTGGAGAACCACTTGCCGCCAAAGTTCTTGGAACACCTGTTGCACCTGTATTGGCAGTTCTCGGTTTCCTTGGGCTCTCCCTCACCGGCGCACTTGGAGCAATGTTTGTCTACGGCCCCCAATTTGATCCCGTCACATCATTGGTCTACAACCTGCTCTTCGGAAGATAGAAAATACTGCTTGAAAAAACACGCGGTACAAATGCCCGCGTGTTCTTAAAGGTCAAAGAGAATTACACTCTGGAAACCTTATCAGCCTTTGGGCCTTTTTTGCCCTGCCCGACCTCGAACTGCACCGTATCTCCCTCATGGAGAGAGTTGAAAGACACATCAACAAGGTCTGTTGTGTGGAAAAAGAGATCTTCGCCTCCGTCACGAGAGATGAAGCCGAAACCATTCAATAGTTTCTTGATAGAACCTGTATCCATAAAAAAGGATGAAAAAAAGTAGAAATGTAATCATAACTTTGGAGAAGTATTCCTACCTCTTTCAAAACTAAGCTTACGGCGTCAGTATAGCATGAAATCACCTTTCTCCTACAATATTCCTCAGGAAATCCTCGAAGGCCCTTTCCTCAGCAAATGCACCACTATCCCCTAGACAGCCTCTCGGGTACCGGGAATAATGCCCCCTCCTTCGTCCTGTCACCACTCTCACAATGGCTCGCCGGCATCTCACAAGCATGCACGATCTCTCTCCTGATGAAGCCAGAAGGATTGTGACGGAAGCCCATGCATCGAAACTTCTCTGGGATCAGGACAGGCCACCAGAGAGCAGGTTTCTGCAGGACAAGAACGCCATTCTCCTGTTTGAAAAACCCTCGCTGCGCACTACCTCTTCCCTCCAGACAGCCATTGCCAGACACGGAGGTTTTTCAAAATTCGAAGAGGCAGGCAACC
>Ga0076338_171_pt1 | contig 6956 bp, 6 predicted proteins | sample RifGroC2_FD_67841 | JGI IMG/M metagenome (GOLD analysis project Ga0076338, IMG submission 67841) | Peregrinibacteria bacterium GW2011_GWC2_54_8 | reverse complement strand
GCGATGATGATTCTGCTCACCCCCTATATTATCTATGTTCTCTGGTGCGTATTCCTCATGTCGGTGCTTCCGAATCCCGAAGGAAAATATCAGGAACTCATTTCCATTGGCACGCTCAGCGCGATGATCTTCGGGGCAATGCTCCTCCTCCTCGGTTTCGTGCTCGCGAAGCGCATTCTCAAGGCGCAGGATGTCTCGCAACAGGCGCGGCTTATTGGTGCTGCGAAGGTCATTGCTATTCTTGTTCCCGGTCTCGCACTGAGTGGCATTGTCGTTATCACCATTCCTCAGGAGCCGAAGCTCTCCATGGAAATTACCGAGCCTGCTGCTTCCAGTGAACTCATTGCACCCGTTGCTGTGACGTTCAGTCTGGAACAGGCGGAGAAAATTTTGCAGATGCGTGGCCTGAAGGCTGCGAAGTATGCGTGGGATTTCGATGGCGATGGGGTGCTGAACGAAGAGACAGTGGGGCCCACTGCATCGGCGGTCTATGATAAGCAGGGCATTTACCAGGTTGTCGCTCGTATTTCTCTTTCTGATGGGTCGGAACGTCGCGTTGTACGGTCGTTGCCTATTCCCAAGGCGGTGTTTTCCACTTCCCCCCTGAAACCCATTGTGGACGAACCTGTGCGTTTCAGCCTGGAACACCTGGATTCCAAGGAGAATCCCATTAAGGAAGTGAAGTGGGACTTTAACAACGACGGCGAGATAGATGAGGTTTCCTCACAGGTTTCGACGATGTTCACGTTCCTGCGCGTGGGGAAGGAGACGGTCTCTGCCGAAATCACGTTCACGAACCAGAGCCAGACTCGCATGGAGCGGGAGCTCACCATCCATCAGCCTGAACCGCTGCCGTTCCCGGTTCTCATCAATACGGAGCCCGAGTATCTCGTCAGTCCTGCTCCGTTCGGCGTGATTTTCACTGTGCAGACTGCGGAACCGCATTACGAAATCCTCTGGGATTTTGACGACGGAACGGATGCAGCCGGAGACCGGGTGGGACACACGTTCAAGCAAAAAGGCGTCTACCGTGTGGAAGCGGAAGTGCGTTCGATGAGCGGCAGCATCGCAAGGCTTTCGAAAACAGTGAATGTTGTGGAAGTGCTGCGTATCCCGGATTTGGATTTCGATGGATTTCCGGAAGTGAAAGGGGACAAGATGTCCGCGGAAGTGCCGGTCACGGTCAATCTGACACCGCGTACGAGCCTGCCGCTGATTGATTTTTTCTGGGAGGCGCCCAAAGCGACAGTCGTGGAATCCACGGATACTACGCTCATTGCAACGTACCGCCGTCCAGGCAACTACATTATTACGCTCATCGGGAATGATCCATCCGGGAGCGTCATGCGCAGGCCGCTTTCCCTGGAGGTACTGCAGCCGAAGTCCGTTGTCACCATGCGCATGAGTCCCGAGGGAGGAGTTGCACCGCTGCTCGTTCGGTTCGATGCATCTGAAACGGTGATTCCAGGCAAAGAGATTACGGGGTTCGAGTGGACATTCGGTGACGAGAAGAAGGCGCTTCCCCGGCAGGGAGGTGCTCAGGTGGAGTACCTGTTCGATACGCCGGGTACGTACAACATCACCCTCACGGCGTTCACGACCAGTGGGGAGAAATTTAACCAGAACCGTACTATTGTCATCCGGGCACCCGTGCTGGATGCGTGCTTCACCACGAGCCGGACATCCGGCAAGGCGCCGCTCGGGGTGCGGTTTGATTTGTCTTGTTCCACTGGTGCCGCAACATCGAGGAAGTGGGATTTCGGAGATGGATCCCAGTCGGAAGAAGAGAATCCCATTCATGTGTTTGAGAAACCGGGCACCTACACCATTGTGCTCCAGCTGCAGGATGCAGCGGGGAGCGTCAGTCGTGAAACTCTCCTCATTACCGCTGAGCCCTGATGAAACGGAAGAAGATGATTCGTCTTGTGGCTACTCTGGGCGTTATCGCCATTATCCTGGCGGCACTTCTGCCGGTGTTCAGCGCATTCTAGATCGGAGGTTCCTTACGTCTCTGGACGACGTCGGTGAGTGGGAGTGAGGCAGTGGTGAGGAACGGTGCATATGCGTCCTCCCCCAATTCGGAGGTGAGGAAGAATGCTGCACTTGCTATCATGGCGGCGTTGTCTGTGCAGTACGCGAGGGACACGGGGAATCGGATCTTCCTGTTCCCGAATGCAGATTGCACCATGGTACGGAGTCTTGTGTTGGCAGAAACGCCTCCCACGACGTGGATTTCCTGTATATCAGGGTGTTTCGCGACAGCCCTTGTGAGCCGATCGAGCAGATGGTTGCAGATAGCCAGCTCGTACGAAGCAGTGAGATCAGCGAGAACAGGTTTGCTGTCTCCATGGGGAAGATCACGTATCGTGTACTTCAGCGCTGTTTTCAGCCCGGAAAAGCTGAAGTCCAGTGTGTCTGTGTTGTGCAGGGGAAGAGGGAAGGGGAACGCCGCCGGATTTCCGTGCTTTCCTGTTCTCTCAATCGCGGGACCCCCGGGATAGGGGAGGCCGAGGAGAGCTGCTCCCTTATCGAATGCTTCCCCGGCTGCGTCGTCGCGGCTCCTCCCGAGGAGTATGCCTCTCGTATGGCTCATTCGGTACCACATGTCGCTGTGTCCGCCGGAAGCAGAGAGCGTGATGATGGGGAAGGCTGGTTCTTCTGCACACTCAAGCCAGGTGGAGGTGAGGTGTCCCAGCGTGTGATGCACGCCGATGAGTGGTTTGTGCCACAGGGAAGCGAGCGCGCGCGCGGCCGTTGTGCCGACGAGGAGTGATCCTGTGAGGCCGGGCCCTCTGGTTGTTGCGAGGGTGTGGATGGAGCGGAGGTCTGCTGCCGCATCGTCCAGTGCCTGGTGGATGACGGGAACAACACATTCCACCTGCTTGCGCGCGGCTTCCTCTGGAATCACTCCTCCGGAGCGCTCGAAGGCGCTTCTGGATGACGCGATGACATTGCTGAAGACAGCGGTGCCATCCTCCACGATGGCAGCGGATGTTTCGTCGCAGGAAGTTTCGAGAGCAAGAATGCGCATGGAAGGCGATTCTACAGAAAAACTCTTAATAATGAAGCAGATGGGAGAATATTGCTAAATTTAGTAAAATATTGTATAATAATACTAATGACACAAAGAAAGAGACGAGTTGTAGCCTCTATTTGCGCTTGCGGATCAGTAGTTGCATCTTTTGGCTTCTGGACTGCTGTTGTGAGCCGTTCGATGCTTGTTGAACAGGAGAGGAGTTTCCGGGAGGATCGGTCTCTGCCTGCTGTCTGGGATGGTGTGGTGCGAACGGTTGGAAGTGCTCTGGGGGGGGTAGCAGATACTCTTGCAGAGGTGGCAACGGAGCAGATGCACCTGGCCGCTTCTGCCGTTCAGGAGAATGCTGTACCCAGTGAAGTCTTAGGAGGTTCAGTTCCTTCAGGGGATACAGCAGCGAGCGATGCTGGCACATCAGAATTCTCGCAGTGGAACATCTCCTTCGCATACTCTCTTTCCATTCCCCATCTCGCTATCCGTACTCCTATCCTGAAGCCATCCATGCAGTACTGGATGTCACGGGAATGGAATCTCCTCGAGAAACAGATGCAGGTGGCGCTCAATTCCGGCGCTGTGGCCTATCCTCATTCTGTTGCACCCGGTGAGAGAGGGAGCATCATCATCGCAGGACACAGCAGCCCGCCCAATCTGCGCGCTGCGCAGAGTGCGTATGGGAACGTATTTGCGCGTATACCGGAGCTCCGCGCAGGCGAGAGTATTTTTCTTTTTGCTGCCGGGGAAAAACTGGAATACAGAGTGCGTGATTCTGAAGTTGTTTCGTCTGCTGCAACAGAAATCCTGCATCAACAGGATCATGAGAACATTCTGAAGATTATCACCTGCTATCCGGTGGGGACTACGAAAGACCGAATTGTGGTGACAGCAGTGCTCGTGGAATAGGACATTCACCAGGAGAGGACAGGATGCAGGCGCACACAACATTGTGAGGAGGAGTTCGTGGCTCTGGTGGAGAGCTGGTAGTACTATCGTGTCGATGTCGCATGTCCTCTTCATTACTCGGAAACTCCGCGGGAAGGGGGGGATGCAGCAGTACACCCAGGATCTCTTGGTAGCTTTCCAGGAAATTACTGGCGGCAACACAGTGCTTCTTGGTCCTCGGCGGCTTCTGCAGTATCCCTCTTTTCCTCTTTTGGCTCTCTGGCGGGGGGTACGTGCTGCGCGTCGCGGATACAGAGTTCATCTTGGGGATATGGCGCTTAGTCCTCTTGCAGTGGCGATTAAATTCTTCGTCCCCGGGGCGAAAATTACCGCAACAGCATTCGGGCTGGATGTTCTTCGCACACTTCCCTTCTACCAGTGGATGCTCCGATGGTCACTCCTCTCGCTCGATCGTGTCATTTGCATCAGCCATGCGACGGCAGATGCAGTGCATGCCAGGGGAGTTCTGCGGGAGAAAATCGTTATCATTCCCTGTGGCATTTGGATGGGTACTGAGGAGTGCGTGCGGAAGGGGAGGAGAGGGGAGCCTCGGCTCCTCACGGTCGGGCGTCTGGTTCCCCGGAAGGGTGTGGCATGGTTCCTTTCCGAGGTGCTCCCGCTCCTCCTTCAGGAGTATCCTCGCCTCCACTACACGGTCGTGGGGACAGGCCCGCAGGAAAAGTTGATCAAAAAAATTGTTCGGGAAAAGGGTCTGGAGGATGCGGTAACTCTTGCGGGGGCTGTGAGTGATAAGTGCCGCAATCAGCTTTTTGTAGAGTCGGATTGTTTCGTGGTACCCAATGTGCCCCGTGAAGCGGATATGGAGGGGTTTGGCATTGTCTGCATCGAAGCGAGCAGCAGGGGAGTGCCCGTCGTGGCTGCAAGGCTGGAGGGTCTTACAGAAGCTGTACAGGAGGGGGGGACAGGGCTCTTCTTCCGGACTGGCGATGCGAAGGAGTGTGTGCGGTGCATCCGTTCCATGCTCACACAACCGCCTGATCCTCTGAGTGTTGCGCGAAGCACACGGGAACACTACAGCTGGCCGCAGCTTCTTCCTCGCCTCCGTGATGCGCTCTTCTCGTAAAATCGGCATCGTGAGTTGGGATTTTGATCCTCCCAAAGGGGGACTCGGGCGGACACTCATACATATGGCAGAAGTTCTCCGGAAACAGGGGTACGATGTGCGAACTCTCACGCCCTCCGGTGGCACAGATGTGATTGGTGGTTGGACGAAGCGTGGGGGGTTCCATCTCGCGTTCTCTGCTGTACTTTTCTTTTGTCTGCATCGCTGGATACGGCACACGAAAAGGGAAATTGTCTGTTTCCCCTGTGGTCCCGGTGGGGTATGGCTGCTGAAGAAACCGAAGGCCTGTACGACTGTTGCCATCGTCTACCACACATATACGCAGCAGATTCGTCTCGTTCCTGGTCAGTGGTGGAAACGCGCGTTCCTGCCTTTGGAACGGATTTCCCTCCGCAAGGCGGACGCTATTTTCTGCTACGCAACAGATACAAGAGACGTTCTCGTGCACGCGTATGGTTGTAAGCCCGACTGCGTGCATCTCCTTCCACAGCTTCTTGATCTGCATCCCTGGCTCGTGGCGCAGGGGGAGAAGGAACCAGGACTCTGTGTGTGCGTTGCACGCATGGAACAGCGGAAGGGCATCCGGTTTCTTGCGGTGCTCTGGCCTCGGACGTATAGACCGTCTGGTTGCTCAGGAGCATCTTTCGGTGCAGAGGATTCCTTCACTCCCGTTGCGGGATCTCATTGCTTTGGTGCGGCGTGCCGAACTCGTACTCTGCCCTTCGTACCTTGAGGGATTCGGTCTCACCGCACTGGAAGCTATGGCGGCCGGGACGCCGCTTCTTGCGAGTGGGACGGATGGACTCAGGTCTCTCATACGGCATGGGGAGACAGGATTCCTCCTTCCCGTTGCTGATCTCCCGGCGTGGTTGCACGCGGTACAGGAGCTGCTTTCGCATCCGGAGGAAGGAACACGCGTTGCCGCTGCCGCTCGTACAGAGGTACAGCGGCGTTTTGCGGCAGAGGCTTCCATTCGGGCGTTACAGGAGCTCCTGGAAGCTCTATAATCATCGGGAAATGTCTTCTCACAGTACAACGGCGAAGGTGACGCCCCTGACGGCTCTGGCTGCTTTCTTCCTGCTTCTCGTTGCGGTGAAGTTTCTGCTGCCCCTCTTCCTGTATGATCTTCCGCTCGGCTATGACCCGGGCATTTACCGGTACCTGTTTGTGCGGCATGCAGAGGGGTTCCCGCCGTTTGTGCTGGGAGAGATGGATACATGGGCTCATGCACATGCTCTGGGGCTTTTCATCTTCTCCACACTTCTCATTCGCGCTGGCCTCCCCGTCGATTGGCTGGTGGGTTGGCTTTGGAATGTGATGGCGATTGTGCTTGTCTGCGTTCTCGCGTGGGTGACTGCAAAGAGGGAAGGGAAAGCGGTTGGTGTTTGTGTGCTTCTTGCCGGCGTACTCTCCGTTCCGTATTTCGACGGATTCGCTGCCATGTACTGGAAGGCGTACCTCGCTCTTCTCTTCATGGTGCTGACGTTCCATCTCATGGACAGGAAATCCTGGTGGGCGGTGATACCGGCCATCTTCTGCCTTGCAACGCATAACCAGACAGGACTCCTCTTCGCGCTTGTCATGGGGACATGGTGGTTTCTGCTTGGATTGCGGTACCGGAAGCATCCCCAGTGGTGGAAGGCGACACTCGCTGGTGCCGTCGTTTTTGCTGTTGCTGTCCTCGTCTACCTGCCGGTCTGGCAGCAGGCGGTATGGGACCATGTGAAAAAGCTCTTCACTCTCTGGGGGGAGAATGCCCCTGCCGGCTCCTTTCCCCCGGGGCTCTTCTACCTGAAGATGAACGCTCTGCTCCTTCTGGCGGGTGCATGCGGTTTCCTCTGCACTCTGTACCGCGACCGTTCTGTGGCACCGTGGTCTTTGGCAGTGCTCTGGTCTGCT
>Ga0076338_188_pt1 | contig 6987 bp, 8 predicted proteins | sample RifGroC2_FD_67841 | JGI IMG/M metagenome (GOLD analysis project Ga0076338, IMG submission 67841) | Peregrinibacteria bacterium GW2011_GWC2_54_8 | reverse complement strand
GGTATCGACACGCTTCTCTGTGCATTTGCGCAGGTCAGGCATCCCGGCGCGCATCTCCATCTCGTGGGCAGTGGTTCGCAGAAGAAGTCATATGAGAAGTTTGCCGATGAGCTTGGAATTGCAGACCGCACCACGTTCCTCGGGTATGTGCCGCTCCCGGATGTGTACCAGGAGTTTGCGGAGGCGCAGGTGTTCTGTGGACTCTCCCGCAGCGAGGCGCTGGGCAACGTCTTCCTGGAAGCGCAGGCTGCGGAGTGCGCAGTCATCGGCACGCGCGTGGGCGGCATTCCGGACATTGTGGAAGACGGGAAGAACGGCGTACTCGTGGAACCGGATAACGTCGCACAGGCTGCGCATGCTATAGAAAAACTTCTGAGTGATGATGTGCTGCGCAGTGCGCTCGGCTCCGCAGGGCTGCAGCACGCGGCACACTACGACTGGTCGCAGATTGCGGAGAAGTATGCGGTGGTCTATGAAGCGGTCAGCGATTAGCGGTCAGCGGAAAGCAGGGTACAAAAAACAAAGGATGCTTACTGTTACTAGCCGTTTACCGTTTACCGTTTACCGCCTTTTCCATCATTTGCACTCCAGCATTCCTTGCCTTCTCTGCAGCACCTTTCCTGCGTGCGCGCACTTCTACGGTAGCCCGGTGCAGACTCTCGAACGTGCCGGCGTCTATCCACTGGTCCTGCAGGATGGTTGCGGTGAGTTCGTTTTGTTCCATGTACCACTTGGTTACGTCTGTGATTTCCAATTCACCTCTCTCTGAAGGCTGAAGATTGCGGATGACTTCGAAACAGCGGGAGTCGTACACGTAGCATCCGGTCTGCGCGAGGTTGCTCTTGGGCTTGAGGGGTTTTTCCTCTACGGAAACCACGCGGTTTCCCTTCAGCTCCGCAACACCGAAGCGTTCAGGGTCCTGTACCTCTTTGAGGAAAATGTGGCCGCCTTTCTTAAAGTTTTGTAGCTGCTTTCCAAGGTGATCGAAGTAAATGTTATCGCCGAGAATGGCACAGACGTTATCGCCATCCACAAATTCCTCGGCCATGCCGAGCGCCTGGGCTATGCCCCTCGGCTCATCCTGCACGCGGTAGGAGAAGCGGCAGTGGAATCTCGTTCCGCTCCCGAGGAAGCTTGCCATCTGCTCAATGTGCTCCGTGCCTGTAATGACAATGATGTCCTTGATCCCGGCATCGATGAGGGTCTGGAGCGGGTAGAGCACCAGCGGTTTGTCGTAGACGGGGAGCAGGCTCTTGTTCGTCACCTCCGTGAGGGGACGGAGTCTTGTGCCTGAACCGCCGCAGATGAGCACGCCTTTCATAGTTCCCGGGGAATTGACAAGTGCCATATTTTAGGTGATAAAAATACTTTTGGCAAGGAAATTGAGGGCTGTAGTGTACGCCGTAAAAACCCCTTTTGCCACGTTCTCTTCGCGGATACAGCTGCTATCATTCTTCTGATGAATCTCCTCGTCACAGGCGCCGCCGGTTTCATTGGTTCTCACTACGTCCTCCGCCATACGGAGCGGGCGCCGGAGGATGCCATCGTGGTTCTCGACAGCCTCACGTACGCAGCGGATAAATCTCTCCTCGATTCTGCTGCGGATCGCATCACGTTTGTGAAAGGGGACATAGCCAATCAGAAGCTTGTGGAGAAGCTGGTGAAAAAGCACAACGTGCATGCAATTGTGAATTTTGCGGCCGAGACGCATGTGGACCGCAGCATCAAAGATGTCACCCCGTTCATCCATACCAATATCGGCGGAGTGCAGTCGCTCATCGAAGTCTGCAGGAAACGCCCGGATGTACTGCTGCTGCACGTCTCCACCGATGAGGTATACGGAGATCTTGCCGACAGTGATCCTGCATTCAAACCCCGTTCTCCTCTCAATCCCAGCAACCCGTACTCTGCGAGCAAGGCTTCCGGGGATCTCCTGCTCCTTGCTGCGGCGAGAACGCATGGCATCCGCGTGCGCATCACCCGGTGCACCAATAACTACGGGCCGCATCAGGACAGGAGCAAGCTGCTGCCGGTCATCATCACCCGTGCCATGAAAGGGGAGAAGATTCCCATCTATGGGAAGGGAAAGCAGAAGCGTGACTGGCTCTACGTGACCGATCACACCGATGCCATTGAAGCCGTACTGGAGAAGGGGAGGGATGGTGAGATCTACCTCATCTCGGCGGGTGAGGAGCAGGAGAATATCAACGTTGCGCATACTGTGCTCGATGCCATGGGCAAATCCCACGATCTCATTCAATTCGTCCCGGACCGGCCGGGGCACGACTGGCGATACAGCTTAGATTCCTCCTCTGTCCGTGCACTCGGTTGGAAACCCACCGTGTCCTTTGCGGAGGGAGTGCGGCGGACGATCGAGTGGTATTCGGAGAAGTAATCAGAAGGCAGTAAGCAGTAACTGACTTCTGGCTTCTGTTTTCTAATTCCTATTTCGTCACATCATTTCCTCGACGATGTAGTGAGTGGCGGCGAGTAAGCCCATGCCCAGCGCGAGCGAGACAATGCAGCTTAGGCCGTAGTTATTCGGAAAGAGAAAGACATCCATGATGCCCCATGCACCGCGCCAGTAGGCGACGACTGCAAAGCCGATGACGATGGCAAATGCGACCTTGTGTCTCCTCTTGAATGTGGATATTTTTTTCAGCATACTTCAGTTATATTATAACATATTATATTATTTTATGCAATTTCCAGCATATTCCTGCAATGCCAAAACAACCGAATTTCTGTGCGAGGAGAGGAAAAGGTGTAAGAATTCTCCGGCCATTCATTTTTTTTCATGAAAGTTGTTCTTGCCACCCACCTTCGCTCTCCACTTCAGCGAGCTCAGTGTCGAGCTTCGGTGGGCGAGCAGGTATCTTTGATCCATTCTTACGCATGATAGTATGAAGGTAGTACTTGCCACAGGTATTTACCCGCCGGACATCGGCGGTCCGGCAACCTACGTACGTGCCCTTGCGGAAGAGCTGACGCGGCGGGGCACGGAGACGGTAGTCATCACCTATGGGAGAGCTGATCGTATAGGTGCCCACAGTTCCTGGCCCGTATTCTGTGTGCCAAAGTGGGTGCCTTTCCTGCGCTGGTTGCGGTATGCCCGGGTACTCAGGGCTCATGCGGCAGATGCCGATATCATCTATGCATTCTCTTCCGTGAGTGCTGGGGTGCCGCTCTTCCTCTCACGTGTCAAAGGACCGAAGCGCATTCTCCGTTTGGGCGGAGACTTCTGCTGGGAACGGTATACGGGCAGAGGGGGACAGCTGGGACTGAAGGCGTGGTACGCATCCCGGCCGTGGCTCCGCAGCATCATGCAGCGTCTTCTGAAGCAGTTCCACTACGTCATTTTTTCCACACGCTTCCAGCAGGAGATTTACGAAGGAGTATACAAGGTTCTTCCTCCTCATTCCGTCCTTGAAAATGCTCTCCCCCAAGGGAGCACCCATCTCCATAGGAAACACGAGCCGTTCCGGCTCCTCTTCCTCGGACGTTTTGTGGGGTTCAAGAATCTGCCTCTCCTCCTCCGTGCCATTGCGAAGGTGCCCGGTGTGCGGCTGACGCTCATTGGTGACGGTCCCATGGAGAAACGCCTGAGGCAACTTGCATCCGAACTTCTTCTCGATCAGCGCGTGACGTTTCTTGAGGCAGTGCAGAGTGAGCAGAGAGCGGAATTGTTCCGGGAATACGATCTCCTCATCCTTCCCTCTATCACAGAGATCAGTCCGCATGCTGCGCTCGAGGCCCGTGCGGCGGGGCTTCCTGTTCTCCTTACCGATCAGACGGGGTTGAGCAGCCTGCTGACGGGCGGCATGACGCTGGTGCCCCTCTCCACACCCGTTGAAATCATCCGTGCGCTGGCAGATGCTGTTTCCCAGTACGATACCCTTGCATCTGCAGCAGCCAAACCCGTGCCGAAGCGCACGTGGAAAGATGTTGCAGACGAGCATCTCTCCCTCTTCCAGCAACTTCCATGAATCTTCTCATGGTCACCGGCGACCGCTCCATTCTGGAAGGCCGCAGGGGAGCCTTCTGGCACACACTCCAGGGACTGCGTGCCTACTGGGAGCGCATAGACATTCTCTGCCCCCGTCCGCGGGTTGCCGCCGGTGCAAACGGCGCTGCGTTCCTCCGGGGGAGGATCAGCGTTCTTCTATGCAAACCCGCATGGCATTCTCACACAGCCCTCCTGGATAGTGGCGAAAGGGAGAGAACTCCATGAGCAGTACAAGTACGCCGCAATGACCATTCATGAATATCCGCCGTTCTACAATGGGCGTGGTGCACTGCGGCTTGCTGCGGAGACGAACATTCCGACACTCCTTGAGATACATCACATTGTGGGGTTCCCTTCCGCTGCGTCTGTTTCGGAGTGGGTCGGCCGCAGGCTCTCGCGCTGGTTCCTTCCTCAGGAAGCCCGTCGCGCCACCGCCGTGCGCACGGTGAACGGGGAGGTGGAGAGGATGCTCATTTCCTGGGGGGTGCCCGAGGAGAAGATCGAAGTACTCCCTTCATTCTATCTGGATCGGGAGGCGATTGCCGGGGTGGAGAAACAGGAGAAGAGATACGATCTTGCGTTCTGTGCCCGGCTTGTTCCGAATAAAGGTCTCGGGAAGGTACTCGAGGCACTCACTTCCCTCCCCGGGACGACGCTGGTCGTGGTTGGAGACGGGCCCAAGCGCTCCTCGTTTGAGCGGTATGCGCGGGATCTCGGCGTGTACGACCAGGTGAAATTCACGGGGTGGCTCCCGGAACAGAGAGATGTACTGAAGACACTGAAGAGCGCCCGCGTGTTCCTCATGAACTCCACGAGCGAGGGGGGACCGCGGAGCGCCCTCGAAGCCATGGCCTGCGGACTCCCGGTCATCGCAACGCCGGTGGGGGTGATGCCAGATGTACTCAAGGAGGGAGTGAACGGTCTTTTCACCACAGGTGAAGCTCCCGATCTCGTGAATTGCATCGAAGCTCTTCTCACCAATCCTGCTGTCTGCGATACCATGGGTGCGGAGGCCTCCAAGATCCTCGATCACTTCAGCCGTGACTTCCTGATCCGGCAGTACAGTGATTTCCTCCGTACTCTCCTATGAGGCTTCTCCTTGTGACTCAGAAAGTGGACCGTACCGATCCCATTCTCGGGTTCTTCCACCGGTGGGTGGCGGAGTTCGCCAAGCAGTGCGAAGGCGTGTGCGTGATCGGGCAGCTCGTGGGAGAACACTCGTTCGCGAAGAATGTGAAGGTAGAATCGCTTGGCAAGGAGAGCGGGAGAGCGCGCGTTTCCCAGGTGCTGCGTTTCTGGAGTCTGCAGTGGCGCCTGCGGAAGCAGTACGATGCGGTGCTCGTGCACATGACGCCCGTCTGGATAGTGCTGGGTGCTCCTCTGTGGCTTCTTCTGCACAAGCGCATGTACCTCTGGTACGAAGCGCGCGGCACACGCTGGCCGCTGCGCATTGCCCTCTGCTTTGTGCGGAAGGTGTTCAGTGCCTCCATTCACGGCATGCCCCTGCGCACAGAGAAGAGCGTGGTTGTCGGACATGGCATCGACACAGATTTCTTCGTACCCGGTGAAGGAACCCGCGAGGAGAAGCTCCTCCTCACGGTCGGGCGCATCACGGCTTCCAAGAACCTCGAGGTGATTCTCCATGCGTTCGAGCAGCTTCCGGCGGAATACCGCCTGATGATCGTCGGCCGCCCCATTACGGATGCAGATAACGCGTTGTTCTCTGTGCTGCAGCAGCGGCTGGCACAGAAACACCTGCGGAAACGAGTCACCATCCAGCCTGCGTCGCAGGATGTGCTCCTGCCTCTTCTGCAGCGGGCAACGGTGTTCGTGCATGCGAGTACGACCAGTCTCGACAAAGCGGTGCTTGAGGCCATGTCCTCCGGCTGCATCGTCATCTCCACTGCCGAAGCAATCCAGCATTTCCTGCTCCCTGTGTGCCAGGCGACGAGGCAGACGCTCGACGATCGTATCCGGGAAGTCTGCGGGCTTTCTCCCGGGAAACGGAAGGAGATTGCGGCGGCACAGAGGAAGCATATTGTGGAGGGGCATAGCTTGAGTATGGAATATGGAGTATTTGGGCAATTCTCAGTACTCAAGTATTCAAGTACTCAGGGAATAAACCCAATACCAAATACTCATACTCCACACCAATCTCTAGCTTCTCAGCTCCGCATGATTCCTGTAGGCTGGGCACTCACATGGCCGATTCCCACACACATGCCGGAAACGATGTGCGTCTGAGTATTGTGATGCCCATCTACAACGAGGAGAGAACTCTCCGGGAAATCATCAGTCGTATTTTTTCCGCATGCGGAGATATCGCAGAAGTGATTTTCGTGGATGACGGATCGAAAGACCGGTCTCTCGAGATTATCCGCTCCCTCTCCCGTCCGCAGGATTCGGTTCTCTCGAAAGAGAATGGGGGAAAGGGTTCTGCGGTCCGCATGGGGTACCAGCATGCCAACGGCCGCTATGTCATCGTGCAGGATGCCGACCTTGAGTACTCGCCAGAGGAGATTCCGGGGCTCCTCGCGTATGCCGAGAAGTACAATGTCGAAGCGCTCTTCGGTTCCCGGCGCCTGAAGAAGCAGAAGCAGTTTGTGCACCTCACCTTCTTCATCGGGGGGTCCATGCTCACCTACATCTGCAACTTCCTGCATGGAACCAAACTCACCGACCAGCCGACGTGCTACAAGATGGTGCGGGGGGACATTCTGAAGACTCTCCCGCTTCAAGAAAACGATTTCCGCTTCGATCCCGAACTTACCTGCATGCTTGCGCGGCGCGGGTATACGATCCATGAGCAGCCTATTTCCTACCATCCGCGCTCCGTGGAAGAAGGGAAGAAGATCTGCTGGAAAGACTGGTTTAAGTGGGTGTGGGTGTTTGTGAAGCTGCGATTTGTGGAGATAGAAGCCAGAAGTCAGAAGACAGAAGACAGTAGTAATCAGTGATTTTTCACTGCCTACTGCCTACTG
>Ga0076338_153_pt1 | contig 7387 bp, 9 predicted proteins | sample RifGroC2_FD_67841 | JGI IMG/M metagenome (GOLD analysis project Ga0076338, IMG submission 67841) | Peregrinibacteria bacterium GW2011_GWC2_54_8 | reverse complement strand
GAGAGCGCGACGAGCGCGGCAGCCTCTCCTGCCGCGAGCGGCGTATCAGCAAAGGCATATGCCTCGCTTTCGAGGGCTCTTCCCAGGGTGTTGCCCCTATCTGTCGCTGAATGGAAGGCAGGCAGCTCTCCGTGGGAATGGGCCCAGCCAACGAGAGCGCAGCCGCTCTTCCCAATCTCCAGATAGCTCCTGAGCTTCCCTTCCAGGGAGAGCGCGCACTCTGACGCTGTGGTGTGCTGGCCCCACGGCACGTAGGCAGCGGTCACCATGGCAGGCCTGCCTTCAGCGCTGTCAGCGAGGAGATAGAAATAGAGCTCTGCAGACGAGCCCCTCATCTCGCAGAGCAGCGCGCTCATGCGCCTCATGTATTCTGCTGCCTCTGCGCGCATGCGCACGTGCGTGAAGAGTCCCCTCAGCCCTGCGTACCTCTCACCGCTCATTGCCTGTACACCCTGATGCCGCGCGTTCTCGCTTTGTTCTCTGTGATAAGGTTACCGTCGAACAAACCGTTCGTGAGCCGATGGACAGGCTTCACGCCTGAGAGATAGCCGTTCTGGAGCGTCTTCCTCGCCTCGTCGAGCACCACGGCGATGATGGAAGCGAGATGCTCAGGCTCGTCTCTCCTGTATCCCAAGGAGAAATAGACCCCGCGCCTGGTGAAGCGCTCCATCTGGCCGTGGCAGATGTTGCTGTCTGGATAGACGAAGGGATGAGCATAAGGCATGCTGGCTATCCTCGCAGGCCCACCCACATAGGCGAACTTCCTGCCCGGCCTGACTTCGACCTCGAGCTCTGTCGCCGGGAAAGCGTAGCACCTGCCTGCCTTCAGGACAGCGAACTCCTCGACAGCGAGCCTGAAAGCCACTCTCTTCCTTGCATAGTCGTAGAGGATGATGCCCTGCTGCTGGCTGCCATCTCCCTCTTGCTGTTCTCTCTCTTCCCTCAGGAGCCGCATCCTGCGCCCGAGGCTCGCGGCAAGGGCGCGCCTCACTTCTTCTTCGATTGCAGCGGGGACAGCACGTTCCACAGCGACATAGCTGCGACCTCTGAACTCCATGTCGCAGGTGCCTGCGTTCTTATTCGCTGCGAACCTGGTGCATCTCCCTTCTTCGATGAGGAGCGGCTGTGGAATCCGTTCAGCGATTCGCGCATCATCAACGGCAAGGGGAACGAGGAGATTACGGTCCTCGCGGTTGGCATAGATATCGAGACGCCGGAACTCCTCCTCATCGACCATCTGCGCAAGCATGGAAAGAAGATTGATGCGGCTCTCCTGCACCACCCGGAGGGCCGTGCTCTTGCAGATCTGGATAAGGTGATGGACCTGCAGGTGGATGTCCTCGAGAGGGCGGGCGTACCCGTGAACCACAGCGAAGCGCAGCTCAAGCCCCGCGTCGAACGCATCTGGCGGGCCATCCATGCAGACAACCTCTTCCGGGTGGAACGGGCAGCGGAGCTGCTGGGAATCCCCGCATTCAACTGCCATACCCCGTCGGATAACCTCGTGTGGGAGTACATGGAGAAGCACATCTGCAGCAAGAAGTACGACACTCTCGCAGACATCCTGGAAGAACTCTGCAAAATCCCGGAGTACGAGTACTACGCCAAGAAAGGTAACCCTCCCATCATTGTGAATGGCTTCAAGGAGAACCGGCCGGGGAAGATCGTTGCCACCGAGTTCACCGGAGGAACCAACGGGCCCGAGGAACAGATTGAGACACAGTCCCGCGCCGGCGTGGGGACCATCCTCTCCATGCACGTCACGGAGAAATCGCTTGAGAAAGCCAAGGAACACCATGTGAACATGATCCAGTGCAGCCACATGGCCTCGGATGTCATCGGGCTCAACCTGATGCTGGATAAACTCGCCAGGCACGAGAAGAAGCTCAAAGTGATAGAACTCTCCGGCTTCATACGGGTGGAGAGAAAATAAGGGAAAAAGATGGAAAGTTCTCAGAGCGAACGATACTCTCGCCCCTTCTCCAATTTCACTCTGCCAAATATCTTCGCCCTCATTGGAACTTCCTGGGACTTCTATAAGAGCCAGCCCGTGCTGAACGCAGTGCTCCTCTGGTTCCTGGTGCTCCCCATGACAGCAGAATCCCTGCTCACTGAGTACCAGGTGAATCAGCCGTACTTCCAGGACATCACATGGGAGGGTGTTGCATCGGGACAGACCAACCCCAACCTGTTCATTGCCACGGTTCTCTTTGAGATCGTGTTCATCCTGCTCCTCGTCTGGGGAATGGCCTGCTGCACGTTGGTGGGCAAACGCCTGCTCCAAAACCGTGCAGGACGCGCACGCACATCCTTTCGGGCGGTGAGCAGACAGGCACGGCGGTTCGTGATGAGCCTCATACTCACGGACATTCTGCGGGGATGTTTTACGTTCTTCTGGGCCCTGCTGCTGATTATTCCGGGCATCATCTACCAGATTCGCACATTCTTCTACTTCATTGCCATCGTCTGCGAGGGGAAGGAGTACCGGAGCGCCCTGCAGGAAAGCAGGAACACAGTGCAAGGGTTCACGTGGACGGTTCTCTGGTACATTCTTGGCCTCTCCGCCGCCGTTTTCCTGCCACTCATCGTCATAGATACCGTGCTGACTGAAGCCATCTACCGCCTGGATGAACGGCTGCTCCCGGCGACGTACCTGGTTTCCTCCTTTCTCTTTGGCATCGGCATGCTCCTCTTCATCCTCTCCAGCATCTCCCTGTATGCGCAGCTGAAGAAAATGAAACCGCAGGAGATACAAGAATAATAGGGACGAGAATAATAGGAATATGAATAACATGAGGACACACGTTGCACTCCTTCTTTCCTGTTATTCTAATCCCTATTATTCTCGTCTCTCATCCCCAGTACTCTACTTCACCTTCGCCTCCTTCAGGATCTGTGTGAATACACCCGGCTCAAGCAGGGCAAGCTCAGAGAGCACCTTGCGGTCCAGTTGGATGTTCTTCTCTTTCATAGCCTTCACCAGCCGTGAGTAGCTCACATTCTCCGCGCGTGCGGCTGCGCTGATGCGCGTAATCCAGAGAGCACGGAAATCCCGCTTCTTCCTCTTGCGGTCTTTGTACGCATGCTGCCCTGCCTTCATCATCGCTTCATTTGCTTGGTGGAAAGTGGAAGACCGCATGCCGCGGTACCCCTTCGTCAGCTCAAGGATTTTCTTATGGCGCCGATGACGGACTGTACCACGCGAAACACGCATGTCTAGAGATAGGGAAGAACAGAGATGAGAGCTTTCCTCTCGGTATTTTCCGGCACGAGCGTGCGGTTCAGGCGCTTCTGACGCTTATTCTTCTGCAGAAGCAGATGGTTACGGCGGCTACGCTTCATGGCCAACTTCCCGGAGCCGGTCCTGCGGACCCGTTTCTTTGCGCCGCTGTGCGATTTGATCTTCGGCACTTGTGAGTGGGAGAAAGAAAGCTGGTGCAGTATAACCGCGCAAATGGCAAGTTCAAGGAGAAAAACAGGGAATTAGGGAATAGGGTGATAGCTTCATTAGGAAGGGAAAAGGCATCAGACCCAACATCCAAATCCCTAATGCAGCTAATGAAGCTAATGCAACTAAGATACTACTTCTTCTTCGCCCGCAGAATCACGATGAACTGATTCCCCTGTTTCTTAATCTCTTGCTCTACCTCTGCCACATCCTGAAGCCCCCCCACAACAGAGCGCAACTTCTCTTCCGCATAGGACTTGTTGGTGAGTTCACGCCCCCGCAGCCGGACAATGAATTTTACGAGATGGCGCTCGGCAAAGAACTCCTTCGAACGGTCCATAAGTCTCTGGAGGTCGTGGCGGTCTGTGCGAAAACCGAAGCGCAGCGTCTTCACCTCCGTCTGCTTATTGTGTGCACGCTGCTTCTTCTCCTTCTTGTTCACCTGATACATGTGCTGACCCACATCCCCTATTTTCACGACGGGAGGATCGGCCTTGGGAGAAACCTCTATGAGATCCATTTCCATTCCCCGCGCGCGCTGCAATGCGTCTTCGACAGAGAGAACCTCGGCACCACCATCGGTCACAAGGAGCACATGAGCGGCACGAATCTCTTCGTTTGTTCGCGGCCTCTTGGCTCGCAGGATGGAGTGGGAAGAAGCTTGTCGGCGTTTACGCAGAGAAAACAGTGGGGAAGAAAAATAGGGTGACAGGCAAAATCTTGATTCCCTTGGACGCATGTGTCAAGAAACCACCGTCCTATATTGGTGATTCCAGATGCGCAATCTGCGCAAAATATACTCCTCGGAAAGATCCAAGATACAAATAACAAGTTATTCCAAATAAGATTCAAAAATACAAAAATCCAAACTGCTCGTTGGAAGTTGGAATATGGTGATTGGACTTTGTTTGGTACCTTGTTATTTGCATCTTGGACACTCCGTTCACGACGGCTCTTGTGTATCCTCAGTCGTTCCCGCGGCTGTAGACATCTACTGTCACCGAGAGAACGAACCACCCTGGAGCCCCGCCCGCATGAATGCGGACGTCACTCAGCACCATGAGCGGCAGCGGCCAGAGATTGTACTGCTGTAATCTCGTCCCGACCGCTCCGCCAAGAATCCTGCGGGCGTCCCTGAGGAGAGGAGACTGAAGCGTATCTTCGATGGTCTTGGTGAATGAAGGAGAAGAGAACGAACGCAGAAGCTGTGTCTCGTAGGTCTTGGGTTCGCGGGCATAGCGCAGGAGATCGGTGGAGAAGAACTGCTCTATGGCCACCACACCGGCCGGATTTTCCTCTTCGGTTTTCTGGAGCAGCAGGAGACGCTCCTCTGCGGAAAGCGTATCTCCGATGGTGAGAAGCCCTGCGAGTTTCACGAGAGAGAGAAACGTCTGCACACCATCTTCATGCGCTGCAAACTTCATGGAGACCGACCGCACAGAGAGCCCTTCCTCCTGCGCAGGGATGGGATCACTCATGGTGATTTCGGAAATCTCTGTGAGCAGCTTCTCATTCTCAAGCTCCTCCCCGAGGATGTCGAACACCGCAAGAAGCCTGTCGAAATCTATGTCTTCCGGCAGCACGTAGACATTCACGTTCTCCTCCTGGGAACCGAAGCTGGTTGCAGCGTGGAGCTCGGCCATTTCCACCTGATCGGTGAGCACAGCGATTCTGCGCTCAAACTGCGGAATCTCCGCTACGAGCGGCAGTGATACTTCACGCACTTCCAGAACGGCGGCAGCATGTTCCGCGAGCAGGAACCCTGCAACGGAGAGCATGGCGATGCCCGCAGTGAAGAAAAGTGCGGTACGGATGGGGCGGGAACGGCGTGTCCGGCGTCTCATAGAAGTTTGATGCGAATGGTGAACGGCGAGGTCGGGCCCAAGCGCGGATCTTCCACGCGGCGGAAGCGCGGGCTCGCGATATCGGCGATGAACGGTTGTGCACGCAGTTCCTCAAGCAACTGTGCGAGCACGGTCATGCTGCGGGAACCGACGTTGCGGATATCCCCGGTGAGTTCCGCACGTTTCTCGCCCGGCGTGTACCGCATCGACTCCACATGCACCACATTGGAATCATCCGGAAGCAACTGGCGCGCCGTCTGCTCCAGGGAAGAACGCAGCACAAGCAGAGGGAACTGCGAGTGCTTCATCTCCACCAGACGGCGGTACGCGCTGTCCTCCATGGGAAGAACGAGCATGTTGCGCTCGTGCTCTTTTGCTACCAGATCCTTGAGAAGGGAATCATGGTACTCCCGCAATCCCTGCGCATCGCGCATGGAACCCGCCACCTCCACAGTCGTGACCTTCGGGAGGAGATAGAGGTGTGAGAGGACGAGGAGCACGAGAAACACGAACGAGAAGAGGAACAGCGCTGCGGCACTGCGGTGTGCAATCACCGCGGGACTCACCTGCTGCCTCTGTCTCTTGTGTGTGTGTAACATGGTAGTTTTCCTTATATTATAAAGCAAATCGCGTTATTGGACAACTCTTCTATAATAAATGGGGAATGTGGTATGTCGGAATCCCACATACGACATTCCACATACCACATACCAGAGGATATGCTCTGGAGAAAAGCTGCAAAACGGGTTAGAATAGGCTCGTATTTCCTCCTTCCCTTCCCCGTGGAAGAGCTTCTCCAGAAATTGCAGGATCTCCTCTCTGCCGTAAACACGGGCAAGGACTCTCTTTGAGTCGAAGGGCGTTCCAAACACCATCGCCGAACTGGAACGAAAGACGCAGGCTCCCGATTTCTGGAACGACCAGCAGGCAGCCAACGCTCTCTTCGCCAAGCTCAGAGCGCTCAAGGCGCAGTGGGAACCGGTGAAGGCGCTGGCGGAGAATGTGGAAATGCTCGTCGGGCTCGCTGCAGAAGCCACCGAGGGCGACCAGGGTGATATCGAGAAGGAGTACGCGCAGCTGCTGATGCTCTGGGAGGAACTGGAGTCGAAGCTGTACTTGAGCGGCGAGTTTGATACCTGCAACTGCTACCTGACGATCAGCGGCGGTGCGGGAGGAACGGAAGCGCAGGACTGGGCTTCCTTGCTGCTCCGTATGTACTTACGGTTCTGTGAGCGGCAGGAGTGGAGAACGGATATCTTAGAGAAAACAGACGGACAGGAAGCAGGTATTAAATCTGTGACAGTGCATGTGCAGGGCGCAATGGCATACGGCCTCCTCAAGTGTGAGCGCGGCACGCACCGCCTCGTGCGGCTCTCCCCGTTCAATGCCAAGAACCTGCGCCAGACCAGTTTCGCGCTCGTGGAGGTGCTGCCGGAAATCGAGGAAACGACGGAGGTGGCGATCGATCCCAAAGACCTGCGCGTGGATACCTACAGGAGCAGCGGTGCCGGCGGGCAGAAGGTGAATAAGACGGATTCCGCCGTGCGCATCACGCACATTCCGACCGGGTTAGTCGTCGCGTGCCAGAACGAGCGCAGCCAGCAGCAGAACCGCCGGCAGGCCATGAACATTCTCACTGCCAAATTGCTGGAGAGGAAGCGTGCGGAAGATGCAGAGAAGAAAGAGGAGTTGAAAGGCGCGCGGAAGAGCGCCGACTTCGGGCAGCAGATACGCAGTTACGTGTTGCACCCGTACCAGATGGTGAAAGATCTGCGGACGGACGAAGAGACGAGTGATACGGAAGGAGTGCTGGATGGCGACCTCCGGCGTTTCATCGATGCCGAGCTGAAGCGGGAAGCAAGGCAGTAGGAAATCGAGCTGGTCTGCCAGCCGAAGATCCGCCGTAGACGGCCGTAGGCTGGCGGAGAGAGAGGGATTCGAACCCTCGAAGCCCTTTTGGGACTTACGCGATTTCGAGTCGCGCGCCTTCGACCACTCGGCCATCTCTCCGCGGACACGATAGCATAGTTGACTTTCAACAACCTTTCACCCGCCGTAGTCCCGCGCATGCGGAACAAAGGGGGGCGACCACCTT
>Ga0076338_167_pt1 | contig 7502 bp, 7 predicted proteins | sample RifGroC2_FD_67841 | JGI IMG/M metagenome (GOLD analysis project Ga0076338, IMG submission 67841) | Peregrinibacteria bacterium GW2011_GWC2_54_8 | reverse complement strand
CCTCGCCGGCAACCACTCTCTGCTGAAAAACGCCGCGGGAAATGTAGAGCCACATATCACGGCTGAAGCTCAGGAGAATGGTATTGATGCGGAAGAGGATATGGCTGAGCTCCGCAATGTCGTCATGCGGGTTGATCTGCGTGGTGTGTTTGAGGGGCTCCATGCCAAGGGAGCGGACGAACTTCTGCCCAAGGAGCTCCCACTGTACCTCAGGATATGCAGCGCGGTGTGCTGCGTAATTTGCAACCGCCCCTCCGAACTTGCCCTGCATTTTGAATGTACGCAGCTGCTGTTCCTGACGCACGAGGCGGTCTACAAAGACCTGCAGTTCTTTGCCAACGGTTGTGGGGGTTGCAGGCTGCCCATGGGTGAGGCTGAGGAGTTCGATCGCAGACCAGCGTTTCGCAAGGCCGCTCAGCGACCGGATGAGGCGCCTCAGCTCCGGACGGATGATCTCCCTGAGCGCGCCTCTGACCATGAGACCGTACGCAAGATTGTTCACGTCCTCGCTTGTGAGACCGAAGTGGATAAACTCCGTCCTCTTCTGCAGACCGGGAATGGAGCCGATCTTTCCCTTGAGGTAGTACTCCACCGCTTTCACGTCATGGTTAGTGGTTTTCTCGATCAACTTCACTTTCTTTGCTTCCCCGGGAGAGAAACGTTCAAGGAGCCTCTCAAGGGCTTTCTGCTGCGCTGCAGTGAGCTTTGGCAGGTCGCGGATGCGCGGATGCTCAGCCAATGCCTGGAAGTACCGGATTTCCACGAGCACCCGGGAACGGACGAGCGCTTCCTCACTGAAAAAAGGCCGTAGCGCCCCCGTCTTGGACTGGTAACGGCCATCAAGGGGGCTGAGGCTCTGCATCGGTGGACTGTATTCTAGCAATTGCAGCGGAAATTATGAATACGTTTCTCAGCTTATTAGCTTTGGTGTACCTTATTAGCTTTTAGCTTCATTAGCTGCATTAGGAAAGTACCAAGGTATCAGATCCAAAATCTGAATCCCTAATGAAGCTAAGGAAGCTAATGCAGCTATCTACTAATCACTGTAGTCGTAGACCGGGTTCTCCCCCGGAAGAATCTCCTCATGCGCCACTTCCGTGATATAGCGGTTCCATAGGCTCTCCTCCGCGAAAATATCAACGAGGATGCCTGTGTCGCGTATGTACCTGTACGTGGAACGTATGTAGTTCTTCCCCGACTTCTTGAGCATCTTCAATGTATCCCCGTCATCGTGGAGATAGTTGATGTACACGGGGAGATCGGGATGGAACGGTCCACGGGAGTCGTAGGATCTGTAAGGCTTCGTGAGCACATAGAGGAGTTCATCCGTATCTCCAATCCTCTGCAGAGGCATGGGTTTCTCCCCTTCATACAATTTGCTTAAATCCTCCAGTGTCCGGATAAACTTCCGCAGGCTGTGATCGGATTGCAGGTACGCGTAGTCATGGGCGCCTGAGCGGTCAGGATGTTCAATGCTGTCGAACCACGCCACAGCGGACCCCGTCGAGAAGAGGATGACCGCGGAAAGGGCGAGCAGCAGATTTTTCTTTCCCCCCTCTTTCGTACGCAGCCACAGCGCATCGAAAGCAAATGCGACAAAAAGCCCGAGGGGAAGAATGAGATTGGGAACGCACCATGGCGTCTTATACTGAACAAACGAGTAAGCAAGTGTGATGAACAGAGCCCACAGTGCAAAAAACTCCAGCCGCGGGGTCCACTTCCTGCGGCGTTTCAGGAGCCATCCGAGCCCAAACGCTCCAAGGAGCAGAGGGAATTCATGCAGGAACAGAAGCTGAAAGAAATACAGGAACGGCCTCGCATGGTACGCCTGCGCGCGTTCCGCCCAGCGCAACGGGCCAATGAAGCTCTTCACAAATGCCCCCGGATCGTAGAAGAAAATGGTGAAGAGCACCGCATGAAGCAGCAGACCCACCACAATGCCAATCCCCACAGAACGCCAGTGCATATCGAACAGATGCGACTGATGCTTCTGATCTGTGATCATAAGTACTGCAGCCGCACCCCATGCCGCCCACGTAAGCAGAGCTGTTTCCTTGGTGGTGTACATGAGCACACACAGAATGATGAACGCAGCCGGCGCCCTGTAATCGCGGTGCCGAATCCACATTTCCGCAGCAACGAGCGCACCAACCGTCATGAGGATGAAAATGTGCTCATGGATGAAGTTGCGGGCGAAGAATACCATCCCCGAGGAAAGCCCCAGACCCGCCGCGAGCACGAGACGTCCTGGAGCACGCAGAAGCGGCCAGTACAACCAGAGAACCAAAAGAAGCCAGAGGACACTCACCACTGCTATGCCTGCCCGTGCAACGACAATATTGTCGCCGAAGAGCCCATAGATGAACGATGTGAAGAAAAAGTAGATCGGCCCGTGGGAGTTATAAGGGTTATATCGCCATATCCCATCAAGCAGCATCTGCCCGTAGCGCAACCCCATGCCTTCGTCTATGTGGATGGTTCTCGCATCGAGATTGTAGAAACGCAGCAGGAGAATCAGTCCAAAAAGTGCAAAGAAAGAGAGGAAAAACCCTTGCCTGGCAATGCTCTTGGAAACCATGGCGCTACAACACGTATGGAATAAACCTCCAGCGGACGACCTTGCAGTACTCCTGGTAGTCCGGATCCTGCAGAAGGTGCCTCTCCTCCGTGATCGCACGGAAGAAGTAGATGACAGTCCACCCGCCCAGCGAGAGCGTGGCAAGAAGAAAATTTCCGGTGCTGAGGATGTAGGGAATGGCAGTCACCCACCAACCGAGCGCTTTGCAAATATACGCAGGATGGCGCACATACGCATAGGGGCCTGAGGTCACGATGCCTCTATTGGTGAGATTGCTGCACTTCGTGCCCAGCGCCAGGGTCGCCCAGAGGTAAATGGAGAGGAACACAAGCGCAGCAATGCGCATGGCATACGTAGCAGCCAGCACTGGCAAATAGCCCTCACCATTCGATGCCCAGAAGAGGTACTTGCCTGTTATTTCGTAGAAAGGAGGATAACAGATGAGAGTGACAAGCCACCCGAACAGGGTCGGTTCCACTGAGCGCACCTGGTTCTTGGCCAGTGGATACTCCACGCTGTACCCAAACACGAAATAGGACGTATCGACGACAAAAAATAGTGAAGTCGCGTACGGAAACAGCGCCCTCAGCATGAAATCATGGATGTCTGTTGTTTTTCCAAACAGATGCCAGTAGTACATCATGCTCTCCCAGTTCCCAAAGAGGAACTGCAGCATCATAGGGAGGAAATAGAACTTCACCAGCAGGAAGAGCATGGCAACTTTCTCTTCCTTCCTCAGGACCGGAGGAGCGGATGCATCGGGTGGTACACGCCTGATATACCTCCACCCTTCGCTCAGAAACCGCAGAACAGCTCGCAATGCAATGAGTCCCTTACCCTCCAGCCGTCTCTTCTCGGGCGGAAGCATCATTTCAAAGGGAATTGCGAGTACGATGTAGAGACCAACAATCCAGAGAAGAACATCCTGCACATCCTGCCGGAGGAAATTCACATAGTAGAAGCTCTTGCGGTAGATGAGAATAGCGAACAGAAAGAGCACTACATTCGTAAGATAGCTCTGAAACAGCTGTCCGAACTCTTTTTTTGACCGTTGAGTCATAGATCTACGGAAAAATATGTGCGATGAGGTTCCTGAAACAATGCATACCTCCTCACCGGAGGTCCACTATATGAAAAAAAACAGACAGCAGCAACAATGCGCGTTGTTTTCTCCATGGCCCGCTTTCGCATCCCACTGTAATTCCAATTCCCCTGGTTCACAGAACGTACGGTATAAACCTCCAACGAACCACCTTGCAGTACTCCTGGTAGTCCGGATCCTGCAGAAGATGCCACTCCTCCGTAAGCGCACGGAAGAAGTAAATGACAGTCCACCCGCCCAGCGAGAGCGTGGCAAGCAGGAAATTGTCGGTGGTGACGATGTAGGGGATGGCAGCCACCCACCACCCAAGCGCCTTAAAAAAGTATGCAGGATGCCGTATATACGCGTAGGGACCCGATGTCACTATTCCTCTGTTGGTGAGATTGCTGCATTTTGTGCCGAGCGCCAGAGTCGCCCACAGATAGATGGCGAGAAAGACAATGGAAGCTATGCGCATGGCATACGTAGCAGTAAGTGACGAAAGATAGCCGGAAGTATCTGAGGACCAGAACAAGTACTTTGCAGACACTTCGTAAAAGGGCGAATAGCAAATGAGCGTAACAAGCCACCCGAACAAGGTCGGTTCGACTGAGCGCACTTTGTTTCGCGCAAGCGGATACTCCACGCTGTACCCGAACACGAAATAGGATGTATCGACGAAATAAAACAGTGATATTGTGAACGGGAACATCACCCTCAGCATGAAATCATGGATGTCTGTTGTTCCGCCGAAGAGACGCCAGTAGTACGTTATACTATGGAAGTTCCCCACGAAAAGCTGCATCATGACGGGCAGGAAGTAGAACTTCACCAGAAGGAAAAGGATGGCAACTTTCTCTTCCTTCTTCATGACCGGAGGATTGGACGCATCGAGCGGTGCGCGCCTGATATACCTCCACCCTTCGCTGAGGAACCGCATTGTGGCACGCAGTGCAATGAGCCCCTTGCCCACCAGTCTCCTCTGCCCGCGCGGTAGCAACATTTCGAGCGGAATGGCAAGGACAATGTACAAACCAACAATCCACAGCAGCGCATCCTGTACCTCCGGCCCGAGAAAGCCTGAGTAGTAGAAGCTCTTGCGGTAGATGAGAATAGCGAACAGAAAGAGTACTACATTGGTCAGATAGCTCTGAAACAGCTGTCCGAACTCTCTTTTAGCCTGTTGAGTCATAGGTCTACGGAAAAGAATGCACGATGAGCTTCTTGAGGCAATACACGCCTCCCCCACCAGTTTCTACTATAAGAATACTATCATGCTGCGGCAACAAAACACTGGGCAATCCGCCCGCCTGTTCCTGCATCCGTGTTAGCGTTGGAGATATGCCACACATCACAATTCGTTCACTTGTTTACTCGTTACTCGCTTGGGCAGGCACTGCTACGCTTTCTTCTCTTTGCCACTCTTCCCCTCAAAAATCTCCAGAAACTCTTCAAGGCTCATCGTTTCTTTCTTCAGCAGAACTGCAGCCAGTTCGTCGAGCTTCTTCCGGTGCTTCGCCACCATGTCTTTTGCCCGCTTGTACTGCTCCTGAATCGTCTCACGCACAAATTCGTCTATGTGACGCGCCATCTGCTCCGAGTAGTTGCGCGTAACAGCGGGATCCACACCGAGGAACATAGTCCCCTGCTTCTCCCCGTACGCCACAATGCCGAGGTCTTCATCGCCCATGCCATAGTGCATAGCCATATTGCGGCAAATCTGCGATGCCTGCTCGATGTCATTGCTTGCACCGGTTGTGATCTCATTGAAAATAATCTCCTCCGCCGCCCGCCCGCCGAGAAGTCCGCAGATTTCATCGAGGAACTTTGTCTTGCTCGTAGTGTACTGATCTTCCTGCGGCAGGAACCACGTGACACCCAGAGCAGACCCACGCGAAACAATGGAAATCTTGTGCAGAGGATCACTCTCAGGACACAGATGCCCCACAAGAGCATGCCCAAGCTCATGGTAAGCCGTAATTTTCTTCTCCCGCTCCGTGAGCTTCCGCGATTTCTTCTCGGAACCCAGCGTGACCTTTTCCACTGCATCGACGAGATCAGGCTGTGCAATGGACTTTCTGCCGCGCTTTGCAGCAAAAATAGCAGCTTCATTCGTGATGTTCTCCAGATCCGCACCTGTTAAGCCCACCGTCTGCTTGGCAACAGTGCTGAGGTCGACACCCTTGGCCGCTTTCTTGTTGCGCATGTGCACCTCCAGGATTTTCTGCCTTGCATCGAGATCAGGCTTGTCTATAAAAATGCGGCGGTCAAAGCGGCCCGGCCGGAGCAGCGCATGGTCCAGAACATCCGGCCTGTTCGTCGCTGCCATCACAATGACATTGGTCCCCTGCTCAAAGCCATCCATCTCCGTGAGAATCTGATTGAGCGTCTGTTCCCGCTCGTCGTGTCCCCCTCCGAACCATGCAGGGCGCATTGCGCTTCGCTTTCATAAAGAGGTCACGAACGCGGCTGGCCCCGACACCTACAAACATTTCCACAAATTCCGATCCTGCAATGGAGAAGAACGGCACCCCCGCCTCGCCGGCCACAGCACGCGCGAGAAGCGTCTTCCCGGTACCAGGCGCACCAACGAGCAGAACCCCCTTTGGAATTTTTGCCCCGAGGTTGATGTACTTCTTCGGGTTCTTGAGAAAATCCACCACCTCCACCAGATCTTCTTTTGCTTCCTCGGCTCCTGCAACATCTTTAAAACGGGTTTTCACCTGCTTTGCATCAGCGACGCGGGCACGGGACTTCCCGAAGGAGAGCGCACTGCTCTGGCTCCGTGCAATGCCCCGGAACAACCAGACAATTCCACTGATAATGAGAATGAAAAACAGGAGATCCGGGAGAATGGCGAGAAAGAGGTTCGCCGCTTCCCTGTTCTCAATTTCCACAACCGTCGGATTCTCCGGATCGTTCCACCCGAGTTGCGACACGCTCTCGCCTGCCTCTTTGTATGACTGCACCGTGGCACCACTGTGCGTAACAGCAAACACTTTGTTGTCCCGGACGAGAATCCGCTCGAAATCCCCGGCGGTGTATCCGCGCGTCATTTCGCTGATGGGAACTTCTCTTGCATCGGCAAACATCTTCTCCTCTCCGCGTGCAGGATTTGTGATGGAGTACACAGCCATGAAAAACAGTACGGAGAAGAGCAGAAGACTCAGGAGCCACTGCTGACGGTTGCGTTGTGGTCTTCGGGTTGCTGCAGACACAGAAGTTGGGGAAGCTGTACGGGAGAACAGAATACCGCGCAGGAGGACTCTTAGCCAGAAATTAGCTGACCAGCTATCAGCTTATAGCTTTCAGCAAGGTCTTCAGATTTTAGCGCTTAGGATTTTCTGAAAGCTGAAAACTATAAGCTGAGGTGACTACCCCTAGGAAGCCAGGTGATGGTTCGAGGCTCGCGTTCTGTCATGGTGAGGTGCTTTTTGTCTCAGCAAAAAACCTCGAATCATGTAAAGCGCTCGCACCTCACCATGACACCTGGCTTCCTAGTTATGAGGGAATAGTTGCGTAAGCTGATAGCTGCCTCACTTCCTCCTCTTCTTCCTCACCCATCCCACACCTGCTGCGGCACCTGCGGCCATCACAGCCAGCGCTGCAGGGCCGGTGTCTCCCACGGGAGCCTGCCTGGTCGCTGCAAGCGGGAGCGGGAGCTGGTACGGGAGCGGCTGGAGGTTCGCCATGGCCGGGAAGCCCTGCTGCGTGAGTTGCTGCTGCTGGAGAGCTGTGAGCTGCCCCGGGAGGAGCTGTGCCAGGGGGGAGGTTCCCTGTGCAGTGGTTGCCCCCTGTACCGGGAACTGCACCAGTGTGCCATCGGGGAGCTGGGCGATCATC
>Ga0076338_189_pt1 | contig 7929 bp, 7 predicted proteins | sample RifGroC2_FD_67841 | JGI IMG/M metagenome (GOLD analysis project Ga0076338, IMG submission 67841) | Peregrinibacteria bacterium GW2011_GWC2_54_8 | reverse complement strand
CGATGGCGGGCGCGAACCCCGCCGGAGTGACGGGCGTCGTGACCGTGGCGAACGTGCGCCTGACCCCGACGTCGACCGATACGTCACGCTGAGCGGATCTGCTGTCCACTGCTTGAAATCCGGTGGCAATGTCACACGCACAATGACATCGTAATCCTGCAGGGTAGAAACGGTGCTGGTCCAGCGGTAATAGTTGTTCTTGGAGATCTCGTCGTGGTCTACAGAGAGCTGGCCGACGTTATTGGTTGCATCTCCCTGCAACGCGGCATTGGCATACTGCGGGTGGAAGACGCTCTCCACGGTGCGTTCCCTGTCATCGCTCTGGAGCACCCGCCTGTCCGTCACTCCTGTAATACTCCCGGCTGCGGCTGTCACAGCAGCGAGCGGAATGTAGCTCTTATCGGTGGGGAATCCTATTGTATTCACGGTGAGCCCGGTTTCCGTGAAGAAAAGGTAGTTCGTCGTTTCATCAGAGAGAGCAACACTCCCGCTGCCTGCATAGTCGGTAATGGCACTGTTGATACGGTAGCTGCCGCCGGCAATGCTCACCGTCAGGCCTGCGCCGCTTGCAACCTTCAGGTGGGTATCCACCGAATCACCCAGCGTTGCAATATCGATCCCGTTGATGAGCCCTGTGACAGTCAGGCTCCCCTCTATCCTCACGTCATCGTTGAAGTTGAACCAACCGTTGCTTTGGTCGTAGGTGAGCTCTTTTGAGAGCGTTGTGCCGAACCGCAGCGTGAGAGATCCGGAAGCGGAGTCATCGGCATCGATGGTGAACTCGTTTCTGTCAGTCCCGGATGGGATCATCCCAAGCGAAAGGAGCCCACCGGATTGCAGGACGGGAATCGAACCGCTGGCCGTTCCCGTATCATGCGAGTCCACTCTGTCCGCATTCAACGCAAAAGGCACCGTATCGATGGGAGAACGATCCACTGCACTGTCCGATGCATCCCGGTCAAGCAGCTCGTACGAAGTATCCGCCACACCAGAGGCCTTTACTTCCACCTGCAAGTAGAGACTCTGGAGCTGCTGCGACGTGAAAGTACTCAAATCCGGCAACGCCGTCACGCTTCCGAGTTCCACGGAGAAGTACCCGTTGCTGTCCGGCGTCACCGTATGCACTTCCTGCCAGTTCGCGTAGGCGGATGCGCTTGTGTTGAGCGTGCCTGTTGCAGTCGTGTCGCCGGCGACGGAATCCGCGCTCGTCCACCAGCTGAAGCGCACCGAGTGGGCAGTGGTGATTGCGTCACCGCTGCTGTTCAACAGATGCGCATCGTAGACGATTCTCTGCGGTCCCACAGATGCAGCATGCACCGGCAGAACCGCGGGGAGTAAGACCCCCATGGAGAGCGCTGCGAGTGCAAAGCCGATGCGGACGCGAAGGAATGTCATGATCGTTTGGTGTTCCTGGAAGGTTTTACTCTTTCGCATTGCAAGTGAAGATCACGCGTGGCAAATGCCGACTTTCTCTTTCCACCATGGGAAGCAGCAGAGGATGAGGAACGATCTGTTTGTTGATACGTATGAATCGCCAGTACCTTCCGCACAAGGAAGAACGCAGATCCCACGCAGTAGAGCGCGAGCAGGAGGAGCAATACCAAAACAGACATCTGTTGTAGCTCCATGACCGGACAAGCGCTCCGTACTGGTGCTGCCTGCTGAGGTACATCGATCAGAGGAACTCTGAGAACACCCGCTTCCCTTCCCACACGAGAGAACTGCGCAAGCGGAGCGCCAGGCGCTTCCTGCGGTGCTGGTTTTACCGGTGCCGCAGGCCGCACTGGCAGAAGCGATGGATATAACTCAGGCAGTTCCTCGGGAACCACCGGAGTTTCTGCTGGCGGTTCTTCCTGCGGAGGTACGGGCTCTCTCCCACGGGGTCCCCCTCCACTATCGTCGCCGCCTCCACCACCACCACCGCCGCTGGAAGATCCGCCGCCTCCGCTGGAAGACCCACCCCCGCCAGATGGCGTGAAGCCCGATACCAGCCGGAAGCTGGAACTTGCAAGCGGCAGCAGCCGCCAGGTCATTCGATTGGTATCAAAAGAGAAATTGGTGGATGCAGCCGGATTTCCTGCCGCAGTATTGGGATGATTTTCATACAGTTTGAATGATGTGCTCTCCGCTGCAATTGCCTGTCGCGGTACGGAGCACACAGTCAGGATGGTACAGACCATCAGAATGCGTGAGCCGATGGAAATGTGTTTGTGTGTCATGCTAGACGCTGAATTGCGGAGAAAATGAAAACGCCCCATCTGCGCTCTCTGGAAGAGACGCATCCTCTTGATCTTTGCGTTCATCCACACTCCGAGGTAGCCCCCTCTGCAGAGCAGCACGTCTCTTCTGGACATGCGATGGCGTCTGCGCAAAAAAGAACCCGTGGCGCTGGATTTCGCGACCAACCGTAGAACTGGAGAGGGCAATGTGATGCTCATTCCGCAGCTTCTCGCAGATTCGCTCCCTGGAAATCATGGGCTGTTCCCTGCGGTACTGCTGTATATATCCAATTGCCTCCGCAGGAGTCTCCGGACAGCGGACCTTCCGCGGACTTCTTGGGCGCTCTTCCATCGCGGAGGGATGCTGCGGATCAAACCTGCTCTCCCAGCGGACAAATGTCGAACGGGCGATGCCAAAATGCCTTGCGGTAACGCTAATGTTCTTCCCATGCGTCAAATAAAATGCAATCCACTGTAACCGGAGCACTGCTCCATGCGACAACTCTAAATACTCTGCACGTTGCTGCATTCTTTGCACATCCCGCAGTGTGGTGTTGCGTGTGTGTTTCAAGACCTCTGTATAGATATTATAATATATTTTAGCATTTTGGTCAATTTCTCTGTCCTTCTGTATCTGATCTCTTCCCTTTCTCAAGAGGAAAGACTCCAAAAGCGCAAGAAGAGGCATGTTTGTATGTATCTGAGCGTTCAGCTGACAGAATATTCCTTTTCGAAAGTCATCCTTGAAATGACCAACCCGTACTGAAATACGACATCCCGCTCTCCTTCCCCCTGCCTGCTTCTCTCTGAGATTTCACGAATCTTCCTCTATGGAAAAGTTCTTATAAGAAACATAGTCTGTCTGCGTGTTTCTGCTCTCTCCGCAGAGACTGCAGCGTCTACGTATGCCCTGCTTGTCGCTGCGAGCGCACTCTGATACTCTCAGCCTGATACTCTCTCCCCATGACAATGATACGCTTCCATCACTCTGTTGCTGCTGCTTGCATCTCTGCTGCCATTGCATGCCCGAGTTTTGCTCTTGCACAACAGCAATCATTCAGCGATGTCCCTCCCGATCATCCTGCGTTTGCCGCAGCCGAGTACCTGAAAAGCCAGAACATCATCGCAGGGTACAGCGACGGAACCTTCCGGCCGGACCAGAAAGTGAACCGCGCGGAAGCACTGAAAATCATTATCGGAGGACTCGTGACACAAGAACAACTCGATCAAATACAGGGTACAAATTTCAGCGACATCCCGCAGGATGCCTGGTACCTCCCGTATGTAGAAATCGCCAAAGCGAACGGCATTGTCGACGGACCGCCAAAGAAAACCTCATTCCTTGGCGAACGCCCTATCATGAAAGTGGAATTCATAAAAATGCTTCTACTTGCTCAGAAAGTCGATCCTGTGAGCGCGTATAGCGAAATACGCCTTCCTCTCTCTTCGGATGTCTCCAATGTGGATGAGTGGTTCTACCCCTATCTTCGCTTTGCTCTCGCCTCTTCCATGACAATGGTCGGTCAGGACGGGCTCCTGCACCCGGCAAACGAATTGACACGCGGAGAGACTGCACTCCTCCTCCACCGGTACCTCATGTACGAGCGTGGACGCCGTACACAGGCACTTCTTTCGGAAGCGGAGAATGAGATCATCATCATTCTCTCCATGCTGGAGAACAACAACATCGCACAGGCAGAGTACGCATCTGCACGGGCTCTCCTCGCTGCTCGTGGCGCACACACCAGCAAACCAAACGAACCGATCGTCATTGGTGCCCTCAAGATCTCCGAAGCGTTCCGCGCCCTTGTCCGTGCATACCGCAGCGAAAGATGCCTGGTCGCTTGCTGAACAGGCCAAAGGCGCAGAAATAAGCCTCGCCACTCTCGGAGACCAGGTGCAGACCATTGCGCAGAACATGGCAGACAGCGCCCGGGAAGCAATGGAAAAAGCGCAGTAGCATTAACCTCCGTCCTATGGGGATTCCCGTTCCACTCACATTCAGCGCATCGGCCATCAGCGGCGCTGGAAGAGGCAGGGAATACGGCATTCCCACTATCAACATTGACCTTGCGGCTGTTCCCGAGAAGTTGCAGGAGGGAATTTACGCCTGCTTTGTGGAGATTGAGGATAACCCGACCCGCTACATGGGCGCCATGCACTACGGACCCCGGCCGGTGTTCCAGGACTCCCGCGCCTGTGAAATACACCTCATAGACACCGAACTCTCCTTCCTTCCCACAACCGTGACCGTCACCGTCGTGCAGTTTCTCCGCAAGATCCTTAATTTCCCTTCAGTCGAGGCACTCAAAGCACAGATACTGGATGATATCAGGCAGTGCCGTGGTATCCTTGGCGCTGCATGATAGGCCGACTGAAAGCTCTCATCCCGCAGCGGCATCCCCTTCGGTTGTGGTGGCACCACCTCAAAGCCTTTCTTGCCGCTGTTCTCTACAGATTCCCTGCGCGCAAGCTCACCGTCGTTGGAATCACAGGCACCGATGGTAAAACAACCACGGTCGGCATGGTCGCGCACATTCTCCTGAAGACCGGTCACACAGCGGGCTCGGCCTCCACCACCTATTTTCAAATCGGCAACGAGCGCAAGGAGAACATGACGCACCAGACATCCATGAGCCCCTTCGTTCTGCAGCGGTTCCTCCGTAAGCTCGTCTCCAGGGGCAGCACGCACGCAGTGGTGGAAATGTCTTCCCACGGGCTGGTGCAGGGGCGCGTCAGCTACACATTCCCTTCGGTATCCGCCATCACGAATACTGCCCTGGAACACCTCGACTACCACGGTTCCATGGAACAGTACCGGAAGGACAAAGGAAAAATCTTCCTGATGCTCCGCGGCAGAGGGACCATGATCCTCAATGCTGCAGATGAGAGTTACAAGATGTACCAGAAAATCCCCACGCGGGAGATGCTCACGTACGGCAACTGCGACGCGGACTTCTGGCTGTCTGACATCTCACTGCACGCCACCGGCTCCTCAGCACTCCTGCATGCCGGGAGCGAGGAACCTCTCACACTCACCCTCTCTGTTCCAGGTTCATTCAATCTCGATAACGCTCTCTGCGCTATTGCCTGCTGCTCCTCGCTCGGCGTACCAGTGAGCCGCAGTGTGGAAGCTCTGCAGGATTTCCGGAGCCCCCCGGGACGCCTGGAACCGATAGAAGAGGGACAGAATTTCAGCGTCTTTGTGGACTTCACCGTCTCGCTGCAGGCATACATCAAAACACTCTCCACGCTGCGGTCCGTCGTGGGAGAACACGGACGTGTCCTCGTGCTCTGCGGAAGCTGCGGTAACCGCATGAAGGAAAAAAGACCGGAGGTGGGCCGGATAGCGAGTGAACTCGCCGACGTAGTGGTGGTAACGGAAGATGAAACATACGGCGAGGATCCCCACAAAGTTCTGGAGGAAGTGTGGGCAGGAGTGCAACAGAACAAATGCGAAGCGAAGAAGATCTTCAGTCGTCGGGAAGCAATTGCGTGGATCCTCAGAGAAGCGAAAGAGGGGGATGCAGTGGTGCTCTGCGGAATGGGCCCGTACACCAGCTTTTCCACGCTCAAAGGCCCCGTCCCCTGGAACGAAGCGGAAATTGCACGCGAAATACTGCGCACTCTTCAGAGCACCAGCCCTTGATTCCCAAGGCCGTCATCGTCGGGATCGACGAAGCAGGCCGCGGTGCACTTGCGGGACCAGTGGTGGCGGGAGCCTGTCTCCTCATCAAAAGCCTCAGAAACAATGAGCGCATCCAAGATAGCAAGCAGCTGACAGAAAAGCAGCGTGAAGAAGCGTACGAGTGGATCGTGGCACACTGCACCTGGGGAATCGGCATCGTCGAAGCTGCGTACATCGATCAGTACGGCATTCTCGCGGCAACCGAAAAGGCCATGCAGGAGGCACTTGCGCTCATCGAAAAATCAGTGATGCCCACCTACCTCCTCGTGGATGGGAGAGACCGGTTCTGGTTTAACTACCCCCACAGCGCAGTCATCCGTGGAGACGAAACAGAACCCTGCATTTCCGCGGCTTCCATTCTCGCCAAAGTCACCCGCGACCGGCTGATGCTCGGGTACGCAAAAACACATCCCTACGGGTTTGAAGAGCATAAAGGATACGGAACAGCCGGGCACTTCGCAGCTATCCAGGAACGTGGCCTCTCCCCGCTCCACCGCCGAACATTCCTGAAGAATATTACCGCCGCGCCACTCTCCACAGCACCACGCCCACGAGCACAATAGGAACAGTGAGTAACTGACCGCGGGAGAGGGAGAGAACACCAAAATCAATGAGCGGATACTCCTGCACCCGCACGTACTCCACGAGGAATCTCAGCGTTCCGTAGAGCATGAGAAAGAGTGCTGTTGTGTGTCCGGGAATCACGGGCCGGACGCGCACGAGATGCCAGTAGCACACTGCTGCAATGAGCAGATCTTTCCCCATGGCGTAGAACTGCGCCGGATGTCTTAAGCCCTCGACGCCGGGGACGGCAATCGCCCAGGGGAGATCTGAAACAGTGCCGTAGAGCTCGAGGTTAATGAAGTTCCCCAGGCGCCCCAGTGCAAGCCCGAGCGCTACCGGAACAACAGCAAGATCAGCAATCGGCAACAGCGGCAAGCGGCGGTGCCGGAGGTACAGGCCCACAGCAAGCAGCACACCGAGGAATCCCCCATGGGAAGACATGCCGCCATGCCAGACTTTCAGGACCTCCAGTGGATCGTATCCAAGCCGGCCCCCCACGAGGACACCAATAACCCCCCAGGAGAGAACGGTTGCCCAATCATCCCGCAGGAGCGAAACGCCCCTCTGTCTCTGGAGCCTGGGCAGGAGGAAGTATGCGAGCAGGAACGCAAGCAGGTACATGATGCCGTACCAATGGATGGGGAATCCGAAGACCTCAAGCGCCACGCGACGACTCGGGAAGAGGGAGAACATGTCATACGACTTCGCGATCATGAAGTTATCTTAGCAGATTGTTGGCTTACTTTTATGAATATCGGCGTAGCATGATCGCTTCGCCGATATTGAGTACAGAATAAACTTCACATCCACTAACTCTTAGAATGCGAAGCCGTATCAGGTACACGTTACCTTGAGCAGAGAGGTATTTTCCAGCCTCTGGAAGCAAGGATCTTCAACAAACTTCTGAGCGAATTCCCCGTAGTATTCGAAGAACAGCGGTGTGAGCAACAAGTACACGGGACCTTCAAGGCCGTAGAGAAACAGTTCCCAGTCTTGGAACGGCCACGTGTAGCTGAAGAGTCCCGGACCCGCAACACGATGGTTCGGCAACCAGCCGCGCAGCCACGTCGTGGACTTGTTTTCGAGCGTCACCACGAACGCGTCAGCAGGGAGATCTGCACTCTCAACACTCTCCACAATTGCGAACATCCCCTCGTCGATATCCGGTGTGCGCAGCAGGAATACATTGTAGGAGAGGTAGGACTGCCCGAGGATGAGCAGAACGAGAAGCACATGCCAGAAGACGTGGGAAGAACGCTTCCACAGAAGAACAACACCGTACGCAGCGAAGGGGAGGAGGAAGAAATCGAAGTGAAGGAAGAAACGCCTGTAGAAGAAGAGTTTCAGGAGAACGAAGGCAGCAGACCAGAGCACTGCCAAAGACCACGGTGCCACAGAACGGTCGCGGTACAGAGTGCAGAGGAAACCGCATGCACCCGCCAGAAGGAGCAGAGCGTT
>Ga0076338_139_pt1 | contig 9479 bp, 9 predicted proteins | sample RifGroC2_FD_67841 | JGI IMG/M metagenome (GOLD analysis project Ga0076338, IMG submission 67841) | Peregrinibacteria bacterium GW2011_GWC2_54_8 | reverse complement strand
AACAGGTGGCCATGCACGTCAGGAAAATAGAGGATCTCTTCGGACAGAAACCACAAATCTTCCGCAATACAGAGCTCATCTTCAACAACGAAATTGCCCACACTGCCCGCATGATGGGATTCCGCGGCACCCTGGCAGAGGGCGCAGACCACATCCTGCAGGGACGCAGCCCCAACGAGCCGTACGCTCCGCCGGAGTTCTACCTCCCGGAAGACAAATACTGGAACGTCATCAGGCAATCCTTCCCCGGAGTGTACCCTCCGAAGAAGATTCTCGTCCTTCTGAAGAACTACAAACTGAGTGACGACGTGGCATTCCGCTTCTCAGACAGAAGCTGGATTGGATTCCCGCTCAGAGCAGAAACATTCACAGACTGGGTCATCGGTTCAGGAGGCCACAACATCAACCTCTTCATGGACTATGAAACGTTCGGTGAACACCAGTGGAAAGACACGGGGATATTCGAATTCCTGCGCAAACTCCCCGAACTCTGGCAGGAACGGGGTATACGGGCACTCACGCCATCGCAGGTCCTCGACGACTGGGAGAAGAAAACACAAGGGCCGGCAGAGCAAGAACACCTGAAAAAGGAAGCGGCGTCCATTCTTGCCGCACTCTCTGCACTCTGGAAGAGACCCGAGACTGTGCAGTCCCCTTTGGAGCTCCAGGAGAAAACATTCGACGCACACCTCTCCATCTCCTGGGCAGACACAGAGAGAGATCTCTCCGCATGGAACGGAAACCAGATCCAGTCGGCTGCACTGCGGGCACTCTACGAACTGGAAAAGTATGTGAAAGCGAGTGGGAATGAGCAGCTCATCCGCACCTGGCGACTGCTCCAGAGCTCCGACCACTTCTACTACATGTGCACGAAGTACTGGAACGACGGAGACGTGCACAAGTACTTCAGCCCTTACGAATCACCGTACGAAGCCTACCGGCGCTTCAGCCATGCGCTCTGCGATTTGCGTTCCCGGCTCCACCTGTAACCACCTATGCCGCGCTCCATCATCCTCGGCAACGGCTCGCTGCTCGCGACCTTCGACAATAACATGCAGATGCGCGATTTATACTACCCATACGTGGGAATGGAGGATCACACTGCCTACGGGGATGTTCACCGTGTGGGTGTATGGGTAGAGGACTTAGGATTCTCCTGGTTTGAAGATGATGACTGGGATATTCAACCCAACTACAAGCCGGAGACACTCGTCGGGCATTCGCTCCTCAGAAACGAGAAACTTGGTCTTATGATCACCGCGGAAGACTACGTACACCCGGTGTACAACATCCTCATGCGTGAGTTCAAAGTGGTGAGCATAGACGGGAAGAAGAAAGAAGTGCGATTCTACTTCCACCACGACTTCCACATCTACGGAGACAAACAGAAGGACACCGCATTCTACGAGCCATACACAAACACCGTCATCCACTACCGCCTGAAACGGTACTTTCTGGTCGGCGGGCAGACGTCAGACCCGATTGCATGCCGGAGGGAGGAGAGCGTGAAGGCATACAAGTCTGTTCTTCACAGCAAGAAGAAAATCCAGAGTTGCGGCATCAACGAGTACAGCATCGGCAAATCCGAATATCAGGGATACGTGGGAACCTGGAAGGATGCGGAAGACGGCAAACTCGCAGGAACGACAATCGACCAGGGATCCGTGGACTCCACTGTTTCCATCCATTGCGCAGTGTCACCGGAGAAAGAAACTGAGTTGCACCTCTGGGTCTGTTTCGGGAAAAACCTCGAGGAAGTGGTGGAGCTGCAGCAGTTCATACTGGAAGAGACGCCGGAGCGCATGAAGCGCAACTGCCACAACTACTGGAAGAGCTGGGTGAACAAAACGCACAGAACATTCGGCTCACTCAGCCCCGGCATCATTGATCTCTACAAACGCAGCCTCCTGCTCATACGCATGCACTCCGACAACAACGGAGGAATCATGGCCGCAGCCGATGCAGACATCATGATGTTCAACAAAGATACCTACACGTACGTCTGGCCGCGCGATGGTGCGTTTGTTTCTCTCGCGCTCGATAAGGCGGGGTTCATGGAAGTTTCCCGGCGCTTCTTCGAATTCTGCTGCCGCATTCAGCAGCCGGACGGTTACATGCTGCATAAGTACAACCCGGATGGTTCGTACGGATCCTCCTGGCACCCGTGGTTCCGTGACGGAGAAGCGCAGCTGCCAATTCAGGAAGATGAAACGGCCCTTGTCCTCTACGCGCTCTGGCACCACTTCGAGCGGGAGAAGGACTTCGAATTTCTCCAAAAAATGTACGAGGAACTCGTGAAGAAGGCTGCACAGTTCCTCTGTGACTTCCGCGAACCGGAAACCGGACTGCCGCTCCAGAGCTACGACCCATGGGAAGAGCACAAAGGCGTTTTCACATACACTACAGCATGCACGATCGCCGGTCTGCACGCAGCCGCCCGGATCTGCCACATTCTCGGGCACTACACGCACTCGGAACGGTACCAGACCGCAGCAGACGAAATGAAGCAGGCCCTCCTCTTCCATCTGTACGATGAGAAGCTGGGAAGATTCCTCAAGAAGATCAAGCGGAAGAACGGGCAGACAACGGAGAAAGACTCCACACCCGATGCAAGCATGGCCGTGATCTGGAAGCTCGACGTTCTCTCGCCGGAAGACCCGCGGTCCATCTCCACCATGCAGCAGCTGGAAGAGGCTCTCACAGTACGAACGGCAGTAGGGGGACTCGCGCGGTACCCGGGAGACGTCTATCACTCTGTCACAGAACCAAGGGAAGACGTGCCGGGGAACCCGTGGATTATTACCACACTCTGGGATGCACAGTGGTACATACGGCGGGCACAGACTATCACAGATCTGGAAAAAGCCCGTGCCATGCTCGATTGGGTCGTCCGCTCCGCATCGCCGGCAGGCGTGCTTGCCGAACAGCTCAACCCGCTCACAGGAGAACCTCTCTCCGTTGCCCCTCTCACATGGAGTCATGCGACATTCGTGGAAACCGTCCTTGATTTCGTCGAGAAGGAGAAGGAGATCCTCAAAGGAAACTATGATGTAAAGGACACAAGATAGATACTCACGGGCTTACCCGACTTCGCCAAGACTTCGCCGGGCAGGCTCCCTGCCTGCACGCCGTAGTGCCGTATCTCCTTCATTCAAAGCGGCGTTACGGCACGCAGACGCAGCACTTCCGGAAATTGAAAAATGACCAATCTTGCCGGCCGTAGCCCCGCAGGGGCGAAGGCTGGTGAGACGGCAGTATCCTATGGTAGAGTGCCGCTACCCTTCTCCTCCATGAATCGTTTTCACCTCACCACTGTTACCCTCTGTACCTTCCTCAGCTTCTCAGCTGCAGCGTACGCGCAGGAAACAGCGGAGCCTGCACCGCAGGAACCACCCACCGCTGAGGAAGAGGTTTGGCAACGGAGATTCGACCGTGCAGAAGGTTTCCGCATCATCATGCTGCAGACACGCAGAGGTGTGGAATTGTTCTACAGCTTCCAGAAGAAAAACACAGAGGATCTTCTGGCGAACCGTGAGAGGTGCCGGGAGGATCTGCGGCGAGCGAACCGCGACGCGCAGTTCTCCACGCTCCTCCACTGCTACCAGAGAGAACTGGTGCTGGACCGCGGACTGCACGAGAAGAAACGCCAGTACATGGAGAGTATCCCCGGCATATCAAGCGTGTTGCGGGATCAGGCGCTCCTCGCAGAGGATGCATTCCTTCCGGCGCTCGACGCGCTGCTCAAGGGAGTGGGAAATGACGTCTTCACGGGCAGAGAAGATCTCATAGAAGCGAAGCAAAACCTTCATAGTGCCTACAGAGTTCCCGCCCTTCTCGCAGAACTCCGTGTAGAAGCTGACCGCTCCCTCACGTGGGTGGCACACCTCCTGCACCAGCTCTTCCTCATGACGCAGAACACGGAACTCGGACCGGAAGCGTTCGAGAAAACCTCTGAAGCATTCACCTGCTTTGAGGAAGGAGAAACCCAGCTGATGGGACTGAGCACCATAGAAGGATTCGAGGATGCCAATGCCGCTCTGGGGAAATCCCTGGCACACCTGCAGACCTGTACAGACCTCCTCAGGGAAGCTCACAGGCTCCAGCAATTGTTTGAGAATCCTCCTCCACCCGAGGAGCCACAGGAGAACCGGGAAGAGCTCTCCCCGAGGAGACGGTGGAAAAACTTATGAGGGGAAATACACTGCTTAACAAATAGCCATTTTGGGCTTCAGAAAGCCAAAAAATAGCTTTCTTGTATGTTACAAGAACATATTTATATAAACATGCAAGTATCCGGACAACCCGCTTCCTCCTGTTCTATACTCACTCGCCTCTATGGCGAAGAACCTCTATCCGCACCGAGTGGAAAGAACCTGCAACAAACACTCGCGCGCGGTGTTTCGGGAAGACACAATCATCATTCGCCTTGCACGGAACCTCTCGAAAACAGAAGAGCACGAACATGTGGAAGACCTGCTCGATAGGATGACGAAGCAGCTCCTCAGAGAGGAGAAACACATTGTGTACATCCATCCGTTCAAAGGCCTGCTCAGTGGAAAACAGAGAGATGTCATAGCACTTGCGAACGGGAAAAGATATGAGATTGCGCTTCGTGCAGGCACGAAACTCTCTGCGGCGCGCACGAGGAAAGGATGGATCGTTTCTGTGGGTCCTCGTACACGACGCGCTGCACTGCACCGGTTTCTCTGGAACATCATCGCAGAGAGGGAGAGCAACCGCTTGTACCGGTTCGTGGAGAGGGTGAATGAGCAGACGCTCGGCATACACATACAATGTGTGCGGCTGCGGTTCGCCTCCTCGCAGTGGGGCAGCTGTTCCCCACGGGGAATCATCATGCTGAATGCAGCACTGCTCTTCGTGCCACCCTCCCTGCTCCGGTACATCGTCATCCACGAACTCGCACATCGAAAGCATGCAGATCATTCCCCGGCCTACTGGAACCTCGTGAAAGAGGCTCTGCCAAGGTATTGTGCCCTGCGGGACCAGCTGCAGAATCACCGTCTGCCAACACTCTGATCCCGGATTGCCTGGGAAACCAACCTTCGGAAAATCCAAGATGCAAATGACAAGATGCAAATAAATACCAAATCACACTACTCAACATTCAAACAATTCTTTTGGAATTCGGAGGTTGTTTCTTCTTTGGAACAACTTGTCATTTGCATCTTGGATCTTACCCATCAGAAAAAATCTCAGGAAACCAGCCAGACTCTCGTTGTCATATGCCACCAGGCACTCTACAATCACCTTACATTCTTTCCCCACATTCATCATGTTCCTTGATGGTGACGACGACGATGAGGATGACAAGAACACCTGTCAGCCGGAAGAAGGAACCTACAACATGGGTGACGACATTGGAGAGATGATCGGCGAAGGGCATGATCCTGTCGAAGACGAGGTGACATGAGCAATCCCTCCGTTGAAACGCTGCTGGAAATCGCAAATGAGGCAGTACTGAGGGCTGCAGATTTACTCGTGGATAAGCACCATGCCGTCTTTGGAGCACATGCAACTGATCGGCTGGAGGTAGGCACAAAGAGCTCTCCTATCGACCTCATTACAGAGGCGGATCAACTCGCGCAGGATGCCATCATCTCCGCCATTCAGAGCCACTTCCCGGATCACCGGTTCATCGCAGAGGAAGAAGGAGCAGATGATTTGGGAAATCCCGACTCCCCCTATGAGTGGATCATCGATCCGCTGGATGGAACAACGAACTTCGTCCATGGCAAAGAGAACTTCGGCACGATCGTCACTGTGCAGAAGAACGGCGCATTCCAAGCCGGAGTGATGTACATGCCCTTTCTCAAGCAGCTGTACCAGGGGGCACTCGGGAAAGGAGCCACCATCAACGGGCAGAAAGTTTCGCTGCGGCAGACGAAGGGAATGCATGATGCGATTCTCTCATCGAATATCCTGCGCCGCGCGGTAGAGGGGAAAGATGGTGCCTGGTACGCCTCCATGCCGTTCTGTGCCTCGATGGAAAACTATGGCTGCGCCATCCAGGAGCTTGGAGAAATTCTTCTTGGACAGAACGACGGGGCGTTCTTCAGGGGCATCCGGCTATGGGACATCGCAGCGGGGTTCCTCATGATGGAAGAGGCCGGAGGCAAGTACCGGTACGAGTTTCTCGAACCAAAAAACAAACGCTCAGGACTCCTGGCCGTCGCTTCCACTGCACCGATTTTTGAGGAGCTCTGCACATTTGTATTTGAGAAGAACCTCACGTGAGAGAAGAGGGAGGAGAGTAAGAGAATAAGAGGAATGAGGAAAGCAGTAAAAACCAAAGGAGATGTAGAACAAAGTCCTCTTATTCTCTTACTCTCTTATTCTCATCACTTTGGAAGCAAAACAAGGCCTGCCCGCCTGCAGAGTTCCCCGAACAGGAACACCGGCAACCCCACCACACCCGACCAGTCCCCTTCCATATGCGAGATGAGGAGCTGCCCCTGGCCGTCAATCTGAAAAGCACCCGAACGGTCCCGCCACAGCTCTGCTCCAATCCACCATGCAATATCCTCATCCGAAAGCTCCCGGAAATATACTTTCGACGTCGAAAGCCCCTCATAGAACTCTCCGGCAGGACTCCTGAGGCACAGCGTTGAATGCACAGCGGAAACCGAGCCGCTATGGAGACGGAGCATGCGCCGTGCGTCATCCGCATTGAGTGGTTTCTCAAGGAGCTCCCCCCGGGAAGAGACAACCAGCGTATCACCCCCGAGAACCCAAGCATCAGGGTACTGCGTAGAAACATCATCCGCCTTCAGGCGTGCGAGTATTTTTGCACGCTCCGCCGGATCTGCCTCCATGCACACTGACTCGGCCTTCTCACTCGCACAAACGATGAAATCCAGACCAAGGCCCTGGAGAAGCAGTCTGCGCTGCGGACTCGCCGATGCAAGCACAAAAAGGGTGCTCATACATCAGCATACTAAACAACCAGATCAAAACACTCAATGTTTCAAAAAAGAGGGCAAACTGGGAGCGATAAGCGGCAAGCGAAACGCGCCTTACACTTATCGCTGATCGCTTACCGCTTTCCACCACCGGTGTTCAACGGATGGATCCTCTCAAATCCTGATACTCACTTGTTGTACAAGCCTCCCTGGTACCGCATGGGACCACCTACGTCGGTACGGCGGCCGCGTGAACCGGAGATCGCTTCGTCCAGCATCTGCAACCGCAATTTCAGGGTCGGGCGCGGTGCGGCGTAACGGCTGTGGAGAAATACATTGTCATTGATGAATCCCGAGGGTGCTGTTTCGGTGTCCTCCTCGCCGACAATGGCACGGCAAAGCTCGTAGAGAGACTCACCCAATGTCGTACTGCAGAACCCTGCACGCGTATACGTACGGAGCAATTCCCTCTCTTCGGTGCTCAGCTGGCGAACAAGTTCGCGGCTGCTCGGAGCCTGACGCACTTCCTCTTCCGCCGCGGCATGCACGGGCTCTTCTATCTCCACCCCGTAGGTTTCAGGATCGTTAAAATCCGGACACTCGATATCCTCCCCCTCCCTAAGCCGGTCACGGCAGCGTTCCACGGCACGGGAATACGCGCGTCGCTGTGCACGGAACGTACTCTGGTACTCGATGACATCCGGGCGGATGTCCTCTCCATGGAAATTCATTCCGTCGTCATCCAGAGAACGGAAGATGGCATATTCTCCTTCGTCACTCACGATAGAACCTTGCAGTACGTGCTGCACTGCGACTGGAATAGTCATCACCCCCAGGAGCGCTGCGGAGAGGACGCGTACGGATCTTCGGTTCTTCATGGTATGTGTTGGTATGTTCATACCATTATACCAAATTTCTGCCTCTATCTCAATCCAACGGCCCTGCGCACCTCCTCCATCGTCTTCTGGGCTGCAGAGCGGGCTTTTTTGGCCCCTTCATCCAGCACATGCCGTGCCTCTTTCAGAGAAATTGTCTCCCTGCGCTGGCGCATAGGCCCAAAGAACTCCATGTACGACTGAAAGAGCTTCTTCTTGGCTTCCCCGTACGGGAGCCCGCTGCGGTACTCCTTTGCCAGGGCAAGAGCCTCCTTTTTTCCCAGCATGAGGCGGTGAATCTGATAGATGATGCAGGTTTCAGGATCCTTGGGATCATCTTTCTCCTTGGAATCGGTCACAATCCCCATAATCGCCTTCTTCACTTCCTTCTCCTCTCCGAAGAGCGGAATGGTATTGCCGTAGCTCTTGCTCATCTTCTGCCCGTCTATACCGGGGACCACCGCAACGTCCTCACCGATCACCGGTTCCGGCACCGTGAGAACATCCCCGAACTGGTTGTTGAACTTGATGGCGATATCCCTCGCCATCTCCACATGCTGTTTCTGGTCTTTCCCGACGGGGACCTTGTCCGCGCCATACAGCAGGATGTCCGCCGCCTGCAGCACAGGATACGCAAACAAACCGACGGAAGCGGAAATACCCTTCTCCACTTTCTCCTTATAACTCACCGCACGCTCCAGCAAGCCCACGGGGGACACCGTGGAAAGAATCCACAGGAGCTCCGTGTGCTCGGGCACCTCGGACTGGTAGAAAATCACCGCCTTCTCGGGATCAAATCCCGCCGCAAGATAACCCAGGATGGCATCTTCCCTGTACTGCCGGAGAAGTGCGGGATCCTGCACCGAGGTAAGGGCGTGGAGATCGGCGATGAAGAAGTAGCTGTCCTCCGACTGCGCGAGGAAATCGAGATTCGGTTTCATGGAACCGAAGTAGTTACCCAGGTGCAGCTGCCCGGAGGGCTGCATGGCGGAGAGCACGCGCATGAACGTATGCTAGCGCTTCCAGGCAGAAATAACTACTGGAGAAAATCTTTATAAAATTATTGCATAATAACAATAGAAGCATAGATTCCTCCCACGTTCTTTTCTTGGAAGAGAACAACGCCGAGGTGGGAGGAGGAGGCCATTCCTGGTCTCACTGCAAGTCGCGGTTCGGTGCGGCATATTCTCGAGAAGCAATCGGGCTTCTCATGCCGCAGTCTGCGGCATGCATCGGGGAGCATCTCAAAAAAAGCCCCCGGAACATGGCCTAGGACATGGAGCAGTTTTCCCACCCCGGCTCCATAAAAACAGCCGGAAAACCATTGCAGACCACTGTCCAGTACAGCACTATTCTTACACGTTCTTTCCCCAAAGAACCAAGCCAGGGTGAGGGAGGAGGTTTAACCTCGCTGCGCTGTCCGCTGGAGCGGACTGCACACGCACCAATGACCCGCAACTTCGCAGTCGGTGCAGTCGTACCGATGGTACAGCGGTGTCAGCTTCTCACCCTGGCACTTTTCACAATGAACAATTCCCGGCACACTCGGTGCCATCCCGGGCTCGTTGAAGGAAATTCCTTCTTTGGCACTTTTTCTAAAGGGTAATGTTACAAATCTGCCACCAGATCGAGCAACAGTTCTGTCTGCTCTTCGAGGGAAGTCTGGCGGTGATTGAAGCGCCAG
>Ga0076338_166_pt1 | contig 10085 bp, 13 predicted proteins | sample RifGroC2_FD_67841 | JGI IMG/M metagenome (GOLD analysis project Ga0076338, IMG submission 67841) | Peregrinibacteria bacterium GW2011_GWC2_54_8 | reverse complement strand
AAGTAAGTTTCATCAAAAAAATCCTCAAATATTTTGGCAGTTTCTTCCAATTCAAAAAGCGAGACGTCGGGGTTCTTTGCCAGCTGCTCGCTCCCCACACGAATGAGCTCTTCCATCTCGTCCCGGTAGATGTTGCTGTGGTACTCACTCAGGGTCTCCTGTTCCGCCATGATCTGGTCCACCAGCTGCCCGCGCTCGGTGGCACTCTGGTACATCCTGCGCACTTCGCCGATGTCCATCTCCAGCAGCTGTGAGAGACGTTCAGGTGTGGGGATGAACGGTTGCACTTCCGCTGTTTCCTGCCTGTCTGGCATTGCCTCTGGCTGAGTGGCAGTTGCGCTCATACGTAATTGCGGATGAAGGAACGGAGTAAGGCGTTTCGGACGAGTGAGAGAGCTGCGACACTCTCAACTTCTTCATCTGTTTTTGCCTGGCGGAGTATTGCCTCAATGATGCGGAAGAGCGGTTTTGGTCCCAGTGCGAAGAAGAGCTCAGCGAGATCTGCCTGGTGCACATCTTTCAAGTCAAACTCGGAAACGAGCTTGGCGATTTTCTTCTCATTCTTTGCCTTCTTGATCTCTTCCTGAAATACGTGAAGCTTGGGATCGCGGATTTTCAGGAAGGAAACTCTCATGCGCAAATGCTTCTTTGTATCCTCAAATTTCTGGGTTTCCTCCCGTACCTTCCAGCCTTCCCGCAGCTTTTCGGGGAGTGACAGAAAGAGTTTCTGCTCTGCCGGTGTGAGGTGGAGTTCATTCATCATCTGCTCGTATTGTAGCGGAGTGTGGGAGATTTCCTATTTTTGTCTGTTTCGTCTTTTTGCTGCAAATTATCAGAGTATTTTACCATTTCTTGCCCTTCCGCTCAACCCCGACGTTCGCAGGCGAAGGGGCGAAGAACCTGCAGCAGGAGTTGTGATTGTGTGGTCTGTCCTTCAGAAAAGTTCTTCTTTATGGGAAATGGCTTCCTGCTGAGAAAATATCTGGCGCGTTGAAGAGCATCTTTATCGGAGTACCATTGTAATGATGTTTGAAGATTCAGGTTTGAGATGCGAGAAGGATGTGCTGGAATTTGATGTTCGCGTTGCCGAGCTTTCTCCTGATGAGGCTTTCTTGGAGATGAGGAGGCGTTTGCATGCACTGCTTCCAGGGGAGACGCCGGAATCCGTGGATGTTCTCTGGGATTTTGTCGAAAGAGTGGAGGAGGGGAGGGCGGCCTATGAGTATCCTGGGGAAGAGGAAGAGTACTTGCGCAGGTTGTGCATGCGGGAGAACCTGCGCCTGATGCTGCAGTGGCCGGTAGGCGATCTGCAGGGGTACTGTGATGAAGTGCGGGGTATGGTGTTGGAACAAGGTCTCGGTTCGGCCATGCTCACTGCGAGGTGCACGGTGTTTGATGTGGAGGAGAAAGAGCGTGCAGATTCCTATCTGCTGAACTAGACACGGCGTCGTTTGTCGGTGAGCATCATTGCTGCGATAACGGCTGCGCAAAGCCAGTGAAGCTCCACGGCCTTACGGCCGTGGCCTCCTGCGGAGTCGGGTGAAAGTTTGATTGGAAACAGCGCCGTGTCTGGTCGCACTTCTCTTTCGGGCTCAAGCGTTGCCCAATTGGAAGCTGATGGCTGTTCAGCCATATTCTGTAAGAGTTGGGAAGATGATGCGTTTTACTGTCGGCGTAGTGGTTTATTTCTCTCAGAGCTACAATGCTCCTATCTCTTTCCCACTTTCCCTATGGCTACCCCCGCTCCTCACAGGCATATTGGCATACATCTCCTCGCAGTCTTCATCCTCGGCGGCGCATACGTTTTCGGGCAGTATGTGTGGAGGGGCATGCGAAAGTGTCTGCCGCCCCTGATATTGCCGTTCTGAATTTCGGTGTGCAGACGGGCCGGCAGCAGACTGCACAGGGTGCCATGGAAGTGCTGGGCAAGAAGATGAATGCAGTGGTGGAGGGGGTGAAGTCTCTTGGTATAGAGGAGAAAGACATCACCACACAGAACCTCTGGCTCAATCCTTCCTATGACTACTACGACGGCCGCAGGGTGGATACCGGTTACGAGGCGAACCAGAATCTACAGGTGAAGGTGCGTGATCTCTCCAAACTTACCAGCGTGCTGGATGCTGTTGTCTCGCAGGGGGCAAATCAGGTGGGGGGCGTGAGTTTTATCATCGATGATCCGGATGCTCTCCAGGAGCAGGGTCGTACGGAGGCTATTGCCGATGCGCAGGAGAAGGCAGTGGCGCTTGCGGCGAAGCTCGGCAAAGAACTCGGCAAGCTGAAAGGGTATGGCGAAGGGGGAATCAGCATACCGGTTCCCATGCCTTCCATGCGCATGGAAGCGATGGATTCCATGGCGATGGGTATGGGAGGAGGGACGCCAGTCCCTTCCGGTGAGCAGGAAATGAACGTCGTGGTGTACCTGACGTACGAGCTTCGGTAGGAAACCTCTGATGCACGGACTTCCTATCCTCACGATGCGTGAGGAGTGAGAGGCGTGGATACTCGCGTCACCTTTCTGGCATCAGATGAACAATGCTGCCAGTGCGAGCGTCAGCGTTGAGAAGAGTTTGATGAGCACATGCAGGCTGGGACCTGCGGTATCCTTGAACGGATCGCCGACGGTGTCGCCTGTCACAGCTGCCTGGTGGGCGGGGCTTCTCTTGCCGCCGTATGCGCCTGATTCAATGAATTTCTTCGCATTATCCCATGCACCGCCTGCGTTATTGAGGTAGGAAGCCAGAATAACACCGACGATGGTACCAACCATCAGGAGACCTGCTGCTGCCTCTGCCCGAAAAACGATTCCGACGAGCACCGGCGCGATGACTGCGATGAGACCGGGAAGCACCATCTCCTTCAGGGCGGCGCGGGTTGCAATATCAACGCTCTTTGTTTTAAATTGCCGTCTCACTTCCTCGACAATCACACCTGCGGCACGACCGACCGCACGGATTGCGAGTGAGGTGAAGAAGAACACAACGACGGCCCCGAGGAATGCGCCCAAAAACACTTCTACCTTCGCGAGGTCCACGACGACGAGATGCGCTTCTCCCAGGAATGCAGAGAAGAGGAGGAATGCGGCGAGTGCTGCTGAGCCGACGGCGTACCCTTTGGTCAGTGCTTTTGTTGTGTTGCCGCATGCATCAAGCTCATCGGTTACTTTCCTCGTGTCTTCCGATGCCTTGGACATTTCGGCAATGCCCCCTGCGTTGTCCGTGATCGGCCCGAACATATCCATGGCGAGCACATAGCCAACCACAGCAAGCATTCCCATTGTGGCGACTGCGGTTCCATAGAGCCCCCCGCTTTCGATACCTGTCTGGCTGCCGCACCAGTAGGAGGCGTAGAGTGCCGCACAGACGGCAAGAACTGAAAGTCCGGTCGATTCCATGCCGATCGCCGTTCCTGCGATGATGTTAGTCGCATGTCCTGTGGTGGAAGCCTTTGCGATTGCCTGGACCGGCCGGTGGTCCTTACTCGTGTAGTAGTCCGTGATGTAGACAAATGCGATGCTTGTGAGCACGCCTGCGATTCCAGCGAAGAAGAACCATGGGGCAGAATTGCGCAGGTTCGTCATATTGCGGAGCATGTCCATGATTATTGAGCATGAGTGCCGAAGAGACGAAGAGCGCGATCGTAGTGAGGACAGCTGTTATCCAGAATCCGCGTGTAAGTGCCTGCATCGGTGTGTCGTTCTTCCTCATTTTCACGGTGTACACTCCGATGATCGAAGCGATGAGCCCGAATGCACGGAAAATGAGAGGGAAGAGAATTCCCTTGAGTCCGAACACCGGGTACAGAGCGACTCCAAGCACCATGGCGCCGATGTTTTCTGCAGAAATGCTCTCAAACAAATCAGCACCGCGGCCTGCGCAGTCTCCGACATTGTCTCCCAGAATGCCTGCCTCGATTTTCCCAACAAGATCGGCTCCCACATCCGCTGCTTTGGTGTAGATCCCTCCGCCGAGCTGTGCGAACAGGGCGACGAAGCTTGCTCCAAAGCCGTAGCCGACGATGAGAGCCGGGATGGTCTCCACCGCACGCCCTAGCCCGAAACGATAGAGGATGTACAGGCCTGAGATTCCCAGAAGCGAGAGCGCGGTGATGACGATTGCAGAAACTGTTCCCCCGCGGAGAGCCATCTTGAGTGCGTCGTTGAGCCCGCGCTGCGCCGCATCTGCTGTTTTGAGATTCGCCCGTGTAGCGACGATCATGGAAACAATACCGGAGAGACCGGAAAGCAGGGCTCCGAGCAAGAACGATCCACCTATTTCAAACCCCATGGTCCAGCCTTCTGTTTCTCCTACGAGACCGTAGACAACGATCATCGCTGCAGCGACAACAATGCTGAGGAGGGCAATTGTCCGGTACTGGCGTTTCACGAATGCATTGGCACCTGTGCGGATTGCGTGTGCCACTTTCTGCATCGCGGCATTACCGTTTCCTGCAGAAGCAACTTCGTGCCAGAAGACGAGACTCCAGAGCAGGCCGAGCAACGCGATGACTGGTGCGAGAAATTCGAGAGAAGCAGACATGTGATGGAGAGGAAAAGAACCTAAGGAATGGCATGCAGAGGCTTATTGCTCCACATTTTCGTGAGAAAGCGTACGGGACTCGCCTCTGTTGTCAAGGATGACTCTCAAGAATCAGCGGCATCCTTCTCTGTGTTCAGGACAGAGAACCGGATAGGTGCGCTCTCGCTTGCGGCTCAGGGGCGAACATCCTCTGTTGCATCTCCACCTCGAATTGCTGCATGTGGTGCATGAAAGCCGGCACCATATTCTCCCCTCCGGCGATTGCCGCCTGCAGACCGGTGCGGATGCTCCTCCAGACGGAGGCGATAATCTTGCGTTCCCGGGTGTAGGGTTTCCTCACCTGCTCCGGTGTTGTTTCCGGTTCTTCTTCAAATGGCGTATCCAGTGCGAGGAATTTCTCTGCCCACTCTGCAGCAAGATCGGGAAAATCCGATACAGTGGTGTCTTCGATCTGCTGGGAGAAGAGCTTTCGGAACTCCATTATTTTCTGCAGGTGCACATCTATTTCAGCCTGGATTTCGCCGCGCTGGGTTCTATGTTCTCCCACAATCGCACGCACTTCCGGCACTGCACTTCCATTTCTCCCCAGTAACACCTGGAGCCTCCTCCTCTTCCGCAGTGCCCGTAATTTCTGCACACGCTGTTCACGGGCTTCAAGAAGACGTTTCTCAGCACTAAGCAGTCGTTCCATGTTCGTTTGTGTTGCGAGCATGAGCGCTTCCAGTGCCATGGCGTGCATGCTCTTTTTCTGGTCTATGACCTCGGGTATCCGGGAGGCCGGCGGATTTGTTTCTGAAAATCTGGTCATGGCATGCATAGTTCTCTCCTCCATCAGGAGGGGCAGCGACACTGCACTGTACCATACTGGCTAATCGCGCAGTTCCACGAAAATATCACTGATCGCTTCCGGCAATTCCTTCAATTTGCCTTCGTGCATGATCTCCCATACGAGCCATGCCGCCGTGAGGGAGCTTGTGACCATGAATGTTGCCTTGAGGAGTTCTGAGCTCATCCACGTAAGCTTGCTGAAGTCCGATGTAGCGAGAGCCAGGAGCATGGTGATGAGGAGCGAAAGAGGGTGGATCCATCGTCTCTTCCCAAGCATTTTCAGATTCCGCTGCAGACAGATGAGAGCTTTGTCCTCTGTGACGGTGATGAGTTTCTGCGTGACGTTGTAATTATGTGCGATGACTTTCACGGAAGGGACTGGTGCCAGCGGGATGTGCTCACTCATGCCAGTGTGGTTGGCGGCGGAGAAGGGAAAAGGAGCGTTCTCTTTCGAGAGCTCATTTGTAAGGGGTTCCGATGATTTTGCCATTGGTGTAGAGAAGGAAAGGAAAACCACACATTTATCGGTTGGGTCTCTCCAAGTCAATTGCACTTCACACGGTTTGGGTGCTGCATGTAAAAGAAAGTATGCGTTTTTCTGTGCTCCTATAACTGGTTGAGCCTGTCTGCGATTTCTTCGGTAGAGGAGAGCTGGTTGTAGAGTTGCTGTGCAATGATTTTGTTCCCCATCACAGAATAATGCCCTGGGGCTGTGGGGTGTGTAGTCTCAGCATTGGTTAAAAAGAAAGATTGTTTCGTCTGGTGCGCCAATCCCTTGTAGAACGATACGAGGTCAATAAAGAATAGATGTTCTTCTTCTGCAATTTTGCTGGCGTATGCGTATGGTGAATAGGGATGCGAGTTTTCCTCGTGGTCGTACGGGAGGTATACGACGACAAGTACACTGCCTCCTTTGTCAGTGAGGGTCTTGGTTTCTGTCATAATTACATGAAGCAGATCCTTCGTTCCCTCTAGATCTAAAATTGTGTGTACTTTGTTCTTCTTTCTAGAGAGGCTGCCAAGAAGCTCTGTGATACGCAATTTCGATTGAATGCTTGTGAGTGCGATGAGTGTGCGGTGTTTGAATGCAGGTTTAGGCACAGGCACGTTTGCCACTACAAGATTGCCTCCTTCTACCTGAGAGACTTGAGGGCGGGGTAGCTGCAAGAAGGTGCTTTCTCTCATCCGTACAATGTCTGGTGTCAGGATAGTGAAGATGTGCACATCATGGTCTATGTTTGCCGCCTCTTTTCGGTATCGCAGGAAGGATTGGTCAGTTCCGTATCCTTCTTCCCCCAAGTTCACGCTCTCTATGCGTTGGTCTATTTCTCCCAGGAGATGACACCAGGTTTCCGAGTCATCCACACCCATGCCGAATGTGTAGGAGTCTCCCGAGCAGATAATACGCAACTTTCCCTCAGGAATGTGCTCTTCTGTGTGTTGCTTCCCACGGAATCCTCTGTTGTTTCTCGTGACGGTTTTTCCTGGGCCAAATGCGTTTTCCACCTGTGCATCTGGTTTTCCTGTCCATCCGATTTCAGGATCGTATTGCATGAATTTGTGGTCCTGTACTAAGAGGAATCTTCGCACCCCATAGAAGGTTATAGCGGTGCTCGCTACTCCCTCTACTACAAAAAAGAGTATGCAGGTGATTATTATCATCCAGAAAAGATACGTACAAGCCCTCCTCAATCTTGTCATTCTCATCATAGTCTCCGTGCTGTGAAGTGTGGCAAGCATATCCTATCAGGGGTGCGGGAAAAATTCCCCAAATCATGGATTAGTGCTCAGAGAGCAGTACAATGTACATTCCATGACTTTGCAGGTCCCCATCTTCGCAGGCCTGAACCAGTCTTCGCCCCGCATGCGCGGGGCTACGCCCGGCAAGCCGTTCGACAATGAGGAACACATTTTTTCTGCTTTAGATCGAGATGTATTCGACTCTGCAAACCCTGCTCCGTATGTGGAGGGTATAGCTCGCGGACTTACAGAAAATCTTGTCCGGCAGATCAGTGCGGACAAGGGGGAGCCGGAGTGGATGCTCGCCCATCGGCTGGAGTCATTCCGCATTTTCCAGGAGAAATCTCTGCCCACGTGGGGGCCGGATCTCTCCCGGCTCGATTTTGATAACATCATCTACTACGCAAAGCATGGAGCAGAGGAGACAGATAACTGGGAGGAGGTGCCGGAGGAAATCCGCCGTGTCTATGACCGCCTCGGTATCCCCGAAGCGGAACGGCGCATGCTTGCCGGGGTTGGTGCACAGTACGAGAGCGAAATCATTTACCATCGTCTGAAGGAACAGTGGAAGAAGCAGGGTGTGATCTTTCTTGATATGGACAATGCGGTACAGCAGTATCCCGATCTTGTCCGGCAGTACTTCATGCAGTGTGTCCCACATACCGACCATAAGTTTGCGGCGCTCCATGGGGCGGTGTGGAGCGGTGGGACGTTCCTCTGCGTGCCTGCGGGCGTAGAAGTACAGGATCCTCTGCAGGCGTATTTCCGCATGAATGCGAAGAATATGGGACAGTTTGAACATACACTCATCGTGGTGGAGGAGGGGGCGAAGGTGCACTACATCGAGGGGTGCAGTGCTCCCAAGTACGGCAGTCAGGGGCTCCATGCGGGATTGGTGGAGATCTTTGTGAAACCCGGTGCGTTTGTCCGCTACTCCTCTGTGGAGAACTGGAGCCGCGATACCTACAATCTCAACACCAAGCGTGCCATTGTGGAGAGGGATGGAACGATGGAGTGGGTGGGTGGGAACATGGGGTCCGGCACAACCATGCTCTACCCGTGTTCGATGCTGGTAGGTGAAGGAGCGCGGTGCGATCACATGGCGATCGCATTTGCGAACGAGGGGCAGTGGCAGGATACGGGAGCCAAGGTCTTCCACATGGCCCCGCACACGAGCAGCAAGGTGGTGAGCAAGAGCATCAGCAAAGGCGGGGGACACAGCGTGTACCGCGGCACACTCAAAATTGCACCTCACGCACATGACTGTATCGCCAATGTAGAGTGCGATGCGTTACTGCTGGATGAGCGAAGCCGCACCGATACCATCCCGGACATCCAGGTCCGCAACAACGATGTTACCTTCGCGCACGAGGCAAGGGTGGGGAAGCTTTCGCAGGAGGCTCTCTTCTACCTCGAGAGCCGCGGCATCGCCGAGGAGGAGGCGAAAGCGATGATCGTCAACGGTTTCATAGAACCCATTGTGCGGCTTCTTCCCCTCGAGTACGCAGTTGAAATGAACCGGCTCATTGAATTAGAAATGGAAGGTTCCGTGGGGTGATCCATGTTGTCATCCTGAGTCCTTCGACAGGCTCAGGACAGGCTCTGTCGAAGGATGGAGGGGTCTGTTGGTTGATTTCTATCTCAGCAATCCCTGTACCCCGGCTGCCGTCTCACCTTGGCCGGTGGTTACGGAGTTGAGCACTGTGCCGAACTCACCCGGATCTTCGCTTAGTCCTATTCTCTGGGCCATGCCAATAGCTTCTACAAACGGTGTGAAGTCTCCTGTGTATTCTTCGTATCCCTGGAACTGAGTTTCTCCGGGGCCCATCACCTGTATGGTGTTGCTCCCGATGTTGTAGTGGACCTCGAAGTGGTCCGGCAGAATAATTTGCAGCTTCTGGTCCGAGAGCCAGTACTCACGGCCTGCCTAGTCCCGGAAACGCTGTATGCCTTTTCCCCGCAGTTCCATATATGCGAGTCGTGCGATTCTTTTCTGCTCTTCGTGTCCTACAGCAAGTTCCTGCCGCCGCCCGTCAGATTGTTCGTTCATATGGAGAGAAGGAAACAATACTATTGTAACAAATTCTGAGTTATATGTGAAGCCCCCCAGCCTGAAGAGCTTCACGAAAGCGTCGCAGCACTGCAGCGTTCCGCGTGCAGAGCGGGCACTGCGCGCCGGAATCTCCCCAGTCTCCTGTGGAGACCTTGGAGGAGGATGACACAGTTTCCCGAGAGTGTTCGTATTTCCCGTTCCCTGAGCGGCGACGCGTTGAGTTCGTAGAGATGCCACGCGGTCTCCAGCGCGGTGAGCTCACCCATCAGTGCGTGCATCGCGCAGGCGTTTTCCTGCTGCAGAGCATCGATCGCCATGCCGTTCTCCATCTGCTTGAGGAGGTGCTCTATCGCCCATCGTTCCCTCTGAACGAATTGCACCAGGTAGGGAGCAATTGCTTCTTCTGACATCCCAAATGCCAGGAGTTCGCTTGCAAGCCCGAACGCTTCCCTTGGAGAAATGCCTTTGTACTTCTGCTCACGTTCCGGGTCATCCGGACGCCGGAATGGAGGCACACGGAGTGCCCGGTGGTTGAGGGGTTCATCCGGGAACCGCAGCATCTGTTGCCGGTCAGCTTTCATTCGTTGCAACGGGTGACGTTGCATCCCATTCTCCTCCCATCCATGCGATCGTTTGTTCCACTTTTTCAGGAGGGAAGAATTGTTTGTCTCTTCCGGCGGTGAGCATTCGCAGTTGCTGGGCAATTTCGTCTTGGCCCATTCCGATATTCCTGAGATCTGCAAGCGCACCTTCACGCGCTTCCCAGTCGGTCCCGTTCACGAGCGTGCGGATGTTGATGCCCCGCATTGCGCGGGCAACAGCGTGTCTGATGTGCATCCTGCCATCATCGTTTCGCCAGTCTCTCCCCGTGCCAGGCTTGTCCGATTCCTCGCAGCGCATGATCATATGAAGTTATATTATGCATACTA
>Ga0076338_143_pt1 | contig 10542 bp, 10 predicted proteins | sample RifGroC2_FD_67841 | JGI IMG/M metagenome (GOLD analysis project Ga0076338, IMG submission 67841) | Peregrinibacteria bacterium GW2011_GWC2_54_8 | reverse complement strand
GCCGCGAAGCCCGAAGGGCGAAGTGGCCTCCCGCTACGCCGGGTTCCGCCGCCGCCTTGCGGCGGCGCATCAAAGAGATGCCACGGCCGTAAGGCCGTGCCTGCACGCCGGAGTGCGTTTCGGCACGCAGGCGTGGAGCTTCACTGGCTTTGCGCAGCCGTTATCGCGGCAATGATGTTCACCGACAAACGACGCCGTGTCTAGTTCAGCAGTGATGCATACAAGAGCATCTTCTTCACTCCGGAAGACTTTTGAGCGTTGTTGTGGATGTTGCATACACTCCGCATTTCTCTGTCGGGTTCATAGAGAATCTGCCAGATTGCGTCCTTTGGGATGCCGTTGCAGCTCACCAGAGGGAAGTCGGATTGAATCTGCTGCGGGTACGCATTTGTTCCGTCGCTCATGTACATCACGATGAGCTTGCGGCCATGCTTGTGGGCTTCATCCCGGATTTGCTTCACAACGACCGGATCCCTCAGCCCCTCCAGCAAGATGGCGCTCTTGCTCCGGGAGCCGTACAGGCCTTCGTAGAAGTACGTTCCCCAGTTGACCATGAGAATGGTGAAGCGTTCAGGAACAGTGCCGGTGTTTACGATACTGTGTGCGAGGAGTTTTGAGGGGTGTTCTGACGCGCGCAGTGGCTGCTGCGGGAAGGCAGCGAAGAAGAAGAGGTTGATGCCGAGGAAGACACTGCAGGTGACGGCGAGAGTCCTCTGTACCAGGTGCCGGGGGAGCTGACTGTCGAGCGCGCACCGCACGGTTGAGAGAATGGCAAGAACAAGGAAGGGCAGGGAGAGTACGGCGTGGTGCATGACACCTGCATTTTTCGTACGCGCGATCATCACGACCGTTATGAAGAACGCGGCGTATAAGGCAAATGGCAGCATGAGGGAACGCAGGGAGACTTTCCTGCGCAAGAGGCCTGCGGCAAAGAGAAGGGTGAGTGTCACGGGGACGAAGAGGTACAGCATCCTTGCGTACAGCCGTTCCGGAAGCCCGTGAATGACTACGAGAAAAATCCGGTGAGTTGTTTCAAGGGGTTGCAGGAGCGCCCACACCACACCGGAGCGTAACCATGCCCCGTTCAAGAGCTCTCGAACTGTGTAAGACTCACTGATCATGAGCTCATGCAGGTACGGTTTGAATGCGGCATCTGTCGGTGAGGTAGAGAGCAACAGCGCTCCGACAAGAACGGTGAGCACCGCAATTGCTTCTAGGGACTGGCCGAGCAGCCGGAGGATATTTTTCCGTGACCAGAGAAATGTTCTGTGCCGGCAGGCCTGTATGAGGAAGAAGATAGCGAAGCCCGGTGCCATCCAGAAGTAGGAAAACTTGGTCCAAATGCAGAGAAAGGCAAGCACGGTCATCGTGCCGATGTACCGTTTCTGCAATGTCGCGCACCAGCGGTCCATGAGGATATACATCAGGTAGACGGAGAGAATTTGCAGTCCTACGGGGCCCGTATCCACCACATGCTGAAAGGTGTAGGGGAACCAGAGAAGCAGCCCGAGTGCGGTGTACTTGAATGTGAGTCTGAATGTGCGTGCAGCAAAGAAAGCGCCAGTGCAGAGAAACACAAGACCGAGCGCACGTGCAGACATTGGGCTGCTCCAGAGAAAGTAGATAGGGTAGTAGTACAGGGCAGGGAAACTACCTGCGTAGTAAAATGCACGGAGCGGCAGGATGATTCCTGTATTGAGAAAGTTGAGTTTATAGGGATTGGAATCGCCCCAAATATTGTTCCCGGGGAAGGAAGAAAGAATGGCGTTGTAGTGAATGAATTCGTCCATGTTGTATGGAGCGAATGCACTAATGAACACAAGGACGCCAACGCTCGCAAAGAGCACGGCATGCCGTGCTATCAGATGCTTTGCTCTGATGAAGCTCTCACTGAGCCAGTGCGCAGAAGTGGTGGGTTGTGTGTCTACCAATCATATAATTATAATATAATTTGCATATATTTGCAAATACCAGCTATATATATTATAGCTGCACAGCTGCTCTCGGCCCTGTTCTTCACATATGACCGCGGGCATTCTATCTGTATGGGACCTCCGGAATCTGCTATAATAAACCGAATGCGCGTTATGAGACCACTAAAGCTTCTGGCTCTGCTCCTGGTGCTTGGGGGGGGCGGCACAGCATTGCTCGTGTATGATCAGCAGTTCCTCTCAGAGGGCTGGAGGACACAGCTCGTCTCTGCGCTCGGCGGGCCGGGTGCAGTGGGAGTAGAGGACATAGAAGCCACTTTGGAGGCCGAGAGTACAATCCGCAGCCTCCGGACGAAGAAGGCGGTGTTGAGTCGCCGTGAAGAAATCCTGCGCTACCAGCTGCGGCTTCTTGAAGATGAGCGGCAGCGTGCAGGTACAAGCGTGGATCCTGTGCTGCTGGACGAGCTTCGTAAGAGCAGGAATATGCTCGTTGTTCTCCTGCGCGATCAGCAGGAGGCGGACACGCGTGTCACGGAGTATCTCAAGCAGATGTGGGAGGCAGAAGGGCGTGTACGTGTAGCGACCATGGGTATGGACAGCGACAGCGTGACAGTGCTTGTCTCCTGGCCGATTCAGCCGGGGTACGGCATATCAGCCGGGTTCAAAGATCCGGAGTACGAGCAGCTGTTCGGATTTGAACACAACGCCATCGATATTCCTGTGAAGCAGGGGTCCCCCATTCATGCAGCTGCAGATGGCACTGTGGAGGCGGTTGTAGACCATGGCATGGGGTACAACTATCTCATTCTCAAGCACCCCGGGTATGCCACTCTCTACGGGCACGTTCTTTCCTTTGGAGTGGGAGAAGGACAGGAGGTCAAAGAGGGGCAGGTGATTGGGCAGAGCGGAGGACGCAAAGGCACGCCAGGCGCTGGAGAAATTTCCACCGGGCCGCACCTGCACTTCGAGATCATGGTGGGAGGAGAGCATGTGGATCCTCTTGCGCACCTGCCGTTCATGGCTGGTCTGGAGATTGCAGGAGAAGCAGCGTACAAACTTCTAGAGTAGGTGCAGTTCTTCTGCCTGTGCGAGTGCGAAGCGGTCAGTCATGCCGGAGACATAGTCTTTTACGGCTTCTTCTAGGGCTCCCTTGGTTTTCTTCTGAAGCTCTTTCACTTTGGCAGTCGGGTGGCTGAAGAGGTGTCTGCAGAGAGTACCAACTACTTCTTTCCCGGAGGTACTCTTCTCCAGCACCTTCGGATGCAGATACATGTGATCCCAGAGGAACTGCCTCAGAGCGCCCAGTTTCCGAGTCATTTCTTCTGAGAATTCAATGAGTGGTTCCGCCGATGCGTAGACGGCATCCAGTGTCCGCACTCGGTCCAATTTCTTGGATGACATGCCATAGAGGTCACTGACGAGAATGTGGATGATGGATCCGCGGAGAGAGGTTCCCCGGTCTCTGATGCGTTCGTATGCATGGGCTGCAAGTGGGATGCTGCAAATATTTTCCAGTGTGAAGAGTCCAGCCTTGAGGCCGTCGTCACAATCATGTCCGGTGTACGCGATTTCATCTGCGATGTTCACGAGCTGTGCTTCAAGAGAAGGTCCCCGATCCATCATGCTTTTCGGGCGATCGTGAGGGGTGCGGTGTTTCAGGAGTCCTTCCAGCACTTCTCTGTTCAGGTTCAGCCCGGGGTATTGGTTTGTTCGTTCTTCGAGGAGTGTCACGATTTTGTATGACTGATGGTTGTGCTCAAAACTGCCTCCGGATTCCTGCATCCAGGTGTTGAGCGCCTCTTCGCCTGCATGCCCGAATGGGGGATGCCCAAGGTCATGTGCGAGTGCGATGCACTCAGTGAGGTCTTCATTGAGGCTCAGGGTACGTGCAATGTCCCTGCTGATCTGTGCAACTTCCATAGTGTGTGTGAGGCGTGTGCGGTAGTGGTCACCTTGGCCGGTAACGAACACCTGTGTTTTCCCCTTCAGGCGCCTGAAAGATTGCGTGTGGATGATCCGGTCTCTGTCCCGCTGGAAGGGGAACCTCGTGTCATCTTCCGGCTCGGGAAATGTGCGCCCAAGGGTGCCTGCAATGGGCACTGCGTATGGGGCAAGCAGAGCGGAAGCCTCCTTCAGTCTCTCGGCGAGTGTTTTCATGGAGATTTCAGTGTACCGGAGAGTGTGGTATGGAGTACTTGAATACTTGAGTACTTGGATACGTGGGTGTTTCGCAATCCTATTGCCGAACGAATCCCCTCGTACTCTGGTATTCCGGTACTCAAGTATTCAAACACAAAGGAACAATCCACAAACACAGACAACCTCCTTGCCGGAAAGGCATCCAGACAGCCGTTGAGTAGAAACGCTCGTCCCTGGATAGTCCCAGGTGGGTGGCCGCAACTCAGGTCCACGGACCGGAGTGATTGAGCCTCCCTTCATGATGTGATAGAGAAGAAACGTAACTACTCTGACGCGAAGTCGAGATAAAAGTCACTCTATCAGTTCTGGCACTCCGGAACATAGCTTTATCGCTTGCGTGAGCCTTTTCAGCGTGTCGAGTGCACGTCTGCACAGTGCGATGTACGCGTAAAAAAACTTCGCATGTAGTATAAAAAACTTTACATCGTCTTTTTTGGGTTTTCCCATGGGTGAGAACTGTGTGAACAATACTTTACTTTTCTTGCAGCAATGCACAACAGAGCATGTTAGTTTTCCCTGCGAGCACTTGTTCCCGATGGCCGCCGCGGTATGTCCAGTACGTTTCTCTGTGGCATCTCGTGCAGTCGGAGTGCCGCTCAGTGTGCTTCGGAAGTACACCACAGCTCTTAAGCTGATCTTCCGCCATGCGCTGCAGGTCGATGCAGCAGTTGCGGCCATAGGCACTGCTCACTCTCTTCCGCAGCTCATGCCCGGGGTTGGCATACTCTGCACATGCGAGACAGAGAGAGGGCCCTGCACCAACGAGCACCTCGGAAGCCGGTATGCCCCATTTCTTTTGCAGAACAGAGAAGAATGCGGGGATTGCACTTGCGAGGAGCCCCCTCCACCCTACGTGGAGTACTCCGGCGACGTGTGCAGCCGGTGCGTACATCACGAAGTTCTGGCAATCGGCCCAGCGCACGGCGAGCAGGAGTTCTCTGGTGTCTGTGAGCATGCCATCTGCCTGGATGGTGCGGTTGTGAGCCTCCTGCACTACCACTGTCTTGCCTCCGTGTACCTGGTGCAGCCCTGCGGCTTTCTGAAGGCCGAGGTGTTTTGCTGCGTCTGTGTCTGAGAGAATGGCATCTTCCTTCGTGAAGAGAGCAACACAAATGCGATCTGCGTACGGGGCAAAGAGAGAGAATGGCTGGTCAATCATGTGCGAGCAGATGGGGGATCTGTGTAATCACGTCTCTCGCTGTGTATGCGTACCCCACATCCAGGAAGAGCAGTTCCCCTGCTTTCTTGATAGTGGAACTTGCCCGTGTACAGGCCTGGAAAGGGTGTTCTCCCTGTGCGATGAGGCCAGCAATGAGTCCGGCGAGTGCATCCCCTGTACCTCCGACCGTGAGTCCCGCATTCCCTCCAGAGATCTGTTCTGTTCCTCCTGCACCTGCAATATGGTCGGTGGTTCCTTTCAGAAGGAAAGTTACGCTCCTCTCCGCTGCGATACTGGGGAGTTTTTCCTGCGTGAGCCCCATCCGTTCCAGCTCACCAAGGTGTGGCGTGAGCACGACATTTTTCCCACGCACTTTATCCAATGTATCCTTCTGGAGTGCGGCAGCATCCAGCACCAGTGCGCACGTTGCTTCTGCGATAATGTCTCCTACAGCAGCGATACTGCTGCTTGTACGGGCAATGCCTGGTCCAATAACTGCGCTGTCCATGGTCGCAAGCAGTTCCAGAATGGGCTCGCGGTCAGCGGCCTTCAAATCGTCACCCCGGAACGGGTGTACCTGCATGTTCAGGCTCGTTTCTTTAGCCACCTCTTCATGGCAGGCTGGCAGGCAGACGAAGACAAGATCCACGCCGCTTGCCTCTGCGGCGAGGGCCGCGAGAAGCGGCGCACCATGCATGGAGCGGGAACCCCCTACGACGGCTACTTTTCCGTTCTCCCCCTTATGTGAATCCGGGCTCCTCTGCATGTTTGTATGCTACCCGTTTGGGAAAGCCTGTGATACAGCGAATTCGTTGGAAAAAAATCCCACTCGTTTCCTCTTCTCCTGAGCTTCAACAGCCTCATCCACTATCGACACGATCTTTGAGCGGAATCTGTCGGAAGAGAATGCTTTCGCGTGGGAGCGGATGGCTTTCACATCGAATTGCATACCCTCAAATTTTCGGAGGGCGCTCTGGAGAGAGGCGACGGTCTGTTCTTCAAAGAACAACCCTGTTTTCCCGTTCACGACCGTATCGAGAGCTCCTCCCTTTCCGAGTGCAATGACAGGTGTACCGCAAGCTTGTGCTTCCAGCGGTGTCACTCCGGCGTCTTCCAGCTGTGGGAAGAGCAATGCTTTTGCCCCCTGGTAGAGTGCTGGCAGGTCCTCATCCGGGACGTATCCAAGCATCTCTACGCTGGGGCCCGCCATGCGCTGGAGTCTCTGTGCGTCCTGGCCGCTCCCGGCAACCTTGAGCGGCAGGGAGAGCATATTGGCGGTCTCGACCAGCAGATCGAACCGCTTGTAGGGTACCAGTCTCCCGAGAGCGAGGAAGTACTCCTTTCGGACGGAGGAGTGGAGTGGTGTGTCGAAGAAACGCTGGCTTACCGGAGGGTGGACAACGGTGCTTTTTCGCCCGTACGTCCGCTCAATGCGTTGCTGTACCGTGCTGGAGTTTGCGATGAAGTGGTCCACACGCTGCGCACTTGTGAGATCCCACCTTCGCAGACGCCGCAGGTGTTTTTGCACCGTACCCTTCAGTATCTTGGGGATATGGAAATCCTGGAGGTACTGCGCTTCCATTTCCCATGCGTAGCGCATAGGGGTGTGACAGTAGCAGATGTGCACGGCGGTGGGTGGGGGGATTACTCCCTTGCCGATGGCATGGGAGGAGCTCAGAACCACATCGAAATGACGCAGATCGATGTTCTCCATGGTCTGGGGCATCCACGGGAGGAGAAGCCTGTGCGTATGCAGCAGATTGTATGCGTACTGCAGGCGGCTGGTGTGTATGTTCGCTCTATCGAGCGGGCCTATGTGTCCATGGTTGGCAATTGTGGTGAAGAGGGGAGCTTCCGGCCATAGGCAGTGGAATTCTGCTATGACATGTTCTGCTCCACCGAAAGTGGGAAGCCAGTCAGCTATGAGTGCCAGACGCAGGTGCTGCTTGTTCACAGGAGCATCATATCAGTTCTCTGCTCGATCCATGATCCTCTGTGCACTATCATGCGTTCGTTCCATCCCTTCAAGCAAATGTCACTGAAGCCGTCTGCTCATCTTCCTAAGCGCTACAACCGCCGTGTGAGCGAGCAGACCCGGCGCCTGGTTGGTCGCCGGTACAAGCGTCGTCTGGAGTGCAAGAAGGAGCGCATCCGCCGTGTGTTCAGGCGCACACAGCATGCCGCAAAAGAGTGGAAGAGCAGTGCAGTGCGGTGGGCGATCATCACAAGCGCAGGAGGCATTCTCTGTGTTCTGTTGCTCTTGCTGTTCTCTCCTCTTCTCCACCTTCGCGAAATTACCGTCAGGCGGCTGAATCCCCGCCTCGATATTGAGCATGTGCAACAGGTTCTTTCCCCCATTTTCGGCAGGCATCTTCTCTTCCTCCCGGCCAGTGAAGTGAAGGAGATGCTGTCTGCGAATATGAACGATATCAATACTATTGAGGTGGAGAAGGAGTATCCATCAAAGCTCATCGTCACCATCGGTTTGCATCCGCTCATCGCGCGGCTGGAGATCGTAAACCCTGATGCAGAGGCTGCCCCGGAAGCAGGTACAGGCACCGGGGTGGATTTCCTCACGGAAGAAGGAGTGTACGTTACCACAGCGACGCAGCAGGAAGCCGAGGGACTGCAAACAATTCGTCTTGTCGATTGGGGGGTACGGCCTGCTCCGGGTGAGGCACTGGTGCCGCCGGAAATTCTCGCGCGTCTGCAGGAAACGCGTGAGGCGTTGCGCCTGCAGTTCGGCCACACCATAGAGCTGCAAACCATCTACCTGCGTGCGCAGGAGTACCACCTGCTCGCAGATGGCATGAGTCTTTGGTTTGATATGCGAAGTTCTTTGGAGCAGCATCTGCAGCAGTACCGTATCTTCCTCCAGTCTGTTCCAAGGTCAGAAGTCCATCAGTACGTCGATCTCCGCCTCACAGATCGTATTGTGTACCGGTAGAGTGTTTGAAGGCATTTTTTCTCTCGCAATGGAGGGATGGGAGATCGGAATTTCAGCCGTTTCCGCATGATTGTGCCATCGTACACGATAGCTTTGGCAGGTTCCGCTTGGAAAAGCGCTAAACAGCACAAAAATTGCTGCTTTTCAGCAAGCTGTGAGGCTTCCCTTTGGGGGGCGAATGTTTTATGCTGGACGGGATGTACCATTCCATTCTGTCGGTGCTCTTTCTGGGGATGATTCCAGCTGCTATGCACCCCGTATTGCAGCTACAACCACTCGACATCAGTGTCGCACCGCCCGCATCACTTGTGTTAGTTTCTGAGCGGCTCTCTGCATCAGGTGTTGTCATCATGGATGTGGAAAGTGGCCAGCAACTGTATGGTCGCCAGCAGGCGGTACGCCGGCCGATGGCCAGCATTACCAAGCTCATGACAGCTCTTCTCATTGTGGAGAATCATGAGATGGATGAACTTGTGATTATTTCTCAGGATGTAGAGGATGTCGAGGGCAACATTGTGCATCTCCCCTCCGGCGAGCAATTCACCGTAGGGGATCTCCTCTCTGCCCTGCTCATTTCATCCTCGCACTCCATGACAGAGGCTTCCTTTGTATTCGATATGAACATCCGCGCGAAGGCGCTTGGCCTGAAAGGCACTTCTTTCGCAAACCCGTCCGGGCTCGACCATCCCAGGCAGTGGTCCACGCCCCAGGATCTTGCATGGCTGACTATCTCCGCCCTGCGCCATCCTGAAATCCGCGAACGCATGGGCCAGAGCAGCAAGATGGTCTACAGCAAGCAGGGGACAGCTATTTCTCTCTCGCACACCCATGCGATGCTCCACGGAGATACGCCGATCAGCGGAGGGAAAACCGGTACCACCGATGCTGCCGGCCAGTGTCTTGTATCTGTCGTGGAACAGGATGGCAGAGAGTATGTCGTTGTTCTCCTGCATTCCCTCCAGCGGTACAGGGACATGCAAAGTATTCTCGCAGCCATTGCACCAGTGTCTCCAGTGATTAGCGCGGCTCAGCTGCCGGCTGCATAACCACGCCTCACGTGTCTTCCTCTGCGAAAAATACCCGCCGTTGGCTGTCTCTACGCGTCCGGATCGTGTGCATCCTTACGTTTGTTATTGGGTCGGTTCTCCCCCCCTACGTACCGAAGGCTGCGCTCGCACAACCGGAAGCAAGTCTCGTACAACAGCAGTTTCTTCTTGTGGAAGAAGGTTTCCTCATGAAATCCTCCTCTCTCACACGTCAGGGGGCTCGCAGGGCGTATGCACAGGGAGTGATTCATGTTGTGAAGGAAGGCGAGAGCCTGGAGCGTCTTGCACGGCGCTACGGAGTGAGTGTGGATACGATCCGCTGGGCAAACGATCTTGGTGAAAACAGTACGCTCCGTCCCGGAGATGAGCTGCACATACTCCCGGTCGATGGTGTCATTCACACGGTTACACGTGGGCAGACCCTCCTTCGGATTGCGGAACTCTATGACACACCGTCCGAGAACATCATTCAGCAGAATAATCTTGAGAATACGTTCATCCTGGCTGGCCAGGAACTCATCATCCCTGGGGGGAAACCGATTGTAGGAAAGCGCACGATGATCGCCTCAGCTGGCTTGCTCCCGGATGGAGCTGCTGCAGGTGTGACCCCGGCAGAGGGTGCGGAGAAGCCGGTTTCCCGTCCTGCTCCTGCTCCGGTTGTGGTGACATCCGAGCAGATTGCTGCGGCAGATATCACGAGCGGGGTGCTTCAGAAGCCCTGCAGTGCCTCCTGTTTCGTGACGCAGTACTATCACGCGGGTCACTACGCAGTGGATTTGCAGGAGCGTGGTGGGGGCAATATCTATGCGGCAGAGGCAGGCGTTGTTCTCCGCGCAGATTACGGCTGGAACGGGGGGTATGGGAACGTTGTGGAGATTGATCACGGGAATAGTCTTGTGTCGCTCTACGCTCACAACAAGGACATTCTTGTGAATGTAGGGGATACGGTGCAACGGGGGGACAAGATTGCCTCCATGGGGAACACTGGCCGTGTTTATGGGAAGACAGGCATCCATGTGCATTTTGAAGTCCGTCTGAAGGGGGTGAAGAAGAATCCGATGCTCTACATCCAATAACATGTATTTTCGTTGTCAGGTTCTTGCCTGCCTGATACTGTTTCGCCGCCCGATCTTTTCATACAATCTGTCCCGCACCGCTCCACTTCGACAAGCTCAGTGTCGCGTGCGGGACATAGTATCTTCGGCTTCGCGCTTCGTCCTTCGGACTCGCGCTTAGCGCGAATTCAACTATGGGGGTGTA
>Ga0076338_132_pt1 | contig 11009 bp, 11 predicted proteins | sample RifGroC2_FD_67841 | JGI IMG/M metagenome (GOLD analysis project Ga0076338, IMG submission 67841) | Peregrinibacteria bacterium GW2011_GWC2_54_8 | reverse complement strand
CGGCTGAGCGCCGTTTTTCATCATACTTGGAATGAAGAGGAGTGTGAGTGATTGGAGGAGGAGCAACGGAACCAAAATTCCGTAGAATACACTCACAAATCCAAACATTGCAGTAAAGAGTGATGCGTCAGCCATCGCAGTTTGAGGTACGAGGTAAGGGGTAAGGCATAGCGTACGGCTTCTTCCACTTTTTCGCACACGAAAACCATTGCGCACGCGAAAGAAACATTCCCTATTCTTTTCTTCATTGGGACATGTTCAATGAACCATTTACACAATGTCTACCCCCATACTCCGGGCGGTTCCTGCGATGGTCTTCATGGCTGCTTCCACACTTCCCGCGTTGAGGTCCGACATTTTTGTCTCGGCAATTTCCTTGAGCTGCGCTTTGGTGAGAGTGCCGATTTTGTTCTTATTCGGTTCCCCGCTCCCTTTCTGCACTTTTGCTCTCTCCATAATGAGGGAAGCTGCAGGTGCCTGCTTGAGGACAAATGTGAAGGACCGGTCTTCGAACACGGTAATTTCCGCCGGTACCACCTGGCCCATGCGGTCTTTCGTCTGGTCATTGAATTTCTTGCAGAAGTCACCGATGTTTATCCCGGCCTGACCGAGCACGGGACCGAGTGGTGGAGCAGGGTTCGCCTGTCCGCCACGGGCCTGCACCTTAATGACTTTCATGACTTTCTTCGCCATTTATACTGAGTGAAATTGAAGTATAGCCGCGCTACTCTATAGAGAGGAAAGGGGAGAGGTCAATGATTTAGTAGCCTATTAGCTTGTTAGCTTCATTAGCTGCATTAGCTTCATTAGGGGCTGGGATGTTTGGTTTAATTCCTTTGTATCTTTCTAACGAAGCTAATGAAGCTATAAACCTAACAAACTAATGAAGCTAACAAGCTAACGAAGCTAGTTCGTCAGTGTCTCAATTAAATCAAACACCACTGCGTCTTTGCCTTCCGCCACATGGAATTCGTAGAGGCGCTCGCGGATACGGATGAAGACAACGCGTTCTTCGTTGATGGCTGGGTCCAGGAATGTCAGGAGGTTGCGCAGAGCTTTCCCCTCCCTCTCCTGCGCCTCGTCCACCAGGTCACGCATCTCAGGAGAGAATGTGGAGTGCAGAGCCTCTTTGAGAGCCAGCAAGTAGATTTTCACCTGCGGAGAGTCTGCCCATGCGATGAGACCGATGCGATCGCCATCCTTCACGAGCACCTTTGCCTGGACAGTTGCGACACCACTCGGAATGATTTGTTCCAGAAGGCTGCGCTCTCTCGCCGGGTCGGCGAAATTGAACTGCTCGACCGTGAGAATCTCCAGCACATTTGGTTCCTCAATTTTCCGAATGCCGCCTCCCACGGAGGATGCAGATGATTGCGCGGCGGAAGAGGAACCGCTGTTTGCCACGACAGCTACCTCCTGTGGGGGTTCCGGCTGCTGGAGTTGAATGAGTAGCTTCTTATTCTCAATGAGCAGGGCGTCAAATGTGCCGAGTGCCACAAGTACTGTGAGTAGGCCAACGGTGAGAGTTGTGGGATTCCGCATGCGCATAGGTGGATTCTACACGAAATAATCGCGCTCTTAAAACAGCATCGGCTCTGCTAAGATGGTGTCATGGCAATTTCGCGGACTCAGAAGGCAGAGGCGATTGTCCGTCCCACAAAAGCAGGGAAGGATGCCGATGTATTCGAGCAGTCGCTCCGGCCGAGGACGTTTGCGGAGTATGTGGGGCAGTCGAGGATCAAAGGGCATCTCCTTGTTCATATTGAGGCCGCGAGGAAGAGGAATGAACCGCTGGGTCATACACTCCTGCACGGGCCGCCGGGGCTCGGGAAAACAACACTCGCGCACATCATGGCGCGCGAGATGGGAACACAACTTCGCATTACCAGTGGGCCGGCCATCGAGAAACCGGGAGACTTGGCGTCGCTCCTCACGAACATAGAACAGGGGGATGTACTCTTCATCGATGAAATCCACCGCATGCGCCCCATTATTGAGGAGGTGCTCTACAGTGCTATGGAGGAATTCGCGCTCGATCTTGTCATTGGCAAGGGGCCCACGGCGCGCTCCATGCGCCTGGACCTCAAGCCCTTCACGCTTGTGGGGGCGACGACGAAGGCCGGATCCATGAGTGCCCCGCTCCGCGATCGTTTTGTCCACACGTTCAAACTCTCGTTCTATTCTCCGGTGGAAATGGAGCGGATCATCGAGCGTTCAGCAGGCATTCTCAAGGTTGAGCTTGAAGAGGGTGTCGCCGACTATTTGTCCGGCTGCTGCCGTGCCACCCCGCGTGTTGCCAACAGGCTGGTGCGTGCAGTCCGGGATTTTGCGCAGGTGCAGAATGAGAAACGCATTTCTCATGAGAGGGCTCTCTCTACGCTCGTTTCGCTCGGTATAGACGAACGAGGACTCGATGAAACAGACAGGGAAATCCTCCGGTCTCTCGTAGAGAAGTTCGGAGGCGGGCCAGTAGGTCTCTCCACCCTGGCGACAACGATTGCGGAAGAGGAAGATACGCTCGAAGATGTGTATGAGCCGTATCTTATTCAGCAGGGGTATCTGCAGCGCACATCCAAGGGTCGTATGGTGACGCCGCTCACCTACGAAGCACTGAATCTGCGGTCCCCGGATCCACTTCAACCTCTCTTCTCATGAGTGCACAGACTCTTGGCATTCTCATCGGCGGTCTTATTCCTGCCATTGCCTACACGTTTTGCAACATATTCGCAAAAACCAGCATGCAGGCAGGTATCGGCATCGGGCCGTATCTGATGTTCGTCGGAGTCGGCATTCTCGTCGTAGGATTCATCTTCACTCTGCTCCTGCCGTATGGGTCGGTGACGCTCCGTTCGGGAACACATAGCCTACTCATGGGACTGACCTGGGGGGTGGGCAGTGGTCTTGTTGCTCTGGGGCTCGCACGGTACCATGCTTCACTCTCGCAGCTTGTGCCGCTCTTCAATATGAACACGCTTTTCACGGTGCTGCTCGCACTCTGGATATTTGCAGAGTGGAAGGAGGTGCGCGTTCCGCAGCTCCTCCTCGGGTCCATCCTCATTGTGATCGGAGGCACACTGGTGGCTAGGGCTTGATCATGAGGCAAACCTTCGGTTTTCCTTCCATGAACCATCCTTTCCCTTAGGGGTTGCGCTCCAGGCAAGCGGAGCTTGCCTTCGCGCAGTTCTTTGATTGTAACAGCATGCGAGGCATAATTCTCGATTGTCGCTCGTGAGAGGTCTCTGCATTTTGCTCCTAGTTTCCTTGCCCAAGGACTTCCTCAATTTCCCGTCTAATTACCTCCTCAAACCGCTTGCGGGAGAATTGCTGTGCGAAGGAGCGGCATCGCTCCGGGTCCACTTTCATTGTGCGTGTCTGGTGAATCGTTGCTTCCAGTGATTCTGCGGTTGGCTCATTGAAGAAGAACCCTGTCTCGCCTTCGTGTACAGTTTCAAGTGCACCTCCTTTCTTAAATGCGATCACCGGTGCTCCGCAGGCCATTGCTTCCACCGGAACGAGACCAAAATCGTCCTGCCCCGGGAAGAGCACTGCCTTCGCTCTTTTATAGAGGGTACGCACGTCTTCGTTCGACTGGTAGCCAAGCAATTCCGTGGTGGAGCCTGCGAGTTTCCTGAGCCTGCGGATGTCCGGTCCTTCCCCGGCAATTTTCAGCGGTACTTGCAGTCTGTTGCAGGCTTCTATGGCGCGATCGATGCTCTTGTACGGCGTGAGTGTGGAGACGATGAGGTAGAAGTCATCCTTTTCTTTCCGCACGTCGCCCTCCAACCAGAAGTCTTCTATGGGGGGGTACACCACCGTGCTCTCTCTGCGCCAGTAGAGCTCTATGCGTCGTTGCACTTCTCTGGAGTTTGCAAGGAGCGCATCCGGTCGTGCTGCGACCTCTGCATCCCACATGCGCAATGTATGGAATGTTCGCTCCAGCCACTGCTGCTTCAGGAGTCCAAGCGGTCCTTTCCCCGCACGCTCCAGGACTTCCTGTGTGGCATCCCAGAGGTAGCGGGCAGGGGAGTGAACGTAGCACAGATGCTTGGGGGCAGAGTTGGTGATGATGCCGTGGACGAAGGCAGAAGAGCTGCTGAGGACGAGGTCGAATTCCCGGAAATCCCAGGCTTCTGCAGCTGCAGGAAATTGAGAGAGATAGAGATGGTGGTTGAAACGGTACGCGGAAGGCAGAAGGCGGAAGGCAGAAGGCATCTTGGCCGGGCGGACACGTTCTGGCGGGAACCATTCGCCGAGTCTCTGCTCGTTGTAGAGCAGTGTGTACACCGGTGCCTCCGGGAACATCTCTGCGAAGATGCGAGCGACGCGTTCCGCGCCGCCGCGCCGTGTGAGGAGTTCATGAACGATGGCAACTTTCATCTTGCATATTGTAGCGTCTTTCTGTTTTCCGGCTGCCTTACTTTCCGTACAATGCCGATGTTCTGGGTCAGTAGCTCAGGGGTAGAGCAGTAGGCTTTTAACCTATTGGCCGTGGGTTCGATTCCCACCTGACCCACCAAGCGTTATGAAGAAGATTGGAGTCTACATTCTCAGGGGAAAACGGTACTACGTTGGTAGCACTGGTGATCTTGAGCGTCGTCTTTGCCAACACAGGGATGGCCATACTCACACCACAAGAAGAATTGGGGACTGGGAATTGGTAAGATTCATCCCCTGCAATTCCCTCGAAGAGGCGAGGCAGCTGGAGATGAAGATAAAAAAATCGAAGAATACTGTTCGTTGGGTGGTAGAGCAGCCCCGCACGCGCTTGCGCGCTGCGGGGTTGGCCGTGGGCTCGTTCTGAACGCAGTGAAGGATTCGATTCCCACCTGACCCACCATTTGTCGCCTCTCGGGCTCCTCATGGCAGGCCATCTTTGCTTTGCAAGCCTCAAATAAAGGCAGTTGTCGTGCTTGACGAATACAATAAATATTTGATACATTCACATCCTATGCAAGAAGAACCTGTCCTCAGTGGTTCACCAAGAACACCTCATATCTCGGAATGTGTGTTGCAACTTGAACATGGCCACCGGGCCATGGAGGAACACATGCAGCTGCTCAGTGATGCCGATGGGTTGGCCATCGGGCAGCGGTACGCACCGGGTGGCGAGTGTCTCTCATCCGATCCTGCGTTCCCGTTTGAGATCACTCTCCAGCCTAATGATGTAATTGTGAACACCTCTTTTCCGTTTCTCGTGAGGCGTCCTGTGACGGTCAGGGTGACGGGGATCAGACCTACGTTCTGTTCCATTGCCGTGGACGGGCAAACGTACACTCTTGCCAATGGGGTGCTTGCGCGCGAGTTCCCGAAGATGTTTTTTCCGAGAGGAGCGGCAGTGGATGCGGTGCAGGGACCGGCGCAGCAGGGGGCGCTTGGCATTGTGGATGCGGCTGAAGGGAAGTGAAATTTTCCAGGAGTGGGAGATTGGTATGCGACACAATCGGTTCGCCACCGCTGGCGCCGCCTTTTTGCTATGCTCCTCCTGTGATCGACTCCCACTGTCACCTGGCGGACAAGCAGTTTTCCAAGGATCTCCCGGCAGTGCTCCGCCGTGCTCAGGAGGCCGGAGTGGGGCGGTGCATCGTCATTGCAGACGATCTAGATGAGTCTGAGAAGTGCCTTTTCCTGGCCGAGAAATATGAACAACTATTTTGTACAATTGGGGTGCATCCCCATGCGGCGAAGCGCTGGAAAGTAGAGGATCTGGAACGTCTCCGCACCCTGCTTGCTTCATCGGGAAAAGTGAGAGCCATCGGTGAGATCGGCTTGGATTACTTCTACGATCATTCTCCCAGAGATGTGCAGCGCGATGTGTTCCGCGTGCAGCTGCAACTTGCAAAAGAGCTCTCGCTCCCGGCTGTCGTGCACTGCCGCGATGCCATGGACGACCTGAAGACGATCATCCGCGAAGTCGATCCTTCCTCTCTCGTTCTGCACTGTTGTGCAGAGAAGTGGGAGGATGTTCTGCCTCTCGTCGAGAGGGGGTACTTCCTCTCCTTCACGGGCATAGCGACCTATACCAATGCCCACGGGATCCGGCGCACCATGCGGCTGTGTCCTCTGGAGCAACTGATGATAGAAACTGATGCACCGTACCTTGCGCCGGTGCCGCACCGCGGAAAACGCAACGAGCCTGCGAACACCGTGGAGGTAGCGAAGCTCCTCGCAGATCTGAAGAAGAAGCCGCTTGCGGAGATTGATGCCATAACCACTGCGAATACGGTGGCATTCTTCCGGTTGCCTGCCTAAGATTGTGCTGTAGCCCCCGCCAGCCTTCGTCCCTCGGCTCCGCTCGGGATGACACTCGGGACTACGGCCGGCGAGTCACTCTACTACTTGTTCATTCTGATGGTGTGTTTCTAGGTTCACCTGTGCCCTCGTAGGTTAACGGATAGACCGCTGGCCTCCGAAGCCGGAAATACAGGTTCAATTCCTGTCGGGGGCACCATTCGACTCGTCGCCGTTGCTTGTGCAACGGCTCCTCGCTCATGGTAAACCACTTTTTCCAAACGAGTCGAATGACTCTGAGTGAGATTTTGCAGTGCAAAATCGAATCGAAGAGCCCCGCTCATGGCAAGCCATCGCTTATTTCGTTGTGCTTCCGCTGTGCGTCTGCGAAGATACGCAGCGCGTATGAAGATTCTGGGACTCACACACCCTTATAGCTGGAACACTGCCGCCGCCCTGCTCGTCGACGGCGAGCTCAAGGCGTTTGCCGAGGAGGAACGGTTCACGCGACTCAAGCACGCGCCCCGCGCGTTCCCGCGCCTTGCGATGGAGTACTGTCTCAGGGAAGGGGGCATGACGTTCGAGGAAGTGGATCACATTGCCATCGGCATGGACAGCAAGTGGTCGGTGATTCTCCCCAATCTCTGGCCATTACAGCCGCTGCGTTTTGCGTACGGCAAGATCCAGCGGACGATGAAGGAGATCAACCGCGGGAACGACTATCTGCCGTGTTCCCCGAAAGATCCGCGCGTGAAATTCATCAACCACCATGTGTCGCACATCGCGAGTTCCTTCTATCTCTCCGGATTTAAGAAAGCGAATTTTATTTCGCTCGATGGTGCCGGAGGCGGGGAGAGCGGCATGCTCGGGTGGGGAGAGGGAACTGATCTTCATATTCTCCACCGAGTCACGAATGCAGGGAGCTGGGGCGCACTCTATGAACGTGTGACGAAGATCCTCGGATTCAAGCCACACAGCCACGAGGGGAAAACGATGGGTCTTGCTGCATATGGCACTCCGCATCCGGAGCTCTTCGATTTCATCGACTGGGACCAACCTGTCCCGGAGATCGATCACCATAAACGCAACAGATTCCTCGCCGGGCTCACCCCGCGCGAACACGGTGCGGAGATCACACAGGAGCACAAAGATCTGGCGGCGACGGTGCAGGATGCATTGGAGAGGGCGCTGCTCCGGATGGCGAAGTATCTCTCGGAGAAATCAGGTTCGCGCTCCCTCTGCATGTCCGGCGGCGTGGCGCTCAATTGCTCTGCCAACGGCAAGTTGCTCGCGAGCGAATACGTGGATGATATCTTCATCCAGCCGGCCTCCTCCGATGCGGGTGCGGCGCTTGGGGCAGCGGTCATGCGGCATGTGGAACTCACCGGGGAGCGTCCGCATTTCGTTTTCGATCATGCGTACTACGGTCCGGTGTTCTCCGATCGGGAGATAGAAGCAATCCTGAAAGAGTCGAAGCTCCGGTACGAGCGGTGTGAAAACATTGCCAGGCGCACGGCGGAACTCATGGCCAAAGGCAAAGTAGTCGGGTGGTTCCAGGGGCGCATGGAAGCAGGTCCGCGCGCACTCGGCGGGCGGAGCATCGTGGCGGATCCCTCCATCAAAGGCATCAAAGACAGGGTGAATGCAGAAGTGAAGCACCGTGAGATGTGGAGGCCATTCGCTCCTTCCATGCATGCAGAGGACATCGGCATGTATGTCGAGAATCCCAACAAGAGTCCCTTCATGATCCTCGCTTTCCAGGCGAGGAAGGACAAGGTGGAAGAATTCAGGGCCGCGGTGCACGTAGATGAAACTGCGCGCGTGCAGGGGGTTACCAAGGAAGCAAATGCTCCGTATTTTAACCTCATCCAGGAATTCAAAAACCTCACGGGGAGGGGGGTGATCCTCAATACCAGTTTCAATATCGCAGGAGAGCCGCTCGTGTGTGCGCCCGTAGATGCACTGCGCACCTATGCCTGCTGCGGGATGGATGCGCTCGCTATCGGCAGTTTCCTCCTGCAGAAGGAACCATAGATTCCTCTAGCGATCACCTTCGCTCTGGAGCGTCGCCGGCTCAATCATGAGGACGTATGTGTCTTTCTCGCATTTCGGACAGTGTTCCGTGCCCTTAGGAACTACTCCCATCTCGCCGGCATGCAGCACAATGTTTTCCCGATCCCGCAGCTGGATGGTGAGCTTGCCGTTATGGACGAGGAATGCTTCGTCTTCCCGCTCATGTATGTGCCAGTGATACTCTCCCCGGAAGAGTGCCAGCCGGATCACCTGGTCGTTGAACCAGCCGATTTCGACGGGAGACCAGGGCTCTTTTAATACTGCAACCGCTTCCTCGATGCGGAGTTTCATTGCCTTGTTTGTGAGCACGGGGAACATGGGAGTGAACGTTGTGGTATGCAGGTGTAGGACGGGCTACACTGCAGTTATGGTTCAGAAGAAACATTCTACTCGCTCTGTTGAGGAAGTCGCAAACAGCACTACGCATGCGGTGGGGTTTGTGCTTGGCGTTGCAGTCCTGGTCATTTTGGTCGTGCATGCCAGTCATGCGGGGGATGTGTGGAAGGTGGTGAGTGCAAGCATCTACGGGGCGACGCTCGTGTGTCTCTACCTCGCTTCCACACTCGCGCATGCGTTCTCCTTCACGCGGGCACGGCACTCTCTCAGGAGAATCGACCGCACCGCCATCTACTTTCTGATCGCGGGAACGTACACGCCGTTCACCCTCGTCGCGTTCCGGGGAGGGTGGGGGTGGAGCATCTTCGGAACCATCTGGGGGCTCGCATGTGTGGGGGTGATTCTTGAGGTGTTCTCTTCCAGAATGAGTGTCCAATCGCCCTGGATCCTCTACCTTCTCATGGGGTGGCTTGTGGTGGTGGCCATTGTTCCGATCGTGCAGCATCTCCCCCTTGCGGGTGTCCTGCTCCTTGCGGCGGGAGGCCTCGCCTACTCGCTTGGCATCCTCTTCTACATCAATACGAAACCTTTCCGCCACATGCTGTGGCATCTCTCCGTTCTCATGGGCAGCGCATTACATTTTCTCGTGGTGTTCCAGATTCTTGCGTGAGTTATTTCTCCGGAACTTTCTTTTGCAGAACAGTGAGACGTGTGGGAATATACATATAGCATGCAGCAGGTAGATGAGGGTTGAGAACGGGGGGATAGTGTCTATACTAGGGTCGGCTCCATGCCATCGGTTCTTCAATGTTTTCCTTTTATGCCAAAGAAATTCCTCTTCGTCTCTCTCTCAGCGCTTATCAGTGACATTGCCTGGCAAATCAGGAAGGAAGGCAATGAGGTGAAGTATTTCATTGCAGATCCGGGGGAGAAAGAAGTCGGGAGCGGGTTTGTGGAAAAGGTGGATAAATGGGAAGACTTTGTCGATTGGGCCGATGTCGTTATTTTTGACGACACCCTCGGCCTGGGCGAGAAAGCACAGAAGCTGCGTCAGCAGGGGAAAGCGGTCATTGGTGGTACTCCCTACACGGATAAGCTGGAAGATGACCGGTCGTTCGGGCAGGAAGAAATGAAGAAAAATGGGATCAACATTCTTCCCTATCAGCAGTTTTCCTCTTTCCAGGAAGGGATCGCGTTCGTGAAAGCGAATCCAGGCAAATACGTTTTGAAACCCTGCGGGGAGGCTGCCAAGCAGCTGCTTTTCGTGGGGAATGAGGAAGACGGCAGCGATGTCATTCGCGTGCTCTCTGCCTACCAGCATACGTGGCATAAAGAAGTGAAGGTGTTCCAGCTGCAGAAGCGCATTTCAGGTGTTGAGGTTGCAGTGGGTGCGTTCTTCAACGGCAAGGAGTTCATCTACCCAATCAACGTGAATTTTGAGCATAAGAAGCTCTTTCCAGGCAACCTTGGGCCATCAACCGGCGAGATGGGCACTTCTATGTTCTGGTCAGGGCCGAACAAGATATTCAACCAAACCCTCAAGAAATTCGAGGGAAAGTTTGCTGAAGAGGGCTATGTAGGGTACATTGACCTCAACTGCATCGTCAACAGCCATGGCATCTATCCTCTGGAATGGACGAGCCGCTTTGGCTATCCTACTATCTCCATCCAGCAGGAGGGTATGCTCACTCCCGTTGGCGATTTCCTGTATGAACTTGCCTGCGGCAATGCGCCAAAGCTTAAGGTGAGGTCTGGCTTCCAGATTGGCGTTCGCATCGTTGTTCCGCCGTTCCCTTTCAGGGATCCAGATTCGTTTGCGGTCAAATCAAAGGATTCAGTTGTGTATTTCAGAAAGCCAACGGAAGGGGTGCACATTGAAGATATCAAGCTGGTGAGTGGGGAGTGGCTTGTGACTGGCGCAGCTGGCGTTGCGCTCATCGTGTGCGGCACGGGGAGGACCATGCGCCAGGCGCAACAACAGGCGTATGCACGCATCAAGAACATCAACCTGCCCCACATGTACTACAGAACCGACATAGGAGAGCGGTGGTTTGATGATTCTGACAAGCTGCATACCTGGGGCTATCTGCGTGAACTGTGATCTCTTTTCAAATAGAATGAGGCAATGACATAAACTGCCAGATACAGGAACAGGGAGACTACGAGCGCGACAATGACCATCCCAAGCATGTACCTGATGGTATGGTAGTAGATGCTGTCCCACATGAGAATGCCAGACTCAACAACAGGCGCTGAACCAAGCAGGTATTTTCCCAAATTGTAGCCAAGGACTGAGAAGGGCAACGTCGTGATGGGGTTGAAGAGGAGGAGCGCCAAAAAGAGCGATATCTTGCTTATTTTTTTAATTTCTT
>Ga0076338_148_pt1 | contig 11572 bp, 10 predicted proteins | sample RifGroC2_FD_67841 | JGI IMG/M metagenome (GOLD analysis project Ga0076338, IMG submission 67841) | Peregrinibacteria bacterium GW2011_GWC2_54_8 | reverse complement strand
TTTTTTTCTATCATTGCGGCCAGTTTTGAGTTGCCGATGAGGTGATTCATAACGGGGCCGGTTGATGAGAGTCAACCGGTTGCTTAAAAGTGCAATCATTTTTACCCGTTCGACAAAGCGCGGCTGCTCTGCGGCCGCGTCATCAGAAAGTCATTCCTTCAGGGGCGGGCTCAGGGTGAAGCGCGGGGGCTCTGCCTCCGCGTGCTTCACCGATATCTCTTCTGTATCCATCGCTTCTTCAGCCACGGGAGCGAGAGCGTGGAGAGCAGGTAGCCTCCGGCGGGGACAAGTGCCTGGAGGAGGGAGGGGTGGGAGTCGATACTCCACAGGAAGAGAACGGAGATCGCGTAGATCATCCCGAGGATGGTGAGCCTCCGAAACCAGCTGAGCTCCCACGCTTTCTCGGTTTCCACGCGCCTGTTGCGTTCAAGGATGGCCTGAATCTGCTGCTCAGGGGTGTTCATGGAGTGCAGTCTACTCTCCCTGATATGTGAACTCGAGAATCTCTTCCAGTCTGATGGAATTATTTCTCTCCCTGAGGTTGAGTTGGTTTTTGATGGCTTGCCATGAGCGAGCGGCAGCCCAAGGTTCTTCGATTCGCCGCTTCGCGGTTCACTCAGAGTCACTCGCCTCGCTGCCGCGAGTCGAATGGTCGGGGCGACTGGACTTCCCTCGTCTTGTCCACCTGCGGCGGACTCGCTCGGGATAAACTTCTCGTCCATTCGCGTGCAATTACTTCTTTTCCTGAAGTGTTTTCTATGTTTCCAATGGTCGGGGCGACTGGACTCGAACCAGCGACCACTTGCACCCCATGCAAGCATTCTAGCCAACTGAACTACGCCCCGAATGACAGAGGGGAGTATAGCCTAGCCAATGCAGATCAGCATGCGGCGAACGAAGTGAGCCGGATGATGACTGCATCCCGCACCGACGAGCAAAGCGAGTCTGGTGCGGGGCTGAACTACGCCCCGAGTTTCTGCAGTATAACTGATAGTGGGGATGCAGGTGGAACAAAATCTGGAGCTTGTGGGGGAGTGTGGCAGTTCAAGCTGCCAGTGTTTCTGCCGGTTGCGGGGGTATACCGACAGCTGAAAGCTGTAAAATCTCTTGCAGAGGGAAGGGTATCGCGGTAACGTTTCAAGCTTATTTTTCCTTCGTATGTACGTCTTTTACCGCATCTCCTCCAAAGTATTGCATTTTATTAAATTTATGTTATAATATTACGATTACATGAGCCTCTCCGGCACCGACATCTCGGCTGCAACCAAAGCGATTCAGGAGAATCAGCGCATCCTCGTCATCCCGCATGAGAATGTGGATCCGGACGGACTCAGCAGTGCACTCGCGTGCTACCAGCTCTTCCGGGCGCTCGGGAAGGATGTCACGGTGATCTGTCCCGATACGCTCCCGGAGTCTCTGGAGTTCCTCCCGGGGTTTGGGGAGCTTTCACGGGATGTTGCAGAGGGGCAGCAGTTCGTCATCACGGTGAGCCTGCAGGGCGGTGTAGAGGTCGACAAGCTCCGGTATGCCGTAGAGGATCAGAAGGTCAACATCATTGTGGTGCCAAAGAAAGGGCGCATCCGTTCCCAGGATATTGTGCTTGGAGACGGGGAGAGGCAGTACGATCTCATCGTGGCGGTAGATACCGCGGATCTGCCGCTCTTTGGGCGTGTGTATACCGAACACGTGGACCTCTTTGCGGATGTTCCTGTGCTGAATGTCGACCACCACATCAGCAATACACACTACGGGCAGATACACCTCTTGGATCCTACGGCTGCCTCCGCGACGGAGGTGCTCTACAACTGGTTCACGCAGGTGCCGCAGTGGAAGGAGAGACTCACCCCGGACATTGCGACACTCCTTCTCACGGGACTCATCACCGATACGAGGAGTTTCCAGAACCCCAATACTACGCCGCGCTCTCTCGAAATTGCCGCAGAGCTTCTGGATTTCGGTGCCCGGCAACAGGAGATCATCAAGCACATCTACAAGACCAAACCGCTGAGTACGCTCAGGGTGTGGGGGCGTGCGCTCAACCGCATTCAGATAGATCCTGCTTCCGGTATTGTCTGGTCCTCCGTGAACAAGGAAGATCTGGCGGAGTTGGGTGCTACGAGCAAGGAGACGCACGGCATTCTCGATGAGCTCATTTCCACCATTCCCGATGCGGATGTGCATGTGCTCTTCACTGAACTGGAAGAAGGGGGGTTGAAGGCGAGCATGCGTTCCTCCGACACTATTGATGCCAGTGCTCTTGCGGCGCGTACCTACGGCGGCGGCGGACATCCGCGTGCTGCCGGGTTCCGTGTTCCGCGGTTCGAGAACTTTGAACTGCAGGTGCTGGAATGCGTTCAGACGCTCAAGCAGGGGATGCAGCGGCAGCGCGCGGAGAAGGAGCAGAGCAATCACCAACAGCAGATTCCTGTACAGCCAGCGGTGCAGAACACAGTTTCGCAGGAGGTGCCGCTCCAGGCAGTATCTTCTTCAACACCGGGGGTGGATGTTGTAGAGCGTGTCGGAGACGAGGGGAACATGGCTGCTTCCGGCGGCACGGATGTGGTCAGTGGGCTGATGGGATAGAGAAATACAAGCTCATCTTCTCTCAAGGTGCTGTTCAGTTTCTGGTGCTCGATAATGGCATATCTGGCCTGTTTTGCTTGTACTCTGCGTTTCTCTTAGCCTACACTAGCGGTGTTCATTTCTGTTTGTTTCGCGAAGATCCTATGCGCCTTGTGAAGGTGGCAAAAGCATTGGGTATGACCGGCCAGCAGCTCCGCAAAGAGCTTTCTGAGGTGGATTTCGGCGTCAAACCTACTGACCGCGAGGTGCCGGATGGTCTTGCACAGGGTATTCTTCGGTACGTAGCACGGAAGAATGGCATAGAGGTCGATATGGATGCTATTGGTCTCTCTCTGGGAGAGGAGGAGGAGGAGAAGGAGGAAAGTCCTGGAGAGAAGAAGGAGGCAGTGCATCCTCCACAGGGGACTCCATTGGAGCAGGGGCAGGGAGAGGTTCCGAAGAAGACGGAATCTCTCAATGTTCTGCGTAAGCTCTCTCTCGACGATGTTCCAAAGGAGGCGATTGCAAAGCAGGCGGCGGAATTGAGGAAGCAGCAGCCAAGCAAGGAGGAACGCGAGGAGATGGAACGTGAAGAGAAAGCGATGGCACCCCACAAGAAAACTGCGACAGAGGGGAATCAGGAGCAGATTAAAGAGAAGGTGGGTGTCGTCGTTCTTCCATCGGAGGTGACGGTGAAGGAGTTTGCGGAGAAAACGGGTGTGCAGGTGCCGAGAGTTATCCAGACACTGATGAAGAATGGTGTGATGGCAACGGTGAACCAGACAATCGACTACGAGACGGCTGCGGTTGAGACGCTCCTTGCGAAAAATTTGGAGGGGCTGCTCAATGATGAGCCAGAGAACCTCCAGCCCCGCCCGCCGGTTGTGGTGGTCATGGGCCATGTTGACCATGGCAAGACTGCGATTCTCGATGCCATTCGTGAGACGGATGTCGTTTCCGGGGAGGCGGGTGGCATTACACAGCACATCGGTGCGTATCAGGTGGAGTTCCTCCCCTCCGGAACCAAGGAGATGAAATCCATTACCTTCCTCGACACCCCCGGGCACGAGGCATTCACGGCGATGCGCGCTCGTGGAGCACAGGTGACAGATATAGCGGTGATTGTTATTTCGGCGGAGGAGGGCGTGATGCCGACGACCGTGGAAGCCATCAACCATGCCAAGGAGGCAAAGGTGCCCGTTCTCGTTGCCATCAACAAGATCGATAAAGAGAATGCCAACGTTGAAAAGGTGATGGGAGAGCTCTCGGGGTGTGATCTGCAGCCGGAGGAGTGGGGGGGCAAGACGCCAGTTGTGCGATGCAGCGCACTCACCAAGCAGGGCATTCAGGATCTTCTGGAGCATATTCTTCTCATTGCGGAACTTGCCGAGCTCAAAGCCAATCCCAATCGCCGCGCTGTTGCGACGGTTGTTGAGGGTCACCTCGATCCTGCACACGGTCCTCTTGCGACGGTGATCGTGAACGCGGGGACGCTGGTGATGGGCGATATCTACGTCTGTGGTACGACTATTGGACGTGTCCGTGTGATGATGGATGCCCATGGAAAGCGCCAGCAGAGTGTGCGGCCTTCCGGGGCAGTGCGTATTTCCGGCTTCTCCCGCGTGCCACATGTGGGGGATATTCTGCAGGTTGTCTCTTCCGAGAAGGAGGCCCGGGATCTCCTGGGCCAGATGAAAGAGCACTACGAGCGCAGGAAGAAGCGCAGCTTCGCAGATCTCGTTTCACGGCTTTCCGAAGGAAAGCTCACGCAGCTCAAGGTTGTGCTGAAGGCAGATACGCAGGGGTCACTGGAAGCGATAGAGTCCTCTCTCTCCAAATTGGCAACGGAGCAGGTGGTGGTGAAAGTCATCCACTCCGGTGTCGGTTCCGTGTCGGAGTCCGATGTCATGATGGCTGCGGCGAGCGATGGAGTGGTGATTGCTTTCCATACGGCGGTGGGTCCTGATGTCGCGCGCACCGCAGACCGTGAGGGTGTGCAGGTGCGTGAATACGATGTGATCTATGCTCTTCTGGAAGATGTGGAGGGTCTTATTCAGGGGCTTGTGGAGCCGGAGGAGCAGGAGAAGATACTCGGCCACCTGGAAGTGAAGCAGGTGTTCCTCACCAAGAAGAGCGAACAGATTGTAGGTGGCAAGGTGACAGACGGGGTGGTGAAGCGTCTGCCGTTCCGACTCCTGCGTGGTGAGAAAGAGGTGGGGACCGGGCGCATCACTTCACTCAAGCATGTGGAGAAGGACATCAAAGAGGCGAAAGAGGGGAGTGAGTGCGGCATGCGGGTGGAAACCTCTGTGCTGATTGAACCGGGTGACCGTTTGGAGGTTTTCCTCAAGGAGCTCAAGAAGAAGAAGTTCTAGTACATTCTGAGGTTGTAGCTTGTAGGTTGTAGTTTGTAGGAAACCCAAAGAACTTCAGTTTCCAAGGTTCTAAAGGAGAAGTTCTGAAACCTCGGTGCTTTGTCATTCCTACAACCTACAAACTACAATCTAGAAACAAGAGTGTTACGCGTTTTGTTCCTGTTTCCCGAATCCTCCCAGCCGCTCCCGGACTCCGGTGGCGCCAGTGTATGCTTCCGGCTCCACAGGCGGGAGCTTGGTGGGGAGCTTCCCGAGTGCGTCTATATCCATGCCTTCCTTCGCAAACCCGGCAAGCAGATCCTGCCCGTCTGTGGACTGCACTCTCATGAGGTTGTGGAGGAGGAAGTTCCACTGGCTGCGGTTGCGCTGCTCCAGATCCAGCAGAAACGCGATGTGTTGCTCCGGAATGCCGAGTCCCGCAAGTTCCTGGTAGTACTCTTCGCTCGAGATCTTTCCCTTCTTCTCCTTGTCTTTTTCCGACTGCCTCACTTTTGCATAGAGCATGCGCGTTTCGCCGTTCTGCGTCATGCGGCGGAAGAAATCCTCTCCCCGGTCGCCGGTGAGGGCGGCACGGTTGGCTTCATCCTTCAGGAGGGTGTCCCACTCCGCTGACTGCACGAAATCCAGCTGGCCGCGGAGTGAGCGCAGGGGGCCGGAGAAGAGCTTGGGGTTGAGCGTGAGTACCGCGAGGCCGGCGTAGATGGCTGCCATGGTCGGGAATTCTTTCTTCCTCTCAATGGCGAAGCACAGGGCTGCCATGGCGACGAAGAGGAGCCCGAAGAACATGCGCAGCGAATCTGCCGCTCTCTGGACCGCTGGGTCCCGCTCGCGGTGCCGGCGGTTTGCGCCGAACCGGGTGGCATTCGCCGGGTCTGCGTCCACGAGTTCCTGCAGGATCTGACGGCTTTGCGCCATGACTTCCCCCGCTTTTCCGGGGAGGGGAGGGGGGCCGCTGAGCGTTTCGAGGTCGCGGCTGACGATGTCTGTGCGGATGAGCATGACCCCGTCATCTACGTAGAAGTACGGGTGGTCCGTACGGATGTTCTCGACGTCCTGCGCGGTGCGGGGCAGCGCGAAGCCTGCCATGGCCCGTTCCATGGATCGTTCCCGTTCGGGGGGGATGATGTCCGCCCGCACGTTCTCAAATTCCTGCCGGAGAGGATCGATGCGCTCGGGCCTCAGTGTATGCTCCAGCTTGTCGAGGACCATGTGCCCGTATGCCTCACCTGCTCCTTCGTCTCCGAGCGATTCCCCCAGACGCCGCAGGTGCTCGTTGACCTGTGTTCTCTTCATTTGTGGGGAGACCTGTTCATTGCGTGCGATACTGCCGAGGAGTTGGCTCAGTGTTTCACGCTTCACCTGGGCCTCCTGGCGCTTCCTCGGCTGCTGCGCAGATTCCTGCCCTATGAGGCGGTCAAAGAAAGCGGGTTTCAGCATATCGCCGGCCTGCTGCTCAACGCGTTCAGCAGACCGTCTCGCTTCTGCCTCTGGCTGTGTGGGTCGTGAGGGAGCCATGGAGTACAGAAGGAAAATTACGGTGATGCAGCAGGTGGTCTTCCTGCTCCGCCAGCCGGGGGAGTGTTGCCGGAGCCAGCCCTTCCTCTCCCACTTCCATCCCCTCCAGGATGCAGCGCATTGGTCAGTTCCTGAATCTGGGCGGGGTTCAACGAGATTCCTGTGTTCTTGAGTGCTCTCTGCAGAGCTTCGGCCTGCTTTTCGGGACTTAGTCCTGAGAGACTGCCACTCAGCTTGCGCATCTCTTCAGCGACTTTCTGCATATCACCCCTTCCTCCTGCTGCCGCCTTGATCCTATCGTAGACTTCTCCGGAGTTACGAATGTTTTGCTCGGCTGCTTCTACTCCGCCGCTGCGGCCACCAGTGAGCATGTTCTTCACTGCATCTCCTTCTAGGAGGCGCCCCTGTCTTGAGAGGTTCGAGAGGCCACCTGCAGCGGTCATTGCCTGCCCTGCACTCATGTATGTCTGTTTTCCTCCCTCTTTGGCACCGGGGATGAAGGGGATGTTGAGCGGCAGGTGTGTGACGAAGGAGCCGAGGTTTGCTCCCATGCTCCGTATGCCCTTCGTAGCTTCCTCGTACATGGAATCTATGGAGAGTGCCATGAAGAATCCTTTCCAGATGATGAGAATGGTCGTGATCTGCCACAGGACAATCCAGAGGTTATCTATGCCGGGAAGGAACCTTCCCTGCGAGTCTGCAAGGATGATTGCCGAGCCGACAGGTGCGGAGAACGCGATGGCATTGAGGACAATGAACCCTACGGTGAACGGAATGGCGACTATCGCCGGCAGGAAGGCTGCAGCGACGAATTTCTTGAAGATTTTCATGGTGTTGAAGTTTCCCATGAGGTCGCCGACCACATATCCCAGGAACATGAACGGCATGAATGCTATGGTGAGCCACAGGACGGGGATGCGGATGATGAATGCAACCATCATGGCAATGAGAGCGAGAGTAAGCGCCACGGAGAGCGATATCAGGAACACCGTGTTCAGTAGGAACATGAGGAAGAACGATATCTGATCCAGCGGGTCCGTGGCGGGCATTCCTCCGCCGTTGAAGTTCGGCACTTTCGCAAGATCCGGCAGTTTTCCGTGGTTGAATATGAGGCCGCTTAAAATGCCAGGTGCCGTGTTTGTGTTATTGGCAAGTGCCTGTACGCGGTAGCAGACTGTCTCAAGGGGGCATTCGTATCCTAAGGAAGCAGGACCGCCGGCTGCCTTTGCTATGGCTGCCGCTTTATCGAAGAATCTGAAGTCGTAGGGGTATTTGCACGGCGTTTGAATAATTCCGTTGATATCGTAGTACCGGCAGGTAGTGGAGACGAGATCAGGGAGCTTGTAGATGGTGGCGGCGAGCACGTGGCCGACGTCCAGAATGACGCGCGGAAAAAACCAGGAGAAATTGACGAGAATGACTCCGAGAACGAACTTAATTGCAAAGCGGCTGATAATGTCTTTCTTGGCAGTCACGACAGTAAGGCACGCTCCGACGACGAGCATGAACGCAAAGATGATGTTCATGATTTCCCTGGAGACCTGCCAGATCTGATGGATGACAACTTCGTTCGCTCCATGGAGCTCCAGGAAGAACCGGGGATTGAGGAGAACTTCCAGAATGGGGAATGTAATGAAACCAAGGAGATTTACCGCTGTAACGACAACAGCGAGGGTAACTGTCATGCTCGTGAAGACTTGATTGAGGTCTGTTGTAGCCTGTGCCTTCGGTATTCCCATTTCCAATGCTTCCACTCCGTATGTTCCTCCAATCCACAGGAGAACAGCAGTGGCGAGTGTGCCAGCGACAATCTTTTTTTGTGTGGGCATTCATGTAATTATAGCAAAATTCTCCTTTGGAGGCAATGTACGGAGCTCTGTGTTTTCCCATGGAGTGCCTGTTCGGGGGGTGCCAAGAATTGTTTCCAGAACACATAATGCATTCGAAGATGAGTATTTTTTTTATTCATAGCAGGGGGCGATTTGAGTGATATATATGATGTTTTTGCTTTGTATAAGCGCAGAACCTTGAATAAATATTTTATTCATTATATTGATCACTTTTCTTGCACTATACATGTGTTCATGAGTACAGTTTGTGTACATTTCCATTCCCCCCATAGGGCAGGTATGGCTTCCACTATCCTGAAAGCATTGTTTAGTTCGCAGACGAGAGTGAAACTCCTCTCGACGTTCCTCCTTCATCCAGAGGAGGAATACTACATCCGTGAACTCACGCGGCTGCTCCATGAACAGATCAACTCCATCCGCCGGGAGCTCGAGAACCTGCGCCGCATCGGACTTGTGCGTGCCAGACACCGCAACAGGAAGAAGTACTACCGCATCGATTTGGAGTTTCCGCTCTTCCCGGAGCTCAAGAGCATGTTTGCCAAAGAGGTACAGGCAGACAGCCCCATTGTGGCCAGTCTCAAGAAACTCCCGGGTGTCGATCTCATCGTCCTTGCTGGTGTGTTCGTCGGAACAGATACGAAAGTGGATCTCTTAGTTGTGGGAGATGTGAAAAAGGAGATGCTCGAGGCGCTCCTTCTCCAGGATTCGAGTCTGAAGAACGTGAAGTACTCCATCTTCTCTCAGGCGGACTTCCTGTACCGCCTCAGCCTGAAGGATCGCTTCATCTCCGACATTCTCAGCGATCCCCGCAATTTGAATGTGCACAACGTCATTCAAAAGCAGATAGATGAGGCGAAAGGAAAGCAGTGAGAGAGATTGTAGTTTGTAGATGGTAGCTTGTAGAGTGTAGGAGATTGGACTCGAGGATCTCATTTTTGCTTCTACAAGCTACAAACTACAAGCTACAGATTCCCCGGGGACATCCCTACTTTTTGCTTTACAGGGCCCGTGCTGCTCGGTAGTCTCCTTCGGCTTTGGCAAGCGTCTTACACCAGCAGGCGGCTTCGTACGTGAAACAGCGACCCGACATACGGCCCGGGTACACTGTGCGCGTACATGAGCGCATTTTGGAAGGGCAGGAGGAGGGCAAGGAGAGGATCCAGGTGTTTGAAGGGCTGGTCGTTTCTGTGCACAAGGGAGCTACTCCCACGGACAGCACGTTCACGGTGCGCCGCATTGCTTCTGGCGTGGGGGTGGAGAGGGTATTTCTCCTGCATTCACCTTTGATTGAGAAGATTGATGTGAAGAAGGTGGCGGCTGTGCGCCGTGCCAAGCTCTTCTTCCTTCGTGGCCGCCACGGGAAAGCGGCGCGGCTGGGCGAGCGCTTTACCACTGCGGAAGAGTTCGCAATTGCTACTGCCGCAGAAGAGAAGAAAGAGACAGAAGTTGTGGAGGTAGTAGAGGCGAAAGAGGAGGGGAAAGCAGAGGAGAAGAAAGAGGCACAGTAGATACCCATGGGTTTACGAACAGAGCGTTCTGAAAATTGAACGATAGCTGATCTCGCCGGCCGCAGCCCCGCGCCCCTCGATAGGGCATGTTTTGATGAGCTGCGCGGAAGGTTTGGAATGGCATGCGGAGCGTAGGCTGGTGAGCGGAAGAACGGTATAGTGCGGGAGTGACATACCTTCTCGTCGGTAATTACGGCGTTGGCAATCTTGGGGATGAGGCGCTCCGGGAGTATTTTTTGTTGCGTTTCCCACAGGTACAGTGGCGCGTTGTCTCCGCACATCCAGGGCGGGAGGAGCTGCCGCGCCTGCCCGGGGGAGTACGATCATTGCTCTCTCTGCGCTGGCTGCGAACGCTCGGGGCGCTCCGGAAGAGTGATGGTATGGTGCTGGGTGGGGGATCACTCTTCACCGACACGGAGTCGGTGCGGGCATGTTTTCTCTGGTGGGTGCATGTGCTCTCTGCGCGTGTCCTGCGCAAGCGCATCATCCTTGCCTACCAGGGAATCGGGCCTTTCCGCACGAGGATGGGGGAGTGGTTTGCGCGGGCCGCCGTTCGCTCGGCGCATTTCATTTCCGTGAGGGATCCCCTGTCTGCTGTACGGGTGCGAACGTGGGGGTGTCGCGCGGATGTGCTAGAGACATTCGATCCTGTTCTTTTGCTGGTAGAAGAGCAAAAAATCGATCTCAGTGCGCAGAAGATTCTCGTGGTCATCCCAAGGAATAATTCCGATGCATTCCTCAGGGAACATCTCAGCCGGCTCCTCCAGTCTGGCCGCTTTGAGCACGTCAGCATCCTCTCGCTGAAGCCGGATGATTCTGCCGAGAGTGCATATTGCCAGTCTCTCCGGGCATCTCTCCGGACTCCGGGCACCATTGTCCCTGTGCGGACATTGCACGATTTGGTTTCCTCCGTTGCCCGGGGATCTCTTGTCCTCACGCAGCGCTACCACGGTGCCATTGTTGCCTTGGCTCTGGGATTGGAGCTCGATGTCATTCCGCAGACAGAGGGGGATAAGTTGGATGCCCTGCGTGCGCTCATCTCGGAGACACCTGCACACGGCAGGAGGCAGCGCCTCCGGCAGAAGGTGGAAGCAGGTGAGCGGGCACTCAAAGAAGTCTTGTAAGGGGCAGGTAAATTGCTATGCTCGCTTCGCATGGCAACGCTCTACCTTCGTCCTTCTGAGCGGGAGCTCCTCGAAAAGTTGCCTTCTGCTCTGGCAGGAGCATGTGCTGTGGAGGATGAGGAACTCACATCGTTTGAAAGCACGTCGGAACTTGTCGTACGGATGCGGCTTGTTGCTTCCGACGCACATCCGGAGGTGCGCGATTTTGTGCTCGGTGTGTTGCATGATTTGCAGAGAGGGAAGGAGATCAATCCGAAGGCGCTGGCCAGGCTCCCGCATGAGTCGCTTCCCGTCGTGTACTTCGGTATGGGTGCTCTGGGCCTCTGTGCACTTATCGAAGTACTCTTCCCCTCCGTGCGGTCCCGGGAAGATCTGGAAGGTCTTGCGGGTCTCACAAAAGTGCGCCATCTCCTCCTTGAGGCGAATGCTTCCGCTCTCGTCTGAGTATGCCTGAGAATGCTCCAACACCGAAGACTCCCTGGGAACAGCTTCCTGAGCAGAGTGCTGCCGCGCTGCGGCAGGCGCTCATCCGCAGTCTGGAACTTGAAAATCCCCGCTTGAAGTTTTTTCGGAGAAAAGTTTTTGAGCACTTCCAAAACTTGTGGTCAAGCCTGTGGCAATAACAATTCCGCTTCCAA
>Ga0076338_144_pt1 | contig 11689 bp, 11 predicted proteins | sample RifGroC2_FD_67841 | JGI IMG/M metagenome (GOLD analysis project Ga0076338, IMG submission 67841) | Peregrinibacteria bacterium GW2011_GWC2_54_8 | reverse complement strand
CTGGCGCTTCAATCACCGCCAGACTTCCCTCGAAGAGCAGACAGAACTGTTGCTCGATCTGGTGGCAGATTTGTAACATTACCCTTTAGAAAAAGTGCCGCACCCTTCAATGTATTCAGGGTAAAAAAAGCGGCCAAAAATGAACTCGCTTTACGGCACAGAAGATAGTTCAAGCGGCAGCAGCGCCGTCACGCTCGAACAGCATTTTTGGCCATAGAAGGTTTGAAGGAAGAAAGAAGCCTGCAGGCAAACATGCCTGCGTGCCGAGGCTGTAGTAGTGTTACTTTCAGGCAAGAGTTTTTAGGGCTTTTTTGAGCCGCTTCAGTGTCTCCTCCTTCCCCAGTACTTCCGCCACCTCAAAGGCACCGGGGCTGTACGACAGGCCCGTGAGGATTGCCCGCAGCGGCCAGAGATATTGGCCTTTATTCAGACAAGTGGATAGATCAATCGTATCTCTAGATCCGGTTGCAAATAGACCAATATTTGATGATTTGAGAACGTTGGAAATTACTTCTTCTCGCCATTCTTCACGAGGTATTGAAGATAGACTATCTATTAGAAATTTAAGGATTGTTGGCAGGAGATCGGGGGTCACGTTCTGCTTCTTGTTCGCGATGAGCGCGGTATCAGATGTTGGTGGTTCGTAGAAGTACGAGAGCATCTGTGGAGCTTCGTGGAAGAAGGTAACACGCTCCTGGATAAGGGCTGCTTTCTTTGTAAATTCCGCATCATCTGCAGCTGCCGGGTACTGCTTCGCCACAACCGGACGGATGCTCTCTGCAAATTCCTCAAGTGGTATTTTGCGCATCCACTGGCCCTGGAGCCAGTCCAGTTTCTCGGTATCGAACACTGCGCCGCCCTTCTGCACGCGCTCAAGACTGAAACTTTTGATCAGCTCTTTGAGCGAGAAAATTTCCTCGGTGCCTCCGGGATTCCACCCGAGCAGTGCGAGGAAGTTGATCATGGCTTCCGGAAGGTAGCCTTTCTCGATAAAATCGGATGCAGAGGCATCCCCTTGCCGCTTGCTCAGTTTCCCGCCTCCTTTGTTGAGCAGGAGTGGGACATGCGCGAACTTCGGCGGATTCCATCCAAACGCTTCGTAGAGCAGGAGATGCTTGGGGAGCGAGGGAAGCCACTCTTCCCCCCGAAGAACGAGATCCACTTCCATCAGGTGGTCGTCCACCACATTGGCCAGATGGTACGTGGGGAAGCCGTCGCTCTTGAGGAGCACGGTGTCATCCACTGTAGAACTTTTGAATTCCACCTTCCCGCGGATCTCATCATTCGCGATGAACGTGCGGCTCTCCGGCACTTTGAGCCGGATCACGTACGGATCACTCGCCGCGATCTTCTTTTGCACTTCCTTCCCGTCCATCGTGAGGGAGTTACGCATGCGCATGCGCACGGAGAGATCGTACTTCGGGGCGGGGTTTCCTGCTCTCTGCTCTTCCTCGCGCATGCGGTCGAGCTCTTCTTTCGTATCAAATGCGGAGTATGCGTGGCCGGACTGCAGGAGTTTCTGTGCATACTCTCTGTAGAGTTTGAGACGTTTGGACTGGATATACGGCCCCTTGTTCCCCTGTTCAATTGGTTTTCCATTCGCACCGAATCTTGTGAGCCCCTCATCCGGTTCCAGCCCCGCCCACCGGAGCGTTTTCACGATGTTTTCCACCGCTCCTTCCACACTTCGTTCCTGGTCTGTATCTTCAATGCGCAGAATGAACGTTCCGCCCGTTTGCTTGGCAAGCAGGAAGTTGTAGAGGGCGGTGCGCAGGCCTCCCACGTGGAGCATGCCGGTGGGGGAGGGAGGAAAGCGGGTGCGCATCACGGGTAGGATACGTTCTCTTACGGGCTAAGGAAATATTGCTCTTCTTTTTCTTTACGCGGTATGGTGGCACGCAGAAACTGCCCACCTCATGGAGGTTCTTCGTGGTGGAGCACTGGCTCATTTTCATCCGGATCGTATTTCGGACGAAGATACACTCCCCGTACCGGAGCATTTCCATGATGGGAGTCTGGGCATCCGTTCCAATCTCCAGTACACGTTGAGACGCGCAGCGGGTCTCGGCATGCGCCGTTCCACGTTCTGGAATTCTCCCATCGACGTACAGCTCCTTCCGCATCGCAGGAGGGAGGCGCCTTCTTCTGTGAGCGTGGACGGGCATCTTGTTCCCTGTACTATCGGGAATGTACGGACACAACTCCATAACATTGCAGTGACGGATGGAGAGGCGGGGGCCAGCATTCTCGAACACCCCAATGCTGTGCAAACTGCGCTGGGTGTAGATATGGATATCCGGGTTTCTACATTTGGAGATTCGCCCCTGCGTCCAGTACTGCAGAGGTGTGGTCTGGTTTCCCGGAGCGTGAGTCTCCCCACCAACGCCGATTGCAACCAGCCGTATCTCGTGGCGCTCCGCGACAACCTTGTTTCCGTCGGGCGTGCCCATCATGTGACAGTGAATGAGCCTGTCGGTTTCCGGTTCGGGGGAGGATCGTACATCCTTCTGGAACCCGACGAAGGAGGGCATAAGCTCATTGTTGACCATCAGATTGAGTATCCGGACATCCCGCCGCTCGGGAATCAGAGGATGAGAGTGGCAATGACGCCTGAATTTTTCAGCTTCATCGCCGCAGCCCGCACGCCTGCCATGCGCGCCCGTGCCGGCATTCTCAGCACGATCCGGCATCTTGGCATGAGCAGGTTCCCATACACGTCGCTGGGGCTTTCGAATGTGGTGCTTGTGACGAAGAGAGGCGTGCAGAATCCCAATGAGAAATATGTGGTTAATGGCAGGAACTACGAGCCCATGTGCCACGAGCTCATCGACAGGATCGGGTGGTTGAAATTCATCGAGACGGAATTCGGGGGGAGGTTCGTCGGCAAAATTACACTGTGCAGGGCCAACCATGACCGCGAGATAGAGGCGGCGCGGGCTCTCTGCAAAGGTGATCTCCTCGAGCAGGGATCAGGTGTAGAAAAGTTCATTGATGTGGGGACTCTTGAGAAGGCAGCCTGACGTGAGAAATAGAAAATCGAAAATGGAAAATGGACAGTAAAAAAGTTTCTCTGGTGGTAGAACCATCCTGGCTTAGGAAGCCAGTGTTTCACTATTCTTCGTCTTCCTCAGAGACAATCACACTGAATGTCACATCCTCCACCGGCTTGTCGTTCGCACTGCGTTCCACTGCCGTGATTGCGTCTACGATGTCTATGCCCTCTGTCACCTTCCCAAAGACCGTGTGCTTTCCTTCCAGCCATGGGGTGCCCTCTTTGCGCTGGATGATGAAAAACTGACTTCCATTCGTATTCGGGCCGCGGTTTGCCATCGCGAGATACCCGTAGTCCATGGGGAGGGACTGCAAGTTACTGTTGTAGCGGTAGCCGGTCATTTCGTAGTAATCCTTGAGCGAGGCTTCGGCTAGCTGCTCGGGGAGCGCCTGATCTTGCACTTCATCCTTCAGCATGCGCTCGTGCAGGCCGTAACTCTCTGCATTGATTTCATCTTCGAACGTGTTGCCAAACACGCTGCGGCCGCCGGTACCATTGCCGTTCGGATCTCCCCCCTGAATCATGAAGCCGGGGATGACGCGGTGAAAAATAAGATTGTCGTAATACCCTTCCTGCGCGAGAGCAATGAAGTTGGTGACTGTCTTGGGGGCCGCATCGGCATCCAGTTCCACCGTGATATCTCCCAGCGATGTGCTGATGACTGCCGTGTGCTTGCCGCTGAGAATTTCACCCTGGTATTCCATAGTTGTTTCCTGCTCAATCTGTTCTTCTGGTTCCGGTGCAGGCTCTTGTTCCTTGGAACATCCTGCGAGCATAACCAGCGCAAACAGCGGGATAAGGAAAAGATAGAGGCTTTGCTTCTTTTGGATACGCATAACGCCCGCGAAGGTTAGTGAGAACCCAGTGCCTATGCAAGGAACTTAGAGAGTATTTTAGCGATCTGTAAAGAGGCCTCTTGGGAGAAGAGGGTTCTCATGCTCTCAGACATCGATTCGCGCATATTCCTGTCTTGGAGACACTTCTTGACAAGTGGAACAATTTTATTGTCTAGCTCACTTTGGTCCAGAAGAATGCATCCTCCGCCCATGGCTGCCCTTTTGGCATTAGCCTGTTGGTGGTCGTGTCCAACCCCACGAAGAGGAACCACAATCGTCGGGATGCCATTCGCAGCCAGTTCACTGAGTGCATTCGCGCCGGCCCGGCTGAGCGCGAGGCTGGCAATCGCGTAGAGATGTGGCAATTCTCCATACACGAATTCCCGCCGGAAGTACCGAGTGTCTGCTACTGATACTCCGGCTTTCCCGTGACCGGTAAGATGAATAACATCACAAACTTCAAGGAGTTCCTGCATGTGTGCTCTGAGAGCTTCGTTGAGTGCCTGCGCCCCCTGGCTGCCTCCCATGACCAGAAGTACCGGTCTTTTCCCTGAGAATTCTGTGATGCGCAAACCCTCTTCGGCTCTGCCCCGCACCGTTTCCTGGCGGATGGGATTCCCCGTATGGACATGCCGTCGATCAGTTTCCTCTGATGGGAATCCTGTGCAGATTGTTGCCGCCCATCTCCCCACAATGCGGTTGGCGTACCCGCTCACAGCATCTGATTCATGGAGGACGATGGGGATACCTCTTCTTTTTGCAGCCAGACAGACTGGCACGCTCACGTGTCCTCCTTTACTGAAGACAACAGAAGGTTTCCATTCAGAGAGAAGTGCAGACGCCTGCCTGTATGCCCGTAAAAATTTCCAGGGAAAGGACAGCGAGAAGCGCGGCGAATCTATGGTGGAGAACGCACATCTGTTCTGCTCCAGATAGTCCATCTCCGTTTGCTTCGGGAGACAGACGAAATGACACTTCACTTCCGGCATGAGATGCACCAACTGCTGCATAACAGCAAGAGAAGGGGCAATGTGCCCGATGGATGCGCCGCCAACGAAGAGAACGTGTGCCATCACTTTGAAAGGTAACTATCTTGTAGCCATTTTCCTCGCATGTCTCCGGGAGTGCCTTGCGCGGCTCGTTTCATACACAGAGTGCGATGAGATATTGAGCAGTATGCCAACAGCCATGAGATTTGCGAGGAGAGAGGAGCCGCCGTAGCTGATGAAGGGGAGGGTAAGCCCCGTGAGGGGGAAGAGAGAGAGATTCACCCCGATGTTGAGTATCGTTTGGACTGCAATCCATGTTGTGATGCCTGTTGCCACGAGGAATCCAAAGCGATCCGGAGCCTCCTGCCCGATCTGGTACCCGCGCCAGATGAGGATGCCAAACATTCCGATAATGATGAGCAGGCGCAGGAAGCCGAGCTCCTCTGCCATTGCCGAGAAAATCATGTCTGCCTGTACCTCGGGAAGGTACCCGAATTTCTGAATGGATTTCCCATATCCCACTCCAAAGACGCCTCCGCTGCCCACGGCAATGAGTGCCTGTTTGATCTGGAACCCGATTGTTTCGGCGATCGCGGGATCATCGGGTCGCAGGAAGGCACGGAAGCGGTTCCGTATGTACTCTTTTTCGAGGATGATTGGCAGTCCCATGATTGCTGCGATCCCCCCCCCAAGAACGACATGGAAGATGTTTCCGCCTGCGACAAAGAACATGACGACTGCAATGGCTGAGAGCACAAGGAATGATCCAAGGTCCGGCTGGAGCGCGACGAGAATGGTCGCAAGCAGGAGCACGCTCGCGAATGGAATGAATCCTTCTTTCCATGTTCCTATCAACTGCTCACGCTTCTGGAGCCAGATTGCGAGGTAGAAAATCAGTGTGAGTTTCAGGAATTCCGAGGGTTGTATGGAAGGGATGAACCCGATACGTATCCAGCTGCTGGCGGTTCCGTACCCTGCGTTGATGCCGGGGATGAATACTCCTATGAGGAGCAGGAGCGTTGCTCCGAAGAGAGGGAGGGCAAGTCTTTCCCACATACGGTAAGGAATCACGGCAGTGAGACCCATGGCTATAAGGGCCACCACCACATGGATGAAGCTGCGCCAGAGGTAGAAAGAATTGCTCGGTGTTTCCTGGATGCCCTGGTTCACGAGCCGGCTCGTGATCTGGTAACTTTCAAACACACTGACGCTTGCGATCATGGCGAGACCGAAGAATGTCAGAACAACCGTGATGCCGAGGAGCAGAAGGTCCATCCGGCGGAACATTTACGCAGAGTGGAAGAAAGGTGCCGGCACTGGGAGGAGTCCGGACACGGGCTGAGAGCATAGCAGATTTCTCATCTGGCATGTTCTTTTGCCTCCGCAATTCCCTGTAAGAATGCTCTCCGGTGCTGTGATGCAAAAGATGCTGGGGAGAGAGCAATGAGCAACCGAAAAATCAGGCGTTTCCACCAGGGGGGCAACCGGTCTATTCCAGGAACTTTTTTATTCAGTTCTGCGATGGATTTGCCCAGCGTTTTCATCCGTTCCAAGGATTCCTCCAGTGTGATTCGATGATGGTGGAGAGCTTTTGCAGTGTCGTTGTAGAACACCCGTACTCCGGCTTTGCGGAGACGCACGCCCCACTCTATATCCTCCCACCCGTAGAGGGTGGCGTCTTCCCGGAACGGAATATCTTTTGCCACGGCAGTCGGAAGACTGATGTGGCTGGTGTAGGTGAAACGGTGCTGAGTTTTCTCGGGGATGAATCCCATAGCATATGGTTGCAGTTGCGGGTACTTAAACTGCCAGCCCGATTTCTCAAGCCAGCGCATGACCGGCGTGATGCTCAGGGCGGGGTCCCATGTGGTGTAGCCCAGAACGGCAGTGGTTCCGTGGTGGGCATACTCATCGCTCGCTGCAAAACTGTGAATGACAAGATGTGCTTCACATGCATCTTCCTGCAGGAAAATGTCGTCGCCAAGGAAGAGACAAGTGGGTGCCTTTGCTTCCTCTACCCCACGATTTCGTGCCGTGCCCTGGTGTGCTTTGCTTATCTCCAGGAATTTTACCGGCATGCGCCAGGAAGGAGCATCGAAAAGTTTGGCAGTGCTGTCATCGTGGCCGTCGCTCACGACGATCACCTCTATTTTGTCCATAGCGGTTTGCTTCTCCAGGTGCCGGATGCACTGCTTCAGAATATCGGCACGTCTGTGCGTGGGGATGACAACCGAAAGTTCAGGCAGAGAATGCATGCTATGTAAGGGGTCGTTGCCCTATCATAGCGGCCTTCCTATGAATTGTCTGTTCTTCGATATCGCAAGCCACTGCGCAACCTTTGCTGTCGTTTCGGAGAACCATGTTTTGATTTTGAAGGAAGTCGACGCTGTCGTTCGTGATGATGAACTGCCGATTCTTGTGGAAGGTGTTCTCCAAGAGGCAGCACTCTCTATGCAAGATCTTACGCATGTTGCATGTGTCACAGGCCCGGGCGGTTTTACCAGTCTGCGGGTTGCCGTGACGTATGCCAATGTTCTCTCTGATCAGCTGGATATTCCTCTTGCCGGACTCACACTCGCGGATTTGTTCAGTGCGAGATGCTCTGACAGCAGTGCCATATGGATACACTCAACGAAACGGCAGGAGGTATTCGTCCGAGGGGTGAGCGAGGAATCTGATCACTGGTCCTGGCCGGCTCCCGTGCACCTCTCTCTCGATGCAGCGCTGGAGGGTATGGCATCTTCTGTATGGTGTGGAGAACTCATCGAGTCTCACCGGCAAGCTGTGGTGGAAAAGGGGATGAGAGAGGCGGTTCTGGAACCTCTCACTGAGGCACTTCCTCCATTCCTCACTTCTTTGGCATATGCAAAAGCACCGGTTGTGCCATGGTATGGTCGCAACTGGTAGCTCCTTGCTCCTTTTCTGCCGCACGCAGATCTGGTGGTGCAGCTTGATCGCAGACAATTATCTGTGTTTCTGCGATTATACAATAATTTTAATTTGATGGAAATTGGCATCGAGGCAGGCGCATCACTCTGCTATTCTTGCACAAATGTCGTTTATCGATTTTTTGAACAAACTGCTGGGAGATCCCAATGAAAAAGAGCTCAGAAAACTTCGTCCTTTGATAAAGAAGGTGCGTTCTTGCCAAGGGGCACCGGAGATGCGGAACCTGAAATTAAGCGATCTGCCCAAGAAGACCGAAGAATTCCGAGTTCGTGTTTCGGGCGGAGAAGCGCTGGACGCGCTCCTTCCGGAGGCGTTTGGAGTGGTCATTCGTGCTTCTGAGCTTCTGCAGGGGAAGTCCGTTTCCATGGGGAAGCAGGAGTTTATCTGGAATATGGTTCCGTACGATGTGCAGATCATTGGTGGTGCGGTACTGCACAAAGGAGCTATCGCGGAGATGAAAACCGGAGAAGGGAAAACGCTCGTATGCACCATGCCGGTGTATCTCAATGCACTGACGGGGAAGGGGGTGCATGTGGTGACGGTCAATGATTACCTGGCAAAGCGTGACTCGCTCTGGATGGGCATGCTCTACGAGGTGCTTGGTCTCACAGTAGGGACCATCCTTCATGAGACGGAGGGTTCGGATCGCAAGGCACAGTATGCCTGCGATGTTACCTACGGGATCAGGTCCAGCGGTTGCTCCACTACGCAATTGTCGACGAGGTGGACAGTATTCTTATCGATGAGGCCCGCACACCGCTCATCATCAGCCAGCCAGCAAATGAGTCCACCGATCGGTACAGGCAGTATTCACAGATGGTGACGCATCTTCAGGAGAATGTGCACTTCAATAAGGATGAGAAGCAGCGTGTCGCTACTCTCACCGAAGAAGGCATCCGAAAAATGGAGGAGATGCTTGGTGTGGAGAATATCTATACCGATCGTGGATTTGAAGAGGTTCACCATATAGAACAGGCGCTCCGTGCGCATGCCATTTACCAGCGTGATGTCGATTATGTGGTGAAAGACGGAGAGCTCATCATTGTGGATGAATTCACCGGGCGCCTTATGCCGGGGCGCCGCTACAGCCACGGGCTCCATCAGGCATTGGAGGCGAAAGAGGGGGTGGAAGTGCAGCGTGAGAGCAAAACGCTCGCCACCATCACGTTCCAGAATTACTTCCGTCTCTACGAGAAACTCGCAGGAATGACTGGTACTGCAAAAACGGAGGAGGAGGAATTCCTCTCCATTTACAAGCTTCCGACCATTGTCATTCCGACCGACAGGCCGGTTGTACGAGATGACCGGCCGGATGCCATCTACAAGTCGGTTGTTGCCAAGTTCAAGGCTGTGGCGAAGATTGCGAAGGAGAAGCACGGGAAAGGGCAGCCCATTCTTGTCGGGACGACTTCCATTGAAAAGTCAGAGGTGTTGAGTACGCTTCTGCAGAAGGAAGGGGTTCCGCATCAGATTCTCAATGCGAAACATCACCAGAAGGAAGCAGAAATTGTTGCGGGCGCAGGGCAGAAGGGAGCTGTGACCATCGCAACGAACATGGCTGGACGCGGAACAGACATCAAGCTGGGAGAGGGTGTTGCAGCCCTGGGGGGTCTCTGCATTCTCAGTACTGAGCGCCACGAGGCCCGGCGTATTGATAATCAGCTGCGAGGACGCTCCGGCCGCCAGGGAGACCCGGGAGAGAGCCAGTTCTTTGTTTCCATGGAAGATGATCTTATGCGGCTCTTCGGTGGGGACCGGCTGAAGTCCATGATGGAGAAGCTCAAAGTTCCCGATGACATGCCTCTGGAGAACAAGATTGTTTCCCGTTCCATTGAGAGCGCTCAGAAGCGGGTTGAAGGGCGCAACTTTGATATCCGCAAGCATGTTGTGCAGTACGACGACGTGATGAACAAGCACCGTGAGATTATTTATACACGCCGACAGAACATCCTTTATAAACTCGCTGGCAAAAGTGATAGCGGAGGAGAGGAGGGCGAGACGAATCCTCTCCACCAGGACATTCTGAGTGCCCTTACACAGGAAGCGGAATCTATTGTTGCTGCACATGCTTGAAGGACGGCAAGCCCGTGCAGTGGGGCGTCGAAATGGGGCACGTGCTCCTTCGCGAGCACCGGCGCAAAGTGCTGAGACGCGAAAAGCTGCAGGAGGCGCTCACGCAGTTTTTTGTTCGGTTCTATGAGGAGAAGTGCAAACAGGAGAAGGAGGAGACAGTGCAGCAGGCGGAACGCATTGTGACTCTCCATTCCATTGATACGCACTGGATGGACCACATTGACGATATGGCGCATCTGCGTGAGCAGGTGTCTTTTGCGGGGTATGCCCAGCGCGATCCTCTCATAGAGTACAAAGATCAGGGGTTCCATCGTTTCCAGCAGCTGATTGCCGCTATCGATTCCACCATCACCCGTACACTCCTGCAGGTGGATTTCTCCCAGTTTGCACCTGCAGCATTCGTTGCACGAGCTCAGGAGGAACTTGGGGATGTGCAGACGAATATTGATGAAATAGCTGGCGAACTGGAGAGCACGGGCGTTGACCGCGGACGACCGGTTTCATCGAACAACCCGGTTGTTGTGCGTGCAGATGGTTCATCTCCCTCTGCCCGACAGCCAGCGAGACAACTGAAAGTGGGGCGGAACGACCCCTGTCCCTGCGGGAGTGGGAAGAAATATAAGAAGTGCCACGGGAAGTAGATTGTTGTACCATAGTTCCCCATGCCGAAACTCCGCACCATTGTGGGACATCAGCGGCAAGTGGAACAGCTGCAGCAGGATATGGAGACAGGGAATATTGCACATGCGTACCTCTTCTCCGGACCAGCGCACCTTGGGAAGATGTCCATAGCGTACTGGTTTGCGAGTGAAATCCTCACTAGGGGATTTTCTGTGGAAGAAAAAGCCAACGCTTCGCGATCTATTGGAAAGCTCACACATCCCGATCTGCTCGTGCTTGACCAGTTGTGGATTGAGAAACAGTGTGAAGACTGGGACGTCATTGCACGTAGTTCCAATGTGAACCAGCAGCATCGCAGCAGGAATGAACCTGCCAAGACGGATACGATCAGCATCGACGATGTGCGAGCATTACAGGAACGGTTGCATGAAACAAGTTTGGGTTTTTACCGTTGCTGCATCATTCGCAGCGTGGAGAGAATGCAGGAAGCGGCAGCGAATGCTCTTTTGAAGATTTTGGAGGAACCGCCGGAGCATCTCGTGTTCATTCTCACAACACAGGCGCAGTCTTCGTTGCTTCCTACCATTATTTCCAGGGCACGTTCACTGCGCTTTCTGCGCCTTCCGCGTCGGGAATTGCAGCCGATACTTGAGGAGGTCAATGAAGATGATGCCCATTTCATTCTGCGGCTTGCACAAGGGGCTCCGGGTATCGTGTACCGTCTGCGGGATGACCCCGATTCCTTACGGCTTGAAAAACAGGTCTATGAGAAAGCTCTCTCATTCTGGGGAACGGCATCTCTTAAGAGCCGTCTCCAGATACTCACCTCCCTTCACACCCGTGGGGATGAAGCTGATAGGTTTCTGACGCATCTCGCACTCTCTCTTCGGCAGCAGCCGCCAAGGAGGCGTGAGTTGCTCATGCCCCCTTTCATGGAGTTGGCGCGTTCTCTCAGGACAAATGCTCACAGGCAGCTTGCCGCTCAGTACTTTGCGCTCGTAACAGCGCCATAAATTTTGCATCCAGGATCCTTGCCTGTACTTCTGCCGGGTGCTAGCCTCGCTTGCCGTGGTTTACGTATTTGTCCTCGTCGGGTCTTCTGTCGGTATTTGCGTGCTTCTCGGAGTGCGCGTACTTCTTCGCAACAGATCTGTTCGCAAGTTTGTCCG
>Ga0076338_168_pt1 | contig 12369 bp, 13 predicted proteins | sample RifGroC2_FD_67841 | JGI IMG/M metagenome (GOLD analysis project Ga0076338, IMG submission 67841) | Peregrinibacteria bacterium GW2011_GWC2_54_8 | reverse complement strand
TGCACGTAACCCTTCAGTTCCACTGCTTCACCGCGATGGACGGCGAAGTGCAGGTGCGGGCGCTCGCCGTCCGTCTCTTCCGAATACCCCTCCCCGAGCACACCGAGACGGTCGCCGGCGCGCAGCGCATCCGACACATTCACGGCAATGGATGTGAGGGAGAGGTGCCCGTAGAGCACGGTGACGGGTTCTCCCGCGAGCGAGCAGCGCTGCACGAGAACCCCGCCGTAGCCGCTCACCCAATCACGGAAGACGACTGAGCCGTTGCACGCGGCGCGCACGGTGACCTCATGCGGCTGCTCACCCTCCAGAAGTTCAAAATCGGTGCCCGTGTGGTAACCGGCGAACCGTTCGGGTTGCACCGGAGAAGTCTCTTTCTCTATTCGAATGCCGAACGGCTTCCTGGTGACGCGTTGCAAAGCATGCTCCAGCGGAGGCATCCAGCCCTCCCGCACAAGACGGAGGTGCTCCGCGAAGAATGCAGTCGTCTGACGCATGAAATCCTCCCACTGCGCAACGAACTCATGCTTCTCGCCTTCATAGGTGACGAAGGTGACATCCTTCCCCAGTCTTAGGAGTTCCGCATGAAGCTCCTCCGACCATTCGATCGGCACGCTCTCATCCTCCGTGCCATGGAAGAGAAGAACAGGATCTTCCATGTCCTTGAGGTACGTGCGGGAGGAGAGGCGGTCCCACACTTCCGGGTGCGTCTCGCGCGTCCCCAGCACTTCCTGCGTCCGTTCGCCCTCCAGCCTCCGGCTGCGCCACTTCGTGAAGTTGTCCCAGGCTCTGCTGCTCACCGGCGCGTAGAGCACCACCGCATCCACGAGGCCCGGCCGCGCCACGGCGATGTTGAGCGTGACCCCGCCGCCGAGGGAGTGCCCAAGCATACCAACATGTTCCGCATCAATCTGCGGGAGAGCCGCTGCACGCACCGCGAGAATCGCATTCGCGCTGTCCATGCTGTACTCCAGCCCTGCATCGTACGGGGACTCTTCATCTAGCAGGGGACTTGGGTCTGACTCCGCGTGCCCGCGGTAGTCCGTATGGAGCACGGCAAATCCCTGCCGCGCCAGGTAGTCCTGCTCACGCTTTAAGCCCCGGCCGTTCGTGTACTCGTCCGGATCGATATGGCCGTGGTTCAGCATTACGAGCGGAAACGGACCCTCTCCCTCCGGGATGTTCAGGATGCCGCTGATGAGGAGCCCGTTGCTGCGGTAGGAAATGTTGTAGCGCGTGTACGCGGCGTTCTCCTCCAGCACGGAAACGAGCGTGAGATCCGATCCTTCCAGACGCATCTGTGCAAAGTGCCCGAGCGAGAGCTCCGAAGGCGCCTGCTCCAGCGCCTGCGGCGCAGAAGATTCCTGCCGCACTACCGGCATTTCCGGCGCTTCCAACGGGGGAACAACCGGAGAAGTGCAGGAACCGAGGAGGAGAGCGGTACAGAGAAGGGGAGCGGCACGCATTGCGTGCATTGTACAGAGAACGAACGACAAAAGGCTGTGATCTGGATCGCAGAAAGAGGCGGAGCGGATGATTTTCTTTTTCATAGGGTTTACTGCATCCACCGCCGCAGGGAGAATGCATGGGAATCGCTTTGACGGGTACACGGCATCACCTAGAGTGGCCATCCTCAGTGGAAGCCATAGCAGAAAACCCACAGGCAGCACTCGAGTGGACAGACCCCTCCGACGAAGCACTCATGCGGGAGGGGAGGGGGGTGGACGAGCAGGAACTCAAGGAGAAAGAACGCCTGCTTACCGGGCTCGGGAAAGAGGGAAAAACAGATGACGTCCGCGAAACGCTCAGCGCGCTCTGCGAGCATCCGCTCCTCTCCCGCGGGAAAGAAAAAGCGCTTGCGGAGCACATTCAGAAGAAGAGGATCGCGTTCGTAGAAACACTGCAGGGAGCGGCATTCGGTGCTTGCTACAAGCAGAACATAGGCGAGCGTGCGAACCCATACCCCGCATTCCAGTGCTACGAGGATCTCAAATGGCTTCTCGATCAGATAAGGGACGGTGACGACGCGCAGCTCGCTGCAGAGGAGCAACTCGGAGAGCGGTATGAACTCGCTGTCACCCGCCGGAAAGCCGCGAGAGATATTCTGAGAGAATACAGAAGACTGCGGGACGAAATGGTCATGAAGAACCAGCGGCTCGTCGTCTCCATTGCGAAGCGGTACCGCGGACTCGGCCTGGACTTCCTCGATCTTATAAACGAGGGAAACGCCGGGCTCATACGTGCGGTGGACAAGTTTGAGCATGAGAGGGGATTCAAGTTCATTACATACGCCACGTGGTGGATACGGCAGTCAATCTCACGCGCGCTCTCGGATACCTCCCGCACCATAAGGCTCCCCGTGCACATCATAGAAGTCCTCTACAGAATGCGGCGCATTGAACAACAGTATGAGATTGTGAAAGGAAAGAAACCTCCGCTCACACATGTGGCGCAGGAAATGAACCTCACCGTGCATGAGGTGGAGCAACTCCGGCACATACGCAAGCATCCCGCACACCTCGACCAGATCGTCGGAACCGACGAAGACGGCTCCACACTGGGACAACTGCTGGAAGACAGGTCCGCACAGTCTGCGGACCACAATCTCCACAGAAAAGATGCAGCAGCAGCACTCCAATGCGTGGAAACATTCGTACGAGCACTGCCCGGCAGAAAGAACATCCGGGAAGCCGAAGTGGAGGCATACCTCTGGGCGAGCGGCCTGCAGGATGGCGAACGGAGGACCGCGAAAGCTGTTGCAAAAATCCTTGGTATCCCACGGGAGAGAGCAAAACAGTGGATCGGCAAAATTCGGCGGGTTGTGGAGGGGGAACCGGAGCTCCAGAAGCTGGCATCGCAATATTCGGCCGCCACACACGAATAATACAAAAAGTGCCTTCAGCCGGGAGCAGCGGCTGAAGGCGGGGCGTTCATTTACATCAGAGAAGACCTCTGCTCAGGTCACTTCTTGGCGAGGCTGATCAGCATTCGACGAGCTGACCGTACCTCCGGAACATCAGGTCGAGGTCACGCTCCCCGACCAGGTACTCGGCAACGTCCTCTGCACCGCCCTCGTAGCACCAGGGAGCGGCGTCTTCCGCAAGTTCGCGCGGAACGGGGACGAAGATCATGCGGCCAGGAAGCCGCTGGAACGAGATGCTCCCGTTGGACCGAAACCGCATCGGCAAGCGCACGATCGCCGCGCTCGTGATCCTCGGCAGTCCATGCGGAAGCATGACAGGGGTGCAGTCCGAGAGATTCTGACCGTCACCCGGGACAATCAGACGCCTCACAGCGAGCCGGGAGGAGCAGAAGTGGGCAACAAGCACGGAGCTTCCGGCAACAACCGTCACGAGCACATCTGCCTGTGCACCGTGGGTGAGCCCTGCTGCACGGGACCGACTCCTCGCGGAGTAGTCCTGGTTGACCAAGGCACGTAAACGTCCCATGGCCATTTCCTCCTTCCTGCAGTTTGCGATGCAAATGAACGGTAGGCACGGTATACCCTTTCCCGATTGGTGAGAAAAGCAATTACTCGGCTTATGGGAGAGGAAAACCCCCTCAGCGATTCCCGATGTAATCCCGCTCAGGCTCGCCCCACAGACACACAGGATGTGTGGATGCGGGGCTTTTTAAAGTATACGAACATAAATAATTGAGATTTGTCCAATCTCTGCTACATTCAACCACTTATGAACACCCCGGATATTCACCGTTCCGTCGACAGCACAAAGTTCGCCGGGCTCGGCCAGCGGTACTTCCACTACTGGGGAGACGACGAGTTGCACCTCGGCCACGACGAGCACCGGGATATACGCATCGCGCTCTGCAGAGTCCTCAAGCAGACCCCCACCGACGGCGTGATTGCGTTCTGCGGCACGGGCCCCCGCATTGCACTGAACAGGGACCTGGATTCCACACTCGTCGGCGGCCACCTCACAGACCACAGCGAACTCATCTTCTCAGATTTCTCCCAGGACATGCTCGTGCGGAGCGGCAGGACGGTGGAGGACATCAGCAGCACAGTCGCCTCCCGCTCACACCTTGTAATCCGTGACTTCTCCCGCAGGAACTTCTCTGCACGGTTCGACGCGCTCGTGGGAGAACGCATCCGGAACATCCGGACCGTCCACGACATGGATGCATTCATTGCATACATCAGAAATGAGATTGGCGTGCAGGAAATCTCCCGGCAGCAGCTCCCGGAGGACCACGGCCGTATCGATCCGCGCCTCGTCGCGAAACCGGACACCCAGCAGGGGCTGCACTTCGACAAAATCCTGCATGAGCAGCGTCCCCTCCGGCTCATCGTGGCAAATCTGCTCATCTCCGGTATGTTCGCCGTCACAGAGATGGACTTCCGCCGGAAGCTCGACCGGCTCCGGAAGCAATTCCCCCGGCAGATGACAGAGGAGAAATTCATCGACTGCCTTACCGCCTGGCACGAGCTCATCCTCGTGCTCAACGAGAAGGTAGGGAAGGAATTCATCGATGATGCGCTGCACGCAAACGAAGAGATCGACGGCAGCACGCCGGACATCTTCCTCTCCGCGGATGATACCGTCACCTACACGGGGCTGGAGGCCTTCGACCGCGTCCGGATGAAGAGGCTCAAATCCGGACTCCCCGAAGGAGTCTCCATGCGGGAAATCGACCGGGCACACTGGGATCATTCGCACGAGGAAATCCCGCACAAACACACCATCTCTGTCGCACTGGTATCGGGGAGAGAGGAGTAGGGGATACTCCGCCGATCACCATCTTCATCACTATGGCTGCTTCACATACTTGTAATAGCACGGCCCGCAGTAGTGCTTATTCCCCGGGACCCTCGCACCGCAGATTTTGCAGGGCCGGCCTCCGAACTTCTCGAAATCCTTCCTCTTCTGTTCCTGGGATTTTGAGTAGTTGTGTGAGTGTTTGCCGGGAACGGAAGACCCGTACTTCCCTCCGGTGAAGAGAATCTTGAGGATCCTGGCCACAGATGAACAGAATTTCTTCATCAAACGTATCAGGATTTCTTATACACATCCTTCCTGTTCCCAATCGCAACAACCGTTACCATCACAACCTTCTTATTGACAGAGTAGATGATACGGAACGGCCAGACCCGTAAAGACCGCAATCCCTCGAGCGGCCCCTGCAGCTTCTTCCCAATGAAAGGATCCTCCCGCAGGCTCTCTATACCGGCCATCACTCTCTGCTGATCCCTCTTCCGCAAAGACTCAAGAGACTTCTCAGCTTTCTTCGTCAGTTCAATCGTATACATGCCTAGAGCTTAAGCTGCTTTTTCACCGTTTCCAAGCTTGTGGTCTTCCCTGAGCGCACTTCTTTTAACCCTTCCTGGATGTCCTCCAGAAGTCCCGGGCTTGCCATGACCTCCAGGGTTTCTACCCAACCTTCAAAATCCTCGGTCGGCATCACAACAACTTTCGAAACACCGCCGTGTGTGATTTCAATGCATGCACCCGGCTTTCCGGCTTGTTCAATGAGCTTGAAAAGCTGCTTGCGCGCGTCGGTAGCTGACATACTTTTCATGATGTGTACATTATAACGTACACCCCACCCAAGAGCAAGCACCTACCATCACCAAACAGGGGAGTTTTCACTTGAGAAGGGCACTCCCTGTACTAAAATGCCGCACTCATGCCGCCCGCCCTCGACGACCCAACGCTCCCGGATACCCTTGCACAGGGAGCAATCGGCAGAACTGCGCGCTTCCTCGATATCGCAAGATCGGTGAGCGTCCGCCAGGCCGCAAGACATCTCGGGGGGCTCTGTGAAGACACTGCCACTGTGATGGATGCCGCCGTCTCCGAGCAGGTCATGAATCTGATGCACACGCCTGATGACGAAGTACTCGCGAACAACTGGAATGTGATTGCCCGCACAAATAAACTGCGCTTCCCCACACCCACACATCTCACGCAAGTGCAGAAACTGGAAGTGGAACTCTGCCGGAGAGCGCACAGGAAGCACGGCACGGATCTCGCTATAGACAAAGATTCCATACGCACTGTCCATAATGAGGCAGAGCGCCACATCGACCTGCAGCCACTGCTCGGGGACCAGGAGAAAGAGTACCTCGCCGCCAGTCACACGCGCGCTGTCATCGGGCACGTCATTACGCGAACCGCGGAAGATCTGGGACTCATGACCGTAGGGCACGTCCAGATAGCATCGCCGAAAGTTCTGCAGGAGAGCGGGCAGCTTGCCGGCGTACTGAAGCAGGCAAATGACATGGTGGTGAAAGCATTCGATGTGGAAGATCTGATCGCAGCAGACACCGTCGTAGACATGGCCATACAGATGGAACATGCCATGCGCAGAGCACTGCTCCATCTCGGCATCGCCCCCACCGTCACCTACAGGATACCGCCGGAACACCCTGAAGCACCCGTTTTCCGGTACAGCGGCGGGACGATCCGGAACGCGGGCGAAAGAGTAGGACGCAATGATCCCTGCCCCTGCAAAAGCGGCAAAAAACACAAAAATTGCTGCGGGAGGCCGCAGAATTAACGAAGAAAAACACGGAGAGCAGGAAACGCGTCCGATGCCCAAAATAAACCGCATTTCCCGTATTTACAGGAGCCCTTCCTGCGCGGTATACTGTATCTATCACGATGAGAGGCTATCCAAAGGGTCCCGTCCCGAGGTAATGCCTCTTTTCTTTATCTCTTCTTTTTGCTGTACGCCAATTTCGGCTTCAGATCGTTCATAAACACGATATCGGACATGAATTTGCGGTAGAGAGAAGAGTACTTCCTCCGGTTGGGGATCACCAGCTTGAGGAGCTTCTGTTTTCCTTTCAGATAATCGACGAGGCAGAAGAAATCGCCGTCGCCGGAGACAACCAGCGCCTGACTGTAATTCCGGAATTCAATCATCGCATAGAGCACAAGCTCCGCATCCACGTTCCCCTTCGCCTTGCCGGAAGGCAGGAGGAGAGTCGGCTTGAAGACGAGGATGTACCCGGCCTCCTGCAGAGAGGTGTAGAGAGATTCGTTCTCTGCGACAAACCCGATGAAGAGGAATGCCTTCGTGATGCGGAATTTATCCTTGAGGTATTTTCTGAAGCGCGCGAAATCAAGCTGCCAGCCGGAGTCACGGATGGCGAGATTGACGTTCTGACTGTCTATGAATGCGTAGTTGTTTCCTTTGGAACCCATATCTCAGTATTGTACTCCTTTCCTTCATAACTCACCACCCTTTACTCCTGATCAAACACTGCTGCGAGAGGCGGCAGAACTAGAGAAGTTTCTTTTCCCGCTCAAACACGAAAGAGCTTATAGAATAGCCTGCGAACGAGAATTTCCACCCTTGAGTATCGCCCTTTCGGATGGTGCTTCTCGCACAAAATTGCCAGATCTTTTTTAGGATTCTCCCGCCCAAAAATAGGAACAAACCATTTGCGGTAGTGCAGATGATGCACCTGCAGGTGCTCCTCTGTATCACACACGGCACACTTTCTGCCATGTATCCGAAACGCTTCTTCTCTCTTCTGTTCCCAGAGAGGAGAGCGGTAGTGCTCCCACATATCCTTCTTAGAGACACGAGTTCGCAAAAGCTCCTGAAGCCCATAAAGTACAAAGAAGACAAGAAGAATGGGGATGAAGCTCTTATCCATAGCAGACATGATAGCGCTCACTCCAACGACTCACACGCCTCCCCGTCGTTATCTCCATCCAGCCCATGGACATCTCTGCCCCTTCTACAATAGCGGCAAAAATACAAAAACTGCTGCGGAAGGCGGCAGAACTAGGCAATCTACTCTTCAAAAATGAAATAGTTTGTAGAAAAGCCTTCAAACACGAATCCCCAGCAGGGAGCACCAGCCCTTCGGATGATGCCTCTTGCAGAGAATTGCGAGATCCTTCTTAGGATTCTCCCGCCCGAAGAACCAATATCATTTAGCAGGATACACTAACGTAATTTTTTTTATGCTCTCCTGCAGACTATCCATCTCAAGCATAAGGTTCGAAATACGGTACCCGACAAGCGCAACAGTAGCCTTACCAGAAACAAGATCATTATAAATACCCATATACTCCATAAGGTCTTTTCGATACTTATTGGTTATGGAATATATTTCATTCGCAGAATTAGAAGCAAGCTCCTTTGCAACCCCATCCCATTTATTCAGCCAGACCTCCCTTGCATCGATGTCAGTAGACATTTCTAAAAGGCGAGATTCAAGATTTGAGCAGGCCTCCTCTGTACTAACTGGGGAAACAATTCGGCAATCCTTTGACTGTAAATCGCAAACTCGCGTACGTTTACCATTTATGCAGTGGGTCCATCCTGAACAATCCCAATCAGACCCACCGCACACTCTTGTCACCGTGCATGTTCTCACAATTTCAGGAGAAAAATCTTTAACAATACAATCAGAACTTAAAACGCACTCCCTAGACTGAGTGCCTGCAGTACAGGACCCCCAAGATTCACAATTCCAATCACCATCTTTGCATACTATTTCTCCGATCTTTTCGATCTCTGAAGCAGATTCTACCGCTTTCTCCGGTTGGACTATAGGAGTTGCTTGCACTCGAACTTCCCTTTCTTCTTCCGCACTTGAAACAGAGCTCATTTGCTCTTCCGGCTGATTCGTAACATCTTCGGTTTCTAAAATTAAGTATTTGTCGCCATTAAAGGAAATACACGAGTGCCTACCGTCCACGTACACATATGTTTTGACATCACAGGTAATTTCAAACTCAGGATTCTCACAGAGAAAAAATATTACCCCCTCTGATCTCTCATTTTTCTCGAACCCTTCAATGCAAGAAAGATCCACTGCGTTGCACCCAGCAAGCATTAATACTACCAATAACAATAAAACCCTATTCACCATTAAAAGGAATGGTAGCTCTCACTGGATTAGATTGTCTACCCCTTCCTCCCCACCACAATCTCCACATCAATATCTCCCTTTGCATATGTGTGGTAAGATTGCTTCATGTGGTTCAGGAAAAGACGTAAGGCACCAAGATTGAAACTTAGCGCATTCGAACACCTCCTTGTTGTTACTGGCTTTATCGTAGCTGCCCTAACAATGGAAGTTGTAACTATTGTTCATGAGAATGCCAAAACTCTAGGCCCAACTTGGTATAACATATACAGCATCGTCGTAATTTTAGGTTGGACTTATCTTATTGTCTTTTTGGCAAGAGAAATCGAAAGACTCTATAAGAAATAGATTCTGCGAGCTTTACGCAAGGGGAGAGTTCGGCTCCAGATGAATAAATTATTCTTTTTCACAAAATCTCTTTCAGCTGTGTAAAATTTATCTTCAGTAACCAAATGACAGAACCATACAAAAAGATTAATTGCAACAACACTAAGCAAATAAGCAGTTACCGCATACAATACTATTTCCCTAACTACACCTCCCCCATATACACCATGACCAATACTGATAAAGTATAACTCCATAAAACCGGAGCCATACAATATCGCAATGCATATGGCAATATTTTTTGCGAGTGAAACTAAAAACTTGAAAGGCGTATCTGATTTGACAGCTATTGATCCCTTAATAAGGGAATAAAAAACCAGAGAGCATCCAAAAAGGACAAAAGTTATATCTAGACTAGTAAGAGGAAGAAGAAAAAAAGCTAATACTGAACTTAACATTTCACTCCGCGATAAAGCGAAATCAAATTTGTGGATAACATCGTTAGCATCTGTCGCAAAAGACATATACATAACTTTCGGATACCCACGATCTTGATGAACTTGAATCATTTTGTCCCTTCTTGGAAGTTTCTCTCCTATTAATGCATTCACTGTATCAAATGGAACACAACCATTTGTGCCCGAAAAATCACCCACCGGCAATCTTTCTCTCGAAACCCACATACTCTTCTTCCTGAATCTGTCATTAATATCTCCTAACCCTCCCAAAGCAGACAATGCCTCGTCGGAAAAATCAGTAAATGCCGAATCGTAACTACTTGTCTTTGTTGACATCTGTTAAGGAAAATTCAAAAAATTCATTAAACAAGTTTTTACTTAACGACTCAGCATCTTTTAAAATCTTTCTCCCCATTTCTGACGTCGAATTTTTCTTGCTTACATTTAAGTCGAAAAACAAACTAGTCTCGGGTAAATCCTCAGCACGCAAAAATTCTGTACGATCTTCCAACATTGAACAAACTTCCCCCCTTCTCGCCACACCTGCGTTATATTCACACAAAAAATCATTCTTAATGAGATTCACAGAAAAAAGGAAATCGCTAAACTTACTCGAAAGAAACGTTACCTCGGGTTTTTTCAGAAAAAACTTTTCTCTAAGTTTGCAGACCGCATCTTCAAAAGACACATCCAATCCAACAACTCCAATCCTTTCAAACCCTATCTTCCTAATAAGCTGTGTTTCAAGCATCTGAGTATAAAGAGTATATATTTGCTCTGATTGCTTTAAAAAATCCTTTAAATACTTAGGATCTTCTAATACAAAAGTGAAACCTCCCTTATCCAATGCTAAAGTTGTACTCATTTTTCTATTAATCAAGGCAGTTTGATCAGCCCCCTCCTTCCAGCCACTAAAAAACTTACGGAGCAATTTATCAGTCATCCCATATTTTATCTCTGAAAAAATTGGCCTTATTTCATTCGGAGGAAGCAAAAGCCCAAATAAATTAACCAATTCCTGCATAAAGAAAGTATGAATCCCAATGTTTACATATGTCAACTTTCAAACCTGCAATCAATAGCCATTCTCTGCAATTGATTTTGTAAGCCTCCGAACGAGTATTTCTCGCATCAAAAGCAAAGGGAATATTTTACTTCCCGTGATATTTCTCATGAACTTCCTTCAATTGGGGGTTAGTCACATGCGTGTAAATCTGCGTCGTACTCAAATCCGCATGCCCCAGTAACTCCTGCACACTCCTTAAATCCGCTCCATTCCTCAGAAGATCCGTCGCGAAGGAATGCCGCAGCGTGTGCGGAGACTACGTTATAGATAGAGATGCGCGAAAGTCTGAATTCTTCTCCGGGGGGCATAGTCTCCTGCGCTTTCTCCATATTACGAATGAAGAGGGGAGTGAGATCATCTGTCCGCGCCTCCAGGTATGCCCGGAGGGAATCCACCGCCCGATCCGAGAGGAAGACCACCCGGATCTTTCCCCTTTTACCGCGAACTGAAATCTCTCTTGTGTCAAAGTTCAGATCCCGCACATTCAGACTCCGGAGTTCTGCAAGACGTAACCCCGTCGAAAAAAATAATTCCATAATCGCTTTGTCGCGCTTGCCGGTCCGGGTGGAAACGTCAGGGGACTCGAGGAGACGGGAGAGCTCCTCGCGCCGGAGGACTTTCACCTGCCGCTCCTCCTGCTTGAACCTCTGGATGCGGTCGGGCGCGTAAATGCCGTCCATTTCCTCATCCTGCAGCAAATACCGGAGGAAAGCCCGCAGGACGGTGAGGTGATAGTTCTTGGTGGTAATGCTCAGGGGCTTGCCGCTGCGCGCCTTGGCGCCGTGCAGTTTGGATTTAAGGGTCCGAATCACAGTTTTATCGATGTTTTTGGCATCGGAGACGCCTAAAAGGTCTAAAAGGAGGTTCAAAGAGCGCCGGTAATTGGCCACGGTGAGCGGAGATTTGTTCTCTTCCGCCTGGAGATAGACGATGTAGCGGTCCATGGCCTGTGAGAGTGCGTTTTCCATACTAGGGGACTGGTGAGAGAGGGGATTCCTGTCATCCTGAGCTCTGACGAAGGATGACAGAGGAGGGCAGAAAATATGTCGCACTTCGACAGTGCTCAGTGTGACATATTTTCTAAAAAGCTGAATGAACAAGAAATTTGGCAGGGGAGAAAGAAAAGAGGAGTTTTCCACATCCTTCCTATACTTAACATAATGCATTTTATGTTAAGAAGGAATTGACATGTGGAAAACTCTGGCCTTCTAAGATGGGCTAGAGGACCTGGAAGTCCGACTGGGAGGAGAGGTACTTCTCTATGTCGAAGTACTCACGCAGCGTGTAGTAGATGTGTCCGAGTGCTTCGCGCACGACTGCGCGGACTTCGAATGACAGAAGCGGTACCCTGCCCGCCGGCAGTGTACGAAGGTTCCCCCACTCCTGGAGCTCCGCGAGGTACTCGATGCGGGCGAGGTGGTAACGGTCGGAGATGGCAATAATAGAGGAGCAATCCCCGACTAGCTCCTTGGTGAAGGCCAGATTCTCCCAGGTCGAGGTGGCCTGATCCTCCAAAATAAGGTCTTCTGAGTCGATTCCGAGCCTCATAGCCACTTTCTGCATGACGGCAGCCTCGCTCTCCTGGATCTGTGACCCTTTCCCTCCGGTAAGAATGATGGTCTGGATACTCCCCTGGTGGTAGAGGTCGGCGGCAGCCTGCACCCTGC
>Ga0076338_136_pt1 | contig 12529 bp, 12 predicted proteins | sample RifGroC2_FD_67841 | JGI IMG/M metagenome (GOLD analysis project Ga0076338, IMG submission 67841) | Peregrinibacteria bacterium GW2011_GWC2_54_8 | reverse complement strand
CCTCTACCGCGGAGACAACCACACGAACGACGGAGCGAACCGCGTATTCGCCGATGCACTCTACGGCTTCCTCACGGAGAAGAAACTGGTCCCCACCAGTTAGACCTTCGCCAGTGAGACAATGCAGACATTCTCCATGATGTATTCTCTCAGCATTTTTCGGCCTTCTTCGATGGAAAGAACATCATTGTCTATGGTGAGATCCGGATGCTCCGGTGGTTCATACGGCTTCTCTGGCCCCCCAAGACCGCTGCGCTTCACGAAGACCCAGTGAGGATCGCACAGCACGTCTATTTCCTCGCGCACTCCTGCGAACGGAGCAATGACTGCAACAATGACGAGGAAACCGTGGTCGCTCAGCAGGTTCGCAAGCCGCGCGACGCGGAGGTTGTGCTTGCGTCGGTCCTCAGGCGAAAGTCCCTCGTCACGGGAAACCGTTGCACGCATTTCGTCGCCGTCCAGAACCACCACCCGGCGATCAGCGGAAGAACCGCTGGCTTCCCGCTCGTTGAAGAAGTGTCTCATGCCCTCGGCGAGAGTGCTTTTGCCTGCACCGGTATTGCCGGTAAGCCAGATGACCGGAAAACGTTTAGTGTGCATGCTGAGAAAAGAGAAAGGCAACCCCATTGAAAGCCCTCGTACCAGGGAACTTTCCACAGTCCTTCGTCCACTGTAGATAAAAACCAAGTTCTTGCATATGTGAAATGAGATCACCATCTGTGATACCCCACTGCCAGTACACACCAAAGTTTTTCCTCAGCAGTCCTGTCTTATCGAGCTTTTCATCCGGCTGATCAAACAGGAGATTGATGTCGTGCTTATTCTGTGCAACAGGTACCTGCCTGAAGTACTTCTTCTTCCCCAATTCGGGAAGGCGCACTGTATGGGGAGTAATGCGATACTGAGGATTGTAGATGAGAAAATGAGATGTGAATGGCACATAGAGCCGCAGTATCTCACGCCAGTCCGGGCTGACCTGGTGCAGAAGCACGTCGAAAAGAAACAGACAATCCACAGGTCGCACTTCTCCGCTCAAAATATGCTGGTGAAAGCTTGTTTCCACCAGCGTGAGTTCTGGGTACTGCTTTGCCCGATTTTTGACTTCATCATAGATATGGATGTCCACTAAATATGCCTGATCTATGGGAAAGTGATCCAGCGTATAGAATGTGTAGTACCCGTTCACTCCCCACACGCCACCCAGATCGGCAAATGATCTGCATTGGCAGGCAGAGAATGCCTCATGAATACAGTCGACCTTTCCTTGGATGAATGGAACGGGCTTGGAGCAAGTGGAGGCTTGGCTCATTTGACCTTCAGTGGAGCATCTCTATCGTACTCCTTGCCCGCCTCTTCGTAGAGTTTCTTCCGGATGTCCGTGGCGGAAATGGCTTCTGTCTGCTCGTCGAGCTGGATGAGTTCGTAGCCGACGTCGCGCCCGATGTAGACAGCCAGTTCCGCACCGGGATCCTGAAAATCCGTGATGATCACTTGTTCCGCGTCTGGAAATTCGGCACGGATCATCGCCCTCCTCTTCTCCAGATCAAAAGGGTTTTTCTCTGTCTTCCCTGTTTCGCGCATCATCACAATGCACCGATCGCATTGCTCCAAAATCTTCTGGATGCACTTGCGGTGCCCGTCGTGGAAAGGCTGGAAACGGCCGATGAAGATACCGGTTTTCATTAGAATGCAATCGTAGTGCACTCCGGTGGAAAGGCACAATAAAATTGTGAAGCTCCACGGCCTTACGGCCGTGGCATCTCTTTGATGCACCCGGCGCAGCGGGAGGCCACTTCGCCCTTCGGGCTTCGCGGCTTCACCCGCATTCCTCCACGGGCTTACGCCCGTGGCCTCCTGCGGAGTCGGGTGACTTGGGTCCGGGGAGGAAACAGAAGAAACAGAGGAGTAAGAGGAATATTTTTCTCCACCTTTTTCCTCTGTTTCTTCTTACTCCTCTATTTCCTCTATTCCCTCTAATAACCATACCCATACTTCTCCACCGCCTCACGCTCTGAGGCAAGGAGCTGCGCTCGCAGCTCTGGGGTGTACTCACATTTGCCGTTCATATCCGCACTCTGAGAACCGAGGTTCTCCGGAGGGGTATTCCGGAGCGCATGTTCATCAAACTCCTCTCCAGCCATGTGGAGTGCACGCACCAGATCTTCCTCGAGACACTCGTACTTCCCGACAAAATCTACATCGTAGAGTGCGTAGAGCTGCGAGAGGAAACCCGGCAGCCGCTTGATGCAGTAACGAATAAAATCCTGGAAATTCTCTGCACGGCAATCTGTGACCAGCGGTCCTTTGCCCACCCACCCGGTGCGCATCTGGTAGGCCCACTGCGACTGGTACCAGCTCAAGGGGTTCCGCACAAACGCAAAGGTAAAGCGCCCTTGAGGATGGATATCCTGCACGTTCGCATGGTAGATGCCGTGCCGGAGTTCCCATGTATCCTTGAAGCGGAACATGTCATTGCCAATCTCATGCGTCGGCACACCCGAATTTTTGAGAGCAGACCGCACCCACATCCCGCCAGTCTTGGGGACATGGAAGAAAATCGATCGGGAAAGGAGAACAGCCATTAGGAACGCGTGGAATGGTTGGTAGCAGGCAGTGGACTATGTTTCCTCTGGTCCAGAAAACAAGAGAGATCTTCCCGGTCATACCCAAGGGAACGCATTGCGTGCCCTTCCGACTGCATCATCTCCCACAGCAGTTCCGCCGTATACAGGCACCGGTGCTGGAAATCGTCCAACCGAGCTGCCAGATTGGCGGGAGGCGTCCTGCGGATGGATGTCTCGTCGAACGTCTCCCCTGCCATCCGCAGTGCCAGGATGAGATCCTCCACTAGTCGTTCCTGCCTGCCAACGAAGCCCCCCGGCAGTGTGTACTCCTCTCCCAGATATCCCCTGTACATGTTTGAGACTCCTCCGGGGAAATAGGTGAGAGCATTGCGCAAAAACTGATGGAAATTATCGGAGGCACATTGCCGTTCGAAAGGATTGTGCTCGTTCCACCGTTTATTCTTTGTGCAGTACGCCCAATGGGACTGGTACCAGCTCAAAGGGTTCCGCACGAATGTGAAAGCGAACATCTGTAGGGGAACAGCCTGCGGTGTCGCATGGAGGAACAACCCGCGGGAATCAATCAGCGGCATATCCACCGGACCGAGTACCCCAACCTCATTCGTGGGAATCCCTGCTTTCTGAATTGCACCCCTCACCCATGATCCCCCCGTTTTGGGGATGTGATAGAACACCGAGTGTGGGAGGAGAAGCGCCATGATTCAAAGTGAAAGGAAATGTATCACTCCGCACTGCAAACCGGCCGCCCCAGAATGACCGGATCTTCTGCATATCCATACTTCTCCACCGCTTCCCGCTCCACTTCCAGAACAAGCTTCCTGAGCGTTTCCGGGTACTGGCACTTTTCTCGCAAACCCGGATCTCGGGAAGCCGTATTCGCAGGGGGCGCTGAGCACAGGAGCTGTTCATCGAATGTCTCCCCTGCCATATGGAGCGCGCACACGAGATCGTCTGCAAGGGATTCATAGTGCCCGATAAAATCCGCACTCTCGAAAAGGCGGTACATCTGCGAGATGTACGCCGGCCTGTACGCAATGACCTTGCGGACAAACTCTTCAAAATTCTCCGACCGGACTTTGCGGATGAACGGCCCGTTGTCCGGCCAGTTGTTCTTCATGTTGTGTGCCCACTGGGACTGGTACCACGTGAGCGGGTGCCGCACGAAGCAGAAGCTGAACTTGTCCTGCAGTAAGATATTGTGGGGAGATGCATGGTAGAAAGCATATCGTAGCTCCTGGAGCGTTTCTTTCCCGCACACATCGCTGGCCGCGATTTCATTCACCGGTATGCCGGCACGGTGAGTAGCCTCACGCACCCACACTCCCCCCGTCTTGGGGATGTGGTAGAACACCGAATGAGGCAGCTGGAGAGCCATGGGAAGTACCTGAGCTTACAGAATCCTCCTTCCAAGAGGAAGCCAACATGGGTATTCTTTGGGTGATGGACGAATTCCGCCTGAAGAAAGCAGAGACACTCCGCAAAAAGGGCACCCCCCCCTATGCGGCAACATTTGACCGCACTCACATGCTGGGAGAAGGGCGAAACCTGAGTGACGGAACCAAGATCCGCGCCGCCGGGCGCGTGATGCTCTTCCGGGAGATGGGCGGGATGATCTTCGCAACCCTGCAGGACCATACCGGCCGTCTGCAGGTAGCGTGGAAAGCGGATGAAATTCCGGAGGAAGAGTTCAGAAATGTTCTGGAGTTCGTGGACCTCGGAGACATCATCGGCATCTCCGGCGAGCGCTTCACCACGAAGAAAGGCGAACCAACTATTCTTGTGAAAGAATGGACCATGCTCTCCAAGGCTCTCCGCCAGCCTCCGGAGAAGTGGCATGGCATCGCCGACCAGGAGACAGCCTGGCGGCAGCGGTACCTGGATCTCATGAGCAACCGGGAGACGTATGACCGCTTCCTCTTCCGAAGCTTATTTCTCAGGCGGTTGCGTGAATTCTACTGGGCACACGATTTCATAGAGGTAGAAACGCCCGTCCTCACCAATGCGGCCTCCGGCGCTCTTGCTACTCCGTTCGTCACACACCACAAAGGGTACGATCTGGATGTCTTCCTGCGCATTGCCGCAGGGGAGACATTCCAGAAGGAATGCCTTGTCGGCGGGTTTGACCGCACGTTCGAAGTGGCACGCTGCTTCCGGAACGAAGGGCTCGATCCCAGTCACCTCCAGGACTTCACGATGGTGGAGCACTACGCTGCATACTGGGACTACGAGCAGAACATGGCATTCACGGAAGAAATGCTCAGTATAATCCTCAAAGATCTGATGGGAACGACAAAGCTCCAGATCCCCAACCGCGAGGGGAAGCTTCTGGCAGTGGATTTTAAGCCGCCATGGCCGCGCGCGAGCATCGCGGAACTGATTCAGCACGACTGTGGCATAGATATTCGTTCCACCGCAACAGCGGATGACCTCCGGAAAGAAATCACCCGGAAGAAGATCCACCTGGAAGTGGATATTGCCTCACTCGAACGCGGAAATCTGATCGACCAGCTCTACAAGAAAGTAAGCCGCCCGAAGATCGTGCAACCGACCTTCCTCACGAACCACCCCACCGATCTCTCCCCGCTCGCACGGCTCAATGACGATGATCCGGCCATCACCGACCGGTTCCAGCTGGTGGTAGGCGGATGGGAGATTGTGAATGCGTACTCCGAGCTCATTGATCCTGTGGACCAGGCACGGCGCTTTGAGGAGCAGGCGAAAGCACGCGCAAAGGGTGACACGGAAGCACACCGAAAAGATGATGAGTTTGTGAAGGCACTGGAGTACGGCTGCCCGCCGTGTTCCGGTCTCGGCATGGGCATAGACCGTATTGTTGCCCTGCTCACACGACAGACAAACCTGCGCGATGTTGTGCTTTTCCCACTCATGAAACCTCTGCAGAAGGAACCGAATGGATCTGGTACAATTCCCTCCTCGTCCTCTCCACACACTATGTCAGACATTCCCCTGCTCCAGCATGCCGACTATGGCCACATGCTTCCTGCAGCGCATGGCCTCCTCAAAGCCCACGCTCTGCAGACCCATGCCCACCTCATCGCGACTGGTGCCGCAATGGAAGCCTTCGCAAAGAAATTTGGGGGGCATCCCGAGACATGGAAAGTCGCAGGAATGCTGCATGACTTGGACTGGGACAAACTCGATAAAGATTTTGAGCAACACTGCGGAAAACCCCTTGAGGAAATGCTCCGTACCGTTGAAGCACCGCAGGAGCTCCTCGCAGATATCCGCGCACACTACGCAGAGAAATACGGCGCGGAATACCCTCTCAACTCGATGCTCCGGAAGTGCCTCTACTGCGTCGATGAACTCACGGGGTTCATCATTGCCGTTGCACTCGTCCGTCCAAGTAAAAAACTTGCAGATGTGGAAGTGAAGAGCGTGAAGAAGAAACTCAAGGAAAAATCCTTTGCCGCACAGGTGAGACGCGAGCAGATCATGGCATGTGAGGAGATGCTCAAGATGCCCCTAGATGAGTTCATCGCGCTCACGCTGGATGCCATGAAGAAGGTTGCTGGTGAACTGGGGCTCTAGATGAGGAAACAGAAGAAACAGAGGAATTGAGAGAAAACAGAGGAGAAATCCAAAGCTTCCAATCTTCTAAATCCTCTGTTTCTTCTGTTTCTCCTATTTCCTCTTCCGTTGTATCCTGCTCCTCCTATGTACCGGTTCTGGGGAAGCATCACCAAACAGGTCTTTGAGGCCCTAAAGCCGCAATGCATTGTGGAAATCGGCTGCGAGGACGGGAGGAACACCAGCAATATACTCCAGTACTGTGTCAGGAACAGCGCAGAAATCCATGCCATAGATGTGCAGCCGCTCTTCGACGCAGAAATTTGGGGACAGAGGCATGCAGGAAGACTGCATGTGCACAGAGGGAAAAGCCTGGATATCCTCCCGCGACTCACAACGTATGACGCCGTCCTGATAGACGGGGACCATAACTGGTACACCGTCTATCACGAACTCCGCTGCATTGAGCAACACATGGTTCAGCACGGCACCGATGTGCTCATTGTGCTGCACGACGTGGATTGGCCATATGCCCGCCGGGACATGTACTACAACCCCGAGGATATTCCCCCGGAGTACAGGCAGCCGCACTGCCGCGGTGGACTCACACCGGAAAGGAGGGAACCACTGGAAGACCGCGGCTTCAACCCGCAGCACTTTCACGCCGTCCTGGAAGGAGGTGAGCGCAACGGCGTGCTTACCGCAGCGGAGGATTTTCTGAAGCAGTCCACGTACTCCTGGAAGCTCATCTGCATTCCCGGTATGAGCGGACAAGGCATTCTCGCAACCGAGCACCTTCTCCGAACCCATCCTGCACTGAATGAACTCCTCTCTTCGCTGGAAATACCTGCTGCTCTCAAGCCACACCTGCAGCTGCTTTTGGATGATAGCGTAAAAAACTTCCTCAGTGCTCTGGACAGTAATATCCACAGAACAAAAACCGTCCATTCCATCGGGAGCGCACTTGCCCTGCACGTACGGCAAACGCTTCCCAATGGACAACGGGTGCTCCTGCGCTCAACGAGCAACAATGGCGAGCTCTGGGATGCATTCAGCGAGCACCGCTTTCTTGTCAGGCGTTGTGAGACTCGGGAGGAAATACCGGAGCAGCAAAGAATCTCTGTACTCCATACGAAGAAGCTCCTACAGGGAGCCTGCTGTGTCTTCTCGCTCAGGAATGGCCCTCTCCCCTTGCAAAACAGGATGCAATGCTGGTTGAGCAACTTACCTTCCATGGATGGGTACCGGCAGAAGAATACTCCTACCCGGGAACCACCTTGTTCTGGAAGACACGCCCTGTGGACATCGTGATTCCCATTCATGACGCCTACAAGCAGACTCGGCGGTGCGTGGAAAGCGTCCTGCAAAATTCGAAGGATGTTCCGTATCATATTGTGCTCATCGACGATTGCAGCACCGATGCCCGCATATTCCCATATCTGCGGTCCGTAGCGAACACCCACCCCAACGTCACACTCATAGTACAGAAGGAGAATCTTGGGTTCGTACGGACTGCGAACGTTGGGCTCTCACTCAATGCAGACCACGATGTTGTGCTCCTGAACAGTGATGTAGAAGTCACAGAAGGGTGGCTGCGCCGTCTCACACTCACAGCCTACGAAAAACCGGACTGTGCGAGTGCGATTCCTCTCTCCAACGAAGCGTCTATCTATTCATTGTTCTGGGAACACATAGGCATGATAAAGCAGAAAATAGGACCCAAAAATTTCGCAAGGATCATTGCGAAGCACTCCCTGAAGCTCAGACCTGAAATACCTACCTCTGTGGGATTCTGCATGTTCCTGAAGAGAGATGTTCTCAAGACAATCGGCGTTTTTGATACGTCGTACGGCATGGGTTACGGCGAAGAGAATGACTGGTGTATGCGCGCCCGGCGGGCAGGCTACCGGCACTATCTCGCAGATGATTGCTTCATGTATCACGAAGGACAGGTATCCATGCGTGCAGCAGGCCATGTGCAGAAGGGACAAACCACAGATCCACGAAACGAAGCGATGCTCTCTGCGCGCTTCCCTGAATACCAACCGCTCATCGAGGCGTATCTGCAGCAGGACCGGAGCAGGCTCGCCATCCGCAATCAGTACTGCAGAGTGCTCATAAAAGCCCTCACAGTCGGCAGGAAACGCGTGGCTCACCTCCTCCACTTGAATCCATTCAGCAACATCGGAGGAACACAGCGGAATGTGCAGGACCTCATGACACAGTCAGGAGACGACTACTGCTCGCTCGCGATTTTCCCGGAGCTGGACCAGGAGAGACTGACAGTACTGGAGTACGCAGACGGCTTACAGTGCTGCAGCCATTTCCCTCTGGCACCGGAGAGTGGGGAACGCGGTCTCCGCGAAGTATTCGGAGAAATCCTGAAAAAGTACTCTGTAGACCTCCTGCACGTGCATCACTGCATGCACACTTCCTTCGGCCTCATAGAGGTGGCAAAGAAGTTGCATATCCCGGTGGTCTTTAGCGTGCACGACTACTATGCACTCTCTCCCAATTTCAATCTCCTGCAGAGAGATGGGACGTACCATGGCATACCGAAGGATGAGGAATACTACGACGAGTTCCTCTCACTGAGTTACGGTGTGTGGCGCAGGCCTATAAGACAGGCTCTCAGCCAGACTGATGGCATTGTGGCGCCATCCCGCTCGGCACTGGCACTCTTCGACCAGGTGTACGGTGACATCGGAGGGCCGCGCTTCGTCATAGAACACGGAACGGACCCCTTATGGATACGAAAACCTGAGTACCAGAAAGGTAGTACCGGCCCCATCTGCTTCCTGGGAAGTACACAGAGAAACGTAAAGGGGAAACAACTTGCCGAACAGGTCGCTCTGGAACTCGCCCGCCGTGGCCAGGAAGTTGTATTCCTCGGGACAGAGGAACACCACTGGCCGGTCCTGCAAGGGCAGCCTGGCATTCACTTCCGCGGCCTCTACAGACCGGACCAACTCTCAGAGAAACTGCAGCAGATACACCCCCGGCTCGTCTGCCTGCTCTCGAACTGGCCGGAAACATTCGGCTACACCCTCTCAGAAGCCTGGGCAGCAGGCATCCCCGCCTACGTCACAGACGTTGGCGCTCTCGGTGAGCGCATGCGGAGAGAGCAATGCGGTCGTCTTGCCCCCACCGAGGACCCTGTACATATGGCAGAAGATATCTGTGCATTTCTCGTCAGTGAGGACTACCAGAAAGCCTTACACAGAATCCAGCTTCTCCGGCTCCCTACTTGCAGAACAATGTGGCAGTCGTACCAGCGTCTCTACGATTCCCTGCTGGAAAAAACATTTTCCCACCTCGCACCCACCGTTCCACAGTAGTAGGATACCGCTCCTGTCATGAACCATGTGCCACACAACCCACAGGCAGAGAAAACACTCATGGATGACCTCGCATTCCTGGAACACAAGTTGGAGGAACTAAAACGGGAAAAACAGGAACTCTATGACAAACTTCAGCATCAACACATGCTCACCAGTGGGCTGCAGACTGAACTGGATCGCATCTACCGATCAAAGAGCTGGCGCTGGACTGCCTGCATGCGCAGGTACGGAGAGCAGTATCGGCGGAGTGTGTACGGTTTGCTCGCGCACATAAAGAAATTGTGGGAAGAGATGGGCAGTCCATGCCCCCGGCTCGTTCGCTTCTGCCGCCACACACTGCTCGGCAGGTTCTGGCCTGTGAGGGAACACCCTTCCTCCTACTCCTCTGCACCCACTCCTCTTGAACCCGCACGGGCAACTGCGGATGTCGCCGCGGTTGTCCTCTGTGCAGAGAGCGCAGCGCATGCGGCGGAGGCGCTGCAGAGCGTGCTCAGCCAGACTATGCCACCGAGGGAAATCCTCCTGATAGATGCAACTCCGGAGCATTCCGCAGAGGACACAGCACAGAATTACGCTGCCCAAAATGTGCAGTATCTGCCCACTGCCGATTCCCAAACTCTGCATGGAACTGCCCTGGAGAGAACCGATGCAGGTACGCTCCTCTTCCTGCCCGAGAAGAACGTGCTCCATCCTGAGTTCATTCGTTGTGGCATGGATCTCCTCAAACACTCACCGGGCCCAAGTCTGTGCTACTCGACACAGTGGTCCTTCGGGGCTGAGCAGAAGCAGCTGCAGACCCCTGCCGAACTCTCGGCAGCACAGGCACACATCCTCTCAGAAGGATGTATGGTGAAGCGGGAAACGCTCGCATCTGTGCGGGCTGCATCCAGTTTGCCCGCCGCCTTTGAGCAGCTGCTCTCTGCGGGGCATCGCTCAGCGCAAAGCCAGGGGATGTGTTTCGTCCGTACGGAAAAGCAGCAAAGTTCACACGGCCTTAAGCATGCTGTGCTCTGTATTCCCCTCTCCGGGAGAACCTGGGCCTGGCCTCTCACCACCTCGTTCCTGGAACAGCAGACGTATCCGCACGACCTGATCGACCTGGTCGTACTCGATACCTCCCAGAACAATGCATTTGGAACACAGGTCAAAGGGTGGCTTTCGCAGTGCGACTACCGTTCACACACCTACCTCCAGGAAGCAGTGGGTGAACCGGGCATTGCCGATCTGCCGCGGGCCCAGATGACCGATGCAGTCTGTGACGCATGCGTGCGCATCTTCAACTGCCTCCGGCCGTACTGCACCGCCCCCGTCGCCCTCTTCCTGGAAGACGACGTGGTGCCGCCGCAGGACGCGTACACCCGGCTCTCCGCCCTCCTCGGGAAAGAAGTAGTGAGCGCATCAGGTCTCTACCGCCACCGGGGCAACAGGAAACCGGTCGCATGGAACTGGGATGAGCACGGCTTCCCCTCCTTTCCAAAGGAGAACAGAGGGATCACAACTATCGGAGGGAGCGGGTTCGGCTGCATTGCCACCAGAGGCGACGTTGTGCGATCGTTCCAATTCTCCAGTGAACAACCCTTTCTCAACTACGACCATATGTTCTTCCGCGCAATGGTGCGGGATGGGCCGTGGCAGGCACTCCTCGATTGGTCCTGCGTATGCCGGCACTACTCAAGTACACAGTCATGGGTATAACCAGACCCCATGCACGGCCTCATATTCTCCTGCTCATCGACCAGCATCACTGGGCCTTTGGAACGCTCGCACGGGCAATCAGGCAGCACCTCAGTGACCACTTTGCATTCACAATAGCAGCGGTGAAAGACCGCCCACTGATCGATGACACACAGTTCGACATCCTGCATGTGTTCTTTGAGGCAGAGACCTACCACCATCGGTTTCTCACAGGGCATGCCAAAGTCGTCAAAGGCGTGTACAGCCATAAATGGGAAAAAGAGAGGGGGCTTTCTGCCCAGGAGCTCTACCACCACTACTTACGTGAAGCTCATGCGATTGTTATTCCCAATACGAAACTGCTCCATAGCCTCGCTGAGATCCCGCCACCTGTCTACCTGATACCGGAGGGTGTGGATACTGATGTCTTCATTCCCACTTCCCATAGATCCGGTCCATTGAAAGTTGGTTGGGCAGGCAAGCCTAACCGGGATATCAAACGTCTCCCTTGGCTCCAGCAGGCATGCGAAGGACTCTGTGAGCTCTCTCTCGCCACTGGCGACCTCACACAGGAGGATATGGTGCATTTTTACAATACGATTGATATCATTGCCTGCAGCTCAGAAGCGGAGGGCAGTCCCCGGCCTCTCATAGAAGGCATGGCGTGCGGAGCATTCCCCGTGAGTTTCGATGTCGGCATCGCAAGGGAACTGATCGATTCAGAAGTGAACGGCCTTCTCATTGAGGAGGAATCTGTCCGATCCCTCCGCAAAGCCCTGCAGTGGTGCAAAAGCCATACGGAATACATCCGGAGCACTGCTGGGAAGAATGTCGAACTTATGCGGGCCACCCGCAGCTGGCAGAGTACCCTGCCACGCCTGGCTGAAGTGTATTCTTCCCTGCTCTAATCGTTCTTCCTGCGCACAGGATACCTAAAAAAATATGGCAAATCCCGCAGGGAATGGAAGTATGATGTGTGGCATGTCCTGGACACAGGAACTCTTCACCGCCCTCGCGGAGGTAGGACCGCGTGATATCCTGCGCATAGGACCGGAAGCAGAATGCGCGGAGAAGCTGCGGAAACTCTGCAGGAAGAACAATACGAAGCTCACAGAGTTGGAACCGTTCAGGCAGAAGAAAAATACCTACCTCCTCCTGCGGGATGCTCTGCTCGCGCATGACATCGTGTGCACCAATGCAGACCAGAACCGATCTGAACTCTACGAACTGCTCCTCTTCTGCGAAGAGTGTATGAAGGAACAGGGAATCCACCCGGTGTTTGCTTTCTGCAATGGTGCTGAGAGTGATTTTAGCGCCATCGCCGAGGAATTCCTGGAACACACCCGGTACGAGCTCTACGTGAACAAAGAGATGAACATGGTGATGATGGTTGCTCCG
>Ga0076338_138_pt1 | contig 14369 bp, 10 predicted proteins | sample RifGroC2_FD_67841 | JGI IMG/M metagenome (GOLD analysis project Ga0076338, IMG submission 67841) | Peregrinibacteria bacterium GW2011_GWC2_54_8 | reverse complement strand
ATTTCTCGAAGTTCTCGGCGCCCTTCTCCAGAAAATTCTTGAGTTTATCGAGAGGGCGGAGAAAGGAGAGACGCGGGGAGAAAAGAATGCAGAGGATGTAAAGGAAGATGCGAATGTACAGAAGGAAATTGATGCGGAGCTCAAGAAGCCGGGAATGACCCGGGAGAAACTTCAGGAGCAGACAGAAGGTGAACTGAAGGGTGCACAAGAGGAAGCAAAAAAACTCGAAGAAGATATCCCCTCCGCCGAAAAACAGCTTACGGAGCTTGGGGAAAAGGAGAAAAGCCTTCAGCGCCAGATAGACAATCCTACAGAAGGAGTGGATGTCGGTGATTTGAAGACACAGCTGCGGGATGTACAGGAACAGAAGCGGTTGCTGGAGCAGAGCATTGGAGAGAAGAAAGGCCGGCTCGAAACACTAAAGAAGAACATCATTCCGCGTCTTGAGCGGAAGAAGAGGCTTCTGGGGGCAGAGAAGGGCGGCGAGAGAAAGGTGCAGCTTACAGAGGAACAGCGCGATCAATTGGATGCGGAAGCCCGGAATCTGAGAGAGCAACTTAATCCGCAGATACGGGAACGTCTTGGCAATTTCCGCCTTGGTCTTACAGAGGGGGGAGAACCGGCGCTCTTCCCGGAGAGTGCAGGAATATTGAAGGATATTGCCGGCGAGAAAGGATATATAGCTCTTTCTGATTTGCGGAGTCCTGATTTTGCCGGGCGCGTACGCAAAGCTTTCGAGAAGAGTATCAAAGGTGATGCTCGCAGGGGGCCAGGCGGGGAGCCAGGGGCAGAAGACAGAAAGCAGGAGGGGACGCCGGGGGGTGCTCCAGGAACAAGCGAAAGACCGGATGGTTCCAGCACAGATGTCGGGGTGTCCGTCGCCCGTACCAGTGAGGCACTTACAGATTACCTACGACGCACGGAAGACTTCATACGTCGCCGTGTGGATATGTACCGTGCCCGCGTGAAGGGCACACAGCAGGAGATCGACAGTGCGAGCAAGTGGAATGTTGTTGACTGGGGGAGACAGAATGTACTTGAAAACACGCTCCAGCAGGAACAGCGGGCTCTGGGCCAGGCACTGGACGCACTACGCGCAATAGATGCGGCTCGGGGGAAAGTGGAGGCAAAAATTGCCATAGCGAACGATACAACAAAGAAAGATGGCGAGAGAGTTCAGGTGCTCAAGGACGGGAGAAAAGTCTTGGATGGTTTACGGGGACTTATTCAGGACCCCAATTATGCGAAGATGAATGCAGAACTTGCTGCCATAGATAATCAGCTTGCAATCGCGGATAGGGCAGCGAGTGCCGTATCTGATGTAGTTGAAAATGCAGGTGAGGGTCTGATGAGTGCGGTAAATGCGATAGGTGACTATGCGTCCAAGATCCCGGGGGCAGCAGCGGATATATGGAGACAGGATATTGTTCCAGGTTGGAATGCGCACATTCAACCCCATCTCAGCTCACTTGCAGATTGGGGAGGAGAGCAATGGGATGCTGTAGGGAAAGCTCTGGGAGAGATCGGAGATGGTTTTGCAATTCTCTATAAAGGCACTGCTTCGGAGTTTGGTCAGGCATACAAGGAACAGTTCGACCAGATGTACGGTGGCGGTGTACAGAAACTTGAGGGACTCCTCGTTTCGGCTGGGGTACCTCAGGAGGATGTCGCTGCTTTCAAGCAGATGGTAGTGGACTCCTTTGATGCTGCGATCGATGTCACCCAGGATATTAACAATCGCGGATTCTCCGTTGTTGTCAGTGAAATGTGGGATGGGGTTTCCCATGAGGTGGCTTCTGCCTGGGGGGAGAGTATCCAACCCCACCTCGATACTGCAGGAAGCTGGACGCAGGAACAGTGGGCAAACCTTGGTACGCTTGTACGGGAAGTCACAGACGGCGCCCGTTCCATTGCACAGGGGGCACCAGGGCAATTCGGTCAGAACTATAAAGAGCAGTTCAACCAGGTGTGTGGCAATGCTATGCAACAGATAGAAGATTCATTGGTCCAAGCGGGGGTAGATAGAGCAGCCATAGCATCTTTCAGGCAAACAGTTGAGAATTCTTTGCCATCATGATCTGATTTTTTTCAGAAGTGTCTGCAGATTCGGTATTGTTATCTCATAGGTTTAGAATGGTTTCTTCCACGTATATCGTCTTTTTGAAGCTAATTTACTGCTCTTGCTATTTACGGGAATTTCCAGGAGTATACTTTTCCTATGAAATATCTTCTCCTCATCGCAGTACTTCTTATGGTTCCCGCCACGAGCAGCGCCTTCTTCATCGAGGATTTCTTTTTCCAGAGTCAGCCTCCTGAATTTGTACGCACTGTTCAGCCCTCAACATTGCCAACGGTGCAAGGCTGGCCGAGCTGGATTGGAAGACTGGATGATTTCTCTCTCATGCTCTTCGGCCGGGAGTATGAGAGTCTCACGCGGAAACAGCAGGTGCAGACTCAGGAGCTTTCCAAGGAGTGGCCCAGCTGGATTGGTGTGCCGCTCCTGGGAATCATGCGGTAGGCTCTGAGTGAAGTTCCTGTGGCGTTCAAATTCACCTGAGCCCGAACGATGTGCGTACCACTGCTGTGACTTTCTTCTCGATAACGGAGGTGTCGTACATGCCGTAATCGGCGATATCCACAGAATTCTTTGCTGTAACCTGGAGCACTCCCATGTTTGCAGACCGGAGGTCGCCCAGCTTGCCCCCCGCACTCTCGACCATTTGGGTTGCGCGCGTGCGGGCATCTGCCATGGCGTCTGCGAGGATCTCCGCCTTCAGCTGCTGGAGTCCACTGTAGAAGTACTCGAGTGACAGTGTCGAGACCACTGCTCCTTTCGCTATGAGCTCGCCTGCTGCCTCTGCAGTGGAACGGACAAGATTCACGTCTGTTCCCTCCACTATCACATTCTGACGAAGGGTATAACCGCTGGGAGCGCCCCCTCTGTTGTAATCGTACATTGTTTCGACACTCACTGGTTGTGTCGTTACCCACTCGGATGGGATGTTCTTCCGGTCCAGGAACACTTTTACCGCCTCAAGGTCGTTCTGCATAGCTTCATTGCTCAGCTGCAAGCCGCTTACGTCTGTTGCATGGGTAATCTGCATCGTCCACTTCGCCGTATCCGAGACGATCATGCGCTCGGCGGAACCTGTCACGGAAATCGTGTTTGTCAGTGCCCGCGTTTTGTAGAAACCGAGCGTCGCAATTGCTCCTGTGAGGACAATTGCCATCCCGAGGATGAGAGAGGGGAGAAGGAAATTATTGCGTGTCATGGCAGGAGGGAGAATGTGACTACGCTACGCCAAATCCTTCCACGTGTCATTGGGCACTATGCGGGGGAACAGGCTAGCTCACTGCTGGTTTCTCGCTTTCTCAGGGCAGTCCACCTTCGCTCCTGATGGCTTGCCAGCCGTAGCCGCAGCGACATAGTTGCTGTTCTGCAAACGAAGCTCAGGAGGCTACGGTGGACAGCCTTCGCTGCGCGAAGGCTGGTGCCGAGAGAGAGACTTGGATTCGTCTCGCCCCGTGTACGCGGGGCTCGCTCACCACAGGCTTCTCGTCTCTCCTATCGCAGATAGTTGCATTCTGGGTTCAGTGGGTCAATTTCCTATTTTGGTGTCGTGGGAGAGACTCGAACTCTCACGTCTTTTGGACACCAGCTCCTAAAGCTGGCGCGTCTACCAGTTCCGCCACCACGACTCGGCACTTCGGCGGGCAAGTCTACCAGTTCCGCCGTCTCGGCCTGTAAGGTTTATTCTACTTCTCTCTTTTTAAGTTTCACAGTGAGATATTTCTGTTTGGGGTCTTCCTCCTTTCCGACTTCCGACACCTTAATCACGGCAGCATTAATCATCCTTCTCTCCACTTTCTCTGCCTCCTCGTGTGCGAGATGTTCTTCCCGCAAGGAGCTATCCATTTTTGCTTTCAGTCCAAGATCCGCATTTGTCAGCGCTTTGTGCTCCTCCTTCACCGCGTCATCCTGCTTTTTCTTCATTTCATTCCTGAGGAGGGATTCCTGCTTGCGGTACTCCACTTCAAGCTGTGTTTTCTTCCTGTTCGCTTCAAAGCGTAGCTTCTGAATGTTCTGCTTGTGCTCAAGATCCAGAGAATACTCCCGTTGTCTGCGTGCTACTTCAGGGAGCTGTGCAAGCTGCATTTTTTCACGCGATAGATTCTGCTCAAGCTGCATTTCCTGCTGCTGCTCCCAGGTGCCCACCAGTGTTACCTGTTTCTTCTTTTCCTCCTGGGCTTCTGCTATGCGCTTCTGCATTTCATTTTCGGTGTCTCCTCTCCTCTTCCTGCAGTCTTTCTCTGCCTTTCTCCTTGCCGCATTTGCGTCGTATTCGGCTTGTTGCCTCATGAAATGTGCTTTTTTCTTCCCCTCATCAATTAATCTTTTCATTTCTTCTTCTGTCTCCTCCTTCATTCGCTCTTCAGCCATTTTTCTCTCGTTTTGGATGCGCAGGTTCTCCATGTATTTGAGGTGTTCTTCCTGCTCCTTCTTTTTTCTCTCCTTTTCTTCCTCCAGCTTTTTTCGTTCCGCTTCCTTACGCTTTTTCATTTCTTCCACTGCCTTCTGCCGTTCCCTTTCTCCTTTTTTGTATTTCTCCACCTCTTCCAGCGCAAATACCATCGCCTGCTCATGCTGTTGCTGCTCTGCTTCATGGCGCTCCTCGCGTCTGGCAAGGCGCTTCTCCCGGTCTTCTGCCCGGCGTTTCATACCTTCCTCCAGGAGCCGGTTGAGCTCCCTCTTCATTTCATCGTCTGATGGGGGTTTGAGGGTATATCCCACTAATAATATTATACCATATAATTTGATTTTAGTATATCTCGCTCCATGGCGGGAGTATAGGAGAACAGGAGGCTGTTGTTACTCTTCCTCTGATTTTTCCCAGGGGAGTGCCGACCGGGGCGGCGTCGTAATTTTTCCTTGATCTACAAGTTCCATCAGCTTGAGCCTTATCAATTGCTCCGCGACCGAGGGTGCATCGCTTCCATAGAGCTGCGTCCTGGCCAGCGAAGTCAGCATCGCGACGACAGCCTCGCCGGTTGAGATGGTAATCTGTGCCGTCGGGGTAATACTCTCGCTGCCCGTGCCACATTCCTCACTGGTGTTGCCATTGTGAGGAGGGCTAACGGTCACGATGGGGGTCGTTGTATCGCTCTGTTCATCTTCAGGAGGCATAACATATTTATGCCATATTCATATGCAATGAGTCAAGGAAAACTCTTTCCCTCTTACTCCTCCTCCACAATCCGGATTCCCAGTTCCTCAATCTGCTCCTGTGGCATGGCAGAAGGTGCTCCGAGCATCAGGTCCTTCGCTTTCTGATCCTTCGGGAAGGCGATGACTTCCCGGATATTCGGCTCTCCCGCGAGAATCATGACGACGCGGTCAATGCCATAGGCGAAACCTCCGTGAGGTGGTGCGCCGTATTCAAATGCTTTGAGAATGTGCCCGAACCGTCTCTGCTGGTCCTCTTTGGGAATCTTCAGCAGGTCGAAGACTTCCTCCTGCAGCTTCGGCTCGTGGATTCTGATGGAACCCGAGCCCAGCTCGTAGCCGTCCAGAATAAGATCGTAGCAAATAGCGTGCACATGGAACGGATCGGTGTGCCGCTTCTCCCACTCGTTCATGTGCGGGTGAGTGAAGGGGTGATGAGAGAATGTGATGCCGCCGTCCTCTGTCTCTTCGCAGAGAGGGAAATCCGTGACCCAGAACATGGAGTGGACGGAGGTATCGATGAGCGAGAAGCGGATTGCCGCTTCCTTGCGCACCGCCCCCAAGCTGTTGCAAACCACCCGGAATTTGTCGGCTCCGAAGAAGAGGGCGTCTCCGGTTTGCGCGCCGGTCGCCTGGATGAGTTTTTCCAGGTAGCCTTCTGTGAAGAATTTGAGGAGCGGTGACTGTGGCCCCTCTTTTTTCAGGAGGATATATGCCAGCCCCTTTGCTTTCTGTTCCCTTGCGAGCTCTGTCCAACGGTCGATCTCGCCCCGGCTGAGCACCGCTCCCCCCGGGATTCTGATGGCGCGGACGATTCCCCCAGCCTTCAGGGCATCTTCAAATACCTTAAAACCGCAGCCTTCTGAGAAACCTGAAACATCTGTAATCGGGAGGTCGTACCGGAGGTCCGGTTTGTCCGACCCGTACGTATCCATCACCTGCTGCCATGTGTAACGCTCCACTGTACCGCCCTTGAGTGGTTTTGTGCTGCATTCCTTCAGAACCGCCCTTAAAGATCCCTGGATAATTTCCATCACATCTTCCTGCTCACAGAAGCTCATCTCAAAATCCAGCTGCACAAACTCTGGCTGGCGGTCTCCACGCTGGTCCTCGTCGCGGAAGCACCGGGCAATCTGGAAGTAGCGGTCCAGACCCCCGACCATGCAGAGCTGCTTGAGCTGCTGCGGGCTCTGCGGGAGCACAAAAAAATTCCCAGGGTAGATACGCGAGGGCACCAGGTACTCACGGGCACCCTCAGGGGTTCCTTTAATGAGGCAGGGGGTATCGATTTCCAGGCATTCCTGTTCCACGAAGTACTTCCGTATCACCTGGAACACTTTCGACCGCAGGGCGATGTTCTTCTGCATGCGTTCCCTCCGCATGTCAAGGTAACGGTACTTGAGTCTCGTCTCTTCCCCCACGTCTTTTTCCTGATCTATTTCGAATGGGGGGGTTATTGCTTCGTTCAGCACCTTCAGCTCATCCACAAGCACCTCAATTTCTCCTGTAGGGTTCTCTTCCCGCTCTGCCCCTTCGAGGCGCTTACGGACTTTTCCAGTGGCTTGCAGCACCCATTCCGGACGCACTTTCTCGGCTACGGCAAAGGCTTTCTTATTCTCAGGGTCGATCACCACCTGCGTGAAGCCGTAGCGATCCCGAAGGTCGATGAAAATGAGCCCGCCATGATCGCGACGGCGGTGGACCCAGCCGCAGAGGGTTGTTTGCATTCCCTTGTTGCTTGCACGGAGTTCGCCGCAGGTGTGAGTACGGAGCATGGTGCCCGGGAAGGAGGGTGCAGGAAGTATGCGGTGTCCGTTTGCAGAATTCCAGCTTTCTTTCGCTCATTGCTTCAGTTTGCTGCAGACCTTGTGGCGGATGGTGTGTTTACAGGGGTAGAGTCATCTGAGATGGAATGTGGAGAACTGGCAAACGGGGCTTAGTCTGATGGATTGCAAAATAAAATAATTATGTTATAATAGTATCCATGAAACACAATTCCATAGTTCCGAAGCACATTTCCCTCGGCGTCCTTGGGCTCGCGCTCATGGCCATCCATGCCTTCATTGTGCTTCCGGTCCTGCAGGCTTCTGTTCTGTAGGAAAGATACGGTATTGATGGGAAACGGAACACGAGAGCCTTCCGCCTCTTTTCAGGCGTAGAGTTACAGGCTTCCATACCGGATATCAATCGAACAATTTGTTCATTTCCTCTTTAAATTCTTCCACGTCCTTGAATTCCCGGTGCACGGATGCAAAGCGGATGTAAGCAACTTTGTCGAGTTTCCTGAGAGCCCGCATGACATCTGTGCCGATGGTGGAGCTGGCTACTTCCTTCTTGTTGGCGCACCACTTCTCTTCCAGTTTGTTCAGGAGATCGTCGATCTGGTTCTGAGAAACAGGCCGCTTAGTACATGCGAGCCAGATGCCGCGTTCCAGTTTAGTGCGGCTGTACGGTTCCCGCGTGCCGTCACGTTTTACAATGATCAGTGAGCTGAGTTCCTGCCGTTCGAAGGTAGTGAACCTGTGGTTGCACTTCGGGCATTCCCGCCTTCTGCGCACCGCTCTGCCCTCTTCCGCGAGGCGGGAGTCGATGACCGATGTATCCTGACATTTGCAGTGTGGGCAGTGCATGTATGTAGTTTACAGCTTGTAGTTTGTAGTTTGTAGAAATATCCTCACCACAAACTATTTGCTTGAAGCAGGTTGCCTTCGTTTCGTTTACTTGGGGCGGATAGGGCCCTTCCGGAGGACTTCTATAGAGCCGCCAACAAGGTTCACCACACTGGAGCTTGCTACTTTCTTTAGAGCCCCGGAGTCCAGGAGAAGATCCGGTTTCCGCGTTTTGTGCAGGAATTGATTTTCAATTTCTTGCGAAGAATAGGTATTGGGTTGGCCGTGCACGTTTGCGGATGTCGTACTCAACGGTGCACCGAATGCCCGCACAAGAGCTATTGCAACGGGATGTGGGGAAATCCGTATGCCCAGGGTGTCGTTCCCTGCCGGGGTGGCAAAAATACGCCTGCCAGGCAGGAGAGGCAGCACGAGAGTAAGAGGGCCGGGCAGGTGCGCATGGGCGAGTTGCTCAGCCAGTTCATTCCATTCAACGTACATTTTTGCCTGTTCGATACTCTCAAAGAGGGCGCTCACGGGTATGTGTTCTGGGCGCTCCTTGAGTGTGAATACTGTCCGAACGGCCCTCTGATTTCCCAGGTCGCACGCGAGGCCGTAGCAGGTTTCTGTGGCGTGCGCGACGGTCCCGCCGGCCCGCAAAATGCTCACTGCCCTCTCGATGCTCTCTGGTGAAGGAGAAGCTATTTCCATTTACTGTACAGGGGTTTCGTAACGTTTCAGCACCTCTTCTATTTTCTGCTCCAGTACCGTTGAAGTGTTGATCGTCAGCGGGAGGGGCACGATCTGGTCTCCGATTTTCAGCTGGACTTTTTCTTTCCCGGGAAATTTCTCAAGCACCGCTTTGAGATCCAGAAGCATTTTTTTGGGTGCTCGTGCGGGGAGCGGGATCGTGTAGATACGGATCTCTGTTTTCGAGGGGTCTGTTTCTTCACTAGGATTCGCAGCAGGAACCGGTTTTGCTCCAGGATTCTCTATCGCACTCAGCACATCTTCCATGCGCATCCCTTCCAAAATCCAGCGCCCGAGGGGGCCGACGAAATCATCTGCTTCATCCTCTTGCTGCAGCGTCACAGTTTCTCCGGCAATGACATTACCCTCCTCATCCACCATCTCGATTTTCTCTTCTTCGCTGAATGGCCTGTTCATTGTCGGCATCCCGCGCTTTGCGGACGCTTCATCGTAAAATCCGGACTCTTTCGCATTGTCTATGATGCGGTTGAGAGTGGTGTGTTTGACAGTATCGGCACGCAATTGCAGTTGCCCCGCGCGGAGATCCAGTATGCCTTCCACCACCAGAAAGGCATCTGGTGCCTCCAAAACATGTGCTACCTCCGCATAGGTGCGCGGGAAGAGCGTCACTTCTATTTTCCCTGTCGGGTCTTCAAGGAAGAGGATCGCCATCGTATCTCCTTTCTTGGTCGTGATTTTTTTCACCCCTTCCTGGATGCCTGCGAGTTTTATTTTTTTCCCTACATCTGCTTTGGTGAGCTGATCGACGAGCATGGCTTTCTTCCCTATGTACTTTTTCAGACCTGCGAGGGGATGGCTTGAAACGTACATGCCCAGCGTTTCTTTCTCCCACTGCAGTTTTTCGAGCGGGCTGGCTGGTACCGTTTCGGGGAATTCGATCTCCGGGTCTTCCTGCGGTACTTCCATGCGGCCGAAGAGGTCAGTTTGCGCACTGTTCACATCTCCGCAGGATTTTGCGTAGTCAGCAATAATCTGGTAATGCTCCACCAGTGCTCTGCGTTCGCCGAGTGAATCAAGCGCCCCTGCCTTAGCCAGTGCCTCTATCGTTTTCTTGTTGAGAATTTTCGCAGGGACCCTTCGGGCGAAATCCGCGATGCTGGCAAATTTTTGGCCCTTCTCCCGCACATCTATTATCTGCTGCACAGAGCTATCGCCGATGCCTTTGATGGCTGTGAGTCCGAAACGGATGGCCCCATGGCTATTGTGGTGGGGAATAGCAGTGAAGTGCCGGAGAGATTCGTTGATGTCCGGTGGGAGAACATCTATGCCCATGGCACGGCACTCTTCGATCTCTATCATGACCCGGTCCGTCCGCTGTGCATCGCTGCTCAGGAGGGCTGCCATGAACTGTATGGGATAGTTTGCCTTGAGGTACGCCGTTTCGTAGGCGATTCGTGCGTATCCGGCAGCGTGAGATTTATTGAAGCCGTACCCCGCGAACGGAGTGATCACGTCGTCAAAAATCTTCTCGGCGAGCTTCTTTTCATACTCCTTTGCCGTGGCTCCCCTGATGAATTTCTCACGCTGGGCATCCAGTTCCGATTTAATCTTCTTCCCTATGGCACGCCGGAGGAGATCTGCCTCACCGAGTGAGTATCCTGCGAACACCTGTGCTATTTGCAGGATTTGTTCCTGGTAGATTCCAATGCCGTATGTGGGTTCGAGTATTGCCTTGAGGGCGTTGTGCAAATACTGCACCTGCTCTTTGCCGTTCTTGCGCTTGATGTAACTGGGGATCCATTCCATTGGTCCCGGACGGTAGAGCGAAACCATGGCGGTAATATCCTCGAACTGCGTGGGCTTGAGTTGCTTTAAGTACCGTCTCATGCCTCCGGATTCCAGCTGGAAGACGCCGGTGGTATCGCCGCGCTGCAGCAGGGCAAATGTCTCTTCGTCATTCAGGGGGATGGCGGAAATATCCAGCTTCTTCTCCTCCGTGCGTTCGATAATTTCCAGCGTGGTTTGAATGACCGTGAGGTTCGTGAGCCCGAGAAAATCCATTTTTAACAGCCCCAATGCCTCAAGCGGTTTTGCAGAACTCTGTGTAATGAGTATGTTGTCATCCTTCGGTGCCCGTTGGAGTGCCGTATACCGCATGGCCGGTTTTTCCGTGATGAGCACGCCGCAGGCATGCACCGAAACATGCCTGGCTTTCCCTTCCAGCTTCAGCGCCGTATCGATGATTTTCCGGTATGTCTCATTGCTCTCGTATGCGGCTTTGAGTTCCTGAGTTTGCAGCGCCTCTTCCAGCGTTGTCCCAGGCCGTTCCGGGATGAGTTTGGCAAGCATATTCATTTCAAGGAATGGCACACCATAAGCGCGTCCGACGTCCTTCACCGCTGCCCGGGCAGCGAGTGTCCCGAAGGTGCAGATCTGTACCACGTGGTCTTCTCCGTACTTCTTCCGTACGTATTCAAGCACTTCGTCCCGCCTTGTGTCTGCGAAGTCCACATCTATGTCCGGCATGCTGATGCGTTCCGGATTCAGGAAACGCCCAAAGAGCAGGCCATGTTCCAGGGGATCGAGCGTGGTGATATCCAGGCAGTATGAAACGAGAGAGCCTGCAGCGGAACCGCGCCCCGGCCCCACAGTGATGCCTCTCCTTTTTGCTTCCTGGATGAAGTCTGACACGATGAGGAAATAGCCGGAGAATCCCATCTGCTCTATAACCTTAAGCTCATATTCCAGTCTGTCTTGCTCCTCTTTCGTTGCCCGGGGGTAGCGCTTTTTAAACCCTTCTCCTACCAGTTCGCGGAGATGTGCTTTCTCGTCTTTCTTTCCGGGGACAGGAAAGCTGGGAATCTGGTATGTCCCAAATATTAATTCCACGTTGCAGCGGTCTGCGATAATTTTTGTGTTCTCCAGCGCCTCCGGGATGTGTTCAAATGCTTTCTCCACCTCGTGGAACGGACGCATGGAAAAATCTGAATCGCGCATGGAAAAGCGGCTTGGGTCGTCTATGTGCGCATTTTTCTGGATGCAGAGCAGCACGTCGTGTGCTTCTGCATCCTGCGTGCGGCAGTAATGGCTGTTGCAGGTGGCGACAACAGGGACGCCCAGTTCTTTCCCCCATTTGATGAGTTGCTGGTTTACTTCCGCCTGTCCGTTCACGTTCGGTAGATCCATCAATTCAAAGTACAAGTTCTCTTCTCCGAAGTACGAGCGATACTCCTTCACGAGCTGGGTGATTCTTGCGTCATCTTCTGCCAGTGCGGCTTGCGGGAGGGCTCCGCTGATGGGGCCGCTCAGAGCGATGAGGCCCCTGCCGAACTCGCTGAGGAGCTCCCTGTCCACGCGCGGTTTGTAGTACATGCCTTCCAATGCCGCCTTTGTTGCAAGCTGCAGGAGATTTTCATATCCCTCCTGCGTTTCAGCGAGGAGAACGAGCGGGTACCGCTTGGTATCTATGCCGCTCTCCTTATCGTGCCGGGTTCGCACGGCAACATATGTTTCCAGCCCCAGGATGGGGCGTATGTCATGTTTATGAGCGTACTGGTAGAACTCAATGAGTCCGTATGTGTACCCCTTATCTGCGAGGCCTACCGCTGATTGCCCGAGTTCCTTCGCGCGGAGTATCACTTCTTCCGGGCTGGGGAGCCCCTCGAGGAGAGAGTAGGTGCTGTGGCAGTGGAGGTGGACGAAATCGCTGCTTTTCATGCGAGGAAATGAGTGTACCAGAGGAGCTTATAGCTTGTTAGCTTCATTAGCTGCATTAGGGATTTGGATTTTGATCTGGTTCCTTGTTCCCTTTCCTAACAAGCTAATGCAGCTATAAACCTATAAGCCTAAAACTATCATCCTCATGAACCACAGGTGGCATCCAGGACAGGAGAGCATACTTTGATAAAGCTCCCCACACGGTATATCCGGTAGCCAGAGAGAGTCGAACCTGTTTCATTTGGATCAATAGGAATGTTCACGAGGTACGTACCATTCGTACTGAGGGCGGAAAGGTCGTAGCCTCCCGCAGTGACTGTGCAGTCATTGCCGGTCACCGTGTCCTGGCAAATGGGGAGGGCATTGCTTATGCCTGTGGGGATGCCCGGGAGAGAGTTGCCGTCAATAATGTACTGCACTGCAGCATTCTCTATTTCGCGTAACGAAACCCTTCTGTCTGCTCTCCGCGCATCACTCAATTGCTTTGTGGGATTGAGTGCTGCGATGACGATCGCTGCGAGAATTGCAATGATGCCAAGCACCAGCAGGATTTCCATAAGAGTGAAACCGGGGCGCAGACGGGTGTGTTGCATGGGAGAAGGGGGATGCGCTCAGGAGTGTACGCCGCTTTCCTTCCAGGAGGCAAAAGAATGTGCTGCCTAGAATGATTCGCCAACTCCTGCTGCCCCCCTGCAGGTTTCATGGTGCGCCGGGTTACCCTTGTATGCTCCGGAGACATAGGGGAAGCAGGAATCTTCGAAATTTATTTTCAGCATGCGGTCGATCATTTTGTTGCAGGGGCGGAATACACAGGTCCTGCGCAGGAAGAAACCAAGTTTTGTCGTGAAACTTCGTATTCCCCTGCCCCTCTGGCTTGCGAGTGTGTAGAACTCGATCATGGTTCCCCGGAGAGGCTCTGTGAGCAGGAGTATCTGCTGTTGGGTATCTCCTGCCTGGATGACAGGCTTCGTTTCGTGCCCTGCCTGTTCGATGTTCCAGAGACCGAAGTAGGAACGCACAACGCTGCGGAATATTTTCTTTATCATTCCCATGTTCTGTTCCCGCGCCTCAGCGTCGGTGCGCTCGGTAGTTCCTGGGGGGTATTCAGTGGGAAGCTTTAGGTAGTCTGCCTGGTCGCGGGTCTCTCCCCACCAGAGCAGTTGGTCGTAGAGGCCGCGGACAAGAAAGATTTCATCGCTCGTGAGGAAGAATGGTCCCCGAAGTTCCCATTTCGCAGCCCCTTCCGGCCACTGTGGCGGAGGATCAAATTCCGTGGCAGGAGGATTGTAAATCTCATCTGTATAGCTGCATCCTTCCCGGGTTCTGTGTGTGCGGCTGAGCACAGCGAGGAAGGTGCTCAGGTTCGGCGGGGGACGACCGACAGCGGCGAAAATCTGCTGAGTAATACTTGCGATGTAGGAGATGCTGTTAAGGAAGGCATCTCGATCACTCTCAAAGGCAGCGAGCGCATCCCGCTCTGCCTGAATGGGAGGGTGACCACCCGAGGAAACGGCATCGAGTGCAGCGAGGTCACACCCGTACCCCATCACTGTCGGGGGCAGGTAGTCGGAATGGAACGGGCAGACCCGTTCCTTCGGTGGCAAGAAGGGTGGCTGCTCACAAACCGGGTGTGCACCGCAGTCCTCTGCTGTCTTGTAGGCAAGGCCATTGTTTGCGATACAGGTGGCTCTGTCTTGCTCGGTGCAAATGGCAGGATCTGTCTCGTAGGGGCAGCACCAGGTGAGGGTATCAAAGATGTAGTACCAGTTGAACCGGGGGTCCTCATAGTGAATGTCTCTTGCCCCGCGGATGAGGTGGCGGTAGCGGTCATTCAAAAAACGCGCCATGCTCTGGAGCCGGACAATGTCATAGATGCGTCTGTCTTTGAAAGCATTCCGCGTTTCGGTTCGTACATCTTCCAGTTTTTGCTCAAGGATGAGGAGATCAAGGTGCAGGCAGGGACTGATTTTATACACGTCTCTCTGGTGTTCCACGATGCGGAGGTCCGTATCGACAAGCTCAAGGAATGCTGTGCTGATGCGGAGGAGCCAGTCGAAGAAGATGAAGTTATAATTTGAAGCCGAGCCTCCTGGCAGGTTGCTGAAAAA
>Ga0076338_135_pt2 | contig 14641 bp, 10 predicted proteins | sample RifGroC2_FD_67841 | JGI IMG/M metagenome (GOLD analysis project Ga0076338, IMG submission 67841) | Peregrinibacteria bacterium GW2011_GWC2_54_8 | reverse complement strand
AGAAAATATCTGTGGGTCACGCGGCCGATGGAGGGACCACCAAGGGTGCTTTTTCTGTGTGAATGCCGATACAGGGAGAGCCTAGCACTCCGGGGTTGAGCCTAAACTTCGTGTTTGCAGCGACTTCACTCCCATGCTGGTCGATCCAGTTCTTCTTGAACTCCACTTGATTGAAGCCCCCCTGCTTCGATGCACGCTGGTACTCCTGACGGTATTTTGTCTCCATCTGGAGAAGGTACCGCTGCTCCTCCGGACTCATTTCCAATCCTTCCCCAATCATGCGCTCCCCCTCCTGCATCACTTGAGTCTCTGACCTGTGCTCCTGTCCTTTTGGCCCTTCTGTCCTGTGCACTGCACTGAGCGAGCGCCCAACGGGGTCATCTGGGTTGTTGGTGTCCACAGCTACGGGGACTTCCCGGCTGCTGAGACCTGTCATAACCGCCTGGGTTTCCTGCCTCGCTGTTTTCTCGCGCTTACCGGCTTCTTGTCGGACTTCCCCATCACTCACAAGGGGGGAGAGTTCCTCGTCCGTTTCCACGCGCAAATCTGCGTTCTCTGGAACATTCCCCCCCTCTGGCATACCGAAGCAGAGCCGATGCTCTGAAAAGCGTTGTGAACGGTGCTGATGAAATCTGTGCATGATTATTTGGGGGAGGGTTTGGCCGTTTCGAATTGCGCTTCAAGGTCTTGCAGGGCGGATGTCTGCTCTTTGTTTTCCTTTTCTTCCGCGGCGCGGTACGCCTCGCTGCGCTTCTGTTTCACAGCATCGCGGAGTCCCGTTATCCATTTCTCGTAGGCTCTGTCGTATGCGGCAAAGGCTTTTCTATACCGTTCCATCCGCGTCTTTCTTTCCTCTTCAGATTCTCCCTTGTACTTCTCCGCCAGCGAAGGAAGATTCGCACTCAGAAGCTCCGGCTCAATGAATGCCATGAACGAGTCGTAAATTTCCGAACCCGAGGGTATGAGCGCCTCAAGTTCAGGATCGAGCGCTTGTGCGGAGCCACCGGCTGCAGTGTCATCTGTAGACATAGGAGTGGATGTGTGTATCAGAGAATTATAGCAGAATTGTAGATTTTTTTCAGCTCCTCACAGGACTTTCATCTCCTTGAGCCGGTTGTACCCCTCCTTTGTGGAAGCGTCATACACTGTCGACCCCACGGAAACGAAATCGCCCACATGTTTCACCATGGCATCAAAGAGCTCCGGTCCCATCGCCACAACAGCCTTATCTCTGTCCACCACCCCATGTTTGGTAAAAAGCTCTGAGAAGTTCACAACCTGGAGTGCTTTCTCCCACTGATCCTGGCTCCACTTTTTTGCGGCTTCCCTGTCTTTTTCATCCCACTGCACACCCTCCCGGAAATTCCTTGAGGCAATTGTTTTCGCTTCTTCATACAGCTTGGCAGCCTGGTCTCTGTCAATAAATCCCATTTCCACACCAGTATGAATAGGAACTTCTCCATTCCAGAGCCCTGTTTCCGCAAGTTCCTTTCCCCTGGCAGTTCGTATATCAAGGACCTGATTCTCAAAGTGGATGAGAAAGGAAGAACGATCCACCATCCTGCTAAATAGCTTTGTACTCATGATTCCCATGAACCTGTCTTTCTGTACTATTCCACCTTTCACGAATCTCTCCGCAAACTTAATGCCAGTAATTGCAGCATTCCACTCATCCGTAGACCATTTCATGGCATCTCTTTCACTGAGAGAATCCCATTTCGCCCCCTCCCGGAAGCAGAATTGTGAGATTTTTTGCGCTTCCTCAATCCTCTTCTGGACATCCGTTCCCGTGAGAACTCCTGCATACACCAGACTTTTGAGAGAAATTTTCCCATGTTCCGCTGCATCTCGGAGATGTTGTATCCCTGCCACAGTAGAAGCAGTGATCACACGGAAACCCACGTCCACCAAGGTGTGTACTTTCCCGAGCATGATATTAAAATCTTCGGCCCCCATCAGAGTCTTCAGTCCCTGCACATCCACAAATCCATCCTCAATAAAAGCATCGAACTGAGGAGTGTCGGCAAATGCATCCCACTGTTCGGGTATCCAGGGGGCCACCGATTTCCGCTTTTCCTCTGTCCATTTCACACCTCTCTTGAGGTGCTTTTCTGCAAATGTAACCGCCTCCTGATGCATATGGATAGCTTCTCCCCGTGTGAAGACATCTGCCCCAATGAGACGCGCCAGACTTACTTTGCCGTCTACAAGCGCTCTCTCAAGAAGATGTATTCCTTCGTCCGTATCCGCATCTATCACATGATCCTCCACGCAGACGAGGTTGAGGGAACGATCGATCATTCTCCTAAGCAGCTCCGGCGGCATGTCCTTCTTCAGTTTGGAGAGCTGCACAATACCTCCATGCACAAAATGCCTGGCAAAGTCGCTGTAACGTATGCTTTCCCGCCATTGGTCCGGTGCCCAGAGCATAGCAGCTTTATAGGCTTCATCGTCCCATATCGCCCCGGGTTGGAGGCACTCACTCGCAATGGATATGGCATCCTGGATGAGATCATCGGCCTTATCCCCGGGGATAATTCCTGCCGCCGCAAGAGTGGCGAGGGGGAGCTCCCCTCTCTTCAAAACGCTCTCCAGAAGATTCTGCCCCTCGCGCGTATCTGCGTGGTACACCTTGTCTTTATACACCACAAGGTGCGAGCAGTTCTCCATGAGCATGAGATACCCCTGCATTCCTATGGTCTGCACAAGTTTTGCCGTGTCTACAACCCCCTTCTCAGCGTAGTACTGGATGAATTCCTTGTTCGCAACATATGCATTCCACTGGTCTTTTGTCCATCCTGTTCCCCCCCCGCCTGCAGACGCATTGCTTGCCTGGTGCTGATCAGAGTCGGACATATCATAGAATTATACACCAAAACGGTGTTTGAGTGAATATTCCAACTCCTCTTGCCCTCTACTTCTTCTTTTTTGATTTGCCCCGCGGTTCAAGGGATACAATCTCGTGCTGGAGATTCCCTATGAAGTCCACATCATTTTTGCCTTTTCCGCTCACAAGATGATCTTCCCGGAGGCGCAGCATGGAACCGCTGATTCGCCACTTGGAGTTCACACTGAGCATTTGCATGATCTCGTTTGCAGTCACCCGCGGACTCAACGTGAGGACTACATCTCGATCTCCTCTGCCGTCTTCCATTTTCACGCGCACAACGCCACTGTGGCGGCAGGCAAGCTTAAGACGCAACAGAGCAAAGAGATTGAGAACCTGTTTGGGGGGGTCGCCGTACTCCTCACGGAGATCTTCCTCAAATTCAGCAAGTATCGCCGTATCTTCACTCCCGGCAAGCTTCTGGTACACGGAGATTTTTTCTTGCTCATCGGGAATGTAGTACGACGGGAGAAGCGCTTCTATGGGCAGCTGGATTTCCACATTTGTTTCTGTCTCAAGCTCACCGCGCTGACCCGTCTTTAATTCTTCCACAGCATTCTTGAGCATGCGCAGGTAGTGACTTACTCCCACCGTCAGCATCGACCCTGACTGGTGAGCTCCAAGAATTTCCCCCGCCCCCCGGATCTCCAAATCCCGCATGGCAACCTGAAAACCGCTCCCAAGCTCACAGGCTTCCACAATGGCACGAAGTCGCTTCCTGGCGTCATCTTTGAGCTTCTGGGAGTGGTAGAGGAAGAACGCGTACGCCTGTACTTTGCTGCGCCCGACACGGCCGCGCAGCTGGTAGAGCTGTGAGAGACCAAATCGTTCCGCCTCGTTCACAACCAGTGTGTTCGCCCTGGGCAGATCAATACCGTTTTCTATGATGGTCGAACTTACCAGAACGGTGTACTCCCCCTGCTTAAATTGCATAATGCGTTTCTCGAGTTCATCGGACCTCAGTTGCCCATGCCCCACGACAATTTTTGCCTCCGGGATGAGCTTTCTAAGCTTTTCAGCAAACGCGTCGATCGTTTCCACCCGGTTATGGAGAACGTACACCTGGCCCTCGCGCTCCAGTTCAGACACCACTGCCTGACGGACAAGATGATCAGAGTACTTCCGCACCTCAGTGATAATGGGCAGGCGTCCCGGCGGAGGCGTGGTAATAGTGGTGATATCACGCAGCTTGTGGAGACCGAGGTTCAGCGTACGGGGAATAGGAGTGGCTGTGAGAGTGAGAATATCGACAGACGCACGCATTTCCTTAAGATGTTCCTTCTGCTTCACACCAAACCGCTGCTCCTCGTCCACAACCACAAGCCCTAAATTCAGGAATTGCACGTCTTTCTGTAAGAGCCGATGGGTGCCAATCACGATGTCAATATCGCCTTTCCGCAGCTTTCCGAGGATTTCGCGTTGCTCTTTCGGTGTCCTAAACCTGCTTAGCATTTCAATGCGCACCGGAAAATCCTTCATCCGCTCGAGAAAACTGTGATAGTGCTGGTCTGCCAGAATGGTAATGGGCGCAACAATCGCAACCTGCTTGCCGGACTGCACGGCTTTGAATGCAGCCCGCATGGCGACTTCGGTCTTCCCGAATCCCACATCCCCGCAAATCAAGCGATCCATGGCATGCTCGTCTTCCATGTCCGTCTTAATATCTTCAATGGCCTTCATCTGGCCGGGAGTCTCTTGGTATACAAATGCCTCTTCAAACTTTTTCATTGCCTGGTTGTCCTCCCCGTAGGAATACCCCTTCGCATTCGCCCGCTTTGCGTAGAGATCCAGAAGTTCCCTGGCGATCTTCTCCGTTTCCTTCTTCATTTTCTCCGTTATCTTCTTCCACTCCGAAGTGCCTAAGCGGGTAAGCGTAGGTTCATTCCCCTCCTCATAGACGAATTTGCTCAGCTTGTCCGCCTGGTCGACGGGGATGAAGAGTTTGTCCCGCTCGGCATACGTAAGCTCCAGGTACTCCCGAAACGTGCCATCCACTTCTTTCTGGGTCATACCCTCAAAGTGCCCGATTCCGTGTTCCATATGCACAACGTAGTCACCGGGCGTAAGCGACGTGATGAAATCAAGAGCAAGCTTCTGGATGCTCCTTTGTTTCACGGATTTCCGAAGCGAGAAGATTTCGCGGTCCGTAAGAAGTGCAATTGAAAAATCAGGGTTCTGGAGGGAGTGGGGGAGAAGATCATCCTGCCCGGCAGAAAGCAGGGTCAGGGCACCCTCCTGCTTGTGTGCCTCCTGCGTGTAGGGAATTCGCTCTTCGTCACAGATCGCTCGTAGCTCCTCAAGGCGTTTTGTTGCCACAAAAATGCTCCACTTCTGCTGTATTTTGTCCCGGATATCATTCAGAAAGTCCGTGAGGGTATAGAACTTAAGAACCGAGAGATACCGCAGGTGTACGTGGTTTTCCTCGGTCTTTGGGAAAGCAGTGAACCGCAGCGTAGCAAGTTGGAGAGGATCCTCCACATCATCCTGATCATCCAGTACCAAAAGAGTCTCGGGGGGGAGCTGCACCGAAAGCGGAGCTGTCTCTTCGTAGACAACAGGGAACATGGAGAGTTCGCCCCCCGCATCCTCTGCCCTGGAAAGATCATCTCTGTCCACCGCCAATATTTTTTCAACAGTATCAAGATTGAAGGAAATCCGATAGGGATGATCGGATTGGATGGGGAAGATGTCGAATGTGTCACCAGCCCTCCGGTACTCTCCTGGCTGGAGATAGAGATCCTCTCCGTGACTGTACCCCCGTTCTATCAGTTCCTCGATAACGGAGGTGAAGTGGATTTTCTCGTGCACGGAAAAGGTGATCACCCTCTCTTGCAGCTCCTCAAAGGAGGGAAACTCCACCTCCCAAAGATTGCGAGTCATGATGGAAATCCGGTCGCTCTCCCCCCGCATGAAAAGGAGAAACTCCTGGAGTGCTGCGGAATCAATTTCCCCTGCATCATTCTCAATGGGAAGAAGGATATGTGCCTTGAGATCAAAGAAACCCAGCCAATGGCGCAGGGACTCAGCCACTGTACTTTTTTCCGTCACAAGGAGAGAGGGCTGTGGATGATGATGGAGAATAGTACTTGCAAGAAGGGCTTTTGCTGTCTCATTGGAAGCACCAGACAAAATAAGCCGCCGCTTCGATTGAAGCAGTTGCGCAAGATCCTTGTGCGTACTATCACCAAGAAAAACAGAGGGCTTCATAGCAGCCGATCATTTGATAATAAATTGCCCTAAGGGCAGAAATCGATTAGTCCTATTCCTCCTGAATGCGCAAGGGCATGATGAGATGAAGGAAAAGATCATTGGAAGGAAGATGGAACAGCGCAGGATGCATGCTGTCCGTCAGCTTGAACTCCACCTCTTCGTCGCCCACATGACTCAGGAAGTCTAGAAGGTAAGACGAGCTCAGCGCAATTTTATTGTCCCCTCCTTTTATACTCACAGAAAGTGTGGTTTCATCCTGGCCTGCCTGGGTTTGGGGAGTGGTGATACGCACATGCCCCTTCTTAAACTCGAACGTAAGATTGTTATTAATTTCCTTCGCAAAATAGTGCATACGCTTGATGGTGGTTGTGAGTTCTTTTGTTGGCAGCACGACTGTCGTTTTCGTCTCGCTGGGAATAATTTGCTGATAATCCGGGAACTTTCCGTCAATGAGGCGAGAGAGAAGGATGGTGTTGCCCACCCGGAGCTCAATTTGCTGGCTGCTGAGCGCCACCTCAATCTTGCCGACTTTTTCTTTCTTGTCCTCTCCCTTTTTTTCCGCATCAGTCTTGCGTGAACTCAGAATGGACCGCAATTCCTCCAAAACCTTCACCGGGATGATGCAGGAAATATCTGTCCCACCCCCCTCTGCAGTGATACGAAATTCAGAGAGTCTATAGCTGTCTGTCGCTACAAAAATAAGTTGGCCCTTCTCAGCACGGAGATACACTCCAGAGAGCACCGGGCGGAGGGTTGTGCGCGCGGACGCGAAGGTCACCATATGGAGTGCTCCAAGGAGTGGTGGAGCTTCTAGTGTGAGAGAGGTTTCTTTCTCTATAGGAGTAATTGTTGGGTATTCCTGTGCAGACTCCCCCGCAATGACTGTTTTTGCGTGCTCTGATGTACATTTAAGCTGTGTTCCTTCACTTGTCTCTAAGAGAATTTCATCATCAGAGTTGTACTGTGCAAAATTGAGAAAAGCTTTCGCTGGAATAGTAATAGCTCCCTCATTCTCAATGTTCGCCCCAAAACTTGTGATAATACTCAGCTCTAAATCAGTAGCACTTACCGTGCAGCGCTTTCCCTCTGCCTCAAGAAGGATGTTTCCTAAAATTGGGAGTGCTTGCTGCCCTCCGATTGCACGACTTACAAGATTAAGTGCTTGGAGCAGATCTTCTTTCTTACAGGAGAACTTCATATCTCAATAATAAATAGGAGATAGTAATATACCAATAAATAGTAGTCATAGCGACCTCTTTCCAAAAAGGAACAAATATAGTCTATTTTGTGGAAAACTTCTGTAAAGCATTTCAGCTACATAAATATTGTGCAGGGGAATGGGCAAAAAGACAGAAGCAGGTGGTGCAAAAACTGTGGAGAACCTGTGGAAAACCTGGGAGAGAGTAATGAGAAGGAGGGAAGAGACATGTTTTGGCTTCTGCTAGCTGAAAATGGTTATTAGGTGTGCATAACTACTTTGGGGTTCTGGATGGGGACGGGTAGGCACAGGGGCTTCCGTTGTGGGAATGTGTGGAGAACTCCTGCTCATCCTTCCACCTTTGTGCGGTACCGTTCCCGCTCAGCCGGATCCGGGGCGTTCGTGCGGTTGTCAGAGACTTTCAGTGTGCCCTCTTTCATGCGGGCATACTTTCCATCAGAGATATCCTCTGCGATTTGGGTACCGCTGCTTATGAAAGTGCCGCTCCCTATCTTCACTCCCGGGCTTATACCCACTTGAATACCCAGTCGGCAATTGCTCCCTATTACCGCGCCGAATTTTGTGAGCCCTGTTTGTAATTCCTCCCCCTGGACGGCGGAAGAAATACCTTGCTCGTCCAGGCCGAAGTTCGCTGTGATTGTCCCCCCGCCAAAGGAGACGTTCCGTCCAATGACACTGTCCCCGATGTAGCTCATGTGGGTCCACACGTGGCTGTGCAAAATGCTCCCTTTGATTTCTGTGTTATAGCCGATAACACAATTCTCTCCGACGCTAGAGTCACGTACGAGTGCGTTGTTTGCGATAATGCTGTGGCGGCCCACAAAGCAAGGGCCGCGTATGGTGGAGTGAGGCATGACTCTCGCACCTTCTTCAATGACCACTGGTCCGTCAATGACTGCTGTGGGGTGGATGAAAACTGATCTGTGGATTATGGGCTTCTTGAAATCAGAGAAGAAGATTGGGAGCAGGGAGAGGAGATGCCAGGGATACTTCACCGCCTGCCACACCCCTTCGTAGGGGGCTGCACGGTACTCACCTGTTCCGAAGAGCTTCTGCAGCGCCTGCTCGTACCCGTCGTCCCGTTCTTCATTCACATTGCCGAGCGCCTTGAGAAGAGTAGAGGCATTGTTATGCACATGGGCAACGATGTTCACAAGATTGCCCGGTTCGTTTCCCTCGCCCGGCTTTTCGATAATGGAAACGATTCTGTCACCATCGAGTTCAAGGTACCCCCCCGGGAAGTATTGGTTGACCTTCTGGGCGAGGAGGGCACCGGCTACCCCCTTTGCCCTTTTCTGGAGGCTTGCGTATCCACTGGGGTGGATGACATCGTTACCACTCACAAGCATCACAGGTTCATTCTTGATCGTGGGGAGAGCACTGAGGAGGGCCCCGCGCATACCCAACTCAAGGTTTTCCTGTTCAATGACGGGGAGACCAGGGAAGGACGATCTCACCTCTTCCAAATTATGAGCTCCTCCGACAAGGACAATATCGCGGCAGCCGGCTGCATGCAGGCGGCTTATCTGGTGCTCCAGGAGGGTCTTCCCGCAAAGAGGGAAGAGAGATTTCTCCGTGAGCGGCCAGAAGCGTGTGGAGCGGCCGGCAAGCAGGAGGAGAGTTTTCACGGGGAAGAGGTCAACGTGCGAACGTGAGGGAAATTGTACCTTCTTTTGCCGTAGTCCGCAGCGGAATACCCATCTTTTCGTACCGTTCCACTATGGCACTATGAGGGAAGCTGAAGCGGTTTTCGGGCCCCGCAGAAACAATGCCAAGCTCTGGCCGTACTGCGAGGAGGAACCCCGTGGAAGAGGAAGACGAGCTGCCGTGGTGGGGTACCTTGAGGACAGTCGCCCGAACATTCTTTCCCGAGAGGAGAATCGCCCGTTCAGCTTCTTGCTCAATATCCCCCGGGAGGAGAATGGCAGTCTTCCCAAAGAGAACGCGAACCACCACTGATGCATTGTTTGGGTCAAGCTGATGCAGCTCCTCTGCCCGGGGCCAGATGCAGTCGAGACTCACGCCGTCTTCCATCACGATGCTTTTTTGCGGGCCAGCGAGGATCACAGGAATCTTCCGGGCGGAGAGCTCATGGAGCATCGCCGCATAGCGTCCTGAAGGTGCATCCGACCCACTGAGAAGAACCTGCGCGATCTGGTACCGTCTCAGAACTTCCGGGAGAGCCGTGAGATGATCTTCATGAGGATGTGTGAGGACGAGGAGCTCAATCTGCCGGTCAAAAAAAGGGAGGAACCTTCCCAGGTATTCCAATGTTTCCATATTGGGTCCCCCATCAATCAGGATTTGTTTTCCGGAAGGGGTAATGAGAAGCACAGCATCCCCCTGCTGTACATCCAGGAAATGTACGTGGAGCTGCCCGTCTGGCTGCAGATGATATTCCCGGGAAACAAGTACCCCCAATGCTGCGAGAACAGCGCACAGCTGGAGAAGGGCGCGGGGGCTGGCATGGAACCGAGACGTAGCCAGCCATTGTATCTTTGGCCTCTCTCCCCTGAGCCGTTCCCTGCAAACTCATTTCTTCGCGTGGCGTGCTCTGTGCCAGCCCATGAGCATTCCCATGGTTCCAAGTGATCCAAGAACCACGCCGGCACCGGATCGTGAGAGGCTCTTTGTTTCAACAGTACGGATCACCTCTTCCGGCTCAGGAACTACTGTCTCTTCTCCCTGTGGGGTGGGTTCCTGCTCGGGAGGGGCTGGTTCAGAGACGGGTGCAGGAGAAGACGACGGTGCTTGAGAGATGGGGACCAGCTGTTGGGGGCCAACTATGGCATACCCGAAGATACTGATAGCGCTGACACTTATGCCATAGTTTCCTGGGGATACGCCAGGCACATCCACTCCATTAATGGCGAAGGGAAGGAGCTGGGGGTCACTGAATGTTATCCCTCCGTCCAGTGACTGCCGAATGGAGTAGTATGCAAGATCTCCGAGCGGATTTGCGGCATCCCACCGGGCACTAACCGTATAGGTCCCATTCAGGAGTGAAGACGCTGCCATACGGATATTCTGGATGCCGCTGGTGCCCGCAATCTGCGGCGTGACAGGTATGGGCTCTGCCTGCTTTTGTGGTTCCGGAGAAACGTTCTGCGTCTCTTCTTTCGATTTGCCATCGGGGTGCCCCCGGAAGGAGCTGCGCCTGTTCACTTCGTGGAGCGGAGACCCATCGGTCCCGCGAAGCGGTTCCAAAAGTTGTAGTTCGTACTCTGCATCCCGGACCTGCACCTCAGTGTTCACTGTAATGGTCTCCTGATCGATATAAATACTCCTGATTTGGAGGGGGTTTCCATCCGCATCGGTAATCGCAAAGGCCGTTGGTGCACGCTCTGGCTCCACAGTCGGTGGGCTGGAGAAGAGGAGTTTTACTTCGGTAGGAGAAATAGTATCTGTGAGCAGAAGGTGCAGCGTCCCCCCAAGATCAGGTTCTTCCCACTCGGGGAGAGCTTGCGTCTGCCCGTCATTGCCCTGCTGGTTTTCCTCTTCTGCCGTTCGCTGTTCGATCCCCGTTGCCACATTGAATGTTTTTGTGTCAGGAGTGGTTTGTGCTGGCTGCTGTGGGAGTGGGTTTGATTGTTGCTGGAGAACAGGAGTAATGGGTGTATCGGCATTTCTCCCCTGTGTCGTTACTACTACTGCCTCTTCTACAAATACTTCCCCCTCCACTCCCTGGTTATTGACGGCAAGAACAGAAATGTAGAGTGCGGGATTAGCAGGTTTGTACTGGAGGACGTACTTTGTCTCAGGTCCTGGGGTTGCTTCGAAGTCGTCGTACACTCCCCCATGTCCCAGAATGGATTGGCTGCTGAAGTACACACGGTAGTACGAGATATTCTGGTCTGCCGGCGGATTCCACGTAACGGTAATAGTGCCGTCCATGGAGATTGCGCGGATATTTGTCACCACCCCGGGGGTTTGGGCAATCTGGGCAAAAAGAATCCCCGGCACAAGGAGTGCGGGCAGAAGCAGCACAGCACAGGACATGCGGTTTTGCATTGTGTTTTCCTAGTATTGTAGCAGATTTTGCCTTCTTTTGCCACTTACGAGAGCAGAGACCGGTGGAGTCCTGTGAGGAGAACAGCGACCCCCATCCATACGGTCATGGCAGCAAGTCCTACCACCGTGAAGAACTCATTTCTAAGGAGAGGGGTGAAGAGCCACAAACCAGCTCCCAGAAGCCCGCAGAAGAGCAGCCACTGCAGAATCTGCAGTCTCTGCAGTCTCATTGGCATCGCGCGCAGGCCCTGCGGGAGCAGGAGGAGAGCAAGGAGTGTGTGGATGATGATGGAAGTTGCTGCAGCTCCGACAAAACCATACTGGGGGATGAATAGTATGTTCAATGTCAGTGAGAGAGCTGCTGCGACGAGGAGCGAGAGGACGAGCTGCTTCCACTTGTGTTTTGTGAGAAGAACGTAAAATCCATAGAGCACAACGGCGTTAAGCAGTAAGGGGATGCTCAGGAGGCGCAGTGCGGTATCGGACCCTGGTCTCTGTGGAGTACTGAGGTATGCATCTGTGGTGAGGAGTTGTATGAGTGGACGAGACCAGAGGAGAGCGAAGAGGAAAGAAATGGAGCCAAAGATGAGGAGCATGAGGAACGTTTTCCCGAGCAACGATTTTGTATCCTCCCCGTTTGTATCACGTTCGCTGAGAATAGGGAGAGCGGAATTCAGGAGAAATGTAGGAATGAGGAATCCCATATCCGTCATGCGCACCACAAAGCCGTAGTAGGCATTCTGAAGTTCAAAGTCCGGCCGGAGCAGTGCGATCATCGTCACATCAAACTGCCGGTAGAGTGCCATGCAGAAGAAGGCAATGCCGTACGGTGCCGCTGCGCAGAGGAGGCGCCTGAGCAATGCTGTGTCGAAGTGCAGCCGGACCCGCATGATGCTGTTTGCGCAGAGGAGAGAGAGAAAGAAGAGCACGAATGCGCCTATCCCCCCAATGAAGAGAAAGAGGTGGTAGATGTGGAGATCTGTGCTGCCTCGTACCCCCACAACAATAAACAACCCAATGAGTGACACAGTGATGATGCGCTGAGTTACTTCGGCAATGAAGACGTACTGCATTTTGTAATGCACCTGAAAAACAGTGCGCACAATACCGGCGAGCAATGTGAAGAACGGGACGAGCGCGGCGATCGTCACGCCGAGAGGGAGCGGCGTGCCTCGCCACATGGGGAGGAGCCAAATGACACTCAGGGCGAGGAGGAGCGAAGCAAGTAAGATGAAGAAGCGGATGACAATGAGCGCCCCAAGCACTTCCTCCCGCTTTGTTGCCTTACTCACCTCCCGGACAGCGACTGCATAGAGGCCGAAGTCCGCGAGAATTCCGAAGAGCTGCAGGTAGCCGTACGCAGAGTTGTAATTCCCGGCGAGTTCCTTGGAGAGCCCCATGGCCACAAACTTCACCGTGAGAATACTGAGTGCGGCCATGGTCACTTGGCTCGCGAGCTGCCAGAGGGTGGAAGTTGCAATGGCGCGGGTGGACATCGGGAGGATTGTAGAGGATTACGAAAGAATCAAAAGAAGCCCCCCTAGTGCATGTGAGGCGTCTTGTTGATCGGGGGGTCGCGGACCAGCGTTTCTGTCGTGACACCTACAAGAGGAATCGGACATACAATGCGCTGGGGATATAGCGACCCCATGTGAATCCCAATGGCCTCTGACCAGGGGGGACTTACCGTGATGGTAAGTCGGATTAGACATAATGTCAAAATATCCTAAAACAATATTTCTTCCATTGAATGGTGTATGTTGCAGCTCTGAGGAAATCCGCAATTCGGTAGACAATTCCCGGCCTTTTCTCTACCCTCTCTCTGTAGAATGCTCCTCTCATTCCAGCATCTCACATCGACAAAACAACTCTCACGAGAAGATACGGACGCCATTTTGAAAGTGGCAGCAGACATGGAGAACTTGCTGGAGAAGAAAAGCGGGGATGACCGCCTAAAGGGGAAGGTACTCGCAAGTCTCTTCTACGAACCAAGCACGCGTACGAGGCTTAGCTTCGAGACGGCCATGCATCGTCTCGGCGGCGATGTGGTGACTGCGGACGGATTCCAATTCAGTTCCCTCTACAAAGGGGAAACTGTTGAAGACACCATCGTCGTTGTTGGTCAGTACGTCGACATTATTGCCATGAGGCACCCGGAGGCCGGGAGCGCGGACCGTGCGGCGAGCGTGAGTCCGGTCCCCTTCATCAACGCCGGGGATGGCCCGCGGCAGCATCCCACACAGGCGCTGCTGGATCTCTATACCATCCAGAAAGAAGTTGGTCATATCGACGGTCTCCACATCACCATGGTGGGCGACCTGCGCTACGGGCGTACGGTGCACTCACTCAGTTTTCTCTTAGGGCTATACAAGAATGTGAAGTTCACACTCGTCTCACCGAGGGAACTTACCATGCCGGAGAAGGTGACAGAGTTCTACAGAGAGAAGGGTATAGAGTACCGGGAGGCTGAAAGTATCGAAGAAGGGCTCAACGCCGATGTTCTCTATATGACACGTGTACAGAAGGAGCGCTTCGCGGACCAGTCCGAGTACGAACGCCTGAAGCTCAAGTATATTCTCACACCCAAGCACCTCGTCGGGAAGAAATGTACCATCATGCATCCGCTCCCCCGCGTGGGGGAAATAGATCCGGCAGTGGACAGTAACCCGCGCGCCGCATACTTCCGAGAGGTGCGCAACGGCATGATCACACGCATGGCTCTGCTCAGTATGCTCTTGGGTAAAGTATGATTGAATCACTGCCCGTTCTTCTGCCAACACTCTTCATTGGGAGCGTTTTTTGTACGATCTCAGGGGCGGGGCTGGGCATCATTGCGATCATTCTCCTCACGTTCTTTCTTGATGTGCGGACGAGTGTTGTGCTGATGTCTCTAATAGGGTTCGTGATCCAACCGGCAAAGTTCCTTCACTTCTATCGCTTTGCCCGCTGGGACATTGTCGGCTGGTATTTGATTCTCGGCGTTCCCCTCAGTTTTGTGGGTGGGCTGATTTTCTTCGAAATTCCCATGCGCAGCATAGAACTGTTGCTTGCAATATTCTGTCTGCTCTTTGTTGTGCTTCGGCTTTCTCCACGCGGATTTTCCATACGTCCTACGAAGAGGAATGTTCTTTTCTGCGGGGCGCTCAATGGCTTGCAGAGTGGAATGGTTGGGGAGGGAACGCTCCTGCGGTCCCCTTTTCTGCTCTCCATGGGTCTTGTGAAAGAGCCGTTCCTTGGCACATCCTCCGTCATTGCGCTCGCGACGAACACGGGCAAAGTTGCCGCTTACCTCCCCAATATTCTCTGGACCAGGT
>Ga0076338_111_pt2 | contig 15070 bp, 5 predicted proteins | sample RifGroC2_FD_67841 | JGI IMG/M metagenome (GOLD analysis project Ga0076338, IMG submission 67841) | Peregrinibacteria bacterium GW2011_GWC2_54_8 | reverse complement strand
ACAAAGAAGGCTGTTTCCAAAAAACCCGCAAAGAAGATCGCAGCCCCAGCCTCCGCCAAGGCTTCGGCCGGCAAGAGGAAACCCCAACCAAAGAAGCACTTTACCCCCAAAACCGCCCCGAAGCGCACTGTCGCAAAGAAGAAGTCTTTTCTCCTTCAGAAGAAGGTGAAGAAGGGGCCAGTGGCGAAGCGCGCGTATCAGATGCGTGTGGAAGAGGAAGTGATGCCGCAGGTGCGTCCGCACGTCGTCCCTGCAGCCGACCGGATTCCATCTGCATGCAAGAAGTTACCGAACAATCTCCGGCCCGTGAAAGTCGAGGATAATCGGCTGTTCTTTGTGGAGGATTCGCACACCGATCTGCCGTCTCTCATTGAAATGCAGCTGCAGAGCTACCGGTGGTTCCTCACAGAAGGATTGAAGGAGCTTCTGGAAGAAATTAGCCCCATTACTGATTTTTCGGGGAAGAAGATGGAATTGCGCATACTTGGGCATACCTTCGATCCTCCGAAGTATGACCCCGACACCTGCCGCCGCCGCAACTTAAGCTTCGAGGCGGTCATGAAGGGGCATGTGCAGCTCATTAACAAAGAGACCGGAGAAATAAAAGAACAGGATGTGTTCCTTGGTTCCATTCCCCTCATGACGGAGGGCGGGACATTCATTGTCGGGGGTATTGAACGCGTCGTGGTGCACCAGTTGGTGAGGAGTCCCGGTGCTTTTTTCTCCAAAATGCCCGATGTTACGAAGTACCACACGGCAAAGATTATTCCGAAGCGCGGTGTATGGCTTGAAATAGAAACGGACCGCAAGGGGATACTGGCCTGTAAAATCGACAGGAAGCGCAAAATTCCTGTAACGCAGCTCCTGCGGGTATTTGGCTATGAGACCGATCAGAAAATCCTTGATCTCTTCCGGGATATCACCCGGGAGAAGGACTTCATTCTTGCCACACTGGAGAAAGATGCGGCGCGGACTGTTGAAGATGCCTATCAGAGTATTTACCGGCGCATCCGTCCGGGGGATCTGGCAACGCCTGAGAACGCGAAGCAGCTTATCGACGGGCTTTTCTTCGATTTCAAGAAGTACGACATGGGGTCTATTGCCCGGTACAAGCTTAACCGCCGCTTCGGCCTGAACCTCCCGAGCGATGAGGATCACCGTGTTTTCCAGGTGCAGGATTTTGTGGGGATTCTCCGTGAGCTTATTCTCCTCAATAATGGTGAGGGTATCGCCGATGACATTGATCACCTGAGCAACCGGCGCGTACGGAGCGTCGGTGAGCTGGTGCAGAACAAGTATCGTGTGGGGTTGGTGCGGACAGAGCGCATTGTGAAGGACCGCATGACAGTGATGGACCAGGAGACGGTGACACCGATGCAACTCATCAACTGTCGCCCGATTACGGCAGCTATGCGTGAGTTCTTTGCCTCCTCGCAGCTCTCACAGTTCATGGATCAGACGAATCCTCTCTCGGAGCTTGCACACAAGCGCAGGCTCTCTGCCATGGGTCCGGGTGGTCTTTCCAGGGAGCGTGCCAGCTTTGATGTGCGAGATGTGCACCCAAGCCACTTCGGGCGCATTTGTCCTATTGCAACACCTGAAGGGCCGAATATCGGTCTGGTGGTGCACTTGGCAGGATATGCACGCGTGAACGAGTACGGCTTCCTTGAGACGCCGTACCGGGAGGTAAAGCAAACAGTTCCTTTCGACGCCGAGAAGCTCATGGGTCGTATGATGGGTGAAGATGTGAGAGATGGCAGGAACGTGATTGCGAGAGCGGGTGAGGTGGTGGATAAGAAGGAAACGGCGCGGAAAATTATTTCTCTTCTGAAGAAAGAAGGGGCAAAAGAGATCCCCGTCCGCGCATACCTTACGGGCAAGATGGAATATGTCGATGCAGAGCGGGAACGGCACCTTACGATTGCACAGGCACAGAACGTTCTCACAGAGATGCATGAGATTACGACGACACGCGTCTCCGCCCGTAAGAGCGGGGAGCCCGTATTCTCTCACGCGCGTGACATCACGCATGTAGACGTATCTCCAAAGCAGATTCTCTCACTCTCCACAGCTCTCATTCCATTCCTCGAGCACGATGACAATACGCGTGCTTCTATGGGCACGAACATGCAACGCCAGGCTGTTCCCCTCGTCTTGCCGCACGCACCGCTGGTCGGCACGGGGGTAGAAGGACTTGCAGCACGCGCATCGGGCCATGCTCTTCTCGCTGAGGAGGACGGAGAAATCACTTACGCGGATAGCAATGAGATTTCTGTTGTCTACAAATCCGGACGCAAAAACACCTACCGTCTCAGTTCATTTGTGCGCAGTAATCAGGGAACGTGTTTCAACGTCCGCCCGCGCGTGCGCCGCGGAGACAAAGTGCGGAGAGGGGACAGTCTCGGAGATGGTGCCTCTGTCGATAACGGCGAACTCGCACTGGGGCAGAATTTGCTTGTAGCGTACATGTCCTGGCAGGGGTACAACTTCGAGGATGCCATCATCATCTCCGACCGTGTCGCGCAGAAGGGGCTCTACGATTCCATTCATATTGAGTCGTATACCACTGATGTGCGCGATACTAAGCTCGGTCCCGAAACCATGACGCGCGATATCCCGAATGTTGGAGAGAGCAAGCTCAAAGATCTGGATCTCGATGGCATCGTACGCATCGGTGCTACAGTCCATGAAGGAGATATTCTCGTTGGGAAAATTACTCCGAAGGGGGAGACAGAACTCACACCTGAGGAGCGTCTCCTGCAGGCGATTTTTGGAGATAAAGCAAAGGATGTGAAAGACAGCTCGCTGCGCCTCCCCGGCGGAGCGGGTGGAAAAGTGGTAGATGTGCATATTTTTGACCGGGCAGAGGGCGATGAGCTCCCTACCGGCGTCATCAAGCAGATCAAGGTGTTTGTGGCACAGACGCGCAAAGTCCAGGTAGGAGATAAGATGGCTGGCCGCCACGGGAACAAAGGAGTCATTTCCCGCATCGTGCCCCAGGAAGACATGCCATTTCTCGAGGATGGTACGCCGGTGGATGTCATTTTGAACCCCCTTGGCGTCACCTCCCGTATGAACATCGGTCAGGTGCTGGAAACGCACCTCGGCTGGGCTTGCCAGGTTCTGGGCATCAAGATTGCGACGCCGCCGCTCAATGGCATAACGACCACTCAGATTGGAGATTTCCTCGAGGCAGCCAGCCTTCCTCGCGATGGGAAAGTGCAGCTGTTTGACGGCCGCACAGGGGAGCCTTTCGCCCATAAAACTACTGTCGGACAGGTGTACATGCTCAAGCTTTTGCACCTTGTGGAGGACAAGATCCACGCGAGAAGCGTGGGACCGTACTCTCTTGTCACGCAGCAGCCACTGGGCGGGAAAGCGCAGCATGGTGGACAGCGCTTCGGAGAGATGGAGGTTTGGGCATTGGAAGCATATGGAGCGGCCCACACGTTGCAGGAAATGCTCACCATCAAATCCGACGATGTCATTGGGCGCAGCAAGGCGTATGAATCCATTGTGAAAGATGAACCCATCCGCCGCCCCTCCATTCCGGAGTCATTCAATGTGCTTGTGAAGGAATTGCAGGCATTGGGTCTGAAGGTGGATCTTCTGAAGTTTAAGGATGATGTTGTTGCCGAGGAGCGTGTAACTGTTGAGGAGGAGGAAGTAGAGGAAGTGGAACTTGCTTCCCGTGTGAAGGCGGAAGAGGAGGCGGAAGAAATAGTGCCACCGGAGGACAAAATAGCCGAAATGGGTGAAATAGGTGCAGAGAGTGCCGAGGAGGTACAGGGAGGCATAGAGGGGGGAAAACGGGTGGGGGCTTCCGGAGCTACGGCGAAAGAGGAGATGGCGGAATCCGTAAGTGAAGATGCCATGGAAGCAGCCTAATGAGCGTTTAGCGATTAGCGTATAGCGGTTAGCAGCGAGTAGGACGGACTACCCGCTAGCAGCTATACGCCATGCGCTAATTACTGGCATCCCGCGTGCGATCACTTTATGATACTTGTGCAATTTCCGTCGTTGTTATGAAATCTGTGAATAGGGTCACTCTGCTTGGAAACGTCACGCGGGATCCTGAACTCAAGAGCACAACAGGTGGTCAGACCGTTGCGACATTCGGTCTTGCGACCAACAGGGTTTGGCGTGGTAGCGAGGGGGAGAAAAAGAGCCTGCCTGAGTACCACAATCTTGTGGCATGGGGGGGTTTGGCAGAGTTTACAGGGCAGTATATACGCAAGGGGAAGCCGCTTTTCGTTGAGGGGTATTTAAAGACGCGGAGTTGGGATAGTGGCGAAGGGACGAAAATCTTCCGTACCGAAATCGTGGTGGAGAACATCATTCTCCTGGGCCCCAAAAGTGATCTTGAAGGGGATCCAGTTGCGTCGGGCGATGTGCCGCAGGGAAGCGATGCATCAGCGCCTTCTGAGGACGTGCCTGAGTCATAGAAAAAAAAGTCGGCAATTTTACTGCGAGGTGCCTTTTTCCACTTGATTCCTGAGAGAGTCTCATTACAATCTGTAGGCTCTATGTGTTCTCGTGCCCACCCGCAGGAATCGAATTTCTCCTAAAGAGGGAGAAAGGAACCGGATTCTGCGGGTGTGCGTGAGCCACCCGCTTTTTTTATCTCAGTGACGTGCGAGCGTAGCGAGCCGAAACTGAGATAACCCTGAGTAAGCGAGCCCAAAAGGCGAGCACATCGAAGGGTGAAAGCGTGTGATCCTTCACAGCACAGGCACTGAAGATGAAAGTATATTGCAATTTTTTTTCACGGTTGCCGTGTGAGCATGTCCTGCCCGCTCGGTGACACGTGAACAGTTAATCACGCAGCCGTGCGCAAGCACGTACTGTGTGGTAGGAAGCCCCGAAGCACATGCTTTGCATGACTTCAGGGCAAGAAAAAACGTTACTCATACGCATTACATGGATGCCTCGACTCTGTACTCCGAAGAAGGACGTGGCCAGCTGCGATAAGCCTCGGTAAGCCGCTAGGCAGGCGCTATAGCCGGGGATTTCCGAATGAGGAAACTCCATCTCCGTTATGGGAGATGACCCTGAACCGTAAGGTACAGGGAGGTTACTCTGACAACTGAAACATCTCAGTAGCAGAGGAAAAGAAATCAATAGAGATTCCCAAAGTAGTGGCGAGCGAAATGGGAACAGGCCAAACCCCACTGTTTTATTGGTGGGGGGTTGTAGGGCCCCAATATCCGATTGTTTCTGCATAGACGAACGACCCTGGAACGGGCGGCCAAAGTGGGTGAGAGCCCCGTAGCCGAAATGTAGAAACACGGTAGGGTGTCCCTGAGTAGGGTCGGACACGTGAAATCCGGCCTGAATCTGGGTGGACCACTACCCAAGCCTAAACAGGTACAGAGATCTATAGTGAATAGTACCGCGAGGGAACGGTGAAAAGTACCCCGGAAGGGGGATGAAATAGACCCTGAAATGTATTGCGTTCAAGGAGTGGGAGCCCTGCACTTGTTGCGGGGTGACCGCGTGCCTTTTGCATAATGAGCCAACGAGTTAGTTGTCAGTGGCTGGTTAAGGCAGAGTTAGCCGGAGCCAGAGCGAAAGCGAGTCTTAAATAAGGCGTACATAGTCGCTGGCACTAGACCCGAAACCGGGTGAGCTACCCATGGGCAGGGTGAAGGGCGTCGGAAGACGTCTGGAGGCCCGAACCATTAAGTGTCACAAGACTTAGGGATGACCTGTGGGTAGGGGTGAAAAGCCTATCGAACCCGGAGATAGCTGGTTCTCCTCGAAATGCCTTTAGGGGCAGCCTCGTCTCGCAAGATGGGGGGTAGAGCTACTGTTTGGATGCGGGGGTCACCTCGACCTGCCAAATCCTGGCAAACTCCGAATACCCATCCTTAGGAGACGGGAGTGAGACGGTGACGGCAAAGCGCCATCGTCGAAAGGGAAAGAGCCCAGATCATTTGCTAAGGTCCCAAATGTCCGTTCAGTGTAGAAGGAGGTGTAGATGCATGGACAACCAGGAGGTTGGCTTAGAAGCAGCCATCCTTTAAAGAAAGCGTAACAGCTCACTGGTCTATTGCATTTATGCGCCGAAAATTCAACGGGGCAAAACGGACAACCGAAGCAGTGAATGTGTGGGGTCACTTTTGGATTCTGTGGAGCTGGGATTTATTGTCCTTGTTCCTTTGGAGCTTATTAGGTTTATAGCTTCATTAGCTGCGTTAGAAAGGGAAACAAGGGATCATATCTAAAAAAACCAGATCCCTAATCAGCTAATGAAGCTAACAAGCTAAAAGCTTCTCAAGGACTGGAAATATATCTCTTAGGATTCCCGAAGCCAGAAGCGACCCCATACATTGTAGAGGAGCGTTCCGTTCAGCAGTGAAGCTTCGTCGCGAGACGGGGTGGAGCGGACGGAAGTGAGAATGTTGGCATGAGTAACTACTAGGCAGGTGAAAACCCTGCCCGCCGAATCCCCAAGGTTTCCCACGTAACGGCAATCGGCGTGGGGTTAGTCGGGCCTAAGGTGAGGCCGAAAGGCGTAACCGATGGACAACAGGTAAATATTCCTGTACCTCATAAAAATCGCCCAAGAGTACCACCCAAGAGTCTTAAGAGCCTCTGTATCCCACTTCGGTGGGGTGCATGTTCTCCAGAAAGGCGAGTGGTACGCTAGAAGCGGCGTAACGGAGCGGGAGCACCAGAGCGTGTGTATTGACTGCACGTGGAACACGTGAAGCGTTGATCCTGACAGGCAAATCCGTCAGGAGAGCTGAGCGTGGATCCCAAATGTCCGCCTTTGGCGGATAAGTCTGGCTGGTTCTGTTTCCAAGAAAACCGTCGCTTCGAGAGTTTTGTGAGACCGTACCGCAAACCAACACCGGTGGGGTGGTCGAGTAGACCAAGGCGAACGAGTAATTACGCGTTAAGGAACTCGGCAAAACAGCGTCCGTAACTTCGGGATAAGGACTGACCCTGTACCTTCTGGTACAGGGCCCGCAGCAAAAGAGCTCAGGCGACTGTTTACCAAAAACACAGGTCCCTGCAAAGTCGCAAGACAACGTATAGGGGCTGATGCCTGCCCAGTGTCAGAAGGTCACGTGAGAGGGTGTATGCCCTTGATCTAAGCCCTGATGAACGGCGGCCGTAACTATAACGGTCCTAAGGTAGCGAAATTCCTTGTCGGGTGGTCGATAAGCAACTTGCCCGAATCCCGCGTAAGCGGGAGCACTGGGGAATTCCGTGAATGGCATATTCAGTGCAAAACGTGGCTATATGCTGGAACATCCGGGTATGGAGCACTACGTACTAATTAAAATGGAAAATTAGTATGTGAGAATGTGACTTCTGCGGACAATCAGCAGGAAACCTTAAGTAAGAGGGATCCTCAGAGACTATACGCCATGCTCCCACAGAGCTCACTTGAGTAAAGTGGGATGATGATAGAGTCCGATCCCCATGGCGACATGGGGTGTAGAGAAATCGTTCTATGGCTAAAAAACGAACGTGGAACGGGGGATCTTATCCAAATCAGATGATGCGCGAAGACAGGCTCTGCCTGTCTGGAGCGCCACCACTGAAGGGAAAAGAGAGCCCGTGAGAGAAAATAAGCCTGTCCTGAGCTTGTCGAAGGATAGGTTTGTCTCTCACGAAATTGAAGTTCCGACCCGCACGAATGGTACAACGGTCTGAGCACTGTCTCGACGCGGAGCTCGGTGAAATTGCAATCCCGGTGCAAATGCCGGGTAGACTACGGAAGGACGAAAAGACCCTATGAAGCTTTACTATAGGCTGACATTGTATTGTCGGTTTGCATATGCAGGATAGGTGGGAGGCTTTGAAGCGGGGGCGCTAGCCCTCGTGGAGCCACCCTTGAGATACCACCTCTGCGTTCTGGCAGTACTCACCTCGTCTCTGAAACAGAGCGGGGGACAGTGTTTGCTGGGTAGTTTAACTGGGGCGGTTGCCTCCTAAAATGTAACGGAGGCGCGCAATGGTCCACTAGCGCCGGATGGAAATCGGCGTCGTCGTGTAATCGCACAAGTGGGCCTGACTGTGAGGCTTACAGGCCGAGCAGAGACGAAAGTCGGTGATAGTGATCCGGCACCTTGACACTAATTTATTGGTGTCGTTCCACGTGGGTGGGGTGTCGCTCAACGGATAAAAGTTACTCTAGGGATAACAGGCTGATCGCTCCCAAGCGCCCACAGCGACGGAGCGGTTTGGCACCTCAATCGGGGTGCTGCAGGAGTGATCCTGTACCAAAAATTCGGCTTATAACGGTGGAACCGTCACGGGCATTGTGAAAATGCGTGCCCGCCGGTAATACCGTGGGAAGTCCCTCGCACATGCGGGGTGACCCCGTAACGACTGACCCGAAAGGGGAGAGTCCTTATTACATTAAGGGCTAACACGCCGATTCCTGCTCCATTAAATCAGGTTTTGGTTGTAAAACTTACAACCTACGATCGATTGCAGGAAAAAGATATAGTCTGCACCATATGAAAGTATGGATGAAGTACGATGTCGGCTCATCGCATCCTGGGGCTGAAGAAGGTCCCAAGGGTTTGGCTGTTCGCCAATCAAAGCGGTACGCGAGCTGGGTTCAGAACGTCGTGAGACAGTTTGGCCTCTATCCTCCGTGGTCATTTAGAAACGTGAAGGAAGCTGCTCCTAGTACGAGAGGACCGGAGTGGACGAACCTCTGGTGTACCTGTTGTCGCGTCAGCGGCAAAGCAGGATAGCTATGTTCGGCAAGGATAACCGCTGAAGGCATCTAAGCGGGAAGCCCCTCCTGAGATAGCGTTTCTCCATAAGCCCGCCGGAAGACGACCGGTTAGATCGGCCACAGGTGTACGCACGGTAACGTGTTAAGCTGAGTGGTACGAACGGGCGATTGAACGTTTTTTCTTTTCCTGTGGCCAGGCGTTTGCCTGCACTACAGGGCCTATTTCTATGTAGTCGTGCGACGCACGTACTCCATGGTACACTGTTTACGTGTCACTGCGAGCGGGCAGGAGATGCCCACTCGTATTGATTATTGATCTTTGAAGGTATTGTCTTGGTATCTCCAGTGGAGGGGGTACACCTGTTCCCATCCTTCACCCCGTACCAAAGCTCAAGAGTATAGAGTCCTGGTGTCTCTAGCGGTGGGGCTACACCTGTTCCCATCCCGAACACAGCAGTTAAGCCCACCAGCGCCGATGGTAGTACGATACAATCGTGCAAGAGTAGGTCGATGCCAGGACCCTGTACTCTGTGCCGCTTGGTATGGGGCGGGCACAGCAGTTAAGCCCTCCAGCCCTGCACCAGTCGCTTCGCTCCGGTGCAGGGCAAGCGCCGACCTGCCCCGCACCCGAACGAAGTGAGTGGTGTGGGGTGGTAGTGCCCCCTGTGGGTGCGAGAGTAGGTCGATGCCAAGACAATGTCTTCACAGAACACGAGGTACGCTGACAATATCGTGTGCTTCGGAGAAGTTGCCTGCCCCGCAGGGGGTGGGTTTTCGTCGTAGAAATTTTTTTCGGGAATGTAAGGGGCAAGACGAAAGGAAGAGTTCTCTCTCGTGGGAAGACTCCGGGAATCGGAGAATTATTGGGCGAATATCCGTGAGACCTCCTCCGCGATGGCAGGATTATTGGATGATTCAACGATCGCATTCAATTCTTTCAATAGGGGTTCAATGACTGTAAGCACCTCGCTTAAATCACCGCAAGAACTTGCATCGGCGAGGCATCGGCTTTGTACATCGACAAGCAAGGTGTTTGCTCGCTGAAACTCAGCTATGAGAGACGGATTGACAGGGATCTGCTCACGGAAGAGCACCTGGAAGACATTGTATGTCTTTTGGAGCAAGTTCCAGGTCTGGGAAATAATTGTGGCGATATCGGGTCCCGGCTGCTCAGCAGGGTGGAGCATTCTCTCCGTTTCTGATGCAATGTGGTGGATGCTTTCCATGAGCACGTTCATGTTCTGTTGCGTATAGTTCTGCGAGGTGAAGAATGATGTCTGACCGTTCAGCCAATTGATGTTGTATTGTACGAACTGTCGGTCTTTTTCCTGGAGATTGAATTGTTCCTGAATGTACAGGAGCTTATCACGTGATTCATAAATAGTGTTCAGGAGCATTTGGTGCTTCTCTGTGGGCATAAAGCGCCGGTGAAGTACCTTTTGCATTTGTTCTACGGTCCTGTCCGATGGGGCGGGTGAAGGTGGAGACTGCTCGGTTTGCTCCTGCACGTGCTTGCCCTGATTTTCGTCGCAGAGAGTGCGCTCTGAAGTCCACAAGCCATTTACAGTAAAACAGCCGAGATCCGGCTGGGGGGGTGCAAGCGGGGGATTTTGTACTGCATTTTGCAGCTGTTGCATCTGGAGGTGCTGCTGGAGTTCCTCAATTCGCTGTTGCTCATTGTTTTGGGATCGCACACCCTGCTGCGAAGAACTCTGCTGTGTACTTTGCCTGCATTGCAGCGGAGATGCAGCTGCTGCAGCATTATTTGCACGGTTGTTCTCTTTCGTCGTGGTGAAAGTCGATACTTCGATTGCAGAGATGCTTTTCCCGCAGTCGGTCTGTAGTTGCTGGTCATTGACCAGTAACTGGAAGAGTATCCTTCTGTTTTCCGATGGCTGGAGGGTGAATGTACAGTGGAATGTATTGCCATTCCTGTTACACGGGATGTTTCCATCTCCAATATACGTCACATTATTCGCCAGGGTGGCATAGGCATCGATGCCGTTGGCGAATGCTGTTCCCCGGTTTTCGACGACGACGGCGTACGACACCACTTCTCCCTGCTCAAGTTTCTCTGGGCCGAAGATGTTTACCATCAGATCTGCGGCATCAGTGGAGTTTCCCTCCTGTCCTCTGCCATTTGTGTAGCAGTCAGGGTCGTTACCGTCAGCAAATCCATCCGTATCATTGTCTTGCCCGTCAAAGCATGTTGAGACTCCGCTGGAGCTTCTTCCCCCAGCACCTCCACCACCTTGCCCACTACTTCCTCCAGTACCACCGCCCGAGCCATTGTTTCTGTTGTCATGTATCTCTCCGCCGGCAGAGCCGCCCATCTGGGGACAGTCGGGGTCATTCCAGTCTATGAACCCGTCCCCGTCATTATCCTGCTCGTCGTTGCAGGTGGGAGGAAGACTTGAGGAACTCCATCCATTGAAATTATTCTCGCCTGTGGGCCACCCTCCCATGCAATCAGGATCATCCCAATCTATAAACCCATCTCCCTCATTGTCTATTCCGTCGCCACAGGTTGAAGAGGGGCTTGAGGAACTTGATCCATTGAAATTATTCTCGCCTGTGGGCCACCCTCCCATGCAATCAGGATCATCCCAATCTATAAACCCGTCCCCCTCATTATCCTGCCCGTCACCACAGGTGGTATTGCTCGGTGTGCTGGAATTCCCGGACTTACCTTGCCCTCCCCCTCCACCACCACTAAAACACTCCCCGGATGTTCCGCAGGCCATCATGGTGAGCCAGTACTTCCCTCCACTACCCTCTGCGTAACTTGCTTCGTTACAGTGCATGTCAAAATCCACTCCGTAATCAGAGAACCATTCCACTTGTTTACAGATGGCAGATCCGCCCAGCCCATCTCTGTCACAGATATAGCAGCATTTTTCTGCATAGCACGGTGGGCTGCCGTTGCCTCCGGTATCGAAAGCCAGCAATCCGGCTGTTGCGTAGGTGCCTACCACGGCAGAAGCCGTGCTGAGGCACACGAGAGCGATGAACAAAGCAAAGCGACGTACATTCATGATTGTTTTCTGTTTTCAACACCATTATACAGAAATTCTTGTTCTGTAGCCAGTGGCCAGTATTGCTCCTACAGGTGAAAGGGCTCACACAGAAGCCGAGAGTGTGGTATAATAGGGGGTCACTATGGCACGGGGACACAAAAATTCTGCACCGGCTTTCCATGCCGCTACAGCGGAGAAGAGAAGTACTCTCAAGTGGTGTCTTCCCTTTTTTGCGGCGTTTCTGCCCATTGTGCTCATCAGCCTCTACTCGTACCGCATTGCTTCCGGCTCTATGCGCGCGCTCCTCCAGACGGAGCATATTTCTGCGGCAAGTAACCTCATGCAGTTACTCACAGCGGATCTCAAAGACGGGTTGGATCTTGTGAATGCAGTGTCTTCCGTACCGGGAACCATAGATGCAGTGAAACGCCGCGACCAATTTGCCATCCGTGCCCGTCTGAAGGCGGTTACTGTTGCGTATCCTCAGGTGGATCGTGCGTACGTCACCTATCCCGATGGTGTGCTTTGGGAGGAGCACCCGCAGACGACTTCCATCCAGGGATTGGATCTGTCACGGTCTGCCTGGTACATCCGGCTATCAAAGGACTGGAAACCGCATATTTCAGGCATCTACCAGCGCAGCGCCCGCGACAAACCTGCCATTGCCATTGTAGCTCCCATCAGAGACGGAGACGGTACTGTGCTTGGTATTTTGGTTTTTGAGTATCCCACCACCCAAATTGTGCAGTGGCTTCGCAATATCAGTCTCTCCCACGATGGGTATCTTTTACTTGTGGACCAGGACGGCACGCTTGTTGCCCATCCCGACAGCAAGCAAGATGATCCTCTCTATACAGGATACAGGGGGCAAGCAGACATTCAGGAAGCTTTGAGAGGAACATTCCATATGAGCGAATACACAGACCCATTGTCCCGAACCAGGATGATCGCCACATTCCAGCCCGTATCGGTTGGGAAAAATCTGTGGGTTGTTATTGCACAGCAGCCCGTGAGGAGTGCCTATGCCGAGTTGAATCATGTGAGGATACATATTGGTCTTATGGGAGCGATGATGACGATATTCACCCTTGCCATGGTTATTGTTGTTGCGCGTATTGATGCGAAAAATGTGCACCTGAACAGGAAGTTGCAGGAGATAAATCTCCAACTGCATGAGCTTGCTTCCATTGTGTACTATTCCAGTGATGCAATTATCGGGTTGGCGTTCAACGGCACCGTAACCAGCTGGAACAGGAGTGCAGAAAAAATGTATGGTTACTCAGAGAAGGAGATGATTGGCCACTCCATTGCCCCTCTTATTCCAGAGAACCGCAGAGAGGAAATGATAGAGCTCCTGAAGAAGATACAGAATAGAGAAGGAGTAGAAGCTTATGAGACGGAACGAGTGAGGAGGGATGGAACACATATTCCAGTTTCCGTTACCATCTCTACTGTCGACGACGGAGAACAGACTGCTGTGGTCGCTTCTTCCATAGACCGCGACATTACGGAGCAGAAGGAGATAGAACAAATAAGGAACGATTTCATTTCGTTTGTTTCTCATCAGCTCAAGGCACCAGTCACAGGGATACGCTGGATACTGGAACAGATTCTTGACGGCGATTTTGGCACGTTGCCGCCCGAACTCCGCGAAGCAATGCTGGATCTCAAGTCTATTAATGCAGACAACTATCATCTCATCACGGATATTCTCAATGCTTCTCGCATTGAGAGGGGGGTTATCGCAGTAGATCTTCAACCTGTTTCGCTTCAGACAGTGGCTGAAGATGCCGTGCGGGACTACCGTCAAGCGGCAGAGAAAGCAGGTCTTTCACTCGGTTTTGAGGATGTAGGACAGGAGATCACTGTCCTTGCCGATAGAGAGAAAGCGGCAGAGGCAGTGGCAAATGCCATCAGCAATGCCGTGAAATACACACAGGAAGGAGGAATTACCATCTGCCTGAGACAGGAAGGGGATTGTGGGATTATTGAGGTCAGAGACACGGGCAGGGGCATTCCTCCTGAGATTGTGAAGAAGCTCTTTACGCGGAACCAGATACTCGGGGGGAGTGCGAGTCCGGAGAGGAGCACGGGTCTTGGCCTCTACATTGCAAAGAAGTTCATGGAAATCCAGGGAGGGAGCGTGACCGTTGAATCCACAGTGGATGTAGGTAGCACCTTTACGTACCGCATTCCTCTTGCGAAGAGCAAGACTCAACATTGATGAAAAAACCTCAAAATGATATAATGAGCATACAAAATAAACATATGCATCGTTTTCTGACTCTGATTGGGATCATAGCAGCACTACTTGTTGTGTCTGTGGTGGGAGCATTCTATGACGAGGTGGTTGTGCTGAAAGCAGAATTGGAGCAGTGGCAGAAAAACAACAGGGCAGATTTCAGCGATATTGTGAGTCGTTTGGAGGATTTCTCGGCACCGGTGTTTCGGGATGTGTCGGAGGATGATTGGTATAATCCATACGTTTCCTCTCTTGCTGAGTGGAATATAGTTTCCGGATACAAAGATACGAGCGGACAGCCCACAGGGGAGTTCCATCCGGGGGATCCCGTTACAGTTGCAGAGATCCTGAAAATGTCCTTGGAGGCCGCGCAGGTAGAAAAAGGAGGTTGTGTGCAGCAGCCAGCCAATCCCTATGCGCAGAACCACTGGGCGGGGATTTATGTTGCGTGTGCGGAGGAAATGGGTGTGCGTCTGATGGTTCCCACGCAACAGACCCCCCTTGACCGCAGCGCACGCCGTGCAGAGGTGCTTTCCATTATTCATGATGCCTTTGGTATTCAGGTGCTGCCACTCTTCTCGAACTACTCAGACACGGCAGGGCATCCGCTCGAGGCGGACATTGCCTACGCCACTGTGAATGGTGTTGTGGGCGGAGATACAGATCGGTATGGGAATCCTACGGGAGCCTTTCGTCCCGATGATCCTGTGAACCGCGCAGAGGCGGCAAAAATCATTTATGAGTCTCTGAAGAGACAGGCAATGAATACGAATATTGCCTCGCTGTAGGTGAGGTATTCACTGCTGTGAACAACGGTGGGAATGGAGTGGGAAGCCGCTCAGAGCGACGCTATACTGAAGAGGTGGAAGAGCGTTTGCAGAAGATTCTCTCGGCTCGTGGCATCTGTTCGCGTCGCAAGGCTGAGGAGTACATCCGCAGTGGTCTTGTGAAGGTGAATGGCAAAGTGGCGTTACTCGGCCAGAAGGCCGATCCGGAAACAGATACCGTCGAGGTGGATGGACAGGTAGTAGAAGCACGGAAAGATCTTCTCTACTACCTCCTTCATAAGCCCGTGGGGATTGTGACGACGAATGCAAACAGGCAAGG
>Ga0076338_128_pt1 | contig 17617 bp, 19 predicted proteins | sample RifGroC2_FD_67841 | JGI IMG/M metagenome (GOLD analysis project Ga0076338, IMG submission 67841) | Peregrinibacteria bacterium GW2011_GWC2_54_8 | reverse complement strand
TGCCGCCCGCCTTCGGCGAGTGCTCCCATGGCGTACTCGCGGTCCTCCGGGTGGCCGAGCTTGCGGACGATGTAGGGGTAGAGGGGGAGGGAGAGTGCGTCTGCCAGCGCGCGGCCTGTCACCACGCCGCCGCGGACGAGAGAGAGAATGATGGTGTTTTTCTGTTTGCCGTACTTCCCAAGCTCTTTGGCGAGCTGGGTGCCTGCCGCAGTGCGGTCCGGGAAGGGGAGCACGGCCATAGCGCTTTCGATTATACTCCTCGTAGCAGATACAAGTGTGCTACGGTGCTCCCATGCGCGTTGCGAGCCTCTCACCGGCGGTGACGGAGATCTTCTTTTCCTTGGGGCTCCAGAAGCGGATTGTCTGTACCGACCAGTTCAGCGATTTCCCGGAGGAAGCGAAGAAGCTCCCGCACCTGCGTGACCATCAGAAGATTTCCGTAGAAGAACTCCTGCAGCAGAAGCCGGAACTCGTGTTCACGAGCACAGTTATTCAGGAAGGGCTCTCCAAAAAACTTAAGGCTGCGGACGTCAGCTGCATCCATCTCGATCCGCGCACGGTTCATGCCATCTACGAGAGCATCCGGCAGATCGGGATGCTGCTCCGTGCAGACAGAGCGGCGGAGAAGCTCGTGCTCTCCATGCAGCAGGGGTTCAATGCCGTGAAGAAGAAGTCGGCGCTGCTGCCTTCCCGGCCAAGAGTGTATGTGGAGGAGTGGCCCGCCATCGCGGATGCTCAGTCGGGCAGGCTCCGCCCTCCCATGGTCATCGCCGGCTGTGATCCTTTCCCCATTGCAGCGGGAGCACTGCGCAGGGCAGTGACACTGGAGGAGGTTCTTGCTTTTGACCCGGACATGATCGTGATCAGCTGGTGCGGGGCCGGTGCGATTGCCGATCCTTCGCTTCTCACGGGGCGGGAGGGATGGGGGGATTTGCGTGCGGTGCAGGAGCGTCATGTACGCGTGCTCGATGATTCACTGCTCAACCGTCCCGGGCCGAGGCTGGTGGATGGTGCGCAGCGCATCTACGCATGGGCGTTTGAGATGCTGCACTGACGTTCCTTGTTTCCTCGTTCACTCGTTTGCTTGTTTTCCATTTGTCACTTGTCTCTGGTCACGGGTCAATTTTCAAAGGAAAAAGGGACAAGTGACAAGCGACCAATCGTAACAAACGAATAACGAGCCAACGGAACAAGTCCATTGGTGTTCTCTTTCCTATCATGGGACGGCTGCTCTTAAATTCTCCGTTGAAGGTGTATGCTCTGTGCAATTCTATTTTTTCTCTATGCCTGTATCCACACCCTACACACGTTTTCAGAAAACCCTCGAGGAAGTCATGCAGAAACTCAAGCTCACTCCGAAGGAGCGGGCGTTCTTCGCAAAACCGCAGAATACCTATAAGACGGAGATCCACATCAAACGCGATAGCGGGAAGGAGCAGGCGTTCCAGGCGTTCCGCATACAGTTCAACAACGCGCGCGGCCCCTTCAAAGGGGGAATCCGCTACCATCCCGAGGCGAATGAAGAGGAGGTGAAGGCGCTCGCGGCGCTCATGTCCATCAAAACTGCCGTGGTAAACATCCCATTCGGCGGAGGCAAGGGGGGAGTGCAGTGCAATCCGAAGGAACTGAGCAGGAAGGAACTGGAGGCGGTCTCCCGCGCGTACGTGCGGGCGATGATCCGTCACATCGGCGCCGATATCGACTGCCCCGCGCCGGATGTGAATACCAATCCGGCCATCATGGCGTGGATGCGTGATGAGTTTGAGAAGCAGACGCACACCTACAGCCCTGCCATGATCACGGGCAAACCTCTCTCCTACGGGGGGTCGCTCGGGCGCGATACGGCGACGGCACGGGGTGCTTTCTTCATCCTGCAGGAGATGATGGACCGCGAAGCGCGGGATCCCGAGGAGCTCAAAGTGGCCATCCAGGGGTTCGGAAATGCCGGGGCCACTATGGCACACTTCCTCCACAACGCCGGCTACACCGTGGTGGCCGTCTCCGATTCGCAGGGGGGCGTGTACTCGCCGGAGGGTGTCGATCCGGTCCGCATAGAGAAGTACAAGCACAAGACGGGACAGGTGGCAGGGGAGTACTGCAAGGGATCGGTCTGTGACATCAAGCGCATGAAGCTCGATGGTGTGCGCCACGTGACGAACGAACAATTATTGGAGCTTCCGTGCGATATCCTCATCCCGGCTGCGCTCGACAATGTCATCACGGCGAAAAACGCGCGGAAGATCCGTGCGAAGTACATCCTCGAGATCGCCAACGGGCCCACCTCGCCGGAAGCGGACACGATTTTGGAGAAGAAAGGTGTGAAGATCGTCCCCGACGTGCTCGCGAATGCCGGCGGCGTGACCGTGAGTTACTTTGAGTGGGTGCAGGGGCGCAGCGGGGAGCTGTGGACTGCCGAACGGGTGGACAACGAACTTCGGCGCATCATGCTGGATGCATATAAGTCTGTTCAGAGGGAAGCGCACCGCGGCAATATGACGTACAGGCAGGCGGCGTTCGCCGTCGGGGCTATGATGGTGAAGAAACAGAGGAAACAGAAGAGTAAGAAGAAATAGAGGAGAAAAAAATCCTCTAATTCTTCTGTTTCCTCTGTTTCTTCTTATTCCTTTCAAGTTTTGACTCTCTCTCGCTCACTCTCTACCCTATTCATCATGAAGGACGTCGCAATCATCGGTCTTGGATGCGCTGCCTACACTGCCGCCATCTACACGGCGCGGTACAAGCTCTCCACGCTCATTATCGGGGAGGAAGAAGGTGGCATGGGCATGACAGCTGCGGAGGTGGGGAACTGGCCGGGGGATCCGGAGGTCCGCGGGCCGGATCTCATGGAGAGGTTCAAGAAACACGCTACGAGTTTTGATGCGGTGGAGCACAAGGTTGCGCGGGTGGAGAAGGTTGAGAAGATCAGCGGAGGTTTCCGTCTCACGTTCCAGAGCGGAGAAACCGCTGAAGCGAAGACGGTCATCTTCGCCACCGGTTCGAACAAGCGGCACCTCGGTTTGCCCGGAGAGAAGGAGTTCACCGGGAAGGGTGTTTCGTACTGTGCCACCTGTGATGCGTTCTTCTACCGCGGCAAAACTGTTGCAGTAGTGGGAGGGGGAGACAGCGCGGTGGAGGGTGCCGCCATCGTTGCCCAGGTTGCGGCGAAGGTCTATCTCATTCACCGCCGGGACGCATTTCGCGCGGAGCCATTTTGGGTGGAGCAGGTGAACAAGAGAGACAACGTGGAGTTTGTGCTCTCCAACAATGTCGCGGAGATCTTGGGCGATGCACGCGTGACTGCCGTGAAGCTGGAGAAGCCGTTCAACGGATCTCTTAAACTGAAACTGGACGGTATCTTCATCGAGGTCGGTACAACGCCGGCCACCGCGCTCCCGGAGCAGATGGGGTGTGCACTTGACGAGAAAAAATATCTGAAGGTGGGTGCCGACATGAGCACCAACATCTCCGGCGTCTTCGGTGCGGGTGACGTGACGAGCGGCAGCAATTATTTCGCGCAGTTCGCAACCGCGGCAGGGGAGGGGGCGATAGCTGCGAACAGCGTGTTTAGCTACCTGCAGTCTGGCGCTCTGCACGAGAAGGAGGACGGAGGAAAGAGAGTAAGAGAGTAAGAGGTAAGAGGATGGGAGAGTCAGGATTTGGTTTTTTTCTCTTACCTCTTATTCTCTTATCTCAGCGTATTCTCTTTCTTGAGATATGGGGTGTAGACTGGTGCGCTATGTGGCTGCTCTACGCGCTCCTCATGGTCCTCGGGTGGTCGCTGGCGATCGTCTTTGATTCGCTCCTTGTCCGGCACTACGAAAAAAATCCGTTCATCCTCATGTGGACGCAGAGCTGCTTCAGCATGCTCTTTCTCGTGTATCTCTCTCCGCTCGTGGTGCTCGAACCCGCGTGGATGCCGCTGCTCGCGGTCGGCGCGGTGATTGCGTACTTCGGGGATCTGGTGTTCTTCCTGGCTATCGACCGTATGGATGCTTCTGTCTTCAACATCGCATGGGCAATTCTTGCCGTCCTCCTCGGTATTGCCGGATTCTTTCTCTTCGGAGAATCATGGACGCTCACGCAGGCTCTGGCTGCCCTCTGCATCCTGGCCGGCATCATTATTCTCTCCTACTGGCACCGCCACATCACTCCCGCCGCGTTCGGTCTGCTGGTGCTCCTCGCGTTCCTCTATGCTCCGGGAAATGTGGTGCAGAAGATGGCGCTCAATGGGGGAGTACCTCTCCTCACCATGATGTTTTGGTTCCTCCTCTTCCGGGAGTGCACGTCATTCACGTTTCCCTGGTGCATGCCGCGCTTCCGGAGGCTTATGGCGCATTTCATCGTCAAAGTGGATTTTACGTTCGTGTGGATTACGGGGTTCGTCGTGGCGACGTATTTCCTGGGCGTGTTCTTCGCGGCACACGCGTTTGCTGCAGGACCCATTTCGCTCATTGCGGTTGTCGGCAATGTGCAGCCGTTCCTCGTGCTCTTCCTTGCCTGGGTGCTTTTTCGAATCGCTCCGCTGTACGCTTCCCGGGAACTGCTCGACTGGCAGTCTGTGCGCGTGAAGCTTGTGAGTTTCTGCGTGGTGTTTGTGGGGATGATGTTGCTGGCGGTGTGAACGGTGATTAGGGTTAGGGTCAGGATGAGGGTTTGGGTTAGGGTTTGGGTTAGGAAAGATGTTTGAAATTTGCCCTTGCTCCTTGAGAAATTGAACCTGCTGAGAGCTCTAAGGAACAAATATTCAATTCTTCCTTCAAACCCCAAGCCCAAACCCTATCCCTAACCCTAGCCCCAACCTTCATCGGGCTTTTTCTTGCGCCTGGACGGAAAATCCGTATCCTGCGTCCGTTATGCCACGAGGGAAGCGCACAGTTTATGGCATGTTCTGTCCTGAGACGGGTATCCGGCTCGGCACCATCCGCCTGCACAGGCAGGACAAACTGGGGAAGTCGTTCAAGGAGCACGCGGCCAAGCTGAAGAAGTACTGCCCGGCCCTCAAGAAGCGCGTTGCTGTGAAGCTCAAGGAAGAGAGGCATTCTAAATAAGCAAAGTAATGGTCACGAAGCAGGAACGAAGGGCGGAGGCGTTCGTTTTGGGGAGTGCGGCCATTGGAGGCGGGTTCCCGATCATTGCCAACCAGGCCGTTCGCGTGTTCCCGGCGTTTGCGTTTGCCGGTATGAGTGCAGTGGTGGGGGCATGCAGTCATCTGCTTCTTCTGCTGGTGGGGCGCACACAGCTTCCACGGATCTCCAGGCAGATGTGGGTGGATTTGATGGGTGTTGCTCTCTGCAACTCTGTCTTTGCACTCGTCTTCATCTTCCTCGGGACTCAGTACACCTCCGGCATTAATACTGCGCTGCTTATGCAGTCGGAGATGCTCTTCTCTTTCCTCGTCTTCACGTTCCTCTTCGGCGAAAGGGCGGCGAAGAAAGAATATGCGGGAGCGTTCCTGGTGTTCCTCGGGACGGTCTGTATCCTCTATAACGGCTCATTTGCCTTCAATCGCGGGGATCTGCTCATTATTCTCGGAACCGTGTTCTATCCATTCGGCAACCGGTTTGCCAAGCGTGCCCTCCTGCATCTTCCGGCAAGTTTCATTCTCATGTTCCGCTGCGCCGTGAGTGCCGTCGTCTTCCTTACGCTCAGCGTTCTCTTTGGGGATTTCTCTCTCCGTGTTCTCCCGGCCGCCCGCACATACTGGTGGCTGATTGTCCTGTATGGCGTCGTGGTGCTCGTTGGTTCCAATCTCTGCTGGTACAGAGGGCTCAGGGCTCTTTCTCTCACCAAGGCTGTGAGCATTATCCTTTCCTCTCCTGTCTTCAGTCTGCTCTTTGCGGCGGTGTTCCTGAAGGAGATTCCGACCATGTATCAGATCATTGGTTTCGTGGTGACACTTGCCGGCCTTTCCGTGCTCATCTCCAGGCGTCCTCTCCCACCTTTGCCTCCGGATCTTGTATAGTGGGCCTATGCAAAATAAAGGTGACAAGTACCGCCGGTGCGCATCCATCGTGCTTCTGAGGTCTTTCCCTGGCAGTGCGCGTGTTCAGGTGCTCCTTGTCCATAAGCCACGGAAGAAGGATGCCTGGCAGATCCCCCAGGGCGGGGCGGAGGATGAGGAGAGCATAGAAGAGGCAGCCATCCGTGAACTCCGGGAGGAGACAGGGGTGGAGGGTACGGTGTTCGGCAGGAGCAAGCGGCGCTACCAGTATGATTTCCCTGCTTCCTACAGGAGATTCCGGCCCGATCACGTCTGCGGGCAGTGCATTCAGTTCGTGTTTGCGCAGGCAGATCCCGCGCAGGAGGTGCACGTGGACGGGAAAGAGATCAATTCCTTCGCGTGGGTGTTTCCGGAGCAGCTCTCCCGTTACATCAAGCGGGAAGAGTACCGGAAGATCGTTGCGGGCCTTGTGGAGGAGGGGGCAGCGATGTTGCGGAGCAAGATTTAGAATGTGGAATAGCGTATGTCGTATGTGGGGATTGTTCATTTTGGCTTTGGATTTGAGTTTTCCCGACATACGACGTTCGACATACCACATACGACCGTTCTTCTTAAGGGTGCGGGGTCATCTCTTCTGCGGTAGGCTACCCCCATGCGGCTTCTCTCCCTCGCACTCACGCAGTTCCGCTCCTATGCTTCCCTCTTCCTTGATCTCTCCCAGGGGGATGTGCATATGTTCGTTGGAGGGAACGGTGTAGGGAAAACCAATCTCCTCGAAGCGGTTTCTATCCTCTCGCTTACGCGGTCCTGCCTTGGGACGGAAGAAGCAGATATTCTCCAGTGGGGCACAGAGTACTACCGCGTGCGCGGGGTCGTGCAGGACGATGCGGAGCAGGACTGTACGCTCGAAGTGGTCAGCCAGCAGGCGCCGCGCGTGCAGAAAGCATGTTTTCTCAACGATGTGCGTCGGCAGGTGGAAGAGATACTAGGGGTGATGCCGACAGTCGTCTTTCTTCCGCAGGAACTGCAGCTTTTCTCCGGTGCTCCGGCACAGCGCCGCAAGTTCCTCGACAGGCTGCTCTGCCAGGTCTCGCCGGAGTACCTGCTCTCTCTCACGCGGTACCAGCAGGTGCTCAGGCAGCGCAATTCCCTCCTCAGGCGCATAGCAGAAGGTGCTGCTTCTCCTGAGGATCTTGCCCCCTGGGACCGGCATCTCGTGGAGCATGGGGTTCCTGTCACGCTCGCGCGTCTTGAACTCATTGGCACGTTGCAGCTCACGCTCCCGGAGGAGGTGGCGGCGCTTGGGGAAGACTGGCGGGATGTGGAGATTCTGTATGACCGCAGGGGAAGTGCGTGCGACAGAGATGCTCTCACGGAGGAGTATTTGTTTGAGCTGGAGGAGAACCGGAAGCGCGATTGCATTCTCCTTGCCACCGGTGCCGGACCGCACCGCGAGGACTGGCATATTGCGGTGGGGGGGCGCCCGATCCAGACCTTCGCTTCGCGCGGCCAGCAGCGCGCGTCGCTGCTTGCGCTGCTCCTGCTCCAGGTTTCCTACCTGGAACTCCGTTGCGGGGAGAAGCCGGTGATCCTGCTGGATGATGTCTTCTCGGAGCTCGATCTCAGCCACCAGCGTGCGCTCATCCAGTCACTCGGCGGGTACCAGGTGCTTATTACAACGACGCGTGTGCCAGAGGGCGGAGTCGACTTTCGTCTCTGGTCTGTTGCAGAGGGGGAGATTCATCCGATGAAAGTGCCGGTGGCCTTGCGTAGTCCATCAAAGAAGTAGAGGAAACAGAAGAAACAGAGGAATCAGACGAAGTAGAGGAAAAATCCAAAGCATTAAATCCTCTGACTCCTCTGTTTCTTCTTATTCCTCTGTTTCCTTGCGTCTCAGGCGAGGATCTGCACCATCTTCCCGTTCACCGCACCGAACACTGCGAGGGCGAGTGCATCTGCCGCGTCATCCGGCTTGGGGATTTCCGTGAGGTTGAGCAGACAGAGGAGCATGTCCTGCATCTGCCTCTTATCGGCGTTGCCGTCGCCTGTGATGCAGGACTTGAGCTCGGGGGGGGTGGGTTCAATAATCGGAATAGCGTGCAACTGCACGGTCTGGAGAATCACGCCCCGCGCCTGTGCCACATCGAGCGCTGTTCGCTTGTTCGAGGAGAAGAACAATTTCTCCACCACTGCAATTTCCGGCTGGGATTCCAGGAGGAAGGCAGCGAGATCCTTCTGGATCTCACCCAGGCGCTCTGCGAGCGTGAGGCCCGGGGCAGTGGTGATGGTGAGCCAGTCCAGCGCCCGGAAGTACCGGCCGGACTGTGCTTCTATCAGCCCAAGTCCTACGGTTGCAAGGCCGGGATCTATGCCGAGGATTCGCACAGTATGAGCTTGCAGGGAGTTTGTTCCCCGGGCAAGGGCATCTCGTTGCTCAGAGAGCGGTTTTCTGCTACTCTAAGAGGAAAACAAGACAAAAACTATGCCCAGGAAATCCGTTCCAAAGAAGCACAGGCACTTTGTGGCGGCACCGCTTGCAGTGTTCATCGTGAGCATTTCCCTGCTCGATGGGGTGTTGCCGGCCGGTTCCCAGGCACCGGAACTCTCCGCTTCCGTCATGAAGCTCTCAGAAGGGGAAGTGTTCCGCCTTCCTCAGGGGAAAGCTATGCTCTACAGCGGGCAGGGGTTCACCGTTTCGCCTGAGTCTACAGTGTTTGAAAACGGCTCTGCACTTGTTTCGACAGAGGGCTTTCTGGAATTGACGGTGGCGGGAAAGAAAGTTGCCACTGTCGCTGGCGCGTTCTACCTCTCGTACTTCGGCGAAGATCTGACCATTGCTGCGCTCACGAGCCCTGTGCTCTTCCGGGACAATGCACGTCTGATGGTGGTGCCAGCGGGCATGCAGTGGAAGGTTCCTGCGGAGGAGAAACTTCCGCTCCTGCAGGCGGGGTATCCGCTCTGGCAGGAAGCGCGCCAGGTGCAGGCATTCCCTGAACGTTTCTTCGTGCGGCAGCTCCAGAATCTGATGTTCCTTCCTTCCGAGGAAGATGTGCTCCCCCCCGCGGGGTCTGAGCCTCTGCCTCTCTGGACGAAATTCCCGGCGCTGCGCATAGGCGCGGCGCAGGAAACCGTGGAGCAGGAATGGCGGGAAGAAGTATTTGGAGCTCTCCGCAAGTATGTCGAATCTGGTGACAGGGATGCGCTCGATGCGTTCCTGCACAAGGAGGAGTACAGCGATGTGCTGCAGAGTGATGAAGCATGGGAGGTGATGGTGCGGTTGTATGTGCGTGCGCAGAAGGACTCTGTACGATCGCTCCTCCTCTCGCAGCTGCTTTCCAGTGAAGACTTCTGGCTCCTTGCATCCCTGCACCCCGATTTCCGTGCGGAGGTGTGGTCTTCGTTCTCGGAGCAGGAGAATTCCGAGGCGGTAACTCTCCGTCTGTTCCTTCTCCCCACAGCGAATATGGTGCAGCAGGCAGTGCCTGCCGATGCCATGCAGCGCTGGACCTATGAGCTCAGCCAGCTTGCCCAGGGGGAGAAAGCCGCTGCGCTTGTCGGGATGACGGTGGAGCAGCACCTTCCCCTTGTCTCCGTACTCGATCAGATGGGGTACCCGGAGCGGTCGCGTATTCTCGCACTCTCCCTCAAGAAGCTCGTGGAGAACACAGGAGTTACGCTGAGGCCGGAACTCACGTCTGAGCTCTCTGCACTCACCTCATTCGATCGCATGAGCCTGGAGGAACTCCCTCCCATGGAAGAACAGGTGCTCATCGAAGAAGAAGTGAAAGAGGAAGAGAAAGAAGTGGTGCCTGCACCGGTCGTGGAGGTGAAGCAGGAAGAAGCAGTGGAGGTGTCTTCGTACAGTCCCGATGTGGTGGAGCGGCGTGCGTACACTGTCCTTCGGGATATTGGTGCACTTTTTACAGTGGAAACAACTATCGATGCCGTTGCACCCAATACGGCACAGGTGCGCAACATTATTTTCTCCGGGAAGAGCGGGGACAGGACAGTGGACTTCCACTTCGATGTGGCAAAAGGGGAGATCAGGCAGGTGATTCTCGGGAACAAGGAGTACCCCTACTCGCTCACAGTGGAAGCGTTCCGTGACTGGATACAGAAGTAATCATCGTGGAGAAGCTGAACATAGATGTTTTTATAGTATTATGTTATAATACTATATGTGCAGTTACGTCGAAGCGACATTGCGCGGGAGATTGCAGAGGAAGAGCCGGCAGTAGATCTGAGGGTGACGTACCAAACTCTCCTGACAATGATGGTGGGTATGCGTGCGGGTCTGCGTACGGCGGGTGGGCATACTGCGTTACTGGGTCAGAAAGCCCAGGCTATTGTTCAACGGATAGAAGCTGCTCCGCTGGAAGATATTCTGAGCAGAACCTGGATTGATTTTGTGGAAGAGGAGGATGGTTTGGGGGCACTGACACTCACAGCGCAGGAACGTGCCTACATTGAGGCATTCCGCAGGTTGCAGGAAGCGCTGGGCTCGGGGAACATCACCCTCAATTCCCGGTCGATTGCTCATGCAGAGCAACTCATGCGTGGTGTTGGTGAAGTTCCTGCAGAAGTCGCCAATGCTGCGAAGGGCATACTACTACTCATCGTGCGGCAGGCTGTGCGTTCCAAGCTCGATCAGGTGTATGCCATCGGCGCGTCACGAGTAGGATCTGCCGAGGGAGACCAAGCCCTGGCAGCCGTTCGGCGTGAAGTAAATCCCATTACCGCGGAGCTCCAGTCGCTGTTACAGGGCACGCAGTAGCGTGCATTTCGTTCTGCTCAAAGTCGGAAGCGATGGAAAGCCCTACCGCAGTTCGTAGGTGAGGTACACGCGCAGGGTGAACTCCTGTTCGCCGATCGGAACGGGGCCTTCTGCCATCACCGTGCCTCCGCCTCCTCCGTAGCCTCCCTTCCCGTACCCGGTGTCCGGGAAGGAGGAGATATCTTCACCGTAGGAGGTGAGCTTGCCGAGCGACATGCCAAGCTCTTCCGCGAGATCCTCTGCCTGCTTCTTCGCCTTGGCGATGGATTCGCTGCGTGCCCTGTCGCGCAGTGCGGCCATGTCGTCCATGAGGAACTGGATGCCCGAGACGTTATTCGCTCCGGCTTTGGTCGCTGCGGAAATCACGTCACCCACTTTGCCGGGGTTGCGCACCTTGATGGTCACGTTCTGGCTTGCCTCATACCCTCTGGGCACCTGCTTGCCCTCTATCCAGTCGTATGCCGGGTACAGGCTGAATCCGCTTGTCTGGATGTCGTTCTCCGGGATTTCCAGTGCTTTCACAGCTCCGAGTACTGCATTCATCTGCTCCTCCAGTGTTTCCATTGCTTCCTGTGAGCTTTCCTGCCTTCCGGTCTGCACGCCGAGGGTCACGGAGGCGATGTCCGGTTTCTCCGCGACTTTCGTCTCTCCGATTCCTGAGATGGAGGCCTGTGGCCGCGGCGTGGATTCAATGTAGTTGCCCGCGAGAAAGAAGAGTCCCCAGACCACGGTGGTTGGGAGCGCAAGGCGCAGGAAGATGCTCTTTGCGGAGGATTCCATAGGGGAGAGAGGGAAAAGTGAGAATGGAAAGCCATTCTACGGTTTTCTCTCTCGGGAAAAAGAGGGCGAGACACTATGTTTTTATGCTGTCGAGATTGAATGGTGGGCGACCGCAGACTTGAACTGCGGACCTCGACATTATCAGTGTCGCGCTCTAACCAGCTGAGCTAGTCGCCCGTGATGTGAATGATAGAAAAAACGGCCGGGTTCACTCCCTCAGGAAGCCAGAACACAGTACGTATTGGAGGGATATTGGTCAATAAATAATGGGATTGTTATCCCTGCAGGATTTCATGCATTTATTTCATAGATTGATGCTTGAGCATATTACTGAGGGAATGAGCCGTCTTGTCCTGCCCGAGGAGTGCCGAGGAGTCTTACTACTCCCCCCCGGCTGGCTGCCAATTCTCGCTCTAACCGTTCTGCACGTTCTTCCGCTTGCTCTGCACGTTCTTCCGCTTGCCGCTTCTCGTCATGCAGCTGCCGGTTCTGGTGATTCCGCAGCCGGAATCGGTAGAGGTTTAGATCTGAGTCTTCCAGTATCCGCAGGCTTTCTTCCTTGTTCCTTCCCTGCCTGTCTCTCGCAAGATCGATGGTGCTCTGCACGATTTGCTCGCGGAGAGTTGTGAATGTTTCATCGCTGCCTTGGAGGTCATGCTCGTCTCTCTCCACTGCAAGCAGGATTCCTTCTGTGAGGAGTGCTCCTCCCCCGGCAACGGAGGTGATGAATTTTCCATTGGGCGAGGAATTGAATTGCAATGTGGCGCGTATGGCTCTGAGTTGGTCACTTCTTTGATCAGGATGTAATGCGAAGAATGCCTTTCGTTGATCACTCGAGGGCATGCCGTACGTGATGAGGACGTCTTCATCGTCGAAGTCGAGGAAGCTGCTCAGCTTCTCGCTCGAGGAGATTTCAGCCTGGAACGAAGCGATGGTATCCTCGATGAGCTGAGGAGGGAGAGGCGTACTGCCGCGGAGGAAGAGCTCAAATTCGTCTCCTCCTGTGGCCATGGGAATGACATGGATGCCCTGCTCCTCCAGGCGCCTGCGTGTGGGACCGTGCGGGTCTACGAATATGCGTGCCATTTGCCGGAGGAAGAGCGTGGTGTGCGTGTGTGATGTGCAGTCTTTGAACGACCGGAGGCCGTCGACGTCGAACCTGAGCCATCCGAAGTCCCCTAGACGCTCCGGCGAGGGGTTCTCTGCCATGAGCCTGCGCAGGTCGTAGCGGAACATCCATGTCCCGTATGTTGCCGCGTGAATAGGGAAATCAGAGGTGGAGAGCGTAGATTCGAACCAGTGTTCTTTGAACATATTTGCAGCGATTCTCTGTCTCGTTGCGGCTATACTCTGAGTTAACCGCTGTTCGCTCCATCGCTCTTGCTGTGCCCTTTCAACCAGCGCTCTCGTTTCCTGGTCCGCGAGTGCCAGGTGTGCTCTCTGCGTCGTTTCTCCCATGATCTGGCCGCTCATTCCTTCCATGATGCGTTCCTCGTCATCTCTCTCCGTGGCTGAGCGTACATGCAGCACTGTCATGCGCTGCAGTACGCTGTCGAGGATTTCGGGTTGCCGGGCAGAGAGCTTTTCGAGAGCAGATTCGAGCATGGTGCATTCAAGAAATATTCCGGCGGAGCCGGCTGTTCATTGAACTGTAATTATAATCAATATGATATGTTTGTCAAACTTTTTACTTCTTTGTCTTCATGGTTTGTTTTGGGGGTGAAAAGGAACCTTCACATGGCCCCAAAACATTGATAAAAACAAAAAAAATTGTATGATATACATCCTATGAAAGAGCAGCTCCTCGCACCCATTACCGGCTCGCCCGTCCGCGTCTGCACGGGGACAACGCGCATTGCCTACGTGGGCCCGCGCAGGACTCTCAAAGTACCGCGCCTGGATGCGCGCGGCACTCTCCTGCGTGCCGAGAGGTTCCGCGAGGGATGGTCAGCAAACAGGATCGAAGCGGAGTCGTGGCCGGAGTTCCGGGATATTGTCCTGCCGACCCGCGCGCACATCGGTGCGCTCGTTTCGCTCCAGCCGACGACGGAGGATCTCCGCATGTCTGTTGTCGATTTTACAGATATTGTGGAACGCGGGCTCGGGAGTGATGTCATCGAACAGGCGGATGTTGCTCACACGTTCGATAACCCGGGGAACTTCGGCTACGACGGCGAAGCCGTGAGGCTCCGGGATTTCGGTGACCCGCGCCTCATTGCGTTCCTCCGGTCGAGACGTGAGGAAGTCAGCTGTTTCCTCTCCGCTCTCGTACAAGTGGAGGTGCTTTCCCGCAGACTCGATCTTGAGGGGGGTCCACAAGAGTTTCCTGACGGGAGAGAAGAATAACCCGTGTCTCCCGGCGCAGATGTGCAGGGAATATTAGAGATGTGCGCTATTCCCCGAGTTCCTCGTCGCGTACCTGTCGCAGGCACTGCTGTCGCTCGGTTGCGCTCACGTCTCTGCATGCTTCGTGTGCCCGTTTGATTGCATCGCGCCTGGTCTGTGTCCGGTCATGCTGCCTCTCGGAACGGCTGCGGAGTTCTGATTGATCGAGTGCCGTTGATCGGGGGGTGCTGCTGAAGCGTGTACGCAGGGCGTTCATGCGTTCCTGCTGCAGGGTTTCGCGCCAGTCATCTCTCTGCTCGTAACGGTCCTGGAAGCGCAGATCTTCTATGCTCTCTTCCCTCAGTTTTTCAACAGACTTCGTTATCGTCTTACTTCTGCCGCCGGTTTCCGGCCTGCGCAGCAGCCTTCTCTCCTGGATAAGGTTGCTGTTCTCCATTCGCCACTGCTTCGCGTCCGTTGGCTCGCTTTTTCGTTCCTGCATGCGCAGACAGCGGTTCTGTGCCGGACCGATGAGCGTATTGCAATCGCCGCGTGTGAGAGTCGCTGCGAAACTTGTGGGGATGGCGGTGCAGAGGATGCTCACAGTTGCGAGCAGGGAGAATGTTTTTTCCATACGGAAGATGGGGAGAGTAGGCATAGTCTATCACATACGGATGGATCCTTTCTTTCTTCTCCTGTGACTATTTCCTCTTCTTCTCGTAGATTTCAGTCACGCTCTCATCATGCTCGATGTGCTGAATGACTTCTGCGATGAGTGGTGCAACGGAGAGGACCGTCAGTCCCGGGAACGCGTTCTTCCGCACAGGCATGCTGTCTGTGACGATCACTTCCTTAAATCCTGCTGCCGTGAGGCGCTCGATAGCCGGCCCGGAGAAAATGGCGTGGGTGGCAGCTGCATACACGTCTTTTTTCGCTCCTCTCTCAATCAGGGCCTGCTTTGCCGTGAGGAGCGTGCCGGCCGTGTCGATCATGTCGTCGTAGATGATGCATGTTTTCCCCTGTACTTCTCCCACAACGTCCAGAATCTCTGCCTTGTGGTGCTCCGGCCGGGATTTGTGAAGGATGGCAATGTCGGCCCCCATCATGTCTGCGAAGATTTTCGTGTATTTCGCGCTTCCGATGTCCGGGGCGATGACCAAAATATCCTTCAGTTTCTTCTTTCTGAAGTAGTCGGCGAAGATTCTCCCTGAATCGAGCGCGTCGGCAGGAATGGAGAAGAACCCCTGGATCTGCGGGGAGTGGAGGTTGAGCGTCATCACGTGGTCCGCTCCGGATTCCTCCAGGAGGTGGGCGACAAGTTTAGCGGAGATCGGTTCCCTCCAGTGTGCTACCCGGTCCTGGCGCGCGTAGGGAAAGTTCGGCAGAACAGCATGGACTGATTTTGCAAAGCTGAGTTTGGCGGCCTGGCACATGAGCAGCAGCTCCATGAGGTGCTCGTTGATGTTCGGTGCTGCGGTCTGAACAATGTACACGCTCTTTCCGCGCACCGATTGCTGGAAACGGATGTAGCGTTCGCCGCAGCTGAATTCCTTCAGATCGACCTTGCCCAGCGCTATACCAAGCTCTTTAGCGATGGATGCTGCGAGTGCCGGGTGGGATGAGCCCGCAAAGAGGTGCATGTGTAGTATCATTGTAGCAAATGCAGGTCCGAATCTCTACCTATATGGGAGCCTTGGTGCTAGAGGAGTCCTCCGGGGAACCACTCGGGACTGTTGCCGGAGTGCTCATCCATCCCGATACGGGGAAAGTGGAGGGGGTATTCGTCCGGGTGAACGACGGATTCAGCAGCGGTCTCCTCTTCTGCAGAGCCATGGACATCGTCCGGTTCGGTACCAGCGTCCACATTCGCAGCGCAGATGCACTCTGCGATCCCTCTGAAATAGTGCGGTTGCAGAGTCTCCTGGAAGACGGCCGTACTATTCTCGGGCAGCAGGTGCGTACCGAGAGCGGGCAGAAGGTCGGGCGTTGCCGTGATGTGCAGTTCGATACGGAGTCTCTGCAGATGGAGTGGATTTTTCCGAAAGGATGGTTCCGGTGGAAGAGGGGCATTGCAGTATCTGACATCCTTGAAGTACGGAGTAATGCCATCATCGTGCGGGAGGAGAAGCGTCCCGTTGTGGAAGAGGTGGAAGAGAAAGCTCCTGTGTTCGATCCTCTGGAGGTTGTGGAGCCAAAAGTGAGCCGTGTGCGGCGGTAGGCTACTACAGAGGGAAGTACTCATCGCTGCCGTTGGCTCGTTTGCTCGTTTTCTAGTTAAGAAAGCTCTGAGATACTCACAAATTGTCGTAGTTCGTCAGGCTCACCATGACATGCTTTCGTAATTTTTTCAGAGCTTCCTTCATGGACGAACGAGCATATGAAAAGCCCCGCGGATGCGGGGCTTTTCTATTTCCCGTTAACGTTGCCTCCTTAAGCTGCGAGTTGAGTTGCAATGAAGTCCACGAGACCCTGCGCGAGCAGGATCACGACGAGACCAATGATGACGAAGAGAATCGTCTTCTTGGCCTTGTCCTTCTCGGCTTCTTCACCCTGAGAGATGACGAGACGGATACCAGCGATCACGATGAAGACCACGTCGATGATTTTCTGGCGGACATCACTCACACCACCGATAGCCGGTGTGGGACCGAAGAGCTGAGCCCAGGCTGGCGGGGCGATCATGAAGGTCACCGCAGCAGCGGACACACGGAGGCAGAGAGATTGAAGGGAAGTGTACATAGGAAAGAAGCAGGAAATTAAATGCATTGTGACGCAGTCTATTGGGCTTTTTCAAGCTGGAATGTGCCCCTTGAGTCAAACAACACTTGCTTAAGTAACACTTTCGTATTCTATTCTTCTTTTTGGCTGCTCATGAAGCCTATCACGAGCAGAATGATGGCCGGGAGAGCGAACCAGAGGTCCTGGTAGAGGACCATGAGTTCCATGAGCCGGCTGTGTGCGATGATGGTGGCGATAAAGGGAGACTGTGCGATGTTCTTATCCAGGAGGGGGGCATCTGCGACGAACGTCATGAGTGTGGAGAGCATGAGACCGGCGGTCACAAAACCGAAGAGCGCCGTCATTGCGATATCGACAATGGTATTCCCGTCCTTCTGGTAGTCGATTTCAAACCCGCCGCGGACTGCGAGGAAGATGATCGTCAAAATAAAGAGAATGAGCTTCGTTGTCGCGAGGAGCTGAATGTCGAGCGTGAGTCCCACCATACTGAAGAGCGGCTGTGATTCAGTCGAGAGGCGTTCGATGAGGTTGCCCATGCCCTGTGCGGCGACGATGGCAATGTACGTGGAGATGATGATTTTCACGGATTCGTGTTTCCCTATGATGAAGCTGTAGGTGATCACCACCGCGAAGAATACGATCACGAACAGGTCCCAACTGAGGGTAAGTTGCATGGGGAGAGGAGGGTTGATGCTTATGGTACTGAAGTTGGGGGGATTCTGCCAGCGCCCGTTCGTTTGTAGGTTGTAGTTTGTAGGTTGTAGGTTGTAGAAAATCCAAGGGAATAAAGATCTCAGATCTCAATCCCAAATTTCTCCTACAACCTACAAGCTCATAATGGTCGGCAAATAGGAGACTTGAAGGTGAGAATACTGTTATCCTCGCGCCATGCGACACGGTTTTCTGCTCATCGACAAGCCCGTGGGTCCCACGAGTCACGACACAGTTGCGCAGGTGAGGCGAGCGCTGAGCGAACCGAAGATCGGACATCTGGGGACGCTGGATCCCGCTGCATCAGGTCTTCTGGTACTCGCGGTCGGCGCCAAAGCCCTGAAAGC
>Ga0076338_110_pt1 | contig 20516 bp, 14 predicted proteins | sample RifGroC2_FD_67841 | JGI IMG/M metagenome (GOLD analysis project Ga0076338, IMG submission 67841) | Peregrinibacteria bacterium GW2011_GWC2_54_8 | reverse complement strand
TATTTTTGGCTTCCGTAAAATCAATCAACCCTCCCGATAAGTGTGGTATGTTCTGTTTTCCATTCTGTACTCATTTTGTATTCAAAAAATGTGATATTGGTTACGTTTCTTTGGCTTCATTTCCATAATATTGGATGGTTCGGGGCTCTCGAATGCGAATTGCAGGTATTTGACATGCCGGAGGTGATGGGTCACAGGGGATGCTCTCTACTTGTATAAATAATATGTTCAAAAGAGGGCATTCCCGCAGAGGTATGCCGAACTCAGACCATGTCTTGTTGATTGACAATCATTTTATTATGTATTCCAATAATAACTGCTAACACTGCGATTGCTCCACCAAGCAGGAAGGGAACCCACGGTTTTTTCCCTTCGGGGGTCCTGTCGTCCCTGTCGTCGCAGGCATCGCCATCGCCGTCGCTATCGGCATCTTCCTGCGTGGGATTTCCTGAGGAAGGGCAGTTGTCCTCCGTATTGAGGATACGGTCTTTATCCGTATCTTCGCAGAGGTTGCCCACTCCGTTTCCGTTACTGTCTTCCTGCTCCGGGTTGCTGTGTGCCGGACAGTTGTCCATGGCGTCAGAAACGCCGTCACGGTCCGTGTCAGAACACGCATCGCCTCTCCCGTCGGTGTTGGTATCCTGCTGGAGAACGTTGCTCTCCTGCGGGCAGTTATCGCATGCATCCCCCACACCGTCCCCGTCACCATCCTCCTGCCCGGGATCTGCAGTGAAAACGCAGATGTCCCTTTCGTTCCCTATGCCGTCCCTGTCCGCATCCTGCCCGCCCGCGCCGCTCTGGCACCGGTCGCCGGTGCCATCGGCATCCCTGTCCTGTTGCGGCGGGTCGTAGAGGAGAGGGCACACGTCGCAGGCATCGCCCACGCGGTCTCCATCTTCATCTGCCTGGTCTGCGTTGGGGACTTCCTTGCAGTTGTCGTTCTCAGTGGAGATGCCGTCTCCGTCGGGATCACCTTTGCAGGCGTCTCCGAGGGCGCTTCCGCCTGTGCGCTGCTGCCCGGTGTTTGGCACCCCGATGCAGTTATCCGTTCCATTCATGACCCCGTCCCCGTCCGCATCGTCACACATCCAGCCTGTTCCGTCGCCGTCGATGTCCTTCTGGTCCGGGTTGGGGAAGGAAGGGCAGTTATCGGCGCCGTCGTGAATACCGTCTCCGTCCGTGTCCGGTTGCCTGGTATTGGAGAGTGCGGGAGCGACGTCGCAAGCATCTCCGATGCCGTCGCGGTCAGCATCCTTCTGGCCGGTATTGGATTCCCGTGGGCAGTTGTCTTTGGCATCGGGAATGAAGTCGCCGTCCGCATCTGCCCCCTGCTTTCCGGCATACAGGGCGGTGCTGAGCTTCGCTTTCACTGCGCCGGCAAAGCGAAGGTTTGTATCTGTGGGCGGCTTCTCTTCCGAGGCGGAGAAGTCATACGCGAGCGTGTAGCGCTGCCCGGGCTCCGCGGTGAAGAGGATCACCTTTGTCGTTTCGAGAAGTTGCAGTTCTGCGATTTCCAGCGTGCCGGATGTTTCGAGGACAATCTCGAACACGGTTGCAGGAGAGCTAAAGACGGGAATCCGCGTGCCGGACGGTGTTCCCTGGAAGCTCTGCGTAAGGAGGTCCTCGCTCCTGCCGTAGCGGAAGCGCATGCTGTCGATGGCGCCGCTTCTGAGCTGGCAGAGGAGGAACTGGGGTGATGCCGGTTCTTCTGTCTGGAGGAGGAAGCGGTGCTCTGTTGTGGCTGCCGGTGTGAATGCCGTCTCCGGGTTGCCGTCGAATACCTGTGTGAGAGAACTGCCCTCCGAGGCAGCATCTGGCCCGGAGAGGATGCGCGCTGTATGGAGGACATCAGTCTGTATGTCCACTGTCTGTATGGGGACAGGGGTATTGCTGTTATCCAAAATCCAGTATGGCCTGAGGAGACTGTGTTCCTGCGGGCGCAGCTCCACTCCCGCTGTGACAGGGTTTTGCAGAGGGGGCACTTCGATACTCTGACGGAAGTCAAAGTCCTGCGCAGCGAGGGAGACGGGTATGAACGAGTGCAGAGCGAGGATCAATGCCGGCAGAGAATGGGATACACGCATGTTTATTCGGTGAGCATGAGGACACGGGCGATTGCTTCCGCCACCTCCCCGCGTGTGAGCAGGATCTCCGGGCCAAGCTTGGCCGTACGTTTCGGGAAGAGGTTCATCAGCTCCGCAATACCAACGTACCGGGCATACCACGCGTTCGGGGGTACATCCGTGGAGTAGTAGGGGAGTCCTGTCTCGAGGTCGAATGTCTTCACGAGCATCTTGAGAAACTCAGCCGTATTCACCGTTGCCGCCGGCCGAAAGGTCCCGTCCGGGTATCCGTTGATGATACTGAGGTTCGCTGCGCCAATCACGTACCGCACGTACCATTCATTGTCCTGCACGTCCCAGAACTTTCCGCTGTTGCCTGTCTGCGGAAATTCCCCGTAACGGGCGGTGAGCAGGAACTTCGCCGCCTCTGCCCGGATGACCGGGTTGCTCTCGCGGAACGTGCCATCGGGGTAGCCGCTGATGACCTTGGCGTCGCGCAGGAGGTTCGCGGCTTTCCCGGTTTCACTTTGAGGGTCCGTATCAGGGAACCAGTTCTTTGCCGGTTCGGGGAGCAGTTTCTGTGAACGGTGTGCGGTGATCGCACTCTCCTCTGGTGTCTGGGAAGAGCTGGACTGCTGTACCTGCACCTGCTCTGTGAGAATGCAGGTTCCCACGCACACGTCGCACCCGGGGCAGGAGGGATCACTCAGGCAGTCACCCAGTTCCACCGTGCAGGTTTTCCCTGCGTCGCACTCGGCAGACGAATGGCAGAATGTGTGTCCCGTCGTGCAGGGATCCCCAAAGTAGTTGATGGGTTTGCCATCCCCGGCACATCGTGGTCGCTGCGATCCGTCTGCGCAGATGTACGGGTCGCAGGGTATGGCGGGAGGGGGGAGACACAGGCCGTTCACGCAACCGTACGTGCAGAATTTGCCTTTGCAGAGGTCTTCGCTTGCGGGGTTCGGGAGGCACTGCCCGTTCATGCAGCCGTAGGGGCAGAAGAGATTTGTGCAGGGGTCCGGGGGAATCACGATAGGCGCATCCTCTTCCAGCGTGCAGTCCAGCTCACAGATTGGCACGCACTGGCAGAACTCCGGAGGCATGCCCTCGAGGCAGGGGGGGCACAGGGGGGTGTCTTCGCCTGCCTCGCAGATACCATTGCCGCACGCAGTCTGTGCGAGGAGCCATGCTCGTTCCTCTGTTCCTGCCTGCATGGCAGCGACACTCGTCAACGTCACGGAGAGTACGAACGCAGTGAGAGCGAAACCCGGTCGTCTGAAGGGAGAACGGAGAGCAATGTGTCTTTTTCGCATTATCCTATTATTTTAGCGTATTTTGCCATTTTGGGCAATTGCGTGCGTCGTTACTGCTCACTGACCTCACGAATTCTCTGCTCCCGGAATTGCGCCCTCTCCCCGCTCGTCCGCCCCGGGCGGACTCGCTGCCCCTCCCCCGTTCCGGGGGAGGGGCAAATGCAGCAGCATTTGGGAGGGGGCTTCAGCGCGAATTGCGATACCAGTGCGCAGTCGGTGGGCAGTTACCGTGCGTCTCTGCCATCGGATGTTCCATCAATGCGAAAAATGTGCTATAATATTCATTGAAATGACACAAGCAGCAGAAGGAGAACCCAGTCAGGAATTTTCTCTCCCCACGGTTGTGGAGGGGGATCTCGAAGAAATCCCCGGCGTCGGAGTCGGCACTGATGTGACCATGGGGAAAATTGATCCTGCGACCGGGGAATCCCTGGCAGTTTCATTTGATTTCAACGGGAAAGTGGCAAGTGGGCAGTTAAACATACAAGGCAGAGCGGGCAAGGGGTGTGCACTGTACGTGCGTCCCCCAGATGCAGACCGGTCAAACCACACCTCTTCCATTCTGCGGATTGACAGGATGAGTGACGGTTCCTACTGGTTGCACACGAGGAACAGCATCTACCGTCTGGTCATTGGAACAGCAAAAAAGCTTGATTTGAGTGATGCTAAAGAAGACGGTGCTGAGCGTGCTGCACCCGTCATTGAGGCAGACAGGGAGCAGGGGGGTACTCCTGCAGGAGGGCAGAGGGTGAAGAACCGGAGCTGGTTGAGCTGGATCCTGAGGCGCAGGAGCTGAGGAAGTTCTGAGGAATTATGGAAGCACGTCATGGTGAGCGGAGCCGAACCATGGCGTGCACGTCGTCCCTCGTCCTTCGACTACGCTCAGGATGACAGCTCGGGATGACGTGCTATTGGGTGGCTGCAGCAGTTCGGCAAGCTCACCATGCTGATTAGTTTTACAGAGCTTTCCTAAGAGGCGGTCAGTCTCCTGTGCTGTGTGCTCCTCAGCCAAGCAGAGGAAACCCACGTATGCTGCGCGAGACACGGCGTCGTTTGTCGGTGAACATCATTGCTGCGATAACGGCTGCGCAGAGCCAGTGAAGCTCCACGCCTGCGTGCCGAAACGCACTCCGGCGTGCAGGGTTCGATTGGAAACGGCGCCGTGTCGAGAAGCTTTTGCATTCTCTGCAGTCGCTGCTACGATCACTCCACTGTGTTCCTCATACGAAAAACGAACAGAGTGGCGCTCGCAGGTATTCTGTTCGCTGTCATCCTCTCCCAGACGAACCCCGTCTTCACGAAGCTGCTCCTGAAGGAGGAGTGGACACCTCTCGGCATGTACTTCCTTGCGCTCCTCGTGATGGCCATCGTACTGGCTCTGCATGAGTTCATGCTTCTGGAGGCGGGGGAGAAGTGGGAGATGGACAGAAGGGACATTAAAGGGACGCTGCTCACGACTCTCACAGGTGGCATTCTCGCACCCATACTGTTCCTCAATGGCCTGCGCTTTGTGCAGGCATCGGAGGCAGTGCTCATCTCGAGCCTCTCACCGCTCTTCATCGTCATGTTCGCGGTGTGCATGCTGCAGGAGAAGTTCAATCGCAACATGTTCGTGGGAGCAGCTTTTCTTCTTGCAGGCACAGTGGTGCTGCTCTGGAAGGATGTTTTCCATGCGGAGCTGAGTTTGGGTGCTCCTCTCATCCTCTTCTCCTCCCTTGCCAGCGCGCTCACGACGACGCTCCACAAGAAGTATGTGAGGCACCGTCACCTCGATTCCGTGGTCCTCGTGCGCACATTCCTCAGCCTGGTTATCTGGCTGGTGCTGGGGCTGGCCATCGTGAGCTACATTCTCCCGTACTTCCTGTACTTCCGTGCGCTCGCGAAGATCTCCACTCTCGATGCGGGGATCATCGTCGCCTCGGCTCCGGGCATTGGGATCCTCATGGCAGTTGCATTCCTGGGTGAGCAGGTGAGCCCCACGCAGCTGGCGAGCCTGGGACTCATGGCGTTCGGTATCTTCTTCATCAATGTCCCTCTCACGAAACTGCGCATCATGCCATCACGCCTCATGGAAATTGGGCCTCTGAGGCGGTAGGTTCTAAGGTTAGGGTTAGGGCTAGGGTTAGAGATGAGAATGTATTGATCTGCTCTTTGAGTGTTGATTATTCTCCTATGTCCTAACCCTAACCCCAGCCCCAAATCCTCATTCTAGAACAGCCGTAGCTGCAGCTCCTCTGCTTTTCTCAGCGCCCGGTGCACGAGCGTTGCCGCCTGCGCACGATTGAGGGTGTCTTCCGGGCCAAAGAGCCCGCTTCCGTACCCTGTCATGATTCCCGCACGGTTGAGCACGACGCTCTCATAGAACATGTAGTGGTCTTCCGGCACGTCCGGGTATAGCGCTCCTTCCTGTGCTATGTCGCCGAGTGTGAGTCCCCAGTGCCGAAGGAGCGGTGCGCCGAGAATGCTGTGTATGAACTGAGCCGCCTGTGCGCGGCTCGCCGGTGCATCTGTGTCAAACTGACGCAGGCCGGAAGACCAGCCCCGTGCGTAGAACACGCAGGCGGCATCGTAGGCGAAGTGGTCCGGCGGCACGTCGTCGTAGTACTGCCGGCAGTTCGCTGGTGCTGCGATGAGTTCCAAGTGCAGGAGCATCCTGTAGATAAGCGTGATGAGTTGTCCTCTCGTCAGGGTGTCCGCGCTCCCAAAGCGTCCGTCCTCGTATCCGTGGATGATGCTGCGCTGCCGCAGGTCCAGTATCGGGCGTTCTGCCCACGGGGGGAGTGTGTCGGTGAATGTGTTCTGCACGGGGGTCACGGGCCCGCGGATATCCACCGTCACATGGGCGAATTGATCATGCGCCTCCGCCTCTATCACTGCTGTGCCGGGATTCGTCGCAACGAACGTGCAATCCGGACTTTCCCCGCAGTCCATCAGGTATCCCAAGTTCTGATCTCCAAGAAGGTTCCACTGCGCTTTCACGACAACAGGTGATGTCCCGTAGTACCCCTCTGCTGTCAGCCGCAGGTTCTGGCCCACCTCCATCTCCGTGCTGTCCAGTGGGCGAATTCTGAAGTTATGCAGCGGAGGGAGGATATCTGCTCTCGTCAGTGATTCATGTGTGATGACTCCTGTCGCAACCACCATGCTCACGACGAGCACAGCAAATGGATGCAAGATCTGCGCGAGTTTCCTCCTGTGTCTCTTCCGGTGGAAGTGGAGTTTTGTGGCCCTGAGCCGCCGGTGGAGGATGTTCTTTCTCAGCAAAGTATCCTAGTATTGTACCATATGACGCCTTCTGGCAGAAGTGCCGTGGACCGCTGGCTTCTACTCCTGTTTGGGGCTGGCCTCGTTCTCGCATCCTGGTTGGTGGTGCCACTCCCATCCCTTGCATTCGGACTCCCGAAGATTCTCATTCTTGGTTTTGTCACACTTATTTTCTGTGTCTCTCTTGCTTTCCACCCCTCACTGGGCGTGCTTGGGAGGCTCGTCTCGCACTGGGCAGGATGGTGCCTGCTGCTCTTCGCTGTCGTTGTGCCCCTTTCGCTCCTGTGGTCCGTAGCACCGCTGCTGAGTTTCTTTGGTTCTGCTCCGCGCTACGAAGGCGTGCTGACGCACATGCTCTACGTCACCATTGCGCTCCTTGCCATGCTTGGGGCTACGACGGAGGAGGGGAGGCGCATTCTCGTGAAAACCATTGTCATCGCCAACGTAGGTATTGTGGCATACGGAGTGCTGCAGGTTGTTTCGCTCGATCCTCTCGCGTTCCTCTGGGGGAGCGATGTGTTCCTCGGGCGCACGTTCTCGCTCATCGGGCAGCCAAATACTCTGGGGCTTTTCCTGGTGCTCACTGTTCCCTTCGTCATTCTCTCTGCACGGCTCGGTCCCCGGTGGTGGCGTATCGCAGGACTCATCCTCTTTCTGCTCAACATCGTCGTACTCCTCTCCACCGCCAGTCGCAGCGCCATCCTCGGCCTTGGCATCGCATTTCTGTTTGCCACGGTGTGGATGCACGGCCGTGCACGGATTCTGAGCAGGAAGCAGTGGGCTCTGCTCGTTGTCTGCGCACTTATCCTGGCCGCACTGGGAACGCATTACATGCTCAAGCGGTTCTCCGTTCCCACAGAGTCTGAGCGCTCCGTCGATTCCCGGCTCCTCATCTGGACTGGTGGCATGCAGATGCTTGCTGAGCGCCCGCAGGGGTATGGGCTTGAGACGGTGGGCATTCTCTCCGCTCGCTCCATGAGTGACTCTATCCTGCGGTTCGAGTCGCTGACCACGCGCATTGATCGTGCGCACAGCAAGCCGCTCGATCTTCTCCTCACGCTCGGTCCGCTCGGCTTCCTCGCGTACTACGGTCTCCTCATCGGTCTCTTGATCCAACTCTGGCACAGGAGGAAAGAGGAGATGCAACGGTACTATCTTGCAGGTTTTCTCTCTCTACTCGGTGCGAGTATCGCTCTTCTCTTCGGGTTTGATGTCCTTGTCACTGCCTCATTCTTCTGGCTCATTGTCGGGATGATGCTGGGGGCGGTTCTTCCAGAGCGAGAGTCATTGCAGAAATGGGATCGTCCTGTGCTCCTCGTTCTCTCACTCCTTCTCGTTGTTCTCCTCGTCACAGCCGGGAAGTGGACGCGTGCGCAGATCATGATGGAGAGGGCGGAACAGTGGTTTGCTGCAGGCAATCTGGTCCGGTCCATTGCGGGGTACGCAGAAGCAGCCAATACGTTCCGCTTCGACCGGCAGATGCTCACGCAGGCCGTAGAAACGGATCTCTTCGCGCTGGAGAATGCAGCGAACGAAGAGACAGCTTCAGGACTGAAAGTGCTCATTGAGCTCCAGCTGAGGCGGCTGGAAGCCCTCACGGGAGGGGAAGATGGCATGGTGCTGTTGCTCTGGGCATGGGGGAGGGCGATAGAAGGGGATGAGGAGAGTGTGGACGTTCTTCTCGCACAGGCGAGCGGGAAGAAGCCCGCAGGTGTGGTGCACTTCCGCATTGCACTCCACTGCTACGAGCTTCTTCAGAATCAGGAGAAGAAAGAGCAGATCTACGAAGAACTCATGCAGGTGCTGCCACCAAGCTGGGAAGATCCGGAGTCGCCGTACGGCAGGATCCTCTGGAAGGAGCACCCGTGGCTCTCGGAGGTTCTGGAGTACACCGAGAGGGCATCCTGAAGATGGGCGTTTGTCTCATGGATGACTCACGTTGATTCGTTCGCTCGTTTCCTCGTTGGCTTGTTCGAACGAGGAACGAGCTAACGAGAGAACGGGTTATCTCACTTTATCCAGTTCCGCATCTTCCACCAGGTGGTGAGGAGTGAAACCCCGATGATCAGGAGGAACGTGGCGACGAGGAATGCGAGTAAAGCGGGATTCGTGAAGATAGCGATGGAGAAGAGAACGCAAATGAGTCCATTGAAGAGGAGCCCGGAGCCGGCTGAGCGTGCCTGCTGCTGTGAGACGTATGCGATGGAGCGCCGAAAGAGGTGAAACATAGGAGGCAGTGTACCACTTTTTCTTTTTTCGCGTTTTCACATGGTATCCTTTTCGCAAATGCAGGGTGTTTCCGCGCATGTCCACAGTTACTACGAGAGTCCGATTGGGCTCCTTCTCGTCCGTGGATCCGAGCGTGGCATTTCCAGTGTTCTGTTTGTGGAAGGGGAACGGGAAGATGCAGGTGTCTACGAGATTCTCCAGCCCTGCATGGATCAGCTCCATGCGTATTTTTCGGGGTCGCAGCATAATTTCCACTCCCTGCCCCTCGCAATCCAGAGTACGGATTTCCAGCTTCAAGTCTGGGAGTATCTTATCACCATTCCCTACGGGGAAACGAGAACGTACAGCCAGGTGGCTGCCGGTATTGGCCATCCAAAAGCGGTGCGGGCAGTAGGTTCCGCGGTTGGCCGCAACCCGCTTTCACTGCTTATTCCCTGTCATAGGGTTGTTCCTGTTTCCGGGGAGGTAGGGGAGTACGCGCATGGCGCATGGAGGAAGGAGTGGCTCCTGAGGCACGAGCACAGCGTTTTGGGAGCCTGATCGGGGGATTGAATATGGAATGTCGTATATCGTATGTGGAATGTGGGCTTTTTCCCTTTGGTCTTTACTCATTTGCTCCTTTCCCGATATACCACATTCCATATTCCACATTCCTTACAAAAAAGACCAGAATGGCTGGTCCTTTTTGTTTGTGTGTGTGACCTTCTGACTATCAATAGCTAGTCTAGGGACGCTACTGAGTCAGTGAAGTAGGTCAGTGAGGGGAGGAGCCCTCAACCCGCTGCCGAGCTCTGGTCTCTTGTTTCTCCTCGTGACCGACGAAGTCCCCGTACCGGCTCTTTTACACTGTGCACGAGGGCGACAGAGAACACTGGGGAGCAAGGGGGTGCATGCCACCAGCTCTCCTCTATTGCGGCGGCACGAACATTGCACAGCAGAGAGAATGGTAATCACGGACACATGCGGGAGAAGACAAGGACTTCTGTGCCCAACATAGGGAGTTGGGAGAAGTATGTGCTTCGGCATGTGCATGATCACCATTCTCTCTACAGCATCGGTGGTGGGAAGGAGCGAGATGTGTCCGGTCGGACAGAGACTGTTTGTCTGTCCGACCGGACGTGTGTTTGTTTGTGTGTATCTCTTGAGACCGCAAGGGTCACTAGGCTGACGTGTCGGCCGAAGCCGTGGTAAGTCCGTAGTCAGCGCTGAAGGATCGAGGGTGCCCTCTGTACTGAGGGCGTAGGCTGATGGCCTTGATTTGCGTTCCGTTTTTCGGAGCAAATCTGGGCATCGTACTCATGGCATGCCTGCTATGCAAGAAAGAGCCCTAGCCAAAGCCAAATACTGTTTCTTGAATATATTTTTTGTACGAGAGTGTTATCTCATTTTTGGCTTACAGTAGGGCTCGGAAGAAATTCATAGCTTATACAATGTCTTTGCGAAGATGGCGAGGAGACTGCAAAAAATTACCTTCTGCAGCTTAGGGTGTAGGTATCTGGCTACAGGGGGTTTCTGTCTGGATAGTTTCTCAGGCAAGTGCTGTGACCATTTCCTCAATATCAAATTGTTCAATGTACTGCTTCAGACTCTTGTAGATTTCTGCGCGCGTGCCGACGTCTACGTCCCGGTCTGCATAGTAGGCAAGTCCCTGCTCTATGCGCTCAAGCTCATCGCGCATATGCGTGAACGGCCCCTCGTATCCTGCCACAATGTGATCAGGGAAAACTTGGAACGTGGAGAAGAGCCCGTTCATGTGGTGCACGAAGTCCCGGATACGGGCTATGGGGATACGCTCTCCATCAATGACGTATTGTTTGATTTGTTCAAAGCAGGTGCGTACCTCCTGGAATTTCCCGATGACATGCATCTGCACTACCGCGTCTTTGGCACCACGCTGGTTGCGTGCTCTTAAGGCGGATCCGAGTGCACTGCACTTCTCCCGCAGTTTTCCGGCGTACACAGTGAACGGGCGCAGCTGCACCCCGTTCAGGTCGTCCGGGTGGATGTGCATCCTGCGCAGTACGCCGGTTGTTTGGGTCTCCACTTGCGGTTCTGTGAGCGGTTTCCCCCCAAAGAGAGCCAGACCATTGTCCAGAACAGGCGCATTCTGCTGCACGTGACCACGGAATTGCCGCATGCAGCGTTCGTTCCGTGTGATGTGCGTCCCCAGGACCATCTGGTCCTGCTCGTTATACCCTCCTTTGGGGTACATCTCTTCGAAGCGGCTCTGCAGGCGGTTGATAACAGCGACCATCTTACTGAGAGAAGCACTGATTCTCTGCTTGTGCTTCTCCGGTCCCAACTCCGTGAGGCCTGCGAGGAGATCGTCTGCCCGCACTTTGTATTTGTTCTCGCAGGCTGCGAGCAACTTATGTCCCTGTGCAACCAGTGTGCGGGCTTCGGCAAGCATGCGATCCTTGTCTTCCTCTGGCGTCTCCTTTTTCCACTCACGGTCTATCTGAGTATTCAGCAGCTGCAATTCTTCCTGCAGTTTGCCGAGCTGGTCGATCTCTCTGTTGTATGCTTTTGCTTCGTGGAATGTTTTCCGATGTGCGGAATACACGCTTCTGAAATGTTGCACAGAGAGCTGCCGCGGGGGTTCTGTTGCTGCTTTGGCCTGCTCTCTCCCGTTCTCCTCTTCCCGCGTATAGAGGATGGTGCCAGCGAGTCCATCTCCCGGTTCTGCCACACCGGGGTAGCGGGCATCCACTGTGGTAGTGGATTGCTGGATGGCGAGAATGCGGTGATGCCCCCTCTGGAGCGGCACCGCCGATTCCCAGATCTTCTTTAAGCGTGCGATGGCATGTAGTTCCGCTTTCTTCTTCAGTCTCTCGTACGGGTGGCTCCGGTCCGATTCCTCCAATTCCACCAGGCCAAGGTCTTCTGCCAGTTTCTCCGGGATGCGGTCCGCGCTCACGAGGCATGGCTCCAGACTTATCGTATTGAAGTCTGGGTTGCCGGTGAATTCCACCCGGTTTCCCTCATGAATTTTGAATGGGGGGGCAATGAACTGGTGGGGGTGGCAGAATGCCTCCTGGAACCGCCTGAAGCGTGAGTTCGGCACGGCATCCCAAATGCGTTGCCGGAGCTCGTCTCCTTCCAGCGTGGAGTCCGGATGAGTTCCCGTATCGCGCAGACGCACGAACTGACTGTGCCAATGCTCTATGCCGTACGATTCCCTCTGATTTTGGGTGGAAGCGAGATCTTCCAAATGGGCACGATCGGTCAGGAGCTGTTGCACTCTCCGCCGCTGATAGGCGGTGAGAACGCTGAAGTCACCTTCAGGAGTGTAGTTGACTCGTGTGAGTGCGTTCTCATTTCTCTCTCGCAATTCCTCGAATGTGATGGTCTTCAGAGGGGACATAGGATAGTCATTGTTGACTTCCAGGATTGTTCTGTCAAAGCCTTACAGTACGTTCATAAGAAAGAGGAGGACAAGGGCGGAGTACGCTCCTGCGAGCACGTCGTCCATCATCACCGAGAGCGGAGTATTCTTTCGGTCGATCGCGCCGATTCCGAGGGGTTTGACTATGTCGAAGAAGCGGAAGAGCCCGAGAGCAATGACGGGGGTATACCAGACAAACTGTCCTGTCATCATCATGGGCAGGAGTGCCACCATCATGCCCACCATTTCATCCAACACGATGAAAGACTGGTCCACGTTGTCTTTGGGAGCCCGGGAGCAGTGGGAGATGGCAACAGTGCCAAACACCATGAGCACCAGGAAAATGCACCCGTACAGGAGGAATCGTTTCGGCTGAGAGGAGGGGAGGAGAGGGTATATCTGCAGAATAATGGGGATACTCAGGATGCTCGCGAGCGTTCCCTCGATGCCGGAGATGAAGCCAACACCAAACAAGCTCAGGAAGAAGGTAGTCAGACGCTTCATGGTTCTATGTTAAACACAGCGCCGTTTCCAATCAAACTTTCACCCGACTCCGCAGGAGGCCACGGGCGTAAGCCCGTGGAGCTTCACTGGCTTTGCTCAGCCGTCACCGCAGCAATGATGTTCACCGACAAACGGCGCCGTGTCTAATCCGATTCCCTAAGAAGATACAGATTCTCTCCGAATCATTCCGCGCACACATTTTCTTCTGTAAACTGTTCTTTGTTATGGCTCAAACTATTCTAATAATCTTCCTCAGTGTTCTCTTTGTGAGTGTTGTTTCACTTGTGGGGATCATGTTTCTTCTGCTCCATGACCGCGCACTCAAGAAAGTGCTCCTGTATTTTGTGAGCTTCTCCACGGGTGCCCTGCTCGGGAGCGTCTTCCTCCACTTCCTCCCGGAAATTGCCGAGCATGCTCCTCATTTTCCGGATGCGATGTTTATTGTCCTTCTCGGTATTCTCGGCTCGTTTGTCATTGAAAAATTCATTCACTGGCGGCACTGCCATGACCTCGATTGCACGGCCAACATCCATCCCGCGGGGATGCTCGTTCTTGTTGGCGATGCTGCGCACAACATTCTGGATGGCATCCTCATCGCCACGAGCTACCTCGTGAGTATCCCCCTGGGAATTTCGACCACCATTGCGGTTCTTTTCCACGAGATTCCGCAGGAGATAGGGGATTTTGTTGTGCTCCTGCACAGCGGTTTTCCCAAAGGGAGAGCGCTCTTTTTCAACTTCCTCTCCGCACTCACAGCACTCGTTGGAGCGGTGGTCGTTCTTCTGCTGAGCACGCATGTGGAAAACATTGAACAGGTGCTGCTGCCGCTTGCCGCAGGGAACTTCCTCTACATTGCGGGGGTCGACCTCATCCCCGAACTCCACAAAGAAAACCACCCCCGGAAGGCGTTCATTCAGCTGCTCTCCATGGTTGCAGGCATCGCACTCATGTACTTCCTGGCTGCGGGGCATGCGCATTAGGACGAGGTGGTGGATGATTAGCGTGTAGCGACTAGCCGCTAACCGCTTACCGCTAAATAATCGGTTCCTCGAACTTCTCCTCCACCATAGCGAGCTCTTCTTTGGAGGGAGGTTTTGCCGCCGCTTCATCCCATTTCTGCAATACCTCTTCTACTTCTGCTTTGGGCCGGCAGTACTTCCTGCGTGACTGTTCTATGATGCGTGCAGTGTTATCCTGTGTCACAGCTGGCACATCCAGCGTTCTCCCGGAGAACGGCTCGCGGATTTCGCCATTCACCGACATCTTAATGTAGAACTCGCGTACGCCGAGGTTAATGATATCGCGCTCTTTGAAGATGGGAGAAAACTCTTCTGCCATGACCGATGCGTCTTCCGCGCCGACCCGGAAGCTGATCATGGAGCCAATGTTTCCAAAGACCGTCTGGCGGATCTTCTGGCTGAGCTGCCCCATGTACTGGTGTGCGATGGTGAGATTGAGGTGGTACTTCCTCGCTTCCGACATAATCTCGTAGAACGTGTCTGTGGCGAAGTTCTGGAACTCATCCACGTAGAAGTAGAAGTCCGGCCGCTGCTCCTCCGGCGTATCGGCGCGGCTCATAGCAGCCTGGTAGATCTTAGTGATGATCATGGCGCCCATGAGCTGTGAGTTTTCCTCTCCCAGAAGCCCTTTGGAGACTTTCATGAGCAGGATTTTGCGGTTATCCATGATATCCCGGATGCTGAAACGTGTGAGCGGCTGTCCCACGACGTTGCGCATCATGTTCGTTGCCACGAACTGTCCCACTTTGTTGAGGAGGGGAGTGATGGCGTCCGCGTCGAACTTCTCGGACCATGCGGCGAACTCCGAGACCCAGAAGCTCTTCACCACGTTGTCCTCTATACGCGCCACAATTTTCTGGCGGTAGTTCTTATCGGAGAGCATTTTCAAGATCGATATCACCGTTGTATCCGGGCTGTCGAGCAGGGCAAGGATGGTGTAGCGCAGCACGTGTTCCAGGCGGTCGGACCAGTTGGTTCCGAAGAGTTTTTTGAAGATGTCCAGGATGCCGATGGTGAGTTGCATCTTGTAGGCAGGATCCACTTTCTCCAGCGGATTGAACGCAATGGGGAAACCGGTGTCAGCGGGATCGAAGACAATCACGTCATTCACGCGTTCCGGCGGGACAAAGCGGAGAATGGCATCCACAAGATCGCCGTGCGGATCCAGCACGGCGACACCGTGCCCGGCCTGGAGGTCGTGATTCACAAGGAGCTCTAAGAGCTTGCTCTTCCCCACGCCGGATTTTCCGACGATGTACAGGTGCCTTCTGCGGTCTTCACGCCGTATGCCGAACGGAACGAAGTTGTTGTGGTAATTCGTAATGCCGAATGCGCTCACATTCTGTTCCTTCGCGTGTGGCAGGTCCTGCGGGGGGTCGGACTTCCGCGCGAGCACATGCACGATGTGCGGGACCGCATCGGCATTGGGGAAGTAGTAGAGCGTCGCAACCTCTTTGGCGCTCAGGATGAAATCCGTTCCATGCTTGCGGCTCTGGTACTGTTTCACGAAGGCAGGGCTTGTGGTGATCTTGCTCACCTGGAACCCGTTGATATCCGTGTCGTTGAAGTGGTAGAAACTGTTGGCGACGGCTTTCAGCTTCTGGCGCGCCTCTGCTTCGTTCCTGCCGACGTACGCGCAGCGGATGCTCACGCGGAAAGGTTTTGTTTTCTCCTTCTCCTTTGCCATATCAAACCGCACCTGGTTGATGCCTTTCAGTCCTTCCTTGCGCATGCGATCTCGGATGGAGAAGAACTTCTTGAGACGCACGAAGACGAAGCGCCAGTTGCGGAGGAAGTGGAACCGGGCGGTGTCATCGTGGGGTTCCACGATAATCTGTACCCAAACCTGCTCCCCGCTCTGGATTTTTGAGATGACAGAGAAGAGCCGGGACATGCTGTCTTCCTCGAACTGCTCGTACGTGCGGATGGGGTACACGTCCTTTTCCCGGAGTTTGATCTGTGCACCTGCCACCACTTGTTTCTCCGGGTCGAATTGCAGGGTGTAATCCTGTGTTTCGGAGATTTCCGCTTCCGGGAACAGGGAGTAGAGGAGGCCTTCAATCGTTTTTTTGAAGTTTTCCTCCACCGTGATGTAGAAGTAGGTGTACTGCTCGTACCCGAAATACTCGAACGCGAAGCGTACTCCTGTGACCGTATTGCGCAGACTGATGAGCAACTCCTGGAATTTCGGTTCCATCTTCTCTTTACTCTCTATGCCCTGGGGGATGATGATATGGAGGTGGCGCAGGTCTGCCATTGGAGAGATATTCTACAGGAAAGGGTGCTTTGGTAAACGAATTACGCGGCGAAGCGGTAAGCGGTATGCGGTAAGCAGCTTACCGCTTCCTGCTTCCTGCTTACCGCCTCAATACACTTCCGCCAGGTAGCATTCTTCGCCCTTCGACTCGTTTCACTCGCTCAGGGCGAATCCATATTAGTAGACTGTCTTAATGTAACAGGATTCGCAATAGATCGTTTCAGGACGATCAGGTGCAGAGGTGCTCTGCACAGCTTCTCTGCACTTCGCGCATGTGCGATTCCAGAGCCTGCGGGGGTTCCTGAAGTGCATTCTGTCCGTATGACGGCATTCCTGGCACTTGCGGGGGATGGGGAGAGCCTGCCTGCGGTAGAAATCCAGTTCCTGCGGAATAATCCGGAAGTTCTTGCTGCAGTCGCTGCAGCAGAAAATTTCCTGCGTAATGCTGTCTGCTGCGTCCGCGATGCTGTCCGGAAACGCAGCTGTTTGCGGTTTTCTGTCCTTTGCGTCGGAGTCCCTCCACAGAAATCCCTGCTTCAGCGCTTCTTCTTTACTGAGAGGAAAATATTCAAATGCAAGGGATTCGTTGTATCCGAATGGGGCGTACCGTGATGGGAAGTACAAGCCCCATTCCCCGGTCAATTGCATGTGTGCGATGATTTTCGGCACAAGTGCTTCGTACTCCTCCTTGCTGTACTGCTTATTGAAGATGCAGTGCTTCTTGTGGGTGAGCCCCGTGCAGGCGAAGCAGTCTTCGCTGTGGTAGCAGAAGTCGCAGTACAGCATCCGCTTGCTGTGGAAGATGAAGAGACAATACGCGCTGCCATACACTTCTATGGTTCCCAGTGTCTCGTAACAGAGCTCCGGTTTGATGTACATGTTGGAGCAGTCGTAGTTATCCTTCACCTGCACGCCAACCTGCACGTACCGGCAGTCTTCGCTCTCATTCACATCGTAGCAATCGAGGCAGTTCTTGGAGTGTTCTACGTAGTCGCCGGTACAGTTTTGGCAGCTCACGATGTTGGCGTACTTGCGGACCATCGTGCCAATCGTCTTCCGGTAGAGATTCCGCATTTTCTCCGTGAGGGGATAGCTCCCGCGGAAATCCTTCAGCCGCTTTTCGTACTCCTCCTTGCTCAGAGGCTCATTCATGAAGTGGTACTCCTTCTGGGAGAGGTTCGTGCACAGGCAGCAGTTTGTGCAGGACTTGAGGTTGCTGGAAAACATGCAGTCCGAGCAGTTGGTACTGAAGGAGACGTACTGGCAGTTATAGCACTCGTAGCAGCTGAAGCACTCGTAGCAGAGCTCGGAATTGTAGAGGTAGCTGCAGTCCACGGAGTCCTTACAAGTCTGCAGGAGCTTGCCGTAGTAGCAGTCCTCACAGTACTCCGAGGAGTTAATGAGGTAGCAGTTCTTACAGAAGCCCGTTCCCGTTGTGAACCCCGAGTTTTCGTTGCTGATGGAAATGAGCGCTTGTCGGGGGACTTGCTGCTGTAGCTCTGCAAACTGATCGAAGAATGGGCGGGTGAAATCAAAGTTCCTCCCATACTCCATAGGATCCCACGCGTCACTCCGCCACTCTTCCTGGGAGTAGATTTTAAAGGGCTTGTCTCCCCAGGACTGTTCCTGTGCGTACACGGAGATGATGTCCTTCCCGGAGAAGGAGGAGCGGACTTTGTACATGTTCCGTTCGTTCCTGTGGCAGGTACGTAACTGGCACCGGCAGTCCGGGCAGTAGACGGGGAGAGGAAGATGCACCTCCGTTTTCCCATACTTGAATCCGATCTTCTGCAGGAAGTCTTCTTCGTCTTTGTGGACTATGAAGTGTGCCTGGCAGCGTTTACATATGCGTTCCATAGGAAGAACAGGAAAACTATGTAAAATCTTCATCAAAATAGCTGTATGTTTATAAATATTTTAATGGAGCTTGTAAACTGTTCTTCACAAAGAACAACAGAATTGGTATACTTAGGTCATGCAGGACCTGCATGCCCTCTTGGAAAACAGCCCCACAGGTGTTGTATCGTTAGCTCGTTTGCTCGTTCACTCGTTTTTCGTTTAAACGAGCCAACGAGGAAACGAAGAGGACAGTGTACAACGCTTTATTTCCTCCTTTCTGATGCTCTCGCAGTACCTTGCCAAACTGGATTTTACCGAGAAAGAGCGTGCCATCTACCTGGTTCTCGCAGAACTTGGTGTGCAGCCGGCATCGGTGATTGCCCGCCGGTGCGATCTTGACCGCATTACAACCTACAAGCATCTCAAGAAACTCGCTGAACGTGGATTTGTGAAAACGTATTTTCGGGAAGGTGTGCAGTGTTTCGGGATAGAGAGTTTCGATGCCATTGAGGAGCATCTTAAGGACGGAGTGGAGAAGTATGAGGAACTCATGAAGCAGTTCCCCACGGCACTGAATATCCTTCAGTCCCTGCGGAGTCAGGAGGACATCATCCCCAAGCTCCAGATGTTCGAAGGTGAAGCGGGCATTAAAAGTCTCTTTCGCGACATGCTGCATGAGCTTCTGTCCAGTGAGCTGAAGCAACTCCGGATGCTCAGCTCCAACACCTTTGAGGAGCGGGTGGAGGATGAGCCACTGAGCAAAACCGTGCGGGCGTTCTTCGAAGATCTGCGAAAGCGGAAAATTCAGGTGGAATTGTTTGAGGCCACCGGTGGCCTCATACCGGAACACCTGAAGAAAGTCCCTCCCGCGGAACTCGATCTTTCCCGGCTCCCCATTGCGCGGGGGACGAGCAACATCTTTGTTGCGGGGCATGCGGTCTACCTCGCGACGTACAAAGGCGGTCAGGTAGGCCTGAAGATCAAGCAGGCGGAACTGAGCCAGATTTTCCACTTCATTTTTGATTTACTGGGGAGAGGATAATAAGCGGGTAGCGCATAGCGGTTAACGGCTAGTTGCTAGTACACCTCTTTTAAATAGCATTCCTCGCAGAGCACCTTCTCCGGCCGCTCGGGTGCGTAGCTTGTGGTTATCGGCTTCCTGCAATGGGCACATGCGCGGTTCCAGAGCCTGTATGGGTTCTTGAATCCGTACCGGTCAGCGTGGCGCTGGTTCGGGTGGCGGCGGGGGAGCGGTAACCGGTGATCTCTATAGAATTGCAGTTCCTGTTTGATGATTTTGAAAGGCTTTCCGGTCACTTCGCAGAGGAGAGCCCAGTTGAGCACGTCATCCGGGGTATCATTCGCATCGTCGGGCAACTGGCTTGTCCTGATCGTACGATCGGCTTCCACCGGTGCCTCGAAGTCACCCCACTGCCATCCGCGTGCTAGTACTTCTTTTTTTTCCAGAGGGAAGAAGGTTTGTGCCATGGTTTCGTTATAGCCGAATGAAGAGATGGTGGGAGGGAAGAACTCCCCCCACTCACCTGTGCGCTGCATGTGCTCAATAATTTTCTGTGCGAGTTGCTCAAATTCTTCATTGCTGTACTGCTTATTGAAGATGCAGTTGCTCTTATGCCTCAGGCCGATGCATCCGAACAGATTCCGGCTCTGCCGGCTGCAGTAGATTGAATAGAATACATTATCGCATCCTTCCGAAACGTAGTAGCAGCTGAGCAGGTTCCGCACCCGGACGCCGGCAACGCAGCAGTTGTAGCTGAGTTCCATTGCGTCACCCCAAATATGGATATCGCAGCAATCTTTGGCGCCGACAAGGCAATCGGTGCAGTACTGGCAATCCTGCATTCTATAGCAGTCAAAGCAGGATGATGAATCTTTGGACTGGTAGATATTATCTCCCATGACGTCAATGTTCTGCTCGCCCCGTACTGCTTTAACTGGTTGTGTGAGAGAGAAGGCATCGGATTTCTTCTTCATCTCCTGGGCTGCGGGAAAGGATGAAGTTTGAAACTGCCGCATGAACGCTCCATATTCTTCTTTTGTCTTCTGTTCATTGAAGATACAAAATTTTCTCTGCCGCAAATTTGCGCACCCAAAGCAATATTTGCAGCTGATACAATCTCTTAAAAACCAGCTATCGCTGCAGTTGATGCTGTATCGGGCATATTTACAATTGTAGCAATTCTCGCAGTGTATGCACTCGTAACACAGCTCACAGTCGGTTAAAACTACAAAATCCAGGCAGGATTTTATGCCGGCAAAAGTGTGTCCGTACAGGCACTCTTCTGCACGCTCACCATCAAAAATAAGGTAGCAATTTTTCAGTGCCAGGTTATCATTGGTAAATTCACTATTCACGTTATCGCTTAATACTGCCAATGAAAGAAGCGGCACGGTTTCCATCAGTGCTCGGAACTGATCACAGAACGGCCTGCTAAAATCAAAATCCATTCCATACTCCAGGGGGTCCCATCCATCGCCATACCATGCGCGGCGCTCATATACCGTGAATGGTTTGTCTGGTGAATAGATTGAGACAATTGGTTGCTTTGTGAGATCACACTTCCGGTGATACAGCGATCGGGCATTATAGAAGGCCAGCCGTCTCTGCAGGCGGCAGTGAAA
>Ga0076338_104_pt1 | contig 25975 bp, 25 predicted proteins | sample RifGroC2_FD_67841 | JGI IMG/M metagenome (GOLD analysis project Ga0076338, IMG submission 67841) | Peregrinibacteria bacterium GW2011_GWC2_54_8 | reverse complement strand
TTCGTGCACTCTTTGATATTGTTTGGGAGCATGCAGAGGATATTCTCTGAAGCCGTCAGTCCAGCCTGCGGGATCTTCATCGGGAACGCGCCACTTACGCTATTCCACTGTGCACCCTTTCTTAGAAAAGCATGATGAGCTATCGGTATTTACTGATAGTTGGAAGCTCGTTCCCCGTCTATTGAATTTTTGCACCATTTGTGCTTTAATGTGTGTGTAAACAAAACTAAACATCCTTCCCATTTTTCCCATGGCACACCACCGCGAAGTGAGTATTGCTGTCTGCGGCATTGTCGTTGGCACCATGCTCGGTGCAGGCTCTCTCATACTCGGGCGTGATGTCACGGCGAGTGTGGGCGATGAGGACGCACAGTTTACCACCTACCGTCAGGGTATCATTTTCGACAACCAGTACCGCAAGCGCGCTATTTCGGAGGAAGACCGTCGCACACGGCCACGCGCGGAGGTGCAGCAGTTCAATGAGAGTGAAGCAGCTCCTGATGTTGGGCAGGGCACAGTAGTGGACACCGAGGAGTGCAGACAGAGGGTGCGGTATGCAGAGGAAATCCGGGCTTTCGTCATTCCACTCATCCCCGGCCGTGCCATCGATCAGCTCGTGCGTTCTTCCATGCAGGATGCATTCGACAACTACATTGCAGATTGTCTGCCGTATGTTGAGGAGGAGGCACAGGAATCCGAAGCGGACGCAGATATCGAAGTGCAGCCGAATGTTCTGTTCGACAGTGATGATGAGTACTGTTACCAGTACACCGGTTCACGCCGCAGCCGCTGCATCGTTGAACAGCGCGAGAATGCAACCCGCTATCAGGATCACCGGTAGGACAAGTTTGTAGGTTGTAGTTTGTAGATAGTAGGAAATCCAAATTCTGGACCTACAAGCTACAACCTACAAACTACAAGCTCCAAAGTTATTGGAAGGTCAACACTTCCGGTGCGAAGACCAGCAGCAACCCCAATCCGTACATCAGACATCCTCCGAAGATCAGCGTGAACCTCCGGTATTTTGCTGTGAGTCCTGTGGCCTGCAGTGTGTACACCGCAATAGCGAAGATGATGATGTCATCGACCATGTAAAGCAAAATGTAGAGTGCCATGTAGCCGTAACGGGCAATGTGCGATACTTCGTTGAATGCGAGAATCTGCGTGAAGATTGCAGGGAGCCCTGCCGTGCAGACGAGTTCAATGCTGTTCACTGACACTGCGAGAATGGCAACACCCAGAATCATCGCCGGCCAGGCGGAGACCTCCAGGATATGCTTCATCTTTACAACGGTTCTCTGCCGCTGCTTCATGTTCGTCACTTTGCATTCGTTGGGATTTTTTCCGAAAGCTTCGTACAGGTAGAAGGCGCCGCCGCAGACAGCTACGAGTCCTATGATTTTCTGCACGATGAGGTTGAGGCCGATGAGGAGGAACACGTTGAGCCATGCTGCAATGAAGAGGTAGTAGATTGCACCGCTCACAAAGAGAAATGTCCCGCCAATCACCCATACCTTCCGCATATCGCTTGTGCTGATGAGCAGGGTGAGCAGCGTGATGAGCACCCACATGGCGCACGGATTAAATCCATCCAGGAATCCGAGGAGAATGGAGAGAACAGGGAGGGAGAGCAGCGTAAGATCCACTTCCCCGATGAACCAGAGATCAAACACGTATTTCTCCAGCGGTGAGTCACATCCTTCCGTGCAGGTTCCCTCTGCGGCACTCTCCAGTTCGGCGACAGCGTCACTCGCGATGAAATCCTCGTACGGGAGGCAACCTGCCGCATCCTCCCGGCATGCGTCCACTATCTCCTTTAACTTCTGCCCGGTGGTCGCATCTGCCTTGTATCCCTGGAGGACGTGGCCGTTCACGACGAATGTAGGCACACCCTGGTTCAGGGCAGGTACATGCTTCTGCACATCTTTGAACATGTACTGGCTCTTCACTTGTGTGATCTCGCGGTAGTCGACTTTCCATCCCTGCTCCTGTGCGAAGGCGTGGAATTCCGCGCAGTGTGGGCAGTCCTCCTGCACGAATGCGACAATGTCTGCTCCCGGATTTGGCTGGTACTTGCCTCCGATGTTTCCTCTCCCGTCCAGAAACCGGTTAGGGTAGAGGAACGCAAGAACGACAACAGGTATCAGGGCGATGCCGAAGGCGAGGGAGAGACGTTTCATCGGGAAAAATGGTGCAGGAAAGTATAGCATTTCCTCTGGTGTTGCCAGGAAGAAAAAGGAGAAAAGGTGCAAACATCCGTTCCCGGAGATTGCAGATTTTTGGCTTATTGGAGCGGAAAATAAATCATATGAGATGTGGTCAATTCTCTTGAAAGCGGAAAATAATCAGCGTAGCATCGCGCACTATGGGCATGCGTCATCTCGACGGGACGGAAGTTCATTCTGATGAGTTGGGGGGACGGATACTGGCAGGTGAACTCGTCTGGATGGAAAGACTACTGCATTACTCCGGTGCTGAGCCGGAAGCCGGACGCGTCCTCACTGTGACGGAAGATGCGTTGCGGCCTGGCCCTATGCGGAGACCGTACTGGCAGGCGGTAGCGGATTTTGAGGCGAGACATTGTGCAGAACTCGAAGCTATTCTGAGTCTGGATGTTGCAAGGCCTCTCATCTTAAGTTTCCGTGCGCGTTTTGCGTATTTGTTCGCCCTTGCCAAAGAGTTGGATACGTCAGAGCCGATCGAGGAATTCGATGAAGAGTTCCAGAGGTACCTGGATGAAATTGCAGCAATGATTCATGAGCTCAAATATCTTGTCTCAGAGAGAAAGCCGGAAGGCATGACTCTGCAGCGGGCTCAGGAACTGGCAGAGAGCCATGTTATTGCCCGTGTGTGGGACTCTCGCCGCCAGCTTGCTCTGGTGAAGCAGGGGACTACTCTTCCGATTGTGGAAACCGATGGCACCCTTGGGGAGGGAAGATCCCGTCCCGCGATATTGGAGGTGGGGAAGGTGGGGGATATAGAGGCATCCACAGGGGGGCGAGCCCGTGGGTTCTGGTTCCTGCCGGGGTATCTGCGACCTGCGGCGTGAGATTTCGCTCCTCGGATTCTGCCGTGTTTGCACGGTTCTTTTGCAAATCCTGTGTGGCGATCTGCCTTGAGGCACAGAAAAGAATAACTTGCCTGATAGTGGAAAAAGGTGTACATTTGCTTAAATCCCATGAGCAGGACCAAGCCCATTCTGCCGGCTTCCACTAACCCCCGTGACTTTGTCATCGCGACCCTCGGCAGCCACAGCGCGCTCCAGATCCTCAAAGGTGCGCAGGATGAGGGTATGAGGAGTCTTGTCATCTGCAAGAAGGGATCGGAGAAACCCTATGAGAGTTTCGGCGTTGCCGATGAAATTCTCTCTGTGGATGACTGGACGGAATGGGACGAGAAGATCGAGGAAGAGCTCATCCGCCGCAATGCCATCATCATTCCTCATGGTTCTTTCATCGCGTACATCGGGCATGATCGTGTGAAGGAGATGCAGGTGATGTACTACGGGACGAAAGAAATACTCCAGTGGGAATCCGACAGGAGAATGGAGAGGCAATGGCTGGAGAAGGCGGGGCTCAAGCTCCCCCGCGTCTTTGAGAGGCCGGAAGACATAGAGAAGCCGGTGATCGTGAAGTTCCACGGAGCAGGCGGAGGGTTTGGGTACTTCATTGCCAAAACGCCCGAACAGTTCTACGAGGTGAAGAACCGCAAGTACCCCAAAGAGAACGATTACGCCATCCAGGAGTACATCGTCGGCGTGCCGCTCTACGCGCACTACTTCTACTCGCCCCTCACGAAGGAGCTCGAACTTATGAGTTTCGACAAGCGGTACGAGAGCAATGCAGACTCCATCGGCCGTATCAAAGCAGAGGACCAGCTCGCGGCGAATATCCACACGAGTTACACCATTGTCGGGAACATCCCGCTGGTTGTGCGCGAGTCGCTCCTCCCGCAGTTCTTTGAGATGGGTGAACGTGTGGTGCAGGTGAGCAAGGATCTCTGTGGCAAAGGTTTGTTTGGTCCGTTCTGCCTCGAATGCATTGTCACCAGGAAGCTGGAGATCTTTGTGTTTGAAATCAGCGCACGCATCGTCGCAGGCACCAATCCCTTCATAGAGGGATCGCCCTACACTGCACTGAAGTACAAGGAACCCATGAGCACCGGCCGTCGCATTGCCAGGGATATTAAGCAAGCCATTACCCAGGGAAAACTTGAGCAGGTGTTGGGTTAGCAATGGCTATGGCCGGCAAGACGGCTGCGTCGCATTGCACGGGACATCAAGCAGGCGATAGAGCAAGGGAGGCTGGAGGAGGTGTTGGGTTAATCCGCAATCCGATCTACACTACCCACCATGGATACTTCCACACTCCTCGACGGCTATGATTTCCAGAACATCACCGTCGGGATGCTCGGGGGACACAGCGCACTCGATGTAGCCCATGGCGCGAAGAAATATGGGTTCAAAACTGTCTGCGTCGCGCGGGAGGGGCGCGAGAAAACATTCACCAAGTACTATAAGACGCGTGACGGGCGCGGGTGCATAGATGAAGTCATCGTCCGTCCGCGGTTTTCGGATGTGCTGAATCCGGACGTCCAGAAGCAACTGCGCGCGATGAATACCGTGTTCGTCCATAACCGGTACTTCTGGGTGTACTTCGATGATTACTCCAAAATAGAGAATGATTTCAATGTTCCCATCTTCGGCTCACGCCATCTCGTGAAGGTGGAAGAGCGCGATCAGCCCTTCAACCAGTACCATCTCCTCCAGTTCGCGGGCATCCGCACGCCGCGCATCTTCGCATCTCCGGATGATATGGATGGCCGGCTCTGCATCATCAAGGCCAGCGAAGCCCGCCGCGGGTATGAGCGCGCGTTCTTCCTTGCAGATAGCAAGTCCTCCTGGGAGAAGGAGGGGCGCCGTCTGGAGAAAGAGGGGCTTGTTGGCCCCGGCTGGCGGACTGCAACCATCGAAGAATTTGTGGTCGGTGCCCCGGTGAATTTCAACTTCTTCTACTCCCCGCTCACGGAAGAACTGGAACTGCTCGGCACAGATACCCGCAGGCAGACGAACCTGGATGGCTTCCTTAGGCTCGCAGCGTGGGAGCAGGAGAAAGTGCGCAAACACATCGATCTGAAGATGATTGAAACGGGGCATCTTGCCTGTACGGTCAAAGAGTCCATCCTTGAGAAGGCGTACGATCTCGGGGAGAGGTTCGTAGCAGAAACGAAGAAAATTTCTCCGGAGGTCGATCCTGCCGGGAAAGGCATCATCGGACCGTTCGCACTCCAGGGCGCAGTGACAGCGGAAGAGGGGAAAGAGGACATTGTCATCTTTGACGTCTCGCTGCGCATCCCCGGCTCACCCGGCATCCGTGCCACGCCGTACTCGGGGTACCTCCACGGCGAATCGATGAGTGTTGGTGAGCGCATCGGGCTGGAGCTGAAGAACGCGGTTGCTGCGAATGCTCTGCATAAGGTTGTGACGTAATGATGGAGGAACATGTGCACTGCAGAAAGGCGGTTCCCGGAGATGAGCACGCCGTTTCTGCTCTTGCAAAGCGGCTCGAAATTCACGAAGGGGACGATCCTTCCCTCGCGATGCACCGGGGATTCCTGTTCTACGCCAAACCAGAGGAGGTCTACCGTCAGCGTTTCTCCATTTCACAATACTGCTTCATAGCCGAGCAGGAGGGGGAGATTGTGGGGGCTCTCGTCGCGCATGATCGGGGAGAACTCGAGGAACTCGGTGCATCTCTCAAATATCCCAGAGCTCTCGTGGAATACCTCTTCAGTCTCCAGTATCCGCACTGGATTTACATCGATGAACTCGCCGTGCATCCCGGCCACCAGCACCACGGCATCGGGCAGCACCTGTACGATTTTGCGTTCGGCAATGTGCCGGGGAGCGTGCTCCTCGCGGGGATTTCGCACGATCCTATCCCCAACGAAGCATCGCTCCACTTCTTCACGAAGAACGGACATACGTTGCTCACCGAGCTGCAGGAACATAGAACAAGTGGAGGGATTGGACTGTCATACCCCTTCGCGTTTAATGAGTTATCAATGGATTGCAGATACGTGGCAGGAGTTCTTGGCTCTGGTAAACGCTACGGGGTACGAGAGGAGGAAGTATCTGGTTCTCTGAATAGTTGCCTTTTAATTGCAGCTTGGTATCAGAGGTCTTCACTTGCCTGCGCTGCGATGTTGCATTGTTCTACTGGCTGCCTGGAAGGACGGTCGCCGGGAACAGCAGGAGGCTCCAGGTAAAACTGCTTCAGCGGGTGGTTGCTCTGTTTCCGTGATCCACCCAATACTTTCCCGATGCGCGTCCTCGTGTGGAGCGCATCCCACATTGCCCTGCCATCCGGGAAGACATCTGTTGCCACTCCCGTCCGCAGGAGGTCTTGTTCTCCAAGGACGAATTCTATTCTGTGATTCGTGGGATCCATTTCTGCCGCTCGGATGATGCTCCCGATGTGTGCCTGCTGCCCGTTGCCGTTCGTGATCTTCCTGAACTGGGGCTGGTAGATCTGTTCAATGTCATGCACAGCCCTCCCGCGAAGCTGCCTCTCATTGTCACCGTTCATGCTTCTCCCGTGGATGAGCACGCTGGAACCTTTCTCCATCCAGCGTTCGTTCCCAAAGAGGTACATCCCTCCCGCCGCACTGCATGCCTGGCCCCGCACGGCGGCTATTACATCCCCCCCGAACGTATCGATGTCATCCATGGCTTCGATGACAGTTTCCATGGTCGTGATGCTCCCTCCTCTCGAGGAGAGCTGATTCACGAAGTTGGCATCTCCGGCTTCTATAGCCTCCATAGCCCGGCGGGTTGCCCTCTTCCTTCTGCTCGTATCTTTGAGCTTTTGCATGGTGTCATACTGCTTGGCTGCTTCTGCCAATCTATTCTGCTGCTGGGCGATCACGGACCGGTGCAATGCAGCTGCGAACTCCACCGCAAGCCAGCTGATTCTGTCTATGCAGTGCTTCTGTGGCTCGGCGAAAAAGACCATCTGGTCGGCAGGTTTGCTCCCCACAGATCCTGAGAATACTGTAAAAATAGTGGTATCCCGTTGCTTGTTCCGCCGTTCCATTGGCTGCGCAATGTAGCACGTGAATGTTCTCTGTCAACGCGGGGGAGAAGGTTGTTGCATTCCCACGGTTTGATCAGCTAAAAGTTGACATGGTGGAGTTCTGGTACTAAAAATATCTTTCCTATGGCTACACCAGATGGTGAACCCCGGCTTGGAGAAAAAGAACTTCCGCTCGATGATCCCGCTGCGCTCGCACTGTTCCAGGAAAAGCTCGGAGGACGTCTTGCTGCACATGCCAGTCTCTCTGCGAGAGATCAGGCGACGCTTGCGAACATCGTATTCGAGGTTGGTCGCTCCGGTCTTTCGCAGGGAACAGAAGAAGATGCGTTTGCACAGATGGCGATGATCGCAGATCTTGCTGTGGCGGCGCTCGTGGCAGGATCTACGGCGGATATCCAGGGTGTTTTGAGGCAGAAACAGGGTGGGGCCGGTACAGATAGATCTGTTATACAGGCTGCCGTTGCGCAGGCCACTCAGCAGTTTGGGGCTCAGATGCTTGCTGTAGATAAACAGCATGGAGGACGGCTGGGGCTTCATATGCAGAAAGTGTTTGCTCAGGGAGGTGCTGCATCACCGGCGGAAACGGAACAAAAATTCCTCCCCGATATAGATCCGGAGGCGACGGAGCGGGTTGTGCACGCCATGCGGGGGTTGTTGATGACGGCGCTTGTGCAGCCCACGCTGAGTGAGGGCTCCGCCGCCATGCGCGATCTTGCCGGGGCATTCTCGAGGAGCGATCTCCAGCAGAGGAAGATTCTCATTCTGGGTGCCTGCAGCCCGTCGGATGAGCATTGAGGTGCTGCACGATCATCGTGCCCTCTTTCATGACGGAGAGCATCACATGCTTCACAGCCCATGTTTGCGGCAGGGTGCAAGCGGAGGTAATAGCGCGGAGGTCGTTGCGGATCGTGTTGTGGAGGAAGGTGGACCGGGCTATGGCAGCGGAGGAAAAACAGCTAAAAATCCGCCGAGATGGTGTGTCGCACGTATTTTTGTCAATGGTTTCTCGTCAATTTTGAATTGCCACTTTACGGCTTCATGGAGCGATGCTCTTAGGATTCAACCATGAAAAACTGGGTGTTTTTAGGATCTGTGGCATTGACAGAGCTGAAAAGTTTTCTTAGCGTGCACTCCCTATGATGGCAGAACGCGCGCCCCAGGATGTCAGTGCTACTGACGTAGAGATCGAATGCCTCCAGGAACATCTGCGAGCAGTCTATGGTGATAGCGAGCGGGGAGGACCTGTGCTTGCCAGGCTCGGTGATGCGCTGTGCCAAGCTGGCCGCTTGCAGGAAGCGCTCGGAAGGTACGAAGCCGCTGCAGGGCATCTGAGAACAACCAACCAAATGCATGAGCATGACGACGTGTTACGAAGGATCAGTGAAGTACGGGAATTGCTACGGAAACGGCAATCGACACCTGGGCAGACCATAGAAGAGGGTGCTGAGTAGATGGTGTTCACATATTCGTTTTTTTCTCATATACAAGCGATGTCACCCTGAGCCCTGACGAAGGGTGACATCGCTTGCCATGGTTCGTGGTTCGGCAGAGCTCACCATGACATCTTTGGGCTCACCATGACACACATTTTGTTTTACTATGGGATGTCGATGAGAGTGAATATGTGAACACTACCTAGTGTTTTCCGCTGGAATCGCCGGATTTTTTCGTTTTGTGTTCGCGCATCTTTCGGTAGTATTTCTCTGTTCCGGGGCTTGTGCCTGTTCTCTGCGTCTTTCATACTGTATCTGCTCGTACAGTCCACCTTCGCCCTTCGGGCTTCGGTGGACAAAGTATGGTTCACCAGAGTTCACCACAAGTCTTACGGTTCGTTACGTCGCTTCGCTCCTTACTCACCTGCAATTCAACTTTGGGGCTGTAGCTCAGCTGGCTAGAGCGCCTGCTTTGCAAGCAGGAGGTCAGGAGTTCAATTCTCCTCAGCTCCACCAATCGTCTCTTCGTTTCTCATGGCAAGCCCCGTCGCACATGTGCGACTGATGATTTGCATTGTCGTAATCAAACAAGGCGCGAAGGCGGGCGAGTTTATCCTAAGCCTGTCGAAGGGCCCGCCTGGAGCGCTCCCTCTGAGGGAAAGGATGGTTCATGGAAGGAAAACCGGCTTGTCGGCCATAGCCTTTGGCGACGGCCGAAGGTTTGCCTTCCATGCCTCCTAAAATGTAGGCGCCGGAGCCTCGATCGTCTTCGGGAACACGCTGTAGATCGGCGCCATGAGGATTTTTGTCGTGCCTGTCATCCTCGCAAGGCCGAAGAAGAACATGAGCACGCCTATGATGACGACGAACATATAGATGCCGCCGACGTAGCGCATCCAGTACGCTTCCCCGAACATATCGGCTATCCGCTCGCGGAATTTTATGAGCAGGAATCCTCCGATGACGAGGAGCATGTTGATGATGAATCTTCCCATAGCGCGGGGAGGAAAATACTTACGCGGCGGTATCGAGAACTTTTTTTACATCCTCTTTCGATTTTGCTCCGACGAAGCTGTTCACAGGTTCGCCTCCTTTAAAGAGAATGAACGTGGGAATGCTCATGACGTTGAACTTCCCCGGAGCCTCGGTGTTTTCGTCTACGTTCACCTTCACGATCTTCACTTTGCCTTTGTACTCCTCAGAGAGCTCCTCGATAATCGGGAGCATCATTTTGCAGGGGCCGCACCATGGGGCCCAGAAGTCGACGAGAACGGGAATCTCTGCTTTGAGCACTTCTGCATCGAAATCTGCGTCAGCAATCGCTTGTGCCATGCGGAGGAGAGGGGAAGGGGTACGGGGGAAGTATAGGGGATGATGGGAGGAAGAGGGAAGAGAATAAGAGAGTAAGAGGAATGAGGGAGGCAGAAAAATCTCAAGGATCAAAGGTGGCAGATCCTCTTATTCTCTTACTCTCTTATTCTTATTCTTCACCCCCCAGGAGCTTCTTCGTAATCTTCTTTCCCACTTCCACAGCAGGTTGCCCGTACGGATCTATGCGGTAGAGCTTCCCGAGCAGCACGACTTCTATGAGGAAGAACTCAAAGAGCTGGCCGAGATGGTATGCATCCAGTGTCGGCATACTGATGGTGGCGTGCGGGCGCTTGGCGGAGGTGAGTGCCTGGCTCGTCCCCTGGTAGCAGGCATCCTGTAATTGCCCGAACGACTTGCCGATGAGGTACTCGAACACGGGTTCCACTTCGTCTGGCACCGTGACCAGAGTGGTTTCTTCCTCCCGGATGAAGAGGTGCCACATCTGGCGGGGACCGGCCATCCATTGCTGGAGCAGCGAGTGCTGATCCTGTGTTCCGATGGCAGAGAGGGGGATGGGGTTATGGAGCTCTGTCTTCCCCAGGCTCTCGGCGAGGAGCTGCTGCTCCCACCGGGCAATGGATTCCAGGCGCTGCGAGTAGGGCATGATCACCCGGATGGGGTAGCCGCGCTTCGTATCCAGCAGGAACTGGATGCAGGCGAGGAGAGCGGCGGGGTTATCGTCCACGCTGGTGTTCTGGCAGATGGTATCTATCTCCTTGGCGCCGCGGACAAACTGCTCAACGTCTGCGTCCAGCAGAGCGAGAGGGAGCAACCCCACGGGGGTGAAGATGGAGAACCGGCCGCCGACATCCGTCGGGATGGGCAGCATGGAGATTCCCCGTTGCAGACAGAAGCTGCGCAGGTGTCCGCTGTCGGGATCTGTAAGCGCAACGACGCGGTCTGCCGCTTTGTCCCCCTTCGCTTTTTTGAGCTGTGACCAGCAGAGGAAGAACACGCTCATCGGCTCCAGGGTGCCGCCGGATTTGCTGGCGACCACCACCAGTGTCTGCTTCCAGTCAATGATGTGGAGGTACAGGTCCAGGATTGCGGGATCGATGGTATCCAGCAGGATAAACTCCATCGTGTCCGGCCCTTCGAATACTTCCTGTATCACCTTCGGCCCCAGGCCGGAACCTCCGATGCCAATCCACACCACTGTGCGGATTTTCTCTGCTTTGGCGCGCGCGGCAACTTCCTGTACTTGCTGCAGGACATTCTTGTCGTAGGGATTCATGGACCACGAGTGCTCTCCTTTCTCCCGCTCCTTCAAAAAATCTTCAATGTAACGTCTCATCATCGTATTGAGACCGGTGAGCTCCTGATCGGGAATGCCTTTGGATGCTGTGATGGCCTTCGCGAGGGTGCCGGAGATATCGAGATGGATCATGGCAGGAGAGGGAAAATCAGTGAAAATCACGAGAGGGCCTGCAGGGCGGCTTTCACGCGCTGCTCGGTGGATACGAGATCTTTTGGCACGTTCTTGAGCACGCTGATGCTGGTTGCCTGGTCGTAGCCGAGCGACGTGAGGGCGGCGATGGCATCCTGATCGAACGCAGCAGCGACTCCCTCCATTGCCGCGGCAGCGGCAAAGAGCGCGGGATGGTTCTCCAGCAGGGACTTAAGGTCCACGAGCATCTTCTCGGCGCGCTTCTTCCCGATGCCCTTGATACTCGTGAGAATGCCCGGGTCTTCCCCATGGATGGCCTGCAGCAGTATGTTGCGCGGGACGCTGCAGATCTCCATTGCGAGGCTCGGTCCCACTCCGGACATTTTCATACTCTCCAGGAAGAGCGCCCTGTCGCCGGCATCCGCAAATCCGAAGAGATCCAGCCGGTCCTCCCGGACGTACGTTGCTATGTGCAGCCGTGCCGCTTCGTTCTCCTTCAGGTCGTCCCATACGGAGAGGGGAACGGTGACTAAGTACCCCACGCCGTGGACATCCAGAGTGAGGGAGCCGGGTATGAGCCTGTGCACGGTTCCGGTGAGGTGAGCGATCATTGGAGGCGAGTATACCAGAGGGGGTAGTTTGTAGCTTGTAGGTTGTAGAAAGTACCAAATGAACCCAAACCCCAAGGCCTCCTACTCACTACAAGCTACCAGCTGTGTTTTCTTCGTACTCTCCAATACTTCCCAATTATAGAAAAATATGGTATAATGATATGAAATGCGCATCCTGAACCGTCTCGTCGTCGTGCTGGTTCTCACCATCGCCGCTCTGCCACTCGTGGCTGCGCAGGCGCTTGTGGCCGTGAACGAGCGGTACCAGAAGAAGGAGGAACTGCAGCAGGCTCTGGAGAGTGCCGCATCGCATATGAAGTCCGGTTTGCACTACTCCTCCGCCCTCCGCCGCAGTGAGAGGGAGATCGAGGAAACAGAGGAGCGGCTTCCTGTGCTGGCACGGAGGAAGCGCGAAACGCGTCTGCAGCTTTCAGCCGTGCGCGAGACGCTTCAGGCGATCAAGGCAGAGCACGGGATCGATCCGGCCGACGAAGAGTACATGCGGGAACTCCTTGCGGACGGGGAGAAACAACTGCAAACCTTTATCCGGTTCCTGCATATCCGCAACGTCACGGATGGCGGCGAGGGGGGCAGCGCACTCCTGCGCCAGTATCTGCTGCTCTCGCTCGGGGAGCGGACAGAGCAGGATATGCGCAACAGAGCAATGCTGCGTGCGCGTGCGCGGTTTCTCAACATCATCGCCACGGCACAGCAGTTCCAGGAACTCGAGCACACCCTGCGGGGGGAGTACGAGGAACTCGCGGGGGAGTACCTTGCGCTCCTCGAGCGCAACGAGCTTGCGTACCAGCGCCTGCACGCGAGCGCGAGCAACCAGGCAGAGATCCAGCGCATCGTCGCGGAGGTGCAGGGGGAGATCATGAAGATGCAGTCGGAACTTGCGCGCATCGATGCGCGCATCCGGCGCCAGTCCGAGAGGGACCTCATAGAGAAAGGCATCATCGAAACGAAGGAAGGCGCATACAACGATGGCGCCATCGTCGGTGATCCCGCGGGCCTCAGCTGGCCGGCAGTCGGCCGCATTTCCGCAGGATTCCTGGATGCAGCGTATCGCAGCTTCTTCGGCGTACCGCACAAGGGGATCGACATCGCCGTCCCCCAGGGCACGCCCATCCGGTGCGCGGCCGACGGCGTGGTCTTCCTCGCACGGGACGGCGGGCAAACGGGCTACTCCTACATCCTCGTCGGACACCGCGGCGGCACGGCGACGCTCTACGGGCACGTCTCGCAGATCGGCGTGACCACGGGGCAGGATGTCTCCCGCGGGCAGGTCTTGGGCTTAAGCGGCGGCACCCCCGGTACCTACGGAGCCGGTCCCATGACCACCGGTGCACACGTGCACCTCGAAGTCATCCAGAACGGCGGACACATCGATCCGCTGCTGGTGCTGCCGGCACGGTAGTGCATTGAATGTTGTATATCGTATGTGGAATGTGGGGAGTATTCCTTAGTGTCTTTTCATCTTTGTATATTTTGTTTCCCGACATACGACATACCACATACGACATTCCAAATTATTGTTTTGGTCCAATCACCACGACAAACTCCCCCTTCTTCGTCACGTTCTTCGCGGCTTCCGGCAAATCTTTCACGGTGGTGGAGATCACTTCCTCATGCAGCTTCGTGAGCTCCCGGGCAATCACCACTCTGCGTTCCGGCTGGCTCTCTAACTGTGCGGCGAGCTCCTGCAGTGTCCGCTCTATTCTGTGCACCGATTCGTAGAAGACGATTGTCCGTTCCTCATTTTTGAGCGACTGAAGCAGTGTCTGTCTCCCTTTTTTCAAGGGGAGGAATCCGAGATACAGGAACTGGTTGATGGGGAGGCCGCTTATGCTCAGCGCGGCGAGGAAGGCGGAGGGGCCGGGGACCACTTCTATCTTTATTCCTGCTGCGCGTGCGCGGGAGACAAGGGCATACCCGGGGTCCGAAATCCCCGGAGTTCCCGCGTCCGAAGCCAGCGCAAGATGCTCCCCGTTCCTCAGGCGCGTCACGAGGAAGTCCGCCTTCTCCGGTTTGCTGTACCCGTGCAGGGAGATAAGTTCCTTCTTGGGGATAGCGAGTTGCTTGAGGAGATTCCCGGTCACTCTGGTGTCTTCGCAGACGATGGCATCCGCGCGCGTGAGAACCTCGATTGCGCGGCGGGTGATGTCTCCGAGGTTTCCGATGGGGGTTGCGACTATCGAGAGCATTTCCTCTTTATTCTGATCTATTCTCCTGTGTTTGCGTAGCATCTTATCAGGGATTTTTTCTATCCCGGTACACGCAAAAATACAGACGTGTCATGGTTGGCTTCATTACGTCATGGTGAGCGGAGCCGAACCATGACGTCACCCTTCGACCGTGCTCAGGGTGACGTATGTGTCAGCCATGACATGATCCGTGGCGGCGGATCCGAACCATGACAGTGCACGTCGTCCCTCGGCTCCGCTCGGGATGACGTGCTTTTCTCCGCTCGGGATGATGTGGTGGTGCTCATTATAATATAGGGGGTTCACCCTCTCCCAAGGGGAGAGGGAACACTGTTTTGTAGGGTTTTTCATACATTGAGATACCTCATTTTTCGATCATTTCCCCCTTTCCACACTCGCGATTTTCGGTAAGATCTGTGGGTACCACTCATGGCCGATACCGAAGAGAAAAACCCCGGCACGGATCAGCCGCCGCTTGGATCTGGCGGAGAAACCCTGTCTTCCATAGGCAGGATTGAGCCGCGTCCGATTATCGCGGAGATGGAGGAGAGCTACTTAAGCTACGCCATGAGCGTGATTATGGCGCGCGCACTGCCCGATGCGCGCGACGGCATGAAGCCGGTGAACCGCCGCATCCTCGTAACGCTGAATGATCTGGGGCTGCGCCCCGGAGGGCGGTTCCGCAAGTGCGCGAAAATCTGCGGAGACGTCAGCGGTAACTATCACCCCCACGGGGAAGCGAACGTCTACCCGGCACTCGCGCGTTTGGCACAGGATTTCTCCATGCGCTACCCGCTTGTGCAGGGGCAGGGGAACTTCGGGTCTGTGGATGGCGACGAGCCCGCTGCCATGCGCTACACCGAGGCGAAGATGAGCAAACTTACGGAGGAGATCCTGAAGGATATGGAGAAAGATACGGTGGATTACATTCCGAACTACGAAGCGACGCGCAAGGAGCCTATCGTCCTCCCTGCCAAGGTGCCGAACCTCCTGGTGAACGGCACAGTGGGTATTGCCGTGGGCATGGCGACGAACATCCCGCCGCACAACCTCGGCGAGGTGGTGGATGCCACCGTGCACCAGATAGAGAATCCCGAATCTACGGTGGAGGATCTCCTCCAGTACGTGAAAGGACCGGACTTCCCCACGGGGGGCATCGTATACGATGCCGGAGCCATCGCGCAGGCATACCTGACCGGGCGGGGATCGGTGATCGTGCGCGGGAAGGCGGAGATCGAAGAGAACAAGAGCGGGCGGTACCAGATCCGCATCTCCGAGATCCCGTACCAGGTGAATAAGTCCACGATGATCGAGAAGATGGCACAGCTCGTGAACGACAAGATCATCCAGGGCATTTCGGATATCCGCGACGAGTCCGACCGCGAGGGCATCCGTATCATCATCGAACTCAAGAAAGACTCCTATCCACAGAAGGTGCTCAACCAGCTCTTCAAGCACACCGATCTCCAGAGCAGCTTCGGGTACAACACCATCGCGCTCGCAGACGGCCTCCAGCCGAGGCTCCTGAATCTGAAGGAACTCATCGTGATCTTCATCGATCACCGCCGCGTCGTCATCACCCGCCGCGTCACGTTCGATCGCGACCGGGCCAAGGAGAGGGCGCACATTCTCGAGGGTCTGAAGAAAGCACTCGATAACATCGACAAAGTCATCGAGACCATCAAGAAGAGCGAGACGAAGGAAATAGCGAAAGAGAGTCTGGTGAAGAAGTTCAGTTTCACGGAGATTCAGGCGGATGCCATCCTCCAGATGCGCCTGCAGACGCTCGCGGGGCTCGAGCGCAAGAAGATCGACGAAGAGCTCAAGGAGAAGCTCAGGTTCATCGCAGAGTGCGAGGCGATCCTCAAAGACAAGAAGAAGATTGATGCCATTCTCAAAGAAGAACTCCTCTCCCTCAAGGCCACGTACGGCGATCCGCGCCGCACCACCGTGGTCAAGCATCCCGTCGGCCAGTTCAGTGCCAAGGACACCATCCCGAATGCGCCGATGATCGTGGCACTCACGACCGGAGGCTACGTAAAGCGCCTGAGCCCCATGCAGTTCCGCTCACAGAACCGCGGAGGGAAGGGGGTGAAAGGCATGACAACCAAAGAGGACGATGAAATCCTCTCACTGCTGCATGTGATGAACCACGATGACCTGCTCTTCTTCACGAACACGGGCCGCGTGTTCCGCCTGCCGGCGTATGAACTCCCGCAGGGGACGCGCATTGCCAAGGGGCAGGCGATCGTCAACCTCCTCCAGCTCCAGCCGGAGGAACGCATTTCATCCATTCTGAAAGCGGATCTCGAAGACAAAACACACCTCTTCATGGTCACGCGCCAGGGGACGGTGAAGCGCACGGAGCTCTCGCAGTTCGAAAACATCCGGCGCAGCGGCCTCATAGCCCAGAGAATGCCGCCGGGAGACGAGCTCCGCTGGGTGGTGGCCACGAGCAGCAAGGACGAGATCATTCTCCTCTCGCACAAGGGCAAGGCCATTCACTTCCCGGAGGAAGACGTGCGCGCCATGGGGCGAAGTGCAGCCGGCGTCCGCGGCATTAAGCTCGGTGCAGGCGACTATGTGGTGGAAGCAGACGCAGTGAACGACGTTGCCAAGAGCAAGGTGCTCGTTGTCATGGAGAACGGCCTCGGAAAAATGACTCCTCTGGATCAGTACCGCCTGCAGGGGCGCGGCGGGACCGGCGTGAAAGCCGCCCAGCTTACTGCAAAGACCGGCGACGTGATTGGAGGTTGTGTGCTGAAGCAGGGAGAGGATGGCGATCTCCTCTGCATCAGCAGGCAGGGCCAGACCATCCGCATGCGCTTGAGCGACATCCCGTCCCTTGGCAGGGCAACACAGGGCGTCATCATCATGCGCCTGAGAGCAGCCGATAAAGTCGCAACCATGAGCGTGGTGATGGAAGACAAAGAGGGGGAGGAGGCAGTGCAGGAGGCGGCGGTGGAAGTGCGTGGCGAGGAGGTGGAGGTCATTCTCAAAGAGGAACGCCGCGTGAAGCGCGCGGAGAGCATGAGCAGGAAAGTCCCGGTGGCTGTGGGCACCTCCAAAGGCACGGTTGCCGTTGCCGCGAAGCCTGCCCGCAAGGCGGCCCTGGCACCTGCGGCAAAGCCCGCACCTGCGCAGCCCACTCTCGCGCTTTCAGTAGAGAAGCCGGCTCCGAAAAAACCGGCTCCCAAACCGGCTCCTAAACCAGCACCAAAGAAAGTTGCACCCAAGAAACCGGCTCCAAAGAAGGCTCCGGCCAAGAAAGCAGCGCCGAAGAAGCCAGCCTCCGCTAAAGCTACGGCTGGTAAAAAAGCTCCTGCCAAGAAGCCTGCACCTAAGAAGAAGCCGGCAGCCAAGAAGCCTGCCAAGAAAGCAGCTCCGAAGAAGAAGCCGGCAGCGAAGAAGCCTGTCAAGAAGGCAGCGGCCAAGAAGAAACCAGCGGGAAAGAAGAAGAGATAGGGGGTTGGGGTTAGGGATAGGATTTGAAGCGTATGGTTTTGCTTTCTGGAACTCAGACATAACAAGGTTTTCGTTATTCTCCTAACCCTAGCCCTAGCCCTAACCCTATCCCTACCCTGTAAATCCAAAGGAACGAAAACCACAAAATTTCTTGCATTGCCTTTATCCCTATGTACACTTTCGACGCTATGAAAGCAGGGATTCACCCCGAAATGCACCCAAAGGCTAAGACCAACTGCTCCACCTGCGGTGCTGTCTTTGAAATCCCCAGCGTTGTTACAGCACAGACTGTAGAAAGCTGCCGCCTGTGCCACCCTATCTACACTGGCAAGCAACAGAAAGAAGCAAAGGGAGGGCGCATTGAGCGCTTCCGGAAGAGGATGGCAGCAGGAAAGAAAGCGGAGAAGAAGTAAGTGTTTGAGGTACTCAATGGGTCGTAAATGTATTGAATCTGCAAGTACCGAATTGCATCGCGCAAAACACTTCAAACAGGTAAAGCTCTACGGGATCATTGATTTCAATGACTGCTACGTCCATTGATTGGATTTCCATTTTTGCCCGGTTGAATTCTTTTTGAAATTGCATGTCCTGCATTGCAAATGTGCGCCGCAATGTATGCGGTCTCTGTTCGCATGCCATACGATAGGCAAGAGAGGCAGCAAAATGCGTCTTCCCTTTTACATGTTGAGTCAGACGCTTTATGACAGATCTGGAGATACCAACATAGAAGGGTTTACGATTTTTCAGAAGTACATAACAACCCGAGAAGTCCCTTTCCCTCTTCAGCTGCTTCAATGTCATCTTCTTCCCGGCCATAAGGACTTTCATGTTTATCGGCTTTGCCATCGCTTTTTTCATCTTTGCCATATGGGTAGGCAAAATTGAATATGTAAGTTCCTGAAAGGTATGAGTGCATTTGTCGATAGTCATGGCAGTAGTATAACGTTCTCATTCCTTCGTTGCTCTTTCTGCAGAGAGTATCTACAAGGTGGCTGTGGCCAAAGATGCGAAGAAAGCGAAGAAGTATGCGGAGTATCTTCGATCGTTGGAGTGCTATGTGCGATAGAGTGTACATTCGTACACCACAATACTTTGCAGGATGTGCATTATCAAAACCTAGCGTAGGTATATAGATTCGTTTATTCTTTCAAAAAGAAAGATGTTTAGATTTATTGATCTCTTCGCAGGCATTGGTGGCATTCGCCTTGGGTTTGAACGGGATGGTGGTAAGTGCGTTTTTTCTTCGGAATGGGATAAGTATGCGTGTCAGACATATCAGATGAATTTCGGAGAAATGCCGAGAGGTGACATCAGAAAAATTGAAGCCAGCGATATCCCAGAGTTCGATGTGCTTTGTGCAGGTTTCCCGTGTCAGCCCTTTTCAATTGCGGGAGTTTCAAAGAAAAAGAGTCTCGGCAGGAAACATGGTTTTGATGATGAAGAGCAGGGAAATCTCTTTTTTGAGATTGTGCGTATTCTGAAATATCACAAGCCCCCGCTTGTTTTTCTTGAGAACGTTAAGAATCTTATGTCCCATGATGGTGGTAATACATTCAGGGTTATTAGGAAATCACTTGAAGATTTAGGTTACTACGTCGATGCAGGTATTTTTGATGCTGCCCATTTTGTTCCTCAGCACAGAGAAAGAACTATTATTGTTGGGTGTCTGACTCACAGGGTCAATCTCCCGGGTACTTTGCCAAATCGTGGCATGAAAATGAAAGATATACTTGAAAAGAAGATTGATACAAAATATACGCTTTCAGATAAGCTCTGGAATTATCTTCAGAATTACGCAAAAAAACACCGTGAAAAAGGCAATGGTTTCGGCTTTGGTCTGATCAGCACCAATGGAATAGCAAGAACTTTATCAGCTCGCTATTACAAGGACGGGAGCGAAATTTTGATACCTCAGAAAGGGAAAAACCCACGACGTCTGACGCCTAGGGAATGCGCAAGGCTGCAGGGCTACCCTGACAGTTTTTTTATTCCTGTTTCAGATACACAGGCTTACAAACAATTCGGGAATTCGGTTTGCGTTCCTCTTATGAAGTTTATGGCAGAGCATGTTCTTAGGAAATCTTGGATTCTTCAGAGTACTTCTTCTGAGAAGGTTTATAGGCCTGCATTTCAAGTAAGTGATGTGCCGGATTTTGTTCCTGCATAATTTTTTCATTTCTTACCATGAAACAGGGTTATCTCTCTCAGCATTTTGAAGGAGTGGCTGCTAAACGGCTGAGTGCTGTTGAGTCCGATCCGGGAACATCGAATCAGCACGAACTGAATGGTGTCAGTGGACTGAAGAAAATATTTGGTGAGAGGAAAACCTCATTCTCGACACGTTTTCTGTATTTTGAAGATGAGCAGGAGATAGTTGTGGCAGATGAAGGTACTGTTACATGGTATGACTCGCGTGAGAGCCATCCGACGAGATCGGAATTCAGACTCTATTTCTCATCGTCAGATGTATCTGCCAAATTTGCTGAAGGAGATCTTATTGTAATTGGCAAGAAGACTGACGGCAGTGTTCTTGTCGCGACTGCAAAAAGAAACAGTACCGCTGAAAAGCAGCTGATATGGCTCTTTGGCTTGTCTGATCAGGCACTGTTGAGGGGGGTTGAAATGCGCGATTATGAAAAGAAAGATTCTGAACTCGATTATGCTGCGAAGTACATTCTTGAGGAACTGGGTATTGAGGCTGTGCAGCCAGCTGATAATTTACTTGGTGAAATTCTGGCAAAATTTGGAGGTGTATTTCCTCCCACAAAAGATTTTTCAGCGTATGCCAGATCTATAGCTGAGGCTGTTCCGATTCGTGACGAGCCAGACAAGGCATTGATCACTTGGATCCAGAGGGAGGAGGAGCTTTTCAGGGCACTCGAAAGGCACATAGTGCGTGACAGAATATCTAAGGGTTTTGGTGCTGATGTTGATTCATTTATCAGTTTTTCCCTGAGTGTCCAGAATAGGAGGAAGGCGAGAATGGGCCAATCACTTGAAAATCATTTAGCTCACTTATTCACCGAGAGCGGTATTCGCTATTCCAAAAATAAGAACACAGAAGGGAAGAAGAAACCAGATTTCCTTTTTCCGGGAGTAGAACAATATCATGATCCGAAGTTTCCTGCAGAAAGTCTGACGATGCTCGGTGCAAAATCATCATGCAAGGAGCGGTGGAGGCAGGTTCTGTCTGAGGCTGGGAGGATCACAGAGAAACACCTCATAACACTTGAGCCAGGTATCAGTGTTGATCAGACAAAAGAAATGCAGGAAAGCAGTCTGCAGCTTGTGGTACCTGATTCTATCCACAAAACGTATTCTGACAGACAGAGAGACTGGCTTATGAGTGTAAAGGAATTCATCTCTTTCGTGCGCAAAAGGCAGTCATAGCTGATTCAGTCTCTTTATTAATTCGCGGGAGCATGATTGCACATTTCTTCGTATTTCATGCTCCCATATTCGCAAAACTATAATCCCATTTTTTCTTAGTATGGTGTCGACTTTTCTATCGTGCTCAACATTGTTTCCGATTTTCTTTCTCCAAAACTGACTGTTGCTTGCTGGCTTTACAAAGCATTTAGAGCATTTATGCCAGAAGCATCCATCAATGAAAACTGCTAGTTTCTTTGCTGGAAAGAACAAGTCTGGTTTACCAGGCATTTTTGCATGCTTGCGGTATCCGCGAATACCCTGTGACCAGAGGTATTTTCTGAATGTGCATTCACATGTCGTGTCTCTGCTTTTAATCTGAGACATATTGAAGCTCCGTTGCTTTTTCGTGTGTACATCCATGAGAATACAGAAATATCATACACAAACACCTGTACGGGAGGACTTCGAAAACAAAAACAAACGGCTAATACTGGCACTCTAGGCCTCAGAATGCTAAAATAGGTGTATGAATGAGCGACAGAGCAAGCTCCTCGCGGCCATCATTGACCAATTCATAGATACAGCAGCACCGGTGGGCTCCCGTAAGCTCCTGGAGGCGGGCTACTTCAACTGCAGCTCCGCAACCATCCGCAGCGAAATGCTGCTCCTCGAGGATGAAGGCTTTTTGCAGCAGCCGCATGTCTCTGCCGGGCGCATCCCCACGGCCAAAGGCTACCGTTCGTACGTGCAGAAGCACATGCAGCCCTCTAAACATGAGAAGGTGGTGCGCAAGCGGTTTGATTCGCTCCGGGAGATGTACCTGCAGCACAAAGACCAGGAGCGTGCCTACGAGGCAGTCGCCCTCCTTGCACATATGATTCCCAATGTGGCATTCGTTGCCGTTCCTCATAAGAAGCAGGTGTACTACCTGGGGTTGGCGAATGCGCTCCGGCAGCCGGAGTTTCTGGCAGACCCGCGGCTGGCAAGCGGTGTGGCCGAAGTGCTGGAGGAGCATCTGTACGCTGTGCTGGATACGGTGGAGGTGGACGGCCAGATCCGCTACTACATAGGAGACAACCACATTCTTCCGCAAATTCAGAGCTGCAGCCTGATGGTGACGGAGTACAGAGTGCGTGACCAGCGCGGTGCCATCGGCATCCTTGGCCCCATGCGCATGGACTACGCCTACAACACCGTTGCACTCGATATGGCGGCAGATCTGCTGCGCTCCAACACCTAAGTCCTCCATGGCATCTACTCTTCTTCGCATTCGGGCCGGCCAGGAGAACGAGCGTGGCCCGCTCTACATGGAGCCGGCGATCTCCGCTCTGCATTCCTTAAGAGGCAAGGATCAGCAGGTGAATCTGGAGATCGGGAACGCGGAGGGGAAGATCGCCCTCTTCGTCCGTGCGAGCGAGAGTGCGGCACAGTTGGCGGAGAGCCAGCTCTACGCGCAGTACCCGGATGTGGATATAGAGCGTGCGCGGGTGGATCCCCTCACTGTCGGGGAGGGAGACGAGGTGGTATCCCTCGATCTGGTCCTCTCCGATCCGGAGGTGTTTCCCATCAAGCGGCATCCCCAGTTCGATGACATGCTCTCCCGCGTGAACGTGGACCCCATTGCGGGCATTTCGTCTACTCTCGCGCGGTTTAATGTACCCGGCATGCGCGGGCATGTGCAGGTGGTCATGAAGCCCGTGGTGGGCTCGTGGTTCCGGCGCCGCGCCATCCGGTCCCTGCCGCTTCTTTCGCAGGGCATTTCTTCCCTCTCCGAGACCTACCAGAACTTCTTCGCCCGCATGCAGCTTGCGCGGGGATGGAAGAAGTTCCTGTACATGCCGCTTGCGACCGCCATGGGCGGGTTCCGCGCGTGGCCGGGATTCAATAAGTTCTTCAAGGTTGTTGCCTCTGCCTCCTCCGGCGGTTATGAGAGTTCCTCCGATCCGGACGAGGAGGAAGCCCGGAGCATGCGCTCGCACGACAGGGAGGATTCCGTCGCTGCAGCGCTGGATAAGGTGAACCGCCTGCTCTTTCTGTGCAATGTGCGTGTAACGGTCATCTACCCCAAAGGGCAGAAGGTGGAGGGGCTCAGGAAGCTTTCTGAGATGGCGGGAAGTTTCCAGCAGTTCTCCCTCCCGCAGTGCAATGCCTTCGAGACCGGGAAAATAGTTGAGCAGCAGGAGACGCACTCGGGGTTCCGTATCACCCCTTACATCCTCTCCACGGAGGAAATCGCCACGCTCTGGCACCTCCCGACTATTCTGGTGGAGACACTCCTGAAAACTCTGGAGACCTTTCTCAGCAAGAGTATTGGGAGATTCAGGGAGAAATTCCAGATTCTTATTTTAGATCATATACAGCAGAGGATTTCTATACAAATCCTATTTGGGAATCAAGTGCTCAAGCTCTTGGTAGGTTGGATATTGATCATCCCATGAGTGAGGCGACAACTATTTTAGTGAGCACCTTCTCTATTTCTCACTCAGGAAACTATAATCTTCCAGTTCCTATCGGGGAAACTATTGTTTCCTTAAAACTTGAAGGTGTTTCTGCTTCAGAATATCACGTATTTTTTAAAGACGATGGGAGTTTTAACCTCTACCTAGTAAAACCATCTGAAAAAATATTTGAACATCCAATGAATGGTGATCAAAATATTGAAACCTTAATTGGGAATCCAGAACTTCTTCCTCAAGACGTGAAAGCTTTTCTTGACAGTATAAAGAATTCTTCTGATACGGATGAGCAAAAGGCTGAAAAAATTCGCCAATATGTACAAGAAGAATTTATTTATTCACTTCAACCAAAATACTCTGATTATTATAAGTCAGTACATAAACCTGGCGAATATGTACGGAGAGCCTTAGAACTTAAGTTTGGTGATTGTGATGTCGTAAACACAATCCAAGTTGCCTTTCTCCGCTATGCTGGACTTCATGCTCGTATGGCTTATGGATTTGCAAATGGTCAAAACTTATTTGATAAAAATTCTAAGATTCTTGAGGGAGCTGAAAGTCATGGGTGGGCAGAATTCTTCAGTGAAAAAGATCAGAAATGGGTTGTTTCTGATGCCACACCATCAAAGATGGATGAAGATGCTGCTCTTAAACTTAAAAAACATAATGGAGGAATAGGGATACAAGATATTCTTCATTTAGGCTCAATAGATGAACTCAAGGAAAGTCTCTTTTTCTTTTTTGCTAGCTTAAATGATTTTCGTACAAACTCAGATGGCGCCGTAGACATTCTTCTCCTTTTACTTGCAACTGTATTAGGGTATGGAGCACCTTTTCTTTATAATAGGGGTGTTCGTGAGAATATCGATAAGCTTATAAGAAAAACAACAAATCGTGCACGCTTAGGCGATTCACCAGCCGAGATGGCATTTATCTTGCATGTTAATAAGTATGCTGACGAGTTACTTATGCAGAGTTTTCGCAAAATTGAAGATGAAGAAACAACCTTAGGTAAATTAACAGCCTTTACCTTAAACTCATTAATGCTGCCAGCATGGTTAAAGATGGCTTGGAACATGAAAGGTGCGCTTGATATTCATAAGAGAGTAAAAAAAGCTGATGGTGAGTTTGATCAAAAAGCAGATGAAACCTATTTTCAGTTCATGAAGAGAATTTTTGGTATTGATGAACGAAAATTGAAAAAGAGGATAAGTGAAAGAGAAAAAGAATATCTTTGTGAGCAAATGAGGATTCAAATCCTTTCGTCCATAGTCGAACACTTTAGAGGGGGAGTTGTATTTGATTACAGATTACGAGAAAAAATTGAACTGGAAGAATTAGCAAAATATGCTCCTTCAGATGAGTTGTTTATTACATTTATTGTTGATGACCTTTATAAACAATACTTGATTGGTCACGCCGAAAAACTCAAAAGAATGGCTCGAGAAAAAGGCGTTAAAAAGATTACGTCTAATAGAAGTGTTGCAAATGATATGGATAATCAGAAAGTTGCAATGGAAAAAGACCCTATCTCAAAGCAACGTTTTTTAGAGGTTATTTCGCCCGAAATTCCAGCTCTACTTTCTTATCGAGATGTAATGAATGGAACAAGAGAGAAAGTTGAAGTGGCAATCAACATTGCTGATCGTATTAAGGTACTGAAGCAGTGGGTAGAGAAGAAAAAAAGTGAGTAGAATGACCCAAAGACAATGAATAGGTAAGAGTGATAAAGACAAAACTAAGGGGTATATGTTTTTTTTGCTATAATTCCCCTATATGACCCCAGATGAACTTCGCTCAGCATACATCAAATTTTTTGTGGACCGCGGACATAAGGAAATCCCCTCGGCCTCACTACTTCCCGAAAACGACCCAACCACTCTTTTTACCAGCTGCGGCATGCAACCCCTGGTTCCATATTTGCTCGGTCAACCACATCCAGCTGGTAAACGGTTGGTGGACTCGCAAAAAAGTTTTCGTTCGCAGGATATTGAAGAGGTTGGAGACAACCGCCACACCACGTTTTTTGAGATGCTTGGCAACTGGTCGCTTGGAGACTATTTTAAAAAAGAGCAACTTGCTTGGCTGTTTGAGTTCCTAGTAAATGTCGTTAAGCTTGACCCTCATCGTTTGTTTGTTACAGTGTTTGCTGGAAATGCAGATGTGCCGCGGGATACAGAATCGGTTGAAATCTGGAAAGCGCTTTTTTCATCAAAACAGATTGAAGCAAAAGACATCGATCATTCAGATACTAAAGGCATGCAAGATGGCAGAATCTTTTATTATTCTGAACAAAAAAACTGGTGGTCGCGCAGTGGCATCCCTTCAGCAATGCCTCCAGGAGAACCTGGCGGGCCGGACAGCGAGGTGTTCTATGATTTTGGCGCCGAGTTGCATCAGCATGAAAACTCGCAATGGAAAAACCAGCTGTGCCATGTGAACTGTGACTGCGGTCGATTCATGGAGATAGGTAACAGTGTGTTTATGCAGTATCAAAAACAGCTAGATGGTTCGTTTAAAGAATTGCCGCAGCTAAATGTTGACTTTGGAGGCGGGCTGGAACGACTGTATGCAGCACA
>Ga0076338_123_pt1 | contig 29283 bp, 20 predicted proteins | sample RifGroC2_FD_67841 | JGI IMG/M metagenome (GOLD analysis project Ga0076338, IMG submission 67841) | Peregrinibacteria bacterium GW2011_GWC2_54_8 | reverse complement strand
ATTTCCTGCACGCGCGCACCCAGCCGTGGACCAACCTTCCTTGCATCTACCTGTACGTAGCTCTCTGCGATTGCTCCGGGGTCATCGACGAAGGCAATTTCCTTCACGTTGAGTTCCTGCCGCAGCAGTGCGAGGTCTTCCTCCAAAAGCCGCACCGTGCTGCGGAGGGAAGGAGGAAGGGCTGCGGTTGCTTTCGCAAGCGGTTGGCGGTTCTTAATCTTCTGTTCTGCGCGGATGGAGAGGCCCAGTGAGACGAGCAGTCTCATCAGGCGGTTCTTGGCTAAGAGTTGTTTTTCCTGCTTCGAGAGCTCACGCGGTTCCGGCCAGTCTGTCATATGGATGGAATGGTGCTCCTCCGGGACCAGATTCAAGTAGATGGCTTCCGTGATGTACGGGCAGAACGGTGCGAGGAGCTGGGAGACGGTCAGCAGCACGTCGTAGAGCGTTGCGATCGCATCATGCTGCTCTTCTTCCTCTATGTCTCCGGTGGAATCCACTACGTCTCTCGCCCCCTTGCCGGCAAAGCGGCGGCGGGAGAGGCGGATGTACCAGTTCGTGATGGCATCGATAGTTTCGTGGAGTTCGTTGCAGGTGGCGGAGAGGTCGTAGTTGTTGAGTTCCTTCGTCATCCTGTTCACCAGATCCTGCATCTCGGCCCGGATCCACGTATCGAGCGGATGGCTGGAGTGCGTCCTGCTCACGACAGGCTCAAACTTTGCCGCGTTTGCGTAGGTGATGAAGAAGCTGTAGATATTCCACAAGGGCAGAAGCACGTTCCGCACGGTCTCTTCCACGAGTTTCTCGGAGAACCGCAGGTCTTCCGCGCGCACAGCCGGGCTGCTCATCAGCGTAAAACGCACGGCATCCGCCCCGTGGCGCGACACCACCTCCATCGGGTCCGGGTAGTTGCGCAGTCTTTTACTCATCTTCTTCCCGTCTTCAGCCAGTACGATGCCGTTCACCACCACATGCCTGAACGGCGTTTCATTGAAGAGGGCGGTGGAGAGCACCATCAGCGTGTAGAACCATGCACGGGTCTGGTCCAGCCCTTCCGCAATGAAGTCGGCCGGGAAAGCGGGAGGAGTCTTGCGGTCTCTGTCTCCCACTTCGAAGGGATAGTGCCGCTGGGCGTAGGGCATGGAGCCGCTCTCGAACCAGCAGTCCACTACCTCCGGGATGCGCTTCACGTAGGGATCAATGCGAATTTCGACCTTCTCTGCATTCCCGACTCGTGCAGCAACACCTTCATCGTAGCTTAAATTGTCTGCGAGCACGGAGAGGCACTGCATCATCCCCCCGTGCCCGACCAGAAGCACTTTTTTTCCTGCATAATCCCGGAGAAGCTGATCGGTTGCCTGCTCAGCGCGATGGAGGAATGCGGAGAGACTTTCACAATCATCTGTCGGTGAGTGATGGAAGGCAGGTTGTACTGCATCATTCTTTGGCGGATGTGCTTCCAAGAACTCTTTGAACGGCTTCCCGCTCCATTTCCCAAAATCTCTCTCACGAAGGAGAGGGAGTGGGGGTGCGAGAGGAATGCCAAGTTCCTTCGAGAGGATGGCGGCGGTTTCCGATGTACGTTTGAGGTCGGAAGAGATGACGATATCAAACTTCTGTTTCTTCAGTTTCCTCGCAAGATCACGCGCCTGCTCCCTGCCATTTTCATTCAGAGGCAGATCGATTTGTGATCCCTGGATTGCGCGGTCTTTGTTCGATGCCGTCTCCCCGTGACGTACCATCGTCACGTACATGCTCTTCTCGCATGCAGATCCCTGCCACCGGATCTCATCCACCTTGTCCTTGTGCAGGTCCATCTGCTCGCAGCGGTCATGGTCCCAGAAGAATGTGTAGGGTTGCAGGTAGCGCGGGTACGGCTGGTGCGAGAGTTTCATAGGATCCTGTCCCGTGAAGAACGAACGGATGTTCTGCACAGGGTCTGCATGCGTTACCACGAGGATGTGTTCGCTCCTGTGTCTGGGGAGCACGTCGTTCATAAAGCTTTCTATGCGCTTCGCCACGGAATTCCATGTTTCCATTCCCTCGAAGTGGTAGATACTCTCCGGTTTCCCGGAATCAAGCTTGTGCGCACGCCGCGCCTTAAGGAAGGAGAGATCCGAGAAGTCCACGGTCTTCCCCTCGTACTCGCCGAAGGAAACTTCCCGCAGGCGCTCATCCACTCTCACCTCTGCGCCGAGCTGCTTCGCGAGCATCTCCGCCGTCTGCTTGGTGCGGGAGAGGGGGGAACAGTAGACGGTCCGGATCTTCTCGTTCTTAAAGTGCTTGGCGATTTCTTTTGCCTGCTTCCTCCCGCTCTGCGTTAAGTTTGTACCCGGAACCTTTCCCTGATAGATGGGAATGAGGTTCCCCTCACTCTCCCCGTGGCGCAGTGCAGTGATCTTCGTGAAGCGGATGCGCTTCTCATCCATCAGTTCGTCGCGGCTGCCGATGACATCCATATCACCGTGTTCATTCCGCCAGATGGGCAGCGGCGTGCCCCAGTACCGGTTGCGGGAGATGGCCCAGTCACGCGCTCCCTCCAGCCACTTCCCGTAGCGGCCGTCCCGGATCGATGCGGGCATCCACTCGGTCTTGGCGTTGTTGCGGAGCATCTTTTCCTTTATCTGTTCCACCTTCACGAACCAGGAGCTCGTGGCATAGTTGAGGAGAGGGGAGTCACAGCGCCAGCAGTGCGGGTAGCTGTGCCTGTAGGTTTCCCTGCTGAAGAGTTTTCCTTTTTTCTCCAGCCAGTCCGCCACCATCTTGTCCGTCTTCATCGGGTCGTTCTTCGGCTTCACATCCATGCCCGCAAAGTCCTTCACCGCTTCCGTGAACTTGCCGTCCATAGTGACGTGCTGCAGGAGTTTCAGATTTTCCCGTTTGCCAACATTGAAGTCATCCTCACCGAAGCCGGGAGCTATGTGCACGACGCCCGTGCCTTCATCTGTGGAAACAAAATCTCCTTCTACGATACGGAAAGCAGCATCTCCATACTCTTTCTCGAAGTAAGGGAAGAGTGGTTTATATTTCAGTCCAACAAGTTCCTTCCCGCTAAATGGATTTGCGATCACATGAGCTATTTCCTCAAAATCCTCCGTTCCGGAGTAGGTCACTGGGCGGAGGATGCTTGTACTTTCTTTCCGATGATCCCAAATTTCTTTGGCAACGATAAGTATCTCGTTTTTATACTTGAATTTGATATATTCAACACTTGGATTAATGGCCAGGAGCAAGTTCCCTGGCAGTGTCCACGGCGTTGTGGTCCACGCGAGAATGAATGTTCCCGGCTCATCGGTCAATTCAAATTTCACCGTCACCGACTGATCCGTGATATCCGCGTACCCCTGCGTCACCTCAAAGTTACTCAGGGGGGTCACGCAGCGCGGGCAGATGTGCATGGGTTTATGCCCCTCGTACAAGAGGTCTTTTCTGTGGAGCTCGGAGAATGCCCACCACATGCTTTCCATGTACTCCGGGTCCATGGTGCGGTAGTCCCAGTCCATGTCCACCCACCGCCCCATCCTCTCTACTATTTCCCGCCACTCCTTCGTGTACCTCTGCACGGACGCGCGGCAGAGATCGTTGAACCAGCCGACGCCGCGTTCCTCTATCTCCTGCTTGTTCTTAATGTTGTTCTCCTGCTCAATCATGTTCTCTATCGGCAGGCCGTGACAGTCCCACCCGAAGCGGCGTTCTACATACTTCCCCCGCATCGCCTGGTACCGCGGGATTACGTCCTTGATGGTTCCGGCAAGCAGGTGTCCGTAGTGGGGGAGCCCCGTGGCGAAGGGGGGGCCGTCGTAGAAAGAGTACTGCTCAGCGTCTCCGCCCTGTGGGCTGTCCCAGGGTTTGTTCGTCGTCCCGCGGCTGCGCTGCTTCAGGCTGCGCTTGAAGATGTCTTCCTCGCGCCAGTAGCGGAGAATTCCTTCTTCGAGACTCGGGAGGCTCTGCTTGGGGTCGACAGGGTCAAACATCGCGGAGAGTCTACAGAAAAACTCCCGTTCTTACATGGTTTTCGTCTACGAATCGCCGCCTAGTGTTTCACGGATGAGCCTGCGGACTTCTGCAGCTTCTTCGGGGCGTGTCTCTTCATCCAAATACTTTGCCCAGAGCTGTAGCGTGTCGGGAGACTGCATTCTGCGGGAAGCTTCTACACCAAGTGTCAGCCATCCTCTGTACATGCAGTATTCCACCACTGTTCGGAGAATACGTTGCAGGTCGAATACTCTTGTAGGCAACTGATCAAGGATGCTAATGGGCGGTTCTGTTTTGCTATATTCTCTCTGAAGCACCGGGCCAAGCATGCGCAGCTCATCGTCATTGAAACGTGCCTGAATTGGATCTCCATTCTGTGTTGCTGGTGCAAAAAATCGCCGAGCTTGGAATCTACTCTCCTTCAGGGGTCCCTGGCTTGTGGTGGCACACGTTCTCCCTAATCCATACCTCTCCAATTCCGCACGTTCTTCCGCGGTCATGGGAATATCCACCTCTGTAGAATCGCCATCTGCTAATTCAGCCTCAAGTGTCATAATGCTATTGTAACTATAAATAACAATAAGTCAAATCTTTAGACCGGAATCATTTACCGCCCTTTTCTCTACTTCAGTGGTACTCAGTCAGGGATCGTCACCTCTCCTGCAATGTTCTTCGCGAATATCTTCTCAATCTCCTTGCCGTCCTTTGTCTGCCCGAGTGCCCACTTCAGCTTGACGTACGCGGCTTCCGGCGTCATATCTCCCGTGGGAATCACACCCAGGTCCATGGCGCTCTGTCCTACTTCATAGAGGTACATGCGGGTGGTGCCGTAGATGCACTGCGTGGAGATGAGGACGGGAATGTCCTTCTTCCGTGCCTTTTTGATAGGTGGGAGGAGATTTGTCTCGCGGTTGGGGATGTTGCCGGGGCCGAAGGATTCCAAGATGAGTCCGTCGATCTTGGAATCCACGATGGCGGAAATAGTTTCCGGATGTATGCCCGGCGTGATCTTGAGGACAACAACGTTTCCTTTGAACGCATTCTTAAAATCCAGCGGGCCTCCATGCCGTCGCGGGATGGACTGGTATGTGATCTCGGGCTGCAGGCGGATGGAGCCGAGCTCCGGGAACACAGGGGAGATGAATGCATTGCGCTTGCTCTCGCTAATCTTCATGCTGCGGTTTCCCCGGAGAATATCTGTTCCAAAGACGATGGCGACTTCCGCAAAGTCCATGGTGGCGGCGAGGCAGGCATTCACGAGGTTGGAGACGGCATCCGTGCCGAGAATGTCCGGCGGCACCTGCGAGCCTGTCAGGATTACCGGCTTGCCGAGGTTCCCGAGGGCGTACGAGAGAGCAGAAGCGGTGTATGCCATGGTATCTGTCCCGTGGATCACTACAAAGCCGTCGTAGTTGTCGTACTCTCTGTAGATGGCATCGGCTATCTCTTCCCAGTGGTGCGGCTGGAAATTCGTGCTGTCTAAGTTGGTAATGGTCTGCATCCGGATGTTGAATTCTTTCGTGAGGTACGGGGCGTACTCAATGAGTTCCTCTGCGGAGAGTTTCGGCTGCAGTGCGGAGGTGCGGACATCCTGCCGCATGCCGATGGTCCCTCCGCAGTACAGGATGAGCAGTGATGGCTTGGATGCACTCATACAGTCTTCACTTAAGGGGAGATACGGACAATCCTTTCGATATCTGGCTGGCTGGAGAGGTACTCATACGCTATTTGCAAGGTTCCTATGCGATCCGTATGGAAACCAAGCGTGAGGGACGAGCGGTTGAACTCCCGGAGTTCGAGTGGAGTATCCAGAAGATTCTGGAGATTCGCAATTGTTTTCAGAGGGTTGCTTCCCTGCGCGAAGAACCACATCAGTGCGAAGTGAAATGGGTGCTGAAGCAAGTCGATCTTTCCAATGGTGAGCGGAACCAGTTCTCTGATGTGCGCATGCTGTCGTATTTCCTCATCATCAATAGAGAGGATGTCTATGACGTCTGGGCGAATCTGCTGGCCGATCACTAGTTTATCTCGCAAGTTCTCCAGTGTTGTCCGGAGGATGAAGCGCATTCGCTGCTTCGGCGTGAGCCGGGAAGTGAACTGAAAGAGGTGCGGATCGACGAGGAAGAAATCGGAGGCTATGCATTGGCCCCCGAGAAGATCGAACGTATTGAGCAGACCGCATCCGACGTGTTCGATGGTCCGTTTATTGCTGCAGAGGCGGTTCGCAATACCCTTTTTCCAGGCAGTAGAGAGGAAAGGATCCATGGTGACATCGAGTGTATGGGAGACGATTTTTCTCCCATGTTGCAGGAGTTCTCTCCTGGGAAGAGCACAGAGGTTCCCCACGAGGAGTTTCTGGGCAGCTGACGTATGGACGAATACGAGATCTTCCGCACTCCGCTGGTTCCTGTGTTTCGCATACGCATATTCGATCACATCTCCGTCCTGGATGATGCGTTTCAGGCTCGAAGGCTCACTGTTGGCAATGACATTCTTCACGTACATGGCTTTTCTGTCTCCAATATGGAATGCAACATCCAGCATGCTGGAGTGGCTGGGCAGATCAATGAATTTCTGTTTCTCGCCTACGATATGCACGCGGAACCGATCGCCGAAAATCTCCGACTGGACTGCCTGGAAGAACTGGGGCAGATCCTGGGTGTCGTGCTCAAGGGACAGGAGTTGGTCGATCCACGTCGGCAGACGCTGCCACTTTTTCTCCATGTGCTGCTGGTAGGGAAGTGCCGCGCCAAAAAGTCCTTCCTGATGCATTTCATCGGTCTGAATGATAATTTTGATGGGATTACCGAGAGACGACATCACGGTGGTGTGGAGCGCCCTGTACCCGTTTGTTTTGGGATGGGCGACGTAGTCCTGGATGTGATGGGGGAGTGATGACGCAAACTGATGCAGGTAATTGAGCGCACAGTAACAATCATCCTGGTTTCTGGTGATGACAGAAATGTGGAAGAACGTTTCAATGTGCTGGAGAAGCGCAGTTTGCGTATGCGTCGATTCGCAGATGCTGTAGAGATGCCTGGGGAGCAGTACGATTTTCAAGTTTTTAAATCCGTTGTCGCGGAGGTACGTTCGCATGCGCTGTACCCAGTTCTGGAGGTGCTTGAGATTTTTATCTGTTGCAGATTTTCTCTTGCGCTCGAGGAGGTCGTACTGGGCGGGATCGAGTACTCGGAGTGCCCTGTCCGAGAGTTCCTGATACCAGAGCCGGATGCCGAGGAGATTGGCGAGCGGGCAGAAAATATCGAGGGTTTCGCGGGCTATACGCTGCTGTTTTTCCTGCGGGAGGTGCCCGATGGTCTGCATGTTGTGCAGCCGGTCTGCAAGCTTGATGAAAATGACGCGGATATCCCGCCCCATGGCTCCGAACATTTTGTGGATGGATTGCATGCTCCGCTCATGCGGATCGATGTCTTTCTCGACCTTCTGGACTTTTGTCACCCCTTCCACCAGCTTGGAGACGACAGGTCCAAATTCCTCCTGCAGCTGTTTGAGGGTGACATCAGTGTCTTCCACCGTATCGTGCAGCATGGCTGCAATGAGTGTTTCATTTCCTGCGTGGAGGTATTTCAGGAGTTCTGCCACTGTTTTGGGATGTTCCACATAGGGTTCCCCTGATGCCCTTTTTTGGCCTCTGTGGGCTTTTTCAGCCAGTTCTACAGCTTCTCGGAGTGTGCCGGGTGGGGGAGACTTCATCTTGCTCACAGTGAAATTATACAGAGAATGCTCTTGTCATACAGATTGTATATTCTGTACTATAATTTACAATTAGTCTAGTTCTTGGTTATATTAGTGTCTAGCAATGGATTCAGTCACCGGCATCCTCTCGAGGTTCGGGTATTCGGAGGGACAATCTCCTGTGAAGAGCATGAGGCAGATGATTCGAGGAGAGGCAGGAGGAAGAGAGTGCTGCTTCCGCAGCCCGGCAAAATTCGTAGTCTGATCGAGAACCAGGTACCCGACAGAGTGATGAGCATGGTTGATCTTGTAGCATATTCGGAAGCAGATCCCATTGTTGACAGCGCGGAGTTGAATGTAGGTCTGCTCATGCAATCTGTGGAGGACATCCGCAAGAGGACCAGGAGGGGTGCCAATCTCCTCATTGCCAGTGGCACGGATAATGTTCCGTATCTCATGCATGCTCTTGCCGAAGGGGTGCCGCGGGAAATGCTTGGGGATCGGAACATTATCGTTGTTGTGTCCCAAACACATGCACCTGCTGATCTCCCAGTAACGAGGTATGATGAATCCCCGCCGCCTGCATGTGAACCGGTGGACAATCTGACCAATGCCATCTACCTCTCCACCAGGGATGAGATGCGCGGGCGCATAGGTTTGTACTGCGGAGGGGTTTTGTTCCCTCCACGTGGCCTCGTAAAAATAGACACGAAGGATCCACAACCGTTCCACTGTCGGTTTGACCAAATGGGTATATCTGAAAGACCTCCGCAGCGTGATTGGCATATCGTGGAGAGCGAACCCGCCCATTTGCCACGTGGTATGAAGCATAAGTACGAGCTTGCGGATGGCATAGAGAGCTGGGGATTTGATCCTCTGTCCCACTACGGGAATCTCCCGGCGGCCATGGAAGGAATGATCTGCCGCAAGCAGGGAGGTGGGCTACTAGAAAAGTCTCCGAGGAAGACTGATTTCAATGCTATGGTGGTGCAGGCTCCGGGTTCCAGCAATCTGCGGCAGAGCGAAGAGGAGCTTGCTTGCGTGAATGAAGCAGCAGAGATCGGGCTGGAAGCGGATGTGCCGGTCGTGCTCATCAGCGATCCTCTGCAGCCGCACAGTTCAGGAGAGGATGAGGGTGGGAGAGGAGGTTTTATTTATGGCGGTGATTTCGCTCTCATGCGCGAGCACCTGGATAAGGCGGCCGGAGGCACAGAGAAGAGCCCGGTGCTCAGCGGTGGAAAACTGGCACGGCCGGAAGCAAAACTCCTCGTTTCCCAGGCTGTGCGCCGGGGAGTGCAGGTACACGGGCATCATGGCAAAAAACTTCTCGAGTATGTTCAGCTTGCGTTTGCTGATTACGAGTCGTACCTCGCTGGCAGGAGGAGGTAGCGGATTTCCGGTTTCCTTTTCAGCCATGGAAGAGACAAAAACGGAAGGATATTTTCACCTGAAAAAGATTGCCAAATGGTGAAATATTCGTAAAATTTGTAACTCCTTGCCAAATTGGTGCTTGGGACTACCGGTGTGTTCCTGGTTCCTCTCCTGTCATGTTCTCACTTCTGCCATCCTATGAACATTCCAGACGCTGATCCCCCGGAAGAGTTGTGCGAAAAACCGCGTCTCGCAGTTCTCTGTGAGGGTGGCTCCATATGCTCTAACGCTTCTCACGAAGCCTCAAAGGGGGTGGTGAAAGGCATGGTCAGCACCCTGTCTCGTGACCTGCGCAGGCGCTTTCATCGAGTGGGGGTGACAACGTATGAGAGAGAGCTCGTTCAGAGTAGCGAAGTCACGCCGGAGCGCATTGAAGATTTCGTGCGGGTTCTACGGAGGCTGCTCGAGACAAGACAACATATCATTGCTCTTGTGAGCACGTTCCACGCACCGGCCTATGCCACCGCAGTCTCCGAAGCTGTCCCCTCCGAGAATCTGCAGTTGGATCCTCCGGAAGGTAGCCGTACGCACAAATCACTCATTCTTGCCTGTGCGAGCGGAACCGCTGAGGATAATCGCACTGATGCTTTCAGTACGTTCAGGGATGCTGTGTGCCTTTCCAGTAAGCCCGAGATGGCAAACAGGGCAGGTGTTGTTTACCAGGGGAGGCTCTTTGCCCTCCCGGGTCTCTATCGGAGGGGAGAACCGACAACGTTCGAATCTCGCTTCTCATCTATAGCCCGAAAGCAAGGAGAGAAGTGGTATTTCCACGAGCGGAAACCTGAACAGCTTCCTATAGGAGAGGAGGGGGAATACCACTTAGATCCTTCTGTGCAGACGTTTAATCTGGAAGATGCCGCGGGACAGGTTGTTTCGTCTGTGGAAGCGGCGAGAACCGGGGGGCTCCGTGGCATGGTCCTGCGGACTTCCCGGGGACGGGACCGGCAGAGTCGTTTCAAGCAATACCGGGTATTCTCGTGGGTTCTCAGCTCCAGCAGTCAGGGGGGAATGGGAAACATCTCCACGAGCCGGAAGCGGAGAGTCCCTATTCGTACATTAGTGATGGCGGTGCATTCACGAGCACAGAAGCCCGTATGCTTCTTTCTCACTGGGTATCGCTCTTCCGTGATCTTCACCTCGATGAAACCCGGGAGCAGGCTGGCTTTGTGAGCCAGATGATTGAGAAGCATCCGTTCAGAAATTAGAGATCATTTCCCTTTAGGAAGAACGGAGAGAATGTACGTTTTAACATTGGAGAACATTTCTTTGCGTTCATCGAGTGCTTCTATGTCCTCCCGCGTGAACCAGCGCATGTCTTCTCCCTCTTCCTCGAGGAGTGAGAGTTCCTGCTCTTCATTCAGAGGGCGTGCGAGGTAGAGGAAATCCATGTGCTGGTGGGCAGGCTCCCCCCGCTCCTCACTTGCGGGAATGTTCTCCAGCAGGAGCGCGATCGGCTTCTTCAGCATGTTTCCTTCCCGTGTATTGCCGGCGAAGAGATCTTCCTGCGCACTTGCCCCTCGTAGCCCTATGGGCGTAGTGGGGTCTCCCACGATCTCCACATCGAGTCCCGTCTCTTCCTTACACTCCCGTCTCGCTGTCTCTTCCGGCGTTTCATCCTCATCCACGTGCCCGCCAGGGGGCATCCAGCGCCCCAGCCGCTTGTGCCACAGAAGCAGTGTGCGGTTCTGCGAATCTACGATGAAGGCGGTGGCGGTGAAGTGCTTTTTCACAACGTACAGCTTAGAGCTTGTAGGTTGTAGCTTGTAGAGAAAACCTCTCTATTGGTAAACTCTATGTCTCGTTTCTCTATCATCTACCAGCCACTACCTACAAGCTACAATGGTTCTCATCAACGACAACTCCGCAGTACTGAAGATCGGGGATGTGCTGCCGGCCTTCTCCCTTCCTGCCACAGATGGGACCACGGTAGATTCCTCCCTCATTCGTGATCCGGTTCTCGTTGTAGTGTTCACATGCAATCACTGTCCGTATGCCCAGGCGTACGAAGACCGGCTCATCGATCTCGCGAAAGATTTTGACCAGGAAGGGGCGCAGTTTGTGCTGATCAACAGCAATGATGCAGGAAGCTACCCCGAGGATTCCTTTGGGAGGATGAAGCTCAAGCACGATCAGAAAAGCTATCCCTTCCCGTACTGCTATGACGAGTCGCAGGAAGTTGCCAAGGCCTTTGGCGCACTGTGTACACCCCATTGTTTCGTGTTCGACCGGGAACGTACACTCCGGTACAAAGGGCGGGTGGATGACAACTGGGAAGAGCCTTCCGCTGTTTCTCAGCGCAATCTCTACGATGCGCTCCGTGCATTGGTAGCGGGGAAGGAACCACCCGTGCGCGAGGCGAACGCGCTGGGGTGTTCCATCAAGTGGAAGGAGTAGCCTCCAAAAGACGCAGAATGGGGCCGCCCTCCCGTGCAATGTCTGTGAATTCCTCGAGGGAAATGGCAACTTGCATTGCCTGCAATGCATGGACGTTGAAGAAATTCCCCATGACAAGATAGCCTGGCCTGAAGTAGAACACCCACTCATCAAAATTCGTCCATGCTTCGGGGGATGCCTCCATATCATCCATCGCCATTTGTCTCTCCACTATTGCAGTGATGCGTTCCTGGTACGGTGATTCTGAGCGGAAGAGTGATGCGAGGTCGTACTCTTCCCCCGAGGGGGTGTCGAGCGTTATAGCATGGAGCACATTGGTTGGATGTGCTGCTCCTTCCAGGTAGTGGGTAGCGAAATGCGTGATGCTCAGGAGGTTCTGCTCATTGAGTTCTACGCGGAAGCCGAATTGTGTTGTTTCCGTAAGGGAAGATCCCGGCTCAGTCATATCGCGGTAGAGTGCGGGACAATCCTGAAAACCTGTAACGTATGCATCGTTTAGTGCTTCGTGAAGTATTTCGTTGAGAGAGTCCACATTTTTGCGTGATTCTTCTTCGCGGACACGGGGGTATTCTCCTTCGAGGATGCAGGTGATTCCCTCGGAGGAAACTTCCCTGCGCAGAGGAACACCTTCGATGTCCAGTGGGAGCTCTGTCGAAGAGGAGGTACAGCCTGCGGCCAGGATGGAGCCAATGATGATGAGAGGGTAACGCATGGACTTATTGTACCGTAAGAAGAACAACCTCAGGCCAGGCAAAAAACCTCGCACGTCCCCAGGTTTCTCCTACGCCTCTTGTGACGAGAAGTGTGGCATCACTGTCGGTGGGAATGATGCCCTGTTCGAATCTGCGGGGAATCCCGACAGGCAGGATGAGTGATCCCAGGGACGGGAGCCGGACTTGCCCGCCGTGCGTGTGGCCGCTCACGATGAGGTCTGCGGCTCTGCTCCTGGGGTCCTGCACGACGTTCGGATTGTGGGAAAGGAGGATCACCGGCACAGAATCAGGAATATCTCTGAGTGCAGCCTCTATGTCCGCATCGGAAGTCCACAGGTCATCTATGCCGGCGATAACGAGAGAGCTGTCACCCAGGGGCAGCACCCTGTTTTCATTCCGGAGCATCTGAATTCCTAAGGACTCAAGAAAGTCCGCAATGTCTTCCCCGCGGTTGAATGTGAAAAACCGGTTACCAAAGATGCTTGCGAGCTGGCCCTGGTCATGGTTCCCAAGCACGCCGAACACTCCGGCAGATGCGCGGAGATTGCCGAGAGGTTCGAGATCGGAAAGACGTGCGTCTTCGGTGTACAGGTAGTCTCCAGCGAGGAGCACAAGATCCGGCAATCTATTGTTAATTGTCCGGACGACCTTTTCAACGAAGCGTTTATCCTTGTATGGGCCAACGTGAAAGTCTGAAACAACGGCGATAGTCAGCGGCTCTGCGATCTCCAAGTCGATGGTGTGCTCTGTCACGGTAATGATCCGTGGTTCGATGAAGGCGCCATACACGATGATCGCACCGGCAAGAGCGCTGACGGTTGCTACAGCGGAGATCAGGAACTTCCGGCAGGGGCACTGCGATTTCCTCCGTATCCATACGGTGCAGCCGAGAGAAGTGCATCCGAAGAATGCGATGAGGAGCACTATGGCGAGGTCCCAGAAGAAGATCTGGGGAGAGAGGAGGAACATCGGTGCTATTCTAATTGCGAATAGAAAATTGAAAATGGAAAATGGTAAGAAGAAAAATGAAAAATGCATGAGAGATTAAGGCAACGGATGATCTGAGCATTGTGCGTTTCATTTTTTATTTTTCATTTTTAATTTTCCATTTGGGGGGGCCCTACCGTTTCTGCCTCTCGAACATGCGCTTGAGATACTCTCCTGTGTAGCTCTTCGTATTCTTTGCTACTTCTTCAGGGATGCCGGTAGCTACGATGAGGCCGCCGCCGTTCCCTCCGTCGGGTCCCATATCGATGATGTAGTCGACAGATTTAATGACATCGAGGTTATGTTCGATGACCAGAACAGTATTTCCTTTGTCGACCAGGCGCTGAAGCACAGTGAGGAGTTTTTCGATGTCGTCGAAATGGAGGCCGGTTGTCGGCTCATCGAGAATGTAGAACGTGTTTCCGGTTGCACGCCGCATGAGCTCTGTTGCGAGTTTGATGCGCTGCGCTTCGCCGCCGGAGAGAGTTGTGGCGCTCTGTCCAAGGTGAATGTACCCGAGCCCCACGTCTTCGAGGGTTTGCAGTTTCTTCTTGATAGCGGGGATGGCGGAGAAGAACTCGAGTGACTCGCGTACGGTCATATCGAGCACGTTGGCGATGTTTTTCCCCTTCTGTGTGACTTCCAGTGTTTCGCGGTTGTACCGTTCCCCTTTGCAGGATTCGCATGTGACGTACACATCGGGGAGGAAGTGCATTTCAATGCGTTTCAATCCGTCGCCCTCGCATTCTTCGCATCGTCCGCCTTTCACATTGAAGCTGAAGCGGCCGGGCTTGTAGCCCCGGAGCTTCGCTTCAGGCGTGCCTGCAAAGAGATCACGCACGTCGGTGAAGATGCCAGTGTAGGTCGCAGGGTTGCTCCTCGGAGTACGGCCAATGGGTGACTGATCTATCACGATGGCTTTATCCAAGTGGTTGAGTCCTTCAATCTTGCCGACATCCTGCGGTTTGCTCTTTGCATTATTGAGCACACGCAGCAATTCCGGTGCGAGGATGCCGTGTACGAGGCTCGATTTCCCCGATCCGGAGACGCCGGTAACCCCTATGAAACATCCCAGAGGGAATTCCACGTCGATATGTTGCAGATTGTGGTGGTGTGCGTCTGCGACAAGTATCCGTTTCCCACTGCCTTTTCGGCGCTTCTTGGGGATGGAAATAGCTTTCTTGCCGCTCAGATACTGGCCGGTGACCGAATTTTCATTCGCAATCAGATCCTTCGGCTCACCTTGTGCCACGATCTCACCGCCGTACTTTCCGGCTCCCGGTCCTATCTCCAGGAGGTAATCTGCATGCAGAATTGTCTCTTCGTCGTGTTCCACCACAATCACCGTATTCCCCAGGTCGCGTAACTTGGTCATGGTGGCAATGAGCCGTGCATTGTCCCGCTGGTGCAGGCCGATGCTTGGTTCGTCGAGCACATAAAGCACTCCCTGGAGCGCGGAACCAATTTGTGTGGCAAGCCTGATGCGCTGCGCCTCACCGCCGGAAAGGGTGGTGGCAGAGCGTGCTAGTGTGAGGTATGTCAGACCGACGTTCTCAAGGAAAGTGAGCCGTGCAATGATCTCACGGAGCACTTTCTTCACAATGGCGTACTCGTAGTGAGTGAGGGGAGGAATCTCTTTGAATATTCTCATGTCCTCTCTGCGTTCTCTCTCCGGGAGGAGTGACTGGAAGAATGCCTTTGCATCGTCAGTGCTCATGTCTGTTACGGAGACGATGTCTCTGTTTCCGACTGTGACACCAAGTATTTCCTTCTTCAGCCGTTTCCCTTCGCACTCGTGGCAGGGGAGTTCCAGCATGTAGTCTTCAATCTGCTGCCGAACGTAGCTGCTGTCTGTTTCCCGGTGGCGACGTTCGAGGTTAGGGATGACTCCTTCGTACATTGTTTCGTACGTGCCATCGAATGACGCGGATTCATACTCAACGCCCAGTTTCTTTTCATATCCGTACAACACAATGTTCTGCACCTCTTTAGGAAGGGTGTCCCAAGGTTTATGCATACTGAATCCCGCGTCCTTCGCAACTGCATCCAGAATTTTCATCATGTATCCCATCCTGCTTGCAGAGGTGGTCCATGGGTGGATTGCTCCTTCTGCGAGGGAAAGTTTGGGATTGGGCACGAGTGTTCTCTCGTCAACCTGCAGAATTGTTCCGAGTCCATGGCAGGTGCTGCAGGCACCTTGGGGGGAATTGAAGGAGAAACTGCGTGGTTCAATGCGCGGAATCTCAACATCCGGGTGGTCCGGGCAGGCAAAATCTTCGCAGAAACGGTGTATGGCGCCCGTGTCCGCTTCGAGGACAATCATGGAGCCGTCTCCCTTCTTCAAGCTCAGCTCCACCGAGTCGGCCAGCCGTGTGCGGTTAGGATTCACCTGCCCCTCTTTCACTTCGAGATCCTGCACTATCATGCGGTCCACGACGATTTCAATCGTGTGTTTCTTCTTGGGGTCGAGGGAAATATCCTCGTCCACCGTGACGATCTGCCCGTCGATTCTCATGCGTACGAATCCCTCGCGGCGGATCATCTCCAGCACCTTTATATGTTCACCTTTCCGGTCTTCCACCAGGGGGGCAAGGAGGAAAATTTTTGTACCTTTTTCCATGGCGGCGATGGTTTCGACAATTTTGGAAGACGGTTGTTTCTCCAGAGGAGTTCCACAGATAGGACAATGTACTCTCCCGACCTTTGCCCAGAGGAGGCGCATGTAGTCGTATATCTCCGTCACAGTTCCCACGGTAGACCGGGGATTCCGTGGCGCGGTTTTCTGGTCAATGGAAATGGCGGGACTTAAGCCCTCGATGCTCTCTACATCCGGTTTTTCCATTTGAGCGATGAACTGGCGGGCGTATGCAGACAAACTTTCCACATAGCGCCTCTGCCCCTCAGCGAAGATGGTATCGAATGCGAGAGAGGACTTACCGGAACCAGAAAGCCCGGTGATCACAGTCATCTTATTGCGCGGAATCTCCACGTTCACATTTTTCAGATTGTGCATCTTTGCGCCTTTGATCACGATCTTGTCCATCTGCGAGAGGTCAAAAAAAACGCCCTGCGCGAAGCACGAGCGAGAGCTCGAGCTTATCAGAAAAAGAGCCCCTTGTCTAGGGTCTAGGGCACGGGAGAGAGGGGAGGGAAGAGGAAAAAAGAGATTCTTTCCACACATTTGCTTCCCTTTTTGCTTTTGAATCTCTTCTCTCTTTCTCTCTTCTCTCAGGAGGGAGGTATATACTTCCTTCCCATGTTTACGGGGATTATTGAGGAAACGGCAATAGTGCTCTCTGTCGGTGGTGGCAGGCTTACGCTCTCGCGCCCTGCGTCCTTCGTGGATATTGCCGTGGGTTCCAGCATTGCAGTAGCAGGTGTGTGTCTCACAGTGATCAAACTGGATGCGGAGTCTTTGGCATTCGATGTGATGGGGGAAACCCGGAACAAGAGCACGCTTGGGACCATCCGGGAAGGGGAGTGCGTGAACCTCGAGAGGGCTCTGTGTGCCGGCGATCGTTTTGAGGGGCACATGGTCCAGGGGCATGCGGAGGGGGTGGGAAAGGTGGTCTCCCGAGAGCGCCATGGAGAGTGGGCCCTGCTGGTTGTTCAGTTGCCGGAGGAGCTTGTTCCTGCCGTGACGCACAAAGGATCTATAGCACTCGATGGAGTGTCTCTCACCGTTGTCTCTCTGCAGGGAGCTCAGTGCTCCGTCGCACTCATCCCACACACGCTGGAGCACACAACCCTTGGCTTGCGAAAAACGGGCGACACTGTGAATGTTGAAACAGATGTCATTGGTCGCTATGTTCGTTCCCTCACTTCCCGAATCGCATGATGCAGCGTGCTCAATCTCCGAGACTGCCGGAATATATCGATACCCAGTGGAGGGTGGGCATAGTTGCGTCTTCCTTCTATAAAGAGGAGGTTGATTCCATGGTGGAGGCCGCAAGGTCTCTCTTGGTTGATGCGGGGATACGCGGAGAGAATATTCTGGTGCACTACGTTCCGGGATCATTCGAGATACCACTGGTCGGTCATGTCCTGATTACGGAGAAGAAAGTCGATGCTCTCATTGGCCTTGGCATCATCGTAGAAGGGGAAACAGAGCACGCACGTCTGCTTGCGGAGCAGACTGCGCGGGGAATCATGGATGTGCAACTGCGTGCAGGTATTCCGTTTGCGTTCGAGGTTCTCTATGTTCAGGACCTGAAATTTGCTCGTGCCCGGATATCGGGAGAGCGCAACAAGGGGAAAGAAGCTGCGCATGCTGTACTACATTCGCTTGCAAAGCTCCATAGCATTCGTTCATGACACCTTGTCAATGGTGGGAGGGAAACGGTAGCATAAGCGTCAACCTTCCCTTTTATGCGACGCTTCCGGTCGGTTCTGGCCGTACTCGTTGCCTTCCCGCTCACCGTGGGAACGGCTGCTGCTTCAATTTTCTTTCCGGATGTACCGGTGAGTTCTGTGCACTATCAGGCAATAGAAGCCCTCGTGAATGCCGGTGTCATCGACGGAAATCCGGATGGTACATTCCAGCCGGAGCAATTGGTGAATCGCGCTGCATTCCTCAAAATGCTCTACAAAGCCAAGGGGAAAGTGCCGGATCCTTCGAGCGTGCGCTGCTTCCGGGATGTCATTCCGGAGAGCTGGTACGAGTCTTTCGTCTGCGATGCGGCAGCGAACGGCTATGTGAACGGATATCCTGACGGCAATTTTCGTCCTGCACAGGAAGTGAACCGTGTGGAGGCCCTGAAGATGATTATGACGGTGTTTGGCATCGATGTGCAGGAGATCAGTGCTGAGGCAAAAGATGTGGTGAAGTTCGTCGATGTCTCCACTTCCGCGTGGTACACCAAATACCTCTACGCGGCGTATGTGAAAGAGATCCTCCCCATTCCTGGGCAGGAGGGGGCCCGCTTCTATCCGGAGAGCGCACTTCTTCGCGGGGAGGCGGCTGCGTACATTTACAACGCGCTGAATGTCGAGTTTTTCGAGTCGCGGTCCTCATCGTCGCAGACGTCTTCCGAGCGAGCCCTTTCTGAGAGCGAGGGGGCACAATCGGAGGGCAGCGAGCAGAGTTCCTCTGCGGCAAATATACTCTCTGTCAGTTTTCCTTTTGAGACGGGCGGGAAATTTGATGGAAAGAAGCCATTTGCATATGTCTTTGACATCGATACTCCCACAACGGCATTCACGGAGGTCACTGCCGGTACGGGCAAGATAAGCTGCAGGCTCTACCTCCTTGAAGAGAGTGGTTTTGCAGACGAATACTTTCTCGGCCATCAGGAAGGTGGCAGTTGCTATCTGCAGACGGCACTGAATGCCGGTTCCTACCAGCTGCAACTCCAGCCGACTGTTGCAGACGCAACGTTCACGGTCTCTTCCGCGGTGAAGCAGGGCGATGGGAACGACGGGTTCCGCGAGGCAAGCCGTCTCTATGAACGAATTCCTCAAACTGCAGTCCTTGGGCTGGATGATCTTCATGACTGGTATTCTTTCGTTGTGCCCTCAGAGGCGAGTATGACAGTGGAGGTGACGAATCCTCTGGAAATCAGTTGCCTTGTGTATGCCATGGCTGATGTGGATCTCTTCGGCTTCTCTGGTCCGGAGTGCGGCCAGAGTTACAGTTACCCGCCAGGCACGTACTATGTCGCAGTGAGCCGTGCCGTCGCTTCCAAGCTGAGCCGTAAGACGTACACTATTCAGCTGCGATAGCTTGTAGGTTGTAGCTTGTAGTTAGTAGAAGGCTTTTAAGCATTAAACCTCTAAGCATTATAAAGATTTGCACCCTGAAAATTACACACCTTACTACAAGCTACAATCTACAAACTCGAAGCCCCAAGCCCACAAACCGCACTTCTTTCTTTATCATCCAGCGTTCCCGCCTATACTTTCCCCTGCATGGCGACATTTGCTCCCATCCCAGAGGCCGTAAGCGCGTTGCAGGCAGGCCGCTTCGCCATCGTTGTGGATGACGCAGAGCGGGAGAACGAAGGAGATCTTGTCCTTGCTGCTCAGCACATGGTGGAGGAAAAAATGGCATTCATGATCCGTCATACTGGCGGGGTTGTCTGCCTTGCACTCAGCAATACCATTGCCGATCAACTCGATCTTCCTCCCATGGTGGAGGAGAACACCTCTGTCTTTGGAACGCCGTTCACTGTGAGTATTGAGGCTGCGGAAGGAGTAACGACCGGCATTTCCGCACGAGACAGAGTGCACACAGTACTCGCAGCAATGAGTACTGTCGCGAAACCGCAGGATTTGCGCAGACCGGGGCATGTCTTTCCACTCCGTGCACAAGACGGAGGGGTACTCGTTCGTGCCGGACACACAGAGGCATCGGTGGATCTCTGTCGCCTCGCGGGTTTGCGGAATGGTGCGGTGGTGAGCGAACTGATGCACGACGATGGTACGATGATGCGTTTGCCCGCCCTCAGGGAATTCGCGCGGGAACATGATATTCCACTCATTTCCATTGCAGATCTCATCGCGTTTCGGAGCCGTGCCGAAACGTTCATCCGTAAAGAGGCGGAAACGGAGCTCGAGACGGAAACAGGAATGTGGCGGATGATCGTGTATAGCGACGTACTCCAGAAACAGGAGCATGTTGCTCTTGTGAAAGGAGCTATCTCCAGTACGGAACCAATACTTGTGCGTGTGCATTCTGAGTGCCTCACGGGAGACGTATTCGGATCCAGACATTGTGACTGCGGAGAGCAGCTTGGTCTTTCTCTTGAGAAGATAGAACAGGAAGGAAGTGGAGTGCTCCTGTATCTCCGCCAGGAAGGGCGAGGTATTGGTCTTGCGAACAAAGTGCGTGCCTATGCGTTGCAGCACGAGGGTTTTGATACGGTGGAAGCGAACGAGAAACTGGGATTTTCCGGAGATCTCCGCCGGTACGGGATAGGTGCACAGATACTCAAAGACATCGGTCTCGGATACATCAGGTTACTGACGAACAATCCGAAAAAAATTGCCGGTCTCCATGGGTACGGGCTCCATATTGTGGAACAAATTCCGCTCGAATGTGCCTCACTCTCTCTGCGTCAGCGGAAGTATCTTCGAACAAAAAAAGAGAAGATGGGACATTGGTTGCGGCATGTGTGAACGTTTTAAAAAAAATTCTGTGCAGTTTTTTTTGGAATGCTTCCGGAACGGCACATTGTTTTTTTTGCTAGCACTTGAGGAAAACTTACTGCTACAGATTTTTGCCTTTGTCGAATAGAGCACATTTTGATTTGTGCGCTTCAAAAAAAAACTTTTGCATTCAATGAAACGAAGTACAATTCAAACAATCCTTACTTTCTAATTTTTTCCTTCCCCCATACTTTATGCCCGCAAAGAAAAAAAGGAAGGCGGCTAAGAGGAAGCCAGCCAAGAAGAAGACAACAAAGAGAGCCCGTGCAAAGCGCAGGACTGCCACAAGGAGGCGCTAGTTTTCTCTCTTCGTATGAAGCACCCGCATTTCCTGAAGTGCTCAGGCGCGGGTGTTTTTTTAACGCAACTATCCCCTCATGACTAGGAAGCCAGGTGTCATGGTGAGGTGCGAGCGGTGTGCATGGTTCGAGGCTTTTTGCTGAGACAAAAAGCACCTCACCATGACACACCGCGAGCCTCGAACCATCACCTGGCTTTCAAGGGATAGTCACCTTTTTTAAAACATAGTATCTCTTTGCTACAGGACGGATTACTGGTGCAGGAGGAGTGTTGAGCGGATGTCATCCCGGACATCATCTACCATCTCTTCCGGGATACGTATGACTTGCATGCCGAGTGCAGCAAGGAGCCTGTCTCTGAATGCGTCTATCTCCCGGCGGTCTTCGTGGTGTGGGCCATCGATTTCCACATTTACTTCTGTGTCGTTACTTAAGATATCGCACTGGAATCCGTGCAGTGGCATATTGCTCAGAAAGTGTGGAGCATCCTCTCCCGTCCTCAGCCATCGCACGAGTGCATCTTCTTTGCTTCCTGTGAGCATACGGTTTCCGAAGAGTTCCCTGAAATCCTGTTCGCAAACCCTGTAGTAGAGAGGGATGTTGATTGTATGCGTGAGAGCAAGATTTGCATGGTTGAGCTGCCTCACGCTCTCGGGACGATCTGCATCGAGGAGTTCGGTCGCGCGGTCGAGGAACACTTTTCCCTGCCTGGGAACAGTGTATCTATGGGAGAGCACTGCAAGCCCCCAGCAGCTGTTGTTTGCATTCTGTTCGCTGAAATTGCTGATGTTCCTCTCACCGTATGCGTATGCGGCATCAATGAATTGCTGTACTTCCTCTCCTTCCGTTCCGAGATGAGCGAGTGCCCAGAGACACACACTAATCTCCTGAGGTTGGAATATTTTCACAGAGTCACCATTCTGGGCGATTCTTGTTGCTGCTTCTCCGCAGAGCGCGCGTACAAACAGATGCATGTCTTCCGCAAATGCATCTGTGAACGAGTGCCCCATGGTTGCCAGTGCCCAGAGGATTTCTGTCATGTCGCGGGCATTCATGCTTGTAACGGAGGCTCGTTCACATAGTGCGGCGAAGAATGCCTGTGTTTCCCCCCACTGTCGGATGTGTCTGTCGCCGCAGAGCACTACCCTCTTTGCGAGTGCATGCATGGTGCCGGCGAGGTGCCGTGGCTCTGCAGCTTCCATCTGGTTGTGCATTTCCTGCGTTGCCAGGCGTAGGAAGGTATCCACTGCCTCACCTCCTGTGCCGATTTTGGCAAGCCCGCGCAGGCTGCTGCTTATTTCCTGTGTACTGAAGGTCATTTTCAAGCTTTGTTCCCTCTGCCCGAGTATCTGTACTCCGCGTGTACAGAGTGCTTCGACGAACACATCCACGGCACTGCCTTGGGCACCCATATCTCCGAGTGAAGCGATGCAGTTGCTGGATGTCTGGGGAGGGTGGAATTCCTGGATGCACTCGATACCCTGGCGGCAGGCGTACTCCACGAACGTACGAACTTCCCCGAAGGGGTACCCCATGCGCGCGAGTGACCAGAGACTTGTTCGTATGGTGGCCGCGTCGAGTGTTCTGGATTGTTCCACAGTGTTCTGCAGGAGTGAGAGCACGAATGGTTTTGATTGTCCGTTCACGGGGTACGGCATTTTGGCGAGGCCAAGAAGGCTGCTGCTTGTTGCTGCGGGTCTGAATGCGCCAGCCATTCTCTGGCCGGCTATGCAGAGGCGCTCAACGCGCGCCGCATGTTCCTGCTCTGTTGCTCCATTCACTTGCGTTGTGGAGAGAATGTAGAGGGCTCTGGAAATGAGAAGAGGGCTTCCTTCGATACTCGGCTGCGTGTGGCTGAGGAGCTGGAGGAGGGGGGTGGCATCGTTTGCTCCTCTGAATCCTGAGAGTCTGTAAAAATGATCAGGCTCCGCACGCCCACCATTGTCTTGAGCGGGTGCGTCGCTGTCCTCAGGAGGCTCTCCCCGGTCGTTGCCGGGTTCATCAGCACTCTCCCGATCATAGTTGGCAATTGCGATGCTCGCATTCGTTGCGGTTCTGCGGATGTGTTTGACTCCGCCGTTACGGCATGTGCGCTCAAACTCTTCAACAGCCTGTACTATAGCGAGTAGTGCACCATATCCAACACCTCACCAGGTTCCGCGCCGAGATCATCACTGAGGAGGAGTTCGCGTACGTTTTCTGCTGGCTCATGGCAGGTCGTGAAGCGGGAAGACAGATGTGCATCTATACAGCGAACAAGCGTGTCACGGAGTTTGCCGAGTTCCCGTTGGATGGTACCGACACTTGGGGCAGCTGCAATGCGCCCGAAGCGCTTGAGCAGTGCAGTACGGTCACCAGGAGCCATGACACCGGTACTGCAGAGGTGCTGCAGCCGTTCGCTCATGCCGACATCAGAGTGCGGACTCTTTATAGAGAAACTGGAAATAGAGGCCAAGAGGTGATATATATTAAAATATTTATGTATTTTTGTCAATAATCGGAAAATGCCAAAATAATCACAGGAAAGGCATAGAAATGACAAATGGTTGGTTTTCCTCCATGGCGCAGAGACAGGTTTGGTCTGCCTGTTGCGGATCGGGCATCAAGGGGGCTGATACATGGCTTCAGGAAGCCAAAAGCAATGTATGTCTGCTGTTTGTGTTCCCTTTTAGATGAAGAGGGGCGGAAAAGGTGGAACACTGCAGCATCTTTCTTTCCCTATGGCGAAATCCCAAGCAGACATTGGTTCTCTCATGGATGGACAAATCATCGAAACCCTCGAGGGGGAATCGGGGATTGCCGCTTCCCGTGCGCGGGAGTGGCTGGAGAGAATCAATAAGATCCGTTCTGCGGAGGTGTATGCAGAGGCCAGCCGGCTGCTTCTGTCACGTTCCCGGGGGAGGGAGGATCATTCCACGGGCAGGCATTTTTAGATGGCTTGCCTCAGTCGCACATGCTTGGCGGTGCTTGGCATAAGCGAAGGCTCTTCGATTCGATTTTGCTGCGCAAAATCTCACTCAGAGTCATTCGACTCGTTCAGAGAAAATGGTTTACCATGAGCAAGGAGCCGTTGCGTGAGCAATGGCGACGAGTCGAATGGTGCCCGCGGCGGGACTCGAACCTGCAACCACCAGTTCCGAAGACTGGTGCTCTATCCAATTGAGCTACACGGGCATTACTGAGTACAGAGGAGGGAAAGAACAGTGCTCTACTTGCCCATCCGAAGCTCCGTAGGAGCGAAGGAGGGTCCAATTGCCTGCCCGCCGAAGCTTGCGGAGGCGGAAGCTACACAGGCATGCTTCCAGCCTATCACTCAGGAGGAACAGGCGGTAGACCACGGCAGTCGCGACTGCCGTGGTAGAAACTCTGGTAGAATACAGGCATGGGTATACGCGATGACGACGAAGATCTGTTTATCTCACGCTCGGGTGAGGGCGCGTTCCAAAATCCCGAGCAGGCAAAACGTGAGGCGCGTGAACGGAAGGCGAAAAGCAAAGGGAAACTTCTCAACTTGAAAAAGTTTCTGCTCATGAGGCAAGTGGGGAAGAATCAGAGTCCAGCTTCTGCGGAAGCGGATGCGGAAGCGAAGCGCCTGCAGCAGTCACGTCAGGAAGAGAAAAAAACGGAAACCTTTGGGACAAAGACGCACATGCAGATGGAAGAGGAAAATACTTTGGATGCCCAGGAGAAATTCTCCTCGGAAGAGATGCAGAGGGAGGAACAGAAAGCAGAGGCACAGAAAAAGCAGTCAGAGCAGGAATATGCGAGTGACGATGCATGATCTGCTATCATAGGTCTATGCGCCGCATGCTATGGAGTGGTGTGCTCCTTATTGTTCTGGGTGGCAGTGCCGAGGCAGTGACACTGCAGGACATTGCAAATCACCCCTATCGCGAGTCCATCCAGGAGCTCGTGAGCCGCGGCATTGTGCAGGGGTACGCCGATGGCACATTTAAACCAGACATGCCCATTAACCGGGCGGAGTTCCTGAAAATTCTCATGCTGGCGGTTTTTGGCGAGGAGGTTTTTGATGTCACGAGCACAGCATGCTTCTTTGATTTTAGCACCCAGGTGCAGTGGTACTACCCGCATGCGTGCACCGCAAAAGACCTTGGTATCGTCGAGGGGTACCCCGACGGGACATTCCGGGGGGAGAGTACGGTGAATCTCGTCGAAGCGCTGAAGATGAGTGTGGAGGCGTGGGAGATGCCGCTCCAGCAGTATGTTCGTGCCCCGGGCCATTGGTATGATCCCTACATTGATGTTGCCGCGTCTCGGGGGGTGTTTGCCACCATCCCACTGGTTCGGGACTTCCCGCTCACCCGGGGGGAGGCTGCGGAGCTGCTCATCCGCTTGGGGCAACCGCTGCAGGCGCTCGATCCTGATTTTGCAGAGGAGCAATTGCGGATTCTCTCCCGCCAGGATCTCGAGGATGCGATTCAGGGGCTTTTCACGCCGGATCCCGTCTGCGGCAATGGGCTGCTTGAGAGAGGAGAGGCATGCGACGATGGCAATACGGAGAATGACGATGGATGCAGTGAGATCTGCATCATTGTGCCGCAGCCGGTACGTCATGGTGCTCTCCGCATCGAGCAGAGGCCGCTCGGGACGCTGAATATTGCACGGGGTGCGGAGGATGTGCTGCTCCTTGCCTTCGATGCCATTGCGGGCCGGCAGGATATCTTCCTCACACAGCTCAAGTTCACCGTTGGAGCGGGGTCGCTCGATAGTGGACGCAACTACCGGTTGTTCTATGACAGGGATGGCGATGGAAACGCGAAAACGGACATTGGCAATGCAGTACCACAGAATGGAAATCTCACGTTTGCCAATTTGAGTATTCCTGTGAGTGATGGGTTCTACACACGGGTGGAAGTTCATGGGGACATAGCCTCGAGCGGGACGGTGGATGACTTTAGTCTGCAGTTCGATATCAGCGAACCGGATTACATTGAAGGAGTGGATGCGGTAGATGGTGAAGATGTCATTGGCATAGAAACGGACGATGTGACCTGCCAACTTGTTTCCATCTGTTGGATTACCGTGTACACGGACACACCGCGCCTCATCTCTGTCGGTACACAGGGGAGTCTGTTTGTCACAAAAGATTCCTCTCCGGTGCGCAGCAGGCAGCTCCTCGCAGGGGAGCTGAGCGATGTGCTTCTGCGCTTTAAGCTTAGAGCGGCAGAAGAAGATGTGGCTGTGACGAAAAGGAACTCTACGAGCAGGGGGCCTCTGCGCCTTTTGCAACTGCCCGTAAGTCATCCTGCGATACTGTTTCCGCTGGGTACTTCTGTGCGGACACGGATTTTCTGGTCATGCGGGATACGGAGAAGCGCTTGGAAGTACGTGCGCGTGTGAATGCCGATACTGCAGGGGGCATGAGCGGTGACAGTGTTGCTCTCGCGCTTGCAGCGAATACTACAGGCAACACCGCCATAGAGGCATGGGGAGAGGCGTCGCTCATAGAGCTCAATCAGAACAATGGCAATGCGACTGCAGAGGGAGAGATCATCATTGGGAGGGATACTGCCGGACCAAACAGTACTGTGCAGGGGGAGACGCACGATGTGACGTTTGCCAAGTTTTCCTCCATCAGCGACGAGAACTCCGATGCGGACAATTCGCCTATTCCTGCGGGGCTTTCCACCATTGCAGAGTTCCGGTTCACGGCAAAATCCCATGCGAACAGCTTCAATGGCTACAATGATATCGTCATCGCATCCATTGTGTTCTCAGTGACGGCAACAAATGTGCAGTTCGACAGCTCTTCCTTTGAACTCTACAACCCCTCGAATCCGGGCGTTGCGGTTTCCTGCAGCGGAGGCAGTACCGGTGTCATCACAGTCACGTGCAGCGGTCTTTCTTCCAGCGCCATCAGTTCAGTTGTTACGCAGGGTGGTGCGCTTGATCTTGCGCTCCGTGCGGATATCACCAATACCCAAATCACCGCCGGCTCGAGCACGCTGCAAGCGCAGTTAAACGGACTGGGGAGCAGGAGCGGCGGTCCCATCACCTGGAATGACGAAGAAACTACGTTCCAGTGGGTGGATCTGACTACCTCGAGTGTGAAGTCGACGCTGTATAGAACGCAGTAGGCCCTCTCCCTGCCCCGCGTACGCGGGGCACCCCTCTCCCATTGGGAGAGGGGTTAGGGGTGAGGGCTTACCCTCCGAAGATCTGCCCGAGAATTCCTTTCCCCTGTGAGCGCTCCGGAGCACGCAGGAACGGATTGAGCGTCTCTGCGAATGTGCGGAGGTTGCGGCTCTGCATGTAGATTGTTCCGGGACCTTCAAACACACAAGCGAGGCCCTCTCCCGTCGAAACCATGCTGAAGATGCTGTCTCCAACCTTCTGAATGTTGTATTTGATTGATGCGGGGAACGCGACGATGTGGCCGTTATCGACGACAAATGTTTCGCGGGGAGCTATTTCCTTTTTAATGATTCCCCCGAAGCTGGATGCAAAGACTTTTCCCGTTCCCTTTACTTTGATCATGAAGATACCCTCGCCGCTTACAAACCCTTTCCACCCTGTGAAATGCGCGTCGGAATCCACGGTCTTCTCCGATGCGAGGAATGAGCCTCCCTGCATGATGTACTCCTCTCCCCGGAGCTCCAGGATTTCAATATCTCCCACCGCTCTGGGAGCGAGGTAGACCTCAGTCTGTGGTCGGGTGGCACGAACGGTGGTCAGGAAGAAGCTCTCGCTGGTGAGAATGGTCCTCTTTATCGCCTTCCAGGCTCCGCCCTCCATTCTGCCTTCTATCTTCGCAGTGTTATCCATTGCGAGCATAGCCCCTGTTTCGGTGCGTAGTTCCTCGCCCGTATCGAGTACGCAACGGAGTGCCGAGTAGCTGGGACGCATGAGAATTTCGTACTGCATGGGAGAGGAGAGGAGTGTCGGGCATAGGGTAGCATTGGGAAGGGGTAAGGGGTAAGTAGGAAGGGGGAGGGGAAATCCTTTCGAGGTATTTGCATATCTATTCGGCAACAGTACACTTTGTTGCAGAGCGTATTGGGGAGTCGCCACCCTCCTTCGCTCCGCCTCTGCGGAGCTACGGAAGGGCAAGAATGAGTATCTCCAGTGCTCAGGTCGTCTTTCACACTATTGGGGAGTCGCCAAGTGGTAAGGCACTGGGTTCTGGACCCAGCATTCGGGGGTTCGAATCCCTCCTCCCCAGCCAATCAGAACAAACCCCGCGCCGCGCAATGCGGCGCCAGCCTTTTTGTGCTTCCCACTGCAGCGTTTTCCCTGTGTGTGCGTCGCGCACACCCTGCGCACCCGTTTTCTCGTTCCCTCCCTATGACGCCATGAAATACATACTCTACGCACGCAAATCCACCGAGTCGGAGGAAAGACAAGCGCTCTCGATCGAAGCGCAGCTCCGGGAGCTGCGGGAATTTGCGGAGAGAGAACAATTGGAAATCGTCGCCTCGCTTTGCGAAGCAAAAACTGCCAAAGAACCTGGCCGAACCCGGTTCGGCGAAATGCTTTCCATGATCGAGGGAGGTGATGCCGCTGGCATTCTTTCTTGGCATCCCGATCGACTGGCACGAAACAGTGTCGACGGCGGGAGGATCATCTATCTGCTGGACACGGGAGCACTGAAAAACCTTCGCTTCCCTACGTTCTGGTTTGAATCCACACCACAGGGCAAGTTCATGCTCAATATCGCTTTCGGGCAGAGCAAATACTACGTGGATAACCTGAGCGAGAACGTGAAGCGCGGTATCCGCCAGAAGCTGCACAGAGGCGAGTGGCCCGCACTTGCTCCGGTTGGCTACAACAACAATCTCAAGACGAAGCAAATCGAGGTGGATCCGATGCGTGCGCCACTCGTGAAGAAAGCGTTTGAGCTCTATGCGACAGGCAGCTATGCGCTTCGCGCTCTCTCAAATGTGCTCAAAGAACTTGGTCTGCGCAGCCACAAAGGAAACGTGCTCTCCGTGTCCAGCATCCAGAGACTTCTGCAGAATCCAGCGTACTACGGGATGATCCACCGCCTCGGCGAACTGTACGACGGTGCTCACGAGCCGATCATCACGAAGGCTCTCTTCGACGAGGTGCAGCAGGTACTTGCGGGAAAATCGCGCAGGAAGAAGCGCAAACGCAAACACGAGTTTCTTTTTTCCGGCCTTTTGCATTGCGGATCGTGCGGCTGCGCGATAACCGCAGAGAGTCAAAAGGGGCATGCGTACTATCGCTGCACCAAGAAGAAAGAATTGTGTGGCGAAAAGTACCTGCGTGAGGAGGACTTGCTCACGCAAGTCCGTACCATCGTCGAAAATCTGTCATTGCCGGATGCGTGGGCGGAGAAGATGCTGCGGCATCTTGAGCAGGAAGATGAGAATACACAGAGCATCCGGCAGGAGAAAACGCGCTGCCTTGCTGCACGGAAAGAGGAACTTGAAAAGAAACTTGATACGCTCCTCGATCTCAAGCTGAACGGAGCACTGGAAACGGATGAGTATGTGCGAAAGAAGAATGTGCTCCTCAATGAGAAAGCGGACATCGGGCAGAAAATGAAGCAAGTGCAGCGCGGGGATGATGATCGGCTCGAACCGGTACGGAAACTCATTCGTGCCAGTCGGGATGCCAAAAACCTGCTCACGGCAGAAAAGATGCCGGAACTTCCGGCATTT
>Ga0076338_116_pt1 | contig 40115 bp, 32 predicted proteins | sample RifGroC2_FD_67841 | JGI IMG/M metagenome (GOLD analysis project Ga0076338, IMG submission 67841) | Peregrinibacteria bacterium GW2011_GWC2_54_8 | reverse complement strand
GAGCGGGGCCCGGCCGTAGGCCGGATCGCCGAAACGCCACTCGCTCCCGGTCCAGGCCGCGCTGGCCACGAACACGTCCGTGCCCGGGCCGAAGAGGCCGTCCCCGTCCTCGTCGTGATAGAGCGCGAGCTCCGTCACGTGCGCGGCGGCCAGGGCCCCGAGCTTCGCGACCCGCAGGCGGCTCAGGTCCGCGGTCCACACGGCCGCGGGCGGCTGCAGCTGGAGGGTCAGGCGCTGCAGGGCCACGGGGTCCGGCGCAGCAGCCGTCGTCCCGTCGCCCGTCGTCAAGGTCCCGGAAGCCAGGTCCAGACCGGCGGCGACCACCCCCCCGATGAACACGTCGTCGTCCGAGAACCCGTCCGGGGTCACCGGGGGCGTGGTGTGGGCGCGCCCCGCGTCATCGGTGAAGCCGTAGACGCCCGGCTCGGCCTGCGCCGTGGCCCAGACCCGCAGCTCCTGCGCCAGCGAGCTCACGAGCTGCAGGGCGTTGAATATCCCGGGCTGGACGTCGGCCGCGCCCCGGAACCAATAGGCCGAGGGCACGTCCGTGCTGGCCGTGAGGTCCGTCAGCGTCGCGGCCGTCGTGTCGCCGGACACCGAGAAGCGCACGAGCCCCGCGAAGTATTGGCCGTTCACAGGGTCGCCTGCGGCCACGTTGCCGAAGCGGTCCCGGGCCGTGACGCCCAGGACCCTGCCGCCGCCCAGGTCCCGCGCCAGCAGGCCCGGGGTCGAGACCTTCAGCGGATTCGCCATCAAAAACGGCTGGTGGATGGTGAAGTAGTCCGCGGGCCCGGGCGTGATGCGCTGGGACTGCAGGACGGGCGCGGGGGCGTAGCCGTCCTGCCGCACGAGCGCCGCCTGGATCGTGGTCGTGCCTGCCCGAGTGTCCCAGATGTAGAAGCGCGCCCGGGTCTGGCCCTGCGGTATGTCCACCGCCAGGGGAGTGTCGCTCGGCCCGATGACCGGCCAGGACGGGCCGTCCGCCGCGGGCTGGAGTGGATCCACCCCGCCCCGCGTGGTCGCCGACTCCGTGGACTTCGCGTAGACCGTGTGGACGGCCCAGGAGGAGGCCGCGACGTTGCCGAAAGCGTCCACCAGCTCCACGTCGATGGGCGCGGCGATGGGAACCCCGCCGCTCAACTGCACCGTGGTCCCCGCCAGCAGCCGTCTCGGGGACGTCGTGAAGACCGCGGCCACGGGCGGCCCGGAGAGCACGGAATAGGTGGCGGTCCCCACCGCCCAGCCGCGATCCATGACCTCGTCGATGGTCTCCGCAGCACGGACCAACACAGCCCGGCGCTCGCTCCACCATTCCCGCTTCTCCCGGTAATCGATGTGCTGGTGGAGGAAAACAGCCACAAGAAAGCAGAAGATAGTTAGCCACCCGATGGCGCGTTGCTTGTTGATGAGAAGCACAAAAAGCAAAACGAACTCCACCCGTACCTACGGCGAGGAGGAGGAGATACAAGGCAGCGACGAAGAGAATGAGAGATCTGATGGATTGCTTCACAGAAACACACACGTTGCCCGCAACAATGAGAGTAACAGCAATGGCAAGCGCCTGGGAGTAGTAGAACATGTTCAGAAACGTCCTCTGCACAAGGAGCCCCCGTACAAAGAACGATCCGTTTGCATCCGAGAGCTGGCCCAAGTGATACCCGAACATATGCACCAGATACACAGAAAAGTATGGCCCGAGATACCCGAGGAGCAGGAGAGCAACCAGTCCCACGACACTCGCAATGCCAAGGGGAAGGAGAAAAAACATAATGAAATGGCGCCTCGAGCGCATGAGCAAGAGTGCAATGGCGAAGAGCACGAGTACGAACGGCTCCTTGAGCCCGACCGCACAGAGGAACAGGAAACTGAGCAGGCCAATGCGCCAACGCTCGCGGTGTTCCGGCGCACGGTCAAAGAGGACTGTTGCAACGAGACAGAGAGCAGCACCCAGCGGTTCAATGAGTCCCTCCCCGCTGATCGCGAAGGCGTAGACGGTGAACACTGACCCCGCAATGATGGATGCAAACTGCCAGAGCGTGCGATGTGGTTGCTCCAGATCCCGCATGCGCGGCTCTGCGAGGAGATACGCACAAACCGGAATAGTGAGTACGGATGCTGCCTGGAGCAACTTGAGCAGAAAAGGACCTTTGAAGAGAACGAGAGAGAATGCCGCAAGGAGGAAGACACCCAGCGGTTTGCTCTCAAAGAGATCCGTGTAGGGAGTGAGCCCGTTCAGAATGCCCCTGCCCACTGCAAGGTACGTGTAGACATCGTCATGGAGGGTACCCTGCAGCTCGAAAAGGAACCGCTGCAGAACAAGGAACACCCCCCAGAGGGCAGCAACAGCAGGAATGAGAAGCCAAGGATGCCGACGGAGCGTGCCTGAAAGACTCATCTGTACATTCACAATACCACTCCTTGCTTTTGGGGTGCGAGCGGATCTCTCTATGCAGGAGATCACCGCATCTTTACACTCATTTTATGCCGCTTCTCCTCACCTTTCTCACCGCCAGTCTCCCTTTCGTGGCGAAAATCGCCGTGCTCGCGCTCGGACTGCAGGGATACATAGCGCAATCACTGTACAAAGTCTTCCAGGTATTGGTGCCAGTGTTCTGGAGGAAAAAAGAAGGACGCAGGGGCCTGGCTCTGTTCTGGCCCATCGCAGAACCAATTCCGCATTTGCGCACATGGTTGCTTGCGACGGTTGCCGCACTGCTGCTCTCTGGGAACGCCATCGTCGCAGCTCCTTTGATGCTCCCACTGTGGAACATCCGCCCTGAAACCATACGTGCAGGGTTTGATGCCCGCTTCTCTGTGAGCTCAGGAGGCGCTGTGGCAGTCGTGCTCTTCCTCTCGTGTGTCAATTCCGCCATTGAGGAGCTGCACTTCCGCGCATGGCTGGATCCGGCACTCTCCCGCTCTCTGGGCAACGTTCTTGGCATACTGATCTCTGCGCTGGCATTCGGCTGCATGCACGGCCTTATCTTCTACGGCATCCCCGGAATCGCTCTCACTCCCCTCTTCCTGATTATCGGAGCACTCACGCTCGCCGGTGTCTGCTGGAGCATGCTTACGCGGATGCGGGGAGGAATCCACGCCGCATGGTGGAGCCACGCATGCGCCGATACAATCCTGATGCTGTGGGGGCTAAAGTGGCTTGAGTACCTGTAGATTTGTTTCCCCTGAAGAAAGATTGGTTGACAACCCACAGGATCCGTTATTAGGATTCTCTCCTTTTATGCCAGAAGTATCTCCTGCCCCGGCTGAAGCCAATGATCGACAAACTGCCAGAGAATGGAGCATAGATGACGCACAGAGGGAAACGACAGCTGCTCTGCAAGCAGAAGCAACCATCAGGAATATCGTTATTGACTTCGGAACAACAGCGCTCGATGTTGCAAGGAAAGGAAGTGAGTTCGAATCAGATCCGTACATGGGAGGACTCGCCTTGGTTGGCCGTGACAATATTGTCATCGGCAGCGGAGAGACATTCATTCAGCCACTCAACCTGCCAGACGGACATGCAGGAGGATTAGGTAACGCAGCGAACGCTGCTGGAGAAATCGTGGCAAATGAGAAGCAGGCTGCCGCCGCACAAGCAGTGGAACAGCTGCAAGAGGAAACACAAACACGCGTCTGGGCCATCATGGCTTACGTTGGGGATGATGATGTGGGTGCGGTATGGAAGGGCAAAATTCACCCCGAAGTTGATCAAAACGCCATGCCGCCTGCTACAAGTGCTGAAACGAGCGGCCTTTCAGACATCAGAGTAAGACCGAGCGATGGTGACCGCGCAATTTATTTCCGTGCAGGTTTGAGCGGGGCAACTGTTCCCCGGGAAGAAGATCTCATTGAAATTGCCAAGCGGCGCCCTATCAACTTCAACATCTCTTACCCTGGCCTCTTTGCCGAAGGTATGGACAAAGACAAAGGACAAACACTGAGCCGTTTCATAAGACAAGTGCAAAAGGTCTGCCCAATGGTAAGTTTCGATGTCCACGGCTTCACAGAACTTGAGCACATTGAACCAGCTCTCTCACACGTTGATATGTGGAATGCGAATCTCGGTGAAGCGGCAAAAATATTCCTCGGCGAAAAAATCGAAAAACCAGACGATTTGCCCCCTGAAGACAAGCTCGAACTTCTGCGCAGGATCCAAGAAGTTGTGCAGGAAAAATATGTATCGGAAACAACACAACGACCAAGGATGTTTACGATTACAGACAAGCGAGGTTGCTTCGTAATGTTCCAATCCACAGATGGCAAGCTGCAGAGCAGCTACTGTGATTCCCCCTGTGCCAAGATTCCTGCGATCAATAAAACTGGTGCCGGGGATGTCCGATTTGGATTGCAGAGGCTCTACCTCGCCCGAGAAATGGGAGAAGCATGGCAAAACGGTACTGTTACTTTTGCAGATGCTGTTGAAGCGGTAAGAATGGGACAGATTGGAGCCACTCTTCAGGTCCAAGGGAAAGAGGCAAAAGCATTCTCTGGGGTGACACTCGCTTCAATACACAAAGCCGCAATAAGCGGCAAGAATTACGAAACCATCGCAGATCTCAGAGCTGAATTGCATGCAGTGTAAGTGGTGAAGACACCAGGATTTGTGGCGCTAGGACTTCCTCTTCCCCTCATACACAAACGCACTCCCAGAAAGATTGGAGGCGCCGTGGCAGTCGTGCTCTTCCTCTCGTGCTTCAATTCCGCCATCGAGGAACTGCACTTCCGCGCATGGCTGGATCCGGCACTCTCCCGCTCTCTGGGCAACGTTCTTGGCATACTGATCTCCGCGCTGGCATTCGGCTGCATGCACGGCCTTATCTTCTACGGCATCCCCGGCATACCTCCCACCCCCCTCTTCCTCATTATCGGAGCACTCACCATCGCCGGTGTATGCTGGAGTTTGCTCACGCGGATGCGGGGAGGAATCCACGCAGCATGGTGGAGCCACGCATGCGCCGACGCGCTGCTTATGCTGTGGGGGCTCCACTGGCTGGGGTACATATAACCCCAGAAATACTCCTTTCTCTGGGCAAGTGAAGCTCCACGACCTTGAAAGTCATGGCTTCCCAAATGTTCGTAACGAGCACAACGCGGAACCCGGCGAAGCAGGATCGCCAACATCGGATCCCGCATTCCTCCACGCCTGCGTGCCGAAACGCACTCCGGCATGCAGGCATGATCTGAAGATCGTGGCTTCCTGCGAAGTCGGGTGAGAAATGCGAAAGAAGCGAAAATGTTAGGAGAAAGGCCCCCTACGGGATAGGATTTTGCGAATCCTCATAACAATGGAAATACGCAATCTCGCCATCATCGCGCACGTCGACCACGGCAAAACCACGCTGGTGGATGCGCTCTTAAAGCAGGGCGGCGCGTATGCGGCACACGAGGAGATCCAGGAGCTCGCCATGGACAGCAACGACCAGGAACGAGAGCGCGGCATCACCATCTACGCGAAGAATACATCGATACGGCACAAAGGCGGGAAAATCAATATCGTGGATACACCCGGCCACGCGGATTTCGGGAGCGAAGTAGAGCGCATCCTGCGTACCGTTGACTGCGTGCTCCTCCTCGTCGATGCACAGGAAGGCCCCATGCCCCAGACGAAATTCGTCCTGAAGAAATCGCTGGAACTGGGCCTGAAACCGATCGTGGTGATCAACAAAATCGATAAACCCGCAGCCCGTCCGACGGAAGTGATCGATGAAGTCTTCGATCTCTTCGTCGCCCTCGGCGCGAAGAACGACCAACTGGATTTTCCCATTATCTACGCGAACGCACGCGAAGGGGTGGCAAAGCACGCACTCAAAGATGAAAGCAGCGATCTCACTCCCCTCTTCGAGACGATCGAAAAGCACGTCCCTCCCGCTCCGCAGCGGCTGGATGTGCCATTCCGCATGCAGCCATGCACACTGGACTATGACAACTACATCGGACGCATGGGCATAGGGCGCGTGTATGAGGGAAAAGCAGCTACAGGCTCGCCTGTCACGATCAAATCCCCCGACGGCACAGCACGCACCGGCCGCATCACCAAAATTCTTGTGGCAGAGGGGCTCCGGCGGGTCGAGATCCCCGAAGCGATTGCCGGCGACATGGTCATTCTCTCCGGCATACCGGATATCGATGTCGGCGAGACCATCACCACCGATCCCGATGCGGATCCGCTGCCTGCCATCGCCATCGACCCCCCGACGGTTTCCATGACCTTCGGCGTGAACACGTCGCCGTTCGCCGGACGGGAAGGATCGCTCCTCACCACCCGCCACATCCGCGAGCGGCTGGAACGCGAGGTGGAAACAAACGTTGGGTTGCACGTGAAACAGGTCAGAGGAAAAGATGCCTATGAAGTCTCCGGCCGCGGGGAGCTGCACCTCGCAGTCCTCATCGAAGCCATGCGGCGGGAAGGATTTGAGCTCGAGGTGTCGCGCCCGCAGGTACTCATGCAGACCGTCGGCGGGGAACGCCGCGAACCAATAGAACAGGTCATCATCGACGTGCCGGAAGACTGCTCCGGACGCATCATTTCCCTCCTCTCACAGCGAAAAGGAGAGATGGTGCAGATGCAAAGCAAAAAAGGACACGTGCGGATGGAATTTGATGTCCCGACGAGGGGGCTCCTGGGATTTCGCGGAGAGTTCATCATCGAAACGCGCGGCGAGGGAATCCTCACGCATGCATTCATGGGCTATGCGAAGCACAAAGGCCACATGCCAGGCCGCACGAGAGGTTCTATCATCTCCATGGAAAACGGTGAGGCGATGGCCTACTCGCTCTGGAAGCTGCAGGAGCGTGGTATCCTCTTCATCACTCCGCAGACCCCTGTTTACGAGGGAATGATCATCGGTGAGAGCAGCAAACCGGATGATATGAATGTGAACCCGATAAAGAACAAAAAGCTCACCAATGTCCGCGCATCGGGAACGGACGAGGCGATGAAACTCATCTCCGTGCAGAAGATGACACTCGAGCAGGCGATAGAATACGTTTCAGATGATGAACTTGTGGAGGTGACACCGGAAAGCATCCGCTTGCGCAAAAAGATCCTCAAGGGATACGAGAGGAAGAGATCGGAGAAGTAAAACATTGGTGGAGATGCCGGGAATTGAACCCGGGTCCAACGTGTAGAGAACGTGCCCGTACTGTCATGTCTCTTTCGGTACTCCCTGCCATAAGAAAGAGACGAAGAACGGCAGAGAGGGGTGATGCTGTATGTCTACTGCGTGCACATCAGGGCGCAGTACACCTCGCTGATGACGCCTCATCCCCGTAGCGAGGGTAAGAGGAGAGACGTGTCCGCGCTGGGCGGACTAAGCGGCCATCGCGTACAGAGGAACCGGACTCAGACGAGCCAGGACACCCTCAGCAATGCGGTTGGCCTTGCTAACAAGATTGTCGGCAATTATTGGGTGCAACATGTGGGTAACGGGAACCGTTGCCATCCCGAACAGAAGCGATCGAACGCTAGAAATCACGCTGTCGAAGCCTTTCATCCCCATCGGTGAATTCGAGATGAGCTTGTGCCCATGGGCACAAGCGAGTCCGAAGATCCGATGTCCCGTCGCTCCGAAGGAGCGAGTCGGGACAACTGTAAAGCAACCGGATGTTCACGGAACCCCAAGATCCGATGTCCCGCACGATGCGAAGCATCGTTAGCGGGACAATGGTGAACTACATGCCATTCACTGGACCCGCAGCTCCGAGGAACGAAGTGACGAGGAGCGCAGCGGGACAAGATGAGGTAAACCCCTAAAGCAGCCCGTGGTTCCAAAGAACTTCCATATTCTACCTCAAAAAAGCACTTTGGCTCTAGAAGAACCCCTACTTTCACTTTTTCCTTGAGAGTGGGAGCGAGAATGACACCGTCGTCCCCTCCCCTTCCTTGCTCTCCACCCAAATCCTTCCCCCCGCCCCTTCAATGATGTTCTTCGCAACGAAGAGACCAATACCGTTCCCCATAGGCTTGTATTTGTAGGCATCATCCCCGCGCATAAACTCCTTGAAGAGATACTGCATATCCTTCTCGGAAATTCCGCATCCATGATCCTGCACGGAAACCACCGCATCATGCTTCCTGCGCTGGGCAGAGATGGTGATGGTGGTCTCCGGAGGAGAGAACGCACTGGCATTTTCCAGAAGCTCGTTGACCACCGCGCCGATCAGCTTGCTGTCGAGCTGCATGATGACATCCTTCGGTATTTCCAACTCCACCACCTGCTTTTTCTGCTCCAGCTTCTTTGAGAACACCTCTATTTCCCTTGTGATGATGCTCCCGAGAGATGCTCTCTCCATGCTATAAGACAGCCTCCTGCTGTGGACCGTATGCGCCTGCTGGAGATCGTTGTACACGTGTTGCAGGAGAGCGATCCCCTCCTCCAGCTGTTTGCATGCATCCGTTTCTTTGCAAATGAGATCCCCGTACTTCTCTTTCACGATCTCCATCCACCAGCGGAAAATGGCGAGAGGGGTGCCGAGCTGATGCAGTGCAAGACCCACGAGCGCGCTGCGCTCCCTGTCTACTTCACGAAGAGTATTCATGCGGTGTATCCACGTCAGAACGAGCACAAAGACACCGAAGAGAATAGTCATCACTGCAAAGAGGATGATGAGGATGTTGGAGAATGCGCTCTTAGAAATCCTCATGTAGTCCTCTGCGGCCATATCGAGTCCAAGGATGGCAACAGCTTCTCCTGCGCCATTGCGGATAGGTGCGTACCCGGAAATGAAAGCACCCCACTGGTCGTTTGTTATTTCTTCATCCACTGTTGCCCGCTCAAATGCCTCATGTTGCATGGCTTCTATGCCACTTACATCGTACGGATCCCCGGGGTACGAGGGTTCCTCCTCCGGATCGATGATACCGTTTCCGTTCTCATCCCATTCTTCCTCCGAAAGGAACGAATCGGCATCCACCACAAACTCAAGCGTGTATGGACCTTCTGCCCGTCTCATGATGTAGGCGAATTTGACATCCGGGATCCCGCTGCGGATACGGTCCAACCTGTCCACCAGCTCGTGATAGAGCGGCTTTTCCATATCTTCCGGAGAGTGAATGCCCTCCAGCTCCTCACCTTGGAACTGCATGGCTGCCACTGCAGCTGCCGACCGCAGGCGCTCCCTGACCTCCCTCTCCATCGTCCTTAGCACACGAACGTACTGGACCGAGGCAGCCAGGAAGATGCCAACGACCACAAGCACCGCAAGAATGAAGGGAAGCCGTATTTTTTGCTCTGCAGAGGAGGTACTCATGGTAAATTGTGTCTTTCGTTCTATTCTAGCAAAAATTTGGCATCTGTGGTAGTCTGAATGCATGGCAAAGAGATCCGGAAACTTCTGGGCAGAGAGCTTAGGGCACTCTCTTGCATGCCTGCAGGACGGCATAGACGACGTGTGCAGGTGGGGATTTAAGAAGATGCGCTCCGCCAGTGAGAAGAAACTGCCAAAACAGCACAAAGAAGCGAACAAGTACGTGTACGGCCTCAAGAAGCTTGGCAAAGGAGCACTCGGCTTCCTTGGGAATGCCGGCGATGCGTTCTACGACAAGTACGCGGAACTCAAGAAGGAGGAGGAGAAGGGGGCAGGGAATTACCGGCAAAGCCGGTAGCGTTGAGGAGAGCCCCTGGAAGGGGCTTGCTCGATGTTGTTCCACCTGTCTGATTTCTGTGTTTCCTGTTCCACCTCCACCCCTACCCCCTCCTCCAGAGGAGGAGGGGAATATTTGTGTGATGTTTTTTGTCCCCCTTCTTCCTACTTGTCCTACCGTAGCTCCGAAGGAGCGAAGGAGGATGGAGGAAGGGGCTTAGGGGATAGAGGCAGGAGAAAAACAAACACAAACCTACCGTGGAGGAGAACATACACGCCGGAACGGTAGAACACCGGGATGTCTCACCGGCAGAGCCGGTGGGCGTACTATTTGTTGTTAGGACATCTTCTTCCAGTCTCTTATGTCTTTGTCGCGGATCGCATCCCGCGCTTTCGCAAAACCTTCTTTGGGCCTCCCCATGCCTGCTGCGACTTGCTCGAGGTTCGCCGGATCGTCGAGTAGCACGACGAGCGCATCGCGCAGCCGGGTAAGCTCCCCCTCGATCGCAGGATCTTTCTCGGAATCCGGGTTCATTGCATACTCCGTTTTCTTACGGGCAAGCTCAAGCGCAAGTGCCTTGTATTGCGCGGCGGGATCTCCTTCGGGTGCCATAAATGGGGAAGAAAGTACTGAAGTCCTTCTCTTAATGCAATCGTCTTCCTCTACATCTGCCCCACGGTATCCCAGATGTGAATCGTATTGCCGGGAGGATCGTGCCGCATGCCGCGGCTCATATCCCTACAAAGCAATAATCCCCTCCCTGTTACCATCTCAAGATGATCCTCATCCGTTGGGTCCGGTACGCTTGCAAGATCGAACCCGTCGCCCTCATCGACGACCGTCACGCATGCAATCACATCCGCTTCCGTCCTCCCAAGAGCTACCTGCAGACGTGTCTCAATGATTCTCTCCGGATCACGGAGATTCCCATGCATCGCAGCATTCTTGTGAGCCTCCTCCAACACTATCCCCATGCGAACGCGCTGAGCTTCAGTGAGCTTCTCCAGCCCCAGCTCAATCAGTACCTCATCTACCGCACCAAAAAGATCCTCCTGCACGCTCAGGAGATCGGAACCGAGAGGACCCAGGTACTCGTGCCTGTTACTACGAATGAACAGGAACACTCTTTCAGTGATTTCTCCCGGAGTTGCATCCTGATCCAGAGAACGAAAGAACCACTCCGCTTCGTCCTTCCAAATCTGGCGCTCACGCTCCTCTGTCCTTGCTGCAATATCTGCCCGTGCCGCCTCGAGTGCGTCTCCGGTGAGTCCGCCGCTCTTCCAGGAGCGTCTGCGGCTGAACGCCGGATGTACATCCAACTCTTCTAACATTGGATGTAATGTATTCCTTACATTCTGGAATTGTCAATGCCTGGAACACCGCTGAGGGAAGCGGAAAACGACACATCCCGACTCCATGCTGAAGAGAAAGCCAAAAACTCACTGCCCCTGAACCCGTGCGAAGGATTCCTGGGATACGCCTTTCCTCAGATTGCCTTCGGCTTTGGCACTTTTTTAGATTAGAGGTGACTATCCCCTGAAGGATAGTAAACGAGAATGTCATGGTGAGCCTGCCTGCCGGGCGTAGCCCGAAGGGCGAAGACTGGACGAACCATGACATCGGTGCCATCCTTCGTCAGAGCTCAGGATGACACCTATATGTGGCGGGATGGTCACCCAAAAGAAAAAGAGAGGGATTACAAAAAGAACAGAGAAAGGAAGAAAGTTTTTTTAGCGGTTCTGCTATTGTAGCTGCCACAATGCCCCCTCGTTCGACCGATGATCTCCGGCCCTTCGACTCACTCAGGGTCTCAATGATGATTTTTCCCCGGCATCAGTAATGCCTCCTACTTCCACAGACGATCTCCGGCAGGCGTACCTGGACTTCTTTCAGGAGAAGGGCCACGCCGTCATACCCGGTGCCCCGCTCATTCCGGAGAACGATCCGACCGTCCTCTTCACCACCGCCGGCATGCACCCGCTGGTGCCGTACCTCCTCGGGGAGCCGCACCCGGCAGGCAAGAGGCTCGTGGATGTGCAGCGCTGCATACGCACACAGGACATCGACGAAGTGGGAGACATCTCCCACCTCACGTGCTTTGAGATGCTCGGCAACTGGAGCCTGGGTGACTACTTCAAGGAGGGGGCAATAGAGATGAGCTTCCAGTTCCTCACGGAAGTGCTGGAAATCCCAAAGAACATGCTCGCCGTGAGCTGCTTTGAGGGGGATGACGATGCACCGAAGGATGAGGGGGCCGCTGCTTGCTGGAAGGAGGTTGCCCGCAGGCCGGACCGGCCCCTGCGGACCGGACACGGAGATGTTCTACTGGATCGGGAAAGGCAAACCACATGGGAACCCCAGGGAGAATGAGAAGGACTGGCTGGAGATCTGGAATGACGTCTTCATGCAGTACAACAAGAAGAAGGATGGGACATTCGAGCCGCTCGAGCAGCAGAACGTGGATACGGGGATGGGACTGGAACGCACTGCGGCCGTGATGCAAGGCGTGAGCAACGTGTATGAAATTGACACGGTGAAACCGATTCTGGATCACGTCCTCCGTCTCCATGAAAACGTGGAGGAAGAAGTGGGAGGCCGGCTGAAAGAAGAAACAATCCGCCACGCGCGTATCATTACCGACCATCTCAAAGCAGCGGTTTTCATCATTGGAGATGGCATCAAGCCCAGCAACGTGGACCGGGGGTACATCCTGCGCCGCCTCATCCGGCGAGCCATCCGCTCGGCACGGTCCCTCGGTATTGAACACAGCGGTGCGTTCACTCCCGCAATCGCGGAGACGATAGTGCAGCAGTACGGACACTTCTATGGGAATCTGCACGAGAAGGAGCGGGAAATCCGCGATGCGCTCAGCCACGAAGAAATGCAGTTTAGCAAAACGCTCACGGAAGGACTGAAGCAGTTCCAGAAGGCTGTGGAGAAAGCAGGAGACACCATCGACGGCGAGACGGCATTCCACCTCTACGACACATACGGTTTCCCGATAGAGATGACGCAGGAACTCGCGGCAGAAAACCACATGAAAGTGGAGAAAAAAGGATTTGAGGAAGCATTCAGGAAACACCAGGAGCTCTCGCGCAAGGGAGCCGAGCAGAAATTCTCCGGCGGACTTGCCGACCATTCTGCCGAAACCACCAAGCTGCACACCGCCACCCACCTGCTCAATGCCGCACTGCGCAAAGTGCTGGGAGGGCACGTGTTCCAGAAGGGTTCGAATATCACAGCCGAGCGGTTGCGGTTCGACTTCTCGCACGATGCGAAGATGACCCCCGAGCAACTGAAACAGGTGGAGGACCTGGTGAATAAAGCGATTGAGGAAGATCTGCCAATTCGCTACCACATCACCTCAGTGGAAGAGGCGAAGAAGGAGAATGCCATCGGTGTGTTCGACGAGCGCTATGAGAGCGAAGTGAAGGTGTACGTCGTCGGCAACGAGAAGATCACCTTCAGCCGGGAAATCTGCGGAGGCCCGCACGTGGCGCGCACGGGAATGATCGGGAAGTTCACCATCAAGAAAGAAGAGAGCTCCTCTGCGGGGGTGCGGCGCATCAAGGCGGTAGTGGAGGGCGGACCGGAGGAGATTGAATTTGCGACGGAAGGATGAGCGAGTAGCGTGTAGCGTTTAGCATTCAGGCTCATTGCTAACCGCTCACCGCTCATCGCCCCCCCCGCGAAGAGCAAATATTCCAAACACTCAAAAGAATGTACTATGGAAGAGTGTCCCCACGGCATCTGCTCTCCATTAGCCTCCTTGCGCTGCTGCTCCTACCATGCAGTGCTCTGAGCGCAACAATTACGGAATGGGAGTTTTCCGATGGCGTCTTCCACGAGGGCTGGGAAGCAGGAGGGAACCCCTCGTTCGAGAGGCGCCCGGATGGACTACTCATCACCACTCTTGCCCAGACACTCTTTGGCCGCTCGATTCAGCTCACCCACCCTATAGAAGTCATCGCCATCGACTACATGGGGTACGACCCCATCGAGGGGTGGGTGTACTGGCACAAGCCTGGCGACCACCCGGATGATCTCCTGCGTGCACCGTTTCTGTTCTCCCCCACGGAAGGAATCGGCACAGTGAACGTGGATATGACGAAGTATGACAAATGGAAGCGCAATGCGGATTTCGTTGGCATAGGACTCCCGGAAGGATCTCAGCTCCTCATCCAGAGAATCAGGCTTATGAGCTGGAGCCCCAGGGAGAAACTGATCGAAGGTCTCAAATCCTTCTGGACGTTCGATGTCCGCAGACCCTCGTCTGTGAATTTTCTCTGGGGACCGCACATCGTCTGGAATCCCCTCGCCCGGGAGATGATGTTCAGGGTCTCTGCCCCCGCCGCCGAATCCGTGAACCGGTACTTCTACTACGTCATGGCCGCAGGAATAGCCTGGGCAGGGCTGAAAATCCGGAAGCACCCTGTATCAAAGAAAAAGACGCTTACTGCACTGCTCACACTGATGGCAGTTCTGTGGATCTTCTACGATGTCCGGATGGGGAGCGAATTCTTCGGGTATCTGCAGCGCGATTACCGGAAGTACTGGAGCAGGCCTGTGGGGGAACGCACATTCCGCGAGCGCTCGTACTTTAACGACTTTGCCGCGGCCATCGCTCCGATGGTGCAGGACCGCGAGGAATACATTTTCGTCGCCACGCACCGCTGGCCGTTCCTCGGCCTCATGCGGTACTACACGTATCCCAGTGTCCCCACCCACCCGTTCCAGGAGGACCGGAACATCGACACATGGGTCGTGTACGACCGCCCCGACATCATTGTGAACAAGCAAGGGGAACTCGAGAGCGAAGGAGCAGTTCTCTCCTCTCCCGGAACGGTTCTCCATGAATTTTCTGAAGGAACATTCATCTTCCGCGAACAGTCATGAAACTCCTGCTGCTCCCCGTCGGCCTGCTCCTCCCCACCGTGTGCGGGTGGCTCGCCCTCACGCTCCTCGAACGGGATCACCCCGTGCTGCAGTCTCTGGAGCGCTGGACACTCAGCACCGTGTTCGGGCTGACTCTGACCATGTACCTGTCGTTCATCACCCACATACTGGGGATCATACGCTTCACATTCACAGGGTTACTTGCAGTACAAATCGTGACAGTGCTGGTACTGGGGCTCGTGTGGATGCGCATGAGAACCCTGTGGACCCCCTCTCCCCTCCCCACTCTCCCTGCCTCTCCCCGACTCCCGCGAGCAGTGAAAATGGTGCTCATCCTCCTCATGGTATGGACAGTACTCAAACTCCTCGGCGGATTCGCCGTGCTCACCGGCACTCCCCCCTACGAGGATGACGTCTTCAACAACTGGAACATGCGGGGAAAGCTCTTCTTCCTCACGCAGAAGCTTTCTCTGGAATACGAAGCAGGCAACGAGGCGCTGAGTACCGGCGGGGTGCACTCGTACCCCGTGACAGTACCCCTCACAAAAACCTGGCTTGCGTCGCTGGCAGGAGAATGGGACGAGGGACTGGTGAACAGCGTGCATTTCGTGTGGTTCCTCGCCTCGCTCTCCCTCGTGTACTGCACGCTGCGACGGAGGCTCTCCCGTGCATGGGCGCTGATAGGAGCCTATGGGCTCTGCAGTCTCCCGCTGTACTTCCTCCACGGAACGGTGGCCTATGCGGATGTCTTTCTTTCAGTGCACATTCTCGCTGCCATCTCACTGCTCTACGGAGCAGTGCAGAGCACAGACCGGCTGCGCAGGCTCTCCTTCCTGCGACTGAGCGCACTCGCCATGGGCCTCCTCGTCTTCACGAAGAATGAAGGGCTCCTGATGTACCTGCCCGTGCTGGTTCTCCTCGTGCTTGTGAGCCTCTGGTTCCTCCGTAAATCCGGCAAGCTCGAAGCCCGCGACATCCGCTCCGCGCTGCTCCACTACATAGTCCTCATCGGCATCGTGCTCATTCCGTGGATCCTCTTTAAATGGTTCCACCACCTCAACTTTGGCAATGCCAAACCCGTCTCAAACCTCACGATTGCCTGGCAACAGGGTGTTGCTAACGCCATCACCATCAACACCTTCTTCGAGGGAAACTGGATCTTCCTCTTCCCCTTCCTCCTCTGCATGCTCTGCGTGCGCTGGAAAGATGCATTCCGCTCGGAGGCAGTGATCATGAGCGCCCTTCTGCTCATCATTCTGCTCGGCCAGCTCCCCCTGTACTTCTTCACCGGACTCTCAACAGAGGCAGTGAATCAGACTGGATACGCGAGGGGGCTTGTACAGCTGGCTCCGGTCGCTATCACCTTACTCGTTCTCCTCACGAACTCGTGGTTCTCCCAGATACAACTCCAAGGGAAGGATCTGCAAAAAAACTGAGTGAATAGCTTGTAGGTTGTAGCTTGTAGCTTTGAGTTAAGCCCTAAGCACTAAGGTTCAAGAAATCAATCCTTAAGAAAAAACCAAGCAAGCACCTGAAAGCTGAAAGCCAATGAGCTCCGGACGCCTGTCCACTTCCATTTCTTTGTTTTTGAGGGGCTTCTGCATAGACTGTGGCTCACTATGCCAAGCTACGTCGCATTCCTGGGGCATCAGCCCCATATCAGTATCGCAGAACTCGCAGCAGTGGTGCCCGGGTTTACACTGCAGAAACGAGTAGAGAAGAAAGTTGCCATTTTTGAGTCACCTGAACCCCTGAAACCTGAAATTCTCTCCACGCTCGGCGGGACGGTTGTCCTCGCAGAGAAATTAAGCGACAGTGTGCTTGATATCAGCAACCTCCCCAAAGTGCTCGTGCAGGCACTCGAGAAAACCCGCGGGAGAAAAGTAACATTCGGTCTGCGCACCGTCGGACTGCCTCCGAAAACTATCCGTAATCTCTATCGCAAATGCAAAGACACATTACGCCATGAGGGGAGAGCGAACCGGTACGTGGGCACCGACCGGAAGCCGGCGGCAACGGTGCTCCTGCACGATGCGGGCCTGCTGGATGGCAGCCATGGATGCGAACTCACGATCATCGCAGGAGAGGAACTCTTCTGGGTCGGGCGCACCATTGCAGCACAGGATGTGGACTCCTACACCAAACGGGATATGGAGAAACCCGTGCGCGACACGACGGTGGGTCTGCTGCCGCCTAAGCTCGCACAGATCATGCTCAATTTCGGCCTGTGGCTCGCAAGGGAGAATGGATGTAAAGGCGCATTCAAGAAGACTCCGCAACTCCTCGTGCTCGATCCCTTCTGCGGCACCGGTGTGATCCCCATGGAAGCTCTCCTGCGTGGATGGCCCGTACTGGCATCGGATAAGGTCATGAAGGGGGTGAACGGCTGCAGCAAGAATCTCGACTGGCTCCGCAAAGAGGAGAAGATAGCCAAGAAGGACGTGCCGAGCGCCGTCTGGAAGCAGGATGCCCTGAAACCCTTCGAACTCAAAAACCCGCCCGACGCCATTGTGACGGAGACGAGTCTGGGTACGCCCCTGAAAGAGCGACCCACCCAGAAGGATGCCATGAAGGAGAAGACGGAGAATGAAGCGCTGCAGGAAGGATTCCTGCGCAACATCGCAGCGACACTCCCCGGCATCCCCATTGTCTGCACATGGCCTGTATGGCGCACGAAGGCGAAGCCCATCTTCCTGGAGAGAATCTGGAAGGTCCTCGGGGAACTCCCGTACGAAGTGGTACTGCCGGTGGAACCGGAAGATCCGGCGAGGCCAACGCTCTTTTACCGCAGAGAAGACCAGTTTGTCGGCCGCGAGATCGTCCTCCTCAAACCGAAAAAAGCAGAGGAGAAGAAGTGAGAGAATCGTTTTCAAACAAGCGTCGTTTGCCTATAATGCCGCAGCGTTGATCTGTTCCTCGGCCCCGCACTATTCGCATGCGCTCAAGTGCGGGACGAGTAACTCAGCTGCTATCCTATTCTCGTTCGGTCTTTCTCCACTTATACGTTCCTCGGTAGCTCAATGGTAGAGCATTCGGCTGTTAACCGAATGGTTGCTGGTTCGAATCCAGCCCGAGGAGCCAATTTTCACGAAGTGAAAAATAGAGACAAGGTTGGAAGAATTAATTAGCGTTAGCTTTTCTATACTTTCTACCGCTATCATGCATGCAAGAGCCATTATCCTTTAACGCTCACTAATATGCTTGCAGAAATAGGTATCATGGTCGGCTTCTACATAATGACAAGGATGCTGTCATTGGAAAGGACCAAGGAAGGTAAAGTATCATCCTTTGCTCGTGTTTTTTCCGCTGTAACATTCATTGTTACCGCACTGGTAGTTATAGACCTAGTTATAAGAGGCTTTTCTGCTTCCGCTGAAATTCCCACCTTCTAATTCATTCGTTCATTCCTGATAATCATGAAAAACCGTAATATTCCAATTCTTCTACTTTTGGCACTGTTGCCAACAAACGTACAATCTTTGACCAGTGATTTCCCAACTACTTGGAAACATGATGAAAAAGTACAAATAACTGGCAAGAATCTTGAGGGTGATGAACCGTTATACAAAGAGTTTTGTATCGCCCCGGCTGCGTTGAAAGATGAAAAGAAATGTTACGAAGAAGATGAATACAATGGGGAAATTGAGTTTGAAACATGGAGCAGTAGCAAGATTGAATTTTACCCACCCGAAGAAATACCTGCGAATGGTGTGGTGACATTGCACAGAGCCATTAAAGTAGAAAAGTGTTTTGGTTCCGCTGGCTGTATTGAATCCACTGAGGAAGAAGATATAGAACTGGGTACTTACATGGCAGAACCTTTCATAAAAACCGTAATTGACCTAAATAAAACAGCAAAAGCAGAAATATTTCGAAAAGGTGGAAGGTACGAAATACAGGGCACATATTTTGGCGAACGTGGCGATATTTTTCTGGTCACCCCTTATTCTGCACGCAAAGTTGAAAAAGACGACATAGATGAATGGAGCAGTAACACTATCGTTGTAACATTGAATAAATCAGATGTTGGTGATGCACTGGAAGGCATAAGGATAAACAACACGGCGCTAGGCTCAGAAACTTGGGAAATATCTGGCCAGAAGTCACAAGCCACAAAGAGCAGTAGCAGCCAACAGAGCAGTGAAGCCACAACAACCAATGTGTCTGTATTTACGGATATTAGTGCTTCACATAATTACTACCCTGCAATCAGCTGGGCAAAAAATAGCAGTGTTCTACAGGGATACCCCGATGGAACGTTTAAGCCTGATAGAAAGGTAAACCGTGCCGAATTCCTGAAAATTGTACTTGAAGCTAAGGGCGTTAGCGTGGCTACCAGTAGTACTAGCAGCGGTTTTAGTGATGTAGACGAAAATGCGTGGTACGCCCCATATGTCCGCTATGCAAAGGAGCAAGGTATTGTTCAGGGATACCCAAATGGAATGTTTAAACCAGAACAGGCAGTGAACTTCGCTGAAGCTCTCAAGATGGCCTACAACGCCCTAGGTATCACCACAAATGAAATAGGCAGCGACTGGTACGAGCGCTTCCTACAGCATGCAAAACTCAACAGCGTATTATTCACATCCGATGCAAGGGTGAGCGAGGATATGAATCGCAAGGATGTTGTATGGATTGTGTGGAAACTGATGACGCACGACGGTGACTGGCAGCAACCATCAAAGGTCACTAACACAACGCCGCCGCCCACGAACACATCGGCTGTGCAGTTCAAGGATGGAACCTTTGTTGTTGGCAAAGACATTCAGGCTGGAACGTATAGAACCCGAAAAGCAGCGAGCGGCTGCTACTACTCGCGCTTGAATGGTTTTAGCGGTGAATTGGAAGACATCAATTCCAATGAACTGACAAACGCACCATCCATTGTCACGATTGATGCCAGTGATAAAGGCTTCAAATCGTCAGGCTGTGGAACATGGACGCAAGACTTGTCTGCAATCACGACGAGTAGAACATCCTTTGGCGATGGCATGTTCATCGTTGGAACTGACATTGATGCTGGAACCTACAAGAATAGCGGTGGTTCAAGTTGCTACTACTCGCGTTTGAGCGGTTTTAGCGGCGAATTAGATGACATCGTTTCCAATGAACTGACTAGCGCATCGGCAATCGTGACCATTTCTGACAGCGATAAAGGGTTCAAGTCGGCAGGTTGTGGTACTTGGACGAAAATGTAATGACTCTTTCGCCTCTATCTTCCCCTTCCCTTTATGCTCGCTGAAATTGGTATCATGATCGGTTTCTACATCCTAACGAGGATGCTCACGATTGAGCGGAACAAGGACGGCAAAGTGTCTTCCTTCGGGAAGGTCTTTGCGGCGGTTACGTTCATCATCACAGTCATCATAGTCATTGATTTGGCGATGCGTGGCTTTTCAGCCACTAACTCAATGCCGACATTCTAAACAGCGGTAGCAGCGCGTAGCACTTCATCTGGCTGCATCGGCAGGACAATACTGACGAGCTTGATTTCCCTGCCAAGCTCTATGATTTCCTGCGCCCAATCCGTTCGCATACGTTCAAGGATGGGGAGCCAATTTTCACGAAGTGAAAATGGCGACGAGGGGTGGATGAGAAGTATCCGAGGACTGTCATGCTGAGCCCGAGGAGCCATAAATTGACAATATTAATAGATAGTTGTTATATACAATATATGAGTGGACCTCATCCCACAGAATTTGATCAGGTTTGCAGCTCTGCACTCGATGCTTTTCAGTCAGGGAAGACACTCACTTCTGATGAAATTGTTGCGGCAACTACTCGGTTTCCTTTTCTGCTTCAATGTGTCTCTGGTAGAGGGGATCCTGATCTTCCATCAGATGAAGCGGATCTCCGACAGAAAGCTGCCATTGCAGATACAGTCATTGGAAATATTGAAAGCGGCATCGAAGCTCTTCGTAGCAAGTTATTGCAGAGTACACAAAACCATCCTCCACATATTTTGTCACCATTCAATAGAGTTCAGCGAAATGCTCAGAATCCTCTCCGGAATAAATATCGACTGTATCTTGCGGCACTTGAGAAAAACCTCCCACAGTATCCAATACCCATGAACGCATTTTTCTACATGCTTGCGGGAAAAAACAGACAGAGGGTTGCAGCCTCTTTTCGTGATGGGGATCGCACGATGTTTGCCGCTGAAAATTTCTCCTCCCAGTGTCCTATCGATGGCATCGTCGCATGCCATGAGACCGTTCATGTGGCGCAGAACGATGCGGTGCAGTCAGGTATTACCACTATCGCGCGGGCGCGACAGTACCTCGAACGACTGAAGTTTCTTGGGAAAAGACCAAGCGTAGTACTCAATGGAGAATTACCCGCGTACACTCGCGAGTTGCAGATTGCCGATGGAGTTCTCCAGGGGGCACTACGGAACCCCGGCGCAGTAACAGAAGACGAAGTCATTGCCTCACTCGGTGCAAAGCGCCCGGAACAGCAAATTGTTACTCGTACACTCCTGCGATTAGCCAGAGTCTTCCCGGGTTTTTTCCGCCATACACCGGACCAAAGATATCCAGAGTCTTTCGCCTCTGAAGTAATCAACATCTGCCGATCCGAACGCTATGCAGTTTACGCACTTTCTTCCTCCGACTTTTTGGGGGATTTGGAGGAGATATGAACAGCTACACACACGAAAGTGTAAATGCGGTACTATGGTGTTCATGAAAAACCCTCGTTGGTACCTTGGATTTCTTGGATTCCTTGGATTGAACGGAATTCCTGAGGTGCTCACACAAGACCTGTTTGGCTCACTGTGGCTGCTCTGGTTCTTATGGTTTCTCCATTTCATACCGCAGAGAAAACCCTGAGGTTCTTCTGAGAAGGAGGACAAACGGTTTGGCATTCTGGAAATATCCAGCCTGGAAAGCCATGATTGACAATAACCACCAAAATGCTTTATAATATCACTAGTGGCAGAAACCCCTCAAAAGCAGGAGCCAGATCCTAAAGTCCTAGAAGCTAAACAATGCCTCGAAGGGGCAGGTATTCCCTGCCAGATCGCGTACGGCGGTCATGCAATTCTCTTGGGCATGACTGCAACGTACGGAGAGGCAAAGAAAGTCCTCGGAGACCAGAAACTCGATGTACCCGTGCGCCTGCCGGAACGACACGGGCAGCGGGGCATACGAGGCGTCACGGCGAATCCCTACCACAGAGCTGCACTCCAGCCTGTGGAGGGCAACACCCCTCAGGAAACATCTGCAGAGGCAAATGAGGTAGAAAAACCAGTCGTTGCCACGCCGGAGGCAGCTAAGCTCATGCAACTTTTGGAGGGGAAAAGAATTTGGCATCGTCTCAGTGAGAAAAATGGAAATGTAGTGTACGTAAAAAGCGGGACCGATTACCGCGAAGCGAAGAAACTTCGGGATCAAAAACCGCAGCTCACCACCGTCTCCCTCTTCATCGAAGAGTAGGAACATACTGTACTTTCCTATTCCAGAGACTATGGAACGGTACGGAAATCCTCAGAGCATGCGGGGGGTTGTTCTCAGTTCCTACTCCCCCCATGGCTCATCGTGGTGTGATTTCGTCATCATCATGATGGCGTGCAGCGATGTCGCCGCCTTCGCGTGCGCGGCAAACGTCTCCCCAAATCCATCAAATGGTTGGTGCGGCCCTATGGTGTGCTCATAGCAGTAGATGAGTTCTCCGAGTTGGTGGCAGTCCAGTGGAATACCTGCTCTTGTGAGCGCCCTCCGGATATCCGGTATGTGCTCCGGATCTGGTGTGTACTCTGCAAGAAACTGATCGATGGGCTCTGTAAGCCGGACAGCCGCCGGAGTGTACGCACTTGCTTCCATGTGTTATGAATGGGGAAAGGAATACTGCGTCTATGATCAGGAAGGAGAGGCATCTTGTCCCGCGGGACCGTCTTTGAACTGACAGGACAAGAGGAAAAGCGGCTCTAGAAGCTCCAAAGAAAACTCCGGGTGAACTCGCGGGTATTTTTTCCGGTTTTGATACAGAATAGTTTTAATGCCTTCAGAAAAAACAGATACTGAAGAACACCACACCGTGAAGAGGGCAATGCTACACTTCGCCTATGCAGACGTTCCTCCGGAGGATCTACGCCTTCGCGTGCCTCAACCATTGCATCCTCATCTACCCCGTGTACGCGATTCTCTTTCAGGAGAGCGGACTCAGCAGTATCCAGGTCACATCACTCTTCATGCTGTGGTCCGCAGTGACGGTCGTATTCGAGGTGCCAACCGGCGTGCTGGCGGATAAGTATAAGCGCAGGAACATCCTCGTCTTTGCACAGCTGCTCAAGGGCGGGTGCTTCCTCTGCTGGCTCGCGAGCAAGACCTACTTCGCGTTCGGTGTGGGATTTTTCCTGTGGGGGATCTCGTCCACGCTCATGAGCGGAACATTTGAATCGTTCGTGTACGACGAGCTCAAGCACTGCGGGAAAGAAGAAAGCTTTAAGAATGTGGTCAGCCGCATACGTGCATCAAGTTTCATTGGAATCACCATTGCTGTGCTCCTCGGAGGAATCATTGCCGAGTACGGCTATGACTCAGCACTGATCCCCAGCAGCATCGTGCCGTTCCTGAACATACTGGTCCTGTTCAGCATTCCCTCGGTGGCACCCATGTGCTCCACGGGAGAGCGGGCATACTTCCGCATTCTCGTAGATGCTTTCCGGGAAGCGAAGAACAACCCTGCACTCCTCCGTCTCATGATCTTCTTCGCAATCACCTTCGGTTCCATGGGCGCATCGGATGAGCTCTGGGAACTCCTCTTCCGTGAACGGAGCTTCACCCTCGCAACCATCGGCTTCCTGTTCGCCATTGGCAACACCGTCTCGGCTCTCGCCTGCCTCTCCGTGCAGTACCTCCCTCTCCAGGGGAAACGAGCCTACGCGTTCGTCATCATCGGCGGTCTTGCTTCCGTGCTCCTGGCACTCCTAAGAAGCCCGTTTGCCATCGTGCTTGCTTTCGTGTCGATCTTCATCCTCGAAGCAGCATTCACGCTGTTCCAAACACGCCTGCAGCACGCCATCTCTTCCCACCAGCGCGCGACCGTGTCCTCCATCAACAGCCTGCTCCTGGAAATGGTTGCAATCGTGTTCTACTTCCTCGCAGGCATATTGGCAGACCGTTTTGGCTTCGTCTCTTTTCTCTGGCTCCTCGGCATCATCACAGGAGCTGTCTCCCTGCTCTACCTGTTCCTCCCATCGGAACCCGTGGCAGAACATCAAACAGTGAGTCTTGCAGAGAAGTAGCGTGCCTCTTGTTGACTCGTTTGCTCGTTACTCGTTCCTCGTTCAAACGAGCCAACGAGAAAACGAGCTCACGAGCAAACGATTATTTGGCAACAAACGCCGTTGCACCCAGCCACGCAAGATCAAATACCGCCTTCATCGTGCGCGCGAAGGTAGAACTTTCGACGAGCAGACCGAGGAGTTCACCGGTCTTCAGGGAAACGATACCCACCGTGTTCCCGAAGATGAGCACTTCGTTCTCGAACGGGAACTGTTCCTTGTTCACGAGGAGGATTTCGATGAGATTCGGATCGTAGCTCGCCGGGAGGAAAGGATCGATGACATGCACCGTCTCCACGGTATTCGGCGAGAGGTAACGGGTTTTTATGCCCTTCTGCAACCGCTCGTGCGTGTAGCTGCGGAAAAATGAAGGAAAGAATTCCGTCACCGTTTTCAAATTTGTGTAGCCGAGGATTTCTTCCTCTGCCGAGAGCGATTCGGAGAAGACGCGCTCCACCCCATCCCGCCCCTCGTAGAAGCGTATCTTCGGCTTAAACCGCTGAGAGCTCGCGAGCGTCTTGAGCTGCGGCAGTAACCCCCGCGCAATGTTCACCCGCTCCTTCGCGAGCTGCTCCAGCTGCTCCGGAGGTTCGGGCGCGAAACACTTCACTCCATTCTTGTTGTACTGGGAGAGGAGACGCTTCTCAAGAAGGTTCTCCAGTGTGTGGTAGCAGCTCACGCGGTGCACACCCGCCTTGCGTGCGATGGTGGAAACAGGACCGCCATTGATCTCCAGACAGGCAAGATAGACTTTTGCTTCCTCATCGCTTAAGCCCAGCTTGAGCAGATCGGTAATCATATCGTCATGGTGAGCTGTCATGGTGAGCGTAGCCGAACCACGAACCATGGCGTAATGATCTGCACGTCGTCCCTCGGCTCCGCTCGGGATGACGTGCTTTCTCATATAGTATAGCAGGTTTTCCCGTGTGTTGTAGATTTTTTTCTACAGTATTTGGAACTGATTTTTTGGCTTTAAATAAAGCTAAAATCAATACTGTCACTTCAGATGTTGGACAAAGTTGACGAAGTGATGGACAATGACAACGGCGGAATGTGTACGCTATTTTTTATATTGTGAAATATTTTTCTATGAATACAACCCTTCGTCAGGCTCAGGGCAAAGGATGCATCCAGTGCTCGGCAAACTTCGTCACGGAAGACAAGGATCTGGAGCTCTACGAAAAAGCATCGCCGCGACTGAAAGGAAAGTACTGGCATATCCCCTCCCCCACGCTCTGCCCGGACTGCCGCGTGCAGAGGAGAATGGGCTGGCGCAACGACCGGACGTTCTACCACCGCAAATGCGACCTCTCCGGCAAGCAGATTATCTCCATCTACCCGGAGAACACACCGTTCCCCGTGTACCATCAGAGTGAATGGTACGGAGACAAGTGGGACCCGATGGGGTACGGACAGGAATACGATTTTTCCCGACCCTTCTTTGAGCAATGGCATGCACTCATGCTCAAAGTACCGAGACTCGGCATGGATCTTGTGAATTGCGAAAACAGTGATTACTGCAACTACTGCGGAGATGATAAAGATTGTTACCTCGATATCGCCGGCGAGGCGAACGAAGACTGCTTCTTTGATCTCTTCACCAAATACAGCAGGGATTGCATCGACTGTACTTTCGCGTACCACTCCGAACTCTGCTACGAATGCATTCAGTGTTATGGCTGCCATACCTGCCGCAACTCCATGTACCTGGATGACTGCAGCGACTGCGCGTTCTGCTTTGACTGCAAAGGATGCAGGAACTGCCTGCTCTGCACCAATCTGCGCAATAAAGAGTACTGCATTCTCAATGAGCAGCACACAAAGGAGGAGTGCCAGGCGAAGCTTGCCGAACTGAATCTCGGATCGAACAATGCTCTCAGGAGCGTCTTCGATATCTGGAAGAAGATGCGCATAGAAAGAGGCATCTATCGCGACATGTACAACCTCAGCTGTGAGGATTGCACGGGGAATGACATCAAAAACTCCAGAGACTGCCACCATTGCTTCAACGCCACAAACTGCGAGGATTCTAAGTACCTCTACGACGTGCTTGACGCGAAAGACTGCCAGGATCTCAACTACTCCCTCTACAAGCCCGAAGCCGCATACGAACTCATTTCCACGCTCTCCATGAAGTTCAGCGCCTTCAACATGGCTTCGCACTACTGTGTCAATGTATATTACTGCGATCTCACGAACAATTCAAAGAACCTCTTCGGGTGCATTGCGCTCAACCACAAGGAGTACTGCATTCTGAACAAGCAGTACACGAAAAAAGAGTACGAAGACCTCGTCCCAAGAATCATCGTGCACATGCAGAAAACCGGGGAATGGGGCCAGTTCTTCCCTCTGAGTATCTGCCCGTTCGGCTACAACGAAACAGTGGCGCAGGAGTACATGCCGCTCACAAGAAAAGACGTGGAATCACGCGGGTGGCGATGGGCAGAAGAGCAGAAGGCAGAGAAGGAGTACATGGGACCGAAGGTGGAGGTGATCTCTGTGAGAAAATTCTCATCTGCGAACTATCCGGGAAACCCTACAAAATCATCCCGCAGGAGTTCAAGTTCTACAAAAAGCTTGGAATCCCCGTTCCGAAGCGCTCCCCCCTCCAGCGCCACAAAGATCGCAATGTGCTGCGCAATCCTCGTACACTGTGGAAACGGACATGCAGCAAGTGTAGAAAAGGCGTGCAGACGAGTTACGATCCGAAGAGACCGGAGAAGATCTACTGTGAGAAGTGTTACCTCGATTCCCTCCATTGAGAATGTCGTATGTCGTATATCGGGAAATCCCCAAGGGGGAGAAACCCAAAGCTTCATACGTACTGACCAACATGTGACATTCCATATTCCATATTCCACATACGCATGATTCGTACCTGCACGCTCACCGGCCAACCCTTCGAGATCCGGCAGGAAGACCTGAAGTTCCTGGAGGAAATCTCCCCTGTCTTTCAGGGGAAGAAATACCCTCTCCCGGCCCCGGATCTCTGCCCGACCGCACGCATGCAGGTGCGCCTGGCACAGCGCAACGAGCGCTTCCTCTACCACCGGAAATGCGACCTCTCCGGCAAGCAGATCATCTCCTGCTACTCACTGGATAAGCCTTTCCCCGTGTACGAGAATGATGAGTGGTACAGCGATAAGTGGGATGGTAAAGAGTACGGAATGGAGTTCGATTTCACCCAGCCGTTCTTTGAGCAGTTCGGGAAATTGCGCGCCCGCGTGCCGCGGCTCGCGCGCATCCTGGAGAAGCCCTACGAAAACAGTGACTACTGCAATACGGCAAGCCAGGTGAAGAACTGCTACCTTCTTTTCTCCAGCAATCAGAATGAAGATTGCTACTTCGGGTCGTGGGTGAACCAGTGCAGGAGCTGCGTGGACTCTCTGAATGTGGAGAACTGCGAACTCTGTTATGAGTGCGTCGGCTGCAGAGACTGCTATGCGCTGCGGTACGGAAGGGACTGCATCGGCTGCCGCGAGAGCTTCTTCCTGCGCGACTGCCAGGGATGCAGCAACTGCTTTGGCTGCACAAACCAGGTGAATAAGCAGTACATGGTCTTCAATGCACAGAAGACGAAAGAGGAATATAAAGCATTCCTGAAGGGGGTGAATATTGGGAGTTACAGCGAAATGGAGCAGGCAAAGGAAAAAATCGAATCACTGCTCGGGGATCCTATCGTGAAGGAGTACCACGGAACGAACCTCGAGCACTGCTCCGGTGACTACCTGCGCAACTGCCGCAATGCGTACCGATGCTATGAGGCAAACAACATCGAGGATTGCAGCTACTGCCAGTGCCTCCAGAACTGCAAAACCAGCATGGATCAGAGCTATTGGGGACAGGGAACGGAACTCATCTACTTCACCCAGGCATGCGGATACAACTGCTATCACATCCTCTTCTCCAATATCTGCTGGTCTGAGTGCAGCAATCTCCTCTACTGCGACCACTGCTTCTCCTGCAGAAACTGCTTTGGATGTGTAGGTCTCCGCAAGGACGAATACTGCATCTTCAACAAGCAGTATTCCAAGGAAGAGTACGGGAAACTGGCCGGAAAGATCATCGGACACATGCAGAAAACCCCACTCCGCTCCCCTTCGGGGAGCTTCGCGGGGTATGAATGGGGGCAGTACATCCCGCCCAGCCTGAGCATCTACGCCTACAACGAAACACTGGCGCAGGAACAGGTTCCCCTCACCAGAGAAGAAGTGCTGAAGCGCGGCTGGTTATGGCTGGACGAAGAGGAACAGGAAAAGCAGTACATGGGACCGCCCTTCGAACAGCCGGATACCATCGATGGAGTGACAGACTCCATCTGCAACAGAATTCTGCACTGCAAAGCAACCGGAAAGCCCTACAAAATCATTCCGCAGGAACTCAAGTTCTACAAGCAGATGAACATCCCTATCCCGCGCCTGCACCCGGACGAACGCCACAGGAGACGGCTACAGCTGCGCAATCCCGGAGATTGAGACGACGTACGCACCGGAGAGGCCGGAAATCGTGTACTGCGAATCCTGTTACTTACAAACCGTCCACTAATGACGACTATTCCACTCTCTGATGGCACAAGCGGATTCGCCCTGAGCTCGTCGAAGGGCGAGAAGTGTTACCTACAAACCGTCCACTGATGCACAAATCCTGCGCCAATTGCGGCTCCTCCTTTGAGATTACGGATGCGGATCTCGCCTTCATTGAGAAAATTTCACCGATGTTCAGTGGAAAAACGTTCCACATTCCTGCTCCTCACCATTGCCCTCCCTGCCGTGAGCAGTACCGCATGAGCCACCGGAATGAGCGGAATCTCTACCACCGAAAATGCGACCTGACCGGAAAACAAATAATCTCCATGCACAGTCCGGAAGAGCCGTTTTTAGTCTATGAGCAGGGAGCATGGTGGAGCGACCAGTATGATCCTCTTGCCTATGGAAGGGAGTTCGATTTCAGCCGGCCATTCTTCGAGCAATTCAAAGAACTGGAGCTCGCTGTTCCTAAACTTGCCCTCATCAATGCAAAGAGCGAAAACAGTACATACACGAACTATTCAGCGGAAAACCGGAACCTGTACATGGTGGTTGGAGGACTGGGAGCCGAAGACTGTTACTACAGCTATCGCGTCTTCTATTCCAAAGACATCTGCGATTGTTATGATATCTACAAATGTGAGCGGTGCTATGAATGCTCGGAATCCGGGAATCTCTATAACTGCATCTTCTGCACAAATTGCTTCAATTCCTTCGATCTCGTCCTCTGCAAAGACTGCATAGGATGCAAGAACTGCTTCGGGTGCGTGAATCTCCGCAACAAGCAATTTTACATCTACAACCAGCCATTCTCCGAAGAGAACTACCGCTCAAAGGTCACTGAACTTAAAAAGAACCTGAAACTTGTGAAACCGGATATTGAGAAGTTGCACGCCACAGTCCCCCATCGATTCGCACAGCAGGTGCAGTGCGAGAATATCACAGGTGACCAACTCTGGCAGTGCAAAGACTGCACAAACTGCTACACGCTCAAGAACTCCCGTGATTGCGCATACACACGCATTGGAGAAAATGGTAAGGACTGTACGGACTGCAATTTTTGCGATAACTGCGAGCTGCAGTACTTGAGCTGCAATAATGAGAAGAACTACAACATCATGTTCAGCTCGCTCATCTGGTACTGCAAGTATGTGCTGTACTCCATGAACTGCTTCAATAGCCAATACCTCTTTGGCTGCACGGGGATGAAGAAACACGAATACTGCATTTTCAATAAGCAGTACTCAAAGAAGGAGTACGACGATCTCGCAGCCAAAATCATCGCCCACATGCAGTCAACTGGTGAATGGGGAGAGTTCTTTCCTCCCCATATCTCTGCATTCGGATACAACGAAACCGTAGCAAATGACTACATCCCTCTCACAGAACAAGAAATCCATGTGAAAGGATGGAAATGGCGCCAGATGCAATCAGAGAAGGAATATTTGGGGCCCCCGATAAAAATTCCTGATTCAATCGAGGAGGTTGAAGACGCAATCTGCGAGCAAATACTCCTCTGTGAGGGAACGGGGAAGCCGTTCAAAATAATCCCGCAGGAACTCAATTTTTACCGCACGCTCGGCCTGCCGTTGCCGAAGAGATGTCCTGACCAGCGCCACACCGACCGGATGAACCGGCTCAATCCTCGCAGACTCTGGAACCGAACCTGTGCGAAGTGCGGAAAAGCACTGCAAAGCACCTACGCACCCGAAAGACCCGAGATCATCTATTGCGAATCCTGTTACCTTGCAACTGTGCATTGATATGAATGCTCTACGAATCATGATCGATAACACAGGATTCGCCCTGAGCTCGTCGAAGGGCGAGAAGTGTTACTTACAAACCGTCCACTGATGCAGAAATCCTGCACCAACTGCGGCTCTTCATTTCCCCTGCCCCCACAGGAACAGGAGCTCTATCGCACGCTCGATGTGTTGAACCCTGTGGAGTGTCCAGATTGCCGGCGGCAACGACGGTTGATGTTCCGCAATTTCTTCCATCTCTACCATCGCACGTGCGATCTCACGGGGAAAAAGATCATCTCCATGTACGATGAGGACGCGACGTTTCCGGTTTATGGCATTCAGGAATGGTGGAGCGACCGCTGGGACGGGCTGCAATACGGCGTCGATCCGGACTTCTCGCGCCCGTTCTTCGGACAAATGACAGTCCTCCACCACATCGTCCCGCGCATTTGTTTCATGAACGTGAACTGCGAGAATTGCGACTACTGCAACATGTCCAATGGCAGCCGTAATTGCTACCTGGTCTTCGGAAACGTCGGAAACGAAGACTGCATGTACGGCCACATTGTCTGGCAGTCCCAGAACTGCTACGACTGTCTCTATACCTACCGCAGCGCCTTCTGCTATGAGTGCATCGATTGTGTGCAGTGCCACACGCTTTCCTTCTCTCGTGACTGCGACAACTGCACCTCATCGATGTTCCTCGTCCACTGTGTGGGATGCAGTGATTGCTTCGGGTGCGTCGGTCTTAAGAATAAGCAAAATCACATCTTCAACGTGCCGCACTCCAAGGAAGAGTACGCGAAAAAGATCGATGCACTGAACACCGGAAACATCCGCACTGTTTCGCTTGCGAAGGAGAGAGTACAGATGCTCATCGGGAAGGAAATCGTGAAGCACTATCATGGGTTTAACTGTGAAAATGTCACCGGGGATTACCTCTACAATTGTAAAAATGTCATTGAAGGATACGACTTGAAGAACTGTGAGGATTGCCTGTACAGCGCCACGCTCGACAGTTTCACAGACAGCATGGATTGCAACTTCTGCGGCATCAATGTCGGGAAGCACGCCGAGCTCTGCTACAACTGTCTCACTGTTGGCCCCAACTACCGGATGTTTTGTTGCCACGCCTCGCAGAACGACAACGCCAATCTCTTCTACTGCGATACATGCCATGGGTGTCAGGACTGCTTCGGGTGCATCAGCCTGAAGAAGAAGCGCTACTGCATCCTCAATAAGCAGTACACGAAAGAGGAGTATGAAACGCTCGTACCCAAGATCATTGAGCACATGAAGAAGACTCCATACCAGACGCCTGGGGGCGTCGGTACGGGGCAGGCCGGCGAATGGGGGCAGTTTTTCCCGCGCGAACTCTCTCCATTCGGCTATAATGAAACAATTGCGCAGGTATATTTTCCGCTTGAGAAGGAACAAATCCATGAAAAAGGATGGCGCTGGAAGGAGGAGCAACCGGACGAGTTGCAGCAGAATTATCTGGGAACCCAGGTTGCGATCCCGGACGACATCCGCGCCGTTCCGGATGCTATCTGCAACCAGATCCTGCGCTGCGAAGGATCCGGCAGACTCTACAAAATCATTCCTCAGGAACTGAAGTTCTACCAGCAGATGAATCTGCCACTCCCCCGAAAGTGCTTCATGCAACGACAAAAAGAGCGTTTCGCCCTGCGAAATCCGCGGAAACTATGGCAGAGGAGGTGCGGGAAGTGCGGGAAGGAGATTCAGACAAGCTATGCACCCGAGAGACCGGAGACAGTGTATTGTGAGGAGTGCTACCTGAAGGAAGTGTATTAGATGAGAAGTCGGTATTTTTCTGAGGATTACTGCTCAATGGACACGCTCATAAATATCTACGCCACCAATGGTTGAGACGTGGATGTAATCATCGAGCGGATAGGGAAAAGGAGGAACATCCGGCATGAGAACAATGAACTGCGGTGGATTTTTCTGCAGAGCGTCAGTGAGTTCCAGCTCATATCCTCCTTTCCTTTGAATGTGGTAGAAAACAGTAAAGCGACTTGGCGGAAGGGTGCCGGTTTGGTAGTACAGCCGGGCAGCATTTCCCCACATAAACATACTTGGCTCATCTTTCGCACGACCAAGGATAAATCTGACGATCCTGCTGTCCCTTGGCGTTCGGGGATCAAAAAATTCTTCATAGGCAGCAAGCGTTTTTTGACCGGTTAAAAAGTCAACGGAGTTTGCATAGTAACCAACTGTTTTTGTCAGACTCCAGTGAGTGAAAAAGGTGAAGAGGAGGTAGCTCATCACAACCAGCCCTCCGGTGAGAAAATACTTATACTGCGTTTTGGAGCAAAACAGCATGCCGAATACAAGCGCAAAGCTGGGGATGAGAACGATCAGGTAATGCGTATAGGATCGGTGTGAGAAGAAGCTATTGAACAATGAAAAAACAAACCATACGCAAATAAAGAGGACGGGCTTTGATACTGTATCTCTATTGACTGCCAGCCCTATCACAATAACCGAGAGCAACAGCAATTTGCTGATCAGCATCCCCTGAGGGAAAAGAAAAAAATTGTTGCATCCAACATACCAGACAGTACTCAGGAACGTTGCCTGGATGTAGTCGCCGAGTACTCCCTTCGATAGAAAGTAGATGATACTGAGAATAAATGGCAGAACAAAGCCAGCGGTGAGCGCTGCGAACTGTCGCCATGAATCGGTCATGGCACGAACGAGTGGTCTGAATGATACTTGCCCGGGGAGAGATACAATCAGGAAGAAAACCAAAAAAGCAGCAAAATCAAAGATACCAACGATCTTATACAAAAAGGCGATACCCAGGAGCATGCCTGCCAGCAGCAGATACCTCTGCTTTTGTGCTCTCTCTGTTGCAAGATAGACAAGATAACCTGCAGCGATACTGAACGGCAGCATAAAATTCTCTGCGTTTGCGATATTGCCCTCAAAAGTTGGCAAGCCAAAAAGAAGGGTAAACCCAAGCGTGGAGGCAATCACCGCCTTCCTCTCTTGAAACAATTGCACAGCAAGCCGGAAAAACAGAACAATGCTGGCGAGTCCGAAGGTGAGTGAGAGAAGCCTGAGAAAAAACTGATCCCCGCCAAAGAGAGCATAGGTGTAGTAGAGAAGTGGCGGTTTGTTGTCCCAGATCTGACTGTAGAGCGTGTATCCTCTGTTCAGCGCTAAAGCGATTGTTTGGTAAATCCCCTCATCACCGTACCAGTAGGGTTCAGCCAGCGAGGGCAGACGAAGAAAAAAGAAGAGGAGTGAGACCACCACGAGAAACCAGAAGGCAAAAGATTTCTCCGTTCGTCGCATATGTGCTTGCTTTATCAGTGACTTTATACCCCGTGCCCTTTCCAAACGTCAACCTGATATGAAAGACAAGCACAGGTGGGGACAAATGGAGTATTGCGAGGAGTGCTATCTCAATGAAGTATACTGACACCCATGCCCCACACCTGCACCGATTGCTCAGCCCGGTATGAAATTCCGGAGGATGAACAGGTGTTTCACGCAGATATGGGAGTCCCTCCCCCAAAACAGTGTCCGCACTGCCGCTTCGTCCGCAGACTCAATGAGCGCAACGCGAGGAATCTCTACAGACGGAAATGTGATCTGACCGGGAAGGAATTCATCTCTCCCTATAGCGATGTCCCCTTCCCCGTGTACCATCCTGACGTGTGGTTCTCGGACGACTGGGACGACCTGAAGTACGGGAGAGACATCGACTGGAACCGTCCCTTTTTCGATCAGCTCCTCGAGCTCTTCCACTGCGTTCCCCACCAGGGGCAATTCATCTGCCCCGGCACACTGGAGAACAGCGAATATGTGAACTGCGCCGGATACCTGAAGGATTGTTACCTGGTTGCCGAAACGGACTATAACGAGAAGTGCCTGTACGGTAACAGAGTCTTCCACAACATAAGTGTTGTGGACTGCAGCAACATCTACGAGTCAGAACTCTGCTACGAGTGCATAGACTGCACCAAGTGCCACAGCTGCCGTTACTGCATAGACTGCCTCAATTGTTCCGATTGCTTCGCGATGCGAAACTGCATCGGGTGCCACGACTGCATCGGATGCATGAATCTGCGCCAGAAGCAGTACATGCTTTTCAATGAGCAACTCAGTAAAGAAGAGTACGCGAAGAGAAAGAAGGAAATGGCACTTCATACAACGGGAGGTGTGGAATCTCTGCGGGGAAAAGCCAAAGAGTTCTTCCTCACACAACCACACCGCTTCGTCCAGATGGAGCAGGTGCAGAACTGCAGCGGGGATCACCTATTTAATTCGAAGAATGCACATGACTGCGTAGACTGCACAGACCTGGAAGACTGCAAGTACTGCGCACGCGTTTTCAATGCAAAATCCGCACTGGACTACACTTCGTGGGGAGATAAATCCGAGCGCATGTACCAATGCGGAGCCTGCGGGGACAATGCCTACAATCTGAAATTCTGCACGACATGCGCTACCAATAATTCCGACCTTGAGTACTGCGGCCACTGCACGGGATGCAAGAACTGCTTTGGATGCGCAGGAATGCGCAAGAAGCAGCACTGCATCCTGAACAAGCAATACTCCAAGAAGGAGTATGAAAACACCCGGAAAAAGCTGATCAAACATATGGAGAAGCACGGCGAATGGGGCGAGTATTTTCCCAAGCAGTTCTGCCCGTTCGGGTACAACGAAACACTCGCTGCCGAATACTTCCCTCTCACAAAAAAGGAGGCACTCGCGCAGGGCTACAGATGGAGGGATCCAGTGGATGAGAAACCGAAGGTGGAGAAGGTAATCCCAGTGAAAAAGCTGCCCCAGTCTATAGAGGATATTCCCGACGATATTCTCCACTGGGCTGTAACATGCGAGGAAACAGACCGCCCTTTCCGCATCATCAAACAGGAACTGGATTTTTACAGGCAGATGCAAATTCCTGTGCCTCATTTTCACCCGGATGAACGTCACAGGCGCCGCATGGAGCTCAGACCTTCACGCGTGTTCTATGATCGCACATGCGATAAATGCGGGAAGGAGATCCAAACAACCTATGGCCCGCAGAGACCGGAGATTGTGTACTGCGAAGAATGCTATCTCTCTGAGGTATACTAAGCACACATGCAAATGACCTGCAAAGTGTGCGGTACAAAGTACTCTCTCTCAGAAGGAGAAACGAAAAATTATGCAAAATTCGGATATGATCCGCCCCCTCTTTGCTTTGCATGCACGCAAAAGCAACGTGTCTGCTTTCGAAATGGAAGGACTCTCTACAGAAGGAAATGTGATTTCTCAGGTGAAACTATCGTTTCAATGTACGCACCTGATTCTCCATATACGATATACAAGCAAGACATCTGGTGGAGCGACCAGTGGGATCCACTCACCTATGGTAAAGAGTACGATTTTAACCGACCGTTCTTCGAGCAATTTAAAGAACTCAGTCTCCAGTCACCCCATTCAACACTTACCAATATCAATCCCGATAACAGCGAGTACTGCAATATGTGCGAGGGAAACCGAAACTGCTACCTCACTATTGGTGGCGACTTCAATGAAGATTGCCTCTACGGAAACTTTAACATGCACAATCGTGATGTTGTTGATTGCGATACATCAAATGACAATGAAGCATGTTTCTTCATTCTGAATTCTTTTGACTGTTACGGTTGCCGATTCACATTTGACTCAAAAAACTGTAGTGATTGTTCATTCGTCTCTGACTGTATGGGCTGCAGTGACTGCATTCTTTGCACAAATCAGCGAAATAAGTCTTTCTGCATTCTCAACGAGCAGTTGACTAAGGAAGAATTTGCTCAGCGAAAGTCCGACCTTATGAACGGCACATACAGTATGCAGCAAAAGAACTGGGAGGAGTTTCTTAAGCTGCTTTCAAAACGCGCTGTGAAGGCGACACACAACGTCTCCTGTGAAGATTGTGCTGGTGACTACATAAAAGGAAGTAAAAACTGCGTGAACTGTTTCGATGCGAGCGACTGCGAGGACTGCATGAATATGATCTTCTTGAGTAAGACAAAAGATTCATTCAATTCTGGATTCATTGGAGATACTTCCGAGCTCTGCTACAACATGCAGGCTGCAATTGCCTATGGCTCAACCCATTCATTTACAGTGTTCGAATCAAAGTTCATTGAATACAGTGAACACATCTTCCACTCCGAGTACATGTTTGGATGTTCGAACGTAAAGAAGAAGAAATACTGCATACTTAATACTCAGTATTCTGAAAAAGAGTATAAGGATTTGAGAGTAAAAATAATCGAACATATGAAGAGTACCGGAGAATGGGGACAGTATTTTCCAAGGAGCTTTTCATGTTTTGGATACAATGAATCTACTGCTTCAGAAATTTTCCCGATGTCAAAGAAAGAAGCAATGGGGCAAGGATTTAACTGGAGAGACGAAGAGGATATCAAGTTGGATGTTGAGAAAGTGATACCTGCAAGTGACCTCCCTGATTCTATTGAAGATATACCGGATGACATTCTCAATTGGGCTATACGATGTGAAAAAACCAACAAGCCATTCAAACTGATTAACCAGGAGTTGAAATTTTACCGAACACATCGCATACCCCGACGAGCGCTATAGAATAAGACTCTCCCTTAAAAATCCCTCTGTGCTCTGGGACAGGACGTGCGCAAAATGCGAGAAGGCTGTTCGAACGTCGTACGCACCGGAGAGACCGGAGATTGTGTACTGCGAAGAATGCTATCTCAAAGAGGTGTACTAGCAACAGCGTTTAGCGTGCAACGGAAAGCCATTAACCGCTATCCGCTGTATACTCCACATCCTCATGCAGCAACCCTGCTCCAACTCCTGGTGTCAGAACGCATTCGAACTATTCCCGGAGGACCGTGAACTCTTCCGGCAGTTTGATGTTCCTGAACCCACGATGTGCCCGGACTGCCGGCATCAGCGACGAGCGGCGTTCCAGATTTCCCTTGTGCTCTTTGAGAGGAAATCCGCCCTCTCCGGAGAGCCCATCCTCACCCTCTACCGACCGAACAAGCCCTACGCCGTCTACTCCATTGATGAATGGTGGAGCGACGCGTGGGATCCTCTGAGATATGGGAGAGAGTTCGACTTCTCCCGCCCATTCTTCGAACAATTTGCCGAACTCTTCTCCGCCGTTCCGAAGATGGCAACGTTTAACGAAGGATGTGAGAACTGCGAGTACTGCGCAAGCGCAGGATCGGCAAAGGACTGCTACTACTGCCGAACAGTCCACCGTTCGCAGAACTGCTACTTTAGCGAGATGGTGACCGGCTACAACGAGAACCTCTGTGACTGCCTCCGATGCCAGAGATCGGGGAAACTGTACGAATGCATCCTCTGCATCAACTGCCACCAGAGTGCCTACCTCCTGCGCTGCACCCAGACGCATGACAGCTACTTCAGCACCGATCTCCGCGGCTGCAGCAACTGCCTCTTCTGCCATAACCTCCGCAACAAGTCGTACTACGTAGAGAACAAGCCCGTTTCAAAAGAGGAGTTCAAAGCACGGAAGGCAGAACTGCAGGATGGCTGCCACTCCACCCTCGAAGAGAATCTGAAAAAATTCGGAGAGGTCTACAGCGCAACCATCTGGCAGGACCTGACCAATACGAACTGTGAGAACTGTGTGGGAGACGGGCTCGTGAATTCTGCGGATTGCTACCAGTGCTTTAATTGCTTCAACTGCCAGAATGCCCGCTACTGCTGGATGCTCACGCCGAGCGAGCGGTGTGTGAGCGCCATGGATATCACCCGCGGAGGAATTGGAGAGCTCCTCTACAACTGCACAGGACTCGGCGGAGGCAACTACTTCATGCGCATGTGCTCGCAGTGCAGAAAGTGCTCAGAAATGACCTACTGCATCGACTGCTACCACAGTAAAAACTTCTTCGGATGTGCGGGGATGAAGTCAGGAAACTACTGCATTCTCAACAAACAATACACGGAAGAGGAATACAAGAAGCTGCGAGACAGAATCATCGCACACATGAAGAAAGCAGGAGAATGGGGAACGTTCTTCCCACCTTCCCTTGCCCCTTTCCCATACAGTGACTCCCTCGGACAGGTATACTTCCCGCTGAGCAAAAGAGAAGCGGAAGCACGGGGATTCCAGTGGGAAGAACCCCTGGAGCAGAAGCTCAAGGGCAATACCCGCAGAGAGCCGCTTCCTGATTGTATTGCTGACGTAGAGGATGCTATCTGCCACGAGGTGCTCACATGCGAGACGAGCGGCAAACAGTACAAAATCATCCGGCAGGAACTGGAATTCTACCGGGACACGCGTCTCCCCCTCCCGCGCAAGCACCCCGATGTGCGCATGCAGCGCAGGAGCAATATGCTCAGTGCACACAGGCTCTGGAACCGCACATGCGCGAAATGCGGGAAGAAGATACAGACTTCCTATGCACCTGATCGCCCGGAGATTGTGTATTGCGAAAAGTGCTACCTCTCTGAAGTGTACTGACCAGAAGTCAGTAGGCAGAAGACAGAAGGCAGTTTAGAATAACTCCCTACTGACTTCTGACTTCTCACATCATGCAGAAAACATGTGAACAGTGCTCGGCTCCCTTCGACATAACCAATGAAGATCTTGCCCTGCTTGCAAGACTCTCGCTCACGCTCGACGGAAAAAAATTCGATCTTCCACCGCCGAGAGACTGTCCGGACTGCCGTCAGCAGCGCCGCATGTCGTTCCGGAATGAGCGAACACTCTACCGCAGGAAGTGCGACATTACAGGAAAGGACATCGTCTCCATCTTCCCGCCGGACTCTCCCTACAAAGTCTGCGACAAAGATTACTGGTACAGCGAGAAGTTCGATCCTTTTCCTTTTGGCAGGAAATATGACTTCAACCGGCCATTCTTCGAACAATTCAAGGATCTGGAACTTTCCATTCCCCTGCCCTCCCTGCGCATAGAGCGCTCGGAGAACTGCGACTTCAACAACGACATGCGTGACTGCAGGAACTGCTACCTCTGCTCACGTACACACGAATCGCAGGATCTGCTCTACACCTACCGCGGGAATAAGTCTTCAAATTCCGTGGACTGCACGCAGATTACAAAATCGGAAATCATGCATGAGTGCGTGGAGTGCGTGAAGTGCTATAACTGCCGGTACCTCTTCTTCTGCAGCGAATGTACGGACTGTTCGTTCCTGCTCGACTGCAGAAGCTGCATGTCGTGCTTCATGTGCACGAACCTCCGCAATAAGCAGTACTGCTTCCTCAATGAGCAACTCACAAAAGACGAGTACAAAAAGAGGCTTGCGGAGTTTGATTTCGGCTACGAGAATCACGTGCAGAAGGCCTATCGGATGTTCGCGGACATCAAGAAGAAAACCATACGGAGGGCTCTCATCCATGTGAATGCCGAAGATTCAACAGGCGATAACCTCTTTGACTGCAAGAACTGCCACCTCTGCTTCGGAACGCAGTTCTCACAGGACAGCCGGTACCTCTGGGACGTGAAGCTGTACAAAGATTCCATGGATGCATACAGCGGAGGGAGAAACAGCGAACTCATCTATTACACCACTGCAGGGGCGGCATCCTACGGGGTGCAGTTCTGCCTCCGTACTTCCGAGTGCCACGATGTGCTGTACTCTTTCTTCCTCAATTCATCGGAGTATGTTTTCGGTTCCATCGGACTCAGGCGGGGAAAGTACTGCATTCTCAACAGGCAGTACTCAGAAGCGGAATACAGGCAACTGCTCCCGAAAATTGTGGAACACATGGAAAGTACCGGAGAGTGGGGAGATTTCTTCCCGCCTTCCCTCTGCCCGTTTGCCTATAACGAGACAGTGGCACACGAGTACTTCCCCTTCACCAGCAAAGAGGCAAAAGAAAAGGGATACCGCTGGAAAGAACAGGACCCGAAGGACTATCGGAAGCAGACCCATCCCCTCCCCGAAAACATTGCCGATATTGGCGATGAGGTGACAAACACGATGCTTGCCTGTTCATCCTGCGGAAGGAATTACAAGATCGTTCCACAGGAGCTCAAATTCTACCGTGAACACACCGTTTCTGCTCCCCGCCTCTGTCCCGACTGCCG